>JAABUZ0100000120.1_pt1 | contig 197886 bp, 176 predicted proteins | sample 5562091 | NCBI WGS metagenome assembly JAABUZ01 (sample SAMN12813069, study PRJNA571459) | rock metagenome | isolation source: Antarctica rocks | place: Antarctica: Victoria Land, Linnaeus Terrace sud | collected 2015-12-21
ACAACTTTCACCCCCCCCCCCCCCCCCCCCAAAAGAGCTGAAAGAGCGCCATGTAGATCTCCCCCAAAGCTCTACCCTTCTACGCAAAAGTCCGCACTCAACAAAAAGGTACTGCTATTCCACAATCCTCCCATACTATAATCATTTCGACCCCAACTCCCGCTCTCCTGTCGTCGATCCATTCTCTCGTTGACTCTCTTATACCATCGTCGCGATGATCCAAGACGCTCGCACTCTTTTTCTCCTGTGCGGGTATTGCGTTCAATCCTTACTCGAAGCTTGTACATCTGCGTACATAGGATCAGGTTCCTTGATCAATGGAGTCTCGGCCAATAACCACCGGATGGAAGAACTCGAGACTTGGGATCAGAGATTATGCAGGACACAGCTCCACCTGACTCTCCTCTCTGATACAAAATATGCAGAGCACGACTACAGGCAAACCCACACGACAAGAAACGCACCCTCCACAAACAGCTCTGATGCCACAGTTCCCAGCAATTCGATCAAAACCCGAGACACTCCATAATATATCCCGCGATGCTGGGTATCCTCAACCTTCGCGATCCAGAGAAATTCAGTACCGCAAGGCTACGAATGTCCGAGGGTAAGGAAGAATAAGTTCCCGCAAAATCGGATACTAGAAGGCGGACGCCGCTTGCAGACGAATTCTCGCTCGACGGTCAGAAGCTTCTTTCACCCCAATCAATAATGACGTTCAAAAATCGAGCAGCTGCTAGCTACTTCCTCCCTTCAAGACCGACGGGATACCCATCCCCCCACCTCATGAGCCCGCCACTTCTTGCTTGCAGCATGCTGCAACGATGATAGCTGCCTTCCCACCGCTTTCTGCACGCTCACGCTCATAGGATCGCGCCAGGGACGTGCTGACAGGCTCCGACTTCTTCGCCGGTCTGGTCACCGCCGGTGGGACGTGCTGCCGGCCTGCATACGGCTTAGTCTTTGAATCCCCTGGTATAGATTTCCATCTCATTCTTTTACACAATACCCACTTCCCCCCACTCGGGGACGATACCTTACGTCCCCAACTGACCCTTCTTTCTCCTCGGGCGTATCCGTTGCCTCAGGAAGACCGCCCGACAGCAGGTGGAAGGAGGAGAGAAAGGGAGGGAGATTGAGTGGGTGGGTAGAGAAAAGCACGGTGATGGTGCGGAAGTGGGCACGCCCGCCCGACAGCGGGTGGAAAGGAGGGAGAAAGGGAGGAAGATGAATTGATTGAAAAGCACGTAACGTCGGGGGGCGGGGAACCCGGATGTCAACACTGTTAGTGGGACGGATTACTGAGTTGCAGGGGAATGGGGGAGAAATAAGTAGGGAGGGGAGGAGGTTTGGATGTTGGAAGGCCGAAGAGGGGATGGTTTGTAGTTTTTCTGAGCGTTTCTATATCTGCAATCTGCGTGCGGGAAGAGTCTGGGTTAGATGGAGGCTGGTGTGCGATCTTGAATAACACGGTTGAGGCTATAGAGGCGTTGGTAAAGACGCCGTATTGTTATTCTGGGATAGTAGTAGCGTGAGTAAGTCATGGGAAGATGATTGTAATGGATATAACAATGGCTCTTTGATGGCAGTATTGTCACTGGGATCCTGCATGAACGAGGGAAAGTGTCCGAGAATACACAAGGCCTCTTTCCGAGCTTTTACTGATAGATTCTATGGTGATAGGCCAAAAGGAGAGGAAAAGAAAGTACAACAGACAGCCTTGCCTCGCAGAGGAAAAGCACCGATTCTCCAATCAGTTCGAGAACCTTGATGTCGTTTGACGTATGCTCTCTGGAGTCATCCTTGCTTGTCAGGGTTGCATGTCATATGTTTACAGTTGAAAGGAGTTCGGGAAGGTTGCAGAGACCCACATGTCGATGTGGTACGCGTTTCTCGAGGCCATGGATGCATCTCGATGTCATTGGACAAGATCGTGGTGTTGACGTTCCACGTTGCTGTCAGAGTAAGTGGTATCCATCGACCGTGACCTCTCTGGTTATAGATCGCCATAGACTGATCGACGTGCTCTTGGTTCGCGGTTCAATGAGATCAGTGATGCGAAGTGATATAACAGTACCTTAGCTTCCACTAACTCCGCCTAAACATCTTAACCCCCGCCGGTAATTGCAAATAAATGTGGGGGCCTGGCTGTATAGAGTCTGGATTCCTTCGTTCAGACTGTAGATTTCTTGTCGAGTAATCGAATGTAGTATTCAACCTACAGCTATTTCGCCTCAATCAGCCCGAGAGTAGCGGTCAATCCTTGTAACCATGCCTACTATCAATGGTAAAGAGGTCGGTGCTACCGGCTATGGTCTTATGGGCAAGTTTCCCCAAGCTTTACCTCCTCTTTGTCATGTCGGTACTGGAACCCGTCTGACGACGAGCAGGCTTCAACAGGCGCCCGAATCCCACACCGACCTCGGAAGCTATCAAAACCATGCAGACCGCCCTCTCCACCGGTGCCAATTTCTGGAACGGTGGAGAATTCTACGGCACTCCAAGTTACAACAGCCTGCATCTTCTCAAACAATACTTTTCTGAACACCCCTCCGACGCGGAGAAGGTAGTGATCAGTATCAAGGGCGGCATCGACCCCATCAAGCATGTGCCGGATGGCACTGAAGAGGGCGTTCGCCGCAGCATGGATAATTGTCTTGCTGGGTTAGACGGGAAGAAATTCCTAGACATCTTCGAATGTGCTCGTGTAGACCCGAACACGCCGATCGAGACCACGATCGGTGCATTAGCGAAGTATGTGAAGGAGGGAAAGCTAGGCGGAATAAGTTTGAGCGAAGTGAAAGCGGAAACCATACGCAGAGCAGCCAAGGTGCATCCGATCGCTGCAGTAGAGGTCGAACTCAGTCTCTGGTGCACGGACATACTGGAGAATGGAATCGCAGCGACGTGTGCGGAGCTTGACATACCGGTCGTGGCGTACTGTCCGCTTGGGAGGGGTTTCTTGACTGGGGAGATCAAGAAGATTGAGGACCTTCCGGAGGATGACATGAGACGACGGTTTCCACGGTTTCAATCAGAAAACTTTGGAAAGAACGTGGAGATGGTGACGGAACTGGAAAAGCTGGCGAAGAAGAAGGGTTACACACCAGCACAACTGGCTTTGGCATGGGTAAAGCAGTTGAGTGGTAAGAAGGGTATGCCGGTCATTATACCAATTCCAGGTGCGACGACGGAAAAGAGGGTTATCGAGAACATGAAGGATGTGGAGCTGAACGTGGATGATCTGAGCGAGATTGATGAGATTCTCAAGAAGTTGCCAGTCATTGGAGATCGGTATGGGCCTCCATACGCGCATCTGATGAATGGATAGACTATTCTGACAGGCTGTTGAAATCGACTTATTTCACATCATCTATAATGAAGTGGGTGTCAGCGAGATTCGACCCAACACCTCGCCTCCTTTGCTTAGGAATCTCCTCCGGGATTCATCAGATCAAGTGTAGTTTTAGTGCGTCGACATACAGCTTCAGATATTGCTGGCACCGTCCGAATTGCAGAACTCTTAAGCTTGTTCATCACCAATGTAATATAGTTGCAAAGAAAGACGCAATGCTTACCAAGAGATTTTGATTCTTAGCCACGGTCATTGCCCTCCTATTTTATGGAGATATTTTCCAGACATGCATCCCATTGGAGACCATGGCTAGACTCTGGAGATCCTTGGAAATTTGGATAATCTTCTGGATATTAGGTATGTTCAAAGCCTGAACTTCAGCCAGAACAAATATAAAAATCGTCATGAGAAAGGCACAGTTTTAAGAAGCTGCAAAGGTATGCTAGAGACATTGCATGCAACCCAGAACATGCAAAGCTGGTAGGGGTGATCGGTTGTATGCTCGGTCGCGCTTTTCAAAGCAGCCGTGCTCAAGCTTGACTTCATGCCTTTGACTTTTCGTTTCCCCTGGACTTTGGCTTCCCGTTACTGTCATGAACTTCCAAATCCTGTAAGATCTTGCTCATAGTCTCGCTGTCTAGGTCTTTCGAGGAGGGTATCTCATCTTTCGAAACCCGCTGATGAGGCCAGCCATTCTTCTCATCCATGATGCTTGGCATCGGTAACTGTTGCTCTGCTTTGTCATTTTCGGACGGTTCCCGTGTAGCGAAGCTCTGGAGTAACTCAGTGTAAGGACCTTTGGCCTCATAGTACTTCTCAACTTCAGCCCAGAAGTCTGCAGCCACATACTCTGGCATGGTCAATTCTTTGTCTGCTCGCTGCTATCCGGACCCTATCAGACACGAAGTCAGTATCTCCTTGGGACAGTTCGACGACGTCACTTGGACGTCGTTTGTCTCCAATGCTTAAGGACAGTAGCCCGGCCGATTTGAGATTTTGCTAGATATTGGACAGTGTGTATTTGGAAGTTATAATAGCTTATGATGAGTTGAGAGTGACTATATAGATTTCCAGCACCACTGTAAGAGCTGGAAACAGTCTGTACTGAATGGGCAATAGAGTGAACGAATAGGTGATAAGGAGAAAGCACAAGCTCCTGAAGCTGTACTTTGGGGGTAAAGATGGTACCGAGAGTATGTGGTCTTTAGCCCTTGCTGTGAGACAGCAGAAAGTCAGATTGATAGCCGGCTGTTGCAAACATCTGTTCAGGCAATTGAAGGTTCCACCGTACTCTCCGGAGCCAAGATTTCGCCAAGGCATACTTCAGCCCTAAGATACGCCAAGCCCGGCAGCCAATTTTCCCCCCACACTTCCTGAGACACTACCTAACGGTGAAAAGTTACGCCGTGAGATGGCATTCATCTCTGAGCATGATTGTGTTCGTTACCCAAGCACCAAAACTATATATCTTGCATCACAATGCACGCATAGTGGCACACCTTGTCCTTTCCTGAACTTAGAACCTCTTGAAGAGCGAACCCCTTCTGCTGCCCCTGAAGACTACGACGGCGACGACGAAATGGATGGGTCTGATTCGGCCCAAGACTCGCCCCTCTCTGATCACCCATCGAGTGAATTTGGGGATGATGTCCTCCCCACCCCAGATCGCAACGCTAGCGAGGATATGGAGGAGCACGAGCACGCCGACAATGCGGACATGCCACCAGCCAAGAAACAGCGCATTGGCCAATACGGCTACCGCGCGACTCCAGTAATGGCAGCCAACTACGACGATGGGGAGATATCCTCCGACACCGACGGCAGCGTGCCCGGCTCACCATGGCCCTCCGGAATCACCCCCGATGATAACGACGTCCACGAGCAAGTCACCCTCTGCAAATGGCTGAACTGTACCGCTGGCGACCTCGGAAACATGGACAATCTGGTTCAGCACATCCACGACGATCACATTGGGATCCGCCAGAAGAAGTATGCCTGCGAATGGGAGGGGTGCCCTCGAATCGGCATGAACCACGCGAGTGGCTACGCGCTGAGGGCTCACATGAGAAGCCACACCAAGGAGAAGCCATTCTTCTGTGCTCTGCCAGGTAAAATCCTCCAACCACGTCCCCAGCTTATGATATCATAACCTGACTTCCACCTAGAATGCGACAAGTCCTTCACCCGCTCCGACGCCCTCGCCAAACACATGCGCACCGTGCACGAGACCGAAGCCCTCCGCCCCTCCGACCCCGTCCCCCGCTCGCACTCCACCGCCGGCATGAAACCTCAGCGCCTCAAGCTCATCATCAACGCCAAGCCCCCCGCCTTAACATCCCACTCCTCGCAAGCCGGCGAGGCCGACATCGACGACGACGCCACGATCGGCACGCACCCCGACTCGGACAACGACCCCTCCGCCGACTCCGAAGCCGACGCCCCTCTCCCCCTCGGCGAATTCCAGTACCCGCCGGACGTCGAGTTCACGGACGAGGAGAAAGCGATGCCCATCGACGAGCTGTACAAGCTGCTGCGCATGCAGGTGCACTGGTCCGAGGAGTCGGGCGCGGAGCTGCGGAAGGAGGTTGCGGAGCTGGAGGGCAAGCGCAAGGAGGCGTGGCAGGCGAAGGAGCTGGTGCTGCATAACCTGTACGAGGCGGAGTTGGCGAACGCGGATGCGAAGGGCGAGGAGCAGAAGGTGGTGTATGATCTGGCGACGGATCTGCCGGCGAAGGTGTTGCCGATGAAGGGGCCTACACCGTGGTGGAGAGAGCTGAGGGAGGAGGAGGTGAGGGATGTGGAGGGGTGAATGGTTTATCGGATAAGTGGGTTGATTTGTGACTTTATGGGAGGTGACCCTACGAGCATGCAGCGAGGAGTTCAGGCCGGAAGCCTATGACGGGGAAGTCATGCGTGACCCCTGGGACGGCATGCTGGAGCCGACGGGGCTCCACAGAATACCTAATAACGATTTACCATAGATGAGCGATAGAGCTTGCGCTTGCAGATATTGCCCCTCAGGCCCAATCACACAGATGTAGACTTTTGCTCATCATAACCCAAACTCCCCCGAATCAGTCATTGAGAAGCTCGTTGTGGAGCATATATTACCCTCCAACATCGAGCTGCCCTTCTCGAACGAACCATTAAGAGAAAGAGGGTACAAGCAGCTAAGCTTCGCAGCTTCCTTATATTACAGTCTAAGTGCAACAATGATGTAGTAATACAAAGCCAAGGTAGCAGCTAGGCACATCTATCCAGCACCCCAACAAGCTCGAAAAACCTTCAAATATCTCAAAGCATCACAAACCCCTCCCATCCATCCATCCTTCCCACCCCAACCCCCCTCCAGCCTATCACACGCTCCCCCTCACCGGTCCCAACAACCGCTGTATATCCCCCACCCTGCCCTCCCCCCCTCCTCTCTTCTTCCCCCCCTTCTCCCTCAGCGCCATGCCCGCCAACCTCCTCTTCTCGCTCTGCACGCCCAACACCCTCTCCTCAATACTCCCCTCCATCACCAGCCGCCACACCGTGACCTCGCGCTCCTGCCCCAGGCGATGCACCCGATCCACAGCCTGGTCCTCAATGGCGGGCGCCCACCAGCTGTCCGCCAGGATGACTTGGTTGGCGGCAACGAGATTGAGGCCGACGCTGCAGACGGCGAGGGAGGCGAGCAGGATATGTGGGCTTGTGGGGGAGGGGGTGGAGAAGGAGGCCATGGCGGCGTCGCGGGCGGGGGAGCGCATGGAGCCGTCGATGCGGGTGAAGGGGAGGAAGCGCGCGGTTAGGGCGGTGCCGATGATGTCGAGGAAGGAGGTCCATTGGCTGAAGATGACGGTTTTGGTGGTGGGGTCTTTGGTGTGGGAGGCGTGGAGGATGGAGAGGAGGGCGTCGACTTTGCTGCTGGAGCTGGAGCTGGGGGAGGAGGTGGTGGGGGGGTTGGCGGACTCGCCGAGGTCGATGGCGGGGTGGACGAGGGAGTCGGGGGTGAGGGGCTCGGCGCGGCACATGGGGCAGCGGTGCTGAGTTTCGATGACGCGGGTGATGCAGTCGGCGCCGAACTAAGGAAGTTTCGGAGTCAGCATTCCTCCTTTCAGTCAATGCATTGAGCAGAGGTGCATGCTTTGGGAGCGGATACTGCTGAGATTTGAAACGCTCAGATATCTACTTACGACGTGGGCGCAGGCGGTGATAACGGGGTTGTGCAGGGACTCGAGGCAGATGGGGCAGTCTTCTTGGGAATCGATGGAGAGCTGGAGCATGGTTTGGAGGGCGGCTTTGTTTTCGGGGCTGAGGTCGACGACTTTCTGCCCCTCGAGGGAGGCGAGGAGGGAGGTTACGCGCTCGCCGCAGAGTTTCCCTACACGGGTTGGGTCAGTCTTGCCTTGCTGGAAATGGCGATCGAGTCATGGCGAAAAAAATGAAAATGGGAAATGTGCAAGACAGTCTTGGATGGATGATGTGATCGCATTGCGACATAAACGGGTGACCAGATAGTTGAAAGGTTACTTACAGTGATTGCAGACTTGGCGAAGCCGGAGGAGGATCTCAAGCAGATGACGATACGTTTCTGCCGGGCGAGCGTTTGGCTGGTTGTTACTGTCTTGATACCGACGCAAAAGACCTTGACCTTCCGCTTGCAGTGCTTCGTACTTCTCGCGCTCGTGAGGCTGGAAATCAATGCGATGAACATATTCGGAGATGTTAGGTAGGCGAAGGTTGATGAATTTCATATCCTTCTTGCGACGCAAGCATATTGTGTGCATAAGTGCCTGTAGTAGGAGGCTTGCGTTCTCATCACCGGTATTTAGGGGCCGAACCAGAACGCTGTTGAATATTTCCAAGGTTTCAAGACCTCCGGTAAGTTTCAGGAATCGGACGAGGGAAAACAGATCCTTCAAGTTGTTGATGATGGGAGTCCCTGTAAGCACCCACCGCGACTGAGCTAACAGAGCAGTAATGGCAACTGTCTGCCTCGTTTTCGGATTTCTTATGGTATGACCTTCGTCCAGGATAATTCGACGCCAAGTCATCGAGAAGACTGAAAATTTACGAAGTCAGCATTTCCTCTTCATGTCAATAGGTTAAGTCAAGGGGAATGTCTGTGGATTAGGGCTCTTAATACGCTCAGAAGGGTTAACAGCACTCGAAGGATAAAACTCACGTCCGTCCTCACAAGGTATGGAAGGAGCCGAGTCCATTCCGCGAGCCTGGTATTCGAGCGAGGGCTGGGTGTAGGTCGTAATCACTACATCGTAGGCTGCAAAGTCTTCTGGCTTCATCGTCTTCCTCGCGGCGCCATGATAGGTCAAAACACGAAGAGCCGACTCGGGACGAATATGGTGTGCAATCTGGCCGCTCCAGTTGCTCATAACACCCAGCGGAGCGATGATCAACGTTGGGCCTGGACAGGTCCCTGAGGCTTGTGTATCTGACACCATCAACGCGATCATTTCGAGGGTCTTGCCCAAGCCCATATCATCAGCAAGGATACCTCCGCTAGATAAGCTAGGTGCCTCTGTAGTCGAGTAATTTGTGGCAATGTTCGTAAACAAACGTGGGTTCTGCCGAGACCGCTTCCAAAGCTGGACAACATCTGCAGAATTTTCGGCCGGGAGCTTAGGATTCTCCTTCTGCAATAGCCAAGCCAGGGCTTGACGCTGATAATTGAGCATCTTCGTAGCCAGCTTCTCAGGAAAATCCGCCATTGGCATCGAGGCCATCACATCTTCTCCAGTGCCGAATTTCTCGACCACCTCACCCACATCTCTAGGGTTGAACCTTTCGCTGCCTGCCACAATGGTATCAAGACTCTGTGTGGGTGTGCTGCTGCTTTGTGAGCTGGCAAACCCTGTTTGGCTGCTTCCAAGATCCCATTGTTGGCTACTTCCATGCGTCAGGACGCCCCCCTTTCTTGCAGTCTTCAATCGTTTCAGCTCCTCTGCTTTTCGCTTCTTCTCTTCTCTTGCACGCTGAATGATGCCATCGAGCGGCAGCCTGTCGACTCTCAATTGATCAACAAGCGCTGATCGCTCTTCGGGAACACTCGTGCCATATAGCCTTAGAGCTATGGGGACGTCGTAGACGCCTTTGCTACCGATGAGAGAACCTTCGACGAGGAGTGTTCCAGGGTCCATATATTTGGCGAGCTTGGCGGCCATCTGCCGCGGTATATGGCCGATCTGATCGCGCCGCACATTCTCGATGCGTATTGAATTGGAGTCGTACGGGTTCCCCGGCTCTCTCCTGACTATTACAAATTCCCCTTCCGTCGCATGACCCGTATAGTATTGAATCCCGACGACCTTCGTGTTCAGCGTGCCGTAAAGCTCAAAGCTCTGACTGGTATTCTCCTGGCCATCCTCTTGAGAAAGGACTAAGATATCTTCTGCGCGCTCCTCATCCGTGCGATCAGTGGTCCAGCTGTCGCGCTGGCTCTGCCTGATTCCATCTGCAGGTTGCGCTCCATTGGCTCGTTGACGCTGGGAAGGCGGGCTTTCGTCATCGCTATTAGTGAGGTCGATGGTATCAATTTTGCGCTTTCCGTGGTATAAGGGCGCCATTGCTGGAGGATTGAGGGCCGTCTAGTGTCGCTGCGTCCTCGACGTGTGGTTGATTCTGAGGAAAACCGTGTTGCGCGATAACGAAAAACGCGCTAAAGCGCCTAATCACGTGTGATAAACAAGCGAATAGGTAGCTCCAACATCCGATTGCCGACTTTATAGCTTGGTCTAGTGGCTATACACTGATTTTTTAGAATCGTGTCACCTCGAGGTCTGCGTCAAGTCTCACCGAGAGTATGCAATGATCCGGAACGACGGAAACCCACCGAATTCAATGAGTACGGGATAGAGGAGCAGGCTCATCGCAGTTTTCTTGAATCCGCCGGAAAAGGAGATGTGGCGAGAAGAAGGGAAGCGCTTAGTGAAGTATGTCTGGCGAAGCTTTGTAGTGTAGCTGCAGTTAGATCTCGTTGTGGCGAATAGTTAAAGCATAAGTGCACATGTCGTTTTTGGAGCACTAGGAAGACAAGCACATAAAACAACGATTAAGTTAAGCACAAGCATCAAAATAAATATGCGACAAAGATTGATAAAGATTATAGAAATAGGAACTCGATCAAAAGATTCGAATTACTTGAGCGATATCGCCCAACCAGTTGCAGAGAATTTAGATTAGAAGATGTTCTACAAATATTCAAGATTACATCGATGTTAAGAATGCGATTAATAGAATTGAAATGCTATCACTTGTTCGATAAGTTATCGAAAATTACTAGTTGATTGTAAAAATCTCTAAATAACAAGATATATTTAAGAGTCTTTGATAGAGCTAAGATTGTAGAAGTTGTTTTGCAAAAAAGATGCTTAAGCAAAAATTATAAAGAATTGTTCATTAATAGAAGATACGAAAGTTGCGTCAAATAGAACAAAACTCAAATATCTCTATATATAGAAGTAATTCAAAACAATTCTTTAATCGCAATTAATATTAGATATTAAGTAATTAAATCGAATTGTAGATTATATTATTGAAGTATAGTTAAAGTGTTACAACAAGCTACAAGAATTAAATTATATACAATAGTATTATACAAGATTTAAACAAAAATCTCTTTGTTAATAATTATTAATTAATATAGTTAATTAAGATCTTTGAATTATTACAATTATTTAAATTAGATGTTTTGTATTTCTTAATCTTATATATTTAACAAATATATTAAATAGATTGACAAAATTATATTTTGTAGTAGTAGTATAGATAGTTGTTAAAACGTAATAATAAATTGTAGATATCTTATTTTATAACTTTAAAGTATTTAAAGATAAAGTAATATAATAATAGAGACTAGTATATTGAGTTAAAGTCTAACTCTTGAAGTATAGTATAAGACTATATACGAACATATAACAAGACGTCGCTACATCGACGCACACAAGACAGAATTACATAACATATAGAATTATAGTTTAAAGAGACATTAATTTGTAAGAATTTCAAAAGAGAATTCTTAGAGAGAAAACTTTGCACAACGTTAAGTCGCTATTACAAGAACTTAATATTAACGTATTTATTAAATTATTAATCGCTAATATTACAATTGTTCTTCTCTTTAAAATTCTAATCTTTAGAATATATATTCGACGTTGCAATTGCGTTGCGTCTTCGCTTTTATTATAATATTAATAGTTTTTTAAGCGTTACAATAATAATGTTTTGCTTTTCTACTTTTTGTAAACGTATACTTTCGCAAAATATGCGACAATAATTTGCTTCGATTTATTGTTGTATAAAAAAAGAAGAGAATTTGAATTGTCAAAAAAATCTTTTTATAGACTTTTTTTATTCTTTTAATAAATATTGTTTATTGCGTCGAGTCTACGCATTTATCTTAATTGTTTAATTGTATTTATAAAAAGACTTTTTGCATTTTTTTTCTTTATTTTTGTTTAACATTTTATGCAAAAGAGATCAAATAGCAATCTTAACCTCTCTTGTATATTATTGTAAAACACTTTGTTCTCTTTGATAGAATTTTATTGTAAATTAATTGTATGTTAATAAGCAAAGAAATATTTAAGTTCTTAATAGAAATATTTAATTCTATTTTTGTTGTAATATTGCTATTCTAATATTACAACAATGCAACAATATTTAATACTTGTTAAGTATCAAAAGATAATAATGAAAGAGTTGAAGTTCTAACTAGATTGGTCGCGCTAACCCGGAAATGTCACGTGCAAATGCCAAGACCTAGGTCAAAAAAATTCGAGGAATCGAATCGCTCAAAGTAGTTTAGTCGATTACTATAAGTAGTTTAGCGCGAAGCGCGCTAAACTAATTTGAGCGATTCGATTCCAAAAAATCGTCGCGACCCAATCTTGGCGCCGGGTCGGGCCAGAGGGGTGGTATCATAACCTAGCCCAACGATTAGTCTACTCGTACAATAATTATTCTATAAGATCTAAGAGCGGAACCTCGAAAACCTATTATTCTTGAAAATGAGATTTCGACGTTATGTTCGTCATGCGATAGAGTCTTAAGTATTACGTTTTACATCAATTAGATTACGTTCGTCGCCAGATTTTAATAAGTTTTATTAATCTATAATCAAGTTATATACTAATAGTGTGTTGTACACGTGTGCTAGCATTAAAGCAAAAAAGTTTTTTTTCATTTTCAAGAATAACAGATTTTCGAGGTTTCGCTCTTAGACCTTATGCGAAAAAAAAGTTCTGTCACCTTACCGAATTCAGCTATCATCTTAGCGGATTCAGCACTTGCACGTGATACATAGTAATGATGCGAAATAATAAGTAAGCATAAGGTCTGAGGTCTGAGGCAACCGCCGCCGTCCTTCGTAGAACAACAGCGATACGAAGTTGGTCGGCTGGGCAGAAGGACTAACATTGCTAGTAATTTGGGTGTTCGCTGCCCGGCTCGACGGTTCGCCTCGGTTCCAGCCTCCCAAGCCTTCACAAGCGTCCATGAGTAAGCTTGTCAGCCAAATCGTCTAGCGCCTACGGTACCAATCAGCTCCCAGAAAGCTCGAAGTCGAGCCGAATCTTTCCCTTCGCATGATATTGCATGCTCGAACTCCCGAACAACAGATCCTAGCTGGCGACGTCAGGATTAATATGGAGATTGGGGATCCACCTCGTAGACTAAAGTAGTAGAAGGACTTCTTCGTTGGTCGAGGTGGTGAGGGCGGCTCAAGACGAGACAGCTTGCGCAGAGTGCCTGGCTCCAAGTGCAAGCGCAAACGAGCACCTCGACCGGCAACAACGTTTCGACGAACCTAGCATTAACTTGTGAGCGCGAGGATCTCATCCGAACAAAGATAATTCGACATAAGTTCCGAGACCCTTCAAGCAAGATGGCGATGCTTAGGATAGGAATGGCGCTTCGCGCAAGTTACCAATCCTGGAGCTAGAACTCGGCATTCGATTCAATTGCACAACATGAACGAAGTATCTTGGTAACCAAGTATGATATGAGACTCCTGAACAAGCAGGAACGACCACCTCCGAGCACTGCATGATGGAGTGTTTAGCAAGAGCAGGAAAGGCTAATTGAATGATAGAAATGCTGTGTTGCTTGTCGGAAAGGGAGCGCGTCTTTCGCCTGACCCCCACGAAGTCATAAAAAGGTTGTTCCACGGTGTACGAACAGAATCCTGCGGCCGCTATGGAGGAATATCGGTACGAGTACAATTGCTCCTCAACATTACCATCTGATAATGACATAGGATCGAGGACTGCGACGTTCATCGGATAGTCTGCAAACAAGTAGGGTGCCGTGCGTGCTCTTCTATTCAATTTGACACGGACGTCAATTATTTGTCCTGCTGAGACATCATGTGTACGTAGTCAACTCGGTAAATCATCACTCCTCTACTCCATCACTCCATCTTCTCCAGGAACTCGTTCTTCTGCGGCTTCCAACAATCGCCGGTCGATCTGATACTCGGCCCCACACTATTCTGGGGTGGTGTCAACGTGGTCTTGTGATGTGCAGTGCTAACTAGACTGTGCGATCAATCCCCGGTAAGATTTGGCTGACACACAAGAACAAGAAGCGTGGGTGGCTTTCAATGGACCAAATAGACCGCCACCAGGTGCCGCCATCGTTGATGTCGAAGGGCCGACCCACAGATCGTGTGATTGTTTTGATGAAGAGCCGCGCCTATGAAATGGCAGCGGCTGGCGAGTAAAACGGCAAGCAAGTCGAAATGGTTTAGCGTCCTTCGGCTGGATGCAAATCCCTCGTCATCCAGATCCTGGTCAGCGTTCGAACTCGTTCCTGGCTCGCCCCTCGAATAGTCGGACAAGTAACAATCGCGAGAGGACATTAACGGTGTCTTGTGCACTTCTACCGAGTACATGGGAATGGCTTAACTCGTGTTGCCGTACACGATGAGCATCTGACACCTGTGGGAGAATCATGGACCGTTGAACTCAACCCTGTTGCGGCAAATTGATTCAAGAGTACGGAGTTCCGTAGAGAAGCATGCCTCACTCAGACTTATAGAAGGCCTTTCTCCCGGTCGATCGCCAACCCCGAGCACGCGAATAGTGTGGAGGTCACTATTCAAAGGGCAGAAGTAGCTAGCTTATCGACCGGCCCAGGAAGATGGTTGATAGTCTGTGCACTAAGTAAGTTCCATGTCAGCAGCACGCACGCACCACAAGCTGGCTTCCTCGCATCCTAAAGCAGGCATGCTTCGTCCTTCGTACCCGGCAGGAGCTGCAACCTTCTCGTAACTCGGATCCAATCGGTCATTTCATCATCCCCAGATCAATGTCTCGATCCCTCTAACAATTGGCTAACCACAACTGCTGCATCATAGCGAGCTAGCTATGCATGTAACGAAGGAACAATGCGTAGGAGCAATGGGGAAATTCCCAATATATGTTGCTCTCATCTCTATTGGTGTTACTTGATCGTTCTGAATGCACATACAAGTTGTCTACCGAGTTTATTATAGAAACATTCTCTTCTTCTCAAAGTCTCTACATTCTCGCTCTCCTGCGAAAGCCCTATCTTTCTAAGAGGAGACTAAAGTTCGACGCCCTCACCACCATTGCTTGAGCCGTCATGGCAGGCTCTGCACTCGTCGGACAGCCACCCAACACCAGCGATGACTACAAGGTCATCGTCTCAATTGGACGTTTGATGGAATTTCCCCCCGGCATGCTGGACCCCTCCAAAGGCCTGCCGATTCCATTGAAGCGGCCAGCCAGCGACCATTATCCCACTAATTTTCCAAATCATGCTCCAGCGATTACAGCTGCAATGGCTATTGCAATCTCCCTGATCTGCATCATCACCGGTCTTCGCGTGGGCTTGAGGATTCTGCGTAAGGACTTGCGTTGGGGTTGGGATGATATTGTCATCATACCGGCGGCGGTAAGGGATCTGTCGCAGCCAAGCATGAAAAACAGAACACTAATCCGACTCTGGTAGCTCGCCGGTGTAGCGTGGCTGTCGCTCGTGATAGGCATGGTGAATTATGGCGGACTTGGGAAGCACTTCTACGATGTCACGTACATGGAGCTGTACTGGTTCTACCGGGTATGGTAGTGGCTCCGAAACAAGCAGATCCGATAATGCTAACATTGGCTGTGCAGTTTGCTGGAATTGCACAATTTATCTTCTGGATCACAGTCGTCCTCGTCAAAATATCCATCACCCTCTTCAACCGCCGTCTCACAGGCCTGACGTCCGAGCGCTGGATGGTCGCGCACAACATCTTTCTTGGTCTCCTTGTCTGCTATCTCCTAATCGCCGTCTTCCTCGACATTTTTCAATGCATACATCCCGTAGGAGTCCAGTTCGACCTCCATAACTTCGGATCACTCAAAACCAAACCCCAATGCATCAACCCGAACGCCACCGGCATAGCCCTCAGCGTCATCCACATCACCCTGGACTTTGCGCTCCTGTGCGTACCACTCATCGTACTCTATAAAATTCAAATGTCGACGGCCAAGAAACTCCGCGTCAGCTTCCTCTTCTCCATCGGTTCTATCTCCTGCATCGGCAGCGTTATGAGGCAGGTAACGCAGTACCATCAACCGCTGGACGTTACCTGGTCGATGGGTGTCATTAACTGGACGACGATCGACATCTTCTTTGCCATCACTGCCGCCTCCCTTCCCGTCCTCAATGCGCTCGTGCCACAGCGCTCGCGCTTCAGCGTTCGCAGTTTCCGTCCCTTCTCGTCCCGGTCTCACAGCGGGCGCAGTGGGCAGAATCGTGCGAGCGTACGGCTTGGAAGTCACGACAGCTTTAGCAACCCAGCTCGACTGCCACATGGTGCTCCTGAGCCCAAGTTCCATGACGAGAGCATCTTGAACGATGACAAGGCCGGAAACACGTGGCAGGATACCACGGCACCGGATGGAACAGTGCTGCCGGCGGCGAGAGGAGCAGCGAGCTTGGATGTAGATAGCGACATTGAGAAGAACACTATGGATTTCAGATAGGCAGATCCTGCAGCCGGAGTGGGGCGTTCGATTTCGATATATTGCGATTGCTAATCTCCTAATGGGCCACCCTGCTAGCAGGCTAAAGCGACGACAAAACCTACCATTATTTCCACAAACGTCTTCGGGCGCTCATACACGTCATAGAGCCTCGTACAGTTCTCTTACGTTCTCGCACTACGCGAACCGCCGAGTTCTTTACGTAGCAAGGTAACGCATGAAAAGGCATTACGGTCTTGTTCCTCACCATGTAACCAGCCAATGGAGCAAGCCGCGTGAAAGCAGACGCACGCGCTGTTGACGGACCCGAAAGGGAGCTATAGCCGTTACCCGCAGCGTGCATATCTACATATTTATACATATCCATATCCATGCACAAAGCATCGAACCAGACCAGGCACACGGTGCACATAGAGCCAAAAAAAACCCTATAACAAGAACCACAGTTCCCAAAACACTGCTGATTCCACACCTCCCTCCATCCCCTCACCGCACATTTCTTCAGTCACAGTCCGTAAAACCAACATCCCCCTTCAAACTCCTTCGAGCTTAGTTCACCATTTCTCCATAGCTAGTAGGTGACGCGATGTCTAGGTTCATGTATTTCTTCTTGTTTCATTGGGTCTAGAAGGGAAGGTTGGAGGTGCTGGAAGTATTTCTTATTATTTCATCGGGTCTAGAAGGGAAGGTTGGAGGTGCTGGAAGTATTTCTTATTATTTCATCGGGTCTAGAAGGGAAGGTTGGAGGTGCTGGAAGTATTTCTTACTATTTCATCGGGTCTAGAAGGGAAGGTTGGAGGTGCTGGAGATTGTTGCTCAAGGGAAGCCAGAGGAGTTGTTGTATCAGGCAAGAGGGATAGAATGGATGAAGGGGGTATCTGTTGCTTTTCATACACTGCTCGCGATGCTGCCGTGAGATATGAGCGGGAAGAATGTCTAGATGCTGAGGGAGGAGTATTTTGAGCATCGTCAGTCCTGCTCCAGCGTATCAGCAACTAAATCTACTAGGCAAACGCCCGAGCCCTCAAACAAGTACCCTCAAACAAGTACCAGCGCCATGCTTTCTGAGAAAATTCTCCCAAATATCACCCTCAGATTCCCACCCTCATCGCCCACTATTCGACAGCACAGCCTTCACCTGCCCAAACACCACCCTGCTCCCCGGAATCTGTACCTCACCAATACCAGTCTCCCCCCCGCTCCCCACCTCCAGCCACTTCCTGAGCAGGTCATTGCTCTCCTTAGGCTTGATATCCTGGCTTGCCGTCCCCACCGTAACATGCGCCAGCGCATTGACCGTCTCCCACCCCTCATCCAGCAGCCGCGCGACGATGCACATGACTCTTCGATCCCAGACCACGCGCTCGAGCTGCACGCGGCATTTTCCGAGGACGGGGTCCGGTGCTTGGTTTTCATTAGCTGGGGAGGTGGAGATGGCGGTGGAATGGAGGTTTGAGAGGCGGGTCCAGAGGTCGGGGTGGGAATCTTTGGAGGCGCGGTGGATGAGGGTGACGTGGAAGGTGGGCTGGATGCGGCGGGAATGGCCGAGCTGGCGGTAGAAGACTGCCTGCTCGCTGGGGACGGAGTCGAAGAGCGGGTTTAGGGTGGAGAGGACTTCGACGGTGGGGAGGCGGACACAGAAGTACTCCAGAGGCCGAGGCTTACCGGGGGTGGCTCCAGTCCCCCCGTTCTGGTGCGTTTGGTCGGCGGAGCTATTGGCTTGCTTGTTGTGTCTTTGGTTGGCCTTTTTGCTCTTGAAGCTGAGGTCGTGTTTGATGTCGGGCTTGTAGTCGTTCAGGGCGGACTCGATGGCGGCGTCCAGATCGTCGAGGCCGGGTAAGTCGGGAACGAGCTTGGGGTAGGCGGAGTGGAGAGCTTTGACGACGGTTTCGAGGTTGGTGCGGGAATCAGCCGCGACGTCGAGGTCGATGACTTCGTCGAAGGCGTCGTCTGGTTTGGAGAAGATATCGAGGGGTTCGAAGCGCTCGAGAAAGCCTTCCATGATGCCGATGATGTCTTTTCGAGATTTGGAGCCAGCTTGGATGGTTTGATGGTTGTCTCCCCGGCTCAGGACTCGGTCCTGGGTGACTTGTCGTATCGAAGGTAGCATCTCAGACTTGGGATCGTGGACGTAATGAAGTGCGACAAACTTTGCTTCTGGGACAACAGCCAAGACATCGTCGATGATCTGCTGCCTCTCCCGTTTCTGGTGGTTGTTCCTATCCGCAATCATCGCTGGATGCCCAGCTAGCGTATTGCAGATCAGAGTTGCAAATTGCTTCGGCCTGCCTTTTGTGCCCGTAATATTGTCGTTTTGGACATGACCCCATCCAAACAGCTTGGTCAACGCGACGGCCACTGTGGTCTTTCCACAGCCAATGCTAGCAATAGGCACGAGAACAACATTCTTCGTCACTTCAGTCGCTGAGCCGCCGCTGTCATGCATTTCTTGCCTAATAATATCTGAGCCTCTAAGCCCTCGCTCTTTTAGGAAATTCTCTCGCATCGCTATGATCCCGTGGTTCTGCATGTATGCTCTTCCGAGCTTAGAGTCTTTTGCCAGTTGCCGTCGAGCGTAAAGCAGATACTCCTGAGTGATCTGCTTATGCTTCTTGAATTTGGGTGGTTTGCCACCAATGATAGCCTTCGTACATTCACGCCATTGACGGTACATTAGGTAGGGTTCCTCGAATTTGTACTTGAAGAACCAATCCTGATAGTTACCTTGCACACCGTGTTCTTTTCTCTGACATCGGATGACAAAACCCTCGGTATCACGACCATGATACGAACCTGTTTCCGCACATTCTTGCAGAAAGGTCTGCATTGAAGCTATGTCCTCTTTCATGAGATACTCCGCGCTCTTGAGGTTCCACTCTTTGGCGAATTGCTGCACAAGCTCATCGGAATATGTAGCAAATTCCGGTAGGTTAAGGTTCATCCCATGTAGATACAGACCTGCCGTCCTCTCATCATAAGCAAGAACGTGTTCTTCGAAGGAATCATCACACAGCTCGGCGACGGCAGTAACGTTACGCTTGCGCAGCTCTCTCGCGAGGTCCGTTCTCGTCTTGCCAATCTCCTGCAGATGTCTGTCCACCCATTTCTCCCCTGCTTTAGCATGGCTCACATCTGTGTCCTGGCGGGCACCTGTCGAATGTTTGCTGCACACCAACAAGTGATCGCCTTCTAGACCTCCAATGAAAATGATACATCCGTTCTCCTTGACACTCAATTCATAGGGGCCTCGAGTCTGCTTCTCTACGTTCTCGAGCTTCGTCTCATGAACCTCGCCTTGATTGAAAAATTTATCATAGCCTCTACAAACAATCTCAGGCGTGCCGTCTTTCCTATTGTAGGTGAAGAGACCTCGAGCATAAGTGGGCAGATCACGGCGTTTGTAGTCCCAATCTTGAAATCGCCACGAGTCAACAGTGACGCCCTTGGTCCCTGCAATCTCAAATGAGTTCTTTTTGCCATGGACGCCAGTTCTTTTTCCTGGGCCCTTCTTGCTGCAAGCCTCTAGACCCTTCATAAGAGTCGAGATCTCATGTGGGTCTTGAGCAGCATAAGGCGTGTTGGCCCTTGAAGCCATAGTTCCAATTGTGTGATATGCAGCGTACTGGCTTGTGTGAAAAAGGCAGACAGAAGCGGTGGAAACCCGCAGTAAGTTGAGCCGCAAAGCGAGTTTGCTGTGATCAAGTCCTCGTAAAGTAATCGACGGTCTTGCAAAGTTCATTGGGTTCTTTTTAATCCCAACGTCTTCCTCTGGAATGATTGACTCATCCACTACTCCTTCCCCACCTGGTCAAACAAAACCCAATGCTGTGAGTCAGGGTACGAGAAGTGCTAATATCACAAGGCTGATAATAAGCGAGCGATTGATTGTTGCAGGCGGGAGATCAGCGTCGACGTCATGCCGCATTTGTGGGGGCAGTTCTGCGACTCATAATAAAGCAATACCTTACCATGCAATACCCTTCGTACTTTACGGTCTCAAGTACATCAAATAGCTATCTGGGAGTTCATCAAGTTTGGCGTCCGTGGTAGTGATGATGGCAGTGCCTAACCCTCTCACTCTTGCTGCAGACAACAATCCAAAGCTCTTACCGCTCCTTCATTCAAACCCTTCTCTCGCAGCCACACAAGATGAACATGGCTACTCACTGGTGCATGCAGCAGTGTCCTACAATCACCTGGACCTACTGAAGGCTCTGGTCAACGATTTTCATGTCGACGTCAACGTAAAAGACGAGGATGGTGAGACGCCGCTGTTCGTCGTGGAGACCGTTGAAGCTGCACAGCTGCTTCTCGAGGAGCTTGGCGCAGATCACAAAGCGACAAACGACGATGGCCAGACTGCAGAGGAGAAGATCCTGACCGAAGGAGAAAATCCGACAATTGCGGCCTTCTTGAGGGAATCACGGCTACACGATGGTGCGAAGACGGAAAAAACAGGAGAAACTCAACAGACATCACCGACTGGCCCTTTTAATGACAACCTGCATCATCCCCCTCCACTACCACCGAATGTGACAGTCAATATGGGGACAATGGAGGATTCATCTGCCGAGGCATTAGGTGACGCAGATCCCGAGTTCAGGAGGCGGATTGACGAGCTGGCAGCTAGGGAAGATTTCCACGGTGAAGAAGGACAGAACCAGTTGAAAGAGTTGATTAAGGATGCGGTTCGGGGAGTGAACAGTAACGAGCGTGAGAGGGATGTCAGGCGGAGACTCCAATAGAGCAGAATAGCGGTGGTGCGACCGATCAGGGACCACAGGCGCCTGTAAGCTCAAATTCGACTTTTCATCCATCATTGGGCATTCTCGTCTTACGAACGTCTGCGAAAGCCGCCCTTTTAGCCAACAAATCCGACATCGATTTATCCATTACCGGCACCATGCTATATGCAATAGATGCTACCATCTTTACCGGGTCTTCATATATGAAGGTGTGCACGTATGTACCTGGAAGGGAGGGCTCATGGGTCGCCACGCATCGTCTTGAAAAAGTCCATGACGCCGGTGAACACTACCAGCAGGATACCTCCACCGGGGCCAAGCCTTAGTACCTTCGGCAAGAAACCCTTGTATAAAGCTGAGAAACCCTCCTCCTTGAGGACTGTCCCGACTGCTGGCCACGCCCAATTGTACTTAGGTATTGAGCCTGCTATCTTGGGCGAGTTCTGAATCCTCGATTTGACAACGTCCATAGGTGTATTCAGTATTGTACCAACGGTTCCTCCAATGGATCCCGAGATAATATCGTTCCGTATCTGCTGCTTCTTGTCCGCAGCTTTAGGCAGGAGTTCACGGGTCTGAAAGATTATTCCAAAGTAACCCGCATTCCATAGAATGTGCCTCCACATGGTGCTTTCCAAACCATTGTAGAGGGCAAGAGGGCCTTCGTTCTTTACGGTCTTGACAACGCAGTCGACCATGCCGGTGTATTTACCAGCGGATGCTCGATCTTGAAGCCTAATCTTCACCAATTCGAAAGGCACCACGATGAAAGCCTCAGTAGCGCCGGCTGACGCGCCCGTAAGGATGGATAATTGCTGGTTCATCTTCGCAATACCGAACAGATCTCGGTAATATTTCCCCCACGCATCGTTTGCTGCAAATTTTGTGGCTCTGCGAATGCTCAGCGTCTCCAGACCAGAAGCAGTGTCGCTCGAGAACGGCTTACCGCTTGGGTGCCTCCATCAGGATAGGTGCTGTGATTCCCCGGTACAGCCGTGAGGCGCCTTCGTTCTTGATAATCTTGCGGAAACAATCCACCATCCCATTGTAGCCTTCTTCTCCGACACCCTTTCCTGTTTGCAGTTGTCTGAGGATACCGCCTTAGCAGCAGCGCGACTTATCTGAGCATCTGTAACTACTTACACCCGGGTCTTAACAACATCAAGTGGGTACCTGGGAATCTGATCAGTCTTCGGCGCATAACAATAGGGACGTCGATGAACTAACATTATCAGGATCTAGATTGATTGTCAGTCAGCTAAATGCGCCCTCGCTAGAATATAGAATGAACTCCTGACCTCAGAGACACCTGCGACGGCGCCAGCCGCGAATTGGTAAATAAAGGGTAGTGGTTTGTCTTGCGACATCTTGACGGCTGGAGGGCAATTGAGGCAGGACGATAAAAGAATAAGTCTTATGCAGAAATCCTTGCTCGAGAAAAAGGCCCGAAGTTTGTTGGGCATTATCTGGAAGTCCCTCGGCCCACTACTCGTGTCGCCACATGAATAGTTCCCTACCTTATTCGGTTAGTCGGCTACTACTCGCTTGCCCACCAATCCTTTTCCAGAGGAGATTGTCGATGCAACATGCAGCAGATCAAATACGTGACCTGATTGGTGGAAAAACGTACAGTAGCCGGCTAACCATATCGCGTAACTAACTATTCATGTGGCGACACGAGTAGACCGAAGGGGCTGATTATGTCACGTGCTCAAGCGCTAGCTCATAGAACGCGTTCCCTCGCGACGCGAATACTCGAAAGCACAAGAAGTCTTTGCCCCACCAATAATAACGCGCTTCTGGTGGTAGCTATGCCGGCGAGTCGGCAGAAGTCGTTCTTTGATCAGCCTGCGAAAGTGAGCACTCTTCTTCAACTTGGCGGCCATACAACTGAAATTTCCAGGTCCGTCCGCAGTGGCACAAGCCAACTGCTGTCAGCAATAACGACACTCGCGCACCCTTACCATCTACCAAGCCCACCGTAACAATGTCTCCGATAGCTGCTTCTTCTCAGTCCAGGAACAGACTGCGGAATTTTCAGTATGATCAGGAGAACGCGCCACAAAAGCATGGTAAGGCAATCGATAAGGCGATAGGAGCTGGGGAAGGGCTCGAAAGCCCATCCAAGGCTCGAGACTTTCAAGGCGTACAAGACACGGCGCATTTGCAACAGCACTCGCAGAAGGCAGGCCGGAGTGAATCGAAAGAATGCCCTCAGACTCCAGGAGGCAGGCTTCCGCTGGCTGAGCTTATTGCTAGTGGGGACGACTTCAATCAAGCGCTGAATCTCACACCGGTGGAACGCGTACTATGGAACAACTCTGCTCGAAACTCCGAACAAGGAAGCTCTCAAGAAACACCTGCATTACCTAAGAGCAGAAAGAGAGCACACAGTTCGTCTCCAATCTCATCCTCGCAGAAGAAGTACAGAACATCGGATTACTTTGCTGCGGGAGAAAAGTCAATTGACGTGCAGCATCTACAGAAAGTACTGAAGACCCCACAGGGAGACCCAGCTGGTGACTTGTGGAAAAAGTACTCGCTCAACGCTCATAGCAATGAGAAGTTGTCTCCGACACGGGCGTTTGGCCAACCGTTTTCGCAATTGCTGGATTCGTCGTCGCCTCAAACGCCGGCTCGCAAGCTATTGGGAAGGGAGAGTGCTGGTTTGAGAAGATCATTCAGTTGTGGTACTGAATGGCCGACATCAGCGGCTAAGCGTAGAAAACTGCAGGCTACCGCCGAAGATACTCCGATTGCCTTGGCCGCTATCGAGGAAGGCGTGCAGAAGTCTCAAAGATCCAAGTCCAGACTTAGTCTCCTTGTCGCAAAGATCAGCGGCGATCTAGCTAGGCCTGCCGGCGATGCGAGTGAGGAGGTCTCTGCTTCGACACCTCGCCACGGAGACATAACATTGGCCGGTCATCCAATATCATCTGAGGCACACCTGGGAGACGAGGAGGACGACAGAATGCATTATCAATCTTCAGGATCACAAAAAAGGACAAAGGCTCGCGACATCCTCGGCGAAAGCCATTTACCAGACGATACGCCGTTGCACGACCGAGCGGATGTTAAAGAAATCGACGCTCTATCAGATGACTTCGGTGACGATGGCCTTGACCTCGAGACTTTCGACGCTGTCGATGCCGAGATCGAAGCTCGCGTCTCCCAGTTGGATGTGACCACTGGTCCATCCGGCGGTAAAGATACTGGCAAATCACCCTCGCAGGGCATAAAGAGTACGGAGATTATGGTGAATAGCCGTGACAAGACTGTGCCGCGTGATGCTCTAAACAAACCACAAGAAGTCGATTGCCCGTCTGTTCCGGGCTGCTTAAGCGCTTCAGATGCGCCTAAGGAACTACATCGTGACGAATTCGACGACGAAGACTCTAACGATGTTTCCGCGGAAGATTTGGAAGATGCCATTGCTATGTTCGATCAAGAAGCAGAAATGCGACCCACCCAAAAACGACCCACCCAAAATGCGACAATCGGCCGGCATGAAGACCCAGCTCCCTCACAAAAGCCGTCTACTATCTACGGCTCCAGCCCTGAAGATCCTCAAATGACGCCGATAGCAAAAAAGCAGGATCACACTGACCCCACCGCTCTATCGGAGGATGAGTATGGTGGCGATCTTGAGTTCGAGGACATCGTTGCTGAATGCGAAAAAGCCACGCAGGGCCAGCCATCTACTTCACAGCTTTCCACCAATGTATGTATTAGGCGATTTGGCTCTTCCACGTAGGATACTAAGTAATGCAAGAGTGACAGAAGTTGTTCCCCAATCCATCGCTACGTGATCCAGACTGTCGCTGAAGGTTATTATGAAACCAGTAAAGGCCATCAGGGACCTGAAAAGGTGCATTGGCAGTGTCCTTGGATCGCTGGAGGTGTTGCAACTAACAATCCATTAGGTTTTACTTGTCAAGAGCGAGTCAAAAAAGCTCATCAGGGCCATCACGCTACGACAATCTTGGGTGGACAGTCTGTGTACCCCAGGGTCTTTTATCAATGTAATCGGCGACTTCGATCGTGCAGGGCAGTGCACCATAGATGATTCGCAGAACCTACTCATACTCCATCCGGACTACCTAATATCGGCCACCGTGGTGGCCGATTCATTTGCATGCACTCGTCGAGCTGTACTTCAGGATCGCGTCAAAGCCACTAATGCCTCCAGTCAGCCACAAATCTACGGGCATATACTCCATGAAATCTTTCAGGAAGCCATGAAAGCGAACCGTTGGGATACTGAATGGCTTGCTGCGACGATCGAGAGGACTGTCACTAGATATCTTGAACAGCTGTTCGAGATCAACGTTGAAGTGGAGCAGGCCGTCAACCATCTGAAAAGCAGGGCAATAGAATTCCAGGCTTGGGCGGAGGTTTTTGTCTCTGCAAAACCCAAAGTAAGTGCATGCATCTTTGCTCGATGATTGAATCTGACAGACGAGCAGGCCACGTCAATTGTGAAAGATCGCAACGGTGGTCACTCGCTAATGAGTGTTAACAAGCTTCTGGAAGTCGAAGAGAAAATCTGGTCTCCCAGGTATGGCTTGAAAGGCAATATCGATGCCACAGTGCAAGTTGCTATGCAGGATAGCCAGGGTGAGAGGACGTTGACTGTTCCACTTGAAGTGAAGACGGGAAAGCATGCCAATGCGGCACATAAGGCCCAGACGGCCCTCTATACTCTTCTGTGCTCGGACAGATATGGTAAGTACCCTGATCTAGCTACATCAAGCTTACAACACCCTAACAAGTGACAATCAGACGTCGAGATAGCCTGCGGTATCCTCTACTACATGGAATCTTCCGACACATCGCGGGTTCCAATGGTGCGGCATGAGCTAATACATATGATCAAGCAACGCAACGAATTAGCACTTTATGTCCGTCATCGAAATGAGCTACCTCCAATGCTGCAGAATAGTCCGCATCTGTGCGGCAGATGTTATGCTCAAACATCTTGCTTCATCTATAGTAAGCTTGTGGATGATGGCAATGGGCAAAATGTCGGCCTGGGGGACACCTTCGATGACTTAGTCAAACATCTCCAGCCTGCTCACCAGACATTCTTCAGGAAGTGGGACGATTTGCTGACTAAGGAAGAGAAAGATATCGTCAAGTTTCGACGAGAGGTTTGGGCAATGCAAAGCTCAGAGAGGGAAAGACTCGGTCGATGCTTCAGCGGCGTAGTCATCGAAGCTGGATCCTTCAGCGAGATTCAAGACGCGCCCAAGATCAATCGCTACAAATACACGTTTGTCAAGCCAAAGCCCGGACAACGGTTCTCCTTCACAGAATCACAGATTACTCTTGGCGAACCCATTGTGATATCGGATGAGAGAGGCCATTTTGCTTTAGCAAGCGGATACGTAACGAGCGTTCGGAGAACCAAGGTACAGGTGACCGTTGATCGTCGTTTGCACAACGCACGAGCGCGAGGGCGGCATTTCGACTCCCAGAGACATCAAAGTTTCGCCGGTATAATGGAACTTGTCGAAGACAGCACCGGACAGTCGACATTCACGCCCACGCAGCCGAGTGACAAGGTTCTTTACCGGATCGACAAGGATGAGTTCAGCAACGGCATGGCAACAGTTCGCAACAATCTGATCAACATTATGGAAAAAGACGCGTTCAATGCTCAGCCTTTACGAAGACTGATTGTCGAGAATGCTACTCCAACCTTCAGACCTGTTCCTTCATCATACGGTCTCGGCGACTCTGCTAGTCAAGCTAGCCTGAACGTTGACCAGAGAGCAGCAATCGAAAAGGTCATGAGTGCCAAAGACTACGCATTGGTCCTTGGAATGCCTGGGACGGGAAAGACCACTACTATTGCCCACATCATTCGCGCTCTGACCGCTCAGGGAAAGAGCGTACTACTTACCTCCTATACTCATACAGCGGTCGACAACATCCTTCTCAAAATCCGTAAAGACAACATTGGCATCTTCCGCCTCGGCGCAGTCTCGAAAGTCCACCCCGAAGTCCAAGAGTTCGCCGACCTCGGCGGCGTCCCCATGAAGACGATTGAAGAACTGAAGCGAGCATACGGCCAGCAAGTCGTAGCAACAACCTGCCTAGGCATCAACCACCCCATCTTCTCGCAACGCATCTTCGACTACTGCATCGTGGACGAAGCCAGCCAAATCACCCTCCCCGTCTGCCTCGGCCCGATCCGTATGGCGCGCACCTTCATCCTCGTCGGCGACCACTACCAACTGCCTCCCCTCGTTCAAAACCGCGAAGCCCAAGAAGGGGGGCTCGACATCAGCCTGTTCAAGATGCTATCCGACACCCACCCAGAATCGGTCGTGAACCTCGAGCACCAGTACCGCATGTGCGCCGACATCATGCTCCTCGCCAACACGCTCATCTACAACGGCCGCCTCAAATGCGGCACCCCCGCCGTCGCCGCCCGCTCGCTCACCATCCCCAACATGTCCGCCCTGCGACACCACCACTACAACCCCTCCACCCTGCCCTCCTCCTCCATTCGCATCTGCCCCCACACCACCACAGGCCCCTGCTGGCTGCGCGACCTCCTCTCCCCCACCCGCCGCGCCACCTTCATCAACACCGACGCCCTCCTCCCCACCTCCCACGAAGCCGCCTCCGGCTCCCTCATCACCAACCCCCTCGAAGCCACGCTCTGCACGCAGCTCGTCGAAGCCCTCCTGACCATCGGCGTCCCCCCCCGCGACATCGGCGTCATCACGCTCTACCGCTCGCAGCTCGCCCTCCTCAAACATTCCCTCCGCCACCGGCCGCAGGTGGAGATGCACACGGCGGATAAATTCCAGGGCCGCGACAAGGAGGTCGTGGTGCTGAGCCTGGTGCGCAGCAACGAGGGGGGGAATGTGGGCGAGTTGCTGAGGGATTGGCGGAGGGTGAATGTTGCGCTGACGAGGGCGAGGACGAAGTTGTTGGTGGTGGGGAGTGGGAGCACGATGCGGGGGAATGAGCTGTTGGGGGCGTTTGTGGGGTTGGTAGAGGGGAGGGGGTGGGGGTATGAGTTGCAGAGGGGGGCGTTGGAGGGGCATGTTTTTGAGGAGGGGGGGACGCAGGTTAGTGGGGTGGGGGACGAGGGGGTGGGGGTGGGAGTGGGGATGGAGGGGGTGGGGGTGGGGGGCGGGAAGGGAGATGTCGTCAAGGAGGAGAGGAGCAAAGAGGGGAAAGAGGATGATGGGGCCAAGGGCAGAAAGGTGCCGCTGAAGACGGGCAGGACGGATATTAGGGCTTTGGTGGGCAAGCGGCCGGTTTTGAGGGATATCGTCAACGACGCTTCTTGATCGTCTTGTTTTTTCCGAAATCAAGTTAAAGGTAACGGGCGTTGTTGGTGAGCGGGCGGTGAAGGGGATGGGATACATTGCCTTGAGTTCTAGGGCAGCATAGGATAGATTGACGTGCCAAAAAAAAATCTTCTTCCCATATCAGAGTACTAGATTGATAGACCCCGTCACCAAGAACAACCCATCTGGCCTCACCCTGTCTTCTCTCCCTTAGTCAGGTTTGCGCCCCCCCCACCAGCAACCACCCCTACCTCTCAACCTCCCACAGCACATACTCTCCACCCCCCACCCCATCCTCCTCGCCCTCCGCCTCCCTTGCAAGCCTTAAAACCGTCCACCCCTCCCTCCCCCCCACCGGCTCCATCTCAAACGCATACGCGCTCATCGCCCACCACCCCTTCCTCTCATCGATCGCCTTCTGCATCTTGCTGTCATTCCGCACCCGTTAGCTGACATCCCTACCCTCTAGCACCTCACCTCAAAACCCCAATCCTCCAGATCCCCAGACCAAAACCCCAAACCTCAAACCCAATCTTCAAACCAACCCACCAAAGTCGGAAAACAACAAGTATCTACTCACGCAAGTTCCACAACCATCCCACTAACCCACACCGCAGGTACAAACCCCCTCCACCTAACATGCACCACACCCCCAACCTGCCCGCTCTCTGCGTCCGGGACCTCATACCTGGAGAGCAGCGGGTCAATGGTGTCATCTGCGGCGAGGCGCGGGCTGTGGAGGGCGATGAGGGCGAGGTATTCGTGGAGTGCGAGCGCGGAGTCGTCATCCGTAGCCAGCTGGGCTGGTGGAGTGAGATTTGGGATGAGGATGTTTTGAAGGGGGGTGGGGAGGGGGGTGATGGTGTGCGTGGAGGGGTGGTGGGCGGCGAGGGGGGGGAGGGTGGTTTCTGCTGCTGGAGGAGGAGGGGGGTTAGGGGTGCGGGATGGTGTGGGGTCGGAGGATGGGGCGGGGGTGTGAAGGTCGTAGAAGAGCCAGGTTAGGGAGCGGGTGAGTATGTGCTTGGAGGCCCAGAGGAGGCGCTCGAAACCCTTTTTGCCGTGGAGCATGGAGGGGGCGCGGAGGTCGAGTGAGATTTCTGTGTGGAGGTGTTAAGGACGGGTTTGGCTTGCTTGCGGAAGGTGCTGAAGTGGGAGGAGGTGAAAGGAAGAGAGGGGGAAATGGTGAAAGGAAATGGGGAGAATGGGGGGGGGGGTTACCGAAGCGGGTTTTGAGATGCTTGCGACCAGTGTCGCGGATGGGTTTTCCCTGAAGACCGGTGCGTTCGTAGGTTTCTTTTGAGAGGAGGAGGCGGAGCGTGCCTGTGGGAAGTAAAGATTAGGAGAGGATAGGGTCAAGGAGGTTGGGATAGAGGACGGAAGGTTTGGAGTGGGGAGATGTACCGTCTTTGAGGGAGTACGTGTCGTCGGTTCCAGGGCGGCCTTCAGAGAGCATGGCTATATTGCCTGTGGAGAAATTGAGTCAAAAACTGGGTTCGGGGGCTCAGAGAATATCTTGAATTAGGGTAGATTTTGTCGAATTATGGAAAGATGGAGAAAAAAGGTATAGCAAAGGTGATAAGAGAAGAAGGCCTACCGGTCTTGATATAATAGTTAAAGAACTCCCTTTCAAGCAACGCAGACAAGGGCATGATAACCCGAGAATAATGCAGAGGAGGTAATCTTGCTTCGAGACCTTTCCATATCAACTCGTAGACCTCATCTGGTAGTATTAGGTCGATCTATATGCGCATCAGGGATACTGCGGAAGTGATTTTCCATTTTGGCATAGGGAGCTTACGGTATGGTTAAAGGGCTGGTTCATGATCGTCGAGAAGGGCTTCTTTTTGGTCGGTGGTTGTTTGGGATCGATGAAGCGTGGCAGGGTGCCTGTCGAGATGAAGCATTTGGAGGAGGGGCTCTCGGGATTAAGGAGGTTGGACATATTGGATGTCGAAAAAGAGAATTGATTCAATCCGGGATGTGGGGTGGTGGAAAGGAGAAGGGTTTGTGAGGATTTACGATGTACCAGCAGTCTTGTTGGACCCACCCTACAATCGAACAATGATAGATTATATCACAAACAGGGTTGAAATCAGTTACCAGTCCGTGAAATCGTTGTTTGAATACTAGAACATGGCACTTTCAGGAAAATGGACTCGGAGAAAGCATCTTGAATCTAGGGTTGTTTCCGGGGTGCCTGAACCGACCAATGGACACCCATAGTCAAGAAGGCAAATCGTCAAAGCATTGATTTCCCTTCCCTGATGGAGGGTCTTATGAAGTAGATCTGAACGAAGAATTGCATACTGAGGTCGACTCAGAAAATCTTGAGTGCACAATGCCAGTACATGGGATAGCCAAGATGCATTGAGTAAGGACACCTGCAAGTGGAAATTTTGATATTATTAATGTCCATCCAATTGGTGTCATTGGGCGGTCGATGAAAATAATGTTGATTATATCGCCACTGACCTGCATCGCGCTGAGATACCTCTGAACTATCGATTCAACAGCGCTGCCAAAAACATGCTCGCCAAAAGGGGGTATATAAATGTCTGAACGAAACGTGCTGAAGCGCACCACAGCCTCTCACACAACCGAAAGGTATCCTGTCAAAACTTTGAAGAGCCATCCCAAATATGCAGCTGATCCTCACCAAAATCACCTAAAGCCCCATCTTCTTGAACCAACTACCCCTCTTGCCACCCGCTGCAAGACTCGGACGCGCATCAAAGCTCTTCAAACCACTCATATCGCTCTTCCTGCGACTTGAGTAAGCACGAGCTGCTGGATCATCCTCCCTACTCCCCTCACTGCTTCTGACCTCCCTCTCCTTTCTCCTGCGTCTCACTTCATCTTCTGGTCCGCCATCCACGTACCGTGACTGCCTTCTCGATTTGCGCTTCGCGCGACGAGCTGCTTCGTCATCAGCCGGATCAGTACCGCCACCCAAAAATGGCGGTGGTTCAATGACTGTAGGCTCCAGAGGTGGTGGGTCGGCAGGAGTGCTGAGTTGAGACTTCACCCAGCCGCTCGTATGGTCGTTTGCCGCACCATTCATATATGGATCGCCTCCGCCGCCGTTTCTGGGGTCGAAGTAGTCATCCACAGGCTTCTTCGTGCTTTTCTCACCGGCCGTCCTCCCTGCACGACGGGTCTCGCGTCGGGCACGGCGTTCGGCTTCCTCGTCTGCTGCAGAGATGGGTGGATCCACGTGAGATCTGCGCCTGTCCGATTTCCGAGGACGAGAGGACGGGTCGGCGCCAAGTTTAGCATTCATGTCGTCTCTCGCTGCCTTGCGCGCGCGTTTTTCTTCAAGGCGGATGGCTTCCGCTTCTTCCTCTTTGCGTGCTCTTCGGTCGCGCGCAGCTTTCGTATTAGCCTTACGCGCGTCTTCTTCCGCTTTCTCTGCCTCGCGATGACGAGCGCGACGATCTTCTTTGCGTGCTTGAGCTTCGGCATCATCGGCATCGTTGGTAGTGGGAGCATCATAGACGTAGCCCTCGGCTACACGCTCGTCTCTCGTTGAGCGGCGTACTTTGCGGTCATCACGGCGTAGACGCTTGGCGGAGTCGTCGTTACCGGTGACCGGACGTTTACGGCGGGGGAGACCTTCGTCATCCGTGATAATCCCCTTTGATTTCGGGCGCTCGAAGGTTTCGGAAGCGCGGCGGGTCTTGCCAAAGCCGCCGAAGAGGCCCATCATGCCGCCTTTGGACTTCCTAGCGCTGGTGTTGGCGCGTTGAAGTCGAGGTCGCTCGTCGAAAGCGAGGTTCTCTTTGGCACCATCAAAATCATCCTGAGGTGAGCCGGCCTCGACCATAATGACGTCTTCAGCGAAGTCATCGGCGGGTTTGGGCTGCTTAGGGCCAACGTTAGCCTTTATCCATGCGCCACGTGAGTGCTGCTTTGGGCGAGATCAAACAGGAAGAAGAGAGATGCTGCGCAGAGGTAGTCGGCTTTGTCTTACCTCTTTCTTGGATTTGCTCCTCGACTTGTCTTTTTTGACAGGAGTCTTGAAAGCAGGAGGATCATCTGCGATAGCATCACCCAGTCCGCCAATCATGACCATGTCATCATCATCAATAGGGTAAGGATCAGGAACGGCTGTGTGAGTCTGGTCAGCTTCGACTGTTTCATCTAAATTTACAACGGGACCATGACCACCTTTGGACTTCTGCTTCCCCTTGATGGGTGCTTTTCGATCAAGCTTTCCGGGACCCGCTCCCATGAGCTTAGCGGCTTTCGCGTTCATCTCAGGCGCTTCCTCTGCAGGCGGTGATGGGAGTCCCATGGCATCAACGTCCACGGAGTGTCGGTGAGAGGAAGCAGTCTTGGAAGCAGCGTTACTAGATCGTCTTACGGTCTTGGCACGTACAGGGGGCGGTCCGCCGAAGAAGCCGCCAAAGCTGGAACCACGTGACTTGGAGGGTCGAGTTGGCGACTTCTTTTCTTTTTCGTCCGACGCCGAGGACTTGGAAGACTTTTCGAGCTCTTTGTCCTTTTCCTTGGCAGTACGCGTAGACTTGGATCTACCAAGACCTGGAGCTGGAGGTTTTTCCTTCAACTTGGCAGGAATTGCGTCAGTATCATCCTGGGATTTAGGTCCTTTCTTGGGGTCCTTCTTGGGCGAAGCTCCCCAGAAACCCCAGGAAGAAATGCCCTCGTCTCGAACGACTCTTGCGCGCTCTTTCTTGGCAGCAGGCTTTGCCGGAAGGGGTTCTGGAGGAGGCGTGGGTGGTGCCTCTGGAGCAGGAGCGTCAAAGTCGAACTCGTCCATTGCAGGTTGTTGCTTCTTGGCTTTTGCGGACTTTTTGGTCTTTTTGTCTACAGGAGATAGATCAATAATGTCGACGATGTCGTCGTCGGCGCCTTCAGCTGGAAAACTGCCGGGAAATGTGCCTGGTACGGAGTCTTGAATGGGCTTTTTGGCTTTGACTTTGTCGACTGGAGGCGAGGAATCCTTTTTCTTCGCAGATGCAGAATTACTTGCAGGAATATTCTTGGATTTATTGATTGTCCCAGATTTTTTAGGAGGTGAGTCGATGGTTGACAGGGGTTCTAGCTCCGGCTCGGGTAGCTGCGTATCAGCCTCACTTGATTTCCCTCTCGCTTTGCCTCCTTCTTTCTCCAGATCCTTGACGCGCTGCAGCACCGCTGAAGATTTCGTGGATTTGGCCGTCGACATGGCAGTTTTGGATGTTTTTGGAGGTTGCGGTGAGGGCTCGTCAGCAGCGGCCATGGGAGCTTCTAGGTCCTTCTTGAGACTATTTTTCAGCGAAACTTTCTGATTGGCCACTTCCGCTTTCGTAATCTCTTTTTTGCCTTCATCTGCTTTCCTGACACCTGTCTTCTTCGCCGAACCCCAGAAGCTCCAGGCATCATCCTTTTGGTCGCCCGTTTCCTCTGGTGCCGGCGCTTCATCTCCGAGCTCTAGCAAGTCATCCAGCGACGTGTCCTCGGTCTTCTTCTTCTTGTCGCCAGTGGTCTTGGAAAATTTATCGCTATCCTTAGAGTCCTTGCTCCCGGTCTTAGCGAGCTTGCTGCCTGTCTTAGTTTTAGATCCCCTTGTGGGTGGTTCTTCGACGATCCCAATGATCTCGTCGTCCAAATCGTCCAAACCCAACAAGTCTTTGGAAGCCTGCTCGGCCTGCTCGCTCTCCTTGTCCTTCTTGTCTCTAGTGGTATTGAATTTGCCTGTGGACGTAGTTCCAACGGTACCCCAAAAGCTCTTGGCGGCCTTTGCAGCGCTCTCTTCTTTAGGTGACTCTTTCTTCTTGGATTCACCTATAGCCTGCTCCGCCAAAATATCCACGAGGGCATCCTCCTCCTTCGCTTTGGTGCCTTTCTTCGCAGCCTTCTTGTCTTCTACCTTCGTAGATTTTGTAGTAGACTTGGATGCCTTCCCAGCCTTAGCTGGCGCGAACGAAGCCCAGCCGTCGTCGCCGATATCGTCGAGGCCGGCAATGAGTTCCGGCTCGGGAGTAAGACCCTGAGCAGGTGGTGTAGGCACGGGCGGCGGAATGTCTGGCACAGCATTCTTGCCACCCTTCTTTTTGATCTTCGTCGAAGTTCCCCATGTACCACCACCCCAGGAATCTTCCTCTGGCATTGGAGGAACGTCAAGAACGGAATCTTCCAACAAGTCCTCCGTCTTGAAACTTTTTGCCGCGGTGCCGCCCTTACTCTTCTTTTCTGGCTTGGCTTTCTCCTTTGCGGCCTTCTCTTTCTCTTCTTTCTCTTTCTTCTCCTTCTCCTCCCTTTCCCTCTCCCTTTCCTCCTTCTCCTTCTCCTTTCTCTCTTTCTCTTGTTCCTTCTCCTTTTTCTTCTTGTCCTTTGCCGAAAGACCCCAGCCGCCAAAATCCTCTTCAGCGGGTTCGGGAGCGGGTTCGACAGGATCTAGGACTGCAATAACCTCGTCTTTAGCTTTATCAGATGTCGTGCCCTTTTTGCCCTTTTTGTCCTTCTTGCCAGATCCCCATATGTCAGTCGTGGAAGGTTCTGGTGCAGCGGGCGGCGGAGGCGATGGCGGTGGCAAAGGCTCCTCATTCTTGTTGTCGGCTGCTGCCCCTTTCTTACCCTTCTTATCTTTTCTCTTGTCAGTAGTTCCAAAATTCATCCAGTCATCCTCAACGGCAGGAACGTCGGCGGCGGCGACAGGTTCGGCGACTGCTATGGGATCTTCCGTCACTTCTGATACAAGGCCCTTCTTGCCCTTCTTGTCTTTCTTGGTTGTGGTGCCCCATGAAGCGAAAGAATTATCTACTTCCAGTGCAGGATCGAGGATTTCGGTCTTGTTTGCCTCATCCGCAGCGCCAGTATCATCCAAGAACCCCTTCTTTTTGCCCTTTTTGTCTTTCTCTTTCTTGCTCCCGAAGACACCCCAGCCTGTCTCCAGTGTGGACTCGACCTCTGGGACGACAGTCACAGCGGGCTCCTCCTTCACCGGCTCGCCTTTCTTGCCCTTCTTACCTTTGTCCTTCTCTTTCTTGCTTCCGAAGCTCCAACCAGTATCTGCTTCAGGCTCGGGTTCGGGTACAACAACGACGGCTGGTTCCTCAGGGACCTCTTCGATAGCGTTTTTCTTGCCCTTCTTCTTGTCTGTTTCCTTGGCCTTCTTGCTTGCGCCGAAGCTGCCCCAGCCAAGATCTGCGTCTACTTCGGGCTCGGGCACGATAGCCGAAAGTTCATTAGGAGCATCTTCAAAGGCGCCCTTCTTGCCCTTCCTCTTGTCTTTCTCCTTCTTACCCGAGCCGAACGAACCCCATCCAATGTCTGCTTCCGCTTCGGGCTCCTTCTCTGGCACGATGACAGTGGCAGGCTCTTCCAACATTTCCTCGGCCTGGTTCTTCTTTCCCTTCTTCTTGTCTTTCTTGGTACCGAACGTACCCCAGCCGGCGTCCGCATCAGCACCAGGCTCGGGTACCACAATCACTGGAGGCTCTTCGGCATGCTCTTCACCAGCATCTTTCTTGTTCTTCTTCTTGTCCTTTTTGGATCCAAAACCGCTCCAATCGGCGTCTACAGGCGCTGCAGGTGGCGGGGGAGGTACGGGAGGTATGTCTTCTGTCTGTTCCTTCTTACCTTTCTTCTTACCCTTGGTAGTTGTTGCTGTGCCCCATGTACTCCACGAGTCATTAGCGGCAGGCTCGTCTACCGCCGTTCCAATGCCGATGTTGTCGGCTTCTGCACCAAGATCCTCAAATGCACCCTTCTTCTTGTTTTGGATATCTTTCTTCCCAAAACCACCCCAATCGTCAGCATCTGCAGACGCAGTATGGTCTTTGGTTTCATCGAGCGTTCCCAAGTCTCCAAAATCGAAGCCCGCAGTCGTTGTCTTTTTCTTATTCTTCTTATTACCCTCAAGGGAGGACCACATATCACTCTCACCACCATCCACCGATGTATCCTTCGCACCTTTAGTGATATCTGTGGTTTCTGTAGTGCCTGCGTCTGTAGTGCCAAAGCCCCATTTGCTGGTTGTATTCCAGTTACTGCCCCAACCACCAAATCCAAAGCTAGACCCCGTGTCTTTGGTAGCTGTCTCACCGAAACTTAGGTCAAGTTGGGGAGTGTCACCAAGATTAATGTCGTCGAAGGTGCCCATTGAAGGGTTCTTTGCTGTTGTAGGCTCAGGTTCCACCTGGTCAATCAGCTAGGGTTCGCGCTTCAAAAATTGTACAGGCCTACCTTGTCCTTGTCTTTCTTGTTCTTCTTGCCCTTCTTGGTGGTCGCAGTGAAACCTTCCCAATCATCATTGGCAGTGGGATCGACTTCGTTCGCCCAATCTAACGGATCACCGTTGACCGCCGCCTCCTCTTCTTTCTTCTTTCGTTCCTCTTCTTCCTGCTTTTTCTTTTCTTCCTCCTCGTCTACACCTTTGCCTTTCTTGCCCTTCTTCTTCTTGGGTGCATTCCAATCGTTTCCCCAATCATCGCCACCGCCATCGCCGCCCGCTCCACCAGCTCCGCCAGCCCCACCGTCACCATTGTTACTCCCACCACCTTCGCCCCCATGCTTCTCTCCATCTGCACCGTCCTTGTTGCCCTCATCACCGGAATCTGCCCCATTCGATTTATTTGCTCCCTGTTGAGCTTTCTTATTTTTCTTGCCCGCAGCTTGGCGGAAATTGGAGCTGTCGTCATAGTCAAGAACGGGTACCGGCATCTGAGTAAAAACGCTTTCGTCTCGAGGCTTGAACCCCCAGTTCTGGCACGAGACGACGTCAGATTGCGTGCCCTTAGGCCAACGCGGGAGAATCGACGGTCTTAGTGGGTATATTGAGGGATTAATTTGAGCGTAAAGCGGAGGGAGATCGGCCTGAGACTCGATATAGGAAGGTGGAGGGTCGTCATGGGAGTCTGGTGATTGTTCTGCAATGCCGACAAGCTTAACGTCCCTGAGGATATTGTTGCACCGTATTACTTCGAAGAGACGAGACTAGAGGAAGGTCAGCAGCTGCCCGCAGAGCTAAGGTAGCGGCAGTGGGCAAATGCTCAGAGATAGAATTCCTCCAGATATGGTCGAACGGGCGAATTAGGTTGAGGCTGGTCTGAACCTGGGTACTCACCCAGCATAAGAGTGGCGCAAGAGCTTCGACCGTTGGATCCCGCTGCATGCAGAAAGTATCACACCGCCACTTGGACCCGGTCAACATATATCCAAGTTTTCCATTCTCGTCATCCGAACCAGTCTTCAATGGCGGGATCTTTGGTTCGAGCAATTCGTTGTCGCGGAGACCGGCGCAGAGCGTGTTGGCAGTCATTGCTGCCATTTGTGGCGTTCGGACTGCTGATGCGCGGTACCCAGAACGAGCTCATGGAAGCAAGCGAGAGCCGGTTACAAGTAGATGAAGTGATAAGTGATTGCTGTGATTGAGCTGAAAGACTAAGACAAATAATAACAGAATACCTCCCCAGCGACAGCAGGTAGTCGGACAGTACTTTAGGACAGTGGTGGTGGGCGATGAGATCGCGAAAGCAGGAGTGGAGGGTCACCTGTCTCTTTCTGGCAAATGGAACCCCTGTCCGTGAAAGCGTGAAAGCGTGAAAGCGTGTATCAACTGCGGGTATTTATCGAACCCATAGCCGAATCGAACGTTGCCTGCAACTCCGGATCTTTCTTACACTGCTTCATCCATCTGTCAATCGCAACAATGATGGTTTGAAAATTCGAAATATACAATGTGTTGTGGTGATGCAGTATTTTCCAAGGCCTATCAGACATACTGATCGGGAGACCTGCAGTCTTCGCGCTGTCATTGGCCTTCTTCCTCGGCTTGACCGCAAGACGTGCATTAACCGACTATCCCCACGGCCCTTTCCGTTTCTCCATTGGCCTGCATCGCCCATAGCTTCGAGATGCTGCATGCGCCGGACTCTTGAGTATACTCGGGATTGGCTGAGGTGTAGATGGGGGTTTCCTGGAGTGGCGAATCATGGGCTGTCCCATGCATCGGCAGGCTGGTGAGGGTGCACTCCAGACATGAGCAAGACGAGCATTCGTTTCTATGCACTGTCGGAGATCGTAGATGTGTAACCCACACGGGCTGACGATCGAGATGTTCGAGTGTTGACCCATTGCTAATGCCGCAGTCAGCTGAATCGCGTGATGTACGAGTATCTGTCAAGATAACCATAGAAGGACCTCTGGTAGAAATTGACAAAAGGGTTTCAGTGACATCTTGCCAAGACATATCATTGCCCCCATTCTCACGAGCATGGGATAATGAACAGAGAGAGAAAGGAGACGTTAATACATAAGGGGTAGTCTATGAGATGATCAAGGAACGGTGCACTGTTCTCCCAGGCGTTTTATCATGATGGAAAACCGTCGAAGCTTCTTACTTTTTACTCGAAACTCTCTACCGGAGGACTCAGGAAATGGAAAATACATTATAGCAATATGTACGATTCAATGGACCCCTACCAGGTGTATTAAGCCAGCGCATTGAATGGGGTTATTACAGGACGTCAGCAGTATCAGTGTGTGTGTATAGTGCAACGGGTAAAATCAATGGTCAGAGGCTTCTTCATGAGGAGACTCTTTCGAAATTCTCTAATCGCAGTACAATGCGGCAGTTGTGACCTACAGCAATGACGACCTCGCATGCTAAGTGTGTATCAAAGGTACCCTGACTTCAAAGCAGTCGGTGCCCGTAGCGAAGACAATGCCGCCCATCCTTTCTATCCATTCCTGCAGTGCATCCTGCCACGGCGGGCATGTTCCCCAACTCCTTGCAGACATATCTAGTCGTGACCCGATCAACATCGATTTCGACAAGTGCGCCCATGCCAATGCAGATAGCTAACGATCCCGTACACGGAGCCTTCCGTCGTCTGGTATATTTCAGCACTTCATAATCAAGGCCTACTCTGCTTCCTCGGTCTTCGTCCCCTTTCCAACCGCCAATTCCTCTTCCTTTGCCGTCTCAAGCTGAGTAGCAGCTCCATTCGCCTCGCCATTAGTTCTGGGAGCGTCCTGGACCGCTTCGTCGTTCTTTCCTTTACTCATGTTCGCCTGGGCCTCTACGATCCGGGTGTACATACCCTGGACCTGGTGTCCTAGAGAGCCAGCGTTTGGCCAATATTGAGAGGCGTATTCCCTGTCATGTGTGAGCTATTGCGATCTCTGGCGAAGAGATTCTATATGATGTGACTTACCAGAATGATTCTTCAGCCTCCACTGATTCGCGTGTTCCATCTTCAAGTTCGGCATCAACGCAAAGCACCCGGATGTGATCGCCGATATTGATGAGCTCAGTCCTCAAAACCTTGGCACGCTCCTGCTTGTCCGAGTACGCGTGTCTCGTGGCAGACTTGACCGTATTGAGGCTCTCACGAATCGGCTTAAAGAGGGCCTTGAAATGCGGCGGAAAAACCTTGGCGATACTGCTTCTTTGGTCTTGGCTGTTGCTGGGCTGTTGCTCACTCTTCTGGTGCCTCTGGTCTCCACCGCTATGATGGTCATGCCCTCGATGGCCGCTGTCGGCTTGCGGGTTATGGCCATTAACGTCACCGTTAGTCGAGACTCGGCGATGCGTACTATCTCGGTGGTGATGCTTATCCGGTCTACGCGACTTATGTACCCCGGAAGGAGCTGGAGAAGCCGAGCCTGTGGCATGCCCATTCGTTTGCTTGTGCATGCCGTTCTTCTTGTTGTTGCGGTGATGATTTTCCACCGCGCGTTTGGCAGCTAGGTTGGTTCCATTGCTGGTTTTTTCCTTGAGAACCGACAGAAGATAGTCCGCGCGACGTACCAGGTGAACCGCTCCTGGAGATTTGGCAACAGCATTGGCACCTTTGTTGCGCTCTTCCTTTCTTTCTACGCGGTGTTCTTCGAGGAAGAACCTATCCTGCATCTCCAAATCCGGATCGTCTCGGATTGGTACCCAGGCTCCGTATCCGTGCCGTAGGATACCCACAAGCAGCATACCATCTTCGCGCGCACCCCACTCACAGCTATATTTCTCAGCTCCTTTAGAAGCCTCAGGGACTCGGAAATTTAAGGGATTCGACATCCGACCTATAACCTCCCGCAACATTCGCATTTCGGCCGGGCGTTCGATGATGGTCTCGGCATTGTTGCGCTTGACACCCTTGTAGTCAAATAACACGGCTTTTCGATCCTTCTTCGTGATAGCCTTGCCTTGATCACGCTCGAGCCGATTGATTCGATCTTGCTCAACTCTGAGTAGGCGTGTCGCCTCTGCAATAATGTCATCCAGGGTAGCCTTCAAGACCGCCCGATCCCTCTGGACAAGACGAGCATCACGTACTAGCTCATCGCCGCGGTCGTCGATAGATCCAAACCGAAGATACGCCTTGATAATGTTCCTCACCTCTTTCTCACCAAGGGGTCGGCTTGGATCTTGGCTCGGCTGCGAATCTGAATCGTCCCCTGTGGCTTCAGCGGCTGCAATGGTTCGCGCACGCTTCTTAGCTGCACGCTCCTCGCGATCGTCATCGTGCTTTCGCTTCCGTGGAGCCTCCTGCTCTTGCGCCTTTCTCAGAAACTCCTCATCCTTTTGTTTCTGTTCCTCTGCCTTTATCTTGTCTAGCTCGGCCTTCGGAATAATCTCGTCCCAGGACAAATCGAGCTTGACGTCAGTGTACTCAAAGTTCTTGAGAAATTCCTCGCCCCCATCCGCGGTAATAGCATCTTGCTGTTCCGTGTGGTGCTCTTCAGCATTCTCGAGCACCGCGTCAATGTTAAGCTCCTCTAGCTTCTTTTGATTCCCGGATTGCTCAAACATCTTCTGACCTCGACGCTTGAGGATGCGCGAAATATCATCGACAGAGGAAGGCTCTGCAACGGGTTTGCCGGCACGTGCCAATTTTTCTGTCAAAGCTTTTTCACCATCTCTGTCAGTAACACCTCGTTGAATGGTTATGAACTCTAACATCAGCTTATTCCTAGCTCGCTCGAGAACTTCTTCCTCAACAGTTTCCTTAGACACAAGCCTATACACCGTGACGGGCTTGGTCTGCCCGATGCGGTGCGCACGGGCCATGGCTTGGAGATCTGCTTGCGGATTCCAATCAGAGTCAAATAAGATGACTGTATCCGCGGTCATAAGGTTAATGCCGAGACCGCCAGCTCTCGTAGAGAGCAGGAAGCAGCAGTCTTTGCTGTCAGGCGCATTGAAGTGGTCAATAGCCATGCGGCGGGGACCCGCAGGGATCGTCCCGTCGAGGCGCTGATACTGATATCCACGCAATTGCATGTACTCGCTTAGAATGTCAAGCATCTTAACCATCTGGCTGAAGATCAGGACGCGATGACCATCTTTCATCAGCTTCTTTAGCAGTTGGTCAAGTAACATCATCTTGCCACTACATGTGATGAGGACCTTGGTTCGATCTTCGCGACTGATGTCTTCTCCAGAAAGCCGGTCCTCGAGGTTAGGGAACAGGAAGGGGTGGTTGCTCGCTTTTTTCAACTCCATCATGATGTTGAGAAGGGACTGCTTCGGTCCGGTAGCACCTGCATTGAGAGCCTGATAATTTCGGGTAAGGATGTTCTTGTAGTACTCCAATTGCACGTCCGAGAGCTCGACGCGGATGATCTTTTCACTCTTTGGAGGTAGATCACGTTCCACCTTACTCTTCGTTCGCCGAATCATAAATGGGGATATCATCTTAGTCAAGTCCGTGATCTTTCCTGCGGCATCTTCAGACTGAAGATCCATGTTCTCTTCGACGTTGATTTTCCCAGGCATGAGGAAGTCCATCAAAGCCGATAGCTCACCTAAGGTATTCTGTATAGGAGTACCCGTAATGAGGAGACGGCTTGGAACCTTGTAATCGCGCAATTTCATATAGAGTTGAGAATCGCGGTTCTTCAAACGGTGGGCTTCGTCCACGGCCAGGAATTGCCATTTGATCTGAGATAGTGGGAAGTCATCATCCTTGAGTATGAACTCGTATGTTGTAAGGAGGACGTGGAACTTGGTCTTCTTCGGGTTTCCGTCCACGAAGAGTTCGTGTTCGCGAATGATCTTGCGGGATTCTGCCCTCCCATTGTAGATCACGTAGTTTAGATCAGGCGTCCAGTTGTCAAAAGTCTCGGCCCACGCTGGTACCGTAGACAGGGGGACGACCACAAGGAAGGGCCCTTGCTGTTGTCTATCGTGTCGAAGCCAGTTCATGAAGGCGATGGTCTGTACGGTTTTTCCCAGCCCCATTTCATCTGCGAGGATAACGTTGTCGCCACGGCACCAGTTGTACGCAAGGAAATTCACACCCGTCAACTGGAATTCTCTCAGCTTGCCATGCTTGATGTAGGATGGCTGTTCCGAGATCTTCGTGAAGTCGCTTCTGGTATGAATGCGTATCTCGGTCTTGTTCGATTGATGTAATGAGTTTTGTCGGTTAATATAGCGATCGATTTCCTCTTGCGCTATTTGACTGACTAGCTCCGCATCTTCCCAGGTGCAACCTTCGTAAGGGATACCTCGCCCTGTAAACATTTAGCACTGAGCACTCTACCAGAAAAGCAGGGTACATACACTTCACGTAGTAGGTGGTGTTCCCATCATCGCCTTTCCCCATGTCAATGACACGCTCGACCTTCGTATGTTGGAGAAGAGCATCGGCCTCCTGCTCCCTGTCTAGGTTGTACTTTTCCTTTTCCTCTGGTGGAATATTCGAGCCGGATTGGTTCATCTGTATGTCCACGAGTACAACTTTACGGAAGTAGTTCTCAAGCCTCCGAATGCCCCGATACTGGGCCAAAGCAGCGTTGGTCTCCCAAGTGGCATGGATATGGGCTTTGCCTTGCCATTTGATCTGAGGAAAAGTCATGTCAGCATCGGGAGTAGATACGACGCAAAAAGTGAACTAGCACGTACATGGTATTCGTAATCATCACGTCCGGGCTCTTGGATCTCCTCACCTAAAAGAGTTAAATCGCGAGGCAATGATGACAGCATGGGTAGGGACTAACTAGTATCATGACGCAGGCGATGACCAAGGACCACGTCGATGGCTGGGGCGCTCACCTCCCCTGCTGTAGCCCAGTAATTGGGTGTGAGCACATCCTCCTCATCTTCGAAAGGGTCGTCATTGTCCTCGTTATAATTGGAAACCTTTGCAGCTCTCCGCGTCGAGAAGCGGACTTCGCCGTGATTAGGAGTGATCTCTCGGGCGGGCTGCAAGTGGCGACGCCGAGGCGGTTTCTTGTGGCCATTGGCTCGAGAGCGAGATGCACCATAGTCAGCAATGCCGGAGTCGGAGTCGGACGGTGACTGTGGCGAGACACTTGGGCGATTGGAGGCTGTGAGCTCACGTTAGTCCAGCCACAGTAAATATTGAATCATGAAGCCAATCAAGGGATAAATGTTTTGACCCACCAGGTTTCGATGATGCACTCTTTACTCGCTTTCGGGGACGGGTCTGAATGTCCGATCCCGAATTGTCCTCTGAGTCGCTCTCAATCTATCCGGAAGTTAACGGATGTCTCAAACATCGTGTGATAGATTCCTTACAACACGACGCGATGGACGAGCACGACCCTGAAGCAACAATGTCAACGGGAGAGGTTTATGGTGATTGAATAACAATGGCCTTACACTCCGTCTTAAACCCCACAACTCAGGGTTCTGCATGTAATCATCCTCATCCGTTACAGCTTTTCGTTTCCCAAGCGCCTGAGACTGACTTGAGCGTCGTGAGCTAGATGATGAGGCTGCATTGGCAGCTGCCAGAGGGGAGTCCTCCATATCGTATTCGCCGTCGTCAGAACCTAGAGCGTCGTCGCTGGTCAAGTCCCTATCATTGGATTCTTGATCTGGTGTTGTAACACTATTGTCAAATGCTAGAGTAGGTGGAGGTCGAGCAGTTGAGCTTGGTGGATCGATTGCATCGGATAGATCGCTTTCGCTGTCAGAAGGTATGGCTGTAAGATTTGTAAAGGTTGAAGAAGCAGCGGGGAGGTGTCCATTGTTATATGGAAGATTGGGATGTGTCGAAGAGGCAGGCTGGTACATCACGCTGCTCGCTGAAGACGAAGTGTTAGCATTGACAAGTGTTGCGGTGTCGCGGGATCTCCGCGCAATAACAGAGCATTCGGAACACATATGCGACCCAGTTGCGTGTTCAATTAGAATGTTGAGGCTAGAGAACAATTCTGAATTGCCGATTTGATACAGTGTGATGAATTTGGATGATGTATGAGATGGAATTGTATTGCCAGTCCCAGGTAGCGTACGAGCATGGGACAGCACTGTGCTAGGCTAGCGATATTGTGCCTCTGTCTGATAGAACCTGCTGCAGCTCTTTCCAGGGAGACAGACTGTGGTGCGGGGAGATGGTGCAAGGTATTCGTGATGGAGGTGGGCTTGTTGAGCCGGCCGATGACGATGGACTTCGCTCCGGACAACCGCAGTCATTCCCGCGAGAGAGACAGAGAAGTGTACTTACAAGCCATGGCTTCGAGAGCGCAACGGATAATGTTGGTAATGCTGTGGTAGCAGTGTGGGTGGTGTTTGGGAGAGTGACAGTTGTGTCCTGGAGAGGGCACGGGTATCGATTTGGGTAGGTAGAGGTTAGAGACAAGAGGCTAAAATATGATGGCCCGATGTTTCTCCGGGGCACAATGAAGGTCATATCTGCTCGTTCACGCCGACCTGGTCTAATTGTCATAAGTCAATTTCATGAAAAATAATCTGCTCAGACTGGGAAGAAGCCACAGCAGTGAACACGGTAAAGAGTGAATCTGCTCAGACTGGAAAGAAGCCACATCAGGGAATACGCTACGATAGGAAATTTCAGCTTATACTGAGTCCGCTTCACTCAAGGCCCAGCATGTCGGACAAACTAACGCGGTAAGTGTGGGCTAGAGAGCCGGCACTATCATAGGAAAAAGACTGAAGCGTTTATAATATAGTATCGCCATCGTCAACAACGATAAGTGCAAGCCGAAGAAATGCAGGCAAGAATGCAAGAAATCATGCCCTGTTGTCCGCACTGGCAAACTCTGCATTGAGGTCACGCCGGAATCAAAGATTGCCTTCATATCGGAGCGACTTTGTATAGGATGCGGTATCTGCGTCAAGAAGTGTCCCTTTGGCGCCATCAACATCATCAATCTACCCACGAACCTGGAGTCTCAGGTTACCCACCGGTACTCGGCCAATAGCTTCAAGTTGCATCGGCTGCCGATGCCACGGCCGGGACAAGTCTTGGGATTGGTAGGGACGAACGGTATCGGCAAGAGCACGGCTTTGAAGATCCTCAGTGGGAAGTTGAAGCCAAATCTGGGTAGATATGATGACCCTCCGGACTGGGAAGAGATCCTGAAATACTTCCGAGGTTCTGAATTACAAAGTCGGTCAATCCAAGGTTTAAACCAAGCGAAGGGAGTGTGCTGACTTGGGGTAGACTATTTCACCAAGGTATTGGAAGACGATCTAAAGGCTGTGGTGAAGCCGCAGTATGTGGACCAGATTCCGAAGGCTGTTAAAGGACCGGAAAAGTCGGTGCAAGGACTGCTTAAAGCAAGAGCGCAAATGGACAATTATGATCATATTCTAGATGTATTAGGTAAGTAAAGCCATGATACCTGATGTGAGCAAAGCGCGAGGGAAGTACTGACGTTCATCTAGAATTAAGGCACGTTCTTGATCGCGATATCGGTCTTCTGTCCGGTGGAGAACTCCAGCGTTTTGCGATTGGCATTGTTTGCGTGCAGAAAGCCGATGTGTAGGTAAAGCACGGAACCCCCATAAACCATGACTGACATCTATCTAGCTACATGTTTGATGAGCCGTCTTCCTATCTCGATGTCAAGCAAAGGCTCAATGCTGCAAGAACCATTCGAGAGCTTCTTCGTCCAGACGATTATGTTATTGTTGTCGAGCACGATCTGTCAGTGCTTGACTATCTTTCTGACTTTATCTGCGTTCTCTACGGCAAGCCTGCGGTCTACGGGGTGGTCACACTGCCCGCATCTGTGCGAGAAGGCATTAACATCTTCCTCGATGGCAATATCCCCACGGAGAATTTGCGATTCCGAGAGGAATCTCTCACCTTCCGCATCGCCGAGGCAGGCGATGAATTTCAAGCTGATCGCGCTCGCGGCTACGAGTATCCTGCCATGGAGAAGACTCTAGGGGACTTTCACCTTAAGATCAAGCCTGGCTCGTTCACCGACTCGGAGATAGTCGTTATGATGGGTGAGAATGGGACCGGCAAGACGACGTTCTGCCGAATGCTTGCTGGTCTTGAGAAGCCTGACGGAAAGGTTTCCATTCCGCAAATGCATATCTCTCTGAAACCTCAGAAGATCACGCCCAAATTCCAAGGCACAGTACGCCAGCTCTTTTTCGGCAAGATCAAGGCCGCCTTTCTCTCCCCTCAATTCCAGACAGATGTCTACAAGCCCCTTAAACTGGACGACTTCATCGATCAGGAAGTTCAGAATCTTTCAGGCGGTGAACTACAGCGTGTGGCTATCGTACTTGCCCTTGGCAAACCGGCAGATATCTACCTCATTGACGAGCCCAGCGCCTATCTCGACTCCGAGCAGCGTATCATCGCCGCGCGAGTCATCAAGCGATTCATCATGCATTCCAAGAAGACGGCCTTTGTGGTTGAGCACGATTTTATCATGGCTACTTATCTAGCTGACCGAGTAATTGTATTTGACGGGCAGCCGTCGCTCAATGCGCGCGCCAATACACCTGAGGGACTATTGACCGGGTGTAACAGTTTCTTGAAGAATCTGGATGTCACGTTCCGAAGGGACCCCAACAGCTTCAGACCCAGAATCAACAAGTACAATAGCCAGCTGGACCACGAGCAGAAGCTGAGTGGCAACTTTGTAAGTTCCACCTTGATATCCTAAACCCCTTTGTCACTCTCCTTTGCTTTCACCGTTGGCGTTCCGTTAACTGACCCTCCCACAGTTCTTCTTAGAAGAATCTAGTTGAAACGGGCATCCCAAAGAACAACCACGAGCGACGACGTAACGCCAAAAAAGAGTTGATACCCTGCACTACTCCATCTGCCGGCGTTGGTGAAAACGCTGCAAAGCACGGAGCAGGTCTCCCTGACGAAGAGGCATGCTCCGATGAAGACGACGACAAGGATGACTATAGATGGTGAAGGCAGTCTACCTCCTGTCACTCTGGATCTTCAGCCACACGATTACTACATTCTTGTTTGCAGTAGTGGAGTGTGACTCAGAGAAGTGATGGTTCAAGCAACGTGACTGCCGTCGATGCCCGAAGAAATCGAGTACGACTTCGGGCATTCAACACGTGAGAACAGCTTGGGCTGGGAAAAGCGAGCTCAGATGCTACCCTGCATTACGCGCGTAGTCATATTCCTGCTTAGGATGACCTGTCTGTTCAGGCAAAGTAGGAGACGGGTTGGGGGTTAGGAAATTGAGGATACGTGGACCTAGACGCTATCCCGCCATGATGGAGATCAGAGCCACAAGCCCACCTTTTATTTCTACACATTCCCTGCCGATGTAGATGACGAAAGTGCATCAAACCATCAATCGCAACTACTTCAATCTACGTACCTGACCTAGAAATCCCACCCCATGTCTCCACCACCGCAGCATCACCGCCCATCTCCGAAGTATCTGCACTAATATCACAGTAGCACAGCTCAAACCGAGAATTACACGAAGCTAATTGCATACTGACCTTGCTCCCCAGTCACCCCGCCCCTCATTCCGCCTCAATCATCTCCCCCTCCTCGCTCCCAGAAAGTATCGCCGGCTCCTCCTTAACCGGCACCGGCGTCTTCGTCCTCTCCCTCCTCTTCTCCTCCCTATCCCTCCTAACCCTCTTCCTCGCACTCCCCACGCTCTCGCCCTCGCTATCCCTCCTCCTCCGCACACTGGTCCTCCCATCAGCACCATAATCCAGCTCATCCGCCCGACTGCCTCTCGTGCGATACAGACGCTCTCGCTCATCCTCCCTCTCGCGCCGCTCGCGGTCATAGTGGCTCAAGCGGACATGGTCCCTACTGGGAATGCGCTCATGGCGGTCGCGATCGCGCGGTGGAGGGGACAGGCCGGTCGCGCCGGATTTGTGGTACTGGCGCTCACGGTCCGCCATTGCTTTGCGGCGGTCTGCCTCGTAGGGGTCTAGTTCCGGACTTCGGCTGCGCCGCCCATGATGATGCCCATTGCGGACATCGCGGTCGCGTTCTCGATCGCGGCGTTTGGAGCGCTCGTGCTCGAGATCGTCTTCCTTCTCTTTGAGGCGGCGGATGACTTTGTCGAAGGCTTGGCGGCGGAGGTCGTCGGAGTCGAGGGCTTTGAATTCGTCGAGGTGGGAGATGTCTGGGCGGATGGTTTCCCAGGACGTGGTGGAGGTGACGGGGGGGTTGGAGAGGTGCTTGATTTTGGAGCGGAGAGCGTCGATGAGGCGGCGTTGATGGCGCTCGGAGGCGTGCTTGTCGTCTTCTGTGCGGCGGACGACTTTGTCGAAGAGGCGTTGGAAGATGAGGGATAGGGTGTCAGGAGGGAGAGAGGCGGTGCGGCGGTCTGTGGACATAACGGAGTTGAAGTCGGTAAGGTTGGTTTTCGTTGTAATTTCGTACCGCTTGTCCTCGAGTACGTCAAGTACGTCGTTGCGAATCAGGCGGAGAGCACGTTCTTCTTCTTCCACCATGTCCCAGAAAAGATCGAGGGGAGTAGAGCCGGCTTGGCCGAGCATGGCTACGTACCTTGGGTCCTCCTGGACTTCTGGATATACTTGCATCCACTTCGTCCCAGCTTTGATCTTGCCGGCTGCCTTCAGTTCATTGAGGAGATCTAGATAGCGGTCTCTGTTCTGGCGCTCTCTTCGGGCCTTTGAGTTCTTGTCGCGCTGACGCTCGTCGTTGAAGGTCCTCTCGAGCGACTTGATATGATTCTCGAAAGCTGTCAAAATATCTGACTTGCTAAGGGTTTTGAATTTATCATCACCTTGAAACTTTTCGTCCGCCTGAATTATATCATGTGCCTCTGACCATCGTGTGTATGGCTCAAGGTCAAGCGATTTCAGTATGCTGACAAGGTCGTCCATGGCAGACTTACGAGTGATTGCTTCACGCTCTATGTTGGACTTTTTCAGCTCGATGATGTATTCTTCAAAAAGCTGCCGACGTTCAGTATCATCATTGGTGGACCTGAAGATAGTCTCGCCTTCAATGATAGGCCTTGCCGTTTTCCACCGAGTGTAATGCTTGATCTCTGGATGTCTTCTCAGCATGATACCAAAGTCGGATCGGAGCTTGGCCAGCCTCTCCTTTGCGCGATCCTTCTCTTGTACGCGAACCTCCACTGCGTACTTCTCGAAAGCGACTTTGCGGTCCTTGGGGTCTTTCAGAGCTCGGTATTGAGGGTCCTTGATGGTTGCGCGCATGGTTTGTTCCCACGTCCAGTCTGGCTGTACATTAGATCGCCTTAGAAGCTTGATAAAAGCCGCTTCAGCCTCTTCATAAGTTGAGTAATCTGGGTCCGTCTGTTGCGCGCCAGCCGTAGGGCCTCGGTAGCCTCCTGTATCATTCTGGACGTAGCCAATCTGTCGCTCTGGACCTACCCGCTCGCCGTAATCATCTCGGTCTCGCTGCTGGGGGTATGACGAGAGCGTGCTCGTGCCGCCAGCTACAAATTGCTGGACTCTGTCTCGCGTCAGTAGATAACATCATTGGGGGAGGGACGTGCATACGGCGCTGCGGGTTTGGAAGCAGGAGTACTCTGCGCAAGAGCTGTCTTGTAGACTTCTGGCATCTCCCATGAGCTATGTTTTGATTCTGTGTTGTACCAATATTTCCTCCCCCCTTCTGCTGTGTACTCTTTCCATGGCTGGTTTGCTAGTGCGCGCTGTATGTCATTAGTTGCGGATATCGGCAATTTTTCCCATAGAGCACTCACCTCAGCCGGGCTCATGAGTTCTAGAGGCTTTGTCCATTGTGTAGCCTTGGTCTGAGTATTATAATAGTAGACTCGGCCATCAGCATTTCGGGCTTCGTTCCATAATCCAGGTGGCCCTGGCACACCGTTCACGCCGTTCATTTCGACGGTTGGAAAATTGAAAGATGGCGCAGGATCCGGTGGACTGTTCGATAATAAATGGGTGTGTCCAGCGCAATGTATGCAGTTCAAGAAAACCTTCCTCACGCCAAGCAATCTCCTCTAGCGGCTCTTCAAGCTCCGTCTTTCGGAAACACTTCTAACGTAATAATTTTCGCCAACGCATAAGCTCGTTCACCCGATCTGATCTGGAAAGTAGTCTTCTAGTTCCCTTTGCGAAGATGTCGGTTGTAGACAATTGCAGTCTAAATGTGTTGGTGCCAGAGTCTTCCGGATTCGACCCTACGACCTTCTTTGGAAGCCCGGGACAGGGACAAGAGAGGCAGCCTTCGATCGATGCCATTCCACGACGGAAAGTCTTGCACTTTGGTATGATACGAGACTTAGCACTCATCGATCAATCATCTTACTCATTCTCAGGCGTCACCTAGATGAGTTTATCTCGGTTTACCTGATTCTGCGAACACCCCAATTAGAGGAGCCACAGCTCAAGGAGATACTTGAACGATTGACGGTGTCACTGGAAGTCATTGTATTTGGCTCAAGTCTACAGTCTGAGCATGGCGGGGAGTCCCACCAGCAAAATCCATACCCCGCGAATCGAGACATCCTCTGGTCTGGGCAAGTGGATACTAGCGGACAGGCTTTCAAAGTACAGGAGGGCGGAGAGCGTGGTGACGCGCCACCGCGAATGAATCTTCTGTGGAAGGTATCGGCATTCCTAAGTAAGTCAGTAGATATGAGTACATCCTCGACCTCGACCTTACAATCACAGGTCGCCCAAGAGTACGGCTTCAATCTCCTTTAGTCTCCTTCAGGCCTTCCGGGAGTGCTTGGCGCACCAACACAAGCACGCTTCCTCTAGAAGATCGTCTCTTATCCAGTGGCATTCCTACCTCAGCAAATCTGTTAGAGTCTCTGAAGAATGAGCCTGGCTTTAAAGGAGTGCAGCCTCGACTTCCGGCGTTGAGGCTGTCCCGCCTCAATACTACAAATTCCGACCTTATCTTGAGTAATCGATCATTAAGAATCACTGCGCAGCCTACCTTTCGAGCAATGCCAGCGATCACCGCACGGGTGCGGTACTCGAAGGCTAGCAATAAAGGAGGAAAGAATGCAATAATTGCATCGCTGGATATCGAGACAGCAGCGTTTGTTAACACAGAGATATCCCTTCAGAAAGTCGAGATGCATCTCTCAGAAGGAATGACGAAAAATCTCGGGCAGGACCTCAGTCCTATGTTACCCATGACTTGCAAACCCCGAGATTGCACAACTTTCTTATTTCGTCTTACACCAGATGAAAATTCGTTGAATGATACTAATTTCGCTTCAAACTCCCAGTCTCTGGATGTTTCGATAGATGGCATCGTGCTGGCATCGGATACATGTCTGCCCCAAATTGAGATGCGATGGCGAACAACCGTCGAGTTCTCTAGTGCACTAAATCCAAGCTTTGGTGCTCCGAATCAGTCTCTACAGTGGAATAAGCGCCAAGCCAATATCACCATGTCGCAAGCCGTGTCGAATGAGATCGGTATTCCTGCGCCCGGTCAGGAAGGGGAAGAGGGGAATGCTCCTCGAAAGGAGCGGGCAACGTTCGGTACTGGTCTTGGAATTAGTATTACTTTCACGGCGCCTGCAGAGGTCTACATTGGCGAGCCATTCAACTTGGACCTATTCGTGGTCAATCGGTCAAGTAGGCCTCGAAAGCTTGCGATCGTGGTGGTCCCGAAGCGCAAGAAGGCGGAGATCAATACTCATCTCTCCAGAATATCTACATCCTCTACTGGTGGCCGTAAGGACAGCGGGGTGGCTGACGCGGTGACGGATGAGAACCTCCTTTATGCAATGCAACGAAATGCCATCCGGGAAGGGGTGCAGATCATTAGTCTCAGCAATGATACCGTCATAGGGTAATCTCTTCGGTCCTCCGATATGTGTTCCTCTCACTAACATCAGCAGGCCTTTGCTCCCTGGATCCTGCTTCAACGCAGATTTGAAAATTCTTCCGCTAGCTACAGGGTATCTGCAGATTGAAGCTATACGCATCGTTGATGTTTCGACGAACGACACCGTAGATGTAAGAGATTTGCCAGGCGTCATGGCACAAGAGCGAGCCGCCAAAACGGAAACAGGTGTGGGGGACTGAAACGGTTTCCGTCAATAATGCAAAGTGTCTGACCATGCATGTGCTACGAAATGCAACTACAACCTCCCTAGGGAGATTGGACTAAACAGAATCTCGAACTCAGCATAAGGTAGGCAATTATTATCCATCTAGCGAACTTTTTACTTCGGTATCTAGTGAAAACTAACCTGAGTGAAGAGCTACTTCAACGTCATGACGCCTTACCGATGCCGCCAGTATTATGCACAGAAAGTCGAATCTCATGAAACATGATCATCACCGGTCTTTCTGAGCTTTGACACTTCTCCACTCAATTAGCAGAGATCCAATAACCGTCAAACACGCTAGCGCCACTGCAACATCGAATACGTCCGTTATTGCATGGTTGTAGATTATCCTCACAACGTCGAGATACTGCGATCCTACTGCAGACTTGATCTCCGTGGCTCCGGTGTTGACGATCACGGCAGGATCAAAGTCGGGAATGCTCGAAAGGCCGGCTAACAAACGGTTGACAAGGATATTCTCCCCGACTGAAACAAAAATTGAGCCACCAAGCTGCTGGGCGAAGAAGTTCAAGGACACCCCCGTAGGAACGTCCTTCTTGGCTAACACCGTCTGAGCTGCCATGCTTCCTTGCTGCATTCCTAGTCCAAGGCCGAATCCGAACAATATTTGATAGCCAATCCATTTCGCATGCCCAGTCTCCGGAGTGAACGTCGTAAAAAGCCCAACTCCGATGGGCATAACGACGGACGAGGCGATCATCATTGGGGCATAGTAGCCAGTCTTCTTGGTAAAGACCCCTGCCAAAAAGCTCGATACGACGAGAGCGAGCAAACTCGGCAAGATCATGATGCCGGAATGGACTGGGGTCGCGTATTTAATCGCTTGAAACCAAATCGGCAGATAATAGATTACTATCATCATGGTTCCACCCATGCAGAACGCTAGCCAGAACGCAGCCGCAATACTTCTCTGTTTGATGATATGAGGAGGGACGGTCGCCATATCGCCCTTCCACGCCTGCACAGCAGTGAAGGCGCAGAGGCAAGAACCGAAGATGACGAGCAATGCGATTATGCGTCCATTATTCCAGGCGTATGTTGAGCCACCCCACTGCATTGCAAGCAACAGACATATGATTCCCGGCATGAGGAAGGCAGTGCCGATAGGATCCAACTGAGTGATCTGCTCCTTCAGAGTCTTGTGGGTCCTGTTACTTGGCACCTTCAGGACAAAGGCTACAACGGCCATTGACACAGCGCCGATAGGGAGGTTGATATAGAAGCACCAGCGCCACGAGACCTGTCGAGCTGTCAGCGATGGCTTCCACGGGGGCGTTGGTAAACCCAGGACAATCTCTTACATCCTGGGTAAAGACGCCTCCAAGAACCGGTCCAACAACGGATGCAATGCCGAACACCGAACCGAACATTGCCTGGTACATTGGTCGTTTGGCGAGTGGGATGATATTGACCATGATCATAATGCCTCCGTTCATGATGCCAGCAGCACCTACGCCGGCAACGGCCCGCCCGAGGATGAAAGCTGTCGACGTTGGAGCGGCGCCGCACACCGCGGACCCAAGCTCGAAAATGGCGATACAGGTCAGGAAGACCCACTTGGGCGAATAGAACGTGTATACGCGGCCAAGGAGAAGCATGAACCCAGATACTGTGAGCATGTAGGAGCTTCCGTACCTATGGACTGTTAACAGGTGTTCAAGGCGTCGGAATTGCACATTTCCTTACCAGCCTACATCCCCGAAGGAGTTGAACTCGTTCGTCATATATGGGATAGCCGTCGCAATTATTGTTCGGTCCTGCAAGGAGGTCAGCAACTGCGGCATAAACATCCCAAAGACATTTCCGTGTGGGCAAAAGGGCAATCATGCGCCTTCTCTTGGCACTTTTATCTACCATCGTGGTCTTTGGAACACTTACAAGAGCCACGAGGAACATGACCAAATACAGTGAAAGCATGATAAGGATGACCCTTCGCGCAGGAGGATACTGTTGTACATCTTCAGCTTCCTCGGCGCCCAAGGTCGACCCAGTCGAATCCGGCGTCGTCTGCTTCTCTGGATCTTTTTCGACGAGCGTGTCTGAGGAGGGGCCATCAACTGCTGGCAGTGGTATTTTGCTTTCCGTGACATCGGAGGTGGGGATCTCTGGGGCTATCATGTGTGCTTGAGAGGGCACAGTGGTTGAAGCCATAACTTCTGAACGTCTTGTCGTATACGGCATTGGATCGATTGGCAACAATGAGCCGTGAGAATTCAATTTGCGTGCAAACTAAGCTCTTGCAGCTATGCTACTATATAACTTGAATCGCTGAATAACGTATGGACATTCTTTCATACATGTAGACACGACCCTTGAGCCCCTTGAATAATCCCTTCGGCCCCGAAAATGAAATACACCGTTAGTGCTTGCTTCATTGCATCAGGGTTCGCATCCGCGATCCAATCAAACAACGCTAAAACGTTATGGCCTTGGAATTACGTGCTTGGCACGTAAGTACCAACACTCGCAAGCGGATGCAAGCCTGAGCAATGAAGTAACGTTAGTGCCAAAGAGACAGACATTGAAACGTTATAAAAGCTGTCGCCTTGCAAGAAATTAGCTCTCGGGTCCGCCAACGTGATATAGCTCCGATTGGCTCAGACGGCACCACAGCAGCTCTTCTATGCCTCCAGTGCCGTACCAGCTTGAGATCACCCTCTGCACTGTTGGGACCTGAGATGATCAGTGAGCTGTTCGTCATATGCCATCATCGTAAGACTTCTTCTAAGGCGTGCTTTGAACTTTTCCGTCACTTTTCGCGCAACCTTCAACAGCGACGCTGTCACTACATGTATGTTGACGTTTAAAAGAATAGATCGACAACAAGATCAATAAGCTTGTTGGATCAGTCGTGAGGCAGAGGTTCGCCTAGATCAATGCAGAGCACCGCGTCAACCAAACAGCGATAGGACGAGTAGCAGCGACCGATGGGTCAACGGCCGGAAGTCTAAAAGAAACCACCGAACTTCTATCATCTGCCACTTGGCGCGGCTCTGAGTTCGGCCCCGCTGAAGAAGGAGAGCCCGATTTGGAGATTACCAGCCAGCAACAAAGGAGGGAGCGTCGACCTTTGTCGAAGCCTTCCGACCTCCAGCCAATCAAATTAGCAAGCTGAAGGGCTACGAGTACTCTTCCAGGGTCCCCAAGCTTTTCTGAGTAGCCCTCGTGTTTAAATCCAGAAGGAGATGTCGACAACGGAGCACGCAGGCTCTGAGCCGATCCTTACGCCTGAGAACCTCCTCAGGGCCCATGCCTGTGTCTTATGCCAGCGACGAAAGGTGAAATGCGATAGGAGGGATCCTTGTGCGGCTTGCACCAAAACTCGAGCCGACTGCGAATTCCGTGCTCCTGCACCTCCCCGCCGCCGTCCTCGCAAATCACCAGAGGCAATGCTCCTTACGCGGCTCAGGCGCTATGAGGATCTTTTAAGGGGCTTTGGCGTGAAAATCGAATCCATGAGTAGCGATGCAGATGTAGTAGCTCGTCGTGTGCAGGCCATGGAGATTATTTCGGACGGCAAAACAACGCTTAACCGTGATCCCGCTTTTGAAATGTCTGGCAAGCAGGCTCAAGGACAAATGATTGTGAGAAATGGGAAAGCACGTTATCTCGAAAAGTGAGCACTGCTCTCATCCTCCCCTAAGCACGGACTGGTGCACTCGATCCTTGGCAGCCGCGAGAGAACGCAATGACGGGATGTCAATGGACTGAATTACCAGTGAAGACCCATAGCTGAAGCGGCAAACCGTTAAAGCGTTTGTCTCGCTCAAGCAAATCACTCTGGAGCAGGGCTTGGAAGAGGTTCTGAACTCGATGTGCTGACGATACCAGTAAGCTATGGACGCATCTTAGCGACGAGGTAGGTTATCTTAAAAGATTACGGTAAGCATTCACTCATGCTGGATAGTTCATGGAAGCGTCAGATATGTTGCCGGTCTCATCTGAGGTAAGAGGTGTCCGCGAGCGTCTAGAACTTTCCTCCCTTAGCCTTTCTCATACGTTTGATACACCTGCAAATATGCTCGCTCTATCAGAACGTCGCCTTATGGCTCTGGCCCAAACTCTTAATGTTGGAAAGGTATACTAAATATTTGAAATCACAGGACGAAGACTATGAGGAACAATCTCATCCTCATGAATATACGATGGATCCTCATGGTGGGGACCTTCTACTCGGCTCTTCGCCCAGAAGTCTAGAGTTACGTAGCCAGCACCCAGAGCCGATCCAGGGCTTCAGGTTGTGGCAAGCTTACCTGGACAACTTCAATCCGTTGACAAAGGTGCTGCATGCACCGACTGTACAGCAAGCATTGCTTGAAGCAACAGGGAACCTAGACGACGTGTCGAAATCAATGGAGGCGTTGATGTTCGCAATCTATTCCTGCGCAGTATATTCTATGAGCAATTCCGAGTGCGAGAATGTCACAGGCGGAACCAAACCATTTGTTTTAACTAAGTATCAGTGCGCAACCCGGCAGGCATTGGTAAGCGCAGGCTTGTTGAGGACCTCGAACATGGTAGTGCTTCAAGCCTACACGCTTTTCCTTGTAAGTAAAAGCCTTTGCCGACAGCAATACCTTTTCTCACATTCTGTATGTAGCTTTCTATGCGTCTACGCTATGACAGCCATTCACTGTGGACGCTCACAGGTGTGGCTTTGCGTATCGCCCAGAGAATGGGGTTGCATCGAGATGGGGTCGATCTCAAGCTTCCACCCTTCGAAACAGAGATGCGGCGGCGACTGTGGTGGCTAATTCTCTTGTTGGAGGCTCGCGCTTCGGAATTCTCTGCTGTAGGGCAAAGTATGCGATACACGGATTGGACGACGAGAACGCCGCTGAACGTCAACGACAGCAGCCTACATCCATCGATGGTAGAGCTACCGGCCGAACAAAACGGCGCCACGGAAATGATACACTGTTTGATCCGATATGAAGTTGGCAATTTCTTGAAGTCAGGAGGTGCTCAAAGTACTATCGATGGAAGCTGGCAAAAGTTTCAAAGCTCCGAGGTTTCAGTCAAGGACAAGGAGAAGGCTATACAAACCTTGGAAGAGCTTTTCGAGCGGAAATTCTTGCGATATTGTGATCCATCAATACCACTACATTTCATAAGCGCGTTGGTGGCGGGGTCGACGGCAAGTAAGCTTCGCTTCCGAGCGTATCACCCTCGTCATCACTGGGCACGGGCAGAAAGCGTTCTGGCTGAGGAAAAGGATATGCTCTTCTCGGCCTGCGTTAAGATCATGGAGAACGACAACATCGCTCAATCCAGTCCTTCCACTCAGCGATACCTCTGGCACGTCAACGCACAATTCCAGTTTGATGCTCTGATCCACGTGCTTGGAGAGCTGCGATCTCGACCTGCAAGCGACCAGACGAACAGGGCGTGGCAGCAGGTTGACGAGGTCTTTCAGCACCATTCGAATATGCTGACTGATACAAAGAAAGGGCTGCATGTGGCAATCACCCGATTAGCCGTTCGGGCATGGGAGAATTATGAGCGCTATCCCTCCACAGGCCCTCATCCACTGTATCAGATCCAGTCGCCGCTCTTCCGGGAGGCGTTGTCTCGAAACGCCACTTCGAAGATCAGTCAGCCTGAGGGAGCGACCGAGATGCCAAACGCTGCGGAGCAAGATCAACTGGCACCGGCTCCCACAGAGAGTATGGTCGATGCTCTTGGCCCGCCTTTCGACTTCAATGGCTTGCTGATGGAATCGACGCCAATGGATTGGTCGAGATGGGACGATCTGATGCAGGACTTTGAACTGAATCCAACTGGATCTACTTTCTAAGCGCGAGAAACTGGTTTTTTGAGATCAGCTCTGCGCGACTCCACCAGAAGGCTCGACGTCCCAGCACTGAGCTTGGAAGCTCTCACTTGGGATTGTCCCAGTCTCCCGTCCCAGGGCTTGTAATCTGTTGGCGCTAGCTCTACATCCAAAAGCCACCAGCAAGATGAAGAGATTCCTAACATAAGATGACACTGTACTTATAGCTTGTGGACAGAAAGGATTGGAAGAATTGCACATGTAACTCACATACAACTGATAAAAGTGTTTGCTAAGATTTTCTTTCGACACAATCTTCAAAAGCTGTATCCTCTCTCGCAAATTCTCCCCCCTAACAACCGCTCCTCAATCTGTACCGCTCGCCCCTCCCACTCCAGGCATGAGCATCGGCATGCAGGCACTCGCAACTCACTTTCCGAGACAACCATCGTCATTTGCACCCACACTTACCTAACACCCCTTCCCACCCACTCACAGAATCTATCACAGCTCCGCTGAGCCTTCCGTGAACCCTCGAGGAACCAATCCATCACCTCCTTACCACCCTCTTCGTCCCATCCACAACTCCCAGTCCTGACTATCTCCCTTCCCCCTTAGCACCCTCCCCACTCACCCCCTCACTTCTCCCCACCACCACTCAGCCTCGTCCCAAAACGCACTCCATCACCCCCACAAATTCTCTACACCAACAATCCTCCATAACTACAAACCATATCCTAGCCCCACCCCATCCCTGCGAGACATCTCGAAGACACACACACGGAGATGTTAGGAAAGGGGAAGGGGATGTTCGATGGGTGGTTCATAAAATGAAGGGTACAGGGAGTCAGGGTGGGGTGTGTGTACTCGAAGCAGACACCTCTCAACGAAAGCGCACCTGGCCCAAACCCCGTCTTCTTCCCATAATGAGAATCATCGACCCTCGAAACAAATCACCCCAGCCCCCCCCCCCCCCCCCCCCCCCCCCCCCCCCCTACTCGATCAGCATCTCCCTCCCACCCAACCGAGACATAAGCCTAATGCTCGCTAACTACATCCAAAGATGTCGCGAACAAAACGCAAGAAGCCCCCGAAGTTGAGAGTTGGAAAGGGGAGGGGGGGAAAGTAATTTTTGGAGGCTTGCGAAGGGGGTGAAGATTTTTATAGGAATAATGAGAAGACAATACTTTTTATGGGGGGGGGGCTGCAATGGCTACCTTCGTTTTACTTGTCGTCTCTTCCTTTCTTTGGAAATTGAAAGTATGATTTGGGAAGTGAGATGGGACGTTGGCTGAAAAAGGGTCGAAGTTTTGATGCAGAGAGGCGGTTCAGAGTTTTGGTTGCACGTTTCCTCTCTCTAAATATTGTTGCCCATGGTAGTGCAGCCTCATTGTATTACTGCTTTCGTGATGCTTCGGCGCTGACACGAGGCCGTTATGCGAATATACATCGAATTGGTAGGGGGTAACTAATAAAACAGGATGAAAAAGGTGGTAAAAAACTGCAGGGAAGGGGCTGAAAACCAACAATACGCTCTAAATATACAATTACCATTCTGTAACTCCAGGAACCGGCCTCGCAGTCGCTGCGTTCCCAGCTCGCAACCGCCGTCACTGGGCCTTTAACGGCCGCCAACAGTCGCCGCAGGCACCGCCATCTCACTTCCATTCAGCCCCGCTTCCAATCCACCATGGGACCTCCTGTGCCCCTCGACATCAGCGTAGTTCAAAGTACCGACTCCAACACCAAAAGCTCTCGTTGCGCCCCTCGGGCCCCAAGCCCACCCAGCGCCGCGCCCCAGCGGTAGGTGATACAGCCTGAAGCTCAAGTAAGCGACGACCGCGCCGATGATAGCGCCGGCAATAATGTCGAAGCCATGATGCTTGAAATCCGAGTAGCGTGTCGTACAGATGTACAGAGCGACGCAAATCGAAATCAGAGGAAGAATTATACCGTGGACTGGCGGAGCGGCGGCTTGGCTACGGTGTTCGACGCGATTATCACTGCTTCTGCTGTGAAGCCCTGCTGAGATGGGGCCGTCACCTGAGAATTTCGAGCTTTCGTTCATATGACCATTGATAGGAATTGCCGATGCAGGATGCGCAGCCTCGAAGGAGTAAGGCAGGAGATACGGGATCCTGACTGCAAATTTCGCGCACAAGAAGAGCGCAAAGTAGAAGAGACCCGCGAAAGAGACTATCAGATTATCAGCCAATCATTAGTCCACAATGTAAGGGTGAAGTCACCTACAAGAAGCATGACCACTCGGAAAAGCCTGGAAGGCATCCTTAAGCGTCTTTGCATTACTAGCCTTACATATCGTCCAGCTCACTAGCGTTCCCTCAGATATCCGATCATTAACGCCACCCAGGACATGCGCGGCTACGTTCGCCAAGTCGGGGTTACAGATAGCGAGCATATCAGGCCGGGGCTTGCCGAGGAGAAGTTTCAGACCGTTGGTGAGCAAAGCCGTGACTGCGAAACTGAGGGCGAGGCCTAGCCAGCTGGCGTTCCATTCCCAGAGCTTGCGCGTCCAGAGTTGCGACTTGGATGCTTGCTTCGGGAGTCTGCCTGAGGGGACGACGAGTAGTACGATCAAGACGATGAGGATTGCTGGAGCGGCGAGAGCGACTCCGAAGAGGGTGCCGACGGATACTTTCTCTTTGGCAACATAAGGAAAGCTGATTTGCGGATCGACTAGTGAGAATGGTCTTCGATTTGGTTTTATGTAGGTTATGGCGCCAGCCACCACAGCTATAAGCCTGCGAGGAGAAGTGAGCAAGGATCCTTCATTGAGAAATTTGGTTGACTTACACAATGACGATCCAGTCGAGCACGTAGGAGACATAGATCCGGCGGCTGCCGGGGCCTTGTCTTGCTGAAGAGGACTTCATGCTTCAAGAGTTTCTGCTCCAAGGCTCCGAAATTAAGGTGAAAGGAATTCAATATGATGATCTAATTGAAGAAGAGCTTCTGAAGACTCAGTGCTCGAGAAAGGAAGTTGTTCAGGAGGACTTGATGAGTGTGCTATTCAATTAGCGCCACCAATTTTGGCGCGTTGATGACGACGCTCGGACAGATCTTCGCAATTTCTTCTCAGGTTAGCGCACTCAGCCACTCACGGCGTAACCCCGGAGTTCAATTATAGCATCATGATGTGGCGAGTACTGTAAAGATCGCCTTTCACGGGCCGCCGGAAGCCGATCTTAGCTCCTCGGGCTATTCAACGTTTTGGACTCATTTGCGCCAAGAGAAGTAACAATTTTCGTCAATGACTGCCTGTCAAGTGTATATTATCACGATTCTGAGAAATGGTCATTTGATCCTTTGCACAACCACTACGGGAGAAGAGCCATCAGGCCGCCGTCAATGGAGGTATATAGCAAATTGCCATGTACGGTGTTGATAGATTATCTAGAGCAGCTGCGACCAATGCGATTTATTCAATGATAGTACTATAAACCACTTCTATATATTCCGTCTCTATACAAACAGTCAAGGAAATCGCTTCGATTGCAGGCCCTGTTCTACTTGAACATCCACTAGTACCTTCCAATCAGATCGTCGATGCTGCAGCTGGAAGTCACGATCCTTTGTGGACATAAATTGGCTTTTGTGGTAGCAACACCCGCAAGGAGACGTTCCATCAGTATGCAATCACGACGCTCAATACTATATAGATCCCAGGACTCAACAGGGAAGGACAACCTTACTAGTCTCGCAGAGGACAAGGCTACCTTAGTGAAAGAATCTTGCCCGTGGTCTCAGAGAATACTCTGGACCGAGAAGCGCATGAGTGCGGAGACCCCGCTTCAATCTTCAGCGTTTGGTCCAGTTGTTATACCATCTATATAAACTCAATCCCCACACTCTCGTTTTCATTCTCTAGAAATCTCTTACCTCTGATTGCGTATAGGAGCTTAGAGTCTCGACTTCAAAGAACATCTCTACATTTGACAAAGTCATCCATTCTCCTGCCAGGAAATCGAGAACAAGACGTTTTCATCCAGCAGCCAGAGATGTCTCGCTTACGAAATATGTGGTCAATCACCGAGGACAACATCGAGACTGGTACAGCAACACCAGAAAGCACAGAAAAGCAGAGAGAGCTTCCTCCCGTGGAGGATTTGCCCGAATATATGGAGACTGGCAAGATAGAGCTCCCTGCAGCGTACTGCAGCGACAAGCTTGGTTTCGCCTTCTCGGACCGTAGGAAATGGCTAATACTGACCGTCATCTTTATTGTGCAAATGTCAATGAACTTCAACGCCAGCATATATGGCAACGCCGTCGTGGCTTTGAAGGAAGAATTCGGCATCACTACTCAAACGGCGATGCTCGGCCAGATGATGTTTCTGGTGGCGTATGGTTTGGGTAGCGAAGGTTGGGCGCCGTGGTCTGAGGAGTTTGGGCGGAAGCCGATAATGCAGTTGTCGCTCCTGTTCGTGAATATCTGGCAGATACCTTGCGCTTTGTCGCCAAGCTTCGGAGGAATCCTAGCTTGTCGCTTGTTGGGAGGGCTCTCTTCTGCAGGTGGATCAGTCACATTAGGTATGTACTAAGCTGTCGCCGTCAATTGGAGCTTATGCAGGAGCATCTCTCAAGCTTTAGCGATCTATGCCACCGATTGCTGACGCTCCTGATCATAGGTATGGTGGCCGACATGTATGATGTCGACAGCCATCAGTACGCGTTAAACTACATTGTCCTCGCTTCGTGCAGCGGTTCTGCGATTGGTCCAATCGTTGGTGCTTTTGTCGAGAAGAATTTGAGTTGGCACTGGGTGTTTTGGATCCAGCTCATGTGAGTTTTCTGGTCGAACGACACTGAAATAATTACATTGACATTAACCCACTATCTGCCATCTAGCTTCGGAGTAGCCGCTCAAGCCATCCATTTGTTTCTGGTACCAGAAACAAGGGAAACGTCACTCATCGACAAAGCAGCCAGGGAGTTGCGCACACTGGATCCGGTCAAATACGCCAAGATTTATGGACCTGGTGAGCTCAAACCGAGGCTTGGGATGAGACAGATCGTTACAATATGGATTCGGCCTTTCAGCATGTTCGTGAAAGAGCCAATCGTTTTTTGTCTGTCTCTTCTGTCAGGTTTTAGCGATGCGTTGATCTTCCTCTTCATTGATTCGTTTCATATGGTTTTCGGACAATGGAATTTTGGCACCATTCAAAATGGATTGACTTTTGTACCGTAAGTCAAACTCCAGGCCTTTCTTTCAGTCGTCACGGAAGTCCTGATATCATTGCTAACATTTTCGAATAGGATCGTCGTTGGCTATTTGGTATGCTACCTCTTGTTTCTTCCGATTATCCGAAGGCATATGGGCATTCGTAAAAGAAATCCGAGCAAGCTCAAACCTGAAGCACGACTGTGGTTGCTGCTGTTCCGTAAGTGTCGACAGCGAGTAAACAATCCTTGCGAAATAATGATACTGACTCTTCCCCAGTCGCACCTCTCTTGCCATTCGGTCTTCTTGGCTTCGCTTGGACTAGCTTTGGACCACCAGCCTACCACTGGATGGCTCCATTGACCTTTGCTTTCTTTATAGGGATTGCTAACGTGAGTCCTCCTTTCTTTATCCTTACAGTGAAACCGAGACAGGTTCTGACATCAACTGTTCACTACAGTACGCTATATATATGGCCACAGTGGACTATATGGTCGCGGCCTACGGCGAATACAGTGCGTCTGCGACTGGCGGTAATGCTCTAGCAAGAGACGTCCTAGCTGGCGCAGCTGCAATGTACGCCGCGCCAAGTAAGTCGCACACTACTAGCCTAATGTTGAAAGCCCGCGGCTAACTTGAACCATCGTAGTGTACAACAAGATCGGAGGTGGGAGATGGCATTTGTTCTGGCCTAGCCTGATACTGACTATATTGGCCTTGATTATAACGGTGCCTGTATACATTATCTACTGGAAAGGCCCGACGATCCGCAAGAAGTCCAATTTCGCCTGTGAACTCGCCGATCTCAGACAGGTGGCAGGAGCAGCAAGCCGTACAGGGACGCTTGCCGACCCGAAGGAGGTAGCCATGATCCATCAAAAGTACCAATGTACGGATGTCACTTATGGACCGCACGCCTCGGCGCCGTCGGAATCGACGAGGGATGCTGCCGCAGCGAAAGCAGCTGACGCTTGCGAAGCGAAGGGCAATATTGCAGATTACTCAGAAATAGAAATTTCTGCGCGAAAGGGCGGTGTGGACGAGCAATGAACAGCTCGGTGATAGCATCGTGCCGGCGCATGTCAGGATTTTTGTCATAGCATTACAGGTTCTGGGCTCCTGCGCCATCCAATAACCCGGGATACTTTGGAGTTTCTGCCAAACTCACTTGATTCCCTCTTTCGTCCTCTCCAGCTGACGAGACGTCTGAGCTTGGTCCTGGACGAAACTTGTTGTGGTGCAAGAGGGCTGCCCGTACACCAGTAGAGCTTGCTTATCCTCAACGCTCCAGTTGTGATTCTGGGGACGGGAACTGTGGACTGTGAGTGTAAGCATCAGGCTTACAGCCAGTAACAAGCTGTGAACAGAGCGTCCTCGACGCGTTCACAAATTATATGACATTGTTATAGTTAGGCGATTAACGAGTCCAGAGAATGGACAAGATTGTGATTCTCTGTAACTTGCATTACTCTTGTAACCCGTTCTCAAGGAGCCGCAAGGAGTTGAGGTAACCTTTGACGTCGGCCTGCCACCAACCAATCGGAAGTTTGTCGGGCCGATAAGATCTCCCATCAGCACTTGATAGTTTGTTCTTCATCTAGTCTTCTTCGTAAAAGCCAGAAGTCCACCTCAAAGTGTCGTGTTTGAGCGGCAATGAGCTTTGGAGGTCCAGGAGGGAGGCAGGTCTCGGCAAAGCCAATACCACCAGAACGTGGAAGCTTTCCTCTTGAGTATGTCCATTCCGCCCAATGGTCAATCTGTAATTAATGAAGCCTTCACTCTAGTCATGATGGTTAGCAGTCTCTGTTTATAATCTCTCTGGAACTGAAATAACATATCATTATTTTCTCAGGGGATTGCAAACCCATCATAGCAGGCTATTTGCAGTGCTTGCGAAGGCTCAAGGGTACGAACGACGAACAATGTAGGCTGATGGCCAAGGAATATCTCAAATGCCGCATGGATCAGTATGCTTATAAATCTTCTAAACGTGTTTTAAGGGTGCACTCAATGACTCCATCTCTGCGTCTTTAGTAATCTCATGGCTCCTGACGAGATGAAGAACCTCGGCTTCGAAGACGACGATGGAAGCAGCAAAACTCAGTTGGATAGTGCTCTTACCGACATTCCAAAAGGTAGCGGAAGCAAGTCATAATACATTGAGGGTACTTGCGTCAAAGTGAGGCTCAAGTGCTTTGCTTCCTCCAACTGCACATATTGGAAGACGCGTCTGCATTCTTGTGTGGCAGCAATTCAATACACTACAGTAGCATTCGGATACCGAGCTCGACCAGCTTTTGCCTTTGAACTAGGCTCTCTGTCTTGTGTTGAAATCAGCATGCCGAATCCTCTTCTCCCACCAAATCCATGTCTTCTGGGCATTCTGCTGGTTATTAAATTTGATTCGGACGCAAGGATTAACTTCCATTACCCGCCACGTCTTGGAGAGGATGACGCAACGTTCAGCAAATACTTTGCACGCTCATTCGAGGACGCAACAACAAGTTCGAGCGAGGATGAGAACAGTAGCTCATCCGGTGATGAAAATAAAATACTAGCTCCCACCCACAAGCCAGAAGCAGACGATAAGGCTCAGTATGTCGAACCCGACGAAACAGGATCAGCGTCGCCTGAGAAACGTGATGGCATGACGACGCCTCAGAGGCACGCGAGATGGGATGATCTTCTTGGCTATAGTTCAGCACATTTAGCAAAATTTCTTTGTCCGGCCGCTTCAACTCACAAGCAAAAGTTTGAAGTAGCACTTGATGACAAAGTCTTCTTGGGCTGGCCTGTGTTTGCAAAAGAGGATGGGCGATGGCAAAGGAGGAGGACGAGACGACGGAAGACGAAGACCAGTGATAAAGCTGTCAATCAAGGAGCCGAGGAACCTCCTTTGCAAGGACATGAAGACCCATGTGAGACGTCTGACGCTGAGACCGAAGTCGATCGCCGCATGGGGTCTGCTGACATTAAAGATCCGGCACAAGATGATGTGCCTGACGAGCCATCCCGTCAGACCAAAGAGAACTCGGCGTCGGAGATGAAGGATGAGCTCAGCATGTTCCATGTAGTCTTCATCATGAACCCACCTCCACTTGAGTACCAATTGAGGATCAAAGAGATGTACGACAACATTGTCAAAAAGCTCTCGAGGGCAATGAAATGGGAACAAGGTCGTTCAAGCTACGTATCGAAAGAAGCGACAGTTATTGCTGCTTCAACTAAGAAATATCTTAAATCGAATGAGACATTCGGTGAGCCGCGATCAACCACTAAACAGCGCCAGACCAGCTCATGTGTATAGGTTCAAATTCCCACTTACAGCCCCTCTACTACGAAATTATGTCACAGTCAAGCCTAGCGAGAGGCATTGCAAATACTTACCGCCGCATATCGTGCTCAGAGATTGCTCACGTGAGCTTGACACCCACACTATCTCTATCTTTGCAGATCCCAACTCCGGCTTCAATCTCTGTTCTTCCTAGTTCAATATCTCCACAACTACCCGGCCTTTGGCTGACCACTGCGACTTCCATACCAATCGATGACGAGGCGCTCACCAGCAGCTCTCAGCTAGCATCCCACTTCGGCCTCCTCCTCCTATCAGACCTCCACACCATCCTAGCCGACGTCAACTCCACCGACTCACCGCTCACAAGCCCCCTCGTCCACTACCTCCGTGTCTCCAAACCAACAAAATCATTCTTCCAGATCTCCCAATCTTCAGGCATCGCCCTGTCCGATATCCAATTCCTAGCCTCCCATCTCATCCACTGGCGCCGAGCCCAGGCCATCCCTCCTCTCCATCAACGCGACATCTACATTGTCTCCCCAAACGCAGACATGAGTAAACTCGCTTCCGCCACTTCGACCTTCGCCAAGTTACACCCTACCCTACCGGCTCTACCAAAGATACTGGGCATGCTTTCATCCGCGCCAAGGCCGTACTCAACGCTCATCCCTAGCAAAGACCATAAAGAGGCTTACATGGATATCCTAGCCTGGCTAGTCCGTAGCGGCTGGATCACTCAGCTGCGCACGTTCGCATGGATTCGGGTTCCTCCGCATATTATACGCACAATTGGCATTGAGACCAAACCAGACAAGCAGTACCCAAAGTCAACGGTCAGAGCTGATGTCCACGAAGATAGCCTTGAAGTTCCTCAGCCCGGGTCCTCACCCACCTCCTCCACTCACAGCTCCACACATACTGCCTTCCCCATCGGGCCATCGTTCCCTTCACCATCACCTGTCCTTATCTCTCAGCCGAGTCATCCCAACGCAGTCTCTTCACAGCAGCTATCTGCCTTGTCGAATCACATCTTGGAAGTCCAGGGCATCGAGGCTCAAAACGCATGGAATGACTGCGTGAAGTACTTCGATGGCAAGCACGCTCTAGAAATGATTGCGGTCAGAGAAGGCTGGAAGCGGAGAAGGGTTGGCGAGCTCATTGCTGGATGGGAGAATCTGGGGATCTTGCGGAGGGTGAGGCATTGGTAGGCTTGACGAGCTTGTGTACAAGGCATGGGTGCCTTGGAGGCCATGTCGTATGCCTTTATCCGGTTTCCCTTGTCAACCCGACGATCTGCGAGTCAAAGCTTATAGGGGCAGAGCCTTGAGGAGTACTAGGTGCTACATACAGAACACCCGACAACATTAACAGAAAAGAAAGAGACGTTCATCAGATCGAAGCGAGGAGAGCGCGGAACGCTCAATGCACGTTCGTACACGACATCAAGAAGAGAAAAAAAGAATTCCATGAGCATGAAAAAAGATGTGCAGGTAAAAAAGCACTAAACCTCTCTATAGAACCCCCAAAAGATCTAGACTACGTGCACATCTAGCGATCAGATCTTTCCTCTCGAAGCTTGCTTCAAGCTTGAAAAAAAAATATCAGTGAAATCACACGTCACCTTAGGATCTTGACGAGAAGTTCGATGAAGCTTGCCCGAGCCGACACAGCGCGGTCGCCGGTCAAAAGATATCAATACCTCAAATCCGAGCATTTAGCCCCTGAAATATCTGTTTCGGCGGCAAGAAACCCCAACTATCCGCCCGACTTGGTGAGATTTTGCTTCCAATTGAGCTTGATGGCGTCTCCCTAACTGGGCTCGATCTCGACTTCTATCTCCTGGGTATTAGGAGGAGTGGCAATGCGTTCATGATAGCTCTTTCCTATGTACACCAGGACAAGATGCTACTACGCTGTGGGATCTCGATTGTCATCTTTTGTTTCCGCATGGATTGGAACAGCTTTGCTGGCATACTCTGTACGTTTGGAAGGTCTTCTGCACTTATGTTGGGGATTTCTTCTGGCCTGGGTAGCTTCAGGCCTGGGTAGCTCTTCCCAGGATCGATGATCGGGCTGTGGCAAGAGAAGCTCTATTAGCATAGCTATTGACAATACCATGAAGCGATTAGCTAGCTGGTGTTAAGGCGATAATGCCTTGCCTCACCCTTTCCACGAAGCTTCACAATGCAGCAGGTGAAAAAGCCGCTTTATCTATTCTCTTATGCACATCGCAAGCCATAACAAGTGAAAACTCCCCGGGCAATCGCTCCGTCGCTATGTCATTACTCCGCCCAAACTCGCCCAGCCCTATGCCCCTCCACCACGTCCCTGCCCGCCCATGAACTTCTTCGCCATTTCCTGAAGCGAGGGGTCGTTCATCATGCTCGCTAGGTCTGGCATGCCCCCACCACCGCTGCTGGCTCCTCCCTGCGCTCCTGCATTGTTGTTGTTGTTGGCTCCGCCGCCGCCGAATTGGTTGGCGAGGTTGCGGAGCTGAGGGTTGTTCATGAGGCCTTGAAGGGCGGAGGGGTCGGCCATGACTTTCTGCGCCATGTTGGCGAACATGGGGTTGTTCATGATGGTGGACAGATCTAGGTATCGTCAACAACAATGCCATGCCACCATAATTATAGAAGCGCAAACTCACCAGGCATACCGCCTCCACCACCGCCGCGACCACCACCGAACATGCCAGCCAGCGCGGACAGATCAGGCATCCCGCCCGCCGGCTGCCCTGCGCCTTTCGCGCCCTCGTCAACGGCATCCTCATCCTCATCGTGCTCCGCTTCTTCGGCCGCGAGTTTCTGCTTCGCTGCCGCGAGCGCCTTCTTCATGATCTCGCTTCCGCCGTTGCCCTCATACTCGATCCCCTTCTCGTACGCCTCCACGCTTCCTTTCGCATCGCCCAGGCCCAGTCTCGCGTAGCCTAGGCGGCTCCATGCTTTCGTGAATTTCGGGTCGGTGGCTACGGCCATTTCTGCGTCATCAGAGGCCTCGGCATGCTGGCCAGCGCCGCTATAAGCAGCGGCGCGGTTGGAGAGGTAGACGGGGTTTGAGGGGGAGATGTTCAGAGCTTTGGTGTAGGCGTCGATGGCTGCGGGGAAATCTTTCTTCTTCATGGCTTCGTTGCCTTGGCTCTTGAATTTCTCCGCCTCTTCGTTCGTGCTGCCCTTTGCTGATCCGCTGTCGGTAGAGGTGGTCGAAGGTGCTGCTTTGGCGCCATTGGATTTCGAGGCGCTAGCTGCGGAGCTACCTTTGATTTTGTCGTAGACGCTGTAGATCTGGAGCAGGGACTGGTTTCCGATCGCTTCTTTCATCTGTGCGCTGTCGGAGGGGTTGACGTGGAAGATGTCCGCGATGCAGGCTTGGGCGATGTCGACGCTGTCTTTGTCCTCTGCGTTGATTGTGCCGTCTTTGAGGCTGGCAGACAGGAAGTCAACCATGGCGAGGGCAAGGCGCTTCTTTGTATCGAGGGGTGACGACGCCTGGGGAAGCGTGTCAGTGGGAAGTCGGAGATTAGCCAATCCTATACGTGATGTCTTACCATGTTGAAGTCTTCGGACACGGAACGAGCGTCAGAAGAAAATCCAGAGAACGCGTCTGAACCAGTGGTCGGATAGGAAATCTTAGTGGGATGGGAGGTCTCGTTACTGGGGGCGACCGTCCCGCTGACAAGTGTTAAACGTTCTCGTGCTTCAAGTTCCGCAATGTGTTGGCGAGCTCTGCACTTGGTGAGTCGGAGAAGCGTTTATAGTATTGCTCTTCAATTGTCCGAACTCATTGATGAGACGATTGTGAGGCAGCTTAGAGGTTGCAAATAGGGTACGTAGTTTGGAGCTTAAGAAAAGGTCACTTACTCCGCGTCAGGATAACTCATTGTGAACATTGTGCGTGACGTGACGTAAGGCTGCGTGGACCGACAATCACCCGTTAGCGCCCGTCTTGGCCTTCACAACTGCTCGTTGATTGGGTGCATGACTTACATCTCTTAATCTTGGACTGAATTGTCTGTCTAGGTGCCAATTATCGAAGCAAAAGAAAAATGGGAATATGGGGAGGGATGAGCAAATCGAGGAGCGCGAGGTTCTCGATTCTATATTCTCAGAGGAGATCACAGGCGCGCCTGACCTTTCCTGTTCCGGAATAGCCCAATTGACCGATCCTCCAGATATCTCGCAAACCTCCTACCGGATATCGATAGCATTGGACATCGCACATCAAGCTGAAGATGCTGATCCTTGTACGACCTCTCCAGACGGCCCAGGCCTCTACACAATCTATTTACACAGCCTCTAGCAACTATCCTCCTTACAGTCTCATACCCTGAATCCTATCCAGACACCGCACCCGGCCTGGACATCTCCCTCCCTCCCAATGCGTTACCAGTCCCTCATGTCTCGCTCACGACCGACAGACTCAACCTCCTCGCCTCTCTCGATTCAATCATCGAGGAAAACCTTGGCATGGCCATGATCTTCACCCTCGTCAGCGCCCTCAAAGAAACCATCGAGCAACTCATCCTCGAGCGGCAAGACGCCGTCCAAGCCGTCAAAGACCAAGAAGCGCGCAAGGCCGAGGAAGTAGAAAATGCTAAATTTCACGGCGAGGCGGTCACGAGGGAGAGTTTCTTGAAGTGGAGGGAGAAGTTTAGGGCGGAGATGGAGGAGGTGAGAGTTGTGGAAGAGAAGGAGAGGGAGGTAGAGACGGGGAAGAGGAGGGCGGTGAAGGACGAGAAAAGGTTGACGGGTAAGGAATTGTGGGAGAGAGGCATGGTGGGGAAGATAGAGGAAGAAGGCGAGGCGGAGGAAGTGGATGCGCTGGAGAAGCTGAAGGTTACGGAATGATTGCTGCAGTAAAGCACTGCTTGCGCACCTTCTGCGATATGCAGCACTGAGAAAGCTCATATTGAACAGAGCACCTAGGATGGCTAAACGATGTCATAAGACTTAGATCATGATATGAGCACATCTACACGCTTTGGGACCCGGGTCCTTGGAGTTGCCCTATGATTCCGAACAGTTTTTGCACTGAAACCTTTATGAGACACTTCTTTTAATGCATCTCGAGGCTCTGTCAATAAAGCAGACCAGGTACTTTACTTTATTCTATGAATAACTCCAGTGACAGACGGGAGGGTAGCTTTAGGGCACAGGACTAAGCGAGCACGCTAAGATAAGAAGCTTATCGTGCTGCAACTTGAGCCCGCCAAAAAGATCGCCCCTGGTCCTCGATTTATTCTGAATACGATCAACCCCGACAAGCTACCACGGCACTACGTCTGACCTCCCCTCTCGAGCCTCTTTTCAATGGCAAAATCCCGCCCCTCCCACCGATCCTCCAAGTCCCGCCCCTCAAAGCCTGACTCCCTCCTCCACAGCACCCAAGTCCCGCGCCGATCCAAACCCCAAGCATCCCCCTCCCCCACCATCCTCCTCGCCGAAGCCTCCGCCCACCTCATCCAATCGAACCCCGATCTCGCCTTACCACTCGCTCAGCGCGCCCTGTCACTCCTCCAGCCACCTTCCACAACCCCCACAGCCGCAGCGCTACCAGCCCTGAATCTCCTCGCCCAGATCAATCTCGAAGTCGGCGACGCGGACACAGCGCGGGAATTCTTCATTCAAAGTGTGGCGCTTGATCCGGAAGGGCGGATCCCTGAGGCGTCTGGTGGCGGGGTGGAGAAGTTCCTGTGGCTCGCGCAGCTGAGTGAGGAGGGCGGGCGCGAGAGCGTGGAGTGGTTTGAGCGTGGATGCGCGGTGCTGCGGCAGGAGATCTCGACTCTTGAGTCCGGCTTGAAGGGCGATGTAGCGATCACAAAGGAGGTGGAGGAGCGCCGAAGAAAGCTTTCGGGGGCGCTATGCGGCATCGTGGAGATCTGGATGACGGATTTGAGTTTCGAAGACGAGGCGGAGGGGGAGTGTGAGAGGCTTATGACGGAGGCGTTGTTGGTGGCGCCGCAGTCGTCGGAGGCGCTGCAGACGTTGGCGAGTGTGAGGATATCGCAGGTGAGGGTTGAGGAGGCGAGGAGGGCGCTGGGGCGGAGTATGGAGATGTGGGCGGAGTTGCCGCCTGAGGATGAGAGGGTGCCGGAGTTTGCGACGAGGATATCGTTGGCGAGGCTGTTGATGGAGGTGGAGATGTTGGATGGGGCGGTGGGGGTGCTGGAGAGGTTAGTGGGTGAGGATGATGAGAGCGTGGAGGCGTGGTATTTGGGCGGGTGGTGTCTGTTTCTGTTGGGCGAAAAGGGGAGGGAGGCACAGGAGGGCTGCGAAGATGCTGAGGGAGGACTAGCTGAATGGCAGCTGGTTATGGGGAGTAGTAGGGAGTGGTTGAGGAACAGTCTCAGGCTCTATGATGTGCTGGAGTATGAGGACGACAGGCTGCGAGATCATGCGTTGGAGCTGGTGGAAAATCTAGACGGGCAACTTGGGCCCTTGGATGAAGCCGATGGTGTCAATGAAGGTCTCGCTGAAGGAGACAGCGGGTGGGAGGATGACGAGAACGAGGGCGGTGGTGGAGATCAGGAGATGGCTGGTGTGTAAAGCAATAAACAGCATGCATGCCTGGCATTCCGACAACTAGTAATCGCAGTCCTTTGGAATCGCATTTTGTGTGACTGTAAGTTATGTGATGATAAGTATATACTGTCAAAGATATCTCGGGATTTCGCTCGCTTCGAATGCAACACGGCTGAAATGTACCAAAATGATGCTCTTCAAAACTGCAATATGATACAAAGCTTGTTGCTGCTCCTTTGTAAGCCGCCCAATTTGGGGACAGAGTATCCAAAATCCTGACTAACTCCGTCGTAGCTATGCTTTATTTACGAACCTTTATATCAAACCTCGACTTGTAGCCCTCTCGGATCTGTACATCAACTGCACAATTTTTGGGTATCATCTCATGCTGCAAATCCCAACGCGCACGTCGGCATAACTCCGTTACAATCGTATCACAATCGCCTAGCAAATCCACGTCGAAATCGACATGTGCACACGGCTAGTCAAAGGTTAAAATGAGACAGCCAGGATGATGCAGAGGACTTACATCTCGAGATATGTATATTTGTGGGATTTCGGGGGGCAGAAAGTTGGTGACCTCGGATACCGGTGCTACCTTGAGGGATGTTCCAATGACAAGAACAAGGTCTACGAGTCCTTTGTCATGATCGACGAGCCGTTTACCGAACTCATCAGGGAGGTCTTCTCCAAAGAACGTTATGTCGGGCTAACAGATCTGTCAGCTTATATCGTGTCGAATATTGGAAACATCGTAAGGAATACCTTCATCACACCCGCAACGGCAATATCGTAGTCCTCTTCGTCAGTGCTGTCCTCGTAGATTTCTCGTTTCTTCTTGCTCTTGACGTGCCCAGCAAGACTTCGTTTTCGCTTGACACCACCCACGTTACCTTTTCGGATATGCTGGATGCACCGGTCGCATCGGGCGACCCTCCCAGCTTTCAGATCCTTGTTTATCACTTCACACTTGACCTTGTGTTTGCACTCGACGCATGATGCCGTGGCAAACGAGCCATGACACTGTATTAATTTATCCGGAGAAATACCTGCATGGCCTTCCAGGTTGTCAATATTTTGCGTGAAATTGGTCAGCAATCTGCCCTTATCCTGCAGAAGCCTTATGAATGCATGGGTAGGTGAGTATCTGTTGGTCGATGGTAGGATATCCTTTGCAACAGAGTAGAATATCGAGGGGTCCTCACGGAAAATGCTGATGTCAAAGACCTCTTGCGGATCGCTTAGGCCGAGATGTTCAAGCTGCGAGTACAATCCCGTGTCCTTCGACCTGAAGTCGGGGATACCAAGACTTGTAGAGATGCCCGCTCCTGTAAGCACGATGATGTTCTTTGACTTCCTCAACAGAGATACTACGTCGTCAATGGTGTTGTATTGTGGTAGCTTAACGCGCTTGGATAGCTCACGACAGATTCCAAGCCCAAGTAGGGGAAGAAAAGCGTCATCTGGTTCGCCAATCAAGAACGGCGGCGTCCGGATACCAAAAGCTGTACAAAGTTTCCTCGCGGTAATCTTGCCTGCTCCAACGGTTTCTTCAATGAATTTCTCCTCGCCCACTAGACGCAATCGTTTTCGAAACGCGAGCGCTTCTTCAGTTGTACATGACTCGATCGCTACCTGAACATCAGCTGCGCGGTAACATCTGAAGACTCATGGCCATGTACAGTCATCTGCCGATCCATCGTCAACCATTTCTGCCAGCGCGTCTTCATATAGTGACCACTGATCTTCACCATCTTCCTCGCCGCCCAATAGGTCATCGGGTATCGGCTCATTGCCTACTTCACTGTCTGAGAGCAGGTCCACGATCTCCACAGCAGGCACCTTAAGTGGAGAGCTGGCTAGGACGCCGTTAGCGGTCGACATAGCTGACGGACGGAAGGCCTGACGCGCTCGAGAAGCCGAGTGTTGAGACGTGAGATCCTGAACCGAACATTCTACCGAGGTAATTCCGGACGCTGCTTCTTCATCTACTATCTGGCCTCCAACAGCGCTTTCCTTAAGCTTAGGGCGTCATGTATGGAGATTCCCCGAACTACTCTACATATGTGAGATCAGAAAGCATGTCGTCCCTTATAGATAGCAATGACGACATCTGGAAGTGGACCGGCCAACGACTTCCGCGTTCAATTCAGGGCACCAACTTTTCAGACTTCGGATGACACTGAAGGTATTACCAGCCAGGATTGGCAAAAGAAAGAAGGAGAAACGTCCAGTCGCGCGGCTTCTCGCGTCAAAGGAGGATCCTTGAGCCTTCCGGTGAGCAATAACCCAGACAATCAGAAGGGTTCCTTGACCCCAAGGATTTATCATGGTTCTTACGCTAGAGCAAGTCATGGCCCAAGATTGTCTTCGCGAGGATCTGTCGACGCCAGAAGTGTCTATGGATCCGCTGCTCCTTCGCCCAGAGCAAGTGCCAGCCATGTGCAGCTGCAGCACCTTCTACAGGCCGTGGATGTCGAAGTTGATACGTACGGCCTATCCGAGTTGCGCGATGGGTTCTTCGATGCATCCTTCTATCGCCCTCTAAGACAAGACAAGCCGAACACACATGTCAGGGAGTCTCTACCTCCAGCATTCCGCAAACATCACCCGCTGTCATTACGATACTTTGTACCACTGCAATGGCGTGAATTTGTAGGCTTTTTGGACAGTCTACGCAAGTATAGCTCAGGCTTGAAGCTCTCTAAAACCTTTCTTGGTTTCTACATTGCGTACGTGATCTGCCTGATCCCTGCTTCTAGAGACTGGCTTGGCAGATATAATTATATAATTGTCATATCCGCCTTGATCAATCACTCGGGCCGCTCGGTCGGATCGCAGATCGATGGCACGATTATGACTACCTTGGGGACCGTTGCAGGACTCGGTTGGGGCTCCTTAGCACTCTATGCCTCCACCTCCACTGGGCCAGCGCGATCAGGCTATGGGGGTTTGTTAGCTACATTTCTAGTATTGTTCACCGCTGCAATAGCGTGGCTGCGCTGTCTGTTCATGCGCTTCTATCAGGCTGTGCTCTGCGCCGGGATAGCAATCTGCTACACCTGCCTCGCGAATACATCTGAAGCGGTCAGCTGGCGAAAGCTACTTGATTATGGAATTCCATGGGTCCTTGGCCAAACGTTATGTCTATTGGTCTCTTTGTGTATCTTTCCCGATACTGGGTCTCGCTCGCTTTCGTAAGTTGCCAGAGAAACGCCGTCCTCTGTTCCTAGGACTAATCCCTTGCCAGTCTTGCCTTCCATGACACTCTACACATAATCGAAAGAGGCTTGGACCTGCCTCATCAAGGTAACCTTGCGCTCAGGCGAGATCTAGCTTGGACCTTTGTTAAGCTCTCAGGAGCAGTCCGCGACTTTACTATCGACTTGTCAATTTCGCGATATCGTCCGGATGATGTCCGCTCTGTGCGTAATTTGATGCAGGGCGTCATCCGAGGTATCTTATCGATCAGGCCTGATACTCTTCTATTTGAGCCCACCGACGTAGCGCGAAGTCCACATCGATCTCCAGAAAGCAACGGTGAACCTGTCAAAGAGAATCCAGAGGACAACGGAGTAGTTCTCAATATCATATGTCAAGCTCTTGCTACGCCAACACGTGATCTGCTTAACAATATGGTAACGTCTATAAAGGTCATTGATCAGATACTGACCAGCATTGGCGGTGTTACGAAATTTGCAGATAGCTCCAGCAACGAGAAAGAGCTTACCCAGGCTCTCGAACTTCTACTAGAGACCACCAGCGCCTTCGACACGGCTGACGCTCGATTAGTGGACAAAATTCAATCACTTAACGAATACACTACGCGTCCGGAGATTGTCGACATCTTCCTTTTTGTCCATCCAGTGCGCCAAGCTGCGGATAAGGTGCGATTGCTCATGGGGAAGGTTGTGCAGATACAACAGCAGAATAGAAAATGGGCAGTCAATTTGCCGTCTTACCCTTTCGTCAAATCCTTGAACAGGGTCAATTCGCAAGTTCGTCATGATCGAGGGGGCTTGACTGCAGGCTTTTACTTCCGCAGCAAGCAGCAGCTTGACAAAAGTATGGCAGATATGCAGAGTACCTCCTACGTTCCCAGAGCTCGCTCAATGGCTGTGGATGGGGTTACGGACCCTGAGGCAACAGTCATGAATCGACACAAAGATAAACAGACTACTCATACCAAAAGTGAACAACCTTCTGGTACAAATTTGAGATTCCATGCATGGCGCTTTCTGCATCGACTACAAGACTTCGAGTCACGATTCGCCTTCAAGGTCGCCCTCACTACCACACTGATCTCTATACCAGCTTGGCTTCAACAGAGCCGGAGCTGGTGGAATACCTACGAGAGCTGGTGGGCCGTCGTCACGGTCTGGGTCATGATGCACCCTCACGTCGGCGGCACATTTCAGGATCTCGCGGTCCGTAGCTTCTATGCCGCTCTTGGAGCTCTATGGGCCGGCTTGGCGTACGCTGCTGGCAACGGCAATCCCTATGTTTTAGCTGTCTTCGCTGTGCTCTATATGATCCCAATGCTGCACCGATTCACCCAAAGCTCCCACCCCCGCTCCGGCGTCATCGGCTGCCTCAGCTTCACTGTCATATCCCTCGGTGCATACACGAACCAAGCAAACCCCTCCATCGCGACCTTCGTCTGGACGCGTGGCATCGCCTTTGTCATCGGCGTCGTCGCCGCGATTTTGGTCAACTGGATGCTCTGGCCTTTCATCGCCCGGCATGAACTCCGCAAATCCCTCTCGACCATGCTCCTCCACTCCGCAATCCTCTACCGCGGCGTCATCGCCAAATACATCTACTACACCGATCCCAACAGCGCCCCCACCGCCGCCGACATCGCCCGCTCCGAAATGCTCGAAGGTCGGCTCCGCGAGGGGTTCGTCCGTATCCGGCAGCTCCTCGAGCTAACCCGCCACGAAATCCGCCTCAGAGCGCCGTTCGATCCTCTGCCTTATAGCGCCCTCATCGATGCCTGCGAGCGTCTGTTTGAACATCTGGTCGAGGTCCGCCAGTCGAGCTTGTATTTCCAGCCGTTGATGCATGAGACCCAGGGGAAGGAGGCGATGCATGCGCTTTTTGAAGTCCGCCGCGATGCCGTTGCTGCAATTCTACTGAACTTGTATACCCTTGCGTGCGCGCTGCGCTCGGGAAGGCCGGTGCCGAGGTATTTGCCGTCGGCGGCGGGGGCGAGGCGGAGATTACTGGATCGAATGGATGAAGTCGAGAGGGGGCGAAAAGAGCGTGAAATAAAAGAGCGAGAAATGGGGAGGGAGCGGAGCGAGGAGCAGCAAAGCGGGGATAGGGAGGATGGGAACGGCAAAGAAAAAGAGAAGTCAAAGGGGAGGCGGTGGGCGGACGTGTACAAGTTTGCATTTTCAGAGGCGCTGACCGAGATCGTAGAGGAGCTGCAGAAGCTACAGCGGTGCACCAAGGAGATTGTAGGGGAGAGTGGGTGGGAGGGCGGAGGTTTGAAGGCGTTGTAGGTGTAGACTGCTTTATCATTTGTCTTGCAGATCCTAAATGCTATGCATAGCTCAGTCGCTCTGCAATGCTCATCCTGTCCTTTTACCTTCGCCTGTTCGAATTTTCCTCCCGCTTTTCATGTCCATCATTGCTTCTCCCACTGCATCGCCCGCGGGACCCCCTTACGCGTCCCTTCGTCGCCACAGCGCCCGGGCTCAACACGTACAGCTCCATTCCACTCTCAACAACGATGCGTAATAATGTGGACGCTGTGTGGCGCCCATACATTCGTCTTCATTTGGCGGAAAGGGGGAAATTAGATCGACACTCTGTGGCAAAGTGTGTGGAGATCATGTTGGCATTGTTTGCCTTCGAGGGTGAGTGAGTGACTGAGTGGATGGGCTGAGGAGAGGTGGGAGCGAGGGTGGATGGATAGGGGGAGGCGAGGGGGAGGAGAGGAGGGTTGTGGTTCATAATGGGGATGGGTGTGGCTTCGAAAGAATGGGTGTAGTGTGTAGGCATCAGCAGAAACGAAGGGCGGAATACTCCTTTTTCCTGATACTTCGCCATACGGGATGAAGAAAAATGGCATCACAGTTGGCGAGAGATTATGGGACATACAGACCGGACCGGAGACAATGAAAGATCGAACCCCTACTGGTGATAATGGGATATCAAATTCGGAAAGAAACGTTTCTTGGCCCGCCCGCTTACGAAAGAGAATTTCGTAATTGAGATGAGATGAAGATGCGCAAAAGAAGTTGGGGGGAGGGGATGTTTTCTAGACCTAGATGGCTGGATAGTTTTCGTAGATGTTAGGGCATCGAGATATCGAGGCATCGAGGTATCGCGGCGTGTGTAGGTGAGGTATTGTGGTGTGTGTAGGTAAGGTAAAGTAGGTGGTCGATATATCTGATAATGCACTAAATAACGCAAACTCAAAGAACTTTCCACAGAGCGCCGATATCGGAACTCTCGCAAGATAGTTTTCCTTTTGGGGATACCGGCATTCGTAAGGTATTGTGGGGTGGTGTACTTCGCCTCCGGGGGTTAAATGTTAGCGTAGCAGGGTTTATTTGCCCAGAAAACCCTTGTTGCGCTAACAATTAACCCTCCGGATACCAAGTATCTGTGTGCCTAGGAATATCAGTGGCAAGATGGTGGGGTGGACCTATCAAGTAGGGTGGGTACCTGAATTGCAAAGAGAGGTGTGTGTGGTGCCCCGGAGTGGCAAGGTGGTGTGGACCTGTCAAGTAGGGTGTGGTACCTTACTTTGAGGAGGCTGATGGAGCGAGGTTGTCCGAGATTATTATATGGGGAAGGTTTTACGTCATGTTCAATGATGTGTGCGGGTCGATCCGTCACGGAGATAGATTGTCGCGGTGGAGTATGGTGGCTTGGGCGCTAGGATGCGGGTGTGCAATTTGTGGATAGTGCAGGGGGTTAGGTAGGGTTGGAGGTGGAGGTTAGGATACGGGCTACGGGATACGGGATACGGGATACGGGATCATGGGCGGGAGAGTGGTAGATTGGAGGGACGGAGCTATGCGAAGCGGCGGTGATGGAAAGAGTCATTTGGGGGTTGGCGGGTAAGCCGACGGTCGACACAGAAGGCGGCGCAAAGCTTTCATGGTTGCGGATGTTCGCAGAATCTGGTGGAGTGTGAATCCAGCTGAGAGATCAAGGCGACATAGAGATAAGTAACAGGAAGGATGAGATATAGAGCCGAAGCATTGAATTGACCTGTTGGGCCATCAAGGCGTTTGCTCCTATATAACATGGAAGCGTGTACACGTTCTGTGGCCTCCAAAAGGGGCAGGAAAGCAAACGATCGCTAGATTGATCGCAAAAGCTTACTCAGAGCATATAGTACAGTTCGCTGGTAAACGCTGTCACTTGTTCGGACCGCTGAAGCATTAGATAGTAGTACATAAGGGTATTGACATTAGACCGGCGGATACAATCTTGCCAGCCCCTGCGAACCCTGTATTGGGGGTACGCAGATCGTGATCGTTTGGGCTGGATAGGTGGTGAGAATGGTCGGTGCAAAGAACGCAGCCTGTGATGAGAGCCTTTTCATGGGATGGAGCAACTCTAGCGCTGAGCCTCATCCTTGGGCGGACAGTAGTCATCGGGCGTGCTGTTGCTGAATGTGTACTGCTTTCGGGGCTGTGGAGTGCCCTGTGGTGAAGGTCCCAATTCAACCTTAATCTCCAACGGCTGGGGAACCATTTGAGGCTCGAACAGTGTGTGCTGGAAGGGTCCCACCGCCGACGGTTGATAATGTTGTAAAGGATATTGAGCGTAGAGATGCTCAGAGGACCCCTGGAGAACGTATTGTGGTGGGCCGTGAGAGGGAATCGGCAGTTGCGGAGGATGCTGGAAATCGGAAAGTCGATAGACCAATGGAACTTGCGATTGCTCAAATTGACCAGTCATACCGTTATATTGCGGCTGGGCTGGGACCACAGGGGTCTGGGACTGGAAAGAATTCGATGGCACTTCGGCTGGTAATTGCCAGCTTAGGTGCGGGAGATTGGTATTCGACATTGGTGGCGAATCATTGAAGAAAAAGTTGGTCTTTTGAGGAGGCGCAGATTGGGGCGGCTCGTGCGTTGTCGAGGCGTGACTTGAGAAAGCTCTTTGCCCGTAAGGGATAGGAACATAGTCATGGCAATATGGCGTGATAGGAGGTGAGTTGAAGTCAAGAGAATTCTCGTAGCTGGTAGGCATCCCTTGCTGCGGGATTCCGTTTTCCGAATTGCACACGGAAAATTGCGTCGGATGTTCACCGGTGTGTGCAGCTGAAAGGGGAGTGAGCGGCGCCTCTTGATACACAGTTGAGTTGCACCTCGATGGGGATCGATTGTTAAATACTGTAGCCTGGAAACGATTTTCAAACACGCGAGGAGATAATTGGGCTGTTGTCGAACTTGGCTTTTGGACACGGCCATGGATGATATCCACACCAGACCGGACCCTCCGTACCGGATGCGAAGGATCGAGCAGCATCTTTCTTGACCTTGGCGACGACGTCAACGGCCCCCCATACGAATTGGAACGCTGTACGGGATCGGGCCTCATCAATGGTGCCGGCCTCGGACGCTTCCGGCGAGAGGCAAGGTCGATTCGATTTGAAAGAGAAGGCGTAATTGATTCTCTGTTGACAGATGGCGGCGAGTTGCAATTGATCCATTGCGTAACGGGTGCTGCCGGAGAAACTCGACCGGAGCCAGTGTTGCAAGCATCTTCGTATAAGCCTGGGTTAGATTTCCGGGATTGAAGATGGAATGTATGGAAGTCGGTCGTCAATCCTCCGGTCACGGACCAAGGTCTGTCATACAGATCCTGGGGTTGTAAAGAGGTAGGTGACGGCTTCTCTGGTGGTGTCATTATACTAGGCTCTCCGTCCGATGAGGAGGTAGCGCTCATAAAGGTTTGATTGGAGAGGTTGCCCAATGAGACACCATTTGTTGCTATCTGATACATGGGCTGCAGGTGTTGCTCCACAGGCATCTCTTCTGGCATGGAAATGCCGGCTAGATTGTCAGGTGAATAGCTATCGAAGTCATAGTCGGCCGGATCTGCCGCCGTCGACTTTAGATGACCAATAGGGATTGTGGAGTCCAACGAGGAACGAACGCCCATATTATCGGCGCTGTCCAACGCTATCTGCACCGGATCTTGCATATGTAGATTAGCAGGCTTTGCGTTATACTGGCAATTGGCTCCATCCCCAAAGTAATAGCTAGTTGCCCCCAACCGATCTTTTGCATCAGGACTCAAAAGGTGTGGGTTCATTATGTCGAAATAAGACATATTCACGAAGTCTTGGAAAGAAGGGTCAAGGCATGTCCAGGGATTGAGTGAGTCGTCTGATCGGACTTCAAATTGGGCCTCGTTAGTCTTTAGTCCATTCTTGGACTTGGCCCGACGATTTTGATACCAATTCTGTTGAACAGGGTCAGTGCGATGCGGTAGTAATAGGTGTGCCATCCCACTTACGTTGACCCGTGCAAGTGTCAGTCCTATTCGGTCGGCCAGGTTCTTCTTGAAATCCGTATTAGGCTTTGGTACCTTGGAGAATTCCTCTTCAAGCTGCGTTACCTGTTCGTGGGTGAGGCGTGGTCGAGTTGACGTATCAATATCCTCCATAGTCTCATTTGGTGATCCTAACGTAGCTGACGCTGAGCGATGATGCAATGCTGTCGCAGGTTCGAAAGAACAATCAATTGGTGCTTGGAGTGATATTGGTTTGTTTAGAGCTGACAACGACGGACTTGATCTGTTGAGCCTCTGATACATGCCATCGAAGTCCATTGCAAATTCGATGGGCTCCCGGGCAGGTACCGAGAAAAAAATGACACTGTATAGTGCAGTCTCTCATAAAACCAAAGAGTTCTGATAACCCGCGTCAAGCAGAGCCGCAAACCGACAGACTCAAGGCAAGCATGGAAGGATGGGTAACACGAATAATTTGAAAACTCAATTGCCCAACAAGCTGAAGTGTAGCTGGGTTGGAGATTGCTCGCTGGGTTTACTGATATTTTAGAGCAGGTTGAGACGATATCCGATCTTAGGCCTGGCAGCAAAAGCGAGCGGCGAAAATCGAGTGCAAGCGAGTGTGGCAGATTTCCAGTTGATCTGAGGCGAACAGCGAACGTCGTATAAAGATCAATAGGAGGTATTAGTATTACGAGTGGTACGGACCCTTAAGCAAAAGAGAGGTGGAACGAATGTGCAAAAAGAAGAAGTGATATTAAAGAACATGGACTGCGTTGTATGGACGATGAGCTTGAAGTGAGCGGCTCCGGGCCTGATGCCGACCGATTCGAGACTAGGTGAATGGCTAGCTTCGACGATAGCTCGGCTACCCTAGCAAGCATAGCTCAGAGATAATACCTGCTGGTTGGTGCAAAAATACGAGGCTATCACTGATGATCCCTGTGACTTGACAGGGATTCCTGCGCTATCTCGCGCATGATGGCCCTCTCAGCAGCGCGAGTCTAGATGTCCAGGGGGGGTGTCGAGAGTGTAGGCGTGTGAGGCGCGCCGTTCAGCCAGCCATTTCCTAGACCCTTAACCCAAAACTTAAAAGCATCCCGAACGAAAAGCATGGGGCTACTGCAGGCCACAGCGGTGCTGCAGCGTTGCAGCTGCTGGGTATTCACCAAGCATGAGCACAACGAGCCCAATTGTCCTCGTTAACTGGGAACAGCACCTGCGCTACTTGGCGAGCATGCAGTATCAATACTTGGACGCTCTGCCATGACCTGTGAGGGATTGTTACGGACGTAGAGTATACCAATAACTACCATGGTACTGTTGTTGCTGCCCTCAGCAGCGACCAGCGCTCCACGAAACGCCCTGACTGGCACGACAGGCCCCAAACGCCGGCTTGTGAGAAGCCGGGCAATATGATGTCTTAGCGCTGGTCGATCTGAGATCTGCCTCGAAGAATATCGAGACCAGCATCAAGATTACCTTAAGGTACTTCTAAGTTCTACGAAGGACGTCGCATTAACAGCAAAATGACACTTAGATTGAATCCCTACCTTTACTCCTCGGGCGAATCTCTCACGGGAAGCCGTCGGGACCGCTAAGGTAGCACTGGGGGCACTTCTAGCACGTGGGATTTCTAGCCTTTAAGACGCGGAATATCTGCTCCTGTACTCCGTAGACTGTAGTCTTCCTGCAGTCTTTGCTGTTCTTTATTTTGGGAATATGGTGTAAATTTGCTGTCATCTTCCCCACCATCTGGCTGCCGATATGGCTGACGGTAATAATAACGCCCGCATGGATGTGGCCACGAGGTGGAAATGTACCTGATCGCAACATGCATTGCGTCCCCAGACGGTTCACTCATTCATGCACCACGATCGGGCAGATACTGAATGGAGCGCCAGTCGATGCGCTCAGGGGAACGAAAGTCTATTCTCGGACACGACGACTCCATGCAACTTGCGCCCTCTGCACCAGTGCCTGTAGGGTGGGGGATCCATGACGATGATGTGAGTCCAACTATTAGCGCAAGGGATCTGCTTCCAGGAACATGCTTCTACTTCTACCCAGTAGCAGATCACTTGCCGACCAGGTACTGGTAGTTTGTATATTTTCGCAACCTTCATCGACGTGGATTATGGATATCGTGATTCGTGCTGCGATGCCGGCAGTCGGACGTGCTTTTTCGCTGTCGTCTCGGCAGTGCATCAAAAAATCCTCCGACTATGCAAATCAACTCACCATACTCGGGTCCTAGTGCGGAGAACACTAGAGAGAATGCTGTTCAAGACTCAACCTTCAGAAATCCCTAGCTTCTGCAATTGGTATTGACTCTGGAGGGATCGTGCTCATGGATACAAGCCACTCTCGGCGTTGGCGCTGTTCCCCTCACTTTCACAAGCAGGTTTTAGGACTCAACGCGCATATCGCGATGTCGTGCGCTACTTTCGGCCAGCCTTGTGAAGGTTCTCAGCTAGGGAACCAGCCACATCCTCGTCCGCCCAGCTGTGTGTCCTGGAGGCTTGACCGGACTTGCAAGCGACGTTCCACGGCTTGACACCCGTTCTAGTGAAGAATTACCGCAACGTCGAGCCACGGCGTTGATTTCCCGACAGTACGGGACCCTTTGAGCAGCCATGCGGTGTGGCAATCCAGTACACAGTACGAAACGACGGAACATGTACCCTTCCTTTTCAAACTGTCGCTTCGAATTAAGACTTGTATCTGCTGTATCTACGCGGCAAATCAACTCCAACAGCATGAAGGACCGTGGGAGTCAAAGCGAGAACATCTTCTGTAACATGGTACGCGTAAAGACTGAACGGAAATCAGTCTCTGAAGCCGACGACTCAACGACTCGCCGCTTGTTAGTAGTAGCCCGGACGACGGCCTCAGTCGTGGGAATGGCATGACTTGGAAGTTCACTCCTAATCCCTGGATCCCGCATGGATCCAGCTCAGTCGCTGACGCCACGAAGCCCCCTTGCTGCCCCTTTAATGAAAAAGTTCACGACGACAATGTTAGATCTGCTACGAGTTTCACGATAGAATCGCGATGCTCGGATTACCCGTGGATGACAACATGGGGATCGTATCTTTGATCGTCTCGTCAGGATGCTATGGATCACCGGCGCTGAAATTGCCGGTACCTCCGGTGATCAGCGCTGTCCGGTCGAGCGCAACATCTCGCCGATCCCTGCCCATTCTAGAATCCACGACCGGAAAGCCTGGCGAATCACCGAGCAGATTAATCCCCTTTGGAACACAGTATCTTGCACAAGGACTAAAGAAGCAAGGTGGTAAGATTGACCATTCCTATCAAGGACGTAGCATACTTAAGCTCAAATGCTAATCGAGAGGGCGTGCCGCTAGGGATCAGGTAGTGTCGCAACTCGCGGCAGCAGGTTAACCTCCTCATCCCTTCAATCAATCTGCCAATGAATTACAAATCTTTATCGTAACTCCTTCCGCCGGATCATGTCCAGTAACCTCGACGCTGCGCAAGTCTTTGACGATAAAGTCTGCACCGGCCTGTCGCAGCTGCATTGTCGAGTGTGTAGTTGCCAATCCGATAACTTTACAGTTAGAAGCCTTGCCGCTCACTACTCCGGCGACTGAATCTTCGACCACACATGCTACCGTCTCAGCGCTCAGGCCTAGACGTTTCTTCGCAAGTAGATAAGGCTCCGCATCAGGCTTTCCCGTTTCGCAATCCTCAGCGACGACCATTGTCTTTGGATGATCAAGTTTCAAGACCTCCAACCAACCCTCAACGAGGGCCCGTGTCCCGCTTGTAACGATGGCCCATCGCGCGTTGAGAGCCTCAAGCGAAGCGAGTATTGACTTTGCTCCTTGCACAAGAGCCGCATCAGCGCCAAAGTCACGCGGGATTGAGCCTTCGATGGAGCTGACATCTAGAATTTTTAGCCATTTATGACGTTCGACACCGGAGCAGCGACCGACGAACATTGCCAATTGGCTTTGCTGGGATCAAACAGCTTGAGTGTGTCGATGGAACGCCTGCCATGAGACGTTTGCAGTACTACAGTGGGATCGACACCCAGATCTTTCCCAATCCTGCATTCAGTGAGCTATCGGAAGCTTCGGAAACTAGGGAGCTCGGATTATAACTTATGCCAATGCTTCACGATTGCGTCGGTGCTATCAACAAGTGTACCGTCCGCACTGAGATCAGTGAATTACTCTCAGCAGTAGCTTGAGCCTTCAGCTCACCCATATCAAATAGAATAGCAGCAAAGGTATGATACTCTGCAGGCTTGGTGAAGGCGGCATTATGATCAATAGATGTCATATTGTGATCTGTCTAAACTCCGCTTGAAATGTCTTTGGCGACCAGGCTTTGGACAAGAGGAGTCGCTGTTTATGTACCCCTGGCCAAACTCATTACCCGAGATATAAACTTCCAAGAGCGAAAAATTGCGCAAAGATTTTGAGAGTTTCAGAGTATACTTGCATCTTATGGTACATTTAATCTTAGCGTAGTAGATTAGATTGGTTAGGGCCTCGCAACTCGCAAGCGCGGAATTCGGGCCGCCACCAACATGGAATCTTGGCAATTCGCACAACGATTTAGAGTGATCATAATTTATGAGAGATCGTACTTGAGCGGTTCCAAAATGACCCTCAAGCCAGGCAGTAAGCTTTTATGACTGAAGGAGAGTGTGTTCTTGCTGATAGTGTCCAAGAACCCAAGTCCAAGCGGACCTCCGTCCGCCTTCGACATAAGATTGAGAAAGCAAGCGCTGCGAAACAGCGAAAGCTGCGCAAACTCGGAAAGAGTGTATGTTTGTCATTGGATCGAGACCCTTGGTCCATCGCTGATTGAAGTAGAACCCTGAATGGCGATCGCGTCTAAAAAAGGATCCAGGGATCCCCAACCTTTTCCCATACAAGGACAAGCTACTCCAAGACATCGAGGCGAAGCGGCGTCTGAAGGAAGAGGAGATCCTACAGAAACGTGAACAAGATCGATTGCGAAAGCTGCCGGTTCCAGCAGACCCTACAGCTCCGGTAACTGATGAAAATGGCGAGGAGATACTTCTCGATGAAGACATGGACGACGAACCTGAGGACTCGAGTAATCCAATGAGTGCTCTTCTGGCGTCCGCCAGAGCCAGAGCTGCAGAGTACGAGGATGCAGGAGACGCAGAGAATGTGATGGACGAGGACGAGCATTATGGTGAAGACGGAGGCGTACAGATCGACCCAGCGGAGAACTTTGCGATCCCTAAAGGTCCACAAAACCCTGACTCTTCCCGACGCGCATACGACAAAATCTTCAAGTCTGTACTTGCATCAGCCGATATCGTTCTATACGTTCTTGACGCTCGAGATCCAGATGCAACCCGTTCTCGAGAGATCGAACGTCAGATCACTGCCGCGGAAGGGGGCACTAAACGCCTCATTCTGATACTCAATAAAATCGATCTTGTCCCACCTACAAGCCTCAAAACATGGTTGATCTACCTTCGCCGTTACTTCCCAACACTACCTCTCAGGGCGAGCACGCCTGCGCCCAATGCTCGCACATTCGATCATAAAGCCTTGACATCGAAAGCCACCTCCGAGACCCTCCTTCGTGCTCTCAAAAGCTACGCTCAAAACAAGCGACTCAAACGCAGCACAACGGTCGGTATCATTGGCTACCCAAATGTAGGGAAGTCCTCTGTCATCAACGCTCTAACTTCGCGGCTTGGCGGTTCCTCGAATCGCACAGCTTGTCCTGTCGGTGCTGAGGCTGGCGTCACTACAGCGCTGCGTGAGGTCAAGCTCGACAACAAGCTCAAAATCCTCGACTCCCCAGGTATCGTCTTTCCGAACTCAGAGTCAGCAGATGCATCTGCAAGACACCTTTCACCCGCACATCTAATTCTTCTTTCCGCACTACCACCAAGATCTATCTCAGATCCGATGCCTGCAATCAGCCTTCTTCTTTCCCGGCTGTCCTCCTCACCTGCGCAGTTCTCTGCTCTTCTGGCGACGTACAGCATCCCGCCTTTGGTGACTTCAGCCGATGGCGATATGGTTACGGACTTCCTGGTGCAGGTAGCAAGGAAGAGGGGAAGATTAGGAAAGGGTGGTGTACCGAATCTGGAGAGCGCTGCAATGGCGGTATTGTCGGATTGGAGGGATGGTAGGATCCATGGGTGGGTCGAGGCTCCTATTGAGAAGCAGTCAGAAGGCCAGAAAGAGATCGTCAGGGAATGGGCAGAAGAGTTCAAATTGGAAGGCTTGTGGGGAGACGGCGGAGGCACCGAGGCGGATGAAGCCATGGCAGAGTAGTGCAGCAGAGCTTCGATCTCAGGCGCCATTGCTCCGTTTTGGCTGGCGAACATGGTGGCTCCTGAATATACAGAGGTCTCGACTCCGCTTGAGGAGTACAATATCTCTTTCAGTGGAGCACGGTCATGGGTCCTTGTCCATAAAACTTGGCAAATCCGAGACCTTTACTACATCTCTGGGATAGTCTTATATCTGATTCCTGGACAGATATATTGATGAGATGTACCAGTAACTCCACCCTATGCTCACATGCCGTTCATGATTCAATCACTATTCTCCTCATTCTCACTCCCTCCATCCGCCTGACTCCTGTCGCTACTCTCCGAATCCATTCCTGCCTGCAAAGCATTTAACCTCGCATCCATATCCGCCACTGAATCCCTTTCTTCCTCTTCTTCCTCTTCCTCTTCGTCCTCTCCCGAACCCTCTTCTTCCTCTTCTTCCTCTTCTTCCTCCTCTTCCTCCTCCGCCTCATTCTCCTCCACCCCACCCGTATCCCCCTCCTTTTCCTCCCCCCTCTCATCCGCCCCATCCCCAACAACATCGACCTCCTTCCCCTTCGGCCTCCCCACCAACTGCCCCTCCGGCCCCTCTCCGCTTTCCCTTCTCGCCCGCTTCGCACCCCTCAACTCCCCCTCATCACCCTCCTCCAGTTCTGCTTCCCCACCACCTCCTCCTTCCCCCGCACTCCTCGCAGGCTTCGCCTCCGTTCCATCCTTCCCTTCTTTCAATTTCCGTCTATACTCGTTCCGCTTCCCAGTCTGGATCTCGTTGAATTTCCTCAGCTCGGCCTCGACGCGCGGGATGAAGGCTTCGAATTCGAGGTCCCCGAGCGCGTCGAGGACGTTGATGGGGGAGATGGTTTTGCGGGAGGCGAGGAGGGTGCGGTCGTTTGCGCTGGGGGGAGCGAGGGTTAACGTTGAGTCCTCTGGGGGCAGTTTTGAGGGGTTGAAAGGCGTGAAGGGCAGGAGCTCGGGAGTCGAAGCAGGGGAGGGAAAGGGGCTTACCCGCCGGATAGGTAGTTGACGAAGACAGTGGCGCTTTTTGACATGGCTGTTATGGCGTCTTTCTGGATTTGAGTGTTGGGGGGGAGGACGCCTTTGGCAAGGCGTTGGACCATGGTGCGCGGGAGGGCAAGATCCTACGTGCTAGAATAAGATCACACCCAGGGTTGAAGAGGAGGTGAGGCGGTAGTACTTCGACATTGACCCCATCGCGCTCCTTTTCTTTGCATGGTGTGCCTTCATCGCCGGTGGCTGATACTTGGGAGACGTTGCATTTGCGGGGAGGCATGCTTGCGAGGGGAGAGGTGGATGATGAGATTGATGCTCTTGCTACAGAAAGTTATGGCATGCTCTCAGCAGCTTTGCTCAATTCACAATTGCCCGGTCTCAATCACCTGCCTTTAGGTTCGCGACGCGCCATATGGTCTTTGATTGAGGACCCGATGGTAGCCGGATTCATTGTGCCTCGGTACTTGCATCCCAAACACTTACTTCATTCCCCTTCTTCCCTCTCTCAGGCAAAGAAACCTAGAGATGACTTCTATTGTTTTACGACGTTTTCGAAATGAGCGTCTTTCGGCGCTTCGCTACCATCCTTCGGACCAATCCAAGAAAGAACCAATGGATTCCACGGATCAACCAAAACCACTTCCATACGTCTGCGCCATTGACGGTTATAAAACCATATATACTCGCTGACATAGGCGAAGGTAAGGGGTATGCTGAGAAGGAAGCCACATTTGCTCAATTCGACAGGCATAAAGGAAGTCCAAATCATACAGTGGTTCGTCGAACCTGGAGCAAGAGTTGAGCAGTTCGACAAGATATGCGAGGTCCAGTCCGACAAAGCGGCGACTGATGTACGCTCGGGAATACCTCCTTTCGCAACGTTGTCTGCTAACTATCCCTAAGATCACATCGAGATTCGATGGGGTCATCGAGAAGCTACACTATGAGGCGGACGACATGGTGCAGGTGGGCAAGGTATGAATTTTAGATTCGTTCCGTTCCGAGGGGGCTCTTGCTGAAATGAAGAAAGGCTTTGTGTGATATCGATGTCCAAAGCGAAATATCCCCTGAGGATGAGGCCGTCCTGACACCCCCTGCCGAGCAAGCAGGTTCGCCAGAGTCGGCGCAGCAGCCACAAAAAGCCGCTGAACAGCATCAGCAGCGCTCAGCAAACAGTCTTCAAGATAAGCCGACCCATGCAGGTGCAGAGTCTAGAGAACTAGCAAGCAAATATGCCAAACTAGCCACGCCCGCTGTTCGAGGCCTATTGAAAGAGCTAAACGTGGACATATCTGAAGTAACAGGCACCAGCAAAGACGGCCGAGTCCTCAAAGAGGACGTGCACAAATTTACAACGGCTCGAGAAACAAATACTCACGCTCAAAGTCAAGCGTCCAATCCAAAGACATCTCCAGCCGTGGATGCAGCTCAAATCGAAGAAGCCATCAAGCTCAGTCCCATCCAAAGCCAGATGTATAAAACAATGACTCGGTCCCTCAACATCCCACACTTCCTCTACGCCGATGAGATCGACATCACTGCGTTCAATGCTCTCCGCAGCCGGCTAAGGCTCCCGAAAGGAAGCCCTCAAAAGCTCTCCTACCTCTCGTTCATCATCAAAGCTGTATCCCTCGCCCTTGAAGATTACCCCCTGCTCAATGCCCGCGTCGATTTGAACGACGAGAAAGCTCCGAAATTGGTCATGCGGCGGAATCACAACATCGGCGTCGCCATAGACACGCCCCAAGGTCTCCTGGTTCCGAATATCAAAAACATTCAAGCTCACTCCATCAACTCCATCGCAGAGGAACTTTCACGACTTCAACAGCTGGCTCTAGCCGGCAAGCTTTCGGCCAGTGATCTCACCGGTGGTACGATTACAGTGAGTAACATCGGCAGTATCGGAGGAACGTACGTTGCGCCTGTGATTGTACAGAGCGAGATTGCGATCCTAGGTATTGGCAAATCCAGAACAATCCCAGCATTTGCAGAGAATGGTGAGGTGATGAGGAAAGACGTTATGAATTTTAGCTGGAGTGCTGATCATCGTGTGGTTGACGGAGCGACTATGGCGAGGATGGCGGAAAGGGTGAGGGGATATGTGGAAGGACCTGCGTCAATGCTGGCGAGGTTGCGATAGGTACGAGGAGATAGAGGAGATAAGACATGTATAGGTCAGAAGAGAAGTCCGGAAAGGTGGTAAGGATTGCTCATGGTAAGCTAAGCTATGTTTCTCCTCCAATATCTGAATGTTCATGTTGTTTAATGAAAGTTCTTGACATTCTGCTTCCAGAACCGATCCTGACCAACACCGGTTCAAGAACCGGCTTGAAAGCTAGGTTTCATTGAAAGAGTGAAATCAGGACGGTATCTTGAAACTACAACCAGCGTAGCGGCCTTTCTATGACCTAGCGTTGGTGTCTCATCGACAGCAAACTCCACGTCTGGGAGGCTTGTCTCCAGACAGACCTCCTCCAAGAGAAATTGATACTCAGTCAGGATCCTCCGACTACAATCCTGCGTTTCTGGAAATTCCAACGTCTGAATTCTTTCTTTATTATGAGTATCTCCGCTTCTCAAGCCGTCTCTCGCTCCCACCAAAGGACTCCAAACTCCCACGTCTTACTGGCCTTACGCTGCTTGCCCAACAAACCATCTCCTGCTCACACCGTTCGCCAAAACGCCTCCTACGCACATCTTTCGCTATCACAGAGAACAGTTCAACGGCCAAAGCCCCGACAACCAACAAGTCCCTTTCCTAGCTCATCCTCTTTCCCCACCCCTGCCCTTTGCCCTTACCGCTTCCCCATCCTTCAACCCCACCTCATCCTCCTCTCCCCTCATCCCCCCATCCCCACCTCCTCATTTCCCCCTCTCGCTCCTCCTCCATCACCTCCCCCATCACCTCCCCACCTCCCCACCTCATCCCCCTCTCCCCCTCTCGCCATCCCTCCCCCATCCCTCTTCCCCCCCTAATCCCACAAGTCCCCCAATCCTCCGCCCCCTCCAGTCCCAGAAATCGCCCCTATACCCCTCCCAGAAGCGCATCGCGGGCACATCCTCCACCCCGCCGCCCTTTCGCCTGAACCGTAGCGTATCGGTCGCGGCGTCGTAGCGCGCGTAGGAGGCGCGCGCTTTGCGGTCGTGAGGTGGAGGCGGGGTGTGTGGATTGTGGGGGTACACTAAGAGGGGGTTGGAGGGGTGGTGGGAGAGGTGGGGATTGGGTTTGGGGGGGAGGTAGTGGGCTGGGGATGAATTCTTTCGATCTCTTCAAATTTGAGAAAAAGAGAGAGAAAAGAAGCGAGATCGCGGCTTGGTTCGAAGAGGGGCGCAGTTGGTGTTGGGGAGATATGGGAGGAGGGAAAGAGGGAAGGGTGGCTTGGGGGACAGGGACTGACTATTGATGGTGCCGCTGCCGCAGGGGGTGTACGCGTGACCGAAGTGGCCGTAGGAGGTGCCGGGTGCGAAACCCCAGGGGGCCATGCTGCTGTTGTTGCTGCTTGAAGCGTGCACGGAGAGAGGAGAATAAAGGAGAGAGAGCGTGTGTGTGTATGGACTCTGGGAAACGGGGGGTCCAGATATGCGGACAAGATCGCCAAAAACAAATGGATTCGGTGATTTTGTGGAAAGAGAGAACGAAACGAGGAGGGTTAGTCGTCGTGAGATGAGACAAGACGGTAGGGTAGATAATAGCCCAGGGATGGAGGGAAACCTGGGGTTGGCAAACGGGGGCGCAAACAAAAATTGTACAGCGGGTTTCTGTGTGGAACATTGTCAGCAAACAGAGAGGGTACCTAGCACTTGAGCATCGATTTTTCAGAACAAGCGCCCAGGCGGCGTTCGTTTACCCTACACTGCTGCGTGCATCATGCTCTGTTGAGAGCGCAAGGAAAGGAACTGTGGAAGGAAGCTATGGAGGCTTCTAATCAGGTCGAGGCCACGCATCATGAGTGTGCCAGTCTTGTGGAAAGTCGAGTCTAAAAAGGAATCGTGTAATCAGAGAATCAATCAATCTATAGAATGTAAGCAATAAGTCTTCAAGCGAAAAACCGAACCCATTGAGAGGATTTCGAGGAAATAGGCTCGACTTTGTTTTCATGTACGCTAGTGGTCGATGGGGGCATGCTTGTGGCGAGAATTTTGGAAGCTCGATAAATGAAGTTGGGAAGGATGGGCTCGAGCTTTGGAGGTTCTTGGGAATTTCATGTACGCAATGGCCTTCAGGCTGTTTTCGTGAATCGGTTTCATCCGGTGTACAACGAGGTGCCGCTGAGCCAGGGCAGAGAGCTTCAATTATCAAGGAAAACTTGTAGAGAGGTATCGAGGGACAACGCTTCGGCTGCAAGATCGATCTCTAAACGAGAGGAGAAAGGGTATTCGAGGGGGGTAAATGCAGAGTGGGCGCAAACGTTGCGGAGCGAAGTCCTTGTGAGATAAGGCGAGTAAACCGAGAAGCGGAGGATTTCCAGTCTGGAGATATGCCTTTGAGTCTGTTGTTGAATGTGGAAAGAAGTTGTGGAACAATTGTGAATACTGTATAAATTAAAGCCCCCATTGGAGCGAGGTATGTAGAGATGTGGAGCGCTCGTATTTCGATCCGCCAATGCTTTTGAGCATCGCGAGTGTGGAACGGGTACTGGAGCAGTTTGAGAATGCGGAACGTTATTGAACACGTAGGGGGAAGCTGGATGACCAATTCGATGGGTGAAGATGACATTAAGTCTCAAAGATATGATTGTTCTGGTTAGAACTCGATGGGTTAAGGCATTGTTTAGCCTAGGGCAAGGAAAACATTGACAGCTAGAGATGAAAGCCGTGACGAGGAACGACAAGGTGGCCACCTGTTTCCTGTGCTCTATGAAGCGTAATGTGTCTAGGAAGAAGTCTAATCTACATCATTTTACCGGTAGCTCAGGCGATCTTCATCCACCGAACCATGCCCAACAAGAAAGCAATGCCCATGGCTAGACTCGTCAGCAAGCCATAGATGCCCCAAAGCTCCATCCAATGCCCTAGTTTCACCTCCGTTACAATCGGTTCCGCGTCCGATGGGAAGCTGCCAGTCTTGGCATGCTGCTCCAGAAGCCCTTCTTTCTCGTTCCACCGTTCTCGCAACCATGCATCGAACGCCTCCAGCGACTCCAATGGCATGTCAGCGACCTTGTGGCGGCGCCAGTAAAGGTGCACAGGCGGCGGGTGACCTTCGAAATACGTCGAGCGCAGTGTAAAGATGTCTTGTCCGTACTGTCCTTCCCTGGTGCGCTGTTAAAACCAGGCGCACGTTCAACCCGACCCGAATGCAGAGCAGTCTCAAAGCAGAATGATCGAAACGAGGAAATGGGTTACTCACGGCACCCCATCATAAGCCAACGTGCAGTCATAGACCCACTCCACCGTCCCCTCCAGCGCCTTCAGACAGAAATACGTCCCGGCACTTCTAGGAATCAACTGGTACTGCAGGTCCTGATCGCCCTGCTTTCCCGCCCATCTAACGCTCGCCGCCCGCCCGTTCTTGCTCAAGTTCGTCCCTTCGGGAAACATGATCAACCACATCGGATTCAGCGCTCCATCCTTCTGGCTTCGCCGCGAGAGCTGGCTCAGTCGTCGCGAGAGGCGCGCTTTGTCAGTCTGCATCTTTCGTGCCATGAAGACAAAGCCGGCAAGACGGAGCCCGAGTCCAATGAGCGGGATATAGGAGATTGATTCTTTGAGAACAATGTATACATGCCCGTGCACTTGTGGGAGGTTGGCGTAGGCGGTATGCCAGAGGTAAACCCAGTCGTTGTAGAGCTACAGACAACCCCACGATCTCAGAATCCCAGACCGAGAGAGACATGGGAGAAGAGAAGAGTGCTCAGAGGTAGAAAAGACGATACCTGGTGATTCGAGATCAAAACTATCCGCTCCGCAAAACCATACTCGACCCTCCCGTCGGGCAGCTGGCGAATCTGCCCGCGTACACTTTCATCTCCGGAAACATAGACTCTGGTTGTTGTCCACCACTGCGTCATGGAGAGGACGAAGAGTGCCATGGATTTCTTGGTGTAGGCCATGTAACGGTAGTAAGAGTCGCGGTGGATGATGTAGAGGGGAAGGCCGACGTATTGGGTTATTCCGATGCTGGCGGGCGTTTTAGATGCCCTAGTGGAGATGCGAGAACGGAGGAAGTAGATGATGGCTTACACGAAACAGCAAGAGCAGATATATGTAGCGAGGAGGAGCATTCGGATGACGCGGGTACTGGCCGTGGGCTCGGGTACGGGAATGCTTCGTGAGAAGGCTTCCTTGAGCCGAGGATTGGTAGATTTGGGTGTGATGCTGAAGTCGGTAAAGCCATTGGCACTACTCTTCACAGCCCCGTCCACGCTTCCATTGACGCTTGCGTTTGCTCTTTTCGTAGCCATAGTCGAGAGCTTAGGAAATAGCGCGAAGGCGGTCCAGTACCCGAGCAATGTAAATCTATAACATCTCCTTTGGTACCACAAGAGTATGGAAGAAGACTCGGATATCCAGAAGTCGTGACCAGCCGACTTTGGGAGAAGATTAAGGCTATGCTGCCAACTATACCATCATGTACGAAGTGGGAGAGCGCGTGAGTCGTAACTCGGGTCTGGCTCTATTCATGAATTGAAAACGCCTACTTGTCGGGGAGGTACATTCACAGGCTGAGAAGGCTGAGAAGGATGAATTGGGATGAAGAACATGGACTTGAATGCTCATTCATGCGGTCAGAATTTGAAGGAAGCGTTCTCAAAGTCAAGGAGTTCCATTGGCACGACGTTAGCTCACCAGTACCTTTTCAGGTAAAGGTCCGTTCCGCCGCTAGACCCTATCAAGCTGACCGAGGCCGCCCTGACCAAAACAGCTCACCAAGGACGTAAAACATGGAAAGCGTTGAGCAGTGTGGTACTTCTATGAGAAAGCAACTGAAGCAAAGAGCTCTCCGTTCAGCGCGGACCGAGGTCTGGAATTTGAATGAAAGTAGATGCTGGTCATTTGGCTTGAAGCTAAGTTGCGGCTGACATAACCTGTCACTGTGCAGCTTGGGAGCGCATTCGACGTATTGATTGTCGGCCATGATAAATTGCCATTACCTGATGTTCGTACGATAACCTCAAAGCATGGTCAGCTAGGGTTTCTATTACCAAAGCTGTCTGCCAGTGTTTGTCTCATTGCAAGATCGTATTGCACGGCCTAGATCCACCTCTAGTGGTCGATGATTGCGTGGCCAAGGATGGGCGAACCCAGACTTTGTGAAAAAGTAAACCGGTATGACAGAATAAGAGCCAAAAGCCTCAAATTTTAGTAATCACTATACCATCCCACAAAAGCATGGTTCCAGGGCAATAGCCTGGTTTCACACGCAGTAAGACTTGATACTTCGGATGATGAGGTGGTCGCTTTGGACTGACACATTATTCTGTAGCCCCGGAGGAAGGATTGGTGGGATGTCACTCTTAATAACGACAAGATAGGCGGTTGGGTTCGTGACTGATACGATACTCGAGGGCCAATTGGAGGTATCTCCGCTGAGTTGCTGCAGCCGGCCAAAGGAAAAAGCACTTTCCGCCCTTGCATGATCTACGTTCCCAGCGCCATAGATCCTCTTCCGTAGCATGTCCTTCCTTACCCAATGAATGCAATGCTCGCTAAACCCCGGTTGCCTGATTCATAAATTATGACACTGCTGAAGGCATTTTGGGTCCGATTTCTTCGACTCGCATGTCATCGGTCGTCGGCCAGCGCTTCCCTTATCGTTTTAAGCGCCGACTTTTGTACCTCCGTCAGGCTCGCTCCGCAATCAACCTCTAGTACATCCCTTCTCTGCTCCTCTTTGTCTGGCTCTTCCAGCATTTCCATTTGAGATCGCACCATGGAGCTCTTCATATAATGACCCTTGCGGCCTTGTACCCTGGCCATCAGGACATCTTCGCTCGCGCGGAGATAAATAAAATGCACTTGTATGTTCTGGTCGTTGTAGGCTGCGATACGAACGACATCGCGGTATTTGCGCTTCAGGGCGGAGCATGCCACTACGACGCCATCGTGCGGCTTGGTCGCCGAGCTACCGGTCCGGGAGAGTCTGCTCGCCGCAACCTCGCGTAGAGTGATGAGCCAGTCCCATCGATCGGCGTCCGTGAGTGGTTGGTTACTGGACATCTTCTGTTTGTTGGATTCGGAGTGGTACTGTGTTAAGAGAATGGGTCAATCAACCGTCATGGTGGAAGCCTTACACACGCATATACTCACATCATCGCCTTCAATGTATGGAATGGACAATTCCTTGGCCGTGTACTGTGCGATAGTGCTTTTCCCACATCCTGCTGGTCCTGTGATAATCCACATGTGTCGGTGATGCGGCGATTCCAAAGCGCTATTGATCTGTTTGAACGACGAAGTCGCAGCAAAATCCATCTGTGAGGGAGGTGACGGCAGATGATGTCTCCCGTTAATGGCGATCATTGTAATCTAGAGAAGAACAGAAATTTGGTCCCGGATGATATAAGCAATGTCAGCAGCGAGGAACGTGAAGGAGATGGTTTGCCTCGTCAACGCAAGCAAGCAAGAATGACAGCGTGAATAGAAATTCCCGACCCATGTTTCCACAGGACATAATTAGAAACGTCAACGTTTGCGGGGTGGTGTCTTATTTATTAGGTATTCACAAACAATGGTGACAGCGTAATTAGATCTTGAGCTTAAAAAGACGACGAATCAATTGACACCCCAAGCGTTCTTTCCAGTCAACCCCACACTAAAATCGAGACGAGAGCATGGATATGGAAAGTAAAAGAGGGAAAAGCACGGCAAGCAAGGTCCGTAGGAGATTTGGCATCGAAAGAGGGTAAGTCATTGGGCCCGGTCGAAAGTGGCATCTGTGTGGGAGAGGTCTGAGCGTTGACGTATCTGCTATTTAGGCTTAGATTCGCTAAAGTACGGATACGCCTGAGGCAGATCACCAGAGATCCATCAAAGGCTTCACAGTCCATGCCGAGATACTTCCCCTGGCTTCCGAGCAGATAGCTATGATTAGCTGCTTCACTGACGAGGCGTCTGCGCGGACGAAGCCAAGGTCGAACAATGCGTCTCGACCTGGTGAGCCGTGTGAGGAAAAGTTTGAAGATCTGCAAACCGTGCCGGGGAAAGACATGGCACCAGACGGCACCAGACGGCACCGGGCTTGTCTTTAGGCCAATTGAGGGGAGTCGACAATGACCCAAGATCCCGCAACTGGCATCACCGCCGGGTGGGCCGAGGGCTCGCCATCTCACACACAACTGTAGACCGTTTAAGGCAAAGTACGTACGATACTCCGTGCGTCGGATCCTCCTTCGCTAAGCGAGGACTCTACAGCATCCGCAATATCCCTGCATGCCTGGCAGTAGAAGTACTAACGCCTGGTCCAAGCGGTTCGGGTGGTTTGCAGATTATCATGGGGGTCCAACGTGGAGAAATCGGACTGGGAGATGCTATCAACAAGAAGGGGCCTCGACCGCGCTGACTGCACCCAGAAAGGAAGGATCCGACGATGCTGCTCAGCATCTGCTTCCCAATCGAGTTTTCAACGCAAGATCCACCCTCCGCACCCATAATCCCAGGCTGTCGGGATTTCTGGGGATGAGAAAGAACCAGTTGTTGGGTTTGGGCTAGTGTGGGGGTCGACACTACTGTTCCCAGCTTCCACTCGGAGAATTTCTTGACACTCTAGCGCAGGCGCTCGTGCCTCAGCGTCCAGGCTGCAGGTCAACCAATGCTACTGCCCTGTCACTGCCCAGACTCCAGAGTGAAGCATGCGACCATCTGCAGCCATACTCTTACAGTCAACCCCGCATTCGACGAGAACACCATGATGCGCGCCTGTTCGACTACGGCACGAAGAAATCTGGGGTACAGCGTGTCTATCATCTGGTGACCTACAACCTGCATATATCTGTACTTGCGCACCGATCGGAGCAACCATCCAGGCTAGGGCGCTACTTTTGCATCTCGCTCTACACATAGGTAGCCCTGCTGCTCAAGAGATATGGGCATCAGTGCCGTCGAAGGATCAAGCTAACATGACGGCCCCGAACCGCAATGGCCGTCCACCCGCTGTTCGACGCTTCTACATCTACTTGTCATGGACGAGCTGCGGCCGAGGAAGAAGTGATATTGTGTTTTGTTTGGCTGGCCGGCTGTAGCGAGCATCTGCTGAAGGTGTCAAGATGTGGCCGATGGAGGCCACGACGCGCGTTCAATCCAAGGCTAGGAGCATTGCATGGATCTCAGGGCAAGAGTGTCGGAAGATTCCTAGCCTTTGTGTGACGAGCCGTGTCCAAGTAGTCTGTAGTTTGCATTCCTCGAGGTAAAAACGGATGGGGACGGCATATATTTAAGCGCTTGCATCCTTTATGGCGGAAACGCTGAGAGACTTCGCAGCTGTGTAACTAGTCCAGTACCTTTTGAACCGACCAATTGCCACAATAAAGGCGTACAATTGGCAAATTCAAGCTACAATATCAATGGAATCTCGAATTGGAGGCTTCGCGAATGCTCTTGCCGCAACTCTCGTTCGCTTAATCTTGACACCAAGCTAACCGCTTCGGTACGTTGGTACATCAGGTCGGGTCTGCTTGTAGAACGACATCTTCAGAGTCCACAGACGCACAAATTCAATTATCGTCTGCTGCTTGAGGGCGATACTAATCTGTATACGGTGCAGACTGATCTTTAGCTCGAAGAGGTCATCCACGATCACTCATAACCATGTCTTACTTCTTTTCTACACCCGTCGACATCGACATCGTGCTGGAGGATACGGACGATAGGGCTATGGTGGACATGAAATTGGACAAGAATCGAAAGGAAAAGGCCCCCTTATACATGGATGGCGAGTCTGTCAAAGGAGCTGTAACAATTCGGCCCAAAGATGGCAAGCGATTGGAACATACTGGCATCAAGGTCCAATTTATTGGCACCATCGGTACTTGAAGCCTGACTCAATGTACACAGGGCAAGCGCTGACGACGAGTGCAGAAATGTTTTTCGACAGAGGCAACCACTACGAGTTTCTCTCCTTGGGCCAAGAGTTAGCTGCACCTGGCGACTTGCAGCACCCGCAGACCTTCGATTTCAATTTCAAGAATGTGGAAAAGCAATATGAATCCTACAATGGCATCAACGTGAAACTGCGCTACTTTGTACGAGTCACGGTCTCGCGGCGGATGGCGGACGTAATTCGGGAGAAGGACATTTGGGTATACTCATACCGCATACCCCCAGAGACAAACAGCTCGATCAAAATGGATGTGGGCATCGAGGACTGCCTGCACATCGAATTCGAATACTCAAAATCCAAATATCACCTCAAAGACGTGATAGTGGGCAGAATCTACTTCCTGTTGGTGCGGTTAAAAATCAAACACATGGAGTTGTCCATCATTCGACGAGAAACAACAGGGGTGGCTCCTAACCAGTATAACGAGAGCGAGACGTTAGTCCGGTTCGAGGCAAGCCACCTGCGTGTCCGATTGGAAGCCATCATGCTAATGCCTGACACAGATCATGGACGGCTCACCATCCAGAGGTATACTAGCTTGCCTTCCGTTAAACTTCGATCTCTTGCATTTCCGTGATCCCGGCGTTGTCCTTGCTGCATGGTGTGGGAGACCGGAGCTGACAGCCATCAACAGGAGAGACGATCCCCATCCGACTATTCCTTGGTGGTTTTGACCTTACACCCACTTTTCGCGAAGTGAACAAGAAGTACTCAACTCGGTACTACCTCAGCTTAGTACTGATCGACGAAGGTAAGAGAAATCCCGTTCTTGTTCCGATAGAGAGTCCGGGTCCGGCTGAGGACTTCTGCAAGCCGCTTTGACCTCTGCATTCTTTTGCTGATGGTCCGAGGGTCTCCATCTCTCTCCCCCGACTTCTCAAGCACCTTCATTCCAAAATTCAGGCTAGGTGTTGCTAACCCTTTCGATGCAGACGCTCGTCGATATTTCAAACAGTCTGAAATAGTGTTGTACCGACAAACACCTGAAGCGGCTTCAGCCCAGCAGCTCCAAGCGCAGTCGCAGCCACAGCAGATCACTGGGGCAGCAGGGTAGCTTTCTGTGAGTGTGGGACCTTCGTGAGAGCTGTTGCATCTGAGCAGTGAGTACGCGGCACGGCGTCCGGTAATCGAAAAGGCTCGTTCGGCAGTCGAGGCGGCTGCAGAAGCCATCACCTGTACAGAAGATCGGCCAGAGAATTACAGCCACCAATCCGGTCCGCCGGCAGAGTGCTGTCGAGCATTCGCAGGAAGCCAATGAAACATGCATAAGCCTCGCTCCGTGGGTGCTTGTGAGCGCCCGATTGTATCACGATCGTTGACTCTAGATGCTCACATTTTGGCCCCTGAGTCTTCTTATCACAGACCCACTTCGACTTCCGTAGACTGCATATCCATCGATTATTCCTGTCAATGGATGCACATCACTCCCCGGAGGTACTCGTCCTAACGTTATCATCAGTCTCTGAGTTAGTGCGGGATGCCATGCGGCCCGTCGTCTTCGACGGCACGCGGATCCGTAGCGGTAGCTATCACAAGGTTGCACACTTGGAATACAGAGCAAATTGTCTCATCAATATCTCTAAACACCAATCCACTCCACTTCCGCAGTGGCGCTGACATCACCTTCTCCTTCCTTCGTATTCAAGCTACCGAAACCAACAAGAAGGGCAAAGGCGCCGACAAAGCCTCCGAAGAAGTTTCACATGTTGGACAATGTTCGAACAGGGTTTGTGAATGCTTCTTGATTGGGAGCGGAAGCAAGTGAGGAGGACACGTCACCTATGAGTGTCTCTCCGCCTCGAGCATCCGAACCGTCGCATATGCCTGTACCTTCGCTCGACGAGAGACATCTTACCCTGGCTAGCCGGTGATCATCCTCGAACACCTCCGGGTAAGAGCGGTGGTGGTCGACCACCTCTAAAGGGGTACGATTGAAGGCTGGGAAAGCCAGAAACACCGCTGTGGTGGATAGATCCACTACCTTTATCAGACAGAAGCACCAGGGATGCCAAAGCTACAGGTTCAACACATATTTGTCTCGAGCCAATTCATCGTCACCTTGGGGACCGTCAATTCATCCGGCCGGCAAGTCATCAGACCGTCGAGTGTTAAGATATTAAGCAGTCAGATTACCGTCTTATCGAGTCAACGAGTCTCAATTCATCAAGCTGTGAGGTCACCAAGTCAGCAAGTAGTCGTCAACTCATAACCTAGTCATTCCGTGGATAGGCCCTCCGGGACATCTCAGATATCGGCATTTCAGCCACAGGTATACTCAACCACATCACTATCCAATCTCACAGTTCACCACACGAGCAGACGTTGGTTCGATCAAAATGTCCCAGGCTTCTATCCATCGAAAGCTCGCACAGATGGACCCTTCGCATATACCAGCATCCAGAACTACTAGATTCAAGGACAATCCGCAATCTCTCATCCTTCACGTCCTTCATGTCAACCCGACGACCTTGAAGACCCTAGCTTTCCATTCTTGAAGAATTATACACTCGCCAGCGGCGAAGCCGAACACCTTACATACCTCCAAGCTACGGCCTGAGGCAGTGTGACCCATGTGCAACCGACAATCCGACAACCTTCACTCTTCACGCCTAACCAAACCTGCAAGAAACGCGATGCGGAAATCGGTAGAAACAGACTTGGATCGACCATTCACGCGAAGTTGTCGATGCCCTCGATCTACATTGCGCTATCTTTTTGGTGACAAGGGCTAGAGCCAAACTTATGTCGCAAATACCAGATGTACAAAGAACTCGTTGTGCATCAGCTGGCCTGTCCTGAAGCCGACACAAGGATAAAGTCCTGCCAAGGCATCTTGGGCACGCCAGGCCCAATCCCAATGCTCAATGGGTCCACAGGGTGAGATGCTGAACGGATACTGCGTCGAGTCTAGGCGATCCTGGCTGGAAGGAAACGGAGCTTTCTTATGTTGCTGTTGGATCTCAGATACCATGAGGTACAAACTACGATGATGTCCTTCCAACCGAGTCTTATGAGGGACTTCCATACCTCCTATGCTTTACCGTTGGGCACGATTTGTGCCACTCGTGATGTCGTCTCGCGAGCAGGATCATACTCACAACGTCTTCTACTTTGATGTTCACAACTCCCGGCAAAGGAGGTCACTACCCTGAGTATCTCTCGCAAGAGCGTCCCGTAATACCCGCGCCATCCAAGCCTTAAAACAAACCCCAATCCTCCTCCCTAACCAAGAATTTCACCACCTCTTTACCTTTCAGGCAACAACAGCGCCCCCCAAAACCTCCCTTCCCCAGCATCCCTCTCAATGCTACTTATCTCCTCCTCCAAAAGCCCCAACCCCTCAACCCACTCCCTCACCCCCCCCTCACCCTCCCCCTCCCTCAGTCCCTCATCCCCCACCCCCTCCCTAACCCTCACCCTCCCTGTCCCCTCCTCCACAACCATCCCAACCCCCGCCCCCACCCCCCGCATCCTAAACAACTTAACCACGAGCTCCGCAAACCTGTCCGCTTGCGCGGCATAATACTCCGGCGGCTGCGCGAGTGGCCACTCATCGCTTGAGGGAAAGGTAGTGAAGAGAGAGCTCATACCCTCGACGCAGTGCAGGAGGAGCACGCCGATGAGTAAGGTTGCTAGGTTCTGGCAGCGGGAGCGGCGCTCGAGGCGGCGCTCGAGGGCGAGGAGGAGGGATTTTGCGAGGGAGGCGGCGAGGGATTCGAGAGTGGTGCGGAGGTGGAGGGTTAGGAGGTGGATGGTGTGATGGTCGGTGATGGGGTGAGACGAGGGGCTGGATAAGGTGGCTGGGGAGGGGCGCCGGTCGATATCGATGGTCCAGGCTGGGGCGGTGGGGAGGAGGAGCTGGGTTAGTGTCCAGAGGTGGAGGGCTTGGTCGAGGAGAGGATCTGTGCGGGCTAGGGTGGAGGCGAGGGCGAGGGTGGAGTGGATTCGGGGGTTTGGGATGGTGGTTTGGAGGGTTGGGCTGATGGTTGTGGCGCAGGCTGATAACTTCTTGCGGAGGCTCTCGTCGTTTTCGGTGATGATGATGTGTTCTTCTGTAGCGTCTGCTGATTTGGGGGAGAGGATCATGGCTTCGAGGTCTATGGAGGCGTGGTTTGAGTCGTGGGAGAGTAGCACATGAGCATGCTGCTCCTTCGTGTTATCCCGCGTCACGATACTGGCTTTCGCGCGAGCCCAGACGGAGGCCAGTAGACCTTTTTGATATATCAGTATAGCACGGAACATGGAATTGTTAAGGCAGCTACGGACGGACCGGCAGAATAGAGTTCAAGCTCTTTGTAGATACTAGTCCGAGTGCATTCGAGCTTCCAAACGCGCTGGGTTGTGACAGCCAAACAAGATTTGCAAGGGCTCTCACCGCTGCACTGCTGATGATCAGTTATAGTCCACTTTTGGACTCTAGCTGGAAGGAGGTGCCTACCGTCTTTCTCAACATGCGGCATCGGATGCAAGCCCCTTTCTTTCTGATACCCTGTACTTCCAGGCGCCTCGAGTCGCTGAACTTCTGCCTTATTTTCTGCTTTCGTAATCTGGCTATACTGGAGGTGTTGTTGATTAAACCTTCGTTTGTGCTCGGGGCGATTGAGTGTGGCTGGGATGCTGAATGTACTGAGGTCTCAGCTAGGGGTATCCTCTCGAACCGGGCTGCCTGGGCTAGTCCACGGACGTTCAGTACGCTGTTTGGTTGAATATCGATGTTCGGGCTGATGTGTTGGTTGAGACCCGGAAGCAGAGCTTCAAGATCGCTTGCCGAGGCTGCGATCAGGGAGAGTGTAGATGGGTCCTGGGCGGTAGTAGTCAAGGAGGGTGCGTCCATAGCGTATGAGAAGGGCGGAGTCAAGTGGGCCATTGGAGCTTGGGCACTCAAGAACCGTGCGTCCACCGATGAAGATGATATTGCTGCTAGGAAATTGTCAGATTTGGTAATATACAGGCAAACGTTGAGACCTCTCTTCCTTAACTTACCAGGCTGGTTGGTAGCACTAGCAGTACCATTGAGCGGCAACGCATTTGAGCACGTTCCTCCTGACGTATGGTCGAGGAAGGCCTCCTGCGTGATGTCCACCTCTTCTCTTCCATGCGGATACTCAATTTGCCGGCTCGCCTCAGCCAGCGCCTCTAAACCACTGAGCTTCCTCTCCAGGCCTAGACCCGTGTTGGCAGCCATATCATAAAACCCTTGTCCAAACACTTGATGCCCCTGTGCGTCTCCCTTCCCAGGCTTCAACAGAGTAGTCGCATCGCGTAGGAGGAACAGAGCTCGACGGCGATCCTGGCAGCTAATCGCTTGACATTCGTGCTCCAGATGGCTTGTGAGCCTCTCAATCCTCCCTTTTGGAAAATCTTCCCCACACGCTTTGCAGGTATGCTTATAACGGTTACTCTTGTCATCGAGTCGGTTCCCACGGTGGAAGAATTGCCGAATGACTTGGTTGGGTCTTCGGCCCATATTGAAGGTCGTTTTTGGTATAGTCTACCGGAAGCTGCTGGAGCTTGTCAATTCGCGGACTGTGCCGGCATCCAGAATACATTGATTTGATGTAGGTGTATTGAGAGCACGTGCTGAACTGGTGGGATTTGCTCATATAGACTTTATCGATAAAGGTGCATGAAAGACAAGGTTAAAGCTAGGACTATTGGTTCATTTACTTAGGTTCCAGCAAGATGAAATTTGTCGGCCCTAGGTGGGGGGATATCATCCACTTTTAGCTAAATAAAATCCTTCGATGGCCTCTCTGCTGATTGCTGCACAATGTGACTGTGACTGATCTGGTATATCTAGAAGAATAACCAAAGTCTATTACTCGTTGCTGTGACCCGTGTCCAATCTTGAATAATAGCTGCGTATCCAAGACGATGCCTATGGTCCGCATCGATACCCAGGGAATCAGCATATCCGATGTTGAGGCGGTCTCCAAGTTACACCCAGTATCTCGAAGATTCTCCGTTCACTCCTGCCTTCAACCAGTGTACCTTGATTTATTCTCTCTCGATTTCGACCTCTCATCACATCCCGCCATAGGCCGCGCTGGTTCAGACGCATGCCCTTTTTACTGGCCAGTAACCTGATGCTTCGATTGAAGATATCGTTTCCTGTGAAGTATATCAAAGCCGCTCCCATTTCGTCCCACGGTACTAGTAGAAGGTCGATCCGCCGCCAGATCTTGCTCCCTGGTAGGCATGCAGCGCCATGCCACTTTGATCCATCTTCCTTTGCGGTCACGGCGAGGCCGACTTGCAGGTAATTTGCAGCAAAAAGCCGAGGAATGACAGCATCGTTGACGATCGTACGGAGGTTCCCGTTTGAACAGTCAGGCTTGGTGATTATGAAGTCGATGTCCCCTGAATCAGCAGCTCCACGGCGATAGGAGCCACCAATGGTTGCCTCGATGGCACCGTCCACTTTCGCGATTGCTTCACGCACAAACTTGGCATGCTTGTCCATTTCACTTCGAGGTATCCGGGCCAAGAAATGTTCGTAGTGCGCGATGCCGACTTTTTGATTCTTGGTCAAGTGCGCCTCCGTAGTGAGGTCCTCAATTGTGCGAAAACCCTGCTCGATCCACTTTGAGGCCTGCGCCAGACCAACGCCATAGATTCCCAAGAATAATTGAAGCACTTCGTCATTAGGTTCAAGCTTTGCGTTGTCAAGACGACGAAGTCTGTTCGTCCAGACGATCTCTTCGATCTTAGCTGCTAACCGTTCACCTATAAAGGGAATTGCGAATGCCTCCTTGGCCGTCATGATATTTTGCTTTTGTTTTCGCAATGCAGCAATGGCTCTACGATAAGCCGTTACTCGCCAATGGTTATCAGTTCGGTCATAGTAGTCGGCCATTTCTTGTAGGACTTCGATGGTCCGTCGGTTGGGGTTCTCGTCATCATCAACGCCGTCATGTTTCTGCATACAGTTGAAATTCTGCTGCCAAGACACATCTGAAGACGCCTTCTGTAATTTAGGCTTCGATTTGGGTCGTTCGTCTTCGCTGTGCTCATCTGCAGAAGTATACTCGTTGGGCCCCTTCGACTGGCTCTCGTCTTCATCAAGGTCCATGGGCTGCAGTAGCGATTCAGAATGGAACCGTGGCCATGACCAATGAATGTTTGCTCACCAGATCTCTGACGGTCTTAGCTTCCTCAATGGCGTCATCTAGTGCATCGCGAACATGGCCTTTCAGCTCGGCCTGCTTTGCCGCCTGTCGCTGCTGTTCGGTCGCTCTAGCTTCAGCTTCACGAAGATGCTGACGTAGCGATTCTTGCTCGCTCCCTTCCGTTCCGGACGGTGTCTGTGGTTGCTGAGCGTGCGCGCTCCTATCGGGTTTGAGCTGTAATGATGCTTCTGAAGAAGAGATCGGCGCCAAGTTAATGTTCGTTGAAGCTAGCTGATGTCCCTCAATACGATACTGAGGTTGCTCCGGAGGAACTACGTCACGATAGCTCATACAATCCGCCGGATACTTTTCTTTCACAAGGGCAGTGCCAGGCTATGGTCCGTCAGTCTTTGACCGCAATCCCGCTTTGGGATCTGCCTCACGGGAAAAGAGGGTATCTTGAGAAACGACATGACCTGATTGTAGTTCAGCCCGTCATCCACAATAACATGAGAGATGCCATCTCTCCATTCCCGAACCCAAAGGGCGCCACGCTCCATGGCCTTTCTGATCCGCAAGCGGCGTGACGGAGCTACATCATTGTTCGGGATGAAGACTGTGGTACGTCTGTCAGTTATAGAATTAATAAATGTTGACAAACATACAGAAACTCAGGCCTGTGAATATCTTTTGAGACTCGGGGAGATTTTCTAAAGACTCGCCCCTTTTACGTTTAGTGCCAGGCTTCGGAATTCTTGTGTTCTTAGCGTCCCCGGACGTTGTAAACGACTTGCTGATCGGTATCCGTTTCATGGCTGATGTGGCCCCCTCGACCCTACGTGTAGCAGCGATGGCAGTGGCTGGTGGCGTGTCCTCGATCACAGTGACATCTTCGGACTTGAGTAGCGGGACCAGCTGCAAAGGCGCAGATACTGTACGAATTAGTGAGCGGTGTGATGATGATACTTTTGGTGTCAACGGTTGTGATGTCGAGAACCGCGGTTCCGGCTTCGCAAACGCCTTTAACGGCGCCACATCTCCCTCCTCGTCCAATTCGTCGAGCTGATAGAGCTCTGCGAAGAGAGCCTCCTTCTCGCGGGTTTTCGCATCCATTTCTGGCACCACAACATTTGACTGCAGCTGTCCAACGAATCAACTACAGGCACCAAGACCATTCGTCGTGTAGGAAACTTTATCATGTTGTAAAGTTGATAACACTTTCAAGAGCTAGTATGTGATAGGAGTGTTCTTCACATCCTGGATCGTTGGGACTCTGGCAGACCCTTTGGGCGCTTGTAGATAGGCGCGATCGCGCGATCACGTGATGAATAAAGTTGTCGAGAACGTCTCTTGCATTATTCTAATCCTTGTTGCTATCAAATATCCACTGTCGATCCACATACTACCGAAAGCACACTCATACAACGTGACTCGAATCTGTAGATCACCTGCATCGTCCAAGTGGGAAAGCTCAACAGCATTCATCTGAGGATGTGCTACGGTACCACTGATGAACAAGCCAAAGACACTAGATAACAGACACAGTAATTGCAATGTTGGCTGAAGAAGATGAACAAATCAAGGTACACTTCGAGTCATCCATCCGAGCATGTGGTGATATGCTAGACACCTAAGATCTAAATCCTTCCTTGCTTCCTCAACTTCCTTGGCCCCTCAATTTCCTTGCCACCACTCCTACTCATCCTTTCTTGGACCTCAGTCTCGCCCGGACCGGTAATTGATCAGTCACCTCCCCACTCTCCCTTGTTCTCCCACTTCAAAAGCCCACTATTTTATCACCACGCCCATCCTCCGTCAGCCTCGCCTCATTACCTTTACATTCTAACGCTCGCCCCCACTGTCTCCCTTGTTCAAACCTACCGACCAGAAATTTGACAACAGTCCGCTCTCTATTCTAGGGTTATCAAAGCTCGAACTCCCCATCGCGCAAAGCTCATTGCAAGATGAGGTATACTGCGGTAGGTCGCTCATAGGGGCTGTTGGACACGCTCTCTAATAAAGTTTCATCCGTTGAGCAAGGAGGGAGATGTGCGTGTCTGGGGGAAAAAAGCGGGCTGAATGCGAGAGACAAAGAGGCGCGGTTGATAATATCAGTGGAGCGGTTGCAAAGGGTTTTGGGGTTGGTAGACGGCGAGTATGGGGGATCGGGGAGAGGGCGGAAGGAGGGTACAGGGGACGAGGGTACTTTGATCACAGATTACTTAATCAATTGGAGTATGGAAGGCGATATCAAGCGGGCTTTGGGTTTGGACAGGTAAATAGGGAAGAGGCTGTGGATGAGAGATGTTGCTTGTGTTTGGCATGACAGTAAGGAATCTGACCAAGTGACGGTTCTAATACGATATCGAAGGCTTTGTGGAAGAAGTGGATCGATGCGTTTGGTTCGTCTCTGCGCTTTGAGGAAAGAAGTGGAAGTAACTTCCGCTGTTGACCGGTGTACCGCAAGCTGTGGTGCGGTGAGACTCACATGGTCGATCGGGTCACATGGTCAGGGTCTCTTTATTCAGGGTCGGGTTTGCTGCTTTGGCAATTGGCTTTGAAAGCTATGGTCGTTCGCTGGTGATCCGATCCATTGCCCCCGCATCAAGCCATGTTACTTGACCTGATTCCAAGACCCTTACCATCACAAGGGATAAGTGCTGGTTGTCGCTCAAAGGCCGCTGTTGAATCGGAAGCTGAGATAATAGAGTCAGCTTGACGATGCACAGAGATTCCATCTACGAGAAATCATACCAGTAGCCGTTCGCCCATGCTCCTCATTCCACCACCCCGATATTCCTCTTACGCCATCTACCGGACCTCCAACCTCCTCAATAACCATATCTCTGCGCGTTCAAGTGACTGATCCCCCTCAATCGCAACAGTGCAAGGCAGTCTTCGACCGGGAGCTCGACTATCTGCCCATTTTCGACGAGCGTCCAGAGCTTCGAAAGTGCGCACGAGATTTCGAATCTGCTGCGGGCGCCCTCCCCGCCATCGAAGGCTATGGATATAAAATCTGCCCGCTCCAACGCATGTTCATTGACGTTCAAGAGATGTTCGATGGTGAACCGAGTGAGGATTTCGACTCGGGCAAGGCGGTAGACTTGGTGGAAAGCTGGCGAGGCATAGACGATTGCGCTCATAGTAGGGAGGTTTGGGAGCTGGCGTAGGATCTTGAGTTTCAGCTCGTGGGGGAGAGCCTCGAGGTATGAGGCTACGGGCTTTGGAACATCAGCAGGTACACAAGATTTTCGTAGAGTTCATGTTACCTCTGAGGCTCCAACAGCCTGCTGATTCGAGTCCATCACGTCTGTCACTCTGTATTTGGATGTCTTGGAAAGTGATTGTTTATGTAGTTGGGCTTTGTGGGTAGAATATATGAAAGGTGTGAGAGGACACAACCCGACCTAAAACGATGCGATCAAACACAATGGACGACGGCAAAGGGACAACACTAAGACGTTAGAAATTTCAGGGGGAGAAACTGTAGTGTCTTTGCATGAATGAATCAAGCAGCTCAATGAAATGCAAGATTGCAATGTAGTGGGTCTCCGATTCATCGACAAGCCTGGGTCGTCAAACACTGTGCAAGAGCAACCTGTCCATCATCGCGAAGCGGCTGCTCTTCGAACACTCTCGAGAGACAAGCTATCCCCATGCGTGAGGGTAGGATGATGATCTTTATCGTCTTTGCAGTGTTCTTGTATAGGGTCGGTTTCTGTCAGGAGCCAGCCGATCCACGGCTTGAAGCCCATAAAGAACGGTTTATCATCATGGTCCTGTCTGATGCTGAGCATTCATGGAAGAGCTCGGTCGCTATGTCTCCTGCCTCACCTTGGGCTCGATGGGAAGTTGATTTTCTTAAGTCGATATAGTATATATACTCTCGATCGATTTTCGTGGGATACTAACTAGTAGGCCGCTTGTTCAAGTCATCGAGTGTTCGAAAGACGTTTATGAGACCGTTCTCACTCTGCTTGCATTGACTTAGTGGCTTCGGGACACTTGAGAGTGCACAAGCGGCTCAATTCTGTGTAAGCATGGTTACGATCTTCTTCGCCGCTCAACTTGGTGTTAAGAACCGAGTGCGTTCTGAGGGAGGCCCTCTGTCGGCCAAGCTCATAAACAAGGACAGTCCCACAGTACGTACTAGCAAAGTCCGAGAAAGCTTGTGGAGCATTTCGAAGACAATCGCTCGAGGTACGGTTGTTGTGAAGGCGGCCTTCTGCGTCTGCCCAAGCTTAATGGAGAGGCTCGACAGAATCCTTATGGGGGACGCCTGATGGGAGATCCAAGAATCCAGTCAAACTCTGCTAGTCACTGGCTGCTAACGCTACTACTCAAGGACAGCAGTCTTGTATGAGTGTACCAAGCATGGCCTTATTCGGGACTCGTAGAGAACGGAGAAATGCGGGCTTCTTGGAGGATTGTTGAGGATTAGGCGGCGTGCAAGAAATCCGAGAAATATCAAGTGTCTAAATGCGTCTTCTCTGCCGTCATATTGGAAAAGATCGTTCTTCTTCTCGACTGTTTTTCACCCATATTGCAGATTGAGGACTTAGTGTTTCCAGCCGAATGACCAGGCAATGGGATCGTGATGGCGGCTAGTAGATTGTAGGCATTATGACTTAAGGTTACACCTTGTCGGTTTCTGGGTTGCCCCATGACCATAAGCCGTGGACTTTGGGGACGATATCACGTGACCTCACTAGTAGCCCTAACCCCCTTTTCAAGTCAACAACACTCCCCAAATAACAGTCCACCTACCATGGACCGCCGCCGAAGATTGACCGATGATTCAAAAACAACTTCAAAATAGCAAAAGACTCCCCAGACAACCCCGAAGGGGCATCTGGTTGCAGAAACCCCTATCGGAGGGGTTTTCTTTCGCTAAGCTTATAGGTGACGTTCGGCGGAATCGAACTCGGCCATGGTGAAACCCATCCTCATCAGAGGCCCCTGCTTAACACCTAGGCCACTTGTCAGTACTGAATATTCGCGCAAATTTTAATTATATAGTAGGATTTCGCGCTTGGCGTGAAAATGAGGAAAAGGGGCTTGGCTTACTATCATCAATCTTGCTGCTTATTTTGTATTCAATCAATCTTCTCCATGCTCTTCTACTCATCTCTTTGTGCACATCTTTGACCCCATAGTTGCTTCCTTCCATCTTCAAGTCTTGGTGCGATATCATAGCGATTTGGTACGACCTACCACACTCTTTCGTGTCACAGGCATTTGATATACTGATTATCCGCTGATATGCCTATGTGCTGAGATACTTCAAATGTTCTTGCGTGATTCCGTCTTCTCGCAGCTTTCCGCCGGTGATATTCTCTTAGAAGATTGCCAATGGATCACGGCAGGTAGCCCCAGGGCATGTCAAGTCCAATCACGGCGACAGAGCAAAAAGCACACATTCAAATCTTCTCTGCGATAGTCGTGGCGACACAGAGATACTCATCGCAGATGTGAAGGATGGGTATGGTGGCATGATCAGGTCAAGCAATGAGAAGCTTACAATACTCGTCTTTACGGAATTTGCATTATCCATCTATTCTATCTCTCGATTTGATCATGATCATCGTATCTTCTTTGAACCATTAGCGTGTGCAGAGTGATTTGATATCCTTATTCGAATAATCTCTGGGAGCGAGAAGATCGAGGGCCAGATCAATGTGAATTCGTCTTGCCGACCATTCAAGCAGTGGCGGAGCCAAATGCCCCAAGTTATGTAAAAGTAGGCGCCAAGACCGGTCATCAAATGCCTATCTCAATGTCAGCATCGGTTATCTTCCAGATCTCATTGTAGCGTACCACCAGCCATGTCCCTCCAGCAACAACCCCCAGGGCAAACCGACCTGCCTCCTCCATCTTCGTATCGTCGAACAATACTGGTTATCAAGATGCCACAATAGAAAGCCGCCCAGAAATATAGACAAGCCTGTAGCAATCATGATCCACATAGTCGTGAGAATCTTCGCATCCCTCCGGTCACTAGAGCGAGAAACCTTCTTCTCATCCACATCCATCGAGCGTTTCCGCAGCAGTCTGAACTTTTCCTCTTTTCTAGTCAAGGACGGTCGAAGGCTAAATTCCATGATATACATGCTGCGAGCGAGCACAACGGCTGTAAGGATGGCATATGCGCTCTGATGGAAGGCTGGATCTTGTAGGTAATGATAGTAGAGTGTAATGAAGAGGGCGAGTGATATAAGGCCCAGAGCGAGGCCAAAAGAGTATAGACGTGACTTCGAGTACGAAAAGGTTGCATAGTTCATAAGGCACGTCGTGTAGATCATGCTCAGCTCATCTACCAGTTGCATTGGATCTGTATAACCAAACGCTCGCAGATCAGTGGCCGTTCGGTCCTAGTGCGTTTGAAGAGAGTTTAGACATACACTTTAAGGTAGCATGAAAGCAGAAGCTTCCGGTTCCGACGAGAAGGTAGCCCACAAATGCGACCAGGAATACTGTATCATGGCCATGTCTTCGACAGCTTCGAATACCCAGGTATGCGAGGTACATAAAGCATAGGTTCGTTACTGTGTTCACGATCTCGGCGATGTAGTATGATCCATAGTAATCCTAAGTCTGTCAGCTGTAAGCAATCAGACAGCATGGTCAAAGCAAACTTCTTCACACCAATTCAACGTAGATGTAACAGGATCCCAGTATCCTGGACCAGCTTCGGGATACCTGACTGCTGGGAGCCAGAGAGTCATGACTGAGATGAACAGCAATAGAGGTCTCCGCTGCTGCAAAGAGAGCCCCTCGGACGGATATTCTCGGCGAACATATAAAGCTCCTACCAAGACCCTGATCGCTGCCGCATGCAGCCCTACAGCTAGCGCCAATGACATAGCTGCCAAGAGGCGCCGCAACTTGGTTCTCGAGTCGGCGAAGCCTGCCAGGCCTGCGTGTATCTGGTTTGCGACAACGTGTTTTTCTTGCCCAAAAGTCATTGGAGGCACTGCAAATAGGGAGAATCGCATATGCGTTGTTTCCATCTAACACGCAATACGATATGAACATCCTGCAGTCTGCGCAGCCGTCGTTGGTCGATCGCGCATGGATGGTCCTACGATATCCCTACGATCTCGTCAAGAACCCATTCGAAGCATTTCTCTCAATACCAGCATTATCCTTCCTCATCATCCCGACCTTCAGCTCTTACTCGACATCCATCAATCTACTGTTCTTCTATCTCACCTGGTCAACCCTTATCCTTTCTAATCCCCCACTCAAAGTCGAGATATTCGGCACCCTTGCGATTCGTGTGCTGTTCTATATACTACCCTCGCTCGGCTTCCTCGCTTTCGACAGCGCTGCGCCGAAGGTAGCTGTGAAGATCAAAGAGCATGGTGAGGATGCGCTGCCATTGAGTGAGGGCGAGAATGGCAAGAAGAATCGCTGGTGGAAGATCGCGCTTGTTAGTGTGGGAAATGTGCTGCTAGGGGTCGCTTTGCAAGCGGGCGTTGAGTTGCTGTTCACACAAGTATTGCATATTCGCAGCGCATTGAAGATCAGTACCAGCATACCGTTACCATGGAGTATGGCAATCGATCTCGTGAAAGGGTTGCTCTTGCGCGAGGTGCGCGACCTCTTCCCAACTTAATTAGAATATGCTGATAATAGTGGGTCAGGTATTAACCTACCTGCTTCATCGTTATGCGTTACACACGCCTTCTTCGCCCCTCTCAGACCGCCATATGTCGTGGCAACACTCGGTCTCACCTCCCTACTCTCTTGTAGCCAACTACGACCATCCTCTAGCCTACCTTATCCGCGTATTTCTTCCAACATATATCCCAGCGGTTCTTTTCCGATTTCACCTTCTCACGTATCATCTATATCTCGCATTAGTTTCATTAGAAGAAACGTTCGCTTACAGCGGGTATAATGTATTACCGAGCGCATTCATATTAGGAGGGATTGCCCGACGGCAAGAGCGGCACTTAATGGGCAATGGCGATGGCAACTTCGGTTGCCTTGGGTTGATGGACTTGGCTTTGGGAACTAGCCTAGGTCAGGATCTGGGGGAAGATGTAAGGGGGAAAGTCGAGGAAGAGCTAGGGAGAAACAAAGGAATGGGTCATGGAAAGGAGAAGAAGGAAAAGAAAAGTCGCGAGCGAAAAGCTGTCGAGCAGGAGAAGGAACAGGCGAAGGAGGATGCTGAGCAGGCAGTAGGTGGTGCGCAGGACGCAAATGAAGTTGAAGAAGACGAGATCGCGAGGCCAAGCTCGCCAAGGAAAAGGGGATCCAGAAGACGAGCGAAGAGCTAGGACGCAAGCTCTTTCGAGGGTTGATGGAATGACTCGGACATGTGCTGGATAACGACTCCCATATTTCGGGATTTAATTTGGAGACCTTGATACCCTTATCGCATATGATCTTGGTGCTGAGGATTGATTTGGGGGGATGATTTGTAATGTTCGACCACGACATATCCTACATGTTGGGTTGATTTTAACTGTTTGTCTCATGAAGCTTGATACAAGTACTGCTGGCCATCAGACCATCCCGTCGGAAATCTGTATCCCCCCACGAATGCAGCAGCTCCGGCCCCGATCTTTATGACTGCACACCATAGCCTACCACTTCATCTCATGAGGCCTATCTCCATTGCGGAGACTGAATGTGCTCTGGAGATACTCCTTCAAGTCTGGGACCTCCTTGATGTTGGACAATAACGCCTTGTCCACAGCCTTCTGGTCGTTGGCGCGCACGCTGGCAACCTTCTTCTTCTGCGAGTAGTCGCTGAGTCAGCCAACCACTCCTCAAACTCATTTACTCATCCAGTTCTGGTGCGAAAACCAACCTCGGGCTTCTCTCCTTGCTTGAAGAACGCTTCCTCCCCCTTCTTATCCTGCTTCTTCTCCCTGGTGAAATAGCCCTCTTCCCCGACCTTTTCTACCGTCTTCTCGTCGATCCCTTTCAGCTCTACTTTGAGCGACGTGGCGATCACATATCGAGCGTTGACACGACGTAGAGGTACGCCGTTGATTTTGAAAGGACCGGTGACTAGGAGAACGCCTTGTGGGAGGTGCTTAAGGAGGATGACGCGCTTGCCACGGAAGCGGCCAGCGAGGAGGATGAGGACAGAACCGGGTTGGAGAGATGGACGCGGTTTCGCGGGATGAATGGATTTGCGAACCTGATTGCTGGCATTAGTACTTGTCCGAAGAGAGCCGTCCAAGCTCATGACACCGAGGGAATGCAGCCCACGTTCCAGATAACCTTGGACTGGATGGTGCGAAACATATTCCCAATTCCACGGAGCGTAACATACCTTCTTCGGCTTACTCTCGTCTTCCGCTGGGTAGTATTTCCTAGCTTTCTGGGTCGGTATCTGCCGCTCGCCCTTTCCGAATTTCTTCGTTGTTGTCGACTGCTCGCTTCTGTCTTCTTGTTGAGACATGTTGGAGTTGAGTCAGCGTGAGTGGTACTGATGGAAGGTGGGGTGACGACGTAAAGTCCGGAGGTTGCGGTCTGTTGTGGTTTCCAAGATCTTGGTAGCCCTAAGTCTGTGTGTTCGCTTACGCTAGCGTTATCCAGAAGCGCGCTTCGGCACTCGGAACATCCTAGCTCCGTTTAAGCGCTCTGGATAGATCCCTGGGCCTGAGGTTCGATGATTGAGTCTTCGATTACTGCACACGATACTCTCACTATGGACTAAGATTGTGACTTACAACACTGCTACCGGAACTTTCAGTTAGCATGGACGATATCAAGGCAATAATCACCTTCAAGGCCGGTATCTGCGATATCAAGGTACGTCTGCCCAGTCGTCGTAACTGTCAAGCCTCACAATTTTGCTGCCTATCATGCCCCTGCGGTCAAAGTAGTAATTTCTGAGGCAGCCTTAGCTGATGCTTGGTCTTAGACCTCCACATCACCACACAAAGTCACTCCTATACGTACTCCCGGCTTTCTTTACCTTTACGATGAAGAAGGTCTCGTACATTTCTGCTGGCGGCCTCGGACCGAACCCATAACCAAACCCGAGCTCGATCTTACTATGGTGCCTACCGATGGTCGCTTCCTACCATATCCAGATTCTCCCTTAAACGAGCCAAATGGAAAATCGGAACGACGAACCAACGGCAGGATTTTTGTTCTGAGCTTTCAATCTAGTACCCAAAGGCATATGTTTTGGTTACAGTCAAAATCTCAGCATCCAAAGGGGGAACCTTCATACTTCAGCCCTCTCGATCTGAAACGGGGCGAGATCGTAAATCGGCTGCTGCAAGGCGATGAGTTCAACGTCCAGGAAGAGTTAGACAGTGTTCCAAAGGACGAAGGGGATAAAGATGGCTCACACGACGATGTCGTGATGGAAGACGCGGATCCAGAAGGTCATGGGGAAGCCCCAGCAAGTGGTGGCGGTGACAGTTCAGAGCAACGAGGACTTAGTGGAGGTCATGGGTAGGTGCTGCTACTCTTGGTCGTAGTGAACATGGGGTCGAGAACATGGCATGTTGATGATTGTATGATGCATCCGGTCCGCGGCAAGAGATACCATTGTTGCAAGCCAATTTGAAGTCGTCTTACTTCACGCGCGGCAGAACAATGAATTGATTTTCTTACTTCTCTATGTGCATTAAAATTTCGTCAATCTGGGTTGGATAACACATGCAGGATAGAAACTGACAGACTAACATCGTTGTGCCAGAAGCTCCAGTGCCGAGGCCTCCGAAGCTGTTCAAAACTTCCTGCAATCACTCCAAGGCAACCAAGCTCTGTCAAATCCTCAGACTCAGTCAGATATTCAAGGCAAACCATTTACGACCCTTCCCGATCTCCTTCCCTCATCCACAACCGTACCAGTTATCGACTCCGCTACCGAATCCTCAATTGACGACTTACTCTCGTATCTCCCACCTCAGCTCCTCCTTCTGAGCCAAGAAGCTGACGATATCTCCTCTGTCGACCCTAACAGCGAGACAGCAAATGCAGCAATGCAAGCGCTGAGCATGGGACAGAAACGGGAAATATTGAGAAAGGTCTTGAGGTCACCTCAATTTTCGCAAAGCTTGGGGAGCCTGACAGCTGCGATCCGAGATGGTGGTTTACCCAGTATTAGCGACGCGCTCAAGGTGCCTGTCGAGAACGGTGGCTTCCTACGACGTGGCGGAGTTCCGGTTGGTGGTGGTGACGCCGTGGAATCATTCTTGAATGGGGCCAAAGCTGTTGTCGAGAAAGAGGGCCAACAGAGTGGCGAGGGGAAGGACGAGAGTCATATGGATACGACTTGAGCATACTTCTAGAAGCATGGTAGGCGAGCATTGGTTTGGCATAGAGGGAGAATATGCGATTGAACAGCCGACCTCAGTTCATGACAGCTACGGACAAGAACCTCTTGCTGACTCGATCATGATTTCAATTTAATCCTGACTTATCTCAGAAGACTCCAGTCTGGTGGTGAAAGGGGAGAAACGATACATGCACGTGACTTCGCAGGCTAGCTTACTAGCACGTCCCTGGCCAACTTCACCCGCGAAATCGACGCGACCAGGACGGGCAACCTTGAACTTTTGCGCCCAAGACGCTCAGCAGTGAATCATAGACTCGTTCCAGATAACTTCGCCGGAATCTTCTGCCTTGACTATCAGGCAATCTTCGAGAGCCTGCAATTACAGTAAAGCACTTTGGACAAGCCTTACGAAGGAAAAGAATCCATCAAGAATTGGCGATCCTCCCCAAACTATGCCTTAGGGCTTTCCATCGGCCGCCATGACTGAACGATCTACCCCGCAAGCGTTCATATCGAGCTATGCACCTCGACTACGAGCCTACGCCAACTCCCTCCTGACTCCCGTCCTCCCTCAAACAACAGCACAACCACCTTTGTCACGGACCACAAAGCGAGGGACGATCGCCATTAATTATGCCGAAGACGGATACGACGATGATGACTTTGATGACGGCGAGGGACCACGGCGACCGACTGGTTTGCGAAGTAGAAGAGAAGATCCCAATCAGTCAAGAGAGGCCATTGCGGACAAGCTAGGGAAGGAGTTGATTGCGCCCGTCGAAGTTCAAGGGATATGGAGAGATTGGATGGGAAAGCCGAAGCTGGTGAGGTAGGGACGCTGGCTTTCCGAATACTTTCATCGCATTGACATATGTATTCTCAGGACGGACAAGCAACTCTGCGCGCAAACGGCGCTCCCTTTGACCTTAATACCGGTCCGCCTTGACCTTGACATCAACTCTTTCACGCCGGCGCCTGCTCTTCCCCTACCATCAGATCACCATGTCTACCAAATCAACCCTCAATTACCCGCCTACAAGCAGCCAGAGCCTACACTACCGTTCAGATTAAAAGATACCTTCCTCTGGAACCTACATGAGACCCTCATTACGCCCGATCAATTCGCTACCATCCTGATACATGACCTTGATCTTCCCCAATCCACAGGCCTAGCGCTTGAGATAAGTAAAGAAATCCGAACGCAGCTCGAACAATACGCGGGTGTCGCTTTACATCCCTTATTCCACACAACGAACCACACAGCCACCAACGGCACCACAACCCAGACTATTCAAGCATCCGATTCCCGCGAGCAATCCGCAACCCCACAACATGCCCGCTCCTCCACCCCCATGGCCAACGGCGCCACCCAGACCACCGGCGCCACCCAGACCCACGGCGCCACACAAACCAACGGCCATGCTTCCCCTTCCAAGGACCTCCCCAAAAACATCACCGCCAAAGCTCGCTTCACCCCCACCGTCCCCTCCGACTCCTTCGACAACCCCGACGACACCTACCGCTGCATCATAACCCTCAGCATCCACCTCCAAAACCGGCTCTTCACCGACCGCTTCGAATGGTCGCTACTTCATCCCCCCGGCTCCGCCGAACGGTTCGCGCGGCAAACATGCGCCGATCTCAGCCTCGCGGGCGAATGGGTCCCCGCCATGACGCACGCCATCTACGAAGCTGTGCTCAAGCTGAAAAAGGAAGCCTGCGAGAGCGGCGGCCTCATCGCCGGCAACGGCGAGATCGACAACCTGGCCGTCAACGGGGAAGCTGGGTGGCGGTTCGACGACGAGACGCTAGCCGACGAGTGGGCGCCGCGGCTCGAGAAGCTGTCGAAGGAAGAGCTCGAGAAGCGGGAAGGGGACCGCGAGAGGCAGATTCGGCGGCTGAGGCGGGAGACGGCGAGGTTTAGCAGTACGGCGAATATGTTGGGGGGGATGCCGACGCCGGGGCAGCATGGGGGAGGGTATTTCGAGCAGCCGGTGGATAGCGCGGAGACGCCGATGGGGAGGGGCGAGCGGAGTAAGAAAAAGCGGCGGTTCAGGAGTTTGAGCCCGCTTGGGCGGGAGGGCACGCCGGGCGGGAGGGGGACGCCGGGGCTGGCGGCGGCGGGGTATGGTGGTGGTGGGGGGTTGACGGACTTCGAGAGGCAGAATTGGAGGTGCGCGTGGTGTAAGATATACGGGAATGCGGTGTGGGCGGTTAGGGATGGGCCGGCGGGGCCGAGGGTAATTCTGATTCTTTCTCCTTCTGCCTATTGCGGGAGGAGGTGCGCTCAGATATCTGTACTAACTTTTGGATGCAGAGTCTCTGCAACAACTGCGGGCTGGAGTACGAGAGAGACAAGCGACTACCGCCGTGGGCCAAGAACCTGCATTACACCGACGTGCCGATAGCGGGTCGATGACCGTTGCCCCTGATCTTCGGACTCGCAATTTGGGCGTTTGGCATGGGTAGGTCTACTATGGCTAGGGCGGAGCGATATCCACGGCGTTTCGCGCATCGAAAGGGAGAGTGGGTGCGAGGGGGGTCCATGGCAACTATGTATTTGTACTATAGCCTGCTCCAATCTAGAGAAGCAGTACCTCGCCAAAGTGTTGGTCATACCGATACTAATCTACAATCCACGAGAGCATCAACCCTGCCATCCCGCATTCGTTCCAAGCAAGAGGCACAGCTAATCACATACACTAACAATCTCAGCTCCTTCACCATTTCCCCCTATACCTCGGTTGGTTTACATCTCCTTCTTGATCACTCTCTTCGCAAGCGGCACATCCTCAAGCTCCTGTTCCGTCTCTGTCAGCACTACCCCGATCACAAACAAGGAAGGAAGAAACTCACCACCTCAGCCTTCCGCTTCAGACCAGCTACCACCTTCCCACTGCCCGCAAGCATCACCAGATTCCGACTCCCGACCACACTTACCCCCGCCTGCACCTTAACATCGAACCTTGGGCTTGGGAGGCCGCCCCAGCCCTTGCCGAGAGGCGCGGTGGGTGAGGATGGGAGGTTGCGGAGGGCGCTAGTGAGGAGCGAGCTGAGGCCCGATTCTAGACCACTAGCGGGGGAGGAGGGCATGTGGATGGTGTTGCAGTGGCCCATGATACGGGTGGAGGCATCGATGGTGATTGTGGTGGTTGGGGCGGGGGGCGGGGTGAAGAGCGGGTTGGGGACGGAGGGGTAGATGCTGGTGGGGGTTGTGGAGGAGGCGAGGAAGGCGAGGAGGATGAGGAGGTTGGACATGTCCTGGGGAGGGGTGGGTGGGGTGGTGGTGGTGGTTTGGGTGGATTTGTCGGTCGTGGAGGGGTTGGAGGCGGCCATTATGCGGTCTGGAGGTTTTTGTGGGTGGAGGGGACGGGGAGGAAGATTATGTACGGTTGTTAAGTATGAGTGCAGTTTGAATGGGAATAATTGTAGTTGCAGCTGACGTCGTTGGGAGACGTAGACGGAGAAATTGAAGTTGAATGATGGAAAGTGATGGAGAGAGAAGGGGAATGTTGGGGGAGATATACGTCGTGTGCGAGCTAAGATCCGCGCTATGGAAGGGGGGATGGAGAAGAATAGCAAGATTCATCAATAGGTAGGCCGCATCAATAGGAGAGAAACCTGCGTCTGTGATACGTGGTGAATTTGGTAGCATCATGTGCGCTAATTCGCTTGCTAGTGTCAATCGGAAAGCCGGGGTCCTTGGAATTATGGTTTTCTCTCACCGCTATTGCGATCATGCTGCTTGCCTGATTCTCTTAACGCCAGGGATTTACTTGATGTATGGGTGCGCACTGATTGCTGGATGTTTGGCAGCTCCATTGCTATTGTTGTCCCATTTGGGCAACAATAGGGTCGCACTAGCGCCGGCTCGCTTACCCGCAAGGTTAGTATTGTGACTCCATAGAGGAGCTTCCTATTGTCAATTGGCGGACAGCATAGCTATGATGGTGTAACCATCGATTATATGAGACGGAAAACAAATCAAGCAAAACTGGAAGATCGGCGTTCCATCAAAATGGATACGGACTTCGTACTGGGGAAATGTAACCGTCTATCGACAAGAAAAAGAAGTATACATGCCTTCGATTAGTCAATCTGATTTGGTATCGGTTGGGTTATTAGGAGAGTTCAATCCTCAACTGACCATGAGAACTTGGAGACATTGTAGAGGACTTGACGTCTATAAGTCCTTTAGTGAAGGATTAGAGTTGTTGATTGCTGGAAGATTACTGTAGGCTCGGTTTCCCCGGTCGGGGACATGGCGCAATTGGCGGGACGAGCGATCACGGCACAAATCCCTGTCGTGCCCTGCTTTGACAACAATCGTTACTTCACTTTAAGATCGAGGGTGTTTCCCTCTGTATCACTTCGCGATGGCGCGATGCTGACTTCTATTGCTACGGAGCAGAAGTATATGTCGGATTCGAGTGCGACACTGCGAAACACAATGCTGATGAAACGGCTCCAATCATCGAGGACAGTCGTCATGACTCGCTCGTGCCTGCTCGAGCAAACTCTATCTCCACTACCAACTACTTTTGATCAACCTTTTAGCAAGCTTTACGACAATTAGGACTCGCTTGTGGTCACCTATATTGCTCTCTGGCTCAGCTTAGCCGCCCAATCATGCTCCAATGCCTGGAGGCTTTCCATGCACGAGCCAACAAGCCTCCGTCGCCGGGAAGTCAGGAGTCGGCAAATCTTACCGGAGCAGATTCCGGGGGAAGCGCCGACAAGAATGCCTCTCACCAGGGTCTGAGAATGATAGAGATCAAGTGCGTAAAGTAGGCTCGAGCTCGTTTGATCACATCCCCGGACTGACTCTCTCTCGTTCTCTGGAAAGTCCACCAAAGCTTTGACCACTATGTGGACGAAGCTCCCGAAGAACAGGCACGCGGCGGGAACATCGGTAGATCCAAGAAGATGGGCCCAAGGTTGCAGGCTGCAATCCGATTAGGTTGCCTAGCACTCGAGATCCCTGCTCGATGCCCGCCATATGCAAGCTACTGGAATATCGACATCATCATGCCCGTCGACAGCCATCATCGTCCTCGAGTTGTAAGGTATGCATTCTATGTATTCTGTTGTTGCGTACTTTCATCTGATCAACATGCACATCCCTCTTCTCATCGCTGCGTGGTCTATTCTTGATATCGTGACTGCTTTTCGACCCCACTACAACCTCAAGAGCCATTCACTCAGGTCCCTGATAGGTGATGACACATTCACGCATTCAACCCCAATTACTTAGGGTAGTGCTTCATACCGCTAATTGACTTCCGAGCGTTTTGCGCCTGTTACTCATTTCACCTTGGCGCGTCTTTGTGCCTCTTCATCTCGTTCACCGGCCTTGATTGTTTTTGGCGTTGTTCGTCCCCCACACCTCCACTAGGGTGGCACGGGCTCTCGCTTCCACACGTTCTCTTGAATTTTATGCCACTCGTAGAAGATCCTTCTGACATTTTTTCCGACTCTTTATTGATCTTTGAGCGCATTTGTCCTACGGCAGAGCCCAGTCCCAACATGTCCCGTCGAGTCTTCGATGTTGGTCTTGATATTGGACGCATAAAGAACGGCATTCACAGAAGGCAAGAGGCCAAGCGCACCAAGAGTGGACGTTCTGCGTCTGCAACAGAACCAACCTCCACAAACAACGAGAAAGCTGTCGTACCTCGACTACCGCGCAAAAAGAGCAGTCCCACTATCCGAGCTCTCGAATACCGAGACGGTCCAGCGAATGATGCGGTGCTCCTCTCACCACGATCATCTAGCGGTCCAGCGACTCTGGCAGAAGATTTTCCGCTGCCTCCTCACCTCATGAACGGAGGTCCCTCCTTACCAGAAGGAGGAATGTCTCCACCACAAGCTCAAATAGAAGCCCACGATTTCGACCTCAAACCTCCACCACCTAGAAAGCCCGTCAGATCCCTCGATTCGCTTGCCGAGCGCCTGTTCTCGGAGGATCATTTGTTAGTCATTCTCCGCGATGCGACTTTCTTCATGAGATTTACAGCATTTCTCAATCGCTACAAGCCTCAGTACTCCCCAAGACTTGTCCAGTACCTGGAAGCGCAAAAGGCAATAAAAGCAGTCGAATATGCAAACGCGCTGGCTGAGAGTCTAAAGCCAATACCCGGGGATGAGGCAAGCAAGATACCATGTGCGGCCGCCACAGTTGATGCGAGGTTCGAATCGAGGTCTAGGAGATCTTTTGAAACCCTGGTCAACGAAGCATTACCAGCATATATCACGTATTGCTTGGTGAAGGTCGTTACAGAGAGCATGGTTCGCGAAATCACTGGCACCACGATGCCTTTGATGCGGGATCTTGTTGGAGGTTTGGCTGAGGTCTTTTGCTTGGCTGATCCTAGCCAGAAAGACACACCTATTGTCTACGCCAGTGAAGGTGTGTTTGTGCTGCAAGGATGTTCATGGACGCCGAAAGCTGATCAAGGACAGAGTTCTACCGGACGACGCAATACGGCCGGGACTATGTGATGGGCAAGAATTGCCGTTTCTTACAAGGCCCGAAGACGAACAGGAGAATTGTTGCCAAGCTGGCCGAAGCGATCAAAGGCGGCCAGGAGGCTTGCGAGACGATACTGAATTAGTACGTTCGCTATCCGGCTTGTGGGAAGATCTACTGACGTATGTCCCTTCTACAGTCGTCGAGGCGGCGAACCTTTTATGAACCTTCTTATGACAGCTCCTCTGTACGACAATCGAGGTAACGTCCGATATCACATAGGCGCCCAAGTCGATGTCTCAGGGCTTATCGAGGACGGGCGCGGTCTTGATTCTTTCGAACGGACGCTCAATGATCGTTCATATAATCAGCGCGACAGTTCGGACACCGGAGATACAGCAAACAAAAAGCACTTAAAGCGGTTGGGCGAATTTGCGCAGATGCTGAGCTTGGACGAGAGCTCAGTGTTAGGACAAAGCACGCATAGCAGACCAAGTTCGATTCATGATACCGAAAGCGCGCGTGGTAGCCTAAAAGGCGGTTATGGTGGAGCAAAAAGCCAACGAGAACCTGGAAGGAGAAGAATACTCGGCAACGAAGAGGAAGAGATGGAAGGCGGAAAAATGTGGGCGCTGTCATCGTCTGGACCATCTGGCAAACTGCCAGGCGTTTATCAGAACGTACCGTTCCCTTTCACGACTTCCCCCGGGGGAGAAGTAGACTGACTGTGTTCATAATAGTATCTCCTCGTCCGGCCATTCCCGTCTCTACGCATTATTTTCGTCTCACCCGCCCTTCGCATCCCAGGCCTCCTTCAGTCCCCGTTCCTCTCTCGCATCGGCGGCCCGTCCCACGTCCGCCATGGTCTTTCCGAAGCCTTCGAGTCCGGCGAATCCGTCACTGCGAAAGTCACCTGGCTACCTCAAGGCCGCTCAGACGACATCGACTATACGCGCCGCGGAAGTAGCAACGGCCGAGGTCCCGATGGTGGCAAGACACGGTACATCAGCTGCACGCCATTGCTCGGGAGTGACGATCAGGTGGGGGTGTGGATGGTCGTGATGGTCGAGAACGAGCAAGTGACAGGGAGATTGCCGAGCAGAGCTGGACCACACAGAGAGAGATTAGGGGCAGAAAGGGCAGGGGAGATCCCGAATACATCATCCGAATATGAAAGAGAAGACAACAGTGTGGAGAACTTCACGAGTGCAGCTGACGGACGAAGAGAGCGAGAGAGCCAAAAACCGCATCGCGAAGTCACCGTGAACGGTAATGGTAGTGCCTCCCCGGCATACGGCTACGGATCCAACAGCAGGTCTCAACCACCGCAACTCGACGGCGAGGCGGGTAGAGCTTACACGGAGTTCTTGCGCAGCCAACAGCAACCGAATGGAAGCCAAATTCAGACGCCAAACCAGAATGCGTACTCCCACCGGATAAATGAAGGCCACTATCACCAGTCCCCGCAACCTGGACAGACGAGAGGGGAGCAGCAGCCGATTGGGCCGGGAAAGGTGGAGTCCGAGGGCGAGGACGAGGGAATGATGGGCCAGGGAAAAGGCATGGAAATGAACGGGTTTGTGGATGGCTTGGGGAGTCCTAGGCTGCGAGGGGGTGCGCTGCATAGGGAATGATGGTGGTGAAGGCGTTTCGAAGGCGTCGTGGTACATCAGGAATGGGCTGTGCATAGGGACGCGAGGCGCATGGGGTTGGTGTATATGCAAGTGGGGGTTCGACGAACATTTGTACGAGGGTGAACATACACCCAGCGATTCTTAGAGGCTCTCCAGGTGCATAGGCATTACCCGACTCATAAAGACTTTTTCTCCCAAAACTCAGACTAGTATCATATTCTTGCCTTTGCCGTTCTCGAGATTCACCAAGGCGAGCAAAAGTTGTGAGCCTATCTAAACCTACACAGAACCCCCTGTAGAGGTTGCCTCAGTGCTCAGACCTCCTTTGCAGAATTATGTTTGATGTTCGACAAGTCCTAACCCTAGAATAAATTCTACATTTAACTCTAAATATTTATAAACAACGCTACAAAATATAATGCAATAACTTCGAACAATCGACGAGCGCTATAATAGATAGTGTAAACTATCTATAAAGAGTAAGCGTCAATATCAAAACATGATTTTGCTAGAAAATTTAAAAACAACATTTAATATTTAAAGTAAAAATCGATTACAATAACAAATAAGTCTTATTTAAGCAAAAATACATAACGACGTTTGTAAGTACGTTCAAGAATAGTCTTATAACTTGTATAAGATAAAGCGTTATAACTAGAATAATTGTATGTGCAAATACTATATACACGTTTGTTACATATATTGTGTTGATAATTGCTTATATCTTGTCGATACTTATTAATCAAAAAGTGCTAGAAGTTGCGAGATTACTCTATTGTAAAGTATTATAAGTTGCGAGATTGTTTTATTGTAAAGTGCTCGAATGCGAGTCAAAATCGCGCGAACGCAACTTTGACTTTAGAAATAGCTTTGAGAGAAGCGATAATTTTGCTTGATTTGTATTACGAATTGCCATGGCGCATGAGATCTACTTGGTACTCCTACCTAATTAGGTCTAGCGCTGGCACCAGGATCGTCGTATTGGTTGGTTTGCCCATATATTTGCCTTCGACAACTAGATAGATAGTTAGACAATTACTTTATCTACCATATTATGCATTTGATCTAGTAATTTCTAACAATTGATAGCTTCAACCAAGCTAACGATGTCTATCTTCTATCGATAGACCTGCTACAATAGGTAGCATTAACGACGAAGATATTACTTTATCGCCTTCTAGTTATTGTGTTAACATCAATTCTCGTGGAATATCTAGCTTTCGCGAAGCATCTAGTTATCGTCAACGATAAAGGCAATTAGCTTTCAAAGCATCTAGTCATTGCCAATGATAAAGGTTCCCAACATCAATTGCATCTAGCTACAACGTAGCATTATGTTCTATAATACTCTTGAACATCGTAGAATTATCTTTGATCTCTATCTTATTAAACGATGATCTTTTTAACATCTATCATCGCAAGAACTTGCTAAGGTAGACTTTATCTATCGACCAATAAGCTTTATAAACAATACATATTGTCCTAGTTGCAAAATCAACGTTAATAATTGAAAGAGCGACGACCTATAGGAAGCACACCTACGACTATCACCTAATTGCCTATGACTTAAAGAGCATTATAAAGAGCTTTTGACAGCCAAAAAGCATACGTGTAGACGATGCTCTATTAAATTTGCCAGCAATATCAAGTTGCATACACATATTCAAGAGTATTACATAAAGAAGATCTTCCTTATCGCCCTCGCAAGCACTAATTCTAAATAAGACTTGTTCGCCATTACTAGCATCGATACGCCTTCTATCTTGTCGTCTGCCCCTAAGATATCCTTGTTCGCCATTGCTAACATCGACACGCCTTCTACATTGTCTACAAAATCACCTTCTACCCTGTTCGCCATTACTAACATCGAAACGATTCCCACAAATCGACCTCCTTTATTGCTTCCTAGTTCTACATCAAAGGCACCTCTTACACGTCTGCCTATAACATCGCCTCCTACACCTCCACCTACATGGACAAATATTGCATCGAGAGCACCTCCTACATCGCCTCCTACATGGGCAAATATTGCATCAAGAGCATCTCCTACATCGTCGTCTACACCTCCACCTGCATGGGCAAAGACGATCAAATCACACCTCACGATAGACGACCTTTATCGCATGTTTGCCCCCAAAAAGCGACTTTATCAAAAGAGCATTATCGCCTACTTCAAATCAATAAGAATCGACCAAAGAAAACGCGTTAATGCCACCAGAATCAACGCGTCTTCTTATCTCTCCCCAACTACCTTACAAACGCGATAAATGGCAATGCGTCAAATAAACAATTATTGAATGCTTCGCTTCGCGAGATCGAATGCCAAAAAGATAAGTTTCAAATTTACCCCTATAGACGCAAAAACAATCTCGAAGACATCTGAATAATATTGCTATATCATTCTTCCTACATTGATCTTTATAAATTATTGTCGTTGTCCAAGTTACATTCAAACGATGACACGTTATCTTAACTAGCACTAACGATAATTCTTAACGTTCTCGTCGTCGTCGCAGGCATTTTTGAAAGAGATAAGCATAAATTTCTTTTGTTTGACATGCATATTAGGGGCGCTCCAGCATTATAGATGCTTTATGTCCCAATTTATTGCATAATTGTATGCAAAATTAAGTTTTATCGTTATTATCTAATAATATAATCACGAGAACGCGATCTTTTTTCGAAAAAGATAAGCAATTGTTACGAATTGTCATGACGCATAAGATCTACTTAATACTCGTATCTAATTAGGTCTAGCGCCAGCATTAGAATCGTCATGTTGATCGATTTGCCCATATATTTGTCTCCAACAACTAGATAGATAGTTAGACAATTACTTTATTCATTACATTATGCATTTGATTTAATGATTTCTAACAATTTGTTAATAAGCTCTCTTTTTAGTACTTAATTCTTCGAGAGATTGTAATATGCGTGCGCTATTTAATTAGTTTCAACGTAAAGAAATTGTAAATAACAATTGAATTAAAATGCTTAACAATTAATCTTTTTTATTTAATAATTTGATGCGATTCTCGCATTGCAAGGAGAATATTAGTAATAAAAAGAATTGAATTACTAGTTAGAAGAAAGAAAGTTCTTCAAATCTAAATATAAACTTAATTGTCAAAAAATATCTTATCAAGTAAGAAAAGTACGATCATCGCTACATTCGATCATCGTAATATTTGTTTTTAATCTTCTTAATATGTTATTATTTTTAATGGCGACAAAAGAGATAATTGTAGATGGCAAGAATTCTCGTAGACGACAAGAATTCTCGTAGGCGACATAAATTCTCGTAGACAACAAGAATTATCGTCGTCGATAAATCGACATGTGGTGAGGAAAGAGTCTAATAAGAAACGCCAAAAAACGATCGAAGTGTAAAGAAAATTATTAGTGTAATAGCGAGAAAAATAGACAACTAAAGACGAAATTTTCGCTAATAATACATCTTTAACGATGCTAGAAAATCGTCGATTAAAAAGAAAAACAAGTAGTGATAAATAAAGTTAATTCGAAAAGAAATTTCGTTTTTGCGAAAAAACAAACAATTAAGAGCGAAATTTTCGTTAATGATACGCCTTAATTAGAATAATCGATTATCGAAAAAAACGAAAAAAAAAATAATAAAGCATAAAATATAAGAATAATCGATCTTTAATGTTTCTTAAGCAAATGTAACTTTTTTTTCAAAAAATTTCTAAGATTTTTCTAATGTACGTAAGATTTTACATGCGATAAAGCGTTCTTAATTAAAAAGAAATTTTCGAAACGTATAAAGTTAAGAAAAGCGAAACAATAAATATTGTTTTACGACTTTTATAATAGTTTTGTCTACGAGTTTCTTAATCGCATTAAGTGATTTAAAAACGTTCTTTTTGTTCGTCTTAATTAAGTTAGATGTCAAAACAATCTTAATTAAAGATTACATGTGCAATTGATTTTTTCTAGCGACAACAAAAGCTTTTATGAACATCGTTATTATTCGATTCGCTTAAAGTAAAAGCGTGATCGATGAAAATCTAGAAGTCTTAGCTTTTTTCGAGAAAATCTTGATGTTAAATTTTAATTTTAACGTCGTTTTATTTATTTTGATTTTCTTGTCTTTGTTCTTGTTTTTCGTTTTAATTTTTTTGACGTCGTCTTTGCGTTTTTTTTGTCTTAAATTTTTTCGTTTCTTTTTTAATTTTGTCTTGTTTAAAGAATTTGTCATTTTTGTTTTTACGCTTCTTGTTTTTTGTCTTTTTCTTCGTTCCTTCTTTGCTAAACTTGTTTTTAAAAAATTCGTTATTTTTATTTTTGTTATTATTAGATTCTTGTCTTAAGACGAGATCTTTAAGAAAAATCGCTAACTTTGTAGATCTTTTCACAAATTTTTTTTTTTTGACAAAAATACTATGTTTAACTTTGACGCATTTAACATTATTTATAAACTAGATTATTTTGTATATCACGACGTAATAATTCTTTCAAATTGATAAATTTTTAAGAAAAACTAGTTTTTCGTTATTCGACACATTGATTTTTATTGCTTTTTTGTTAACGAACGTCTTTCGTTAATATAATTCTTGCGTCGCAACTTTGACGTTACAAATCTCGTAAAGCTATCGATCAAATAAAATTGCGCAATTCTTCGAAAAATATTTAGTTAAAAAGTTATTAAGATTGAGCTTAACTAGCATTGATGCATTATAAAAGAGAAAACGCGATTCGTCTTCGATCGACATATTTAATATTGAAAAATCAAAATTTATAAAATTTGCGAAATCGAAATTTATTAAAATTATAAAATTGAATTTTAATATCGTGATGCAAATGTAGAGAAAAAACGAAAAAAAATTAAAAGTCGCAATTGCAAGATTGTGAATTTTTTCGAATGTTAACATTAAGTTGTTAATAATATTGAAAAATATAATGATTTCGACAAATGCGCTAAAAAAGACGCATATTATTGACAATTTTAGTAGACAAATTTTTATTATTATTACATTGTAATATATAAAGAAAAGTAAAATTGTAATTAATTTAAAATTATTGTGCTCTTTAAATTGTTAAAAAACATTAATGACGAATGTTTCTTTTACAAGTAGATAAAAATTTTTGTTTACGTTTAATATTTTGCGAACTCTTAGTTTTGTATTATATGTGTGTGTAATCAATTGACAAAATAAAGAATTTTAAAACACTAATTTCGTCGAAGCTTTTAAATTAGTTTCGTATTTTTAAAATGTTACGATTGCTTTCACTTTTAACAAAGTAATAATTTTTTTTAAGAGATTTTATTCTTATCTTTCTCGAATGTATTTAAAATTGTTATTTTAATTAAAAATCTCAAATAAAGTTAAATTTTAAAGATCAAAATATGATTAATTTTCTTTTTATGTCTTAAGAATAAAATACTTAAAATTAGTAAATTTGTCACAATAATTTATTATTAACGAGATCGAAATAATAATTTCGATTTCTAAGTAAATTATTAGAGAGAAAAGAATTTTCGCAATTGTTATTATATTATAAATGATTAACATTAACAATACAAAAGTTAACCTTTTTTTATTTTTATTACACGCGTTAAGCAATTCTTTTAAAGTTTTAACTTTATTCTTTAGATATTTATTTTATTTTATTATGTTAAAAATGCGCTAATAATCGTTTGTGATTGTCGCAAAGTAGCGATTCTTAATAATTAAACAATTTTGTTGTATAAATTTCTTCTTCGTTAATGACAATAATTTGAATTTGTACTTGTTAAAAATCAAAGTAACAATTAATTTCTTTTTTAAATATAAGACTAAATTTAATAGATTTAGAATTTACAAAACTACTTTTTTTATTGTTTTAACGAAGATTTCTTTAAGTTTATTAAATTGCTAATAAATTATGTTAAGCAATTTGTTTTTTAATAGGTCTTTGTCGTAATAAGACAATTAGTAAATCACAATAATTTTTTATTAATATAATTTTTTATTTTCGAATTTTTTTAAAAGCAATTTCTAGTCTTATGTCTTTAAAGACGACATTAATGATTATAAGATTTTGCGTCGCATTTTTGCTCTCGTTTCTTATATTGTGCGTTTAATTAATTTATTACAATATGGGAATTCTATGCGAAGCAAAACTAAATTATCGACTCTTTTTTCGTTTGCACTATTAATTGTTTCGCACGTTTAAAAAAACAATTTCTTTAAACTTTTGTTTCTCGATTGCTATTTCGTTTCGCAATTAATATTTTTTTATTAATTTGTTTTTATTTATTTAATAAATATTTCTATGCGAAAACAAAAGCAAAGAAATTCATTGCTATTGCGTAAGAAATATTGATGTTAATTTTATGTTTAACTATAAAGCAAAGCTAACGCATTTTGCGCGTCTATTAACTTTAAGAATTTCGAAATTTATTTGCAAGTAAAACATATAATAAGCAAAATAATATCATAACACAAAGTAAATTCATTTTTATAAAACAATTTTGTGATAATACGTTTTCGACGAACAATTAAAGCAAGAATTTTGAGTTTTTGTAAACAAAACACACTTTAATAGATTTATTTATTGTTTTGACTTAAACAATGTTGCTTTACGAGCTTTAATATTTTGTATTAATTGTGCGTCGTAAATGTTTAAATAATTATTAATCAAATTTAACGTTTTCTTTAAGTTGACTTCATTATATTATACGTTATGCGTTAAGTTTTAATTTTTTCACTTAATTAAGTATTGAATAATTTTCTTTTTTCGATCTTTGTTGTCGCGCGACGTTACACGTTTGTCAAGCAATTTTTCGAACTTATATTGATCATTTTCTTTGACATTATTCATAGACGATAATTTAATATTTATGACTTTAAAATATAAATTTTTTCTTCTTTGACGCAAGTTCTAGCATGACAATAAATATCACAAAATGAATTTTCTAATTAAGAGATAAATCTAGTTTAAACGTTAGATGCTTATAGACTTTTAAAATTGTAAAAAACTCTATTCTTTAATTCAAGAGTTTAGAATTTTTTAAATCTAGAATCTTATATTTCAAATAAAATTTAAGAAATATCTTATTATTCTTTCTTAAGATGAGCGACTAATGACAATAGTTATATTGAAGTTTCATTTCTACGTTAACAAACGTTATAAATTTCGTAATTTCTCTTTAATTTCTTTTTTTCTTTGCGACGTAATTAATGTCTTCTTTGTAAAAACTAATTAATGATAGAACATCGCAAACGATTTTCTCGTAAATTAGTTTATTTGAAGATTTTCTCGTTGACGCATTCTTTAAGTTGTTTAGAATATTACACAATCTAATGACAAAATGTTCTTAACTCGCGTTTAAATTCGTTGTAAAATAATAACGTAATGTTATTTTAATTATTTAATTAAATATTTTTGATTAATTATTTAACTATAAATAATAAGTAATAAAATATAGTAAATCGACTTTTAATAAATAAAAAATTGCTTTTTATAAAGCGAATAAATTTTTTTTGTCTTAATTAAAAATAATGCATAAAGAAAGATTTTAATTTGCGAAGCGTTAATAAGTTTAACGATTTATTTCTTAATTAAGAAAGTTGTTTTCTTAATTATTGTCGTAATCCTTTTAAAGAATTTGTTTGTTATTAATATAAAAGAATTGTACTTGTTTAACAACTTTGACAACGCAAAAATAAAAATAATAATAATAATATAAAATATTTTTAACTTTGTGATAATAGATTTTAGTTGTTTGTACAAACGATATCTAATTGTGTTATTAAGCTAATATAATAAGTAATGCTTTAAATATTTTTTAAATCGTCTAATTAAGTTTCTTATATAATAATTAACTATATTTTTATTATAGATGCGTGAGAATTCTTCGTGCGTTTATGCATTATGCGATAGTTTAAAAATTCTTATTTTTATAGCTTTAAAAATGCATAATTTTAGTTATTTGTTCTTTTTGTCTTAAAAGTAAATAAATTCTTTCTTCATTATAAATTAAATGTCTTTTACTTAAATTTTTTTTAATTTAATTGATTTCTTCAATGTTGTTAACTCTTTCGAGATAATAATTTTTTTAGAATTCTTTAATGTTATCAAAGTTGTTAAAATTATAATAGCAAATTTTCGTCTTGTCGTTTTCGACTTAATTGATTTTTTCGATGTTGTATTTATTGTATTAGACATTAAGATTACGATCTAAATTTTTATCGTTAAAGTTAAAACTTTTGTTAAAAAATAATAGCAAAATTTTGTTTTGTTAATATTTGTTCTAGATTAACTAAATAGTTTTAACTCTTTCGTTAATTATTATTGTTTTTTTTGCGTTAACTAAGAAGCATTTCGTAGATTTTAAATTACTTTCTATTAATCTTGTAAATCTTCGTTAATTTTTTTTTGAAAAATAAAGTTATCTTAATTAAAGTAACGTAATACGTTGATATCTTATTTAGAATTTCGTCACTTGTAAAATCATTTTAAGAATAATTTTTTCGCAATAGTTGTAAAAGAGCGTTAAAAATAATATTGTATTTTTTGACTTTTTATTTAATGTTAAGAAAAACTTATAAAATATATTGTGAGACGCAAATAAATCGTAGATTCATTTAATTAACAAAAAAAAAAAAATTAATTTGTTTCGCAATGTCAATTATCGCGAAATAATTAATAAAAATTACGATAAACTTTTTTGAAATGTAATTTAACATGTGTCGAATTTTTTTAAGTGTTTAGACAAACGCTATTACTTCGAACTCTATTAACTAGTATTTCTTTTTGACGTTATTTAGTAGCTTAAAAAGATACATTATAATTTGAATGTTAATTACTTAAAAGAAATTCGTGTTAAAATTATTTTTCACGTGATAAATATAAATTTCGAATTTATATTTCTTGAAATCGTCTATGTTGATATATATTTATTTATAATAATTATGATAATAAAAATTATTCTTTTTCGTTAGTTGTTATTAAAGCATTTTAAAACTTTGTTGCTTTATATCGTTAAAAATGATATTAATATTTCTACAATATTGTACGCGAATTTTTTTACTTTTAGTTAAAGACTTTTTTAACAAATTTGTTTTAAGATTTTGAAAAACTTTTGCTATTTAAATAGAGTAAACGATTTTTAATCGAAATTAAATTGTTATTTCTAAATAAATTTTTAAGTTTTTTAACGTTTTAAAGAAACTAAGTTCTTTTAACGCAACAAGCTTTTCTTCGAAAGTTTAAAGATCTAAATTATTAACACGTTGTCTTAATAATGTTACGAATAAATATTTAATATACAATTTCTTCGATTTTAAAGAAATCTTAATTTAAGAAAATAAAGCGAAAATAATTTTAAAATGCGCCAAATGCTTAGCAATATTGCGCGAAAAGACTACAATATTGTTAATATAACATTTGCAAAACTCGCGATAAAATCTAAGAAATTTGTTCGGTTTATTTTAAATATACAATATTAATTTTTTGAAATTTATAAGAATTATATTTGATCGTTCTTTTTCTTTGTAAAAGATAGTCGTAAAACGATCTTAATGCTTTTTTTTAATTAAAAATTAATAAAATTGTTCGTTGTCGTTTACGACGATAATATAAAAGCAATTTTGTAATTTAAATATTACATCTTTTTGCAATAATAAAAAATACGAATTTGTAACGCTAATAACGTTTAAATCTTAAATATTAATTATCGTTTTATCTTTTCGAATAAATCTTTTATCTAAATTAATATATACAATTTTTCACACTACGAAAATAAAAAATTCGAAAATTCGAAAAGTATAAAATTATCGAATTATTTTAGTTTGTTTTGTATATACATCTTGTCGAACTTTTTATTAATTAAAATCTTTAACTTTTAACTTAATAAATAAACTTTGTGCGCTAATTTCGCGTCAATAATGATTTATTAATTAATTACTATAAAAAAATTTATATGCTTTTCGAGAGAAAGATCTATTGTATCGTTAATATTCTTTTAAATTCTTAAATAACAATTAATTATCTTAATATATTTCGCAATCTTATCGAGTAACTTATAGATAATAATGTTGTTTTTTAACTAAATTTTCATTTTTTTTAAGATAATCTTTTAAGAGAAACGTATTTTAGTAAAGTTTAATTTTGATAAAATTAAATAATCTTCGAAAGAAAAATTTATCGCAAAAGAGTAATTTTTCTTCTTCACAATATAACATTTTTTATTTTCGTATTTTACGATACGTTTAACATAACAATAATTATTGAATTTCTACAAGATTTCTTTATTGTTGCGAAAATTAATAAATTAAAAGTTCGCATTTACGAAATAGATATACGTTTCTAACATTATAAGTTTAAAAAAAATTACTTTTAGAAAGCTTATTTTTCTTCTTCAAAATTATAGCAATCTTTGCTATTAATTTTGCGAAATTTTTCTTTTCTTTGTTGTACAAACAATTTGACAAATTTAAACGTTATTTTAAGTTTTTATTTCGCAAAATATTAATTTTTTTTACAAGATTCGAATCTTAGTCTTCGATTTAATATATTTATAATTACTTGTTTTAATTTTAGAATGTTTGTACTTATAAAAAAATGCGTTTTAAAATTATTTATTAAATGAACTTCGTAACATATGTAAGTAATCACTTTATTATTAACTTTATTTTTGCTTCTTAAATAAACGTTTACAAAGAATTACTCGTTTAAAATATATCCTATCGCGTCGATATTTCTTAATAAAATTAAAAAACATTTTTTAATCTTTATGTTAAATATTTTTGTCTTAACGAAAACGCAATTTATTATAAACATGTTGCAATTAAAATTTACGTAAAAGAGATTAAATAAATTGTTAACGTTGTATTTAATTATTGTTATAACGTAATGTTACGTTTTAAATGTTATTTCGTTTTCTTTAAAAGATGTTGTTAAGAAAGTTATTATTTTTCGTTTAATTATATTTGAAAAAACTAGTTTTAAAAACAAATGTTGTCGAAAATTCTTAACGATAAACTTTAAGAACTTTTGTTAATTTTTCTTTTTGTACAATCGTACGTAAGCATAAAGCTTGTTTCTAAACTCGAAAGTATTTTAACATCGTTAATAAATAAATTTTTTAACGATGTTTTTTTTAAAAAGATATATTATGTTACGTCGACAAAGAAATTATTAACATTCTTGTTATTTTTCTTGTTATTTTTCTTCTTTCTATTAAAAATCTTTTCACGAGAATTAGTCTCGCAATCTTAAGAATGCGTTGTCTCAATATTTGTTAATGCGTAATCGTAATATGCTTTTGCATTTTCTTTATCTTTTTAATTTTAATATTCGTCTTAATTATTGAAGTATAATTAAATTTATTAATGTATTATTTGCAAATTTAAAATCTAAAAAGAAAAATTTGCGTTATTCGTTTCGTAAAAATATAAAAATCTCTCGCGTTTTTTTTTACAATAATAATTTTATCTTGATCGTAAAATTTATTTTAATAAAGATTAACATTATTGACAATAATTATTAGCGATTGTTTTGTTAAAAATAAGATAATCTTTTAATTTTAAATGTTTTGAGCGTTTAATTAAGTCGAGTAAATTTAAGTCGAATTCGATTTAAACATATTTGCGTTTTGTTAATTTATATAAGCTTTTATTTTATTATTGATGTTAAAAAAATTAAGTCTTTTTCTTAATAAGAAAAATTCTATTGCAAAGAAGAAAAGCTCGATTAATAAAATAAGAAATTTTGCTAATATGAAGAAAAGTAAAATTGCTAATAATTTGAACGAAAGTTATTTTATTCTTGTTCGAAATAACGATTAAAGAAAGAACAATCTATAAAAGTTCTTTTATCTACTCGTATTTGCGAACGATTACAATAAGATTTCTTATTAACTTTAAACTTGTTTTTCGATTTCTTAGAAAATTAATTTTCTTTTTTATTTTGTTTCTTATTTTTCTCTTAGAATAAAGCGATACGTTGTCACATTTTCTTTTAATTTGTTATTAATTTGTCAAATTTTCGAATTAAAATATTTGCTATAAGCGACAATATAATTACTTAAAACTCTAACGACAAGTAATTCTAAATTTAAATTGTTTTAATTAGATTTTTACTTAAATTTGCTTATATAGCGTACAACTTTACATTTTGTATATATACGTACAATTTCTTTTCGTTTTGCGAATTCTTTATAAAAAAGATTTCTTAATTTAGCTTATTTTGAATCGCTAACATAAAGATTTTAAATCATTTTTTTAAATAACAAAAAATACGATTTAATTTATTGAGCAAAATAATTATTGAATTTTTCTTATTTTAAGTAAAATTATTTAATTATTAATACAATGCGTTTTTTCGAAAGCATATAAATATATAATTTCTAATTTTTTCTCTCTTAAGGATAATGACATAGTTGTCAATTTTGCGACAAAAAGTATATATCTTTCGATAAATAATTTTTTTTTCGATAGTGATAATGTCGCTTTTGTTATAGAATTTCTTAAGATCTAAATAAAAATAATCTAAATTAAAAACTTGAAACATGACGTTATTTTCTAAGATATTATTATTAGTTAATTCGATTAATCTTGAAGAATTTTATTGTTTTAAAGAGTTTTATTAATTAGCAAAATTTGTTAAGTTTAAAAGAGCAACAAACGAAGATAATTTGCTTAATTAAACAATGTAGCTTGCTAATGCTTTAATTATTGTCTAATTAATTAGCTCTTACATTGCGAGATTGTTCATTAAATCTTTAATTTTTATCATAATTAACATTATTGTTCGCAATATATTTATTCGAATGAGCGAAATATCTTTTTTTTGATTGTTTTAAAACGTTTTACTCGTTTTTCGTTTTTGTTTTAGAGACGTCAATAATGTGAGCTTCGAAAAAGCTTAATTCAAAAGACGTTTAAGTAACGAAAAATATAAATTCGTTTTAAAAATTAAGAAAAGTCTTTTAAACAAATAAAATAAAATAAATCGATAAAATCGATATAAGAAAATCAAATAAACGTTAATTTCTTTTTGATATTAAAGTATTATTGACTTTTTAAAATTGTATAGCGATGCGTGAAGTTAAAGACTTCGAGCTCTACAAAATACTTTTTTTTTGTTAAACTCTTTAGCTTTTTTGTTTGCAAAAAAGAAAAAAAGTTAAAATAAATTAACGTTTGCTAATAGACTTTTGTGTTTGTTATAAAAGTCTTTATAGCTTTTATAAAAATCGATCGATTTACGAACTAATTTAATGAATAATAGAACGATTTAATAAATCTTAAACGCTCACTAGTTTTAATCGCTATATAGATAGTCACTAATTTAAAAATGTTGTTTAGTACATTTTGCAAGATAGGCAAGAACTTCTTAAATCATTTTGGCAATAATTCGTTGATTTTTACTAGAAAATCGTTTAGCTTTCACGCAAATTCGATGATCTCATTCGATAGTTTTAACAACAACGTCAAGATTGTTAACGAAAAAATAATGATGTTTGCTTGTAAAGCAAACTTCTATTAGTACGAAATACTAATGAGATATTCTCTTTTTAGTAGACAATTTTTGCAATAAAAAAGCAAACTTCATTGTGTAATAAAGCAAGCTTCTAAAAAGCAAAAATAATGATAAGATAATTTTTCTCTAGTAAGATAATTCTTTTTTAGTGAGATATTCTTCTCTAGTTGTAATTAATATAGAAATTGATTATTAAACTTCTTTGAAGTTATTAAATGATGCGATTCTCGCATTGCAAGAAAAACACTAGTGATAAAAAGAATTAAATTACTAGCTAGAAGAAGAAAAGTTCTTCAAATCTAAATATAGACTTGATTGCCAAGAAATACTTTATCAAGTAAGAAAAGTACAATTATCGTAACATTCGATCATCGTAACACAATTGTTTGCTACAAGAGATTATTAAATAGTAGATAATTAGAGATTACAACGCTTTAGCTTGTCGAGTCAAGAATAATAATAAAGATTGTAACAAAACTTAATTGTTAATATAATCTTGAAATATTATCTCGAAATTTCGAACTTAATCGTAAAATATTTTTTTTCGATATATTATTTTACTTTATAAGTATTAATGTTAACAATTAATTATTAATATATTGACGATAAACATAAATCGAAATAATTTACTTAGCGTAGTTCTTTATAATATTGTTAATTTATATTATGTTTAACAAATTATCTTAGACTAAATAAAACAAAGAAACGAAAAGAAAAATTAATAAAAATAAATCTTAGCAATTTTAAACAAAGCGAAAGACAAGATCGAGATTGTTAATATTATTGTTAGCGAAATTCTTGACATTATTTGACAAGACAAGTTATAACAAGTAAAGTCGAAATAAATATGCGAAAAAGATGCGATAAGAGTAATTTAAATAAAAGTTATAAAAGTTATTAAGATTATTTACGCAAAGCTTCGTAATAAAAAGACGAAGAAAATTAACGAAATTTGCGTTAGTTAAGAAGCAAATTTCGACTATCTTTAGCTAAACAACAACTTCGAACATTAAATTAGATAAATAACTTTAATAACAACGCAATTTTCTTTTATCGAAATTAATTTACTTTTTACTCAAAACGTTATAACTTATTTGCAAAAAGAAAAAAGAAAGTAAGATTTTACGCAAGATATTTTGTCGTTCAATTAACAGTTTGTCGCATAGCTTATGTTGTTAAAACAAGAAATCGAACTTCGCGACGCTTTAATGTCTTTCGCAAATAGATTAAAAATGTTCGAAATAACTTGAAAAAATCTAGTAATTAACAACTCTTCGAAGACGTTAGTAATTTTAGAAAAAAAAGTAAGATATAAGTTATTAAGATTATCAAGAGTAGTAATTGTAGCAACAATAAATAGCAACAAGAAGACAAATAACAATAGTGTGTCTAACAAAATGCTTGTTAAGTTATTTATTCTTATTAAACGTTTAAGAACCAAAGAAATAAAAGAAATAAAAAATTGTAAATGTTATTAACTTAACCTGGATCCGGGTAAAAAGGTAGCCGCTTTCGGCATACCTCGACGCTGTTTTAAGCAACCTTTGCACCGGCTTCCCTGCCCACGCATGCTGCCCTGACGGCCACTACCATCACTTCCGCTGCATGGTCTTTATCAGCTAACACCACTCTCATCATCCATCTGCACTTCACAAGCATCATCCACATACTGGTGGTGCCCCTCTGTGGTGGGCTGCTCGGCTGTGTGCACACGAACCGAGATGCGGGATTGCGACGCCCAGGATCTCAGGGTGCTCGCAGATGCCCCGGAGCGCTTACTTATAAGCCCAAAGTGGCCCTCTTCCCATGGCCATAAATAAGTCAGCACCCTCCTTCTCTACTTTTTCTTGTCTTTCCCTCTATCCTTCCTGCCAACGTTCATTCCTCCTGGCTTGCTCTACCAATACTCTTCGTGTCCAGCTTACTGACCATGACTCGGCGCAAAGTCCCACGCCACGCCGCCCCTGCGCCCTCCACCACGTCCCAGTTACCCCCCACTGCAAAGGACCATGTGTCTGCACGCGACTATTACAACCGGCGGTACAAAGAGGTGGACAAGAAGCGTCGGTCTACGGGTCTTTACGAGGACTCCACCGAATCCCATATGAATAGGATGGAAGGTCTATGGAAAGAGTATGTCGGATGCTCCTCCCTTCACGCTCCATCGGTCCTGCTACTCACCAATGACCTCTTTTAGGTACTGCAAGGTGGTGAATATCGACCCATACCACACGCTCAAGAAGTCTCCTGCGGGCAGGATCAACAATTTCTTTCACTGGATGTGCAACGAGTACACCGTCCGGAAAGTCAGCTCCGTCACCACGTACTGGCACCAGCTCAGCCAGGTATACATCAAATACAAGGGTCGACGAATCAGTCCCCTGGTGTTGAAAAAAGTTTACGAGGTACGCTACCACGGTCTCAGGGGTCCTGAGCAGGGCTAACGAGGAGGGATCAGTTCATTGTTGGACCCCTAACACAAGAGCATGGTTTGGATGACAGCGAGACGGACAAACCCTTATTGGACGTGGAAGACTTCTTGGAGGTGCTCCGTTGTCACTGGGTGACTGATACCAACTCCTTCCCGCACGAACGCCAGCGGGTGCAGGTCGCCACCCTTCTCTTACTGGCCGCGGTCACCGGTTCTCGCCCGGGGGCGCTGCTGGGGATCGCTTACGGCGATATCGATCTGTTCGTCTTGCGCGACCAAAAAACGGGCGAGGTGGCCCTGACCCTGCAGCTTCGCTTGAAGAAGACCAAATCACGACAGAAGCGAAAGCGCCCGTGAGTAGGAACCCTCTCCCGACCGCTCCGAGGTACTGACTCTCACGCAGGAAAACCTATACCTTCTTTGTGGACAACAATCCAATGTTCTGCGTGATCTCCCATATCGTTGCTCTTGCTTGCAATGACGGCGCCTTCCGGGTCCCGGATATCACCCCTCGAGTGGTCTTTACGCTTGGGGTACGCCCTGGGCTGAACTGCCAGCCCATCCAGTGGCACGAGGCGATGAAGGACCAGCCCGTCTTCCGCGCATCCAGCAGTTCGGACCATGCGAATGGGACAGAGCCCAACGAACCCCTTCCCTATGGTCGATATCAGGAGTGGGTGAAGCGTTTGGGAGAGGAGACTGGCTTCGTGCAGGTGTTGACTACTTATTGCCTCCGTCGAGCGGCGGGTAACGCAATCAACGGTGAGGCTCAGAGAGCTTGACTCAGGTACCGATTAGCTAATTGAGATAGACGACCCCAATTCGAACGAGGCGGTGCGCAATCTGGTCCTCGACCATGCCAGTTCGATGATCTTCCAGCGGAATTATCTCTCCCGAATGATTCGTTACGACACGCAAGCGGCCTATCGAGGCACCGCGTCACGAGGGGACTTGATCGTTGCCTCTCATCGGATGAGTCGCATGATCGATCCTCGTCGACCTCGCGGGTCGTCCCTCCAACAACTACAGCACTTACGGCAGGATGCGGGCATCCAAGAACTACGCGAGCACCAGCAAGATCTCTACGGACAAATTCGCAAGAATTTTGGGTTTATCTATCGGGCAGTAGGTCAGCCGATCTATGACGAATATCAGCAAGTCAAGCGGGACATCGATCGTCTGCTCAAAGAGAAAGGGCGGGCACTCAAGGCGCAATTGCATGAGGACTACGACGCGGCAGCCCCGATGCAAGATATGCTCGCCCAGCTGGCAGCCAACGATCCCATCCTCTCCCCCGTGCAACCTCGTCCCGTTCCAGTAGAGTACGCCTTCGAGGAACGCGCGCGCATCTCCCAAGCCTTCTTTGATCCACCATCGTCCGCCAAATGCGATGGGAAATTGGATCGGCAGATCTCCATTGTCGACGACTTGGTCTCGCTGTGCAGTCGCTAAGAACGGCGTCCTCGGAAATCTCGTCCATCGTGGGAGGATAACACTGCGACAAGCTCGTTGGATGATCCTACTGATGTGGAAATCAAATCGGAATGCTCAGATTTCAACGCACCCGTTGGACATCAACTTCCACTCCAATGTCGGCCTTTCCAGTGTCTACATTGCATTGGCGACGCCACGCTGCCCTCACCCGAACGACAACATGTCTTCGGCAGTAAGCATTCGTTGCAGCGCCACTTTGACCGGCATCATCGGTTTCAGCCAGGCCAGAACTGCCCATTCCCTAACGATGAATGCGCGCAGCTGGCACTCGCAAGCCTCATGCACTATAAAAATCACGCGGCGAGGATTCATGGAATCTACATGTCGGACCAATGCTAGTTTTCATCCCTCGTCATTTCAGTGGATGATGAAAGAGGATGTAAGAGATGCATTCTAAGATGCTGCCGTTCAGGCTGACGTGGAACAAGAACTCAGAGGGTACGCTGCCACGATTGTAAGTGGGATGGAGGTGGTCCTGCACTCAGGATGCAACTCCTTGGCGTTTGTCGAATGAGGATGCAACTGTATGGGAACAAGTATAGGGTTGACGGAGAAATGATTAGAGTATTTCAAGTTCGGCACTGAGTCGTCCATCGTGATGGACGATGCTTTGCTTAAATGAACAATCCTGGGGAAAGGCTATTTGGAGCGTCCGTTTCAAATTCAAAGGTTTCTAGTATCTGGCCATCCGACGTGTTTCCTCATGAGAGCACCCAAATCGAACTGCTCTGTTTAGAATCGGGGCAAACATGAAGCCAGCGAAAGTTGCGATCGTAACGGTTGAAGTTTGCATAATATTACACATATACAGCCAGGTTTATCTAGATGCTACAAGTCTCCACCAAATGCACTTTCCATCATCATATAAGATCCCATATCAACTACGGGTCCTCCTCTGTCCTTGTGGAATTAGGCTTTGTGTTGGACGGGTCCTCCGCTTCCAACTGTTGACAATTGGCGTGGTCAAGATCTTTGGATAACACGTTGACAGGCAACGGGTACGATGCTTTCTAACGGTCGAATTAATTGAGAACCAATATGCCGATTTCGTACTCACGATCTCTGACATAGTGGGAGGCCACCGTGGGTGATCAATCGATAGATAAGTATAGTATCGCCCATTCCTGCGAATGACTAAGGCGACGTCGGCGTGACATAACCTTGCTAAATCATCTGCCTTCTTGATTAAACTTGGTTTCTTTCTGCTAAATAGTTGTGTCTTTGCTTTTGCTGCGTAAGTCATAGTATAATGGTTTCTCGATTGGACTGAAATGAAGGGTCTTATGTTGAAAGTTACCTTTACGAACTCCGATGACTTGCCCTCGACTTATATGTGTAAGCAGGATGACCTCCATTCTTGGCTGCTTGAGCCGTTTTTGGCTCCCCTCCCATAGTTGTGGCACTCCTAGGCCCAGAGTAATTCAGAAGGTCATTAACGGTTTCAACCATCTCATAACTTACGTGAAGACCATTATGCTCATTATTCGATGTATGGTATCAACTTGGCGGTATTCTTACCCATAGTCAAGGCCTTGAAGCCTCGACAAAGTTCGCCTGAAGACTTCCCAATCAGTCCGAGAGGGCACCTCCCTTCCGCGGGCATTGAGCTTGGTATTGGTTCAAGCCTGCTGCTATAGCGCTGAAGTTGTCGTCGTCACGAAACCTACCATGATATACCAGGCTTTCCGCTGCTGACTGCAAAGTCCCACACAAACTTAACGTGTTGGCGTGTGAGTGGCGAATGTACGTGACCAGAGTCTTCAGATAGTGATCTTTGTATCGTGTCGTATTATATCTGGAATGCTGGTCAGCCGATTTTCGATTGTGTGAGAGAGGGCGGGCAACATTTTCCTGGCCGTGGTAGGTCCGCAGAGCAATAGGAATCCCAAGCCTAGTCCAGAGATGGTGTTGCCGTCGTCAGTAACGAAACCATCGAGGAGTATTGACCAACGTCGCCCATACCGCAGGTCCTTCTTCAGACCTTGCTTTACATGTTTGTAATCCTTCGGAGTTCGATCCGCATAGATGTGGGCCAAGTATTCTGTGTGTGCTGCACTGCTGTTTTTCACCCCACTTTGCCGGGTATGCTTCTCAGTCCAGTGTTTAGCTTGGGTGTCGGCAAAGAAGCTGGAGTAGCCATCTAAATTCCTCCTTTCCGCAATCGATCGTCGCCATTGGTGAAGGTCGTCTTCGATGTTCAAGTGTCGGAGGATGAGATGATGCTGCAGTCGACGAGCTTGATCCGAGCTCTCTTCCAAAGTCCACGTATACACCTGGCAGGAGGGCATCGCAAACAGTCCTTCCACGGTCAAGGCCTCCCAATGGATGTCAAGGCAATCGAGAAGATCCCTTCGTGGTAAGCTTTGTACAATCGACTCGAGCGTGTTGTGTCCGGACTTCCCCCTCTTGTGCTTTTCCTTTGATTCCTGATGATGGCTGGTGGTTCGAGGCGAAGGTGCTGGAGATTGTGTGTCAGCTTCTGTCTCTAAGTTTGTTACCTGCAAAGGTGATGGTCCTCTCTCTCCTGAGGAGCATGACCGCGTGGGACACAATGCTTCACTAGCATCAGTCATACAGTCTTCATCTATAAACTCCATCCACGAGTCATCACAAAGCTCAGCTCCTGGCTCCAACTCGACCGGCTCAACACTGACACGGGTTAAGTATGCTTTTGCAGCTTCTGGCCCAATAGCATCTTTTAAGTCACCAATGACTTTAGCGAGCCGCTGTCGTAAATGCTGTGGTACTGCAAAAGTCATAGCAACATAGTTGATCGAGCGTTGTAGATTGGAAGACTAATTCTAGAAGGTTCACTTCGATCACAAACTCCCCGTTTCACATGCGTTTCAAAAGAACCCGTTCACCCGACGAGAAACGGTCCCTCCCCATAGCCTATAAGGGCCCCCATTCTAAATTTAGTATGGCCTGACTGAGGGAAGCAAGAAATAAGCGGGGGCTAGAGCTGGAGCGAGCAGCGCTGTTTTTCACGGCACACATGACCGACAATACTATAAGGGTTTTGGAGAGCTCGCAGGGGTATTCTTGTACCACAGGGGAGGCAAGTATCCCGCGGGAATGATGACCGTAAGGAAAATCTAGCCTCGAGGACATTAGGTCCGCACGGAATAAATGACCGCGGTCCTAGATACCGCAGGGTATTCTCATACCCCAGAGGATCCAGGTGCCCTACGGTATCCTCTTCCATTTTGAAATTTATTAGATAAAAGCTATTGACTCCGATATCGAGGCCATCTGCCTGCTTCTTCCCTCTAAACATCTACTTCTAAGCCCCTCCGACATCCATATTTGGCTCTCTCTAAGCCTCCCCTTCTGGATGTCAGACATATGATGTCCTCAGACTAGCGTCTTGGGACAAATGATGTCTTCTGACATGTGACTGTAGACCCCAAATGTCTACCAGACATTTGTCTCAAGACAGATTGGGTCCTACGACTGATTTCGTCTTCAGACCATAGTCTTTAGATCAATTCTGTCTTGAGATCATCATCTAAAGACAACCTTAGTCAAGAGACTACCGTTTGCAGACATCAGTAATCCTGAGACGGTCTTAATGGGCCATTTTTGGTATATACCATAGCGGCTTCCACAGTGTTACTTCCCAGGCCTACATACTTTCTGAATGTATACTGACTTCACTTTTGGCTCCTCTCAATTCTGGCTCCTTTAGGGTACCTTTCCCGGGTACATACCTTTTAAGAATACACACTTCCTGAATATATACACCTTTTAAAGGTATATGATATCGTGGATGGCAACATGACCATCAGCAATCCTGGGAGATTCTTCCTAGGAGAGCCAAGCTATAAATGCTGGCATCGCGCCACCCTCAGCACGATTATCTCCCAGGAAAGAGTTCCTAGGAGCCACTGTAGGAAATCTCGGACCGTTAATACGCCGAGAAGTTAAATTCTCCTAGGAACTTTTTCTTAGGAAAAATCTCCTAGGAGGCAAGGTCCACAAAAGGTGACCAGACATTTTGAGTGACCAAACTTTTAGGAAGTCTGGTCGCTAAGGGAGTCCAGTCGCTGAAGGAGTCTGGTCGCTGAACGGGATTGGTCGCTAAGGGGGTTTGGTCGCTAACTATTTTTAGATTAGGCTGCAGTGGTGGTGATCAAACACGCTTCTCGAAAACCCTCACTTTTTGGAAGTCTGTGAGTACTCTACTTCACCTTCACGCCCTCACTTTTTGGATGGCCGTGGGAGTACTCCCCCGGCGTGCACTCCCCTGGCGCGTACTCCCCACCTCAATTTGTGGAGGTACCTTAAGGGGAGTACGCCCTCAGCACGTACGCCCTTAGCACGTATACCCTCCGCACGTACGCCCTCAGCGCGGATTCCCCTGGCGAACAATGGACGGCCATGGCGGCACAGATTTATCATTCGATGGCCAGATCGTAGCCCCGGATCCAATGGACAAAGTCGGAAGAGAGTATTTCGCCGCTCGATGTACCCGACCTTCTCAACTCCCGTTGACACTGGCAAAACGTGTTGTGCCCACCAATTTTGGAGTCAGGGCAAGACCGGTGTTCGCCTTCGCCTGTGCTGCACGGCGCTCCGTGGCGAGGCCTCAGTCGGTCACATAAACCTGATTCCCATGCCTCTCACACCCATCAAATAGTTCTCTGCTTTGATGTCTCGATGCTCACGCTTTTCGCCTCGTCGGGACTGCTCCATCTGCTGTCGGCGGTGCCTAAGAAGTCTCCGGAGGTTTTCTTCCAGCGAGCTCGTGAGAAGGGTTCTGACATCAACAAAGCGATTGTCAATGGCACTGCAGTCAAGAAACACATCGAACCCAAGACCGAGAAAAACGACGCGCGGGCGTTGGGGCTATGGAATATGTAGGTCTACCGCCCTGGCCCCTGGGGCGTTCTGAACGAAGCTGACAGTCGTCAAATAGATACGTACGAAACCATCGTCATCTTCATCATTGCTTTATTGATTGGACTTGGACGGACAGCTGACAAGCCTTCACAAGCCTCTTCGCTGCGTCGGATGCTGATCCAGGATGAAGCGCAGCAAGGAATTTTTATCACGTGACTAGACACGCGGGCTGTGGTGTACCAAAAATGGTCCACACCATCAGCCGTGGCGTACACCAAACGTGGTCTATACCACGAGTCGTGGTTCACACCATCAACTGTGGTGCACACCCAAAGTGGTCTACACCATGGGGCGTGGTTCACACCACCAGCCGTGGTGTACACCCAAAGTGGTCTACACCATGAGGCGTGGTTCACACCAGAAGTTGTTCACCTATCGTTCTACCCTTGCTCTTGCGGAGCATCCACTTCTGGTCCCCTCCAGCATCCATTTCTGGTTTCCCCCCCCCAAAGCATCCATTTTTGGCTTCGCTCCCAACTTCTAAATCCTAGCTTTAACACTGCTTCTAACGTACACTTGGCTATCTAATGAATAAAGATTTAATACTAGAATAAGATAATAATACTAAAATAGATAGATATAGAAAAGAATTTTTTTTTATAGTATTAGTTATCGCCTACTATACTTAATATATTATTATAGTATTAGGGTACAACGACTCTATATACCTTATCTACTAATATAGGCGCTTCCGACGTTATAGTAAGGATGACCTGGATTGGCCGGAACTGTGTTGCCACGTGCGCTTTTCCCACGTGCCTGGGGAGCTGCAAATACATGCGTCTTTCTGGCGCGATAGGCTTGGGACGACCGGAGTTGAGAACCCACGCTCTGGGTAAACCTCACTTTGTCATCATTAGCTCCTCCCCCTTACCCATCTCTCTCTCCAACAATTCCCCCTCAGCTCCCCCCGCCTCCACAGCGGGCCGTAAGTACACCCCCACTCCCTCCAATTCTAGTAGCTGCCGGGGAGAATCGTAACCTCTAAACTCCATTCTACCCCCCCCTCCTCCCCCCTTCCCCCCTGTCCGGAGTTGCCCGGCTACATATAGCGCAAGGCTCACTCACTACCCAGCATTACCTCGCCTTAATCAGGGGACTGGGCCGGAACCGTGGATGTAACTTGGGCCCAACCCAACACCACACCCTTCCCTCGTACTCGTGTAGAGAATTCAGACCCAGACCCACCAGGTGCGGGCCATCGATGGGCGTGGGATCGATCGCTTACACTCATGCCTGCATCTGACCTGCCATGGGGGCGGGGCGAGGAGACCTTCATCGGGCATACCGACATGATTGTTCGTCATCATGTGCCGGCCGATGCGACGATCCGACTCAGTACGCGGCCGGGCATGCGTGCCAGGCTACGCACGGCATGGGCGACGACTTTACCCATGGGTGACGGCACAGGTACCGGGAATTGCGGCCGGATCGACGGCTGCATCTTACACGCTGCGCCTACTGAATGAACAATACTTTATTGATGACGATGACATAAACTCTGTTCTTCCGTCGGCACTTTCTATTCGCATCCCTGAGGCCAGGCCCCCGGGGATGTAAGGCTCAGAGGCAGGACCCCGAGATCACACCAAGAGTAGAGGCAATCCCCCCTCAGAGCCAAGAAGACCTCTCAGAACAAGGACTCTCTCCCCGTTGACCCCATGAGAGACCACATATCAGATGATGCTGATTGCCAGATCAAACGTGCTGATCGCCGGGATCAGAAAACGTAAAGATCTCGAATCGATCGTGGTCAAGGCCCCGTGGAAAGGCTGGTTACAGGAGTCCCTAATATTAGCTTTTGTAGCGGGCGGAATATCGTTGAGGAGGGATGATTGCTTCAAGTATCCGCGTGTTGGCGACCCAGGTCGACGAGATCGGGTAAGCTTAAAAGGAATCGGTGATACGAAATTTTGTGAATGGATGATCTATAGACGTAGAAACGCCGAGTCCTATAAACTAGAGCTCTCGATACCAATTGGGGGGGAAATGACCTAGATATATAAAATAAGAAAGATCTTTGAACGAAAAATGTCCCGAACCAATTGACCTCCGGAAAACCTCGTTACCAGTGATCCTACCGCCCACGGGCTCCAAAGCAGTCGCCTGCTATGAAAAGAGAGACAGGAAGTTGTCACTTCAAAAACCCCATCTCCCTCCATTTATCCACAAACTTCACCGCCAACGCGGGACTGACAGGGCCCTCACTCGCCATCGTAACGCTATGCTCCTGCGCCCTCTCCGTGTCGAGGATCAATCCCCCACACGACATGCGCTCGAAGTTCCCGGCCAAGAACTCCACCATCATCGGTCTCGCCGCCGGGTTCTCCGTATCGGGCACCAGCGGCGACGTGCGAACCCGCTTGATCCAGCTGTCAAACGGGATGATGGCGTCGGCGGGGATGTCGAGCGTGCGGGCCATGACGGGCGACATCTGCTTCCAGGGCTGGCCGACCGGGTTGTCGATGTGGTAGATTGGGTGCGAGGGCCCGGCATGGTGGAGGATGAGGTCGGCGCAGACGCCGGCGCAGTGGTCGACGGGGACCCACTGGAGCACGCCGTCGAGGTTGGGCCAGGCGCGGAGGTATTGCGAGGACTTGACGAGGAAGGCAAAGTGCTCGGCGGGGTTCCAGAAGCCGCTCTTGGAGGAGCCGGCGATCTGGCCCGGGCGAACAACCATGGCGCGGAAGAGGCCAGGGTGCTGGTGGAGGGTCTCGTCCAGCATACGCTCGCACACCCACTTGGCCTCGGTGTAGCCGCTGGGAATCGTGGACTCGAGGGGAACGCGGCGCTCGAGAACGCGGGCCAGGCCGGAATGGCCGACCACGCCGATGGAAGAGACGAATTGAAAGCCGATCTGAGCGCTGTCGCTGGCGATGGCTGCTTCACGTGCCAGGTCCAACAAGTTTCTCATGCCTTGAAGCTGCGGCTCAAAGCCGGCGATTGGACGCGTTCCGCTCATGGGCCAGGCGTTGTGCACAATGTGTGTGACGCTTTGCACAAGCCCTCGGTACTCATGAGGAGGTAGGCCTAGCTGCGGCTGGGATGTATCGGTGTCGAGAATGCGGAGCTTGGCGCGCGCTCCGGGGGTCAAGGCAATTCCTCTGGTCAAAAAGGCCTCCTGCTGTCGCTCGTTGACGGGGACACTGCTGCGACGGTTCACACATACGACTTGGGCAATCGTGCGGTCCTCTGCCAGCTTCTGAACAATGTGCGACCCCAGGCTTCCTGTTGCGCCCGTCACTAGGATTACGGCGCCAAGCTTCGGCGCTCTGCTGTTTGCCTTCGTCTGCCCCCTCTTTGCCTGCAAGGATTGGATTCTGGGCGTGGCCCAACCTCTGGTATACTTTGCCAACAGCCGCTCTGCCTCGGCCGTGCGCGCAGCGACATCGCCCTTGTCCAGATCCATCTGTTCCTTGAGGGCTGGTTTCGGCAGCCGTGGTCCCTGGTCACCCGAGGCCATGGCCATGATAACCTTTTGATGCGCGTTTTCCGGCAGGTTCCCATCCGTCCAGTCAACATGACCAAAGCCCGCGGCGTGCATCTCCCGTTCCCAATGCTCGGCCGGTACGACAGCATGCTTCCGACCGTCGTCATAGAACCACCAGCCCTCGAACAGGCCGAAGACGAGGTCAATAAAGGGCACGACCTCGGTCATCTCGAGAATCATGAGGAGCCCATCGGGCCGTAACGCTTTGCGGACATTGGTAAGGGAAGTAACAAGGTTGTGGGTGGCGTGGATCGCGTTACTGGCCAGTATGATGTGATGTCCTCGAAGGTCTTCCACGGGAGCTTTTTCGATGTCGTGCGTGGCGAAGCGCATGAAAGGGTATTGCTTCCCGAAGCGACGGCGAGCATTAGCGACCATTGAGGGTGATAGGTCTGTGAAGGTGTACTCGATCGGAATGTTGAGTGATTGTAAGAAGGGCGCCAAGACGATCGTAGTCCCTCCTGTGCCATCACCCATCTCGAGTATCTTGAGCGGCTCTCCTGATGCATGTGGACCAGCGCGCTCAGAAATGCCTTTAATGACGTCGCGCATCTGGCCGTAGTTCATACGATTAAATGTATGCTCGCAGTACATGGCTGCCGTCAGCTCCCTTCCTTCAGGACTGCCAAAGAGAACTTTGATTCCATCCGTCTTGCCACTCAGAACACCCGCCAACTGCTTGCCAGCGTAGAAGGTGAGACGATTTGGTACGTTGAACTCGGGGTGCCGGGGTATAAGCTCTTGCAAAATGGCATGGCTTGTCTTGGAAGGAGCGGCAACATAGGTTCGTGTCAGCTGCCCACTGGCGACGTCAATGTCGATGAGGCGGGCGTCACGCTCAAGGAAATCGTATAAGCACTGCATCAGGCGGTCATGCTGGGGCAAATAAGGCACGCGATCAAGTGGCTGTCCCGCAGCTGCGGTGCGGAGGGGAGAGCCTAGCTCGTCAAAGGCCTCGACCACCAATGCAGCACAGAGTCGGTTACTGCCCGCCAGGATAGTCTTTTCAGTGTCATCGATCTGGTACTCGCGTAAGAGATCGTCGGTCCCCATCTTCACCTCGCCAAAAGACTCAAGAACGTCCGATGGTGACAAGGTTAGGTTCCTATGGGCTGGGGGCAACGCCTGTGCTGTCGTCACGTTCGTCGGTTGTAGATGTTTCGCAGGAAGCGGCGTCTGGCTGGTAGCTGGCGTCTTGACAAGACTGGGCTCCGAATGGGACCACGTCGTGGTAGCAGATTCATAGTCGGTCTCGACAACGACCAACGACGAAGATTCCGATCCCTCATCAGAGGAATCTTCGTCATCGTCATCGTCATCGTCGTCGTCGTCGTCGTCGCCGGCAGGTTCAGCGAGAGGCACATCTGCATCAGCCCCAAATAGCGCATGTCCTACACACAAGACGAACTCGCGCACAGTCGTTGCTTCCATCTGCTCAACCTCGTCTAGCGTGCACTTGAAAGCCTTTTCGACCTCCCGTGCCAACTCCATGCCCATCAACGAGTCAATACCAAAGTCGGCCATATCTGCGTCGAGCTCCATCTCCTCGGCTGGAATGCCCGAGACGCTGGCTACAAGATTCCGCACTTCGTCGGTGATATCCCGCCTGCCGGATGGTGGCGATGGAGCTGCCTTGCCCGACTTGGTCTTTGTCGAATCTTTTTTCTTGGTTGGCTTGGGCTTTGCAACTACTGCAGTGGCATCAGTGGTCGCAGGTAAAGCAGCAGGCGGGGCAGAGTCACGAGGAGCTGCAGATGAGGCTTTGATACGCAATGCTGATTCATCTTTCGTCATTCGAGCCAGCATCTTACTCATGGATGCCTTGGCTACACGCCCATACTGCAGGCCCAACATAACCTCGACGAGCTGTCTCGTTGTAGCATCGAAAACAAAGAGGTCGGTCATGAACATTTTATCGCCCTGGGGCAAATGTCGAGCGTACACATGCCACACGTCGGTTTCGGCCCGGTCCGCGACGGTGTGCTTGGGCGAGCGCATCGACAGCTCGCACCCATTGGCAATGCACATTTCTCCCGATGGAACATCGGTCATGGCATTCACCCACAAGCCGCCGACCTGGCTGAATGAGTCGCTCAATGGCACGTCGAGCCAAGTATCGGCTCGTCGATGCTGTCGGTCCAGCTGCACACGCCCAGCACACTCACCGCCACGGCCGACGACGTATCTAACGCCTCGGTAGATGTCACTGTAGTCGACAACAGGACTAAATGCGCGGTACACTTGACGTCCTTGCAGCGATTCGACACCGTCCTCATCCAGGCTAAGATCCAGAATTTCTTGACATCGTGTGTGGCTGGTGAGGCGCTCAAATTGCGCGAACTCTTGCACATAAGCCGGGTCTGTAGATGAACGCATGGACACGCGCGTTTTGGCATGTATTTGAGGCTTTTCAACCGCCGCGTCCTTCTCGACACTGAAGATTTGCCCGCTCCACTGCATCATCTCTTTGTCAAGCGCGGATAATTCAATGTAAAAGGCGCGGGATGGATCTTCGCAGATGGGCATGTGGTTGATCAGATCACGAACGACCGGTTGCATACCTTTGGCCTTCCAGTCCGGATGCAGACTGTATAAAGCTTCGATGATCATGTCGCATTCAACTATCCCAGGGCAAATAGGTGCCGTCTGCGCAATGACATGGCCGAGAACGAAACCCTTATATTTATCCGACTGCGTGTTGATGCGGAAACGGGCTGTTTTCTGTTTCTTGTCTTGGTATCCGACAAAGTCCCACAGGGCGAGCGGCTTGGGTTCGAGGGCTCCGGCCTGCTGCTTGCTCCAAACCTCACCTCTTTCTTTCACAAGCGCCTCAGCAGCCTCTCGAACCTTCTCAGCCGGTGATTTCAGTGGCAACCAATGACGCGATGCGGGTGACTTGTCAAATTGGTATGGCGGCAGAAGCAAAGACGCATACTGGAGTGTCTGTTGCTGGTGGTGGGCCCAGAACGCCATGCGCAATCCCTGCTTCCAGAGCGCGACGGTGGCGTCTGTCAGCCCGTCAAATCCCTTGGTATTGGTAATCGAGACGGCTTGGAAGTAGTGCTCTGGAGTTGCGACATTGCTCTGGGCGAGGGCACGGGCTGCCATGACAGTGATGGTGGAATTGGAACCAGCCTCCAGGAACACAGCTTGCGGATGTCGTTTGGCGAGACGCTGCACAGCATGGTTGAAGAAGACCGGCTGACGCATGTGTTGAGGAACGAACGTCCAGTCCAGCAGCTCATTGCTCTCTTGAGTTGCGCGTTCCACAGGGATGACTGGCTTGTGGAAAGTAAGCCCTTTGCCAACCTGCCCTAGGCCAGCAACGAGCTTCTCGACCAGGGCTGAATGAAAGGCATTGGTCACGCTGAGACGCTTGTTCTTGGTGCTTGAGAACTTGGCAGACGAAACCATAGTTTGCTGCAGGGCGTCAACAGCGGCAGTAGATCCAGCAAGGGTGAAGCTGCGCGGTCCGTTATAGCATGCGATATTGACGGAGCCATTCCGGCCGGCAGACCGATTGACTTCCTGCAGAAGACTCTCCACTAGATCCAGATCGGCTTCTACCGCGACCATCGCTCCAGGATCGGTTCCCCAGGAATCGCGCACCAGCTTGGCCCTCGCTGCCACGAGTCGAACCGTGTCCCGGAGGCTGAGAGAGCCAGCCACGCACAGCGCTGTAATCTCCCCAAAGCTATGGCCTACAACGGCCACGACCTTGGTCTCAAGCCCACAGTCCATCCAAGTCTTGGCACATGAGTACTGCATAGCAAATAGCACGGTCTGCAGCTTGATCGGATCTCGGATAGGCTGCTGCGAGAATATGTCAGGGTAGATGGATCCCAGACCAAGAGACGTTATCATTCGGTCGCATTCATCGAGGTGCAGACGAAGCATAGTTACGCTATCGTATAGCTTACGGTCAAGCCCGACGAAAAGCGAGACCTGGCCACCGAAGCACAAGATGACGGGTCTGCTAGCCTTGGCCGGTGTGACTCCTGCTCGTAGAGCCGAGTCCTTCTCCGGCGCAGAGGCCACCTGGGCCAACTTCTCCTGAAACTCGGCCATCGAGCGACAGCTGAAAATGAAGCTCTGCGCCAACCCACGATTGGATTGCCGGTTCAGAACGTATGAGATATCGGCTAGCGTGCTGGATTCTTGAGGCAATGAACGGCAATAAGAGGATAGCTTAGCAGCGTACGCAGAGATGGCCCGAGCGTCGAGGCCTGGGATCCAGAAAGGATATTGTGAAGTCTCTTCGACGGCCATGCTCGGTCTCAGAGACTTGGGTGGTTGCGCGACAATTAAGCTGGCATTGGACCCGCAAGCGCCATAATTGTTGATCAGAGCCATTTTGTGATCCTCCTCCCAGGGCCGCAATTTGGTGACCACTTCCATCATATCATCAGCCCGCACGTCGATGCCGTGATTCATCTTATTGAAGCTGGCCTGAGGCGGAATGAAGGCGCCCCGCATCATCATGATGACCTTGATCAGCGCCAGCACGCCGGATGCGCCTTCCGTATGACCTATATGGCCTTTCACAGATCCGATGGGAAGCTTCTTTACGCGGCCAGAGGCAGGGCCTCCAAGCGCAGTGCGAATACTTTCGTATTCGGCTGGATCTCCAACCGGAGTGCCTGTACCATGTGCCTCGACCAGGGAAATATCCCGCGCCGCGACCTTGGCCGAGCGTAACACGTCCGTGAAGAGTCGTGAAAGCGACGGAGCGTTAGGCACAAATAGCGGCGTGCTGTTCATGTTCTGGTAGACGGCTGTGCTGGGAATCACGGCGAGAACGGGGTTGCCATCTCGGATGGCGTCCGACAACTTCTTGAGAAAGACAAAGCCCAGACCTTCAGCACGACAATATCCATCAGCGCTGTCATCGAACGGCTTGCATTGTCCGCTTGGGCTCACAAAGCTGCCAGCAGCGAGATTTTGAAACCACATCATGTTCGTGATGGTGTTCGATCCACCCGCTAATGCCGCGCTGCATTCGCCGGACAAGAGATTCCGACACGCCGTGTGTATAGCAACCGTTGATGACGAGCATGCTGTATCGAATGTCATGCATGGACCAGTCCAGCCAAAGTGGTGCGATACCCTTCCAGTGACGAAGCTCTTCAGCGCCCCAGTCGGTGTGAAAGCATTTGGTTCGTGACAGCTAATGTTGTGCTCGTAATCGACGCCGCAGGAACCTAGATACACGCCAACATGCATCTTACCGTTCATATTGGTGCTGTCGCTGTCGGTCCCTTGCCCAAGTCCATGTCCATGATCTAGCTCCGAAAAGTAGCCTGACTGCTCCACCGCCTGGTAGGCTGCCTCCAGCACTAGACGGCTCTGCGGGTCCATGGCGGTTGACTCGCGCGGGCTGCGCTTGAAGAATTTGTGGTCAAAAGCATCCGAGTCGCGAACGAAGCACCCATAATACTGGCGCTTGGGGTCGCTATCTGGCGCTTCGCGGAATAATATATCGTGCATCAATCGGTCCCTGGTGATAGGCACGTGCTGGGACTGTCCACTTCTGAGCATTTCGGCATACTCGGCCAGGTCATCGGCGCCGGCGGTCTTGACGGACATACTAACGACAGCAACGCTGTCTTTATTGCTCTCAAGTGCAACAGCGAGATTGGAAGAGAGATCATGTTCAGATCCTGCTGCAGCTACTGCGGGTGCAGGCTGCGTGTTCAGCACGCCAGCGGGGAGCTGCGATATATCCACATCCACCCCCGTCTCCTTTTCCAAGGCCAGATCTTCAAAGTGCACTTATCGAGTGTCCAGACCCCGCATCAGAGTCGGTGGCACACAGCGCTCCATGCCAAAAGTCACGACAAAGGGCTTTTTCGCCTTGGTGGCTACAGCAGAAAAGGTTCCGTACCAGTCGCACTGGTTGACCAGGATGGAACGTAGAACCATCTCGGTCATGCTCTCTTGGTGTTTGGAGGATACGAGATCCCCCTTGCCGCGGTTGTCGTAGGTAGGCAAAGCGAGATTTGCAGTGGCGGCGTGCTGCAGATCAGGCATGGAGCTGCAAAATTGGACAAGGGCATCGGTGTGGATCTTCCGATCGGCGTCAGGGCTATGGATATGGCCCTTGATACCAATCTCAGCTACAATGGCACCAGCAGCGCGGAGCTGCTTCACGAGAAGTGGAGCCGTGGACTCGGATGTCGTCACCGTCGCTCGCGCCTCGTCGTAGAGAACGGCGATATAGGCATCAGGAGAACGGGCGTCGATAATTCGCCTCACTTCGCTGGCCTGTTTTGAACCAAGCCATGCTATTGCGAAAGAGATTGAACCGCCTTTGCCCGAAGTCTTGTCCCAGACCTCTCGCGCGTCGACCAGAGCGCCCATGAGCATGGCTAGCCGGACCGCCGTGGCCCCGTACTTTTGAAAGTCCTGACGGTTGCTGGCGCTGGCGACGGACAGCGCTCCCAGCAGCCCAAAGCAGAAGCCCAGCGTTTCAAATTTGCTGTTGCTCTTTGAGGCTGCGACCACGCTAGCCTGCAAATCTGCCGGTGGCTGTCCTTGGTGGAGGAGCTCAAGATAGCGCCAGTACTGCGTGAGCTGTATTAGCACCACCAAGGGTCCGACGATAATGCTGGGAAGGGTGGCTTCGGAGGGTATGTCTGTTGCCCCGTGTCGAAGCCACGAGTCCAGGTCAGCGAGCTGGCTGGAACCCGGGACCGCGCGGGCGACCTCGGGCATTACGGAATTCAAGCCATTCAAATAGGTTGGTAAGCCGGATATGGTATCTAGGATCCAGTCTCGGTGAGGGCTTTGAGATATTGGCCGTATCAGCGTCTCCATCGATTGCTTTGTGAAGGTGCCGACATGGGGTCCGAAGAGGAAGATTGTGGACTCGCGAGAGTCATTGTCGGGCTTGATCTGTAGCTTATTGCCTGTCATTGTGGCTTTAGGCGTGCAGGCTGAAATCAGGATAGACCGAGACAGAGAGAGAAATGAAGTGTCAGTATTTGCTGAACCTGTGTTGAAATGCCGCGTTGTTGAATGTGTCTGGTCTCATTTCTTTGCAAGCCAGGTGCGTTGCCGAGCGAAGGGGTATAGTGCTCAAGCTGTGTCAATGCCTGTCCAGATCGGAGATCTCGAAAGGGGGTCTATGAGAGTCTGCAAAGACTGTTGAAGCCGTATGAGTCTTGCCGTAGTAATGTAGATTCACATCCAGCCCAACCTTTATCAAGTACTGGGACATAGCTATCAGCCTCGCTGACAATCTGGCGGACATGAATAGAGCAGAGTCGTGCTTGCTTGCACGTGTTGGACCGCATGGCGCGTGGCATCGGCGCTGCGATGACGATCAGCGGGACTTAGCCGAGGCAACGGTGCTGGATTCAGGAGTTCTTGGAGTCAGGAGTTTCGATTCTCAGGTACGACTATGCCTCTCGACCCGGTCTGACGCAGCGCCCGTGTTATTGTGTCTGAGTATCTGCGTGGGCGGACTTGCCGCGGTCACCAAGTCCGAAAGTCCGGTGTAGCAACCCGCCCTGGCCGTCCTGCCCGCCCCGCCCTTATGTGAAGGGCCATCACATCAGGATGAAGGATGAAGATGGGAGCTGAGATGCGCTTGAGGCCTGCTCCATAGCATGCAGAGCACGTAGGCCTGGTCGTGCAGTGAAGCCAAGACTTTGTCATCGCGTATCTGATTGGCCGACAGTCCCCCTCCCGGCTGAATGGGATGCTGATTGCCGCCTTTACTGTACCCTATTGTGCCTATCACTGGCTGCTGGCCTTTCGCACAGCACACGGGAAGAATGTCACAAGAAACAATCATGTTCGAATGGGGGAATGAGGTGCATATAAGCTACGTCAAGACTAATACGAATACGACAGATCGCGATAGCTCCAATTGTGGACCAATCGTTAATCGCTTAACCAACGGCTGAGTACCTCTAGTACCTATAACACCACCCCCAACCTTTTCCCTCCTCCTCCTCCTCTCTTCCACCTTTCTTCCACCTTGCCTCAATCTTTCTCTTCCACCCCCGCCCGAAGATGGAGCCAGACCGGGCTGCGATCCCCATCGAGGCCGTAGTCGATTCCCCCACCTCGGACTCTTCCCATACTCTTCCTCGACAAGATTATGAGAGCGTCGTGAAGAATGAGAATGCTTCAGGCCAAGATCCCGCCAACGATGGCGAGCACCGCTACGACTATCCCACAGGCCTCAAGCTTGCCTCGATCCTGGCAGGCGCCACCATGGTATACTACCTCCTTTTCCTCGACCTGGCCATCATTTCCACCGCAACGCCCGCCATTACTACCGAATTCGACGCCTTGATAGACATCGGCTGGTACGCGGGTGCCTATCAACTGGCAAGCGCTGCCCTCCAGCCACTGAGTGGCAAGATCTACACCTATTTCTCCCTCAAGGTATGTCGACTGCCGCCCCTCCAGTCCGCTCGCTTGACTGAGCCTAACTCTTCCCCAGTGGACCTTTCTCGCCTTCTTCTTCGTCTTTGAGCTGGGTTCGGCCATATGCGGTGCGGCACAATCGTCAGCTATGTTCATTATCGGCCGCGCCATCGCCGGCCTTGGTTCTTCCGGCCTGTTTACTGGCTGTCTTACCACCATCGCCAATTGCGTCCCAAGAGAGCGGCGGCCCTTGTTCCAAGGAATCAACATAGGTATTGGCCAGCTCGGTCTTGCGTGCGGCCCCGTCGTCGGAGGTGCTTTCACAACCGGCGTCTCATGGAGATGGTGCTTCTACATTAACCTACCCATCGGTGCTGTCGTTGCCCTCTGCCTCGTCTTCAATAAAGTGCCAGAGGCAAGTGTCAAGCCTCCCTGGCGCCACGTTCTCGGCACCGCCGTCAAGTCGCTAGACCTGGTCGGATTTGCCCTTGTTAGCCCGGCTGTGATTATGCTTTTGTTGGCCCTCGAGTATGGCGGAAACCAGTATGCCTGGGACAGCTCGGTCGTCATTGGCCTGCTATGCGGAGCCGCTGCTGTCTTTGCGCTCTTTTTATTCTGGGAACACCGAGAAGGGGACGGCGCAATGATCCCGTTTGCTTTCCTCAGGAGCCCTGTCGTCCGATCAGCATCACTGACGCAATTCTTTGCCCTCGGCGGCATTCTCATTGGCGACTTTTACCTGGCCATCTTCTTCCAGGTCGTCCACAATGATTCGCCTCTGATGAGCGGCGTGCATTTGCTTCCGGTAACACTGGGCCTGGTCATATTTACCCTCGTCACCGGCGGCTTGATACAAGCCACGGGCTACTATCTACCCTGGATTCTAGCGGGTAGTGCCATCGCAACCGTTAGCTACGGACTCATGTCAACACTGAGCCCCACAACTACCTTCGGGCAATGGTTCGGCTACTTATGCCTCTACGGCATCGGTAGCGGCGTGGGAAATTCAGGTGTAAGTTGCTTCCAATCAATTGCCGGGTCGTGCTCCAAATCTGACATCTCCCTACACATTTAGGCATACATCGCCGTCCAAAGCCTCGTCCCCCTGAAACAGATCCCCACGGCCATCGCGATCATCATCTTCGCCCAGAACGTGGGCGCCGCCGTTTGGGTCGTCGTCGCCAACGCCATCTTCAACAACAGCCTGCGCAAAGAACTGTCGCAGCGAGCGGCGCTCATCGGCCCCAGCCCCGAGGTCATCATCGAGGCTGGTGCCCGCAACATCCGCGCCGCGGGCCTGACTCCCTCTCAACTGGCCGCCGTCCTGGTGGCCTATGGCAAGGCGATTGATCGGACCATGTATCTCGGCATTGCCGTGTTCGGCAGCGTCATGCTTGTTGCATGGGAAATGGGCTTTGAGAACCTCAAAGAGGTCGAGCGGCAAAAGGAGCTCAAGAACGATAGCACGTCGGAGGAGGGAACGGATGTCTCATCGGATGTCAAGCCTGTGGAGCAGGTGCGCACGTGAGCCGGGAGGTCTGGGAGCAGAGTAAGAATAATGGCCGGGAGGTTTGCATCCATATGGCCGCCATCGGTGTGTGACTATGCATAGCGTTGTACAGTCTGTATCGCCAGCTCGAGGCTGCAGCATTCATGGAATTGTCAGAGGCATAGATGCCAGCAACACTAGGAAATTTAATCCCTTCAAGGAGTCACATTGATCACCATATTACTAGGTAGTAATCGAGACAGCTGCTTGATGTGACTTCGTCGTCGCATGATTCAATTCTACCAACAGCTTTCCTTCAGCCACCTCGATCATACATCAAGTGAATCTGACACTTAGTTAGCCATCTCCCAAATTTACGACCAATCCATCTCCCCGCCACGACTCTTCCCAACTAACAGCATGGATCTACCACAGAATCGGTCTCACTACACGGCCGAAACATCACCGATATAGCGAGGCGATCAGGTCCTTAAGCTATCCTGCTTTTCGCAGTGGGGCGTGTGCACACCGGAGCGCAGGTGCGCGCCCGCAGGTGCCCGACCATTCATGCCTATATATCACATCTGTGGTGCCAAGTGACCATTGCGCCAAAAGATCGACCTTCTAGCATAGCGTGCACCAAAAATATCTATCTGTTATCTCTCTTCAACATCGCCACTTGCAAAAAGCAGGTCGGGCTGGGAAATTCCAAAGTACAAAATCCCCCGGCTAATATAAATTTATATAGGGGGGAATTCCACGATTTCCTAGTCTAACTTATATTTCTTTGATACATTCGAAGACCCTTTCTTAGCCGAAGTAGATATCCTTTTTGACAAGTCTTCCGCCTCGGACTTCCACGGGGTTTCGCTAATGACGAGGTCAAAGTCTTTAGATAGGAGGTTGATAGGCAACGGGTACGATGCCTTCTAATTTTTAGTTAGCTTGAGGTTGGTATATCGGCTCCTAACGTACAATTTCTAATAAATTTGGGGGCCATTGTTCGTGATCGGTCGATCGATAGGTATAATACCTTCCATTCTTGCGGATGATCAGGGCAAGGTCCGCGTGACATAATCGCGCCAGTTGATCGGCCTTCTTCAACAGATTCGATTTCCTTCTGGTAAATTTCTGGGTCTTCGCTTTTGCTGCGTAAGGCATATTATGAGGTTGATAGAATGCTAATAAAAGTTCGAGCAATCCCACCAAGTTATCCTTACCTTATATATAGATAAGCACAGAGTCATCCAATTCTGACACCCCTCTCCAATTCTAGCACCCCTCTCTAATTCTGGTACCCCCTCCAATTCTGGCACCCCCCTCTGATTTTGGCACCTATAGTTAGCGCCTCTGAATGCTCGACAAAGATTGCCCCAAGAATTCCCAGCAAGGTTGGCAGTAAAGGACCCGCTTTAGACTTGAGGCTTGCTAGTTGTGTCGCCTTCAAGCTTAATGTAAGCGATGAGTTCATCGTCGACTCGTAGCCTATTAATGACATCGAGGATAAAAACATAAATATCAACAATAGGGACAATAAAATCCTGGGAGACCCTTCCTAGGAGAGCCAAGCTTTCAAGAGTTGCGTTTAGGGAAGCAGAAATTGACAGTACCAGCTTGACACTGCGTCATCCTAAGCTAGAAGCCACTTTGTGAAAGTGCGTGATGTTATCAATCATCCTCTTCACGGATTAAAGAGTGATGTAGATGTGAACATGTTTTGACCTACTCCCAAGACAACAAACCCTTCTTCCAATTGCGACCCCTTTCGACCCGCAAAGACCCTATAATTTTCAAGATCCTGCGCACTAAAGTATCTCACCCGTTCAAACATCCTATAAGTGTTGAGTTCCTACCAGATCAAAGTCCCTAGGCTGCTCAATCTCCTACAATTCAAAACGTCCCATGAGCCTCAAGTCCCTACCAACCGCAAAGTCCCACTCCCTGAACGACCTTGGTCGCCCAGGCCTCCTACCAATCGCAAAGTCCCACTCCCTGAACGACCTTGGTCGCCCGGGCCTCCTACCAATCGCAAAGTCCCACTCCCCGAACGACCTTGGTCGCCCTCAGATATGGTGAGGTAAAGGAGGGTGTACCGCTCTTCAAAGAGTAGGGGAGGTCGGAGTAGTGCGGGCCCAAGGGTGGTAGGGAAGCTTGACGCATAGGGACTTTAGATCTCGTGGAAAGATCAGCCCCGTCTCTAGACAGGATCACGAAACAATGTTCCCCCTTCCACTTCTAGCCTCGAAGGTGAGCAGCGGCTGCTTTAAAGTGAGCCGGGGTGAGCGGCCCTGAGCCGTACCTGAGCCGAGGTAGCTCCCGCAGGGCAGTACAGGGGCGCAGCAAGCTGGAGCCTGGATGGGCTCCCTTGAGCCCGGCTTCAATTGCCTTCATTGGCGGGACGCTGGTGCCTACAATCCCTCAATGTTGCTGCGTAGCACCCCCCAATCATTGCTGCCTAGGTTCACCCTCCCTCACTGGCATGGCCCGACCCTTTCACTAGATCATGTCCAATACCTATTTTTCCCGGGCCATAGTTCTACTCGCAGTGCATAAAATACCATCCATCCCTGCGTCATCTTCTATCTTTTCTTTGCCTCTCCTCTCCCTTTTGCCCCTGCCCCAGTCTCTCTGCAGACGGCGACGTTATCCTGGTTGTTAGGCCGGAAAAGGTGAAGCTTCGTGTTCATTCGCTTTTTCTCAAGGCAGCCTCGAGACCGTTCTCCGCCATGTTTGGGCCAGACTGGAAGGAAGGCCATAATTTATTCGGTCGAGGTAGGCCAGTAGAGCTAAAGCTGCCCAAAGAGAATGCCGCCACGCTGAAGCTTATCTGTGCCATCATTCACCACCAGAACAACATGGTGCCTCAAACCCTTGCCGCAGGCGACGTTTCAGGGATTGCTGTTACGGCGGACAAGTATGATTGTATTAATGCTCTGTTTGCTAGAAATTGGCTTCAGCCTCCTGAAAACGAAGGTGGCGATATAATGATACTCAACCACGGTGGTCCCTACCTTGGTCTCTCATGCGAAGAGATTGAGTCTGCTATGGCCTGGAAGGTATTCTGTAAGCATCTTGACGATCAACTCGGGCATTTTGAATATATGACTGACTGGTCAATGTATAGGTCTGCGAGAAGAACGAAGAAGCCTTGCAAGGCTGAATCTAGCAGAAATACTATTGGCAGGAATAAAGGGCGGGACCAGGATACATATTCACAAGTGTGGATAGTCAAGCAAAAATATATATGCCTATTTGAAGCTGCTAGAAAGACAGGACCTTTGGCCAACGCGCTTGCTTTGTATCTTTGAAGCAATGAAGTACATCCCCGTACGCCGAAATGTACCCTTGAGCGAAAAAGAGTCGAGGTACCTCGAGCGCCGGCAGGCCATACCCGTAGTTGATCACAATCTGTGATACAGAAAGCCTTCCTAGCAAGTCAGTCATCATTTCCCTCCCCTCTAAGCTTTCTCCGGCCGAAAATGCTTTGGCCTTGGGAAGGACATCATGCGGCTATGTAGAGGGAAACAAATTTGAACGGATCTCGCCATGTATGGGCACAGATGGGTCTAGCATGCACCATCTCTATGTTGAGAAGACAATGATTGAACCGCTTCCTGCTCGCCAAATGCCTCGACTCCCTCGATTGATGGATATCCTACCTCGAATCCCAGTTTGTAAATGACAGCGCCTGGGCCTATCCCCGTGATGTATTTTCTGAATTGCTTTTTCTCATGTGATGCGACGTATGGATTGGCGCGAAAGCCAAAGAAGTCCTTATATTCTAACCACATGCATAGATACCCATTGACGAGAGTCGGTCGTGGAAAGAGGATGTCTGGAGTTAACGGACCTACCTGCTGTTGACGTTGTTGACGTTCGTCAAGGAACTGATAGCCAAGCTCTGTAAAATGCTTTCGAAGGTTCCGTTCAGCAGATAAGGCTCTTTTGGTCCGCTCGTTTTGTTTCTGCTGACGTGCTTCCACACCTTCAGGAGAGTTGTCTAGTGGTAACAAACGATGAGTCGCATTGATTAAAGAGCAAACAATGTCTCGTCCCAACTCTGTCTGTGTCTGTTCGATGATCCTGTCTGGACTTGGCTTCTGAGAAAGAAGCTTGCGAGCAACTTTGAAGACAGTGTCCACTTCAGATCTGGGAATCCCTGTGTAGTCGTGGCTGCTGTTAAGAGTAACGAGAATTGTCTGAAACGTTTGAGGCTCTATCAACTGAGACGGTGTCGTTTGGACGCGTGGATTCGGGGATAGTGCTTTCTTCGAGATATCCTGGGCTGGTTGGCCATGTGACTTATGTTCGCGTGATGTATGAAGGTGTTGCTTGAGAGCCAGGCCAGAATTGAAACCTCGTTGACAACGTTTACAGCTGGCGTGTTTGAGCGAAGTCTCCAGATGTTGATTGAGCGCTTGCAGATCGCCAAAATCACGAGTGCAAAGACCACAAGGTATCATTTTTGCGGGTATATTTTGCTATGATGTACATTCAGCAGATGTCCCCCAAAGGGTCTCCGACGGCTGTCTATCAGCGGTATTTATCGCAGGAACACAGCTTGAACAGTTGCAGGCGTCTCCAAGTCGAAACTCGTGCTGCTCGAGATGGGCTGAGATACGTGTTTCCAGGATAACTCGGGGCTGCTTTGTGTCACATCAACGCGGGAGCGCGACGCGGGAGATCGTGGCATGCAGACCGCTGACTCGACGACTGCGGTCAATTTATTTGCCAGCAAGCGAGTCAAAATGGTCAGAAGACAGTGCTGTCTCAGTGAGGTGGGCAAATGCCAGCATCGACGCTGCTCTAGGACTTGGTGGGACTTGTAGGAAAGTCGCGAGGATCTCTTGCGGCTGATCACTTCCGGCGCAGCGAACGCGTGCCCCTGACCTGCGAAATCAACCACGAAACCTATTGTAGCAAGGTGCCACACAAAGCCAAGCACGACCCTGTCCGTATCTTCAGAAACATGGAAGAGAGGGAGTCCTATATAGCTTCGAATGATGAGGATGAAGTTGCGGGATTCAAAGATTTGAACACGGGATCTGGAACGCGGGATCTTGAGAGCAGAAGCCTAGATCCACCCCTCAGCAGGTGTAATGGCTAGACGATATTACGCCAACAGTTCTATCACCACTGCACTGCTCGAAATTCGTACACCATACAGTCGCTGGGGTATAGAAAGGGTATGAATTGCCGTTATCATCAAAGAGAACATGGCGAAGAAATCACCGGACGAGTGTTACGGCCACTTTCTCCTTGGAGGTTGAACCTAGGTTGTTCTCGTAGAGCGGAGTATCAAGGACTAGATAAGCAGGCTTCGTTCTAAACTGGTCTGGTACAAATACTGTATTCAGTGTCTAGGAGATATAACTTAGAGATCGTTACATGAGTTGAATACGAAGCTCCTATCTAGTTGGAAACATCGCTATCTATATAGACATAGGAAATGTTGCCAAGACTGGGTGCTCAGCATGCTCAGTGACCTGAGCATACCTATTACTATTGCTTACCGTACTTAGTCCCCTGAGCCCTTTGAGCATGAACCATGCCCTTACGTTCGCATACCAAGCGATCCCAGGGTCACGGCTTGGCGGTACCTAATACTCCTAACATTATAGTCGGGGGTATTATTATACTATCTAGATTTTTAATATAATTTTTAAGTTTCTTTTAAACGACTATAACGACGAAGAGGTTAAAAATTAGAAATAAATTTAGATAACTACTATATATATATTCTATTTATCTATATTAATATTTTATATCTATTATATTAATACCTCGATTCTAATTAAATATATATTAGAATATATATAAAGTAAATTATATAGATATAGTAACTAGAATTCTAAAACTAGGGAGTAAATATATATATAAATTCGCCTATAATATACCTAGATAATATATTAAACCCCGCTATATCTATTATAATAAATATTTATATAGATTTAATTATCGTATTATAATTAGAAAATATTATATATATTATAGGCGTATTATAGTAATAGATAAATACTATATATCTAATTTACCTAGATACGATCGTAATACTATTTAGCTAAAAATTTAAGCTTCTATTTAAAATATATTTACGCTATATACTACTCGTCTATTTTCTTTTTTAATACGGTTACTAGTTATTATTAGCGAATCTAACGAAGAATTATTCTATAAAAATATTTATAGAGTTTAAATATTAATAAAGCTATAAACTCGTTTAATTCGTTTAGAAGCGAGGATATAAAATATTTATACTATTCGCGCTATTTTAAAAAATATTAACGTAATTTTAGGAAATTTTTAGAAGATTTATAGATATTTACGTAATAAATTTAACTTTATATCAATATTTAGACTTTTCTCTATAGAATAATATATCTATTATCTAATTTCAACTAGCGTAAACTAAACTATAATTAAAAGTAAATTCTAAATTTATTCTAATTATAGTTTAATATACGTTAATCTAAATCGAATAATAAATATATTAATTTTTTAAAAAAGTCTAAATATTAATATAAAGTTAAATTTATTACGTAAATATGTATAGATTTTTTAAAACTATATTAATATCTTTAAAAATAGCGTTAATAGAATAAATATTTTATATCTCCGCTTTTAAACGGATTAAACGATTTTCCGCTTTATTAATATGAAGGTCGATTTAACTAAACTATACGAGCGCGCGCGCGTAGCTTTTTATTTAAACGTAGAGGAGTTAAATAAATAGATAGTAATAAAGAGAGTAAGCTAGGTAAAATATTACTAGGATTAGGTATCTAATTACCCCTATTTACCGGGCGCGCTCGCTAAAGCGAAAGCGTCTAGGCGAGCGTTAAATAAGCGAAGAATAGATTTTTATTACCTTTAGGTACTAAACTATCTCCATTCGGCTACCTAAAACCTAATAAGTAATATAAGGTATAATAAGATAGTAATAGTACTTATATACCTTATAGTAAGATAGTAGTAGTATCTATATACTAGCTACTGTGTGGCCAAACGATGTACCGTCCAACAAACCCAACCTCAAATTCCCACTGGTACCTGTCATTCCCACAAATCAGTACATCTCTCTCATTTCTCTGGGTTTCTTTTCCTACATACCAAGACCAATTACCTCCCCACCTTTCCCCTGCTTCACACATTTCCAATACCCAGTATTTGCCGCATACCACAGATCCAGCCAAGAACTATGATCGGATTCTTCAGGACGTACCACGTCAAGAACCACATCACAGTGACCGCCGGCTAACCACACCGTCAGCGCATCTATGCACGAGTCCTATCTTCCTTTGAAAGAAGCCCCAGTGCACTCACGAGCTTGATAAGCCGTTGGCAGAATATTCCTCCATCTGGAGACCACGCCTGCGCGTCCAAATAACGCATTAGTCTCACCCAAAGGCATGAGATCCAAGGCTTTGGCGCAAGCCGCAGCTTGGGGAATCAATGCAGTTGGCAGGTCAAAGCAATGAACTTCCCGTGGTGGATAAGATCTTGTGTGGCCGCGCATCAAGACGACCATTCGCTCGTGTGAGCCTACGTTGTCACGAAGTCAGCATGGTTTGTGGTCTCTAGTCCGGTCTCTGTCATGACCGATGTGAATGTTCTGTCGAGCATACTGGATTGTATGATTCGATAGTGGTTTTGGGGGGCAATCTACCCTGTCCTGAGAGTGCTCCACCAGCTCCATGCCTCTGCACACAACCCTGTGCCAGTGTGGTCGCCGCATGCTTGATCTCGGCCCAGCAAGTTAGCTCTTCGGCAACTTCCATCATACGCGTTTGAATCCTGATTTCGATTGTACACAAGCCGTCCGCTGTCGAGATAAGATCACGGTTGTTAGCCGTGAAGTCAAGGAGATTTTGGACTAACGACTCTCGGTCGTAAGAGGCAAATAGGAAAAGGCTTGTGCTTACGGCTTATGACCTGCCACGGCACGGTAAGTCCAAAGTTCCCAGTCTTTCCGCGTCTTCCAATATTTATTACAGTATTGTCGCCCGGTAACGAGTCAATCGCTTGCTGGCAGCTTGCAAGTCTTGGAGCGCCCCACGTTTCCTTTTCACATGTCAATGCGGGTGCACCCAGAGGGCCAGCGGAGGCTTCGAGTGAAAGCGATGATGAGGTATTAGTCGGAGCGAGGTCAAAGGTGTGCGAAGCGTCTTGTGGATCCGTAGAGTTTACTGTGCTTGAGATGTTACCTAGTATGTCGGCATACAAGGAAAGATTGCTTGAAGACGGAAGCCTTATCAAATCTTTTGCAGGATTGGCATTCGTACGAGGCTTCAGAGTACCTGACAAGACAGGTATGAATACTGGGAACAGCAAACAAAGGTAATATGTGATTCGAGCCATCATACCTAAAGTCCAATGTAGCTAACCACCGAACGACCTGAACAGAGATATCTATAGGCGTTCAAAGACAGGTCTGTGCTGAGACACGGTCGCATTCTGAGAGTGTGGCTCGACTTGCGCTTGGACGGGTGTCGCCTTGTGTTGAAACAGCAGTCGCAGGTGTACGTTGCAAAGCGCCTTGTCGACTTCGCCTCCTGGAGTGCGTGAACTCAGCCGATAGTGTGCCACGCTGTAAGCGATCTGGTGCTGTTTCCCACTGAAGACTTTCGTTTTCAATTGATCATCTCAGAAAACAAGCTTTCCCTATGCGACCAAATAGTTCAACGAGAAACATTGCTACAGCCGGTAAAAATAGGATACCGCGCCACTCCAAAATCTTCCGAGGGTTCTCAGCCGACTATGAAGCCTATCTGTTGTAGGGTTGAGGTTTGTCGAAATGTGACTTTGGCTGAAGGAGGTCTGGTGGAAATACTGTAGGATCTTGCAGGCGCTTCCAACTGTCGAGCTTCAGTGAGCACTGCCTTATCGTCCCAATTGAATGAGCTCGCAGCTCGGGCATCCAGAGTGTTCGGTCTGGATCGCCACGTCTTTAGTGCTGAAGGTACGTGGATGGGTTAGCCATAGAGATTGACTGCCGTTCGAGAGTCCGTTCTCATGGGTCGTTGCTTTAATTCTGCCAATCGACTGATACATCGTAGTATACGCCTCATCGGCAGTTTGTCGCCATAATAGTTGCTGGAGCAGTTCTGTTGACCTGAGAACTTTAGTACTTACGGCCATCTGGATTAGCGGCAAGAAGATGACCTGGCTCTAGTATTATAAGGTAGGTTAAAGAGGCTTTGATAGCTAGAATCCAAGAACCTTTAGATTGTCTCTAAGAGTACATTCCCGACTATACGGTCTAGCTACGACGCTTCTATTACGTCAAGTCTAGCGTTACGACTTTTATATCCTCTATAGAGATCTAGGGGAATGAGAGCTTTATAGTAGTAAACAAATTAAGTAATTAGTATACGCTCAACGGCTATACAATCGCAATATAAATATAAAGTTCTCTATAGGTACGCCTTCCCTTTAAACTCCCTACTCCCTATAGGAAGCTTCGGTTATTAGAACCCCTAAATGTAGTAAATAATAATTTAAAGCTATCTAAATATTATAATAGATAATAAGCTACGGGAATAGATTATTAAAAACTATAGTAATATATAAATAACTATCTAGAATCGATTCTTTCTATACTTTTTGACAATGCTGATTGTGGTTGCGCCCAGGCAAGATGAACCATGGTAAATGCTTGGGGGATTAGACTCCTTCAGCGACCAGACCCCTCCAGCGACTAGACTCCTTGAGCGACCACATCCCCAGCGCGACTAGACTCCTTCAGCGACTAGACTCCTTCGCATGTCATTCAGACGGATGTCGCTTTCACACCCTTTCTTTTAAGGCACACGTGACCAGTCCGACCTTGCCTGGAAACTTTTGCCTACGAAAAAGTTCCTAGGAGACTCATTTGGCTCTCGGCGTAATGATGGTCCGAGAATTCCTACCAGTGGCTCCTAGGAACTCTTTCCTGGGAGATAATCGTGCTGAGGGTGGCGCGATGTCAAGCCAGCATTTTAAAGCTTGGCTCTCCTAGGAAGAGTCTCCTAGGAAGAATCTCCCAGGATTGCTGATGGTTCGGACACTGCGTCATCCTAAGCACGATTTATCTCCTACGAAAGACTTCCTAAGAGCTACTAGTAGGAATCCTCGGAGACCATTAATACGCCGAGAGAAATCTCTCCTAGGGACTTTTTTGTTAAGAACAGATTAGCGTAACCAGGGTTATTGGTTTCGCAGCCAATATTATGGCAAGCTATACTCGAGCGCCAAGGCTGTCGAGCATCATGCTCTACATGCTTGAGCCTCGAGCATCGCGAGCAATAGTCTTGGCATGGATTTCCTATGTCTATATAGATGGCGATGTTTCCCATAGATAGGAGCTTCGTGCTCAACTCATGTAACGATCTCTTATTTATATCTCCTAGGCACTGAATACATACTTTGTACCAGACCAGCTTAGATCAGCCAACCCAAGAGTGCGTGATGTTATCAATGATCTTTCACGAATAAAGAGTGAAGCTATAAAGCTTGTGAGAGCTTAGATGGTAGTGGAGGTCATCGAGAGTATAAGGACATTCAGCAGGTAGGACGTCAGGGTATAGGACGTGTCGGTTATACAGTCGCCAAAGATGAGAAGTGAGTGCTAGGAGGGAGGCGTCACCATCTCTCGTGGCAACGCATCGATCAGTCATCCTTGCTATACGCATCAGTTGATGGGACTCGCAAGGTTGGAAGGGTCAAATGTCGTGTAGAGCGCAATTCGTCGATCGATCGTAGATAGCACTCCAAAAGGCAGCAATCGAATTAGCAACATTTGAATAGACGAATGCGCATCAATTTAACAGTAGATCGCAAGCAACATGCAACACTCGTCAACAATCGACGAAGTAGTAGCACTTTCATAGGCATTAATTTCTTAGAAAGCACTCTCACGACGCATTAGAATAACGACAAAGCAAGGCACGACAATGTTGCAAGTTGCGTCGCCAAGAACTCAAAGTTTAACAAAGGACAAAACAAAACGTATTAGAGAAGATTCGTTTTATGTCGAAGCTAACAAGACGATAGCACATGGGACAACAACATGCTAGAAGATTTGTTAAGCTCTTGTATTCTATTGCGTCATTTTTAAATATCATGCTCGTAAAGCACTAAGAGCTATCTACGAGAAAATATTTTATGTGTTGAAAAAGTAGAGAGCAACTTTGAACAAATGGCTTGGAGTTGAGAACAAACGTTGTGTGATCAAATGTTACAAAGAATAGTTTCTTTACGAAGATAGATTTTAGTGATTATTGACGTTCATGAAGGGAAGAGCACTAAGGCAACACGCTCATTTAGTGCATTTAACGTCTATTATAGATAGCTAAACCTTACGTCGTTGCTTTCTTCTTATTAAGTTATGTTCGCATTGGCGACTTTGCTTCTTTTTATTCTTTTCATTGCTAGTCATGTTCTACACAAGAATAACAATAATCGTTTATTAGCTAAGTATTAATGACACTTTGATTGCATTCTATATTTGATTTATTTTATCGTATCGCTTTTTGAATTCTTGATCAAAATAAAAGAGCTTTGAACTTTGATCTTTTCTAGAGTCTTGTCAAAGAATTGAATACGTTCGTCTAGATATGCATGAAACGAAATGACTTGATTTTTTCTCTTTATACTACTTTTGTCAATTACTTTTGACGCATGTAGCGAGTCATTATTAATAAGATGCGAATTCCTATTTTAAAAAAAAGTCAAGCACTTTTGCTACGATCGATAATAAGATGAAGCTAACTTACTTGATAATATTACTATTCACTTTTTCGACAAGTCTTGATGCTTGATCAACAATTTCATTTAGAAGATTATTAACTTAATTGACGTCTTTTGTCGTTTTGTTAAGCTTTCATCTAAATTCTTTAATACAACGTGCGAAAGTGCTAAACACTTAAGACTTGTTTAAAATGGATTTCTAAGATTAAGTCTTAACAAATCAACTTCGTATGCCAAGTACTCGAATGAGAAGAAATGCATAGGAAGAACATACATTTCGCTATAGTGAGCTTCCTATTTGATAGATTAGGAAGAATAGACGATAGAAGGCAATCGTAGGCAACAATAGCGACAAGATATAGGCGACTATAGTAGCAACTAAACGCTAGTCGAAATCGTTTCGCACGATAGCGAAAAAATAACTTTATTCGTCTCGAGAAACTCTAAGATCTCTTTCATCTTGCTCATGAGAGTCACACATATCTTAGTACAAAGAACGTGCATTTGAAGATATGATGTGTTGCTCAAGTCGCCAAATAACACATACACTTAGACGCTTTCATTGATTTTTTAAGACTTTAACATTCTTTATTATGACGACATCTTTCTTTAGCGCGAAGCGCGCTCTCACATTTCTTGAAATTCGATTTCTTGTTATGATATTAATCTAACTTGTCATTCTTTTATTTAATATTCTTATCGAGAAAGAGCTAGTCTTCGACTATGATTTTCAACATTTTTATTCAATGAATTTTGATAACATTTTTCACAAAAGATACGAAATAACGACGAAGCTTAAATGTGATAATTGTTCGACTATATAATTGATCAAAGATATATAGCGATACGCTCAAAGTTTTTATTATGTAATCTCTTTAACATACTTCTAGATAGAAATGACGATTCAATCGTTACATAGCTATGAAAGTTAATAATTGCAACTTCGTTAACGAGAGCGTCGCGAATTATGAGCTTAACATCTCTTGACGCATTACGCAAACAAATTCATCGCATAAAGAGTTCTTATACGTTAGAACAATCGTCGATAGCTTCAAGATTAGCGATTTATATAGCAATCACACATGTCTAATATATGAAGCTATAAGAGAATTTCTCTAGTTGTTTGAACGACGATGCAAGAATGATCGATTAACATTAGATCTTTTAAAAGAATATTTAAGACTTCTTCTTATAGATTTGAATTATCTTTACTTGAAGTATTATATCGTTCACACGAATAGACTTGAAGCTATAATTATTTGTCGATTGAAGTTTACTCGACGATCACAAACATTAAGCTCGACAATATAATAATAAAATTTAAGAATTCATTAATGATCGAGGATTTTGTTCGAGCACAAATTTAAAACTCTATGCTTCGAAAAGTTTAAGACGAACGCTCAATCTATTAATCACATAATGACTTCGAACATCTTAAATCATTCTATGTTTTGTCGAAAATAACGAACTTTAATTTGACTCAATATAGCAAGAACGAGCTTTAAAGATATTCAATATAGTCGAATCATTATTGCGCACTTAAGATGATCTTAGAAGCAAGCTAAACATATAGCGCAAATGTCTAGAATCTTGATGTGCTAATACGTTTTAACTTTCGTTCGATTGACATTTGCTAACACGTTAAGAGATAGATTTAGAATTTGCTAAAGAAAAGAGATTTATTTCGAAAGATTTATTTTAATCAAGAGAAATACAATGGTCAAACGCATATTGCGAAAATGATTGCGTTATTAAGCTTCTTTTCAAAAGAATTATGTGATCAAAAAAAAGAAGAACTCGATTAAAAGTTCAAATCTAAGATGAAAAACTTAAAAGACAAATTTTGCGAAAATGCAAATAAATTTTATGAAGAGCTTTACTTCGACTCTTAAGATAATATTTTTGAGAGCAATTGTAGCATAAAAGTAAACCCTAGCTAATTCTTATACTTAGAAGAATTTATGCGCAAAGACCTTGTTCTAGAAGCTTTTACTTTGACGAACTCGATACTATCTCTTAAGAAAGAAGATAAGCAAGAGTTTCTCAACTTCGCGCAAAAGATGCTTCAATGATTGCTTAAAAAAAGAAAGTGAACTAAAGAGTTACTCGAAAATTCCTAAATTTGTCTAGACTCAATGTGAAAAGAAGAGTCGATAAATTAAGCTTAATAAATTTAGAAGTTTGAATTTGATTTTCAAATTAAACGACGCAATTTTTTCGAGATTCGATAGAGTGTGCCCTATTTAACTTTTCAAATTTGCACACAACTTTAGAAACATTAGACTTCGAACCTACACTCAAAGAACGTCTAATAAAGGTGCGCCAAAATGCGTGAGAATGGAGAAGACTCGTATCACACTTTAGGTTTAGTCGTCTTCGCTCGTCCTAAATACAACGTGATAAGTCGAGACATGGCGACGTCATTGGAATAGGGCCTTCAGCATTCTCTAAGAGATTCAATCGACTCCACGCCTCTTTTGCACGCTGCGCGTCAAGATCACCTAACGATTTTACAACTACTGTTGGAATATGACGTCTTAGTGTTGGAGTAGAATAGGTATTAAAGAACAGCGCCGTATTGGGCGAACATGAGCACGCGACGAAGGAGCTTCATATGAGGAGCAAATACATCGACTACGGAGAGAAGGGGGCAAACATCACTACACTTTGCGATGGAGAGCGGGTCTTTGCGAGTGGTGACTTTGCTTTTTAAAAAGAGGAACGACCATGTCTGCGCAGGACCATGGAGGTAGGACCGCATTGCTTTCGATACCCTTCAGAGGCCATACCGTCAACTATCAGTCCTCCCGTGCTCGAGACCAGGCCTCTCCAGAGCTTGTTGGTCTTCCTCTCCTCGTTCGAGCAGCCGCAGGCAAAGATCGCATTTACAACTGTCGCTTGTGTATATAGATGAATTCAGTCACCCGCTCTTCTCCAAAAGTCACTATCATTGTCAATGTCGTAATTATCGTCATCATCACGACCACTATCATAGCCATAATCATCGTCTTCAAAGTCACTGAAACTCCTGTCGAAGTCCTCCTCTTCCACATATTCTGTTATTCTGATTGTCCATCCATGACTCTCTATTTGCCTTCTCATATGACCACTCGGGCCGTCTTCATACACCTCAACGATGATCCCTTGTAGGGACGAAATGGCTCGGAAGTGAGTATTGACCAGTTTTAACGCCTCAGTAACGACCTTGGGGTTGTCTAGTGCGTCGAGCCTAAGCTCCATGGCATTTTTGCTATATAGGGACGTCGTGAGCGTGCTCAAATTGGCGCAGCCGCTCTGTATGTTCGCGAGAATGCCAACGCTATCGTCCTCGAGGGTGACTTCACCGTGGTCCAGATAGAGGAACTTCGGAAATTCGACACAGATATGTCGGATATAGTCTGCGTTGTTTCGGCCGATTTGCCCGAGGAACGAGGATATGTCCTCAGGGGTGCCCATGGTAAAATCGAAGCGATTCTGGGCGTAGAACAGCGAGCTGGCTTCGCGGTGGACAGTCTTGTTCGCGCGGAGGAGCCCAGGGGTGAGCTTCTGTCGTCGATTGTGATCAACCCAGGGATCAATAAGTTCTTGGTGCAATAAGACCGGCTCATATATCTGATCGCGAAGTTCGCGGGGGAGGCTGAATAAGTTGGACGACATGTCGCTGTTCGTGAGGCTGTTGATGCTTCGTTCGCTGTGAGAATTAGTCAACGCCTCTTGATAAGATGGTGGATTGCAGACATCGTATCCGAATTCTATCTGATGTCTCGTCGAAAACTGTCAGCAGCACTAGAAACAGCTTTTTATTTTATTTTGATGCTATGTGGATGTTGTGACCTGGCGCAAGGGATGCTTGGGAGCTTATCATCACGGGACCGAAGCCGGCATTATCAGCTGGCTTCGTGTCACTGGGTTATTGGACAACAGTGAAGAGTAGCTGTTACATGCCCCGCCTACCATGCATTCGAATTGGACTGTCGACTCACCGCTTCCAGCCGATCATGGTCTCCCATCATTACTCCCTGCTTACTCTTAAAAATTACACTGGTATGAAACTCCTGACACTATGAGCTGCCGTTGTGTCCTCTGCGATCGAACTTTCGACAGCGACGAGGCTCTGCAGCAGCACAAACGAGACGCACCCGCGCATGCCTTCGACTGTACAACATGCGACCGTCATTTCGGCAGCGACACGGCTTTACAGCATCACCTACGAGACTCGCCCGCGCATGCTCCGTCCTTCGACTGTGAGAGTTGTAATCGATCGTTCGGCAGCGAAGAGGCTCTTGACCAGCACCTGCAGGACTCGCCCGTCCACGCTCCATCCTTCGAGTGTAAGACTTGCAATCGATCCTTCGGCAGCGATGAGGCTCTGGAGCAGCACCTGCGGAACTCTCGCGTCCATCAGCGGGATCTGGAAACCCCTTTAGATGTCTTTTTCCGCTCTTTCCCAACATTTGATCATGACCCTTCTCTCTCACCAGCTACATCGTATGCCAACTTGCGAGAACATGAAGGGTGGCGGCGTGGCGATGCTGCGTCAGACGATGCGTGGAACAGATACCAAGATGCATTAGAAAGCGAATTGCGCATGTGGTATGGTGCAGAGAACGATTTGGCTGCGTGGCATGCCCTTTGTCGTGCCCTTGGTGTCGAGCCGCTTCCGCAAACGTGTGAGCAATGCGAGGAAGTATGAGCTCGTTACACGAAACTCTGAACACTCATGCTAATCTGGATCATAGGTTGTACGAAGGACACATGTTAATATTGTTGATTTGATTGAGTGGGGACGAGGACGTGGAAACACCGAGGAAAGAGTCCAGACCTTTCGCAATGTGGCAGAGCTGCGAGCCTACACGAAGAGCACGGGTAAAATATTTCGCAACACGTTCGATCAAGAAGAAGGCAACGTTGTGCTAAGACATTCACTCCGCAAGATCTTTCGTGAGAGTTTATGAAAAAGTGTAGTATTCGTGTGTACGAAGGGCTAGAGTTCAGGCCCCCACTCTACTCCAAAGATCAATATCATTGTTAATTTCATAATCATCATCCCAAGTGTCATCATAACCATACTCGTCAATCTCAACATCACCAAAAGATCTTTTAAACAGACAAGAGACACGAAAGCCGAGATCAACGTAGTCAAGGTTCTTGACGGAGATATACCGCATTCGCGTCGCTCTTTTGACGGCGAATGACCATGTCGGTCAAGCCGTTTTGGTGTACATTCTTTTTTCCGCATTGTATAGGTCGCTTTGCTGCACAAACTACGCGACCTGCGTTGCTTCCGCTTGCCGGCATCGTGATGCCTTATACATTTCCGTTTGCTTCAGTGTGCCCCTGCCGGTTATCACCTTGCCGGTATCATCTTTAAACTTATAGTCCCAGACTTGCTAGTCAGGATCCTCCCGGGAACGAAAATCTAGGGCCGCCCGCGGTGGCAGATAAGGATCGGTGGTATACTGCCACTCTATCTCGATCGCACGTCGTGCGGCAGGTATCGTCGCTATAGTCCCATATGCCTCTCGCTCTACTCATAATGATGCAAATTTGTCAGTCCTATCCGGAGGCGGGATTTGCAGTCTCGGCTGTTGCCTTGCACTAGGCAAACCGAGCAAATCGTTTATGGCGGAATCTCAGCCACTATTAGCGAGAGAAGGGTCACGAATCCTCCACATGTTTCTTCTGTCATTGCTCCCAAGCCTTCATGGATAGATGGCCAGAAGAGTGGCCCTACCCGAAGCCTATGAGCAGCGTCGGCGGCTGTTTCTCTCCAATCTTAATCGTGTGTATTCATTGCTCTTGGGGAGGGTGATGTGCTTCGATGGGTGATGATTAGTGCATGTCAGGGTATGTATGCCATCTTCAAATTCTCGTTGACATCTTCATCGACCTCTATACCTCCATCGCCACAGAAATCAGACCTTCAACCCACAGCATCGTCGTTGTCGTGTCAGCTTCGTCCTTACCCCAGGCACCCGCTGTGACACCCGTCAGCACCCCCATTGACTCAGCATACAAAGGGGCGGAGAGGACAAAGAGGCAAACAGATAAGGATGCAAGGAGCTGACGAGAGAGTCTGAGACGTTATTATCATGGCTAGGTATATTTATACCCGTCTCACATCCGCATCTTCTTCGTTACTAGCTAACATATGCTCTGAATGCCTTTCCTGCTTACATCTGCATACATAAACAATGATCATGGCAAAGACGCCTTGTAGAATAGGCAGTGGTCCACTGCCTTGTAATTCAATGCTGCACAAAATCTCGCAACACCTACGTGTCTTGCATAGATTCTAGCCCCACCAATTCCAACGGTTTTTTCGATAGCTCCTCCGAGTTTTGCGGGCTTTCACGATTGCGGTTGTCAAAGTCTCGCGGGAGCAGATTCATGGGCAAAGGGTACAATTCTTTCTAAGGTCGAGTTTGCGCGAGGCTCCTAACACGCGCTTGTACGTCTGCAAAGATAGAAGGAAATGCAAGCGGCAGTTGACCAAACGACATCCCCTTGGCTCAGCGCCTACGTTTTGACGCTTTCTTCTCCCTCCAGCTTTGCAGTAATACTGGTGCGGTGAGATGAGCACCATCCACCCAGGACTGTTTCCATCGGACGAGGTATCGCTTGCGAGGTCTCCCGCGCCCTTGCTTCACATGCTTTTCATCGACGATCTCTCCTTCCCAACTCTGCCGCTCGTAGATGACCGCAATTCGAGCTCGCGGGCGTCGATCCGATCGACCGCCCGGAAGTTCCCTTGTACCATCGTCGCTTGTGTCTCCCTCTAGGTGGGTCGAGTGGGAAGGAGTCGGTCGAAAGTCTGGAACGTGGTGGGGTTTGTAGCTACTGATGTCCGACTCCTCCCTCGTCTCTGCTTCCTCATCGGAAGAAAGTGGAGAGGAAAAGCGGCGACGCTTGGTACGACGCTTCTCGTAAGACTTCTTCTTAGCGGGAGACAGAGGCCTTTTCTTCGTGAAACGTAGCGGAGGCGTTTGGCTCTCGTCCCTCTCGCCGACGTCTTCCGTTTCTTCCTTTTCATCTTCCTCTTCGCCCGCTTCCACATCTTTACGGTCCCATTGATCTTTTCTATCCTCACCAGCGGAGGGGCCAGTCCCAGGATCTATGCGATCTCCGTCGTGAGACTCGCACGCGCGGTTGGCGGGTTTCGACGGGAGGTCTTTGAGGTACGGAGGAGGGGTATTGAAGGCAGAACGTACATTCTTCTCGTGGAGGCTGGAACATCTGGGTCGACACAATCTTCGTTAGCATTAAGGTCATCGCGCAGGGGTTGTTCGGTCCTACCCGTCTTCTGAGCCTACCGAAGTCGGTTGGGTGTCGGGCGTATCTGGCTCCTCAACCTGTCCGTCAGCAGTCGAGCAGTCACTATTGTAGCCGCTGCTATCGCTACCGCCGCTAGCTTCTCGCTCAGCGGAACAGACATGGTCGCCTTCCGAGTGGTCGTTGTTCAATACCTTCGGCTCATCTGTAGACCGTCAGCCTCCGTTTCAGCGACAAGTGAAGCTGATAGACCCACCCATTTTTTCACTTCGTCTCGAGTCGAGAGTGGTGACCCCACCGCAGTCCTCCTTGATCGTATATTCCAAGAGTCCCCTTCTGTATGCACCGCTCAGGCCCGCTCGTTCGGACTTTCTCGTCTCCCCGGCATTGAGTAGCAAGTCCTCGACGGAGGGGAGGTCATCATGGTCTTCGCGAATATTATGATCAAGGTCGCCAGTGTTGTAGAGTCCGTTGGAGGAATCTAATTCGTTAGTGGCTGTTTGTCAAATAATTGCATCCTTACCTCCGATATCTGCTTCGGTGTCCTTGGAATCTGGTGCTGATCCGCGGAAAGGACTAAGAAGATCTCTCGGGGGCGAATCGGTCATGTCCATAAACTCGATGGCATCGTCGCCCCACAGGGCACTCCATGCATCGCTTGGTCTAAGAGCCTTGGGAGGTTTCCCCTTTCTAACAACGGGGGGGCCAGTATCGTTCAACGCCTTGGGCACTCTCTCGTGTGGCAAGCTTGCCTTGGTCGGTGGTTGATAAAATTGAATGGAATTCAAATCGGCTAAAGCCATTGTGTGACTCAGTCGCAAAGTTGTCCCGGGAGGAGGGACAAATAGACGGATGATTTTGGCTGGAGTCTGAGATGAAAGTCCGAAGCGAACAGAGGCGGCGAGACGAGGTTCTTATGCGTTTCTGAGTCGTGCCCACTTGGCAGCATTGTTGCCTAGCCTCTCCAACGAACGAACGCTGAGGGCCCTTATCGCACCATCTCCCTTGCTCGCACCACCTCTTCTTTCCCCCAGACACCATCGATCGCCGATCCCTGGCCATTGGTGCTCAACCGCCCCACACCGAGCGTGCAGGAATCTCAACCGTTCATCTCGTATCCAACGGCATGTACTGGCGCAGCTCTCAGGCATTGGAGCCTCGTATTCGATCCACGTCCAACGCAGGCTAAACGTTCACTGCGCCCCTCGGAGATAATCGTCCGTCAAGTCTCGTCAGCTACTGCAGCCTGGTCTTCGAGCTGAGACTTCTGCGACGGATCAGCGGCACAGCGCCCTCCACCATGCCTGCTAAAAGCGAGATCGAGGTCTCGTGGCCACGTCAGCAGATCAACGCCATTGCGGCATCCTTGTCGAAGTAGGCAGGCAGACACGCAAAGACCGCTGGCGATCGAGCCGAGGCCAACGCTCCTTGAAATCGATTCGCTGGCTTCGGCTCACGGCCAGGTATTTGGCTTCGCGCTCAGCCCCTCGGTGCCAGGTCATCAGATTACCGCCAAGGTGCCATCCGTGTCGACGCGGCCAGGCAGACACGTGGAAAGCCCGAGCGATCGCAGTGAGGCATTTCCTTCATTGGTCGTGTGCCACCCGTCCCCTGGTTCCACCGTCGCTTCGCCCGGGGATCCTCGCCGCAAGCTGAAGCTCTCCAGTAACGTCGTGGCAGAGTCGAAGGTCAGCTGAGCGGTGATGAAACCGTGCTCGGCGAAGGAAGGCAAATACACGAGGGTCCAGGGCGGACTCGAGCGCATGGAGGCTTTCAGCTCGCCCCAAAATGGAATCGTCTCCGTTCGAGCTGAGCTGCGGCAGCATTGCGGAGACACGAGACAGCGAATGAGGAGGGCACGCCTCTGCCACTCGCTCCAAGCCATGGACGGGCGTGGCCTGGTCAGGGAAGGGCGAGGGCGAGGGCGCGTGAGTGGTCAAGGGCCAGCGATCCATGATCCATGCGAAGGCGGACGACAAGACGCCTCATGCAAGGTCGAGGCAGGGCGATCGGCGATGGTCGGCAGAAGGGGGGCGCAGACCCACGGAGGAGCGAGGAGACGGCCGGTGTCAAAAGGAAAGATGGAGGGGAATGGGAAAACAGCGAGGGACGGACGGTCTTTATACCTGGACAAAGCGGCGGGTGAGCCGAGGCACGGCGCGTTGCCCGATGGGGCAGCGCCAAACCCGATCGGTGGGCGGCTTGGCTGGAAGCTGGAAAGAGCGCCCGTTTCACCGGGACGGATATTATTTTATAAATATTGATCTTCTAAAACAAATTAGTCGCAAGTTAAGAAATCAAATTAAAATGCGTATTTAAAATAAATGTTTTTTTTACAATTTATCTAATTATAAGATTAACGTCGACGAAGAATTTCTTAAATTTGTGTTATATTTATACTTGCAAAATTGTTAAATATATTGAACTAAAGTTTAACAATATTAGACACAAGATTATCTCGAAGAGATTAAAAATCTATTAACTTAAATAATTAATTTTTCAAGATTTAGCGATAAAATCTCTTTCTAATAATAAAAACAAGATCGATTGTTCGTTTTAAAAGATTAATTCAAGATCTTTATATATGCGTATATTAAATAATTTTTTCTCGAACAATCGATTATTAATGCATGTTAAATTGTAATTAACAAGATCTATAACAATAAAATCTAATTAAAATAATTAATAGAAAACAACATTGTTGTAGAAAGCATATTCGATTAACTTTGAAATAAGATATACTTTAAAAAGCAAATTAAGACAAGAATTAATAAACTTATAATTAAGAAGTTTGCAGTATATCGATATTATTAGCGAGAACAAAACAACAGGTTTAACTATAAATAATTACGAACAATATTTTACTTCTTGAGTCGATAAATTATTTGTATAAATTTAAGATATTAAATATTATATATTTGTCTTCGACTTGATCGCAATTCTTGTTTAATGTTGTATTCTTATTATATTAAGTTTGTTATTAAAAAAGATAATACGAGCTTTTATTATATTGATATATATATACTTAGATATTTAAAGATCGAATACGAAAACGCAATTATTTAAAACTTAATTTTGTTAAACAACAGAAATAAGCAAATTTGCACAAAGATAGTATTGAGTTTTTATTAAGTAATTAAAAAGTAATAAAAGAATGTTATTGCGCATAAAAACAAGTTTAAGAATGCAAATATTGCGTTTATTTATAATTTAGAGAAATTATAAAAGTTAAAAGATGCGCAAAAATATAGCAACTTTGTAAAGATGTCTTTGAAAAAAAAAGTATGCGCGTTATTAAACTTAAGATTTTGCACAAATTAACGTCGAATAACACTTGCGTTTCTTGACAAACTATTCTCTCGTAATATATTAACGTGCAAGAAGACGAAAAAACTTTAAACAATATCAAATTTAATTAATAAAGCAATCTTGTTATTGCGTATGCGACTCAAATTGCATTCAAACTTATATTATTAAATTAATTGCATCGATATATCGTTCTATTATAAAAGTTTCTTGCATTAACTTAATTGCATATCGACTTTATCGTAAATTAGACGTTTGTTTGTCAAATGTTTTAAAATAATCTTGTCACATAGACGCAAGCAACTTAATTCTTAAAAGAAAATTAAAAACAATACAAATAATAGCGTTGCATCGAATAAATTTTTGCAAAAGTTCAAGATTGTCTTCGAAAAAATAAAAAATGCAAAAATTATCTATTATAACAACAATAAATATTTTGTAAATTAGGAAAAAAAAAATAGTAAAACGCAAAGTTGCTTAATAGAAATAAATTAGCAATAACAATAGAATTTAACGCGTGCAATTAATTGAGCAATAACGAAGTTTGTTAATTTAATAATAACAATTACATGTTTATTTCTTTTACTTTGATTATATAACTTAAATGTCTTTGATATATTTAAAATTAAAATTCAATGCAAGAGTAACGTTAGTTTTTACTTAATTTTATAAGAATTGTATAATTACTAGTTGCATTTTACACACGTCAAAAGAGAGAAACTTGAGATCTATTATTAGCATTTATTGTTAACAATTGCTTATCTTAACTAAGATAAAGATGCGACAAAGTTGACAAAAAAAATGGCGTAAATGCAATTTTGTTTGTTCTAATTATTTCTTCTCGCTTTCTAAATTGAATAAGTTGTTATTAAAGTTAATCTTCTTTTAATTATACTTCGTATTCGAGTCGATTTCTCTCTTGTTATTTTTATTAATATTGTCTCTTAACCTAAGTTTCTTCTTATCTAGTTCTTTTTTATTATAATTGTTAATTTTCTTTTTATTTATTTCGCTTTTAATTGATTGAACAACCATCTTCTTTTGCTTCTTCTTTATCTTAATTAGAATTTCGATCGACTTTAAATAATTTAATTTGCGAACAAAAACGTTGCGAAATCGAATCTTAAAGATAAAAGAAAAGTTCTTTTTAACAACGTTAATAGAGCGAATAATTTAATTGCTTGTTTTCGATTTTTCTTCTTTGAATTTGAAGATAATAAGCGAGTTTCTTTGCTCAAACATGTTTTTATTTAATTGCGTAATTTCTTTTGTAAAATTGCAAAAATAATCAATCGATATTTGAACGACAATTTTAATTAATTTTTTTAAACTAATTTATTATTGTTAGTTACTTAATCTTTATACAAGAGACGAACAAAATATAGATTCTTGTTTTGTTGTTTCTTTCTTATTAGACAATAAATGTCTTTAACTTAATTATAATAATATTTTGTTTAATTCGAATAAATAATATAATTTTTGCAATTTTTTTGCTTATGTAACAAAAGTTTTTCAAGATATAATCGAATAAAATGCGCGTTGCTTTCGAGAAGTTATTGCTATTAAAGTTGACAAATTATGCACTTTTTCAAGTACTAATGCTCAACTATTTAAGCGCAACGTTTATAAAATAATTGTTAAGACAAAGTTCAATCTAAGATATATTAATTATTTTTTAATTTTCGAAAGTATTAACTCTTGATTTTATAACAAGCTAATAATTCTTAAATACTTTAAATTTGCGTTTCGATATCTTTTTTGACTTTTCGCACAAGTTTAACTTCTTAATATTAAATATGCAATAGATCTTGTTATGTTACTTCTTTTTTAATTTAGAGAATTTACAATTATAATTAATAATAATATCGCATTTGTTTTTCTTAATTTTCTTCGAAAAATTGCTTGATTTCTTATTGATTTTGACGCATTTCTTTTTTTTTGCATTATTTAATTCTTTCGACAATTAATTTTGCACAATTATTTTTTCTTTTTACAATAAATTAACGCATAAGTTTGTATCTTCTTAACTTAATTTATTCGAGTTTTAATTTTATGTTAATATTATTATTTTTTATCGAAATCTTATTACTTACGATCTCTTCTTCTTTATTTATTTTGTTGTCGATATTTATATGTTTTGTTTCTTTCTCAATTATATTGTTCTAATTAATGTATAAGTCTTTGCTTGCCAATTTATATTAATAATATCTAATTTCTTGATCAACAATATTGTCGAAAATAATATTTATTATTCTTAAGATTAAAGAACGAAAGTAAAAAGCGAGAGTAAAAACAAAAGAAGCAATTAAGTAAATAAAGAGAGAAATTGTGCTCGATTGTTGTTCGTGAAATAAATTAATTTACAACTAAGTTTTGCATTCTTAAAAATCGTATTAATAAAATTTAAGTATTGCTTTATTTGTTCGATAAATAAATTAATATTAATGCGTCTATAAATCTTGCTTTATACTTTTATTACAATATATAAAAGTAGAAAGATAAACAATCTTGTAAATTTAATTATAATCTAAATTTATAACAAATAAAGTTAAGAAAAACAAGAATTTTAGTAAATTAAGTTTTACTTAATTCTCTATATTGCGTAAAGTCGAAGAGTTATCTATGAATACTTAGTTGAATCTAATTTTCTAATAATTTTAACTTAATCTTGAATAATTTTTTTTTCAATATTAAATAAAGATAACACGTAATATGTTAAAATATTTAAGTTTGCTCTCTTTTCTAATTGTGCAAGAATAACATTTATCTATTTAGTCTTATACGCTATAATTTATTATTATATAAGTGCGCTAAGTTACAATACAATTAGACTTGATATATTATATAATTACTTTCTTATTGCGCATTGTTGAACGTCAAAAAAAAGAAAAAAGTTTTTTAAATTAATTGTTCTAATAGTTGTTAGCAATAATATTACAATTAAACGTAATATGTTCGACAAAATTGTTGTTAAACAATCTGTTGTTATAAATTAATTATTTTTTCTTAAGAACAACTTTTGCAAATTAATCTTATTTCTTTCTCGCAATACTTTTCGATTATCTTAATTGTTTTTACGTTATATTGAACGTAAATTAAACAAGTCGCAATTTATATAAATTATCTCAATCTTAGTTTTCGATCAATTTTGCTAAAATTGACAACACAATTAGTAATTTAATAAGCGTTTAAAATCTATGCAATTTGTTTTATTGCTAATATAAATTTCTAGAGTTAATAAGATGTATATATCTTTGACGCATTAATTTTACAACGCAATCAAACTCTCGCAAAGACAATTTCGCGTTGCGCACATTTATTTATAATATATCTTGATTGTTATTATCTTTATGCACATTTTTGATCGCATTGATTTTCGCTTGTTCTATATTTATTAATTATCTAAATACAAGTTCGAATTAAAAAATTTATTCGCGAAAGTTAAGTTGTTATATTGATTATTTAAACATAAATTTGAATTAAGATTTTTATTCGCGAAAGTCGAGTTGCTATATTAATTGTCTAAACATAAATTTGAATTAAGATTTTTATTCGCGAAAGTCGAGTTGCTATATTAATTATTTAAATATAAATTTGAATTAAGATTTTTATTCGCAAAAGTTAAGTTACTATATTAATTATCTAAATACAAGTAAATTTTAAAACAACTAAAGTCGCAATTTATTTTTATACTTCTTTTGTCTATTAATAAGACATATTTATTTCTTCTTGATTTGCAAGACGCATTAATATTAAACACCTATAATTAATTTTACTTCGAATATATATATTATAAATGTTTTTATCTTTTCTTTAATACATCTTCTTTTTGTCTTTTGTTATTTATATATATAATTAAATTAAAACGCAAATGGGTTTTACAAAATAACTTTGTAAATTTTAAGTAAATAGAAAGATCAAATATTTATAAAACGCTCGAATTAAATCTTCAAGATCTCTAATATAATTTGTCGCGTTCGAATTGAATTTTCAAAATTTCTAACAAGAAAGACAAAATAAGAGTTAAAAGCAATAAGATTTGTCTTGTTTTGCTATTTTATTCGATTAAGATAAATTGAGAGAAAAATGTTATTTAAGCGAATTTCGAACATTAATTGCAATCGATAATATCAATAAGTTAACAAAGTATTAGATAAAGCTTGCGAAAAGATAACAAATACAAAGCTAATAATAAATAATATATTCTTAAATTCGAAAATAGTTGATTGCGAACTCTTAAATACGTTTAAGAGATATTAAATAAAATTAGCATTCGCATTTTGTTATCGAAATATTTTAATAATATTGTAATTAAAATTGTATACAAATCAATTGCAAAGATAATTAAAACACGCATTATATAGATGTTGTCTCTTCAATACAAAGCATCTTAATATCGTTTATTTTAAATTATTAAGAAAGTTATAAAAGCGATAATGCAAGTTAAGATATATTTATTTATAAATATATTAGCTTGATAATAACTAATCGTAAATATATATTTGCTATCGAAAGAACAAAAAGAATCTAAAAAAGAAATAAATTCTTTATTATTACAAACAACAAATTATTATTATTTTTATATTATTAAAAAGAATAAAAAGTAAATAGCAACGCAAAGCAAAAAGAATTGTAAAGATTCTTAAACGTTTAACGCAAACTTAGATGTTGTCTTACTTCTTTTTATAAACAATATATAAGATTGCGTTGCATTTGTTAACGTTAATTCTTATTTAATTAATATGTTAATAACTTATTAATTACAAAGTAAGAAAACAATTCGCAAACAATTCGAAATAACTTAGCAAAAAAAATTTAATAAAGACTTAAACGTAACAAGTAATATGCAAACATTAAAAACAAACATAAAACAACTTAATTTCGATTAACTTGTCAAGAAGTCTTGATTCGAGAACGCAAATTGTTCGCGATTGTTGTTAACAATTCGAAATTATATATAATTGCGCAAGTTTATTCTTCGATACGACGCAACGTTGTATAAGATTTGCTTTCTTAATTTTTATACTTTTAATAATTTTATATTTGTTGTCTAAAATAAAAATTCGAAGCTTTAAGTATAATGGACTTATATCGAAAATTGTAAACAATGCAAAAGTTAATAATTTAAGCTTAAAAATATATACTATAATATGCGACTTCTATTTGCGGTAAAAGATGTCAATACTTAATAACAATTGTTTAATAAAAGCGAATTTAAAAATAAATAAAGATTTGTTATGTCGCAATAAAGATATAAATTGTGCATCAAAACTTAGTCTTCGAGATAAAAGAATTAAAGACGAATATTTTATAAAGATTTAACGATATCTTTATGTAATAATGTAACGATTTTCTCGATTATAATATTGTTGCACAATGTTGTTCGAATTCTATAAAACATCTTTAAGATATCGAATTGAACAAATTATATTTGCAATAAATTTTGCATCTAAAAGTAAATTCGACAACTAAAATATATTAATAGATTTAATTCTTAATTTTACACTTCGCAATTAATGTTTGCATTTAACAAAATTAAATAATATTAATTTGTTACTTTTAATCTTTTATAATTGACGAAGACTTTCGACGACAAGTTAATAATAAAATAACGCATCGAAAGTCGCAAAATTAAATATAAAGAAGAGCAAAAAATTAATTCGATTATTTGACTTAAATGTTTGACGAAGAAATTACGTTTAACGAAGAAGAAAATAAATTTTATAACAATTGTTATGTAACAATCTAAATGCGAAATTGAAGATATTAAAGTTTAATCTAATTTGTTGCATCAATAATGTTATAAGCATTAATATAAATGCTTGTTCGTAATTGAATAAGCAAAATAGCATTACGCAAAATTAATTTAACTTATTTTCTTTTCTTGTTATCTTGTCAATTTAGAAATAAACACAATCTTTATTTAATATATTCGAGAACATATAGACTCGAAGTGTTTTTTGCTATATTAAAATTTCTATATTATAATCTTTCTTTCTATTAAGTTTTTATCGATTATTAAGAAGCTAACGTCAAGTTTTGTTTTATTATCTCTCTTGCGAAATTTTAACAATCAAGATTATTTCTTTGTTAATATTTATTTCGTTTGCTTATTATCTTTAGATATCTTGATTTTTCTTGCAAATATTTGTTGATTTCGCAAAATTAAATTTAAAAAAGTAAAAAATATTACAAATCTAATATCAAGTTATAAGTTAATAGTTGTCAAGTATCTAACTTTGTTAAAATAGCATTGCAATAAATTCGCAAAATAATATAGCGAGTTTCTTAATTACGTTTATAAGAATTTAATTAAAAAAAAGAATTCTTTCTTGTAATAAGTTTACAAAAGTCTATTATTGTATTTTATTACAATTGATTTTGAGCAATAAATAAATTGCGATTCGAACTAGATACATTAATAAAGAATAAAGTTTTCGAAAAATATTAAAAATTCTTAGAGATTATAAATTGAGAAACTTTAATCAATTTCGAAAAAGTTAAGAAGACAATAATTAAATATACTTTTTGTTAATTAAAATTTATCGCTAGCGTTAATTGTTTAAGACGTTAAAACAATTGCAACAAAAATATATTTAAAGTTTAGCTCTTAATAATATCGAAGCTATATTATTTATTTTATTTCGACAAATCGAATAATTTTTAATTGATTTTTGCTCTTTATCTTTATAATAATAATATTCGTCGAAGAATTATTGATTTGCTATACTTCGTTAATCTAATTATATCTTATTGCATAATTCAATGTTATATAAAAAAGTTAACAAATAAGATCAAAAGACGATTTAGATTAATAAAAAAACTTTTAATTACAATTTTAATATATAATAATTTCGATTATGCAAAAGATAAAAGAGATAAAAAAGTCAATAAGATAAGATAATTCAAGTTTATTACAACAACTTTTATGTTTAAATCTTACAAATCTAACTTAATTTTGTTAAAAGAGAAGATATAAAACTCTTGATTTTACTTGCTTTCGATTTAACAACTTGTAATAAAGATCGAGAACGTCAAATTTAACATAAACGTAAGTAATAATCGAATTAATTAGCATTTTTCGACTAATAAAACAAATTTAATTGCGATATATTAAAATTGTTATACAAGATCTCTTTATAAATTTTAAGTATAAGAAGATAAAAAATAAATTCTCTTAATCAATGTCTATGTTATTTATTCAATCGCTAAAATCTTATTAAATTAAGTATTATTCTATAAAGTTAATTTTCAAAAATAAAAGCACAACAATCAACAATATTAATATTATTAACAATTTTTATTTTTGTTATGCTAGTACTTTCGTAAGAGATATTAGAAATAATTATGCTATTAAAGAGATTTGTAAACGTCTTTAGACAATGCAAGCAATTACTTGATAACAAAGATTACAACTATAAACAATTTTATGTTTAATAAATTTTTATAGATAATTCAATAAATCAAAGTAAACATAACTTACATAAGTAAAGACTTAAAATAAGTTGAACACGATTCATAAAAAAATTGCGTTCGAAAGCTATATATCTTTTTATTATTTAAGATTTAAGGTGTTTAAGATGTTTAAGATTTTAACTATCTTAATTATCTTAATTCTAAATTTAAGATGTTTAAGAATTAAGACATTTTAATTATTTTAATTTTGTTAATAGATCTTTTCTTTTTAATTATCTTGTGAAAAATGATGTGCGACGAATAATATCTATTAGCATGCGACTCGTAACATTATTTTCTCTCTTTAAGAGTTTTTGTCTCGAAATTATTTATTCTTTCTTATTATGTTAATCAAGCTAATTATTGAACAACGTCGCAATTTCGTTGTTAATCGTCGCTATAAGCACGTTTTTCTCACAATGCATTCTTGTCGAATTTGCGTTTCGTTTAACGTATTTTATCAAATAAATAAAGAATATCTTAAGTGTAAAAAGTGTTATCGAAAGAATCGAAAATGTGATTTGGCTCCTAATTATTAGAAAATCAATAAAATTATTTAGAAGACTAAAAAGTTAAACGATGAAATAATTGAGTTGCGTCTAAGAATTGCGCGAAAGACGAAACAAAAAAAACATTAGCTTTGCCGTTTGAAAAATATAAGTAATGCGAAGTCGAAAAATATCTAGACTAATTGTCGAGCCAGGTTATGATATTATCCCTCTAGCTCGACTTGCCGCCAAGATCGAGTCGCGACAATTTTTTGAAATCGAATCGCTCAAAGTAGTTTAGCGCGCTTTGCGCTAAACTACTTATAGTAATCGACTAAACTACTTTAAGCGATTCGATTTTTCGAAAAAAAATTGACCTTGATCTTGGCATTTGCACGTGACATTTCCGGGTTAGCGCGACTAGTCTAAAAATATCTTAAAGATCAAAAACGATAAAAGAGAGATCAAGTGTATTAAAGAGACGTTCGAAGTTTTATTTGATATTATTATTAATTTTTCATTGTTTGTTCTTTTGTCTTTTAATGTTTTATCAACTCTTATAAGTAATTTTGTCGCTAACGAAATCGTCGTAGCTTGTTAAAGCACTTCTTTAGATTCTTGAGTAACTCTTATGTGTTTTCGAAAATAAAATATTCTTTTTATTTGATAAAATATTTTTAATTTTCTTGTTATAAAATTTCTTCAATCTTATATTGTTTCTCTTTTTATAAATAAAAATAAAATGTGTTTTATAAAAACGTGATTAAATTTGCTAATTTTGACAATAAGATATAAAATACTAGAAATACTTTGACGTTTTTAAATAAATCAAGTTCGTAATTGATTGATTTCTTTGTTTTCTTAACAAGAAACGATTTGATTTTAATATAATTTAATTTCTTATTTAACTTTCTTGTCTTAAGATTTTTTGTAAAAAGATATATCTTATTTTTTTTCTTTAGTTAAGATGCTATTTTTCGTTTTTTGTTTTAATAGTTGATTAACTTTTTTTGCATTTTTAAGATGTTATTATATATCTTTTTTAGTGTTGTTATTCTTTCGATAACTAATTGAGCTAACACATGCTTTCGCTTTTTTTTGAAAAGATTACATTCTTTGTTATAATTGACGAAGAATAAAGTTATTTTAGTAATATTTAAAATCTTTGCATTTAATGTTAATTGTGTTATAGATAAAAGTAATATTCAATTGTTGTAAATATTGTTGATATAATATCTTAAATATTGTTTCAAACTCTAATTTGTTCGCTCTATTTAATTATTTATAATCGAATAATAGACAATGAACATTCTAAGTTTTGTTTCTAACATTGATAAAAACGTCTTTTAATAATTAGACGTAAAGAATTTATCTTTATTACTAATTAATTCTTTAAATATATTATAATATTGTATAAGTTGATTTAATACAATGTATTTTAGTTGTTTTGCTATAAACTTCTTTTTGCATGCAATAATATATAAGTACTTAATAAGTTTGTTAATCATTATTAGTATCAAATTATATTTGTTTTCAATTATTAAATTCGTTAATTTGAGCAACTTAATAATAAAGTGTATCGTAACTTTATTTTATGACGATTTAGATAATTTTTAATATTAAATTTCGTCATAATTCGCATGTGTATTATGTTTGTTTTGTTAACAATTAAGATATTATTTAATGTATGTTTCGACAATTTGTTTTATTTAAAGAAACTAACTATGTTAACGTAAAAGCTAAAGAATTTTAATTATTTTCGAGTGCTTTTGCAATAATTTATTATGATGTTCTCTTATACATTCGTCGATTTTGTCGATAAATATTTGAAATTTTTCTTTCTTTATTAGAAACTTTTTCTTATTGTCTTTAAGTATTTATAAAATAGCATTTAGCTTATATTTGTTTGCTAATAATGATTCGTTTTTGTTAATTTTAAGTATGTTGTAATTAAACGATTTCTTCGTTTTTATATAATTATTTCTTTTGTTAAGTACTTTTGTTTTATTGTTATTTTTGTCTAATGTATATTATATTTTAAACTTATATTGTTCGAGTCGCTCTAATTATCGCATTTGTTTTTTATTAAGTTGTTTAATAATAGTGAAGTGTAGAAGATTTTTGTAATTTATAAGAATCGTAAGTTTTAATAATTCTTCGATGTATATTTTTTATGATTTTAGAAATGCTACAATAGCGAGTAACTTTTTGTCGTAAATATTATAATTTTATTCGATTAATAAGAGTTTTTTCGAAAGATATGTTATTAAGTGTTATATGTCTTCATGTTTTTAATTAAAGCATACATCGATAACTAAATTTAATGCGTTAATTTTAATTTCGTTTAATAATCGTAAATTGTATATTTTTAATATTAGTTTCTTTAAACATTTTAGCTTAAAATCTTAAAATAATTTCTCTTTCTTTAATTTTTATATTTATGACGTCTTTTTTTTCGTAAAGTTCGTTAATAATATTGCATTAACGAAGTAATTTTTGATGAATTTCTTGTTGTAATTTATGAAATCTAAAAAGAATTAAATTTTCTTGACGTTAATAGATAATTTTTATTTTTTAATTGCTCGTAACTTTTTAAAAATTATGCTTATTTTATGTCGTTTAACGACAAATTTAAGAAAGTCAACTTCTTTTTAATAAAATTCGCATTTCTTTAATTTAAAATGTAGATTTTTTAATTTAAACATTCTAGTACTTTGAAAATATAATCTACATGTTTTTTCAAAATATTTAAGTAAATTATGATGTCGTTCAAGTATGCTATAACAAATTGATTCAAATATTGTCGTAATATATTATTAATTGTTTTTTAATACGTTGTCGAAACGTTCGTAAAGAACAACATTATTGTATATTTGTATAATTTATATTATATACGAAAAGTTATCTTTTATCTTTTTTTTGTTTTTATTCTAATCTAATTGTACACTTCTTGTAAGTTCAATTTAGTAAAATACTTTACTTCGAACAATTGATCTTGAAGTTCGCTAATGTTAAATAGTGAATATTAATTTTTTATCGTAATATTGTTTAGCTTTTAATAATTAACACATAGACGAAAAATTTCGTTCTTCTTAAATACAAAAAAAAATCGAATATTTTATTTATAATTAAGATTTTTTAATAAATTTTTTTTTTCGTTTTTTGCTAAATATTTGCGAAGTGTTTTTAGCTTTTTTCGAATAAAACATATATAGGTTCAAACGTAAATTGCTTGTTTAATTCAAGTTTAATCTCGTAATTTTACAATTAATGTTTAAATAAAATCTTAGTCATTTTCTTTTTTTAAAACAAATGCTTTCAATTGTTATATATTCGTAATACGTACTTTAGCGATTTTTTCGTTGTACTAAATAGTCTAAAGCTCTTAAAAAATTCGCAATTTTTTTCACTTACTTTAACTTCGTAATTTAATTAATCTTTGTCAATACTTATTAAGTCGAACTTTATTAAATTGTTTTTTTACAAAAATGCAAATTCGCTACTTGCGATTAGTGTGACCGTCGGGTCGGGTTGACCCGCCCAACCCTGACCCTAGGGTCAGGCAAATTTCCTAGTCCAACAGGGTGGGACGAGCGAAGAATGCACGTCGAGTATTCAACTCAACCCACTCGATCACGTGACGCGCTAACCATATGTGGTTAGCGTGGACCCTGCGCTAACCTAATCGGGTTAGCATGAATCCTACGCTAGCTCAATCGGGTTAGCGTCAAGATAAGATAAGATAAGATAAGATAAGATAAGATAAGCGAATGCTAACGCGATGAAGTTAGCTTGGGTTCTTGGCATTGACCCAACGAAACCCGACCCTAGGGTCGAGTTCGCGCCTTAACCCTGGCCCAACCCTACGAGGCCCAAGAGGGTGGATCGAGTTAAGAAAAAAGTGTTCGACTCGATCTAACGATCACACTACTTGCGATCAAGTTTTAATTTAATCTTTTATTTATTATCGAACGTTATTAATACGTAAATTGAATATAAATTGCGTGATCACATTGTGCGAATCTAAGTATTTGTATATTTTAATTAACTTCTAGATTGTGTTGTTTTAATTAGACTAACCGTCGGGTTAGGTTTCGGTTCCAAAAGTCGGAACCGAAATTCGACCCGAATTTTTAGCGTGGAACCGAATTGCCAAGATTGATAAACCAAGCTACTTGATTGGCTCGCTTAGAACGAATCCTTTCGCTTAATTGCCAAGAACCCGAATCTGACGT
>JAABUZ0100000121.1_pt1 | contig 196901 bp, 205 predicted proteins | sample 5562091 | NCBI WGS metagenome assembly JAABUZ01 (sample SAMN12813069, study PRJNA571459) | rock metagenome | isolation source: Antarctica rocks | place: Antarctica: Victoria Land, Linnaeus Terrace sud | collected 2015-12-21
ACATTGAACTTATGTTCTAATTTTAGCTGAAAGGGACCGATAGTGTCAACGGTCAGACGGTTCATGGAAGTTGGCACAGCAAAAAACCAGCCGCCCCATACAGGGCGGCTGGTTCATGCGTGCGGAGCGCGTGGAGTTTAGCGGCGCGAGTTGGCTCGGACAGCTACGCCGCCGACCATAAGAGCCATGGCTGCCAGCATCAAGGCCAGCCATGGACTGTTCGGCGAGGAGGGAACGCCACCACCGGTGGCGGGAAGGCTGTGCACCCCTGTGCTGGCATTGACCGCACCTGTGGTGCCACTGACCGCATAGGGCAGGCCCCGGGTGTTGACCACCCCGCCGATCGAGGCCGCAGTACCTGCGCCAGGGGCCGTTCCGCCGCCGCCCGTGCTCGGGAAGATCGGGGGCGTAATGCCCGCAGCGTTCGCGAGCTGGGTCGCGTTGGCAGCGGCCTGAGTGGCCGCCTGGATCAGTGCCTGGCAGGCTGCGGAGCTAGCGGGCTGACAAGCGTTCGCCTTCTTGATAGCATTTATCGCCGCAGCGATAGCTGCACTAGCTGCCCCTGGGCTGCCGCCGCCCTTCTTCTTGCAGGCCTTGACGTGTTTGTGTTGCGGCTTCGAGCAGAAGTACGAACTGCCGGGCCCCTGGTTTGCTGCTGCAACCTGAGCGTGCACACTCGTCACACTCGTCATGTTGGCAGCGGTCCCGACTGTCAGCAGGCCCGCCAGGAGAGACATGACGCCGATTTTCCTGATATTCATCTGTGTCCTCTCATACCTTAATTTCGGTGAACCCGTCGCTGATGTCCATGGTTTGGGTACCGTTGATGCTATAGTACACGCTCATTCGCCGTTAAGCAAGATGTATTGTCCTAGCACCAAACGTTCGTCCATCGCGATGACTTCCTCCGACACGCGCGGAACTCTCGTTCCCGGCTTCAGTTTAGCACGGTATCCGGGCGCTAAACATGGTCAGTTTTGGGACGCAGCAAAAAGACTGCCTCGCGGCGATGGTGCAATCGACATATAGCGCCGAAGCCGGCCGCACTGGCGAGCCTCGCTAACTCCGCCTCCTCCAACATGTATTCTCGGGTTGATGCAGTGTGCGTGTTCCAGGGGCTGACAACGTCTGGCCGTTGCAGCACAACGGCTGTACATACGAGCAGCGGATCCTCAAAGTCCCAGAGTTCAAACATCAGGGTGCGTGTCGTGTCGTGCTCAGCCGTTCCGCGACAGTGAAATCGGTTGCGCACGGCCCGTACGTGCTCGAAGTCCTTGATTCCTACTAGACAAAGGCCTCCGGTCACGCAGCACCTCCGGAGGGCAGCGAGAGCCGTCTGAATATCGGCGGGGCGCTCCAGGTGGCAGAGCCCATTTCCCAAAGCAATGACCGCGTCAAAACGGTGTGGAACCTGGTCAGGTAGCTCGCTGAAAGACGCGTTTATGAATGAAATCTCCACATGGTGGGCGGCGGCGACGGAGGACGCGCGGCGAAGCATCCCTTGACTTGGATCGGCTGCGGTTACCGCAAAGCCTCGCTCGCTGAGAGGAATTGCTTGTCGTCCAGTGCCGCAGGAAGCGTCCAGCACATCACACACGCCGTGGGCGCGCAACAGTCGTTCGAGCCAACGTCCCTCTTCTTGCATGTTCTGTTCGAGGTCGTCGAAGAACAGGTCATAGGCGCCGGCGAGTGCGTCATAATAAGTAACGTTATCCAAGCTGTTGCTCTGCATGTTCGGATTCTCGCAAATACCGGCGCTAGAATGTGACGCTATGCGCCGTGATGTTCTGTTGCTCCTACTCCTACCATTGCTTTTGGCGTGTCGCGGCACGGATTTGTACACCTCGCGCGACCTGGCGCAGGTGAAGCAAGCCTACGCCACGATCAAGCCGATTTACCTGGCATTTCGTTACGCGTATCATCACCATCTGACTGCCGGTATCGTGTCGAACTACCATCGAGAACAGCGGGCCTGCCGTCTGGTGGATGACATTAATCGGCGCGACACTATCGACCCCGGTACTAATTTGTTTGCGGCGAGCGACGACCTCGACAGTTTCTGCAACGACATCGAAGAGGCCTGGTCATATTGGGCGCCCCGTCACGGTTACCCCTACAAAAAATCAGTTCCGGCGAGTCGACCTACGCAAGAGTTTCTCGATGGCGACTTCAACCTAGGAAAGATCAAGGCCTATCTACGACACCCTTCACAGCTTTCATGATGCGGGACGTTCTGATGCGGGCTACGGTAGAAGTAGCGGCGCCTGCTACCACAGCGCCGGAGAGGCCGGAGCATGAATACAATAGTCCGACCTACCCGGCGGGATAGGCCGGAACTACTGGACGAGCCTCATGCAGTGCTAGCCGACCTGCCCGCTAATCTGCGTGACATTCGGAATCTTAATCGCTGGTTCGGTGGTACATCACTCGCTCTCGATACGGTACTGCGGTTGACGTCTGGCTGGGCCAGCGTCTCGGTCCTGGACGTGGCGACGGGATCGGCTGATATTCCGCTTGCGCTATGGCGTGCGCTGCACCGCTCGGGCGTGGAGCCTTCCATTGTGGCACTTGATTCCAGTGCTGAGGTGCTTGCTGAGGCAGTGTCCCAACTCGACGGTGCGCCGGTGGAACTGAAGCACGGCGACGCGCAGCTCTTGCCGTATCCAGACAATTCATTTGACATTGTTCTTTGCTGCCTGGCCCTGCACCACTTCTCCCCGGAGGGGGCGGTTTCAGTCCTCGGGGAGATGTGGCGGGTGGCACGCAGGGGAATGATCGTGATTGATCTGCGTCGAAGTTATCTGGCGTATGCGGGTACCTGGCTTGCCACTCGGACGGTCGCCCGGAATCGGCTCACGCGGCACGATGGCCCGCTCTCCGTGCTTCGCGCCTATACCCCTGAGGAACTTTGCGGGTTAGCCCGCCGAGCAGGCATCCCGAACCCCACAATCAAACGTCATGCCTTTTTTCGGCAGTCGTTGGTAGGCTTCGGTGGCCAGACAACTCATGACTGAGCGGTGGGACGTGGCCGTGGTGGGAGCGGGACCGGCGGGAGCTACCTCGGCTGCCTTGCTGTCGCGCCTCGGGCATAGCGTGATCATGCTGGATCGAGCTCACTTCCCACGACCGAAGGCTTGCGCTGAATATATGAGTCCCGGCGTGGCAGTAGTGCTGGAAAGGCTGGGCCTGCAGAGCATTCTCGTCCAAACATCCCCGCGGGCGGTGCCCGGCATGGACATCATCTCGCCGCGCGGAGCAGTATTGCGTGTCAAGTACGACCGTGATGGGGACGCCTTCCACGCCAACACGCTGCCGCGTCACATTCTGGACGCCGCCTTGGTACGCCATGCCGTCCAGCAGGGCGTTCATGTTGTGGAGGGATATGTGGCGAAGGCGGCGGTGCAAGACGGTATCGCGGTATGCGGGGTCACGGGGAGCCAGGCGGGCGTGGAACGGACGATTTCGGCTCGTCTGACGGTCATCGCCGATGGAGCGCGCTCCGCTCTCACACGGTCGCTGGGCCTCTCAGTCGTACCACGTTGGCCGCTTCGCATGGGGTTGGTGGCGCATTTTCAGGGCCCTGGCAATTTCCCGGACGGCTTCGGGTCCATGCTCATGGGGAGCGGCGGCTACTGTGGGCTCGCTCCACTCCCCAACGAGCAGGTGAACGTGGCGGTGGTCGTTCGTCTCGACATGGTTCGCGATTCAGGGCTCTCGGCAACGCAGTATTTCGAGCGCTGGATCCGAGCGGATCCCCGGCTGACGATCGCGCTATCCGCGGCCCAGCGAATGACGCCGGTGCGTGGCGTGAGCCCGGTTGGCTCCCGCAGCAGTCGAGTGTGGTTGCCCGGCGCTCTGCTGGTGGGCGATGCGGCCGGCTTCTTCGATCCTTTTACCGGCGAGGGCATTTATCGGGCGCTTCGCGGCGCGGAACTGGCAGCGGAGGTTGGGCACCGGGCACTCTGTACACCGGACCAGAAGGTCGCGGTGCTGAGCGAGTATCCTGCGTTACGCTCCCGCGCCTTCCGCCGAAAGCACATTGTCACCGGGCTGGTGCAGCTTTTTGTGCAATATCCGTGGCTGATGGACTATGCGCTCCCGCGCCTAGCCGCTCGGCCGAGGCCGGCCGGGTCGTTGGGCATGGTATTGGGCGATTTAACCGATGCCCGGGAGTTTCTGACGCCTCGCATGCTCTGGTCGGCGTTACGTCCCTGATCCCTGGAGAAAGAAACGCTGTGCTGCATACCGAAAATACGATCACGATTGACGCGCCGTTTGAGATCATATTCGATCTGGCGGCACAGGTCACGCGTTGGCCGCAGTTGCTTACGCATTACCGCTTTGTCCGAGAATTGGATCCGCCCACGCCGGCAGACCCCCTGTGCCGCCGGGTGGTGGCAATGTCGGCCCGGCGCACCGGCATTCCGGTGAGCTGGACCTCGACCCAGGAAATTGATCGAGATGTCCGCCAGGTTCGGTATCACCACGTAGCTGGGGCTACTCGTGGAATGGATGTCGTATGGAGGTTCGAGTTGCGCGGCGCAACCATTGACGTAAAGATCGACCACCACCTGGAATCGGCTCGCTGGTGGTTTCGACTGCCCGGTGTCGAGTATATTGTGGGCTCGCTCTTTGTGATGCACATCGCTGATAGGACCCTGCGGGGTATCAAGCAGCACGCAGAGTCGGCACGAGCGCGGGCCCCCATATGACGGTCCGTCGCGTCGTTATAACGGGAATTGGGGCGGTGACACCGATCGGCTCAAGTGCGCCCGCCCTGTGGTCCGGGGTTTGCGCCGGCAACTCGGCGGTGCGCCGCGCCACCCGATTCGATCCGTCCGAATTTCGCTCGCAGTTGGCCGCCGAGGTCGATGACTTTGATCCAGCTCTCTATATGGATGGTAGAACGTGCCGCCGTCTTGACCGCTTCGCGCAATTTGGCGTGGCTGCCGCCCGGCAGGCCGTGGACGACGCGATGCTGGACCTTGGAGCGGTCGACCCGAGACGCGGCGGCGTGTCGCTTGGGTCGGCGCTGGGTGGCATTGCCTACGGAGAGGAGCAACACGGTCGCTTTGTGCGCGATGGGCTGCGTGCGGTAGGGCCTATGTTGGCTATCGCCGTGTACGGGGGGGCCAGTGGAGCCAATATCGCGATCGAGCTGAACCTGCGGGGGCCAAACCTGGCCAACGCGAACTCGTGCGCCTCTGGAGCCATGGCAATTGGCGAGGCGCTACGCGCGATTGTGCGCGGGGATGCCGACCTGATGCTGGCCGGTGGCGTTGAAGCTCCCCTGGCCCCGCTCACCTTCGGAGCCTTTTCCTTGATCAAGGCTATGTCAACGCGTAATGACGAACCGCGGCGTGCCTCGCGACCGTTCGACCGTGGGCGTGACGGTTTCGTTATGGCCGAGGGGGGCGCCATGCTGGTGCTGGAAGAGCGTTCGGCGGCCCTGGGGCGGGGCGCCCGAGTGTATGCGGAACTGCTTGGCTACGCACAGACCAACGACGCCTTTCATATGACCGCGCCGCGACCTGATGGCAGCGAGGCGGCGCGCGCGGTGTGCCTGGCTCTCCAGGAGGCTGGAACGAGGCCGGAAGAGATCGACTACGTGAATGCTCACGCGGCCGGCACCCCACTGGGTGACGAGGCGGAAGCCTGCGCGCTACGCAGCGCTCTCGGAAGGCGCGGCGCGACCGTACCGGTGAGCGGTACCAAGGGGCTCTACGGCCATGCGCTGGGCGCCTCTGGCGCCATCGAGACGGCCATCACCGCCCTCGCGCTGGCCCACGGGTTTTTGCCGGGAACCACGAACCTGGAGGAGCCTCTATCGGCATGTCAACTCTCCTTGTTGCCCCCGACGGGGCGGAAGGTCGCCGCCAGGCGGGCCCTTACTACGTCGTTTGGCTTCGGCGGTGCCAATGCGGCACTGGTATTGGGGCGAGCAGAGGACGCGGGCTTCGCTGATGCTGCGGACGAGACACGAACATGAACGCGCAGCGAGGGGATCCTGTGGTGGTGCGCACGCCCGATCGGCGGGAATATCGCGGTCACCTGCTGGAGTGGCGCGAGGGCGCGTCGGGCCCACAGCGGGCGGTGGTGCGCCTCGACACAGGGTGGGTGACGACCTACCCCGTACATATGGTGCATCTCGATGAGAGCGGTCGGGCCCGATTGGATCCTGGAAATCGGTAGCGGCAGCGACGGCGGGGTCGCCGGCAGCACCAAGTGCTATTTCACGAGGTCGATGGACAGCGCAGCCGTCCATCCAAAGCTGTCCGTGCCGTAGCCTTCACCGCTAAGTGGATTGAAGTACTCGCGGAAACCGGCGCGCTGCACCAGCCCAAGCGTCGTGAGACGCAACTGTTCGGCCAAATCGTGGTGTCCATAGTCGTCCAGGCCATGTAGGACCATCCAATTGGTATTTACCCACACTGGGCCCAACCAGTAGTTTTCCGGATTGAACCAGGGAGAGTTCATGGCTGTGGTCGGAATGTTAAAGCCACTGTGTGGGAGGTACTCCTCAGAGTTACGCAAGTGCTGCTCGATAAGGCGTTGCGCGCGGTCTGCCGGCGCCACCCTGCCGTAGAGCGTGTGGAAAGCCGCAATGGTATCGTCCTTGAGTGGTTTCCCCGCGACTCGGTCGTAGCTGAAGTAGGTGCCGACATCGTCATCCCACAACATGTCGTTGATAGCCGTGACGGTACGGTCGCGCCAGGCGCGGGCCGGGCCTGGATCCTCACCGACGATCTCTGCGATGGCGGCAAGATCGGTATTTGCCCGGCAGAGGATCGAGTTGAAGAGCACGTCGATCACCTGGAGGGGCGCCTGTTCCAGGTAGCGTCGCTGATCCCAGTCAACCGACCGCATCTGTTCCAGTAGATAGACAAATAGGTCGTAATCCTTGTTCGTTGGTCGATTCTTGGCCGCTACATGCAAGAGGTCCAGGCGTTCATATTTGGGTCGGTAGGTTAGGGTGACGCGGCTGCCGGCGTCCAGATAGGGCGGCGAGTTGTCCAGGCCCGACTCCCAGGGATGAACCACGACCACCAGTCCGCTGCCGTCTGGGTCGCGCTCGCTATAGAGCCAGTGGTGATACAGCAGAATCCTGGGGTACAGATCCGTCAGCAGACGCCTGGCCAGGTCCTGGTCTGGCGCGTTTTCCCAAATCTTCAGGGCTGCGGTCGCCAATACCGGTGGCTGGGTGATGCCAGAGGTCTGCACGTCTCGCGGCGCGTCGGGAGACCGCTCGCTCTGCCAGACGTCCGGTCCCGGAAAGTATCCAGTGCCTGCCGGGTTAAACACGATCTGCGGGACCAGGCCGTTGCGCCACTGCCCATGAAGCAGTGATTGGAGTTCGAGCGCGGCGCGCGCCGTGTCGTAGTGTGATATTCCGATAGCAATGAAGCAAGAATCCCAGTTCCACTGGTGAGGGTACAAACTGGGCGCGGGTTTGGTAGAGGCTCCGAGGTCGTTGGCCGTGAGCACGGCCCTGGCTCCGTCCATCAACGCGCTGAAATCGTCGCTCATCCCGGTCCCTTCCGGCTGTCGTCATGCTTTGAAGTGACTCAGCCTATCATGGGGCCCGGGGAGACCCACCAACGTCTGTACTTACTTCGAGCGCTTGATCCGCTGCTCGTGATTCAGCATCCGCTTGCGCAATCGTAGTGAGACGGGCGTGACTTCCACCAACTCGTCGTCCTGCAGGAAGTCGAGCGATTGTTCCAGACTCAGGATGGTGGCGGGTGTCAGACGCACCAGGATATCCGAGGTGGAGGAACGCACGTTGGTCTTCTTTTTGTCCTTGCAGACATTGATCACGATGTCGCCGCCGCGCGAATTGAGCCCGACGATCATGCCGCCGTAGACATGTGTGCCGGCCTCCACAAAGGTGGTCCCCCGATCCTGAGCGTTGGAGAGGCCATAAGAGACCGCCTGACCTTCTTCCAGCGCCACCAGCACACCCATCCGGTAGCTGACGATGTCGCCCGCCCAGGGCTGGTAGCCCAACAACAGGCTGCTCATGATGCCGTTGCCACGCGTCGCGGTGAGGAATTCGTTGCGGAAGCCGATGAGACCGCGGGTTGGAATCGTGAATTCGAGACGAATATCACCATTTTCACTGGTTACCATATTGGTCATGGTCCCCTTGCGAGCGGAGAGCGCCTGGGTGACGAATCCCATATTGGCGTCGACTGTATCGATCACCAGGTGCTCGAACGGCTCCAATAGCTTGCCGTCGACCGTGCGGGTAATGACCTCAGGACGTGAAACTTCGAATTCGTAGCCCTCGCGTCGCATGGTTTCCACCAGAATCGCCAGGTGCAGTTCGCCCCGGCCGGAGACCAGGAAACTATCGGCTCGATCTGTGTCTTCAACGCGCAACGCCACGTTAACCAGCAGTTCGCGGTACAACCGCTCGCGCAATTGGCGAGAGGTGCCCAACTTGCCCTCGCGCCCCGCCAGCGGAGAGGTATTGACGCCAATCGTCATCCGAACCGTGGGCTCCTCGACCTCGATCAGCGGCAGCGCTTCCGGACAGACCGCAGCAGCAACCGTTTCACCAATCGCAGCGTCTTCCACGCCGGTCATGGCCACAATGTCACCGGCTTCCACAAACTCCACCGGTACCCGCTGCAATCCTTCGAAGGCATACACCGCAGCGATCTTCGTGGTACGCACTGTACCATGGCGGCCGATCACTGCCACCGGTGCACCAGAACGGGCCTCGCCGCGAGTGACTCGTCCGATGGCGATGCGTCCCTGATATGAGTCGTAACCCAGTGCCGTGATAAGCATCTGGAGGGGACCATCCGCAATGAGGGGGGGCGGGACCGTTTCGACGATGGACCGGAAGAGCGGCTGCAGATCAACCTGCCGCTCGTCCAACGAGGTAGCGGCAGTGCCCTGTTTCGCCACCGAGTACAGCACCGGAAACTCCAGTTGGTCTGAATCCGTAGCCAGGTCCAGGAAGAGATCGTGCGTGCGGGAAAGGACTTCCTCGATGCGCGCATTCGGGCGATCGATCTTGTTGATGACCACAATCGGTTTGAGCCCGATCTCCATGGCTTTGCGGAGGACAAACCGGGTCTGCGGCATCGGCCCCTCGGCGGCATCAATCAACAGCAGGCAGCCGTCTGCCATGTTGAGCACGCGCTCAACCTCGCCGCCGAAATCGGCGTGGCCGGGGGTATCAATGATGTTAATCTTCACGCCCTGGTAGTGTACCGACGTATTCTTGGCGAGAATGGTAATACCCTTCTCGCGCTCCAGGTCGCTGGAGTCCATGATAAGTGTGCCGACTTGCTCGTTGCTGCGAAAGATGTTGCTTTGCTTGAGCATGCCATCGACCAGGGTCGTCTTCCCGTGGTCCACGTGGGCGATAATAGCGATATTACGAATATCAGGACGGCTCTTGGTCAATCGTTCCTCACATAAAAAGGCAACCCGAGGGACCGGGTTGCCCATACGGCTCCATTACTATCTAAAGTATAGCACAGCACCTTAGCTTCAGGGAGAACCATTCTGCGCACCTACCTCCGCATCATCGCTTTGCTGCTGGCCGTAACCTCATCACTGGCACCGGCGGCGCGCACCGATTCCGCCGCGCTCAATCCCACCTGGCCCGGCCAGGAGCCTCCCAATCCATTTGCGTCGCTCCAGGCGCGGCCCAAGTACGTGGTGCTGCTGGTCCTGGATGGCGGGCTCCCGACCTACTTTCGGCTTGGTGACTTTCCCCACTTGAAGGCGCTTCAGCGCGATGGTACTACCTACACCAGTGCGTGGGACGGCATGCTTGAAACGGAAACGCCAACAGGCCACGCCACGCTGGGAACTGGCTCGCTACCCAGGCGGCATGGCGTGATCTCCTTCAGTTGGGTGACCGACCAGGCGGTGCACGAGCAACCGACCAATCCGATCCCAATTCAACAAGGGGCACTGGAACAGGTGCTCAGGCAATCCGGCGTGCCCTCGCTCTCTTCCTTGCTGAAGGCGCACGATCCATCGGCACGAGTCGTGGTCACCAGCGGCCATAAAGATTACGCGGTGGACGCGGTGGGGGGGCCATATGCCGATTACCTGATGTATTATGCGCTTCAGGGCCAGCAGTGGATGCCGGTGGCCATTCCGCGCCACGTGCCCCCGCGCAGTGTCCTGGACCAACCCAGCCTGAAGGCCTTTGCGCCACACCTTGGACCGGGCGATCAAGACTCATTCGCAGTCCAGTTGGCAATGTCGGCTTTTCGGACCATCCATCAACGCGTCACAATCATCAACGAGCCGGAGTTCGACTGGCCGCTCGGTCATCTCGACGGAGGCGGCTACAACCGCAATCTGGCTTGGCGTCTCATGACACGCCTTGATTCAGATGTGGCGAATATCGAGGCCCAGTTGCAGGCAGCCCACGTGCTGAAGCAAACTCTCTTCGTGCTCACCGCGGATCATGGCATGTTGACGCTACGACACCGCATTGCGCACGACGTGATCGAGAAGGTGGTACACGACTCCGGTACGACCCTGAGCGACTACGAGTACCACTCGGCGGGCTACCTCTGGCTGAACGACCGAAACAAGGTGGAACAGGTAGCCGCTAATATGGTCAAGCTGAACAATCCGTATATCCGGGCTGTGTACTTACGGCTGCCGGGCAGCATTGGCTATACGCGCCAGTATGATCCCCATAACGTACTTCCTGAAGGCGCCGAGCTGGCGTATCAATTCCTACTCAGCACGCTCGCTGGACCCAGCGCGCCACACATTGCCATCATGTTGCGCGAAAACACAGCGATCGTAGGCAGAAACGAGATCAACTGGTTGGGCGACCACGGCGGCGGCACGTGGAACGCCGAGCACATTCCGCTCATGCTGTCCGGTCCCGGCGTCCGGCGGGGGTTCCGCTCCGACTATCCAGCGACCATTTATGACATATCTCCGACAATTTTGTCGCTGCTGGGCGCGGCATCAACGGGGATGGACGGTGTGCCGCTGGCAGACTCTATCCTTTCGCCGGCGCCATCGGAGCAGGACGCGCAGAGCGTGCAGAGGGGCAAATTCACACCGTTGGTCCAGGCGCTCAAAGCGGAGTCAAAGAAGGACCGCTGACTAGGAGGTTAGCCTTCGACGGCAATCATCATAATCGAGTCCAGTGTTAGCACGCGGCCTCCTGGCCCGGGAGCTACGCCTGATATCGCGATCACCTTGTCCTCTTCCATGCAATCCGGGCATTTGCCGACTCCCCGGACAGTGTCGGGAACCACTACGTCGTCATCGATGCTAACGTCAATATCTTTCTTATGTTTGCAGTCGAACAGCGTGTGAACTGTAATCATCGATGCTTGTCTCTCCCTACTGGATGTGGATACGCAGTGCTGCTTTCGATTTGCTGCTGAGGCAGCAACTCGAGACCCGTGGTGACGGATGTCTCCATACCCGTCGTTCATTATCGGTCAGCCCGGGGCCATGTGGCTCAAGTCACTCTACGTGAGCTCGCCCATACACATGAAGGTCAGCATCTGAGAACAGAACAAAGGTGACGTGCCGCACGACAAGCGAGTGTTGGACGAACTTGCATACGGCGGACAGTGCGACGGGCGCCGCTCTCACTACTGGATTACCATAGACGCCCGTGCCCAGCGACGGGAAGGCTACCGTACTGTCTTCCAGTTGTTCCGCCACTTCCAGACTGCGTCGATAGGCGGTAGCGAGGAGATTGAGTTCACCGGCATTGCCTCCCTGCCAGATAGGCGCAACGGCGTGAATCACATGTCGGGCGGGCAGGTCGCCAGCCGTGGTCGCCACCGCGTCACCCGTGGCGCAGCCGCCAATTTCTCGGCACGCCGCGGCAATCGCTGGACCCCCCGCATGGTGGATAGCTCCACATACGCCGGATCCCGGTGACAGGGCTGAATTTGCGGCGTTGACCACGGCATCAGCTGGTGTGCGAGCAATGTCTCCGCGCACCAGTCGCAGGGTCCCAGTGCCACAGTCCTTCTCAGTTATGTGCCAGTGATTCACAATCCCTCCGCACTCTTGGGCGGCTACATTTGCAAAGCATCTACGAGATTGCGTGTTCCCGCCTCGGCGTCGGAGCCCAAGAATGTCCCCGGCACCGTTTTAATCAACTCAGGATCTTCGTTAAAAGCCCGCCCGCCGTACGCGAGAACTCCCTGGTAGTGGCTATTCAACGAAGAATAAAGTTGCGCCAGGGTTTGTACTGCCTGTGCATTGGAAGCAGAGAGACAGACCGCCTCCGGTGCGCGGTTGAGGATGTCCGCTCGCAATGCCTCTGCTTCGACACTGGCCCCGGCATAAATTGTATTGAAGCCGCGCCGGCGCAAAAAGAGGGCGAGCATTAGTGCGCCGATGTCATGTGACTCGCCAGGAGCACAGCCGATTAAGACAGTCTCGTTTCGTAGGGGGGGCGGGCTAATACGGACCAGTTGGGCCAAATGGGATCGAATCAGGTTCGAGCCGACGTGTTCAGTGGTAACCGAGAGTGTTCCAGAAGACCAGAGCTCTCCTACCTCATACAGGGCGGGCTGGAGCAGGTTCAGCGACACGTCTTCGATCGAAGCCACCATTAGCGCTTCGGCGATAACGCGGCTGATGCTCACTTCATCCATCTGAGTAATAGCATCAAGCAAGTGAGTTTTTAACGTGACGAAGTCGAAATTACTTGCTACGTCCGGGATAGGATCACCGGTATCTAACATGCGCAGCATGTTCACCGCGCGACTAATTCCAACCCCTTGCTGCACTCTGTCCTTGAGCCAGCGTGCTACCGCAATGTCTCGCTCTGAATAGAGGCGGTAGCCCTTGAGATCGCGTTTCGGCTGGGGAATACCGTAACGACGCTCCCAGGATCGCAGAGTGATGGAAGGGACGCCGGTGGCGGCAGACACCGCCTGAATGTTGTACAGCGGCACATCAGAGTGCTTATTCGGATTAAAACTAGTGGCGCTGACATCCATCATTTATATTGTACAGTGATTGGACAATGCGTGAATAGCCTGTCAGCCGTCCGACTCGAAGTCAGAGGCTGCACCTGCTCACCTTTGGCTGTCCCCGGTCTCCGCCACCGTGGCCAGTTCTAGAACGAGTCGGTGTTCAAAGTTGTCGAGTTGTAGACCAAGCAAATCCTGGATACGAGCAAGTCGATATATCAGCCCACTCCGATGGAGATACAGGTATTCCGCCGTCCGGCTGGCATTGCAACTGCAAGTAAGATAGACGCGCAGCGTTCGCACCAGATCACCGCCGTGGAGTCGGTCGTACTCACGGAGGGGATGGAGGATATCCTGGCCGGAGTCGAGATAGGCGCCTGCCACACGCTGTAGAAGCTGGCAGAGCCGGCCGTAGTTATATGGGGCAGTTGCTGCCTGGAACGGCACGCATTCCTTCCTATCCCACGCCCGAAAGCCGCTGACACCAGCAACGCTGCTTGCGAACGACCTCCGTGTAGAGGTCCGCCGTCGTGCGAGCGACGCTCTGCCAGTTGTAGCGTTGAATTGACAGGCGAGCGCGACGACCCATCGACTCTCGCTCGGCATACTGCAGGCCCCGCTGCAGGGCAACGACGAAGGCACTGGTAGTACGCCCCTCTGCTAGAAAGCCAGTCTGTCCGTCCGTCACGGTCGTTGCGAGGCCCCCGACCGGAAAGGCCACAACAGGAGTTTGGCAGGCCATCGACTCGACTGCCACCATCCCGAACGATTCATAGCTGGACGGAACAGCGCAGAGATCGGCAGCTGAGTAATAGAGCGGCAACTCATGTTGCGGCGCCAAGCCACGGAATTCGACTCGATCTACCACCCCCAGCCGCTCGGCGATGTGACGCGACCGGACCGCATCTTCCTGTCCACCCACCACTACCAGTTTGATCCCAGGTGTCGTGGGTTCGATCTCGGCCAGTGCGCGGAGCAGGAGATCAAGCCCCTTCATTCGATCAGGACGCCCGACGAAGAGAACGATCCGGTCTCCATCCAGGTTAAGGAGCCGGCGGCTCGCAGTTGCGTCGAACGGCTGGAACAGGGCCGTATCCACCCCTGGTGGGATAATGGCAAACCGAGCTGGTGATCGCCCGTACAGCTGTTCCATGTGGTCGCGTTCAGCTCTGGTCGCTCCTACAATGGCGTCCGCTCCCGTCATGACACAACGCTCACCGTCGAAGCGCAGGCCGGTGTCGCCTGGATCGGCTTGGCCCGAGTACAGTTCCTTTACCCCGCTGAGTGTATGGAACATATGAACGATAGGCGCCGCTGTTTCAGAACGGAGCCGCAATGCCACTAACCCGGACAGCCAGTAGTGACTGTGCAGGATGTCGTAATCTACCGATTCGCGCTGCATGAATGAGCGAAACGCCGACACCATGGCGGGAATATGCAGTGGGAGCACGCTTCTGGGCAGATGGCGAGGAGGTCCCGCGGCGAGGTGGACAACGCGTGCGCCCGCGCCGGTTTCCACGATTTCAGGTGTGGTGTGGTCGGTCCGCCGAGTAAAAATATCGACGTGAAGCCCGATCTTCGTCAGATCGTCAGCCAGCCGTCGCACGTACACATTCATGCCGCCGGCATCGGCTTTACCGATCGATGCGAGCGGAGAACTGTGGAGCGAGAGGAGGGCTACTCGTGTGCCTCTGCCTGACTTATCCCCGGAACGGGACGATGGGACCGCTCGTTTGCATAGCACCGTACAGGGACGCCCGGTCTCCAAAGGTGAAATCATTAATTTTCCAGTGTCCACCATAGGTATCCAGATCGAGTAGCGACCATCCGCCCGTCTGTGGCCATCCACTTGCTAGAAGCGTGCCATGGCCTGCCACATCACGGGTGAAGAAGTTGCAGGTTACTTTATTAGAGGAGGCCAACCAGTTGCGCATGAGCGCGGGATCGGCCGTCTGCCCTTCGCCGTCGCCCATGGATCCATAGCGCAAACCGCTGTTGTACTGAAAGTATGGCAAGGCGTTAATAATCGTGCTTGCGTCGCGCGCCGCGAAGGAATGGCAGATCGTGGCAGTAAAGCTCGCGTAGTCTTTTGAAACTGCGACGGTGGGAACCGGCTTCGGCGGCACTGCCGTTGGCTGTCGGACGGCGGCTGTTGCGCTTCCCTTGGGCCCGGCGCTGGTGGCTGAGGCGCGTGGCTGAGGCTGTGTCGTGGGAGTTGCCGAAGCGGGCGGCGTCGAGGTTGGCGAAGAAGCCGTGCTCGATCCACATCCGGTAATACACAGTGCCAGGAGCATGAGCGTTGCAGGTCGGCGCACGATCTCTCCATTCCAACAAAAGACGCAGGCCGGTCGACGCCTGCGTCCATCACGTGCAAGTCTACCACCCGTCGCGGGTCATTCTTCGGCGCGGGTCATATGGCCAGTCGTAGTTCACCTGGTAGAACGGAGAAGCTGTATGGCGCACCGGTGTACAGTTCGCCATCCAGGTCGAGTTGCGGAACCCCATCGGTCTCGACAGCAAGTTCGGTGGTGCGCAGCCAGAGTACCTTGTGATGCCCGACATGGAGACCGGGATAGATTTTCCAAGCCTGCGTTACGAGTTCGCTGCGTGAGAAATCGGTGAGCGCCACCACATCCAGCAGTCCGTCGTCTGATTTAGCCTGGGGGGCGATCTTCATGCCTCCACCGAAGAAACGACTGTTCGCGATCACCACGCTGGTCACTGCTCCTTCGTACACAGTTGAGCCGCCGACCAGGATACGGCCGCGTACCAATGGCTCGCGAAGCCCCGCGTCGATGGCGGCAAGGACGTACGCCAGGCGCCCTGGCCAGTGCCGGCTGTACTGTGGCTCCCGAGCGATGACGGCGGAGCCGAGCCCGATCTCGGCAAAATTGACAAAAACGCGCGACCCGGCGAATGTTGCCAAACCGAGGTCGATTCGACGTTCCGGCGCATGAAGCAGGTGCTCGACAAAGCTGCGTTCGCCGCGAGGGAGACCTGCGCTTCGAGCAAAGTCCATGCCCGTGCCGGACGGCAGGGTAGCAAAGAGTACGCGGCTGCGGTTACTGCCACTGTCTGCCAGCCCATTAATTGCCTCGTGTACCGTGCCGTCCCCACCCACGGCAATCACTGTTCGATAGCCGCGTTCGATCAACTCGCAGGTTAATGTGGTTGCATGGCCCGGCCCATCGGTCATGAAGGTGTCGACATGGTGACCAGTGCGCTCTAGATGTCGGCCGACGCGTCGCCATTGAAACGTGCCACGCCCCCCACCAGCCACAGGATTGACCACTGCTGCTGCTGGAGCAATAAGCACGGTTTCGCCTCTCCTGCGCCAATATCTCTGTTATACTAAAGGACTGTATCGTCAATCGAAGGGATAGGCCACTTTGGCCAATCGAGAGCCACAGGAACTTACTGAAGAAGCACTGCAGCGCATCACCAGGGTCGTCCACAGCATGGTTGAGGATCGAGTGGAGCGTGGAGTTGAACTGAACCGCCTGCTCCATTGCGATAGTTGCGGACAGGAACGGTCTGCTGCAGGGTCCGCACTGTATGGCGCGTATAAGTTTTGCAACGACTGCCTGCTGGAATTCACGATCGCGCTTGCGTCCAATACGGTCGAGAGCGTAGCCGACTATATGACTCGGACGACCGAAGGTCCGGGTTCCTTTCCTCCATCTGATCTGGCCGGACACCGCGACCGCTTGGCGGCTCGTAAGCCATTGGTGGGACGCGACAAGTTAATGCCCAGCAATGAACCTGTGTAGCCGGAGAGAAGTGGAGTGTGTTGCTAAGAGGGCTGTCTTTGGTACGCTTCCGCCCGCGCGCGAAGAAGCGAAGCGAGGGCAATCTGCCTCGCTACCGCCGGGTGGAAGAAAAGCGCCGGTGCCTGGCCCAGGCTACCCAACAGTGGCTTTCGCTGATCCGCGATATGGAAAGCAGCGGCGAGACCGGGGATGCGCGCTATGAAACGTACTACCGGGCGTATCTTCAGGCGCGAGACCATGAGAAGCGGACCGACCTCGAGTTTTTCAACCTTCGACAAGGCCTTTCCGAATAAGAGAACGGGCCGGCGCGCGGTGACGTGCGAGTCGTAATTATGGGGTGCGGGCGCACGGGTGCGCGTCTCGCCGACATGCTTGCCAGTGCCGAGCATGAAGTCACGGTGGTGGACTGGGACGTGCGGGCTTTTACACGGCTCTCCGAGGACTTTCCGGGTACAGTTGTGCACGGCAATGCTATGGATCAAGACTCACTACGACGCGCCGGCATCGAGGCGGCAGACGTATTTGTTGCGGCAACCAGCGGGGACAACCGCAATGTAATGGCGAGCCAGGTAGCACAACATGTCTTCGACGTGCCGCGGGTCATAAGTCGCATCAAGGACCCTATCCGAGCGGACATTTATAGCCAACTGGGTATCCAGGTAGATTGCCGCACGACCGCCGGAGCAGAAGCCGTCCTGGAGTTAATTGTGGAAGCGAGCGGAGCGTAGAGCAGGTTTTTTATAGTACGCGTCGAAGGGCAGGATTTGCGACTATCCCCGGAATCCGGCCCCGCTTCGCCGCTGGCTCCCCGTCGATCTCTCTGATATCCGCCGTGTAGTCGATCGGGCGTGCACCGCTGATGAAACTACCGACGCCGTATCCATCGACGGGCGCTTCCTCACTTCGGAAGAGCGCGATGCGCTCCGGCGACATGCCTCCACTTACTGTGATCTGTACCCGGCTGAAGCCTCTCTGATCAAGTCGCGCGCGTACCTCGTGGACCAGGCCAGGCGTTACACCGCCACGTTCCGCCGGAGTATCTAACCGAACGCCCTGCAGCGCGTTCCCCAGGGCTTCAGCGACCTGTACGCTCTCGACCGCCTCATCCTGAAAGGTATCAACCAACACTACTCGGGGAAAGCCCGGTGACAGGACGCTGTCGAACGCGCGAGCAGCCTCCACCGTGTCGCCCAGGATGAGAACATAGGCATGTGGCATTGTTCCAGAGGGGACCGTGCCGGAGAGGGCCGCTCCCAGTGAGGTCGAGCACCCGGTACATCCGCCCACCATCGCGGCATAGTCCATGATGCCGGCTACGTTGGGGTGTATATGACGCGCGCCGAAGCTGACCACCGGAACGCCCTGGGCCGCTTCCACCGCTAGATTTGCAGCGGTGGCCCAGGCGGTGCAGGAGGCGAGCATTCCGAGCAACGCGGTCTCATACACGCCGAAGCTGTTGTACCTGCCCCGAATGTGCATGGCGTCCTCTCCCCGAGCCAGTGGCGTTCCTTCGTCGACGCTCCAAAGTTCCCCCTTGAATCCAGCCTCTTCGAGCAACTGTGCCACCTGAGTTACCCCACAACACAGACCAGCGTTGCCTGGGAATACCACCATCCCGACGTGTGGATCGCAGGACAGATGCTCGAGGACCGTGCGCGTTCGCAGGAAGTACACATCCGCGGTGTTGGCCGATAGCACTTCCGGCGGCAGAGGAAACCGTGGTTCTGTTAGCGGCTGGACCATGTCAGGAGTGAGACGAACTACGTGTCGTAGGTGCTGGCGGCCTGCGTGATACCCAAAATCTCATCAAAGATGGGGCCTTCGATGGTCTCCAGCGTCATGAGCTTTTCTGAGACCGTCACCAACTTGTCCTTGTGGCGGATTAAGATCTCGCGAGCCACGCTGTACGCGCGGTTGATAAGGTTGCGTACCTCGTTGTCGATCTCCTGGGCCACCGCTTCACTATAGTTACGCTGCTCACCGATATCGCGTCCTAGGAAGACCATCTCCTGCCGATTGCCCAGAGCCAGTGGGCCGAGCTTCTCGCTCATGCCGTACTGAGTAACCATCTGACGAGCCAGGCTGGTGGCGCGCTCGATGTCGTTCGAGGCGCCGGTGGTCACTTCCCCAAAGATCAACTGCTCGGCGGCATGACCACCCAGTGAGAATGCCAGCGTCTCCTCAAACTGTGACTTGGTATAGAGGTAACGGTCCTCCGTCGGCAGCAGCCGGGTGTAGCCGCCCGCCATCCCGCGAGCCACGATCGTGACCTTGTGCAATGGATCGAGATTGGGCAGCATCCGCGCCACCAGCGCATGACCAACCTCGTGGTACGAAGTGATGGCCTTCTCTTTTTCACTAATAATGCGGCTCTTGCGCTGCGGTCCGGAGATAACGCGGTCGATCGCTTCTTCCAGCTCGCCCATGCCAATTGCTTTCTTGTTCCGTCGAGCGGCGAGAATCGCTGACTCATTCAAGAGATTGGCCAGGTCGGCCCCACTGAAGCCCGGAGTCTGCTTGGCCAGCGTTCCCAGGTTCACACTTTTCTCGAATGGTTTACCACGTGCGTGCACTTCGAGTACCTGATTACGTCCCCGAATATCCGGGTTGTCTAGAACCACCTGACGGTCGAATCGGCCGGGGCGTAAGAGCGCCGGGTCCAGGACATCTGGGCGGTTGGTCGCCGCGATGACAATGACGTTGGTATTGGTGTCGAAGCCATCCATCTCGACCAGGATCTGATTTAGTGTCTGCTCGCGTTCGTCGTGACTCCCTCCTAGTCCGGCGCCGCGCTGCCGGCCAACCGCGTCGATCTCGTCCACGAAGACGATACACGGGGCGTTGCGTTTGGCTTGGTCGAACAGGTCGCGCACGCGGCTCGCGCCTACGCCCACGAACATCTCAACGAACTCGGAGCCGCTGATGGAGAAGAACGGCACCCCCGCCTCACCAGCCACGGCGCGGGAGAGGAGTGTCTTTCCGGTGCCAGGTGGCCCGACCAGGAGCACACCGCGTGGAATGCGCGCGCCAAGTGCCGCGAATTTATCCGGATATTTGAGAAACTCAACCACTTCAGCGAGTTCTTGCTTGGCTTCCTCCACTCCGGCTACATCCGCGAACGTGATGGTCGGTCTGTTGCCGGCGAACATGCGGGCGCGGCTCTTGCCGAAGGACAACGCCTGATTATTACTGCCCTGTGCCTGTCGCATCATGAAGAACAGCAGCGCACCAAAGATCAGCAACGGCAGGAAGGACACGATGGTCCCGATCCAATTGCCGAGCTGACTCGGCGGCGCGACCTTGACCGTTGCGTCGCCCTGGAACCGCGGCCCGCTTACATTGACCCCGTTGGTCTTGAGGAAAGCGGTAATTTCAAAATTATCGTTCACAGTCGTCTGGAACTTGGTGTCGTTGCCTTTCTCCTGCAAGGTGACCGTGTTCCCATCCTGGATAATCGTTATCGGAGTGTTCCGGGCGATATCGACATGCACCTTGTCCACCAGCCCCCCGCTGCCGGTGAGACCGATGGGGGTTGTCTTTGAGCTGCCGTTGCGAAACACCTGGAAGGCAATTGCCAGGACAAAGACCATGACAATAAGCCAGATAAAGCTGTTACGAAACCACTTCGCATCCATAGGAGGAATATTCTCCGAAAAAACTGGCCGGAGGGCCTGAGGAAACTATTGACAATATGAGGGAATCAGCCGAATTGTATCATGCTACCGTGACTACAACGGCTGAAAATGGAGATGTGCAACGCGCGTTGTCTGCTCTGTCACTCGTCCCGTTCGACCGATGGCGATTCCAGGCACCCACACAATCGCGATGCCGTCGTCGATGATCGGAATTCGGTGACGCTGGGCCTCCGGCACCTTTCGATCGATAAATACGTCCTGAAGCTTTCGATGGCCGCTCATTCCAAGCGGCGCCATGCGGTCGCCTGGGAGCCACGAGCGCACGAAAAGGTGCCGCGCGATGATCGCCGCGTCGCAAAAAGCATGATACGGGCCGCACACCGTCAACCAGCGGTTCACATCCTGGCGGGAGATTCCGTCGAGATAGTGAGCCGAGAGCACGCCACACGGAACCTGCGTCGAGCCGGGGACTGACAGGATCTCTCGGTATACGTCTGGCTGCTCCCGTGGATTGTCCATGCGCAAACGAAAGCGTTGATTGTCGGACAGCAGCGCCACGCGATGTGGTAAGCGGTCGACTATCTCAACCGTCGAACGAGACGCGGCGTTGAGAGCCTCCACCATTATCTCGATGTGGCCGGCGTCGAAGTCTCGACGGTGTTCTAGCAGTGTCGACACCAGACGGCGTAAGACATGGCGTTGTAGCGCGGGATGGAGAGTTGCCCAAACGGGGAGGCTGGCGCTGATCTCACGCGGCGCGGTCCGTATAGCGAGGAGCGGAAGCAAACGCGTTATCTCCTCGCGGAAGAAGTCCGCATCCGCGGCGAGCAGTGATGCCGCTCTGGCCAGCACCCGGGGCGCCTGTGGCTGGATCGCCTCTAGCTGTGGCATCACCGTGGCTCGCAGGGTATTGCGCTGAAAGCGTCCATCCGCGTTCGAGCTATCGACCCGATAGGGCTGATTCCACTCCGTCAGGGCATCACGCATGGTTTGACGGCTCACAGTCAGAAAGGGACGAAGCAACTCATTGTGTCGGCCCATCATCGCGCCAAGGCCGTCTAACCCGGTTCCGCGCAATAAATTGAGCATGAGCGTCTCGGCCCGATCGTCCTGAGTGTGGGCCGTGGCAATCACCTCGCCGGACCAGGCCCGGAGCATCTCGCGTAGGGCGTCGTAGCGTAGTTCGCGCGCAGCGGCCTCCGGCGAGAGCCGCTGCGTGCGAGCATACTTCCGCGTGTCGACCCTCCGAACCTCGCAGTGCAGGCCAAAAGCATTAGCGAGGTCGCGTACAAATGTTTCGTCCCTATCCGCCTCCTCGCCTCGTAGACCGTGATGAACGTGACCAACGCACACCATCCAGGAATGGCTCGGGGCAAGATCCACCAGCGACCGCAGGAGCGCGACCGAATCAGGACCGCCGGACACCGCCGCCAGGATGCGCGCATCGAGTGCAATGCGGCTCGATAGCAGCGCGTGCTCCAGTGCTCCGATCGAGGTTGTCTTGTTCATCGTTGGTCAATCCTATACTGCTGATGGGGGAAGCAAGCTGCATGTCCACATTTTCCGAGATTAACGACCTTCCGCCGGTGTATTCGTGTACCGTGGGGCACGTCGTGCCCGCCGACGACTTGGAGCAGCAGACCCAACACGTCCGGCTCGATACCGGCGCCGAGGTCTTGATTTGCCGAGAGCACGGAGCGCCCATCTCCGTAACGATGCCACCTGGCTCGACGCTTGGCGAGCACGAACCGCTGCTGTAAGAGATCACGCCCTCAACCCGATGGTCCTGACCGGTCGAAGCTGTGACCGCTCCAGCGGTACGTGTTGGTGACCGGCGGACTGCTTGGACAACACAGCGGATCCTGTGGACCGTAGTGCGCCGATGTTACCGCGAAGCCTCCCGGCACGGCGACCAGATTCGTCACGTCGACGTACTGCTGGTGCCAGAGAGGCCGCGTGTCGCCTGAGGCGAAGACGTCGACCGCTTGGCAATGCCCATCAGCGCTGCCTGTACAGATACTGGTGATGATATCGAGTGGAGTTCCCGCCGGCAAGGCGCTACGCACATGCGACTTTGGTGTATACGACCGATGGAGGAGATAGGCGTCATCCCGCCGAATATCAGCAAGGCTCACGGCAGGCGGGCCCGGTGCACGGGTCCCGTCCGCCCGCGACCCGCGGTGAGATGAATCGCCACACCCGGTCAAGAAAAGGGGGAGAATGGCAAGAGAGGTAAGCGAGCGGTAGAACACGCTCGTATGGTACCCCGTCGTGATGGTGCGGACTGTTCCGTCACCTCACGCTGGTCCGCCCGCGCAGACGGACGGTGTGACCCTCGGGCGTCGGGAGGCGCTCCCGGTACAATGGCAGCACGAGCGCCACGGTCGCGGACTTGCCGGCGAGCGACGAACACGAAAAGAGAGTACGGGACCATGGCGGCAGATGATCTCATGCTGGACCAGCACCACATCGAAGCTGCGCTCGGCGAGAACGTTCGAATTGAGCCCACCAAGCGGCCCTCCGCCGTCGGATCGGTTGGCTCTCTTCTGGGCAGCACGGCGGTCAGTACGGCCTTCCGCTCTTTCGCGGGCATGCTGCACGGTGAGGGCAGCGAATTGCCGATTGCGGTCGGTTCCCTGGCGCTCGTCTTCGACTCCGAGTCGAAGGCCGGTGTCACCTTCGATCATGTGGCTCAGGCCGCTCATCTGCGCACGCGGATCGGGGCGTGCCTGGTGGCCGTGGAGACGGCGACCGGGGCAAACGGCTTGGTGAGCTACTGGGGGTACGTCTCGCTCAGATCCTCGATCTTGGTGCTGACGCTCGATACTCTCGACCCTCAGGCCCTGTCCATGTCGGATTTTCGCACGCTCGTGACGCTGGCCGCCGAGCGCCTGGAGTCGGAGGCCGCGTAGTCGTACGCTGCGCCGACCGCTGCTTTGACTCAGCAGTTACAGGAGTGAAACCGTGGAATAGAGTCACAGAGCAGGATCAATTTCCGTTAGCTTGTAGCCGTGGCAGTCAGCTAGTCTCAAGACAGAGGACCGTTACGCGACAATTAGTCGTGGTTTCCTGGTTGTCGTGCTGCTTGCCTTGAGCTGGGCCAGACCAGGATATGCTGCTTCCGGTGGTGCGGCCCGGATGACACCTCTCGTTGCTCCTACAGAGAGCCGGACTCGTCTTCAAGCTCAGTCGGTGGATGCGCTGGTATGGCCGCCGAGTTGTAATGCTCCGGTCCGTCTGACACTCCAGACCGGATTACATTTCGCCAACACGACCGGTCCAGTCCCCAACCTCCGGCCCCCGCCCAATGCTCCGGCGGGTCCCGTTGTCCTCCGAGTACCCCTTTATCCGAGTGCGATCCCTGCCACCCATCAGTTCACCGCGCCTGTCTTCAGCTACCAGGGGAATCCCTGTCTGAAGACGAACACCGCGGACTTCCTGTTGCCCACGGATGAGACGACCGCTGCCGCATGGTACCAGCAGAGCATGGCGGCCTGTGGTTACCTCATGGAGGGCCGCGGGTCGGGGCGCGTGGGAAGTGGTCAGGTTGGCGAGGCGATCCAATTCCGTTCAGGAGCGATCCGCACGTCGCGCTCTGGGTTGTGTGCAAGGACGATCTCTCGGGCCGAACGTTCGTGCTGTACGTCGGTGAGGATGTCACCCTCCCGCCCCGCCCTCCTGCATCCTATCTTCCCTCCGACGTGCTGCTTATTCGGCTCAAGTACTTGCCCTACACGCAGGTCGGGAACGCCCAGCAAGCGGACCGATTCACGATCCGCGACCAGGCCACCATCCACCAGGCCGTCGGAGTCATCAACTCCTTGACCGATGTCCTTTCTCCCGGCGTGATCGGCTGCTCCTGGGACGGTACTACCACACGTGCGTGGATTCAGTTCGTACGCCGCAAAGGGCACGTGGTGAAGGTCCGGATGGTTCCCGGCTGCTACTTCCTGGTAGTCGACCATACTCGAGCGGTGGTAGCCACGGGTGGCAAGGTCTGGAACACCATCGAGCAGGTCGTGACCGAGTGCCGGAACGTGCAGTGCTAAAGCCGGAGCGTAAAGCAGCGCCGTGAAGTCAATATCAGACTCGCCGGGCCGCGGCAATCATGCGCCTACCTCCGTCCAGTGCTCCCGGCTGTTGACAGGCTTCAATCTCAGCCCGTAGAACGGCAGTCCACACGGCATCGTTATTCATGACCTCCGACAGCGCACCTCTGTGTCTTGGAGATTGCGTGCTTCGTGCGCAAGCACCGACCGTGCACATTGATTGAGGTGTCACGGCGCGCACCTTGCCGGCCTAACGTGGTCGGTGGCTATCAACGTCGGACTGATGAGTGAGAAGCTCTCCTATGTGAGGTTAGTACGCGGGTATCCCCCGCTTGCTTCCGCGGCAGCGAGGAGATAGCGTTGCGTCTCGCGTGTTTTGGTGGATAGAGCGCAGCATCCGCTTCGTGGAGGAGAGGAGAGCACATCGTCGAGGCAAGGGGGCACGACGCGATGGGAAGAGACCTTGAATACTTGTACTCTAGCCGCGCACTTCGCCATGCCGCTCCACATCGTGCTCAATTTGCTGCGTCAGCAGCAGACCAAGCGCTTGAGCGTCAACGCCGAGCGACTCAAGGTGGGCTGGGATACCGGCTTTCTCCTCCAGGTTCTCCAAAGGATTTAGGTGCGGTGGCTCTGGACAGTCAATGCACCGCCTTCCGTCACCCGGTTCTCTTCCGGTACACTGAACGTGCGTGGCGCAGTGTCGCGGCGCTTGTTGCGCGCCCGTAGCTCAGCTGGATAGAGCGTCTGCTTGCGGAGCAGAAGGCCGGGGGTTCGAATCCCTTCGGGCGTACCATTTGCCCTATGCGAGCCGGTTCACGATCTCTCGGGCCCGTGTTCCCGCGTCGAACGGCAGCGCCGGCAAGTTCTCGTCCGCTGCCGGCAATCCTACGTCCGTCACCACGGTTACCAGACGACGGAAGAGAAACGCGTTCTCCCGTCCCTGGGTTAGTAGTTGCGCTGTTCGCGGTGGAAGGCTCCCGAGTGCCGCGTAGATGCACTCCAGGCTGCCATAGGTGTTGACCAGTTCTGCCGCGGTCTTCATCCCGATCCCACGTATGCCAGGAATATTGTCCGAAGCGTCCCCGGCCAGCGCTTTCAGCGTGGCTACTCCGTCGGGGGCTACTTTCATCCGGGTGAGCACATCCGCCGCGGTGCGCGCATGCACCCCGGTTCCGCCCGGGGCCAGCACCTCCACGCCGGAATGGACCAATTGCAGCAGGTCGCGGTCGGTCGACACAATCAGCGCGGTGTCGCCCTGCCCGGCCAACCGAATGGCGAGGGTGCCCATGATATCGTCAGCCTCATAGCCTGGCGCGGTGAGCACCGGGATGCCGGTGAGGGGCAAAATGCGCTGTGCTAGGACTACCTGCCGCTGAAATTCTTCGGCTTGAGCGCCGCCCAACGGCCCTCGTTGGGCCTGGTAGCTGGGGTAAAGATCATGCCGAAAGGTAGGAACATCGGGCACATCGAACGCTGCCACGGCGTGCCCGGCGCCATGTTCACGAGCAAGCTTGATAATTGTGCTCAGCACGCCATAGACCGCATTGATTGGCTGGCCATCCGGACCCGTGATGGTCATCGGTAGGCTGGTAAACGCTCGATACACGAGATTGTGCCCGTCGAGCAACAAAACAATACGTCCCAAACTGGATCGCTGGACATCGGTCATGGCAGGGCCTCCGCTCTGTATCGTAGTCGGTAGGAGCCCCGGTTAGAATAAGGCAGTCCATCACAAGCGGGAGGCATCGCATGGAGATTCCAGTGTTTGTGAGCACAGCGTGGCTGGCGGATCGTCTGGGAGATGCGGCTATCGTCGTGGTGGACGTGCGTCCGCCCTTTTTTTATGCGCAGGCGCACCTTCCCGGGGCGGTGAGTCTCCCCATCTTTCTCTTCTCCGACCCGTCCGGGCCACCCCCCGCCGCATCATTTCGGGAGCGATTGGGTCAACTGGGCATCTCGGCGGAGAACCGCGTGGTGGCCTGCGACGACGGAGCGAGCCCGATGGCGGCGCGCCTGTTCTGGGTGCTGCAGGCCATTGGCCATCGTCGTTGCTCTATCCTGGATGGCGGTATCACCCGCTGGATGCACGAAGGACGAGAAACGGAGACCCCGCCGACCGAGCGCGCCCGGACAGTGTATGGTAGTCAGCCCATCGATCCGTCGGTGCGACTCGATATGGGTGCGATGCGCGAGATAGTCAACCGTCGGGAAGCCCTGATCCTGGATGTCCGTTCGCCCGCCGAATATCTGGGCTATCAGGCGACCGCCGCACGGAACGGACACATTCCAGGTGCAATAAACGTGGAATGGAGCAATGCACTGGGCGAGTCCGAGGGGCTGCCGGCTTTGGAAGACGACAGCTTCCTTCGTTCGCTGTATGAAGGAGCGGGTGTTACCTTCAACCGTCCGGTCGTGGTGTACTGTCAGTCGGGTGCCCGTGCCAGTCACACCTTCGCGGTGCTCAAGCACTTGGGATTTGCCAATGTTGCTACATACTCCGCCGGTTGGCAGGAGTGGGGCAATACGCCGCACCTTCCGGTCGAAGAATGAAATTGCTGCTGGCTGCTATTCTCTTGCTCTCGGCGAACTCATCGGGTGCGGTTACCATCGTATCGCAGGGGTCTGCTCGAGTTCACGTGGTGGCGTTAACTTTTGATGCTGGCGCCGATCGAGGATATGCGGCACGTATCCTCCAGACTCTGGAACGCAACCACATTCATGCGACCTTCGGCATGACTGGCCGCTGGGCGCAGGCCAATTCTGATCTGGTGCGACGCATCGCTCGTGACCGCGATGCGTTCATCAATCACACCTACGACCATCGGTCGTTTACCGGTCTCTCCTCGCATCTGGCGCCGTTGACTCAGGCGCAGCGCGTCTGGGAGATTGAACAGACTGATCGGCTGTTGCGGCGCATGACCGGCCACAGTACCAAGCCGTACTTTCGTCCGCCCTACGGTGATTATGATGCCTCAACCTTGACGCTGGTTCGCCAACTCGGGTATCGCTATATGGTGATGTGGACCGTGGACTCGTTGGGCTGGGAACACTTGCCGGCTGCCTCGATTTTGCAGCGTTGCCTGGCGCACCTTCAGCCGGGTGCTATCTACCTCATGCACGTGGGCATCCAGTCGCAGGATGCACTGAGCCTGCAGCCCCTGATTTCCGCCTTGCAACACCGAGGCTATCGCTTTGTCACAGTGCCTCAACTGGTCACGAGCCGCTGATCGGTGAGTTCATAGGCCAGTTGCTCCAGCTCGTTGCGCTGCTGGGTCCGTATACGAGCATCGTGCAGAGCAGCAATAGCAATCGTTAGGTGCTTCCGTAGCTCGTCCTGGGTCCTGGTATAGCTGTCGGTATCGTCCAGCACGGCCTGGACCGGTGCCGGGTCGTTTGTCTCGTGGCGGAAGAAGCGGTCGAGGATGTTGTACCCCGCCGGAGTGGTGTGCTCCGCGGCGAGCAGCACCGGCAGCGTTTTTTTGCGGTTCACCAGATCCTTGGCGGCTTCCTTTCCCGTCGTTGTCGTATCGGCCCACACGCCCTGGATGTCGTCATAGATCTGAAACGCTTTGCCCAGTTCCAGCCCGAAGCGGCCAACCGCTTCCAGCGCGGCATCATCCAGGCCCGCCACTCGTGCCCCGGACCACAGGCTGAACTCGATGAGAGCGCCGGTTTTCTTGGCAATCATATCCAGATACTCCGGGGCATTCACGTCGGTGCGCTGTTCGAAGCTCATGTCCAGGTATTGCCCTTCGGTCAGTAGCAAGGTGGTGCATTGAAAACGCCGCGCCACATCGAGCCCGATCACCGGGTCGTCGCTGGCGTCAACCGACGCCCTACTGGCCAGCGCGAACATGCCGTCCCCCACGTTGATGCCCTGCGCCTCACCCCACAGCTTCCAAACCGTTGGTCGGTGCCTTCGTGTCTCGTCGCGATCCTGGATGTCGTCGTGAATAAGCGAAAAGTTGTGGAGTAATTCGATGGCGGCAGCCACCGTGATGGCGTGAGCGGGGTCAGCGCCGGCTCCCTGACAGGCGAGCAGGCAGAGCAGCGGCCGAAATCGCTTACTGCTGGAGGTGGTCAGCGGGCGGCCGCGCTCATCCACAAACTCCAGTTGATAGCGCATCATATCGGCGAAATGGCGCAAGTTGGAGGCGACGCCCAGCCAGCGCTCGATTTCGGCATCCACCTGTCGTCCCCAGCGACTCTGAACGGTCTGCAAGTACTGTCGGGACACGCTCTACCTCCATCGGTTGCTGGTACCCCCGCATAATAGAGTGTTTCCACGAGGGGGTTTATGGTGGCAGAGCGACCGGGTAGCGTCATACGGCTCGGTACGCGCGGAAGCGCACTGGCCCTGCGACAAGCCGAGATGACTGCGGAGTTGCTCCGGCATCGCGTCTATGATGCGAAGGTCGAGGTGGTGGTCATCCGGACGGAGGGTGATGCGGTTCAGGATCGGCCGGTCTCGCAGTTCGGCGATAAGGGAATCTTCGTGCGGGCTATTGAGACCGCGCTCCTCGACGGCCGCGTGGACCTCGCTGTTCACAGTCTGAAAGATGTTCCCGCTGATCTGGAGCACCCAGGCCTGACGCTGGCCGGCTATTCCGCTCGCGCCGATCCTCGTGATGTCCTGGTCTCCCGCCGAGGGGAACAACTTGCCGGCTTGCCGGCCGGGGCGCGGATCGGCACCAGCAGTCTGCGGCGTCGCGTGCAACTCATGGCAGTACGCCCCGACACGCTTGCCATGGAGATACGTGGGAACGTGGACACCCGCTTGGGCAAGTTGGCCAACTGTGAGTATGACGCTCTCATGCTCGCTGCCGCCGGGTTGCATCGTCTTGGCCGGCAGGACCGCATCAGTCAGTACCTACCAGTGGAGATGTTTGTCCCCGACGCCGGTCAGGGGATCATTGCACTGCAAGCTCGACGCGATAGCCCGGCGAGCGAGTGGGCTAAGGCCATTAGCGATCCTGTCAGTGCCGTGGCCGCCCTGGCGGAGCGCGCCGCCGTGCGCGCCATGCATGCCGATTGTCGCAGCCCGGTGGGCATTTATGCCAAAGTGTGGGGCGCTGAGGTACATGTGCTGGGTATGGCCGCGGACGAGGATGGCAGCGAACTGGTGCGGCACGAACTGCGGGGGCAGGTCGCTGCGGCCGAAGCCCTTGGCACCGAGATAGGACGACAACTTCTGCGCTGGTTAAGCACGTAAAGGCGTGGAGAAACAGTCCAGCTACGTGCCGCGCTCTGGGTACCTTTTCGACCCATGGAGCCTATCCGTCACCAGTTGCCGCCTGTTTGGCGTACTGGTTACTGGGGCCGCGTAGCAGCCATGCCATGCCAAACGCGATTATGGCGCCAACCGTAGGTCCAATGAGGTAGATCCACAGATCGCCGAGTTGGCCGCTCACCAGGGCCGGACCGAGAGAACGGGCTGGATTCATCGAGGCGCCGCTGATCGGAGCCGCGAACAGCCCGTCCAGGGCGATCATGCCGCCGACAGCCAGCGCGGCGTTGTGGCCCACAACCTTGTAATTAGCGGCGGTCGCCAGGATCACGGTGAGCAGAAAAAAGGTAAGAACCAGTTCCATCACCATAGACGTCATCGCGCCGTGATGGGGAAGGGTCGAGCCGAGATGGCCGGCAAGCCCGAACAGCGCGCGCAGGAGCAGTGCCGCTGCGATTGCACCAAGAAACTGCACCGCCCAATAACCGGGGACCCAGCGCCTGGGGAAATCGCCCCGGAGGGCAAAGGCCAACGTGACCGCGGGATTGAAGTGGGCTCCGGAGAGCGGGCCGAGGGTATAGATCATCGCCATGACAAGCAGAGCCGGCGCCACCACCTGGGCAGCGCCGCCCAGCCCGGCGCCGCTGGCCGCGGCGATGGTTGGACCGCCCGCCGCTACCAGGGTTAGGGCGAAGGTGCCGAGGAGTTCCGCCAGCAGACGCCGTGCATCCTGGAACGGCCGCTGCTCAGCGGCAGCTATTCGCTCCTCGGTCGACGGTCCGGCCTCTTCTAACTGATTCGTTTCGGGCATACTCTACGATACTCAGAGTCGAAGAGGACACGGTGGTTTCGCTTTGAACTGGAGAACTTTCCGGTTTGGTAGGTACTCTTCCTTGTCCGTCAGGGTGTGACTGATGAGGAGTATTATTGAGGATGATGGAGATGATACCGACGCATGAAGGCATTATCTCCCATGGCGGCCACAACGTTGCGTACCGTGTTGTTGGCGCGGGTGAGGCGCCGGAAGCGCTCCCGCTGCTTGTACTTCACGGCGGGCCTGGAGCGTCCTATGACTACCTCCAGCCGCTCGAAACCCTGGCACAGCACAACAGGCGCGTCATCTTCTACGATCAGCTGGGTAGCGGGCGCTCCGACCACCCCGAGGATCCAGACCTCTGGACCGTGGACTACTACGTCGCAGAGGTTGAGCGAGTGCGCGCGGCGCTGGGTCTTGAGCGGGTACACCTGCTTGGTCACTCCTGGGGCGGAATGTTGGGCATGGAGTACGCACTCACGCAGCCATCCGGGTTGGAGAGCCTGACCATTGCCAGTTCACCGGCCAGCGCGCAGTTGTGGGTGTCGGAGGCAAACCGGCTGCTCTCCGAGCTTCCGCAGGACATCCAGGACACCATACGGCAACACGAGGAAGCAGGGACAATCGATTCGCCGGAGTTCCAAGCAGCCTCCCTGCAGTTCTATCAGCGTCACGTGTGCCGGCTGAATCCCTGGCCGCCGTACGTCACACGCTCGTTCGACTTCCTGGCCGAGTACCCTCAGGTCTACAACGTCATGCAGGGGCACAGTGAGTTTGTTATCACCGGTTCCCTGAAAGACTGGGATGTCACGAGCCGCCTGGCAGAGATCACGGTACCTGTGCTTATCACCTCCGGTCGCTCTGATGAGGCGACGCCGTCCGTCGCGGGCGCGGTTCATGCCGCCATAAATGGTTCGCAGTGGGTACTGTTCGGGAGCAGTTCCCATATGGCGCATGTCGAGGAGACCGAGGGGTATGTGCAGGTTCTGAGCGATTTTCTTGAGCGAGTCGAGCAGAAAGGCGCGGGCGACAGGTGATGCGGCTGCATCGGGCGGACTGGAGCGGAAGAGGGAGCGTGGATCAAGGGGTCGGTCCTACCGTAGCACGATGACGACCGACCGAGAGTTGAACTTCCCAGGTGGGAATCCCAACGAGCGGGAGATGCTTCTGCTTTGGCTCGGCTACCTTCGTGGCGCGATCCTATGGAAGGTCGAGGGGTTGAGTGAAGTCGACGCGCGGTGGACGCCCGACGGTCGACTGATCCCGCTGCTGGGGATCGTCAACCACCTCACGCACGTGGAGTGGAGGTGGATCGACGGGGGGATGCGCGGCAAGAAAGTCAGCAGGAGCGAGGAGGAGTTCAGGCCCGGTCCTGCGCTTACGGTGGATGCCGCCGTTGCCGCATATCGAGAGAGAGCAGTCGCCACGGACGCAACAGTCAGATCAATGCCGTCCCTGACCGAGCCCTGCAGATTTGGCGAGGGAAGAGATCTCCGCTGGGTCCTTCTCCACTTGATCAGCGAGACAGCCCGTCACGCGGGCCATGCCGACGCCACCCGGGAGCTTCTGGACGGCGCCACTGGAGAGTGACTGTTCGTATACCAACCTGTTCCTGGTAGTCCGCTCGACCGAGCATTTCGATCCGGCGCTGCCCCGCTCCGCTTCTCCTCTCGGCGAGTCTCCGCCCGAGCCGGGAGCGAGCATGCAGTCTGGGGTGGGATTACGGGACTCGGTTAACCTGGAGCCAATTCCTCTCAGCGTTCACTGTCGCGGCCGACTCGATGAGCTTCGCGGAGCCACGTAGAATCGCCTGCCGCCTATACTGAGCCGTGAACGAATGCCTCTTTTGTCAGATCGTCCGGGGCGAGATTCCTGCGTCGATTGTCTATGACGACGACGAGGTGCTGGCCTTTCGGGATATTCAACCCGCGGCGCCCATACATGTGTTGGTGATTCCTCGGAAGCACTTTGCGGGGTTCGCGGATGCCTTGGAGGAGGATACTCTGCTGATCGGCAAGCTTGCGAGGGCGGCTGCGCGGGTCGCCAAGCAGGAAGGTATCGCCGGCTCGGGTTTCAGGACGGTGGTGAACAGCGGACCGGATGCACAGCAATCGGTCCAGCATCTTCACCTGCATGTGCTCGGTGGACGGCAACTGTCCTGGCCGCCGGGCTGAAGTAATGCATTGCCTCATGGTGGTGCCGACCCCCATTGGCAATCTCGAGGATATAACGCTGCGGGCCATACGTGTACTGGGCGAAGTGGGACTTATCCTCGCGGAGGATACACGTCAGACTCGCAAACTGCTTAACCACTACGGTATCGCCACGCGCCTATTGAGCTATCACCAGCACAACAAGCGCGAACGTTTGGCGGAGGTACTGCGCGCGCTGGACGACAGCGATGTTGCGGTCGTGTCCAACGCCGGCATGCCGTCCATCTCCGATCCGGGATTCGAGTTGATCGAAGCTGCCGTGGCCGCCGGCTGCTCCGTTGATGTGCTACCCGGCGCCAGCGCTGTGCCAACCGCAGTGGTCGCGGCTGCTATTCCCGCTCCCGGCTTTCTCTTTGGCGGTTTCCTGCCTCGCCGGTCCGCTGACCGGCGCACTCGTCTCCATCAGGTGGCGGATCTGGAGTACAGCCTGGTCTTCTATGAGGCTCCGCATCGGGTGCGCGCCACCTTGCGGGATATTGAGGCTACCCTGGGAGATCGGAGGATGGTGGCATGCCGCGAAATGACCAAGCTCCACCAGGAATTTATTCGTGGTACGGCGTCCAACCTGGTAGCGCGCTATGCCACGGAACAGCCGAGGGGTGAGTTTACGCTGGTCGTTGCCGGCAACGACCAGGCGGCGGTCGATCGAACGGACGAAGCTCGGCAGGCGATTCGTGGGTGGTTTGCGGGAGGCCTTGATAGAAAGACGGCACTGGCTCGTCTGGCGACGGAATACGGCGTCAATCGAAACACCGCGTATATGCTCTGGCTGGATGTAGCGCGCGGCGAAAATCAGGCGAGCGACTGATGGTCGGGGTAGCCGTATCACGGCGAGATGTGCCGCAGATGGTATCATCCAGGCGACGCACCCTGGCCGCACCACCAACCGAGGAGTATCCGCCTGCTTCCCGACACGCACGCTCATCTTGATGCGCCGGAGTTTGATGAGGATCTGGAGGCCGTGGTCGCGCGGGCCAGGGCAGCCGGGGTAGACCGAATACTCGCTGTGGGTTCCAACCTAGCGGCCAGCAGACGTGCTGTTGCCCTTGCCCACCGGTTTCCCTTCGTCTATGCGGCGGTGGGGATTCATCCGCACCAGGCAGCGAGCTTTCGGAGCCAGGCATCGGACGTACATGCGCTTTTGAATGCCGATAAAGTGGTCGCCGTGGGTGAAATCGGCCTGGATTACCTGCGCGAGCATGCGCCTCGGTCAGAGCAGCGAGAGGCGTTTGCCGAGCAATTACGTTGGGCTGAGGAGCACAATCTGCCAGTGAGCATTCACAACCGCGAGGCAGACAGCGACGTCATAGCTGCGCTGTGTCTTCGTCGAGTTACCGCCGTCCTCCATTGCTTTAGCGACGCGCCTGCCATGCTTCAATCCGCGCTCGGCGAAGGTCACTATATCTCCTTCGCCGGAAACTTGACCTTCAAGAAAGCGCAGGCTCTACGTTCAGTGGCGCGCACAGTGCCCCTGGACCGAGTATTGGTTGAGACCGATGCACCGGTGTTGGCGCCTCAACTGTGGCGCGGAAAGCGAAACGAGCCGGCGTACGTCGTCGCGGTGGCGGGCGCGTTGGCCTCGCTCCACGGCCTGCGATCTGAGGAGATCCAGCCGATCGTTACGGCCAACGCCGACCAGGTGTTTCGCTGGAGAGCGGCGTGACGGAAGCACCATCGCTGTACGGACCGGTCTCGGAGGATATACCCGCGGTCGGAAACGTTCTGGCCGCGCTGTCGGAAGGTCACCATCCACTACTTGGCGCAACGCTGGCGCATATCTTCGAGACCGGAGGAAAGCGGATTCGCCCGGCACTGGTACTTCTCAGTGGAAAGCTGGGAACCTACCAGAGGGATCGGTTGGTGACGCTAGCTGCATCGCTTGAGGTGGTTCACACGGCTACCCTGGTCCACGACGACACCATCGATCAGGCTCTGACGCGGCGCGGCCTACAAACTATTAACGCGCTCTGGGACGGCAAGGTTGCCATCCTCGTAGGCGATTTCCTGCTGGCACAGTCCGCTGAACTAGCATCCCGTCTCGACAGTGTGCGCATCATGTCGCTGTTGAGCCAGACGGTGATGGATATGAGCAGCGGTGAACTGCGCCAGTATGCCGCGTCGCAGTCGCACACCCTCGACGAAGCTGATTACTTCGCGCGTATCGGCGGCAAGACGGCCAGTCTCTTTGCCATGTGCTGCGAAGGCGCTGGAGTTCTGAGTGATCAGTCTGAGGAGTGCATCGGTGCACTTCGGTCGTACGGAACGAATTTAGGTTTGGCCTTCCAGATAGCCGACGATGTGCTGGATTTCGTGGGTGACGAGCAATCTCTGGGCAAGCCGGCCGGGAATGATTTGCGACAGGGCACAATCACGCTGCCCGTCATCATGGTTGCTCAGGCCTTGTCAAGTGACTCCGCGCTCCGCCAGGACATCGAGCGTGGGCGGAATACGGAGGGGATACTGGCGGCAGTGCGTTCATCGGGAACGCTTGATCGTGCGCTGGACCGAGCACGCGAGTATGCCCGGACAGCTAGTAATGATCTGCGCATCTTTCCAGCTAGCCAGGCAAAGGAGGTGCTCCTCGAACTCACTCAGCAGGTGATTGAGCGGCGTCGCTAGCGGAGGATCATGGTGGCCGGCGTTAGTTAGTCTGCCACCGCGATGTGCTTTTTGCTAGCGATGACCTGTGCTAAGTAGGTTGTGGTACCCTAAAGCTAACAATCGGTGGCTTTGGGGCAATTTGGAAGGTACGGGGGTACCGTTATGGGCACGTATATCGTGAGGCGCCTGCTCCAGGCCGTCTTTATTCTGATCGGCCTCTCGATCGTTTTCTTCGTCATTCTGCACATCACGCCCGGTGGTCCGTGCGCGGCCTTCGAGGGGCAGAGCGCCAAAGGCGAGGCGCAGGCACACGCCTGTATCCTCCGTCTTGGGCTCGATAAACCGCTGATCGTGCAGTACTTCAGTCAGATGGGTCTGTACGCCCACGGCGATCTTGGAACCTCGGTGACTTCGGGGACCTCGGTGGCGGGGGTCATCGCACAAAAACTGCCGTCCACCATTCTCCTGATTGGCCTGGCGTACACCTTGCAGCAGATGATCGCTCTGCCGCTCGGCATCTTCGCGGCACTCAAGCAGTACACCTTTTTCGATCAGGTCTTTACCGTGCTCAGCTACATCGGACTCTCGATGCCGGTGTTCTGGCTGGGACTGGTGCTGATCTTCTTTTTCGCTGTGAAGCTCAACTGGCTTCCGGCGGGCCGCGTGGAAGACGTCACGATTCCCGTGTTCTGGAGCCACGAGTGGTTTGTCCAGTTGGGGCAAAACCCCGGTTTGCTCCTGGGGGATCTCGCCCGACACCTGATCATGCCGGTGTTTGTGCTGATGATCGTGGGGATAGCGGTCGACAGCCGCTTCATGCGCGGGTCCATGCTGGAAGTGATCCGGCAGGACTACATCCGTACGGCAAAAGCGAAAGGCTTGAGCCGGCGTGCCGTGATCTTCAAGCACGCTTTCCGCAACGCCCTGTTGCCCATCATCACCAACATCGGCCTGTTCCTGCCGGCACTGCTGGGCGGCGCGGTTATCACGGAGACGATCTTCAGTTGGGGCGGACTGGGGTACCAATACATCACCGCCATCACCGAACAGGACTATCCGATCATCCAGGCGCTCTCCATGGTGAGCGCCTTGGCCGTGCTGATTGCCAATCTGCTAACGGATCTGGCCTATGCCTGGGTTGATCCGCGCATTCGATTCGACTAGGCAAGAAAGGACATAACGATATGATGGATCCCGCGCACAACGAACAGGCGGTTCTTTCGGATCAAGTGCCGACTCCCATCGCCGGTCCTTCCACGGCCGCGGCGAATCTGATGAGCGAGACCGAGGTTTCGATTATTCAGCTGAGCCAGGGACAATTGATCTTGAGGCGATTCCGCAAGCATAGGCTTGCGATGATGGGTGTTGTGGTGCTTGCTCTTCTCGGATTGATGGCGATCTTTGCGCCGATCATATCGCCCGAAAGCTTCGATAACGGTTGGAACTACGCGGCGACGAACTATGCGCCGCGCTTGACGTATCCCGGCGCCGCGGATTGGAAATTCATCATGGGTTCCGATGCGCAGGGTCATACTTTGCTCATGTGGATAAGCTACGGGGCGCGCATCTCGCTTGCCGTTGGATTGGTATCCTCCTTTCTCACCATGGTCATCGCGGTGATCGTGGGCGGTGTAGCCGGGTACTTCGGTGGCTGGATTGATGCGGTTATCATGCGGATCACCGATGTGTTCCTGACCCTGCCGTTCCTTCCTCTGTTGATTCTCATCAGCTACTACCTGAGTGGTGGTAGCGTGACATTGATTGTCGTGATCTTCGGAGTCCTGAGTTGGCCCGGAGCCGCCCGCTTGGTGCGGAGCTACTACCTCACGTTTCGCGCCCAGGAATTCACGGAGGCGGCTCGCGCCGCCGGCGTCTCCGATGCTCGCATCATCTTCCGCCACATACTGCCCAATGCCATGAGTCCGGTTATAGTACAGACCTCGTTGTTGGTGGCAGGCTTCATTCTGACCGAGGCGGCAATTGACTTTCTAGGCGTCGGAATTAGGTCGCCCAACGTGAGTTGGGGGTTGTCGCTCACGCTGGCGCAGTCGGCATACGGCTCCGGTAACTGGTGGTGGGCTCTCTTCCCGGGCCTGTTCCTGCTGCTCACGGTTCTGTCCATTAATTTCGTGGGCGATGGCCTGCGCGACGCACTCGACGTGCGGGCACGCGCGTAACTGGCTGAAATGTAGATCAAAGAGAGATTCCGCTTGACTGGGCGGGCCCGGCGCACGCCGGGCTCGCTCGCTACTTGGAGGAGAGGGAATTGAGTACTGGGGCGCGTCCTGTTCAAAGCAGCCAGCGGCAACCCGACGGTGGACAGCAAAAGATGCTCGAGGTGCGGGACTTACACACACACTTCCGCACGATGGACGGCATTGTCAAAGCAGTGGATGGTGTCAGCTTCAGCATCGACGCCGGACAGAGCACCGGTGTGGTCGGTGAGTCTGGGTCGGGGAAGAGCGTTACTTCCCTGTCCGTCATGCGGCTGATCGAGCCGCCGGGGTGGGTTGCCTCCGGCCACATCTTTTTTCGCGGAAGGGACCTGGCCAAACTGAGTGAAGAGGAGATGCGGAAGGTCCGTGGCAACGAGATTTCGATGGTCTTCCAGGAGCCGATGAGTGCCCTGAATCCGGTTTACACCGTGGGCGATCAGGTGGCTGAGGTCGTGCGCGTTCACCGTGACGTTAGCCGCAAAGAAGCTATGAATCGTGCGGTTGAGTTATTCAAGAAGGTGGGCATTCCAGCGGCGGAGCGGCGTGTACAGGAATATCCACATAACCTGAGCGGCGGTATGCGTCAGCGCGTCATGATTGCCATGGCGCTGGCCAACGAGCCGGATTTGCTGATTCTTGATGAGCCGACCACGGCACTGGATGTGACCATCCAGGCGCAGATTCTTGAGCTGGTCAAGGACCTCAGGCGTGATTTCAATACCGCCGTGCTACTGATCACGCATGACATCGGCGTTGTTGCGGAGATGGCGGACAACGTTGTCGTGATGTACGGCGGCAAAGTTATGGAGCGCGCCACCGTGACGCAGCTTATTCAAGACCCCAAGCACCCGTATTCCAAGGGGCTGTTAGCCTCGATTCCCTCATTGGGCATGAAAGGCCAGCGGCTGAACGTCATCGCCGGAGCCGTGCCGAATCCCCTTAACATGCCACCGGGCTGTCCTTTTGCTCCACGTTGTCCGTATGTGATGGACGTGTGCACGACCATGCCGGAATATAAGACCCTCGAAGACGGACGTGAGGTTTTCTGCTGGTTGTACTGACGACCGGCCCATTCGACGTTCCCGCACATTCTTGACAGAGAGCGAGACGGAAAGCTGATGGAGCAACAAAACGGCGCCGAAAATCCCATTGCGCCCAAAGACGCTGACATTCTTTTAGACGTTCGACATCTGAAGACGTACTACCCTGTGCTTGGTGGCATCATGCGCCGTCGCGTGGGATGGGTGAAGGCGGTGGACGATGTATCCTTTGCGATCAAGCGTGGTGAAACACTGGGATTGGTGGGCGAATCCGGGTGCGGTAAGACCACAGCGGGCCGCTCGATCATTCGACTGCTGAAGCCGATCAGCGGAGAGATTTTCTTCGAGGGCAAGGATATCCTGAAGCTGCCGCGCGACGAAATGAAAAAGGTGCGCAAAGATCTCCAGATCATCTTTCAGGATCCATATGGCTCGCTGAACCCACGCATGCCGGTCGGGGACATCATTGGCGAAGGCCTAATGGTTCATGGGATGAAGAATCGTAAGGAACGGGAAGAGGTGGTGCAGTACTTCCTCTCGGTCGTCGGCCTGCGCAAGGAGTATGTGCGCCGTTATCCCCATGAATTTAGTGGCGGTCAACGTCAGCGTATCGGAATCGCCCGGGCGCTCGCTCTGCGCCCTAAATTCATCGTGGGTGATGAGCCTGTGTCGGCGCTCGATGTGTCGATCCAGTCTCAGGTGTTGAACCTGATGAAGGATTTGCAGCAAGAGTTCGGACTCACCTATCTCTTCATCGCGCACGACCTCAGTGTGGTCGAGTACATCAGCGACCGCGTCGGCGTCATGTATCTCGGTAAACTCGTGGAACTGGCTGAGGCCGAGGAGCTCTATGCGAATCCCCGCATGCCATACACTCAGGCACTCCTCTCGGCCATCCCGATCACCGATCCGTCGATCAAGAAACAGAGGATTGTGTTGCAGGGCGACGTTCCGAGTCCCATCAACCCGCCCTCAGGCTGCCCGTTCAGAACGCGTTGCTGGCTCGCGCAGGATATTTGCGCCGAGACGACGCCACCCTTGCGAGAGGTAAGTCCCGATCACTGGGCAGCGTGCCACTTTGCTTGAGCCGCTGGCGCCACGCTCAGGGGATGCGCCGCATTCTGGGCGCTACGAGTTTCCTGCCTGCTAGTCGAAGGGGAATTGTAAGGTGCGGTTGATGATCTGGTAACCCGCCAGCACCTCGGGTGAGAACGGAGGAACAGCCGTTACCATGCGAACATCATACCGACGGTGCCGGGTGTTAGTAATGGTATCGATTTCAGTTAGGTTGCTCGCCACCAGGCGGATGCTGGAAAATCTCTGAATATACATGGAAGGCCAGCCCGACGTGCGCCGGTGATAAAATCGTAAATGGTGCGTGGGGTCGCCTGCCATCGAGCTCACCAGGCCATCCTGAAAGCTTGGAAAGTCGCCGCCACGTCCGTCGACCGTCACTTCGATCTGTGTCTTGCCCCCAGGTATTGTGACCGGGACGGCATACGTTTTCGCTCCCGATGAAGTCGCCACATGGCCATGTGCGGCGACCCGCCACCCTCGCGGATACCGGAAGCTGAAATTGAACGCCTGATCACTGTATGGGGCCGTTGCGATGGGACCGGCAGTGGCCGTTGTCGCCGGCTGACCGGACGAGGAGCCGCAGCCTGTTACCAGGATGCCGAGGGCCAAGATCGAAAACAACAGTCTGTACAACAGAGCCTCCGTGGCGTACGCTAATCAATAAAGGGTTGAAAACGGGGCAGCAATGAGACTGGCAGGCGTCCCATAATGATTGTGCCCTCCGACTCATGATCTTCCCGTTCCACCGTCCCGCGCGAACGAAAGAGATGGACGAAGTCAGACTCGCCGTAAGGAATACGCGCCGTCACCGAGACAAAGCTGCGAGCGATATCCCGGACCATGCGTTTCTGAAGTTCACCCATGCCGGCGCCGGTGAGAGCCGAGACCGGGACGGGCTCCGTGAAGCGTCGCTCCAAAAGACTGAGTTTGTCTTCCGGCATTCGGTCAATTTTGTTCAGGGCCGTGATACGAGGCTTCCCATGTACGTCCAACGCCTCAAGCTCGTCTTCCACCGCCTCGGCCTGTTCCTCGACCTGGGGGTGCGAGGCGTCGACGACGTGCAAAATGACATCCGCCTCGGTAATGTCTTCCAACGTGGCACGGAACGCGGCCACCAGATCGGTGGGAAGCTTCTGAATGAAACCTACGGTGTCCGTCAGTAGCACTTCCTGGTTGTTGGATAGCGCAAGACGGCGGGTCGTGGGGTCGAGCGTCGCGAAGAGGAGATCGCTGCTCAGCACATTGGCGCCGGTCAGCGCGTTCATTACCGTGGACTTGCCGGCGTTGGTGTAGCCCACCAGGGCAATCACCGGGATGCCGGCGGACCTGCGCTGGTGTCGATGCAGTGCGCGCTGCCGGCGCACAGCTTCGATCTCGCGGTTCAAGTCGGCAATTCTCGTACGGATGCGGCGTCGATCGTTCTCCAGTTTGGTCTCACCCGGACCGCGCGTGTTGATGCCGGCGCCCAGTCTCGAGAGCTCCACGCCGCGACCGGTAAGCCGCGGCAGACGGTAGCGATACTGTGCCAATTCGACCTGAAGGCGCCCTTCGCGGGTCCGCGCGTGCAAGGCAAAAATATGTAAGATCAGGGCTGTGCGGTCAGTCACCTGGCAGTCTAGCGCCTCTTCCAGGAAGCGCTGTTGCGAGGGAGAGAGTTCGTCGTCGGTAATGATAGCGTCGTACTTGAGGACGCTCTTTTGTTCTCTCAGTTCCCGAATCTTCCCTTTGCCGAGATAGGAATGTGGCTGCGGCGCGTCCAACCGCTGGACGACCTCGCCGACGACCTCGACATCCGCCGTACCGGCCAGACGCGTCAACTCCGCCAGAGACTGCTCACTGGACCACCCGTCACCGGTATCCGCGGCCAGCAGCACGGCCCGCTGGGCGCCTGGAACTGGGACAACGGTTTGATGCGTGTGACTCAACGAAAAAAGCAGCCTCCTGGCTGCCGGAAAACGGACTACTTGACAGAGTTGTATTGTACCAGTCGGGAGAGTATTACCAGGTGTAGATGGTCGTCCCGCCCGAGTGGTAGGCCTGCCGCATGAAGTGTCCGAATTTGGCCAGGGCCGCGGGTGAGAAGCAGCGGTCCTTGGTGCACATCCGCTCGCTGTCGCCCACGATCACGTAGCGCACATGATAGTGATGCAGCAGTGCGGCGGCACGAGCACTACTTGGAGTGCCATAGATACGGTTCACATCGGCCACGCGGGTCTGGATCTCGGGGTCGTTGCCCCGCCATTGATACTCGTGGCCGGCCCAGCCCATCACCGTGGGCAGACCGGTAAAGGTACTGATGCGCGCGGAATTGGTCTGGTCCTCGTTATATTCGGCGCCGGTGGCCTCCAACTCCACCGGCTGGCCACTCGCATGCTGCTGCAGCCAGCGAATAGCTCCATAGTCTCCGGGATGCACCGAGGCCAGCCACTGCGCGCCGTTCAGGCTGCGGTCACCGAAGTCCTGGATCACGGACTGGGGCGCGTAGTAGGTGTAGACCGCTCCCCCCAGGGAGCCGGCAGTCAGTACCGCCGCCGCTAACCAGGCGAAGACCGGTGCGAAGTAATCCCGCAGGATTCGCCAAACGCGAAACGTGGCATAGCCCGTGGCCAGACCCAGCAGCGTCCACCCCTGATAGTAGAACTTAAATACGGTGTTCATGCGGTAGCTGGCGCCACCATCAAATGAATCCCGCACATAGAGCACTTCAGGCAGTGCCACGACCAGGCAGCCGACGGCGAGGAACACCAGGGCCATCATGTCACTGTGATTCGGCTCCTCGCTCAGGAGGACGCGCCGCAACGCGACCAAGGTTGCTCCGCCCAGCGAAAGCAGCAATAGCAGGACCCACAGGTGATAGCGCGCCGCGATTACCACGGATACCAGCAGCGTTACCGCCACAGCCGCCTGTGCCGCGTTCGATAGGCGTGCCTGGCCCCATTCCAGCGAGGCGCCTTCGGTGGAAAGCGAGCCCGGTTCCATCTCGTCCACCCCCTTCTCGCGAGTCGGTTGCAACAGCAGGGTGACGGCGGACACCAGCAGAACGGCAGCCAGCACGAACAGCCCAAAGACCTGGAGAAATTGCCACATATCGGTCGGCGTGGTGACGACGCCGACCCCATGAGCGAGTGAGCGAAACTGCAGGTAGAAGGGTGTAAAAAGCAGCACACTGCCCAACCCCAAGGCCACGATTCGTACCACCGGACCGCGCCACCAGCGCGAACTTGGATCGCTCAAGTAGCCATGTACACCGATACAGACCGCTGCTACCAACGAATAGGTGGGGAAGTCCCAACTGTTAATGGTGAAGAGCGAGCCGATCACCACGGCCGCTGGCAGCAGGGCGAGGAGGGTGGAGCGGGTGGCCCGAGCTGCTTCCGAGGGGGCCACCATCAGGGCGTATCCCAGCGCGATAGCCAGGAGCGTTACCGGGAGCGCCATGACGTGTGGATGGAGATCGCCCAGCATAAAGCTAAAGAACGGGAACTCATTGATGGTGTAGTCGGTTGCGGTCCGAATGACGCGTGTGCTGTCGAAGAACCACCAGGTCACGTCCGGGCTATTGGGTAACCTGTGATGGGGGAGTTGCGAGGCGATGGCGTACCAGTTGCCCAGCAAGCAGACGAAGATGGGAGGAACGAGCGCCCAGAGGTACCGTCGGGCCAGGGCATATCCCAGACTGAAAAGGCCGGCGAGACAGAGCGCGGGCAGGGTGGCCAGCGCCAGGTTGTAGCCCACCGCCTGGCCCACCCCGCTGAGCGTGGTCAGCAGGCCGAACATCAGGTAGCCGAAATAGTAATAGTTGATGCCGTGGCCGCTCATCCACGGATCGACCGGCGGATAGGACGCGGCGTGCATCGACGAGCCAAGCAGCGCCATGTCCATAAACTGCTCGGTGTGATCGATCGCCGGGTGAAAGACCTGCGCGCGCAGAACACACCAGACCACCAGGGCGCCAAGGAAGATCACCTCCTCCAAGACGATCAGGCGACGAGACGAACTGAGCAGCTCAACGGTTCGCTGCCGCCAGCGCCACCAACCGGCCGCTGCCACCAGCAGGACGAGTGCTGCGGGCGCTACCTGGTTGCCCCCAATCGGCACCAACGACCCGATAATCCAGATGACGTAGGTTATGCCGACCAGACCCAGCGTCTTGGCAAAGATATAGCCGCGGTCCGGCAACCGTTCCAGCGCCCAGACGGTGAGCGGCAAAAAGGCCAGTCCTACGGCTTCCAACACCAGCGCCCAACGGAGCACATCGATCATCCGCGTGTTATCTGGTAAATAGTGATGCCCGGCGCGTGTGATGCAACCCGACGATAGTGCACGGTCCGATAGGTGACGATGCCCGGGGCGTGAAACGCCACCCGCAGCCCGTGTCCCACCATCCGTGGGAACTTGGCAAGACCGGCGGGAGAGTAGCATTGCACGTCGAGCGGCGGCGAGCACTGCTGCTCCGAGAAGCCGACAAAAATGTAGCGCACACCGTAAGTGTTGATGACCCCCCAGGCTTGAGACACGCTGGGTGAGTTATAGAGCGTTCGTACATCGTCTGCTCGGGCATGGGTATTTTGCAGGCAGACGTCGGGATTGCGCGTCTGACTGCACAGGCCAGTTGGATCAATCTCATCGCCCCAGCGCTGCTCAGCCTCGTGAATGCCGTTAAAGATGTCCGGTAGGCCGGTGAACTGACTCACCCGCGATTTCCAGTTATACCCGGCGTCGGCCGCTTCCGCGGTCACCTGGGCGCCCGCCACATGAGCATTGAGCCAGCGGATACCGGCGTAATCTTCCGGGTAAGCGACCTTCATAAAGGCCATGCCGTCCAGAGTCAGCGGCACACCGTGTTCCGGCAACCAGGTGGTGCGATACGTCTCGCGGCTCACGGTTCCGGCGTAGGTGTAGACCAGCGAACCGGCTAACAGCAGCACGAAGCACGAACCCCATACCGGCCGGCGCTTGAAACCGTCCAGCAGCGAACCGGCGGAACGTCGCGATCCCAGATCACTTCGCTCCGGAGTAGGGTCGATCTCGCGCTTGAGGGGAACCGCTCCAACCGCTTCAGCATCCGCTGAGGGCAACGAACTATTGAAAACCTGAATCGGGGGAGGAGACGATGTGAAGGCAAGATTAGCTGTCCCTCCAGTCCTCTTCCCCGTCGCCCGGACCGGTAGTGAGGACAGTAGCCGGAGTCTGGGGGGACGCTGCCCCGGATGATGGAATCGTCTGCTATCCTCGGCGCCTGTCCGCACCGAGTTGGAGCGCCCGTCCAGGAAGTAGGTCAGAGAGCAGGCCGCGCACACCGCATACAGCAGCCAGGCCTGATCGTAGAACTTGAAGATGGTGTTCATCCGAAAGCCGGAGCCACCGGCCAGAAAGTCTTTGACGAAAAACATTTGCGTCCCCATCGAGAGAGCGAGCGGAACAGCTAGCAGGGTGAGGACGAACAAGACAGTGGGCGCCAGGTGTCGATGGAGTCGCACCAGGAGCAACAGGACCAACCCCAGCAGCAAAGTCAAGAAGGCGAGCAGAAAGAACTGCAAGATCAGAAGACCGGTCAGCAGAATAGTCAACCCGGTGAGCACGCCACTATCGAGCACCGGGGACGGCGTAGATGTCATCCGGCCGGCCACTCTGGTAGCGTGGCGAACGCGCCTCCACCGTTCCCGATAGTAGAACGCAAACTGCCCTCTGGTCCGCCAGCGGAGCAGACGCGAGCGCAATCCGGCGTCCAGCCAAAGCGCCAGGACGAGATACGACAGGATCACGAACAGCAGGAAGCCGAAGTGCTCCAGGTAGATGTGGAGCGGTGTCACCAGCGCGTCGCGCACGTCCTGCGGCTTGACATTGTCGTTTTCCAGAAGCGACGGAGTGATGGTGCGAACCACACCGATTCCCGATTGAAACACGGTCTGGTAGTGCGCTTTGAAAGGCCAGTAGAGAACCGTGCCGGCAATCGCCGGGACAGCAATCCAGAGCAGAGGCCGCCGCAACAGGCGCCAATTGAACCGGCGATGTCGCACATACGCGCCTACCGCCGCGCCCACCCCCACCACGAGCACATAGGTAGGATAGTCCCAGGGGTTGGTGACGGCGATGCTCCCCATCAGAAGAGCCGTGATGGCGAGACCAAGGATCGTCTGGAGCCGGGAGCGAAGTGGCGCCAAGAGATTCACCGCCAGGGCCAGGGCAGCGGCAGTCATAGGGTAGGCGATCAGATGGGCGTGAAGGTCGCCGAACAGGTAGGTGAAGTACGGAAACTCCGAGATCGCACCGCCCACCGGCGGCACGATGCGAGTAGATTCCCAGTAGTCGAACGCCGGCAGGGGCTGGCGCGCCAGGATCGCTTCCCGCAGGCCCGAGATCACGTCGATCACGCCGCCCACCAACGGGAGGTCGGACTGCACGCTCGCCACCGACATCAGCCCGCGAATTAACTGCCAGCCGCCATTGAGATTGCCGATCACGCCGACGAACAGGACCGCTAGTAAGCCGGTAGAAACCCGCTTGGTCAAGGTTAGACCCACCGAGAACAGGCTTCCGGCCAGTAGCGCGAAGAAGGTGGCAACGGCCAGATTGAACCCGATCGAGGGAGCGATGCCGGTCAGTTTGCACAGCGTACCCACCAGGAAGAAGCCGTAATAGTAGTAGTTGATGTAGCCATGGGCGAAGAAGGGATCGTATGGGGGAAAGACTTGACTGCGTACGGTGGCGTTGAGAAACGCCAACTCCATCTGCTTTTCGCCCATGCGACCGCCGCCGGCATTGACACTGGACACCGGCGAAAACTGGTGACCCAGGTCCGGATACCACATTCGTAGCAGCACCATAGCGGCAAATGCCGCCAGAAATACCACCTCGGCGGCCAGCACTCGACGCCACTCCCTGCGCAGGAAGTCCCGCATCTCAACTCGTTGCCAACACGCCAGGGCGCCGGATCCCAGGGCCAGCACCAGCAGCGACACGAGAATCAGCCGGCGGTCGTAGGTGGCGACTCCCAGACTGACGGCGATCCATACCACGTAACCCAGCACCAGCAGACCGATGGTCTTGGCGATGATGAACCCGCGGTCCAGCAAATTGCCGAGCACGAAGACAGTGACCGGCAGTCCCAACAGGCCGAGGAGTTCCAGTGCTAGCAGCCAGATTATGAGCGGATGCTTCATGGCGAAACCGTTTGGCGGGAACATCTGGTCCATGGTCTGACCCTGTTGATCCTGTTTCCACTGGTGATTGGTCAGCATCAGCCGGGTGTCGGGTTGCAGTGTGGCGGGAAGCGGCCCACCGTCCGCCACATCGCCCGCCGCCGGGACGGCGGCGTAGAGGAGTGCCGCCACCCGTTTGGGGTCGATCGAGCCAACCCGTTTGAAAATCTTGACGTTTGGATGGTCGTACACGTGGAAACTCTCGTCGGCGGGGTAGTCGTGGACCACGAAGGGGCCCAACTGAGGATGCTGCTGAAAATGCTTTACCAGACGGAAGTTCAGCCGGTTAGCGAAGAGCAGGTCATAGTAGCGGTTGGCGATGGGATACCGCCCGGGTATGCGGGGAATGGAGCCGACCATTCTCTGGCTCGACATGACTATATAGTTCGCGTGCGTGAGCACGACCGTGATATCGCCGACCTTGTGCTTCAGGTCGCTCGTGCTGCTTTCGCCGTCGTACAGATTGAGATTTAACTCCGGATAGATGCTGCCCACGTGTCCCTGTTCGTCAATCGGTAGTGGATCGTCCCAGTTACCCTCTTCAGCAATGGTGGTCCCGGCCGGGATGTGGCGAAACATCCAGCGCGAAGCAGCCACGCGCGTATTGGGATGCGCGTAGATATTCATATAGGCCAGTGAATACAGAAACGAAGCCGCGGTTACCGCGACCACTATGCTACCGGCGCCGATGCGAATTATCCCGCGAAAACGCCTGACCAACCACACTAGAAATGCCGCCCCCATGAGCGTCATGACCGGCATGATCGGCAACATGTAGCGGTCGAACTTCGCGAAGAAGCGGCCCACGAACAGGAAGTAGGGGATGATCCAGAGCAGCAACACCGCCTGGTCCAGCCTCACTCGTCGCCGCGCTACCTGGTACAACCCGAACAGCACGCCGCCAAAGGCAGCCAGGGCGAGCGGTATGCCCATGCACCAGAAGAGGATGTTCTTCAATTGATACAGATACGGCGCCGTGTGGGCATACTGCAGGGTGTATGGAACCTGGAAGGGTGGATCGTTGGTCACCAGGAATTCGCTCTGCTGTTGAATGTCGCTGAGCAACTGCACTCGGTCGAGCACCGCGTACGGTTCACATACCACAAAGGTCAGCGCGCCGATGACGATGGTCCCGAGAATCCACTGAAGGTTCCAGTTGAGCCGCGACGCCGTCGCGGCATAGTGCCGCCGAAGCGAAGCCAGGACGGAAGAATTGCCATGCCATGGTGCGCCGCTCCAGGCGGCTAGCACAGCAGCCGACACCAGAGGCGCCAGTAACAGGAGTGCGGTGGTCTTGGTTGCCAGCGCGGCGCCAAAGGCTACACCGCCCCACACATATGGGCGCCGGCTTTCCGACTGCACCATGTGGACGGATGCCAGCACGGTGAGGAGCACCAGGGGCAGCAATACCGTATCCACCGCATAAAAGTGCGAGAGCTGGATATCCAGGACGGTGAAGGAGGTCAAGGCCATGGCCAGCACACCGGTCCAGTAGCCGTACACGCGTCGCCCAATAAAGAACACGATCACCACGCTGAGCAGATCCAGTAGGGCCGAGAGACTCCGGCCCAGCGCCGGCAGGCCGCTATAGGTGTTCACGCTGGACCACTGAGACAGGAATGGGAGGTGTTGTGCCGCAGTGGCAATGGTGCCGGCCACCAACGCCAACAGATAGAACGGCAGACTCCCGTAGGCGAAAAAATGCGGGTCGAGAGGCGAGCCGGTACTGACGTTGGCAGGTGCGCCTGCCGGCGGCTTACTTATATCCAGGAATTGACTGAGGGAGTGGGGCCAACTCAGCGCCGGGTTGCCCGCCGCGCCGGAGATCAGCTCGTAGATGGCCCGCTCGTCTGGATGGAGCTGGTGACCGTTATCCCAGTTGAGGTTATAAAACCGGAATGCCCCGCCGAGCAGGAGAATGAGCACCGGAAGAACATATGGATAGCGGGCACACCAGTCGCCGATTCGCACCAGGGGCGCACGGCGAGGTGGCGTCAAATTCTTGGTCTCCCACTAGCGCACTATGAAAAACGTGCTGCATCCGCAGCACGCTTCTCTCCATTCAGGCTGGCATGGCGATTGTACAACCTGCTTGCCGAGGCCCTCAAGCAGAGGGTCGGCGAAAGGCTCAAACACCTATGCCGGACTAAGCATGTGAACTGGAACTAGACGTGGAAAGCATGCGGCCTCGGTTACGGCAACCGGATGCGGCGCCAGTTCTTGGAAGACTCGCCACGCCTGGGCAACCACGAGGTCGATGCTCCTGGCCAAACGAGTGGTCCCCCCATATGCGTCATCAATCCCCATGCCCAGCGGGTCCCGGAGCAGGGCTCCGGCCCGCGGAAGGCTCGGCCGGGTTGACCTCGTGAGGCGCATACATTGGAAGCCAAAGCACCTGGAGGTGGGGATGTGTCAGCAGCCATCGCTGGGCCACCGCAGCGGTGTGGAGGGGCGCACTATCCCGCGCCTGGTAGAGCAGACCAGTGGGATAGCCGCCACGATCTGCTCGAGTGAGGCTACGGCTAGCATACGATCATGTTCGGTCCAGCGGAAGACGCCCGTTGCAGCTCCCTACGTTGATCATCAGTCAACTCTATGACTATCATCCTCTCGACCTCCCACTCCACCAGCCAGCGGGAAGCACGCCACACTCACGGTTATCTGCTTAGGCTGACCATAACGATCCGATAGGCGTCGACCGAGGCTAAATCCCCAGGACGTGGTGGCCTTCATCCACAAAAATGATTTCGCCGGTGACGCCGCGGCTCAACTCGCTGGCCAGATATACCGCGGTGTCTCCTACTTCTTCGGCCGTGGTGGGCCGGCGCAGTGGCGCGTGTTCGGCATGCGCTCGAGCAAAGTCGGTGAAGCCCTGAACGCCGCGCGCGGCAAGCGTTTTGATAGGGCCGGCGGATATGGCGTTGACGCGAATGTTCTGAGGTCCCAGGTCGGCAGCAAGATACCGTACGCATGCCTCCAGGGCCGCCTTGGCGACGCCCATCACGTTGTATCCAGGGAATACACGCTCACTGGCGATGTAGGTCATGGCCATGATGCTGCCGCCCTCGGTCATGAGGGCCAGAGCCGGCTTGGTCACCGCCACCAACGAGTACGCGCTAATCTCCAATGCCGTGCGGAAACCGTCGCGCGAGGTGTCCACGAAGCGACCCTTGAGCTCGTCTTTGGGAGCAAACGCGATGCTGTGAATGAGTATGTCGAGCTGTCCCCACTCTTCGCCCAGGCGCGCGTACACTGCCTCGATCTGATCGTCCTCGGTGGCGTCCAGGGGCAGTAGGAGCGTACCGGGGATCTGCTCTGCGCACTCTGCAACATCCTGGCGCAGCCGCTCTCCCTGGTAGGTCAGCGCCAGGCTAGCGCCCTCGCGGCTCAAAGCCCGAGCAATGGCCCATGCGATGCTGCGTCGGTTGGCCACTCCGATTACCAGGGCACGCTTACCGTCCAGAAGTCCCATAGTTATCTCCTCCATCCTTGCCTATACCTCAATTAACGAGGGTTCGATCCCCGCTGTCCCAACACTGGTACTGCGTTAGTATGGGGCGAAAGCAAGAGGTTGACGTGAACGAGAATTTGCGCCGGGCGATGGAGGCTCTGGAAACGGGAGCTTCCGAGGTCCGCGACCTGTCCGCCCATTCCACCGGCCAACTGCGGGAACGTCTCAAACGCACGGTGGAGGAAGTCCTCGATCATCTGGAGGCCGAGGACAGCAGCGAGCCGGAGGATCTTTTTTCCTCCCTGGATCGTCAATCGCGCGATATCGCCGAGAATCTTCGCCGTGCGGAACGCCTGATGAAACGGCGGACGGGGCAGGAATAGCCGGATGGAACCGAGCGGCGTCCGCGACAACCTGCTGCGTGTGCTACGTGACCACGCCGTGCTGCATGGCGACTTCGTCCTCAGCTCGGGCCAACGGTCACCGTACTACCTGGATGCGCGGCTGGTAACCCTCTCGGCGCGTGGCAGTGCATTGGTCGCCGTGCTGCTGCTCGACGCCTTCGGCAGTAACCTGCCGGACGCGGTGGCCGGACTCGCAGTGGGGGCCGATCCGATCGTCGCCTCCATAGCGTGCATGGCCGGGGTACGAGGGCTTGCCGTCGACGGGCTCATTGTGCGCAAGGAATCAAAGGCGCACGGGACGAGCCGTCGAATCGAGGGACCATGGCGTGATGGTATGCGCGTTGCCATTGTGGACGATACCTTGACCACGGGCGGCTCGGCACTGCAAGCTGCTCAAGTCATCAGTGAGGCCGGCGGCCAGATAACCGGCATCTACGCGTTGATTGATCGCGAAGAGGGCGCACGCCAGGCAATCGGGGCCGCAGGATACCTTTACCATCCGGTGTACACCGCGAGCGAACTCATAAATTTGGGTTAAACCCGGTAGGTCGCGCCCTCGACGGCAAGTTCGACCGGCTTGCCAAACTCCTGTTCCGCGGCCTCGCGTGTGGCTGCTGCGTTGAAATCCGCGTAGTGCGTCAGCACCAGCCGTTTCACACCGGCTTCCCGCCCCAGCCGTCCCGCCAATTCCGGCGTAAGATGAACACGGTCGGTCCCCTCTTCGTGATAATCCAGCACGGATGCCTCTACAATTGCCAACGAGGCGTTCCGGGCAAGATCCACCACGGCCTCACTCCAGGCGGTGTCACTTGAGTAGACGATCGTGTGCTCGGGTCGGCGCTGCTCGGTGAATCGCATGGCGTAGGCGCCGCCCGGGTGAACCGTCGTCGTAAACTCCACGCCGATATCGCCGACCGCCATTCCGGTACGTGGCTCGTACTCGGACACGGCGTACGCCTCGCTGAAGAACTCCGGCGGCTCCTTCAGCGCACTGTTTAGCCGGTCGATGGTCGCCGCTCCGCCGGGGGGAAGAAACAGCGGAATGGGTGGCATGCCTGGGCACGTGAAGCGATGGGTATAGAGCAGAGGGATCAGATCGAAGAAGTTATCGGCGTGGAGATGGCTGATAATCACTGCGCTCAACTCGCACACATCGGTGACTGCGCGTAGCCTGGCGCAGACGCCGTGGCCCGCATCGACCAGGACGGTCACAGTTTCCGTCTGGAGCAAGTAGCCGGAGCACGCGCCACCTAAATTCGGGAAGGATGGACTACATCCCAGCACGGTCGCATTCATAGTTAATACTCCATCGCTTTCAACGGGGCCGGACGTGTAGCCAGTAATCGCAGTGTTTCTGTAACACGCATACCTCACAGCGTGGACGCCGAGCCTGACACACCTGACGGCCGTGCGCAATTACCGTGACATGAAAATCGTACACGTCTTCAGCCGGTGCCAGTGCCTCCAGGGCGTCGTGGGCTCGTTCTGCCGAATCGGCCGCGCCGATCAGACCCAGGCGTTTGGTGACCCGGTGGACGTGCGTATCGACCGGCAACGCGGGCAGGTCGCATGCGAACAGCAGCACGCAGGCTGCGGTCTTGGGACCAACCCCCGGTAGCGTTCGCAGTATCTTCCGTGCCTGTATCAGCGGCAGATCGTTGAGAAACGCGAGGTCCATACTTCCGTGCCGTCGATTCAACTCGTGCAGCACGCTCTGAATGCGAGCTGCCTTGATGTTCCCCAGACCGGCCGGTCGGATCACTGCCGCCAACTCGTTGACATTGGCGTCGGTGATATCGGCCCAACTCCCATAGCGCTCCTTCAACTGCGTGAAGGCCACGCCCGAGTTCCGGTCTGCAGTATGTTGCGACAGAATCGTAGCGATGAGTGAATCGGTTGGATTGCTCCGCTCGTGCCGTCGTCCGGACCCATATTCAGCGCGCAACAGGCGGAGGACGGCCGCCGCTTGCATGCGGCGGGGGGCCCCGCTGTCGGGCGGTATTTGCTTATGCGTCGCTGTCCGATTCACCCGATGCTCCCGTCACCGTCCTCCCCAGCAACACATTGCCTGAACGCGCCTTGATGGTCCACTCCTTGATCACGCGACCGGCGGTCTCGGGCAGGGCGCCGTTCCACGCGCTCTCGATCTTGACGGCGCCGATGGACTCCGGTGGATCGACCTCGATTCGCTGGTCGGTACCGCTTGCATTCAAGGCGACGATCGCGACATCGCCGACCAGGTGGCGAGCAAATACGTACAGGCCGTTTCTGCCACCCAGGCCGGTGTAATCTCCCCGTCGCAGCACCGGGTTCGCTTGGCGCAATGCCGTGCAGCGTTTCACGTAAGCGTGAAGGTCATCATCCCAGTTTTCGCGGTCCCAGGTGAAGCCTCGGCGGGCATCCTCCACGTTTTCCCCGCCGACCATCCCAATTTCATCCCCGTAGTAGATACATGGCGCTCCGGGAAAGGTCATCTGAAAGAGATATGCTAGCCGCAGAGCGGACGCGTCGTCGCGGGCCATGCTGAGGAAACGGGCGGTGTCGTGGCTATCCAGCACGTTGAGTTGAGCCAGCGTGGTGGCCCATGGATACATGCTCAGCAGATGGTCAATCGCCTGAGCGAATCCCTCGGCGCTCAAGCTCTCCACCGGATCGAGGCCGGTGCCGGCAATTGCCGACCGGTCGAGCCCCCGCTCCCCAGCGAAGAATCCCAGGCAAGCTTTGGTGAAGAGATAGTTCATTACTGCATCGAATTGATCGCCTGCCAGCCAGCGTCGTGCGTCGCCCCAAATCTCGCCCACAATGTAGGCGTCCGGGTTGGCGCGCTTCACGCGACGGCGAAACTCCCTCCAGAACTCGTCATCGTCGATCTCGTTGGGCACGTCGAGTCGCCAGCCGTCGATGCCCTGGCGCACCCAGTGTTCGGCCACACCCGACAGAAATTCCCGAACCGCCGCGGTGTTGGTGTTGAACTTGGGCAGCGCCGGGTCGTCCCACCATGCCCAGTAGCCAGGCTTGGTATCTCCTGGACCATAGGGGCGCAGTGGCAACTGATAGACCGTAAACCAATCCAGGTAGGGCGAATTACCGCCGTTTTCCAGAATGTGGTTGAACTGGAAGAAACCGCGGCTGGCATGGTTGAACACCCCATCCAGCACCACACGCATCCCTCGAGCACGGGCCTCCCTCAGTAGCGTGGCTAACACGGCATTGCCGCCCAGGATGGGGTCCACGTTGTAATAGTCGTGCGTATGATACCGATGGTTCGCGGTGGATTGGAAGATGGGGCAGAAATACAGAGCATTAATGCCGAGGTCTTGCAGATAGTCCAGGTGCTCGACGACGCCCATCAGATCGCCGCCCTTGAAGCCCTGGATCGTAGGTGGGGCGTCCCACGCCTCCAGATTGTTGGGCTTGGGCACCATGGCGCTGCGGGCGAATCGGTCCGGGAATATCTGATAGAAGATGGCGTCTTGAACCCAGGCTGGGGTCTGGAAGGTTTCGGCGGACGCTGGGCTAGCTTCGATCTGCATTCATAGCACCTTGATTAGCATTTGGGTTCGGCTGGTCCCGCTTACAACGGGGCGTTTCCACGCCCACCAACGCCACGGAAGAGCATGGGGAGCACCGGGCCGCGGCAAGCCAAGGACAGGCACACCCGCGTAGCGCAAGTTTCAAGCCGCTGAGTGCGACGCAGAACGAGTGTTTTGGCGACCTTCCATCCGCGCGCCACAGTAGTATGCTATGGGACAAACGTCTCTTTCGACGCTGGAGGAGGCCGGATCGTTTTTGCTGGCTCCACGGTGGGCTCTTTCCGTTCTAGCGCCAGCATGGCAAGGGGGGGCAGTCTGAGGCCGGCGCTGAAGGGTTGGCCGTGCCAGGGAACGTCTTCCGCCCGCAGAGCATCATCGTTGGTCACGCCACTGCCACCGTAGGTTTCCGCATCGCTATTGAACACCTCTTGGTAGGTTCCCGTCTGCGGTAGGCCGATGCGATAGCCCTCCCGCACCACCGGGGTGAAGTTGAACACGAATAGCAGGCTGTCCGCGCCGTCGCGCGAGCGCCGCAGGAAGGACAGCACGCTGCTCTCGGCGTCGGTGAAGTCTACCCACTCGAACCCCTGCCAGTCGAACTCCACTTCGTGCAGTGCCGGTCGCTCCTGATACATCCTGTTCAGAGCGCCGACGAAGCTCTGGAGACCGCGGTGTTTGTCGCCGGCCTCTCTTTTCAGGTCCAGCAGGTGCCAATCGAGGCTCTGCGCGTGGTTCCACTCGCGCCATTGACCGAACTCACCGCCCATAAAGAGCAGCTTCTTGCCAGGGTGCGCCCACATATAGCCATACAGGGCGCGCAGATTGGCAAACTTTTGCCAGAGATCGCCCGGCATCTTGTCCAGCAGCGATCGCTTGAGATGTACTACCTCATCGTGCGACAGTGGAAGCATGAAGTGCTCACTGAAGGCGTACATCATGGAGAACGTCAGATCGTTCTGGTGGGCACGCCGGTCGATGGGATCGAGCGCAAAGTAGTCCAGCGTGTCGTGCATCCAACCCATGTTCCATTTCAAGTCGAAGCCGAGTGCTCCCTCCTCGACGGGGCCCGTGACCCTGGGCCAGGCGGTCGATTCCTCAGCGATGGTGAGCACACCTGGAAACTCTTCGTGGAGCACAGCATTCACATGGCGCAGAAAGTCAATCGCCTCCAGGTTCTCCCGCCCCCCGTACCGGTTGGGTTCCCACTGGCCATGCTCGCGAGAGTAGTCCAGGTACAACATGGACGCCACCGCGTCTACCCGTAGCCCGTCGATATGGTATCGGTCGACCCAGAACAGGGCATTCGAGGTTAGAAAGCTCTGAACCTCGTGACGGCCATAGTTAAAGACCAGCGTCCCCCAGTCCGGCTGCTCGCCACGGCGCGGGTTAGCATGCTCGTACAGGTGCGTACCGTCAAAACGGGCCAGGCCGTGCGCATCCTTCGGGAAGTGCGCGGGGACCCAATCGAGTAGCACACCCAGCCCGGCTTGATGGCAGCGGTCCACAAAGTACATGAAGTCGGTGGGTGCTCCAAAGCGGGCGCTGGGCGCATAATACCCGGTCACCTGATAGCCCCAGGACATGTCCAGCGGATGCTCCACCACCGGAAGCAGTTCGATATGGGTGAAGCCCAGGTCTACTACATACTCCGGCAACTGGTCGGCCAGCTCACGAAAGGTGCGAAAGCGATCCGGGTCGTCCGGGTCTCGGCGCCAGGAGGCGAGGTGCAGCTCATAGACCGAGATTGGAGTAGCCATCCAGTCGGTCGCGGAGCGCTGCTCAATCCAGCTGCTATCGTTCCAGGGGTACGCATTCAGGTCGGCCACGATCGAAGCGGTCTGGGGTCGGTATTCGGCGGCGAAGGCATACGGGTCGGCCTTTTCCATCCACGGACCGTGGCTGCGCGGCAGAATAGAGTACTTGTAGGTCGTTCCAGCGTCGATACCCGGTACGAAACCGTGCCATACGCCCGACTCGACCAGCGACCGCAGCGGATTTCCCAGCGGTGACCACCCATTCCAATCGCCAATCACGCTAACGGCAGCAGCGTTGGGCGCCCACACCGCGAAGGTAGCGCCGCTGGCGCCGTCCTGCTCACCGGGATGGGCCCCCAGGTGGTCATACGCTCGCCGATGCGTGCCGGCGCCGAAGAGGTACAGGTCGAACTCCGAGATCGCCATGGAATCACCTACAATCGTGGCAAATGGCGGCGAGCGAGACGCTCACCGTGCGGGCGAGGGACTATGGCTTTTTCACGTGTCGCCGGAATCTTGCTCCATCCAACCTCGTTGCCGGGTCCGGGCGGGATTGGCACGCTCGGCGAGTACGCTCGCAGCTTTGTCGATACCCTGGAGCGGACCGGAATCGGGCTCTGGCAGGTCCTCCCGTTGGGACCAACCGGTTACGGTGATTCGCCGTACTCCGCATTATCGGCCTTTGCCGGTAATCCCTTTCTCATTGCGCTGGAGCCTCTTGTTGAGCGAGGCTGGTTGCAGGAAACGGACCTGGCTCGCCTTCCACGGTCCTCGTCCGAGTCGGTCGACTTCGGTGAACTGGTCCCTTCCAAAATGGCCGTGCTGCGGCGGGCCTTTGACCGCTTCGACGTCCAACAGGTGGCAGATACGTACCACCATTTTCTTGACGTCAATTCCGGCTGGCTCGACGACTTTTGTCTGTACATGGCCATCAAGGATGCCCATGGTGGGCATCCTTGGAACCTGTGGCCGGCGAATCTCCGGTCTCGCGATGCCAGTACCCTGAGCGCACTCCACCGCGACCTTGCCACTGACCTTGACTTCCACCGCTTTGTTCAGTTCGTTTTCTTCGATCAGTGGTCGGCGTTGAAGTACTACGCCAATGAGCGAAACATTCAGATCGTTGGCGACATTCCGATCTTCGTAGCCTATGACAGCGCCGACGTCTGGGCCAACCAAACCCTCTTTCGACTGGACGTTCAGGGTCTGCCTACTGTGGTGGCGGGCGTGCCCCCGGACTACTTCAGCCCCACCGGCCAACTGTGGGGCAACCCACACTATCGGTGGGACGCGATGGCCGCTGACGGCTACCAGTGGTGGATCGACCGCTTTCGGATGTGCCTTCGATTGGTCGACATTGTCCGGCTGGACCACTTCCGCGGGTTTGCCGCCGCCTGGGCGATTCCCTACGGCAATCCAACCGCCGAACGGGGTGAGTGGACGCCATCGCCGGGCCATGAGTTGTTCTCCGCGCTGCAAGCCGCGCTCCACAGTCCGCCCATCATCGCGGAAGACCTGGGCGTCATCACGCCCGACGTGGATCAGTTGCGCGCCACCTTTGGCTTTCCCGGTATGAAGATTCTCCAGTTCGCCTTTGGCGACGGACCATCCGGTGATGGCCTCCCGCACAACTACGACCGCAACACGGTGGTGTACACCGGTACTCATGATAACGACACGACTGCCGGCTGGTTCACGACCATCGAGCCCGGCGAACAGGAGTTTGTGCTCCGCTACCTTGCCAGTACAGGACAGGACGTCGTCTGGGATCTTATCCGACTCGCTTTTGCCTCTGTCGCGGATCTTGCCATCGTGCCGCTGCAGGATATTTTGCGCGCCGGAAGTGCCAGCCGTATGAACAGCCCCGGACAGGCGGAGGGGAACTGGTCCTGGCGGTCTGGCGACGCGGCCATCACCGACCTCACTGTGATGAACCTGCGAATGCTGGTCGAAACCTACGGAAGGTTGCCCAAAGGTAGCGGACAAGCCGCATCAGACTCCTCGACCGCTTCAGAGTGAACAGCAGGGCGTCTTGCGCTGCACTTTCTGATAGCTTTCCCCTTCGCCTGTGTTCCAGGCGCTCAGCGGCGGTTGGCGTGCTTTGCCGCCGCCTATCACGCTGCCGTACCCTGAAAGTATGCCGGAAGCACCTTACCCCTGGAAACACGCCCTGATCGTTGGCGCCTCTTCAGGTATAGGTGAGGCTCTGGCCTATCAGCTGGGCGAGCGCGGAGCGGCTGTGGCGCTGGTGGCTCGGCGCCTCGACGTGCTGCAACGAATTGCACACGACATAACGAGTGGCGCCCATGCGACAGTCAAGGTATATAGCCACGACGTGCGTCACACGGACGAGGTAGCGTCGCTCTTTCAGCAGATTACGACTGAACTGGGCGGCCTCGACCTGGTTATCTACGCCGCCGGTATTATGCCTGTCACCGATCCTGACGCGTATCCGACCCTGGACGATCTGGCGGCGATCGAGACCAACTTCTCCGGCGCGGTAGCGTGGCTCAACCAGGCTGCACTGCGCTTCTCGGCAGCAAGCGCCGGCGCCATCGTCGGCATCTCGTCGGTCGCCGGAGACCGGGGAAGGCGGTCCAACCCTGTCTATGGCGCCACCAAGGCGGCGCTGAACGCCTATCTCGAATCGCTGCGCAATCGCCTTGCTGTCCAGGGCGTGGGCGTCCTCTGCGTGCGGCCAGGCTATGTGGACACGCCGCTGCTCACTGGCCTGCGCACGCCGGGCTTCCTGCCTCGGGCCACGGCGGCCGGCGTGGCGACCGAGATTCTACGCTCGGCGGCTGCAGACCGGCGCGTGCTGTACACGCCCAGCTGGTGGCGCTTTATCATGCTGCTGGTGCGAGTTATCCCCCCGCGGGTTATGGAGCGGTTGAACTTCTAGCGGCAGCAGCCCCGCGAACCCTCCGTGCATTTCTCCTTCTCTCGTCTTCGGCCGTTTGCACTGGTGGCTGCATGCACTCCCCGCTCGCATCCTGCGCGTCGAGCCCTCCCTGGGACCGGTCGCCACTCGGCCGGGGGTGCATGCCTTGGAAGCGACGCGACACAGCGCGTAGATCGTACCTACGACACGGACGGGGGATCGAGTGATATCGCCCGATCCGCTCGGGGTTCACATGGATAAAGCTCAGCTACGGCACACCTTGGTTGTCCCCGTTGACCGTCCCCTGAACGCTCGGGTTGCTGGAAGCTGCTTGACGAGTGAAGGCGCCCAGCATTCGCACGGCTATTCCGCGTTCGTTGACGGCACGTGAACCCGCCGCCTAGAATAAGCGGCCCAACAGGGCGCCGCCACAGATGCGACGACGCCCTTCGGTATGGTCCTTACGGGGTGTGGCGCAGCTTGGTAGCGCGCCTGCTTTGGGAGCAGGAGGCCCCCGGTTCGAATCCGGGCACCCCGACCATTCCCCTGCTGCCTTCTCCCTACACAGTGTTGGTGGGTGGTTGGTCGCGCTTCCGGGGCGAGGCAAGCTTTGCCACTATCTGTTCCCACAGCAGTGGGATTCCAACGATGGCCACGACCGCCGCCAATAGCAATACTCCAAGCACGATCGGTCCGAAGATAATGAGCGCCACGATCTTCAACGCAAGGCGCATTGGGTCCTCCTTCTGGTTATAGCCCTAGTCTCCCTTAGCGTACTGTCTCCCAGCCGCCGGGGTAAACAGATCAAAAACGCGCTTCATGGCCCGAAAAACCCAAGTTCGGAGCGCGCAGCGCATGGCGAGGACTGAGGCGGCTTATACATGGCGAAATGGCGCGAAAACATGGTAAAATGGAACACCGTCAAGAGGGCGACTGTTTCAGTTTTTTCGATCCCGGTCAGAGTTGACACGTGGGGCGGTGCTTGGCGCCGACCGAAACGGAGTTTTCCCTCAAGATTACCCGAGACGCGGACCGCTCGGGAGTGGAAGGCAGTGCATGCAGCAAAGCAAAGTTTCATATGAAGCCGAAGATATTCAGGTATTGGAAGGCCTGGAAGGCGTTCGCCGCCGTCCTGGTATGTATATCGGAGGCACCGACCAGAAGGGGCTGCATCAGTTAGTCCACGAGGTAGTGGATAACAGCGTCGACGAGGCGCTGCAGGGAGCATGTGATACCATCTCGGTGCTGCTGCACGCCGACGGCAAAGTAACGGTCGAGGATAACGGCCGGGGCATTCCGGTGGATATCCATCCCAAAGTAGGACGCTCGACCCTTGAAGTGGTGATGACCCGGCTGCACGCCGGCGGTAAGTTCGATAAGCGGGGCTATAAAGTCTCCGGCGGACTGCACGGTGTCGGCGTGTCCGTGGTGTGTGCACTCTCCTCCTGGATCCAGGTTGATGTTCGCCGAAACAAGAAGCTCTATCGCCAGGAATTCGCGGCGGGCAAGCCGACGGGTGATATCAAGATAGTCGGCAGGGCCGAGGGCACCGGCACCAAGGTGACGTTTGTGCCGGACTCCACGATCTTCCCCGAAGTGAAGTTCGACTTCGATCTGGTTATGACGCGCCTGCGTGAGATGGCCTATCTCAACGCCGGCTTGAAAATCTCGCTCGCTGAAGAGGCGACCGGTCGCGAATGTAGTTTCTATTTCGAAGGCGGCATCGCGTCCTTCGTGCGCCATCTGAACAAGAACAAGATCGTGCTGATTCCCAAGCCAATCTACCTCACGCGCGATTTCGAGGAATCAAGCATTGAAGTGGCACTGCAGTACAACGACGATTACACCGAAACGATTTTCTGCTTCGCCAATGCCATCAACACCACTGATGGCGGCACCCACCTTTCGGGATTCCGCTCGGCGCTGACCAGAACGCTCAATGCCTACGCGCGCAAGGCGAACATCCTCAAGGAGCAGGAAGCCAACCTGACTTCAGACGACGTGCGGGAAGGTTTGACGGCGATCATCAGCGTCAAGCTACAGGAGCCTCAGTTCGAGGCTCAGACCAAGGTCAAGCTGAGCAACCCTGAGATCCGCTCTCAAACCGAGGTCACGGTCAACGAGCAACTCAACGGCTATCTCGAGGAAAACCCGAGCGATGCGCGCAAGATCGTCGAGAAATGCATCACTGCTGCCCGCGCTCGTGAAGCGGCCCGCAAGGCGCGCGACCTGGTGATGCGCAAGACGGCCCTGGACGGTATGACTCTGCCGGGCAAGCTGGCGGACTGTCAGGAGCGCGATCCCTTCAAGTGTGAACTGTATCTGGTTGAGGGTGACTCCGCCGGTGGCACTGCTAAGCAAGGCCGTGACCGAGTCTTCCAGGCCATTCTGCCCTTGAAGGGCAAGATTCTCAACGTGGAAAAAGCTCGGCTGGACAAGATTCTATCGTACGACCAGATCAAGTTCCTGATCACCGCTATGGGTACCAGCATTGGCGATCGGTTTTCCATCGAAAAGCTGCGTTATCGCCGGATCATCATCATGACCGATGCCGACGTGGACGGCGCCCACATTCGCACCTTGATCCTGACCTTTTTCTTCCGTCATTTGCGCGAGATCATCGACGAGGGCTGCCTTTACATTGCCCAGCCTCCCCTTTTCCGCGTGCAGGTGGGCAAGGAGAAGATCTATGCCTATAACGAGGCGCAGCGCGACGAGTTGGTGAAGAAGGCCAAGAGCAAGAATCCGTCGATCCAGCGTTACAAGGGACTGGGCGAGATGAACGCCGAGCAGCTCTGGGAGACCACGATGGACCCGGCGCATCGCCTGCTACTCCGGGTCGACGTGGAAGATGCGGTCCGTTCCAGCGAGATCTTCGACGTGCTGATGGGCAACAATGTTGCCCCCCGCAAAAAGTTCATCGAGACACACGCCAAGGATGTCAAGAATCTCGATGTCTAGGATGTAAGGACAGGTCCCACCAGTGCCACGCACTGGTGGGCCTTTTTACTATGCCGTGTACTCAACGGTGCGTATCGAACCGGCGGCAGTCAGGGCGTGGGGAAAGGTCCAGGCCCAGCGGCCATGACCATTCCGCTCGTGCCTATGCGTAAGCGGCGCCCGGCGTACTCGCTATAGTAAGAGCGTATGGGAACCGAAGGGTACGTCGAACAACTCAACGGGGCGTCTGCCCTGGTTACCGTGGCGGTGGATGCTATGGGCGGGGACCACGCGCCCCATGAAGTGGTGAAGGGGGCGCTGGAAGCGCAGCGCCAGGGAACCCGGGTGGTTCTGGTGGGGCAACCGACCGAGATACAACGCTGTCTAGATGAGTTCAAGAGTGGCACGGCGCCGATTGTGCCGGCATCTGAAGCTATTGCGATGCATGAGCAGTATGCCGAAGCAGTGCGACGGCCCGACTCATCGCTGCGGGTGGCTGCCAATCTGGTAGCTTCGGGTAAAGCCGACGCGGTAGTCTCTTGCGGCAATAGCGCCGCTATCATGGGCGTCGCGCTGCACGTCTGGGGACGCCAGCCCGGCATCGACCGACCGGCCTTTGGCGGGACCCTCCCCTCTCGCGACGGCATGGTATTCGTGTTAGACATCGGCGCCAATCCAGAAGTGAAGAGCAGCAACCTGGTTCAATTTGCCGTCATGGGCGACCAGTATGTGCAGATCGTCACCGGAATCAAAGCGCCGCGTGTGGCCCTGCTCAGCAACGGAACGGAGGACACCAAGGGAACCAAGGAAGTGCGAGAGGCCCATGAGGAGCTGCGCAAGATGGACCTCAACTTCGTGGGCAATGTCGAGGGAAATCAAGTGTTCGAAGACCTGGTCGATGTGGTGGTGTGCGATGGGTTCACCGGCAACGTGTTGCTGAAAGGTGGCGAGGGAGTAGCTGCCGCTATCTTCGATCTATTGCGAAACGAAATCAACAAAGACTTCATGGCCAAGCTCGGCGCCGCGGCGCTCAAGCCAGTTTTCCGTCGCATCAAGCGCCGGCTGGACTTCGAGTCGTACGGCGGCGCGCCGGTGCTCGGCGTCAACGAAGTGATGATTAACTGTCACGGTCGCTCCAGCAACCGGGCCGTCACCAATGCTATTTTTCTGGCTGAACGCCTGGCGCGTGAAGGGCTGATCGATCGTATCGGTCAGGCGTTGCAGCTCGATGGCGAGGTGGGGCGCCGTCGGCGTCTGGCTCGAGCTCTGCATTTGCGAAGCGAGTAGACCGGCATATGACAGTGTTGGAGACGCACGTTCGCCGCGAGAGCGAGGAGTTTGTCCAAAACCGCGCGCATTACGAGGCGCTGCTAACCACCCTGCGACAGCGAATCTGCCGGGTGCAGGCGGGCGGCGGACCGGAGGCGATGGCCAAACATCAGGCGAGAGGCAAGCTGCCGGCGCGGCAGCGGATCGATCGCCTATTGGACCCCGGCTCGCCCTTTCTGGAGTTTTCCGCGCTGGCGGCCTGGGACATGTACAACGGCGAGGCGCCCTCGGCCGGGATGGTCACCGGCATCGGCTCGGTATCTGGGCAGGAAGTGGTCTTGGTGGCCAACGATGCCACCGTCAAAGGCGGTACGTACTTTCCGATGACGGTCAAGAAGCATCTCCGCGCCCAGGAAATCGCCCAGCAGAACAATCTGCCCTGCGTCTACCTGGTCGACTCGGGCGGCGCCTTTTTGCCGTTGCAGGACGAGGTGTTTCCAGACAAGGACGACTTCGGTCGCATCTTCTACAACGAAGCCACCATGTCGGCGCTGGGCATTCCGCAGATCTCGGTAGTTATGGGTTCATGTACCGCCGGCGGCGCCTATGTGCCCGCCATGAGCGACGAATCGGTAATCGTGCGCGGCAACGGCACCATTTTCCTGGGCGGCCCACCGCTGGTCAAGGCGGCCACCGGTGAGGAGGTTTCCGCGGAAGACCTGGGTGGCGCCCTGGTCCACTCCCAGGCCTCGGGCGTAACTGACTACCTGGCTGAGAACGATGAGCATGCGCTGGTCATTACGCGTGATATTGTCTCGACGCTGGAACGGCGCAAGGACCTGCCTTGGAAAGTCGCACTCTCCGAGGAACCGCTCTACGATGCGTCAGATCTGTATGGGCTGCTCCCCGCCGACCTGCGCAAGGCGTTTGATGTGCGCGAGGTGATCGCCCGCCTGGTGGATGGTAGCGATTTCCAGGAGTTCAAGGCGTTGTATGGCTCCACGCTGGTTACTGGCTTCGCTCGTATCATGGGCTGTCCGGTCGGCATCGTGGCGAATAACGGCATCCTTTTCTCGGAGAGCGCATTGAAGGGCGCGCACTTCATCGAGTTGTGCGCGCAGCGGCGTATTCCGCTCGTTTTCCTGCAGAACATCACCGGTTTCATGGTGGGGCGCGAGTACGAGAATCGAGGGATCGCCAAAGATGGAGCCAAGATGGTGATGGCGGTGGCCAATGCGCGGGTGCCCAAGTTCACGGTCGTGATCGGCGGCTCGTTCGGCGCCGGCAACTATGCCATGTGCGGGAGAGCGTATGAGCCGCGCCAGTTGTGGATGTGGCCCAACGCTCGTATCTCGGTAATGGGAGGTCCCCAGGCCGCCAGCGTATTGCTGACCGTGCGCATGGAGGGCCTGGCGGCGCGCCACAAATCAATGACGCTGGAAGAACAGGAGGAGTTCAAGGCGCCGATTATCGCCAAATACGAGCAGGAGGGCAACCCGTACTACAGCACGGCGCGTCTCTGGGACGACGGCATCATCGACCCCGCAGATACCCGTATGGTGCTCGGCTTGGGCATCTCCGCCGCGCTCAACGCCCCCATCCCGCCGACAACCTTCGGCGTGTTCCGGATGTAGCTCCGACTCCGTGTCCATGATCGGCATGGATTCTGCATGACCATCTGCTAGAAGAGAGGGAGGATCGTTGAGATGCGGACCCAGATCTGGATTATCGCCACTATGTTCATTGTTTTTGGGGTCGTGGCCTGGGTGTTCACGTTTTTCAGTCTGTCGTACGTCGGACTCATCATCGCCGGCGTTGCCGGTCTGATTTTGGGCTCTCGATTCAGTAACAAGTGACCGACAAAGGACCATGCAGACCATTCAGCTGAAGGTCAACGGACCGGTTGCCACCGTCTCCCTGAACCGGCCTGAGGTTCGGAACGCCTTTAACGCGCAGATGATTGTTGAACTGACCGAGGCTTTTCAGGATCTGGCGAAGCAGGACCGACTGCGCGCGGTGGTATTGGAAGGTGAAGGAGCCTCCTTTAGCGCCGGAGCGGACGCCAATTGGATGCGGACCAGCCTCGACTTCTCCCCGGAGGAAAATCGCGCGGATGCCATGCGGATGTCCGATATGTTTGGAACGATTCAAGACTTGCAGGCGCCAGTTATCGCACGAGTGCACGGGGCGGCGCTGGGCGGCGGCATGGGCTTGCTTGCTGCCTGCGATATAGTGATCGCGGCCGAGGGAACCACCTTTGGATTTACCGAGACCAAACTCGGCATCGTGCCCGCTGTGATATCGCGGGTGGTCTTAGCCAAAATCGGCCCAAGCTGGGCCAGGGCTCTCTATGTCACCGGGGAGCGCTTCGGTCCGGAGACGGCCCGGCACATTGGCCTGGTGCACTGGGTGGTGCCGGAGGATGATCTGGACGCCACGGTGGAGGCGCGAGTAGGCGAGCTACTCGCCAGCGGCCCGTGCGCGACACGAGCTGCGAAGCAACTGGTCCTGGCGTTGATGGAGATGGCGCCTGCGGAGATTCCGGCATATACCGCCGAGCGTATCGCGGAACTGCGGGCCTCGCCGGAGGGACAGGAGGGGCTTCGCGCCTTTCTAGAGAAGCGAAAGCCGGCCTGGAGGGGTGATGTGTAGACGCCTGCGGCCGTCTGCCATGGTAAATCGCTCGTGCTGAGCCGGCAATCGGTGGTTACGCCTCTCACGTTCTCCAAGGTGCTCATCGCCAACCGCGGTGAGATCGCGGTGCGCATCGCCCAGACCTGTCGCGAACTGGGCCTACGAACGATTTCCGTGTATTCCGAAGCGGATGCGGGTGCCCTGCACGTGCGCGTGGCCGATGAGGCGTACCTCATTGGGCCGCCTCCCCCCCTGCAAAGCTATCTCTCGATCGAGGCGCTCCTCGAGGCAGCCCGTGAGAGCGGCGCCGACGCAGTGCATCCGGGGTACGGCTTTCTGGCTGAGAACGCGGGCTTCGCCAGTGCAGTAGAGGAGGTGGGATTAATCTGGATCGGTCCTCCCGCCGGCGTAATCGCAGCTCTGGGTGACAAGGTAGCGGCCAAGGCCCTGGCCATGAGCGCCGGCGTGCCGGTGGTGCCGGGGTATGCCGGAGAGGATCAGTCGCCGGTGCGCATGCTGGCCGAGGCGGAGCGCATCGGCTTTCCGGTGATGCTCAAAGCGGCGGCCGGTGGCGGCGGCCGGGGCATGCGGGAAGTACTTGCCGCCGAGGCATTGCCGGCAGCGCTGGAGGGCGCAAAACGGGAAGCGCACTCAGCCTTTGCCGACGACCGGGTATTCATGGAGAAGCTCCTGGTCAGACCGCGACACATCGAGATTCAGCTGATGGTGGACCAGCACGGAAACGGCATTTACCTGGGCGAGCGCGATTGCTCGCTGCAGCGCCGTCACCAGAAGGTGATTGAGGAGGCCCCCTCGCCGGTGCTCACGCCGGAATTACGCGCCGCGATGGGGCGGGACGCCCTGCGTCTGGCCGGCGCCAGCGGATACGTCAATGCCGGTACGGTCGAGTTCCTGTTCAGCGGTGATTCGTATTATTTCCTGGAGATGAACACGCGCATCCAGGTTGAGCACCCAGTGACTGAAATGGTGACTGGTCTAGACCTGGTGGCTCTGCAGCTAGCCGTGGCATCCGGGCAGCGCTTGCCGCTTCATCAGTCCGAGGTCCAGCTACGGGGTCATGCCATCGAGGCACGCATCTACGCCGAAGACCCGGCGCGCGGATTTCTTCCAGCCACTGGCCGCGTCACAGTCTTTGCGCCGCCGGAGGGCGCGGGTATCCGGAACGACACGGGAATCTCGGCCGGCGCGGAAGTCACGCCGTATTACGACGCCATGCTGGCCAAGTTAGTGGTGCATGCGCCGGACCGTCTGCAGGCTCTGGCACGGCTGCAGCAGGCCTTGCAGCGCTATGGGGTGGCAGGAGTCACCTCCAATCTGGAGTTCTTACGGTGGATCGCCGGTCAGGAGGAGGTAATTCGGGGCCGCATCGACACCGGCTTTCTGGAGCGCGAGTGGCAGCTGCCACAGGACGTGGAGGTGCCGGCCGCTGCATTTGCCGCCGCCGCGGTGTTCGAGAGCAGTGATCAGTACCAGAGCCCTTCCAATGAGGAATCGCTGGATCCCTGGCGGCGTATCGACAGTTGGCGCGGCAGCGGCATCGTGCGTCGCTTCCTCTATGTGGCGGCGGACGGCACACCACACAGCGTGGAGCTAACCAGATCGTCGCCGTGGTCGGCCCGTGTCGACGACTCTGAGAATCTGGTTGGCGTCAAGCTGCATTCCCCGGGAGCCCTCGTTGTGGAAGCCGACGGCGCTGAAGAAGTTTTTCGCGTCTCGTGCTCCGGGGACGGTGTGCATGTTGCCTGGGCCGGCTTTACTGCCGATCTTCGCCATCCCCCCGAGTACGCTATTTTGGGCGGGGCGACAGGTGCGAAGAGCGAGGCCGGACTGACGACGCCTATGCCGGGTACCGTCGTCAAGGTACAGGTCATAGAGGGGCAGACGGTGGACGCGCATGAGCCGCTGATGGTCCTGGAAGCGATGAAAATGGAGCATGTGATCGAAGCCCCGTACGCCGGTGTGGTGCAAGCTATCCTGTTTCAGCAGGGTGATATGGTGCCAGCCGGCTCACCCGTGGTGCGACTGGAGCCGTCGTGACTTCCCTCAATCTGCCGCCTCGCGTCACCGTCTACGAAGTTGGACCACGCGACGGTCTGCAGAACGACCCCGCCACCGTCTCCGCGCCAGATAAGAGCCGCTTTATCGAGCTACTGGCACGAGCCGGGCTCCCGGTCATCGAAGTCACCTCCTTTGTCCGGCCCGGCGCTATCCCGCAGCTCTCGGACGCCGAAGATGTCGTTCGGGACAGCGTCCGTCTGCCTGGAACGCGTTATACAGCGTTAGTACCAAATCTGCGGGGCATGGAGCGGCTCGATCCGACTCGCCTGGATGGGATCGCCCTCTTTACTGCTGCGTCCGAGACCTTCAGTCGAAGAAATACCAATGCAGGCATCGCGGAAACGATCGACCGTTTCCGCCCTGTCGTAACACAGGCGCGTGAGCAGGGCCTGTGGGTACGCGCCTACATATCCACTGCCTTTGGCTGTCCATACGAGGGCGAGATATCACCGGGGCAGGTGCTACAGGTTGGGCAGGAGTTGGTTGCTCTAGGGGTCGATGAGCTATCGGTGAGCGATACCATCGGCGTGGCTACGCCCGGTCAGGTGCTCAGCGTGCTCGACACGCTCGTACCCCACGTCAGCGTCGGGCAGATCGCACTGCACTTTCACGACACGCGCGGGACGGCCCTGGCCAACGTCCTGGCCGGGCTGCAGGCCGGCGTCGCTACCTTCGACTCATCGGCGGGAGGATTGGGCGGCTGTCCCTATGCACCGGGCGCGACCGGCAACTTGGCGACCGAGGACCTGGTGTACATGCTAAACGGCCTGGGCGTCGAGACCGGTGTGTCACTAGACGGCGTGGTCGAAGCGTCCAGTTTCCTCGCGACCGTCACGGGTCACCGGCCCGCCAGCCGGTACTACCGAGCGGCTGTGGCGTGACCGCTCGACCGCTCAAGGCCCATGCCGCCGAAATCATTCGCCGGCTGGACCCGCTCTATGCGGACCTGACCACCGGCTTAAGCTTTGATACCCCACTCGAGTTGGTGGTTGCCACCATCCTGTCGGCTCAATGCACCGACGAGCGTGTCAACATGGTAACCCCCACGCTCTTCGTCCGATTTCGGACCGCGCAAGCGTACGCCGAGGCAGATTCCGCTGAACTGGAAGAGATTATTCACTCCTGCGGATTTTTTCGCAACAAGGCGAAGAATATCCAGGGCGCGGCGCGTGGTCTGCTGGCGCGCTTTGGAGGCGAGGTACCACAAACCATGGCCGAGCTGATTACCCTACCCGGCGTGGCGCGGAAGACCGCCAACGTGGTGCTGGCACACGCCTTCGGCAGACATGAGGGCATTGCCGTGGACACACATGTCATGCGGCTCTCGCGACGTCTTCGGCTGACCATCCATCAGGAGCCTGTAAAAATTGAGCGAGCGCTGATGGAGCTACTGCCCGCGGAGGACTGGGGCCGGATCTCCGATGTCTTGATCTGGCACGGCCGGCGCGTATGCGCCGCGCGGCGCCCTCGCTGCGAGGATTGTGTGCTGGCCGATATCTGTCCTTCGGCGGGAACCGGCTGACGGGAATCACTGTTGCTCGTCCTTCGCCGGCAGAAAGCGATGGCGCCATGGCTACAGCTTCACAAACCAATCTCCTGTTCGGCACGATCCATATAATCGACCAGCACCATCGCGACTGCTCCGGACACGCTCGGCAGCGACGCTCGACTTCGACTGAGAATGCGGCAAAGGCCAATCACCATGACGGAATACGAGGACAGTTCAAGTCATCAGCTTCCGAGACGACGCCAGCGCTGGCCGGCGCTCGCCTGCTTTATTCTTAGCCTGGCTGCACTCCTCCTTGGCGCGTATCTCGTTCGGAAGCTCAGCCCATTCAGCGACGCCATCGAGTTTGGGTGGCTCCTCATCGCTCTGGGTATCTTTGGACTACTGGCCGCGCTTGGATTCATCACCGGTGCGTATAGAGATTGAGGTAGCTCACCTCCATCGAAGTGATCCTCGCGGAGCGGAAACCTGGTTATTCACGCGTGGCCATTGCCACTGTTCGCATAGTTCGGCGCCGCGGATATAGCCCTCCAGCCCTCTGTAACCGGGCGCGGATCAGATTTCCTGGGGCTATCTCTCTACAAATCCTCATCGAGCAACCCCGCTTGCTTCCTGAGATCTCGCTGGAGCCCCATCTTGAGGGCCTCGTCGTCGTGAGCCGGTACCACGATTCGTGCTGATCCTCATCAATACAGGTGGTGACTGCCGCGAATAATTCGGATCAACTGCTATCCCTTGCGTTCGCGCTATGGCGCGGCCGCTGATTGCCTTCACACAGCGATCTCGAGTACCTGGCCATGTTCCTGTGCTGCTTCCTCCTCGGCCCCCGATTCATCTGCCAGGTAGAGTTCGATTGCCTTGCGCAGGTTTGCCTCTAGCTGGTCTACCGTCTCGGCCTAGGTGTACAGTCCCGGAAGACTAGGGACCTTTGCCCAGTAGCCTCCCTCCTCAGCACGGTGGACCACTGCTTTCACCTTCATCTCATCCTCCAGTTATCCTCTAGCGTTATCCTTACAGTATCCCGTCAGTCTCTGACCTGAATGATTTGGTCATCCTGATCATCTTGTTGTTAATACTGGCGTCTTCGCGATCATCGCGCCGTGCGACGATAGGCTGGCGAGGACGACTGTAACGATGCATCTTGCTGTGTGTGTCGTGGCCATCCGCTGGCCCAGACGATCCACGCGAACGACCTCTGGATCGCGGTGGTGGCTCGTTGTGCTGCCACCATAGACGTAAATATTTGGGTACATTAATTCAGACAGCGGGAGGTGCGGCATGTGGGCACAAATGATCAAGACTCGACTCAAGCCAGGGTACGAGTCCACTCGTTAGCAGTGAGTGGGTGCAAGAGATGGATGCACGGCTTCAGCATCAGGGTCCTGGACACGGTCCGAGTCGCGTACTCATTATGCAGGATCAGAAAGATCCGAGCGCGTACATTACGCTCATCTTTTTCGAGAGCGAAGCCAAAGCCCGCGAAAACGAGGGCAGTCCCGAGCAGGTAGAGATTCAGCAGCAGATGATGCAGATACGTGAGGGGCCGCCGGAGTTCACCGACCTCAATGTCATTTATGAGGTCAACCGCTAAGAACCGTCCTCGGTGCTGTCGGAGCAGGTTGACCAACCTGGACTAGCCGGTTGCCGTTACCTGAACCTCGCAGGTCCAGCTGCTCGATTGTCCAGTGGCAAACAGGTATCCGGCGACGTAGGAAGCGTCCAGAGGGTTCCAGTAGGACCGTGCGGACACGCCGGTGTTGGCGCGTAGCTGCCCGGCCGCGCGCTTGAAGGTGTCCGGTGCGAACTGGAAGAGTCCGAAGTGCGAACCGTTGGAGGCGTCTGGGTTAAGCGCGCTTTCGCACTGAGCAACCTTCAAGAGCACCGGGTAGGGAAGGCCAAAGGTGAGCGCGCTGTCGTAAATGGCGTGCCGAACGGTTCCCACAACCTGAGATGGGTAGGCTCGCGCTCGCGGTCGACAGTGATCGGTCGCCGTCCGTAGTGCTTCATGGTCATAAATGCAAGCATGTGCCTGCTGGAACTGCGTCGTCGCCGCAACACCCTGGCCGTACGGCCCCATTGATAGGAGGGCAACAACCAGCAAGGCGACGAGCATTCCTTGTGCTCGTTTTTGCATTCTTCTCCACAGGCATTATACACACCTACCTTTTTCCCTGTGCGTCTCGATCCCGGGTGCCTTTGCGGCGGCGCTGCGAGGTTCGCTCCTCCAGCGTGTCTCGCGTCACTATCTCGTACAGACGCGCTTCCTTCCCAGGCCGTGGCCGGATCAGCCGCCCTAGCCGCTGGACAAACTGGCGGGCCTGGCCGGTGCCTGAAACAAGAATCCCGATGCTGGCATCCGGTACGTCCACTCCCTCATCCAGGATGCTGGTGGCAATCAGAACCGGCTCGCTTCCGGTGCGGAATGCCTCAAGGAGGCGCGCCCTTTCGGGTTTGGGCGTTTCATGCGTGGCCACTGGATAGCCGAGAGCTTCTCCCAGCCGCGCTGCGAGGTCGACATGCTGACAAAAGATCAAGATGCTGTCTCCCGTATGGTGTTCCACGATGTCTCCGACTTTGCGGATCTTTTGTCGAGCGGACATGGCCACCTCGCGTGCCTCGCGATGTCCCTGCAGGGCCTTCCGGGCGGCGCCGTCGCGCCCAGCTCGCTTGATGAGTTGCTGGTAGCCCGCGGGCATCCGCAACCGATTGCGTCGCACATAGCCGATATATGCTTTCCAACCGCTGTCGTACCGGAGGCGCTCATCGGGATCGAGCCCCACGCTGACCAGGGTGATCTGGTGCGGGGCGAGGTATTCCTCGTCCAGGTCGTCCACGCCCTTTCGATAGATAGTGGGTCCGACCAGTTCTTCGAGATCCGCCTGAGCGCCATCGTAGCGCTCTGGGGTAGCCGTTAAGCCCAGACGCCACATGGCGGGAGCAACTTCGGCGATGGTGCGAAAGACCGGAGCGGGCAGGTGATGCACCTCGTCGAAGATCAGGAGCCCGAAGTGATGTAGGTGCTGGAGGTTACGCGCCGCACCGGCATAGGTGGCGATCAGAACGTCGGGCGGCTCCCAGGCAAACAGAGTAAGCTGCTCGCCGTCGTCGCCGGGGAATCCGATCTTTACGTGTTCCCGTTCCGCCCCGGTGATGCGCTTGATAGCGGTCTCCCACTGCGACAGCAGGTCGATGGTGGGGACCACGATCAGGGTTTGGGTGGCCGCGTGCACCAAAGCCGCCGCGCCGATCGCAGTCTTACCCGACCCGGTGGGCAGCACAACAACCCCGCGCGACCCAGCCAGGGCCCAACGTTCGAGCGCCGCTTCCTGGTATGGGCGGAGCACAAAGTCTGTCTTCGACGTGAATGATAACGGCATCCGCCCTATCTAAGCACAGCATGACGAGAACACCTTGTTTTTCTCTAGTCAATTGGGCGAAGTCTTGACCAATCTCGGTTGGCCCGGCGCCCTCGATTACACTCAAAGGTGCCTGCTGTCCACATGGCAGGCCAGGAAAGGGGTCCGGGTGAATATCGAGATTCAGTACTGCCGCGCGTGAGAGTACTATCCCATGGCTGCCAGGTTGGTAGCCGATATCATGCGCGACCACGAAGAACGGTTGACGTCCTTGACCATCCGACCGTTTGATGATGGACGATTTATGGTCATTAAAGATGGCACGACGGTGTACGACAAGGACTGGACCGGCAAATTTCCCAAGTACGAACAGGATGTCAACCCCGCACTGTGACCCGCCCAACCAGGATGTTCCACGTTTCATGCTGACCCGTCCCATCGTTGTTTTGCTCTCGGCATGCCTTGTTTTGCAGTTGGCGGGCTGCGGCGCCGGCAGTCCCGCTACTCTGCCGCGTAAGAACATGCGGTACCTGTCGGCGCCGGTCGTTGTCTCCCGCCAAATAGCCGTAACGCTGAATCAGTTCCAGGACAATTTTGCGCGAGCCAATTGGGGCGCCGTCGAGCATCAATTTGTCGATCAATCCACCGGCCTCGAGTTGGTCCGGCAGATGAGGTTCTGGCGGCAGGAGCACGTAAGCAACCTCCACATTACTCTGTTGTACACGCGGCGCCTGGGTGCCGGGGCCTACGTGGGGACAATCCAGTTCGCAGGCGATCCACGCGCTGTTCCAGCCTATGCTGTGTATTTGTTTCGGAGGCATGGCAGCCAGCTTGGCGTGGAAGGGTCCGTCAGTGGAATCACGGGGGAAACCTACCAACATGCCATCTGGAGCGTCACGCGTAGCGCGCACTACATCGTGTACCACAGCCCGTACCAGCTTATGGGGCAAGAGCGGCAAGGGATCGCCGGCCTCGAGCATGAGCGGGCGCTGTTCGCCCGCGAGTTCGGGCTCCATCTCCCGCCGTTGGCCAACTACTATCTCTACCCACAGCAGGATCTCATGCGACGGATGACGGCGGATACGCCGAACCAGTGCGGCGCGAACCCGGACAATATTGGCTGTACCAATCCGTATCTCAACCCGCCCTCCATCCAGACCAGCGAGTGGCCATCCTACCATGAGCCGATCCACGTGTTTGAGCTTGCTATGGAGCCGCCGCCGCGCGGCAAGGACAGCTTTGTGGCTCCTACCTTTGTCAGCGAAGGCACTGCGGTCGCTTTGGAGGATCGAGAGGCCGACCCACGGCTCTCGGACTACTGCTCGGTCATCACCTACGTGCCGCTGGACGACTGCGCTCGCGTCTCGGTCGGCGATGTTCACTTGCTTGCGCTGCTGTCCGACACAGGTTTTGACAAGGCTGACCCCGGCGATGCCTACTCGCTGGCCGGGTCTTTTGTGAAGTATCTAATCCTGACCCATGGCTATCGGCCGTTCGCCCACTTCTATTACGTCCTGGCTGCACAACCCAGTGACCGACAGGTTGACTACGATACTGCCGCGCAGCGCGTGTATCACACTACGATCGTGCGCTTGCTACACGACTGGCAGACCAAACTCTGTCTGCCCGGCTGCTGATCCCTGTCGATGAGCAGGATCAGACCGGCGGTACCGAAAACGAATGCCATGCGGGCGCTTGATCAGGAAGGCGTGAGGTACGAGGTGTACACCTACGATCCGACCCTGATGGGGGCAGTCGAAGTGGCGGGGGCGCTGCACGTGCCTCCCGGGCAGGTGTATAAGACGCTGGTCATGCTGCGCGACGGGAAGGAACCACTGTTGGCCATGGTGTCGGGGGAATGTGAGGTGGATCTTCGAGTCCTGGCCCAACAGATCGGTTGCAAGTCGGTTCGTATGGCGCCCAAGTCCGAGGCGGAACGACTGACCGGATTGCAGACGGGGGGAATCGGCGCTCTCGCCCTCCTGGGAAAGCCCTTTCCCGTCTACATTGACCGCCTGGCTTTGGGCCAGAAGGAGATTCTTGTGAACGGCGGACGCCGTGGGCTGAACCTGAGCGTTCCAGTGCCGGATCTTATTCAATTGACCGGCGCTCAATCGGTCGATGTCCGCTGACGGGTCGGCGTCTCTCTGCACACGCGGATGGCGCCATAGCAGCGAATGAAGTATCAATTGTCGGTGCTGTCGAATGGCCTGCGCCTGGTCCACGTTCCAATGCCGGCCGTTCGATCGGTCAGCATTGCCGTGTTCGTTGGGGTGGGGGCCCGATACGAAACCGCGGCGAACGCCGGTGTCTCGCACCTGATCGAGCATCTGCTGTTTCGCGGCACGCCAAGCCGGCCCCGCCCCCGAACTATCTCCGAGGTACTGGACTCTGTCGGCGGCATCCTGAACGCCAGCACCGACAAGGAACTCACGGTTTATTGGGCCAAGGTGGCTCGGGAACATTTCCCGTTGGCGCTCGATCTGCTTGCCGACATCCTGCAAAATAGCCTGCTCCGTCCGGCCGACGTGAACAAGGAAAAGGGCATCGTCGAGGAAGAACTGGGAATGCTGGCCGACGATCCACAAGACCGGGTGCAGGTGCTGACCGAAGAGACACTGTGGCCAGGGCAACCCCTAGGCCGCGAGATCGCGGGCACGCGGGAAAGCGTGCGGCGCTTGAAACGATCGGCCATTCTTTCGCATCTGCACGCCTACTACGGGCCGAACAACGCAGTGATCAGTGTGGCCGGCGGAATCGATGCTGCTGCGACTTTCGAGTTGGTCAATCGGTGTTTCGGTCAATGGTTGCCGGTCCCCGCTCCACCCGCCATGCCCGCTCATCACGGCGACCGAGCGGACCGGCGGGTGGAAAACAAGGATACCGAACAGGTAAATCTCTGCATCGCCTATCCCGGAGTCCCACGCCGCCACCCGGATCGCTGGGCGATCGATATGCTGACCACCATCCTGGGCGGCGGCGCCAGTTCTCGGCTCTTTGTCGAGCTGCGGGACCGGTTGGCCATGGTGTACGACGTTCACATGTATGCCGGCTACTTCTACGAAACGGGGTCTATCGTGCTTTCGGCGGCCGTCGAAGCGGCCAAGATGGAACGCGCAGTGGAGGCGATGTTCAAAGAGATTGATCGCATCTGCCGGCGCGGCGTACCAGCCGCCGAACTTGCCAAGGCGCAGGCCTTCTTTCGTGGCCGCCTGTGGCTGGGATTGGAGGATTCGCAGTCAGTCGCCGCCTGGTACGGGGCCCAGCAATCGCTCTCGGAGAGCATCATCACGCCGGAAGACGCGCTGTCTCGTGTGGAGGAAGTTCGCGTCGCCGACCTGGCTCGCGTTGCCCGGACCTATCTCGCGCCTCGCCAGGCGAGGATGGTTGCCGTGGGGCCATTGGACGATGGTGAGCTGCCTCAGGTGCCGTATGATTGAGGGTCGCCGGCAGGTGACCGATAACGATTGTAGATGGCCGTGCCAGGCGCGCCGGCCCCGAGGAGACGAGCATGGCTAAAGACGAGCGAACGCTCATTATCGTGAAGCCCGACGGTGTGCAGCGCGGGCTGGCGGCCAGTATCCTGGCCCGTTTTGAGCAGAAGGGGCTTCGTCTCGCGGCGCTAAAAGTGATGCAGATCGATCGCCCGCGGGCCGAGCGGCATTACGCCGTACACCAGGGGAAGCCGTTTTACGAGGGGCTGGTCAGCTTTATTACGTCTGGCCCGGTGGTGGTGGGCGTGCTGGAAGGTCCGAGCGCGATTGAGGCCACGCGCACTATCATGGGCGCCACCAATCCGGTGACAGCCGCGCCGGGCAGTATACGTGGCACTTACGCGCTTGAGATCGGGCCAAATCTAATTCATGGGTCGGACTCGCCGGAGACGGCACGGAGCGAGATTAACCTATTCTTCAAACCGGACGAGATCGTCAGCTACCGACGTGCTGTGGATCAGTGGATCGCCGAGTAAGCAACTCGCGGCGCACGCTAGTCTAGACGGTTACCAGCGTGATGCCGCGCCTGCTTCGCGCCTATCTGGAGTCCCTGTCGGACCAGGCCATCGCCCTGGCTATCGTGCTCGTTGGAGCGCTCTTCTACGTCGTGCCCTGGCCAATTGGGTACGTGCCGTGTCTGCTGTTGCTGGTGGTCTTGAGCTTCCAGCGGCTCGATCTCGCGCTGCTGCTGGTGCCGCTCTTTGCCCCGGCGTTCATGCAGCCCAAGCAACTCGGCAGCAAGCAATTCGCTCCCAGTGAAATTTTCTTGGTCGTGGACGTCGCCGTGGCGATGCTGTATCTATTGGGCAGCCGGCGCATGCAGGGGGACTGGCAGCGTGTGAGGCATAGCCCATTTCTCTTGCCACTCCTGTTGTTACTCGTGGCGGCAACGGCCAGCACGCTGTTCGCCGTCGATCGGCATCATGCGCTTCGCGCATACGAGCAGCGGATTGTGGAGCCAATGGTCTTCTTCGGCCTGCTGCTGGCATACGGTGGCCGGCGTTCGCTCTGGTGGCTTTACGGCGCTGCGCTGGTCGCAGCCGGCGTCATATCGGGCGGCATCGGGCTGGGGCAGTTCATCACCCATCGCGATCTCTCAGAGACGCCCGGCAGCACGATTCAACGAATACAGGCCCTCTATGGCAGCCCCGATAACTTGGGGCTGCTGCTTGACCGGGTGATCCCACTGTGGCTGGTTTCCTGGCTGGTGATCGGGCGCTCGCCAGCGCGACGGATCGCCTGGGCCGCACTTGGCGCCGTCTTGCTGGTCGCGCTGGGGCTTACCTATTCGCGTGGTGCCTGGCTGGCGGTGGCGGCCGGGTGCTTGCTGGTGGTTGCCGTGGCCTTTCCCTGGGGACGATGGGTGGCAGTCGGCTGCGTCCTGCTGGCCCTGGCCGGATTGGCGTTTGAGTCTCCAGTTCTAGCGCGCGTTTTCCAGACCGGCCATTCCGGCACAGCTCAGCAACGACTGCGTATCTGGTCCTCCTCGCTGCAAATGCTCCGGGATCACCCGATCGTGGGAGTTGGTCCGGATAACTTTGTGCACTACTATGCGCCCAGCGAGCCGCCCATTACACAGCGATATATCCTCTATTGTGCCCGTGGCCTCAGCTACATCGAGCCGGGCGCGCTGCACGAGCCCTGCACCTCGCACCCACATGACGAGTTTCTCGATTTTTGGCTCTCGACGGGCTTTCTCGGTCTGGTTGCCTACCTCTGGCTGCAGGTGATCTTCTGGCGGCTTGCCTGGCGGCTCCATCGCCAGCCGCTGTTTGGCGCAGACCGCGCCCTGTTGCTGGGATGCGCCGGCGCCATGCTGGCCGCGGTGCTTCACGGTCTGGTGGACAACGCCTACTTTCTGGTTGACCTGGCAACGTTCTTCTGGCTGCTGTGCGGACTGCTGTCCCTGCTGGCTATGGAAAGCGCGCAACCTTCCCCACAGGCGCTGGCGTGAACGTCCTGACAACGAGGGCCCCCCGTCCCTGGCGGGGCACCCGTGCCTGGCTGGTGGCAGGCTGCACCGCAGCCCTGCTTGCCGTGTGGGCGGCGCCTCCGCTCTATCTGCTGCCGGTCCTGGCCCTCATCGGGTCCCTTGCGCTCGTGTTGCGGTACCCGCCGGTCGGATTCGCTCTGCTCGCCTTCTCAGTACCCTGGGGGAGCAGGTTTACTGTGCACATTGGATCGTTTCCGCTGACTACTACCGAAATTGTTGTGGGAGAGTTGAGCGCCGCTTGGCTCGCCTCGGCTAGCTACTATCGCCGTTCACCGCTGACTCGGCTGTGGACGCCGTATCTGATCTTCTACCTGGCCGTTATCGCTCTCTCGGCGACGCAGTCGATCGATCGTCAGGCTTCCTATCGAGAGATTTTCAAGTGGCTCGAACTGGGCGTGGTCTATTATTCCGCCGCCTACCTTCTGCGCTCGCGTCGCCACCTCCAATTAGTGGTGGACGCCCTGGTGCTGGCGGGTGTGAGTCAAGCGCTGCTGGGCTTCGCTCAGCTTGCCTTTCAGCTGGGGCCAGCCGCCTTCGGACTCCATCGGACCTTTTTCCGGTCGTATGGGACCTTCGATCAGCCCAACCCGTATGCCGGGTTCTTGAACATGGTGTTGCCCCTGGCGGTGGCGCTGGCCCTCGACGCCGGCACGCGGCGCCGCCGAGGCTGGTATCGGCTGGCTTCCGTTCTGCTGGTCGGGGCGCTGCTCGCCAGCCAGTCGCGCGGTGCGCTGATCGCGGCCGGTGTGGCTCTGGCCGTCGTTCTCGGCTGCCGGTCTCAGCGCACGGCGAGGCTGGCCTGGACTGGTGCGCTGGCTGCACTGCTGGGCGCGCTGCTCGCCGCCTTCAATCTACTGCCGGCCGCGCCGGTAAATCGGATACTGACGGCGGTAGGACTAGGCGAGGTCTCGTTTAACAACGTGACAGACGCCAATTTTTCCGCGGTAGAACGAGCCGCTCACTGGCTGGCAGGAGTGCGAATGTTCGCGGCCCACCCCTTGCTCGGCGTTGGCATCGGGAATTACGGCGCTGCCTACCCGGCGTATCACCCACGCGGCTGGTACGCATCGCTTGATCATGCCCACAATTACTACATCAACATCGCGGCCGAGGCCGGGGTGTTCGGCCTGGCTGCCTATGCATTGTGGCTTGGTTCAGCCCTGTGGTACAGTTATGCGTCTGCGCGTCTAGAGCATGATCGCGCGTGGCGAGCACTGCTTCTCGGGGTGTTGGGCGGGCTGGTTACCACCAGCGTACATAATCTGTTCGACGTGCTTTACGTGCATGGTATGACGGCGCTTTTTGGTCTATTACTTGCTCTCATACCTGCGAGTCGGGCCATAGAACTCCCGACGACGGGTACGGAACAGCAAGTGACGAAGAGCGGAGCAATCTACGCCTAGTGGCTCTCACCGATAAAGACCCCGTGGATCCATTGGAAGAGTCGATCGAGCCGTCGGAGCAAGAGGCCGAACAAGAGCTTGCTATTTCGCGTCGGTTCACCGACTGGAAGACGCTGGTCTCATTTGCCTTTGCGGTGGCGGTGTTGGTCTTTGTGATCGCCACCGGCAACATCAACCTGGCGGACCTCTGGCACCGTGTCCGCGCGGCCAACAAAGGGCTGTTTCTTGGCGCCTTTGCGGTCTACTACCTGACCTTTCCTTTGCGCGGCTACCGTTGGAAGGTGCTGTTGGAGAACGCGTACCGCGAAACTCATTCGGACGCAGTCGATCAGATGACGGTTCGCGGGCTGAGCGAGATTATTTACATCTCCTGGTTCGTGAACTGTGTGGTGCCCGCCAAACTCGGGGATCTCTATCGCGCCTACCTCGCCAAAATCTGGGTCCACATCTCCTTCACCAAGACCATCGGTACCGTGGTCGCGGAACGCATCGTCGATATTTTGGTGCTTGGTTTCCTGATGGCCGCAACCGGGTTCATCGTTTTTCATAACAAACTTGGTGGCGTCAGCACCATTCTGTTTTTGGGCATGGGCCTGGCACTCGCCGGCGTTGCGGCTTTGATCGCCATGAAGACCATGAGTCACCGTATACGCCGGCTCGTTCCCACGCGCTTCCTCGAGAAGTACATCGCCTTCGAGGAGGGTGCACTGCAAAGCCTGCGCCGCCTTCCCCTGCTCCTAACGATCACGATTCTAATCTGGTTTTTGGAGGGTAGCCGGCTGCAACTCGTCGTGCTGTCACTTGGTCTTCAGCATACGATCTCCCATATCTCGACCATCCCTTTAGCCCCTATGCTCTTTTTCGCCCTGGCCACCGCTGTTCTTACCACCGTGCCCTTCACTCCGGGGGGGCTGGGCCTGGTGGAAGCGGGGCTGTACGGGATGATGCTGTATCTGGGCGTACCCAAGCTTGATGCGGCCGCGATTGTTCTGGTCGACCGTCTCCTGAGCTACTACAGCGTGGCCTTCTTCGGCTTCGTGGTGTATCTCGTCAGCAAGCGGTCTCACCTTCGTCACCCGAGTTAACCCGCCGAACCATGCCGCTAACTGTCGGTTTTGACGCCACAGCGGCGGCTCGACAGCGTGCAGGCATCGGTCGGTACACCAGGCAACTGCTGGCGGCCCTGGCAGCACTGAAGGACGATACTCTCTATCGCCTGTTTTACTGCGCCGGGGGACGGATGGAGGGCGAGTTGCCTTCGCTCGACCAGCGCTTCACCGTGCGACCACTGCCCGTGTCCGACCGGATAGTGAATCTGGTATGGCAGCGCGCCCGTCTCCCCCTTCCGGTTCAAGCGATCGTCGGCAAGTTTGACCTGTTCCACTCGCCCGATTTCACGCTCCCACCGGTGCGGAGGAAACCGACTGTCCTGACCATTCATGATCTGGCTTTTATGGTGATGCCCCAGTGCGCCTATCCGAGCCTGAGCGCCTATCTTACCGAGGTGGTGCCCCGTTCCGCCCGGCGAGCCAGTCACATTATTGCCGTGTCGGAGCAAACGCGACTCGACCTCATCGAACGACTCAGCATTTCGCCAGAGCGGATCACGACGGTGCCTGAGGCGGCCGGCCCGGAGTTCCAGCCGGCTCAGGATTCGCATGCGGCGGTGGGGGCGGTCCGGGCACTGGGAATCGAGGGACCATATATCCTGTCTGTGGGCACACTGGAGCCGCGCAAGAACTACGTCCGCTTACTGGAGGCATACGCCATCCTCCGAGGGGCGGGCGTTTCCCACCGTTTGGTCATCGCAGGCGCCAGGGGTTGGCTCTTCGACCCTATTTTCACCCGTCTAGATCAACTGGATTTGCACGACCATGTGACCTTCCTCCGTCCCGATGAGCGGAGCTTGCTCGCTCTCTATCAGTCGGCGAGTGTCTGCGTGTTCCCAACCCTCTACGAAGGCTTCGGCATACCGCCGCTCGAAGCTCTGGCCTGCGGCGCACCAACCGCCTGTAGCTCGGCTGCCTCCTTGTCGGAGGTGGTGGGAGACGCTGCCCTGCTGTTCGACCCGCTCAACGTTGATGAGATGGCTCACTGTGTGCAACGTCTGCTGGAGGATGCGCCGCTGGGTGCTGTCCTGCGGGAGCGTGGCCTGCAGCGGGCGGCTCGGTTCAGTTGGCAGCAAACCGCCGTTGAAACGCTTGAGGTGTACGGCCGGGTGGTTGCCGGTGCCTGAAATCGGTCTGAACGGCCTGTTGCTCGATTCCCCATACTCGGGGTCCGCCGTGTATAGCCGGAACCTGGCTCCGCTGCTGCCCGAGGTCGCACCCGATCTACAGTTCCGGCTGTACACGCGAAATGCGGACCTGGCCGCGCCCGGTCTGGCCTCTCAGCATTTATCGGTTCCCTTTCGGCGCTTCAACCGGGGGGCGGGTCCGGGCGCCCGGATCGACAAACTGACCTGGGAGACGGTGGCTCTGCCCATGGCGTGCGCCCTGCACCGCGAGGTCCTGATTCATTCCCTGTACTTTGCCGCACCGCCGATTTCGACCTCGCCGCTGGTAGTGACCGTCCACGACGTCATTCCGCTCGTTCTCCCTGATTACCATCGGACCCGGCAGTCTGCCTGGTACAGCCGCTTTATGGCCCGGACTGTGCGTCGAGCAGCGGCGATTATCACCGTCTCGGAACATTCCAGGAGGGACATCTGCCGAGTGCTGCGGATTCCTGAGGACCGGGTGACGGTGACCTATGAGGCGGTCGACGAGGTCTACCGACCGAGCGGCCTGGAGGGGGAGACGGAGGCCCTGCGGTCGCGCTATAACCTGCCTGAGCGGTATCTGCTCTATACAGGTGGCGCCGAAAAACGAAAGAACATTGCATTGTTGGTTCATGCCTGGGAGCAAGTGCGGCGCACCATGCGACGGCACGAGTGCAAGCTGGTGATCATGGCCGATTTCCCGCCCCCCGATCCGCTCTACCCCGATATTCCTCGATTGATTCGTGAGCTGGAGTTGGGAGACGACGTGCTCGTGGTGCCTCGGGTCGTTCAGTCCGACATGCCGTCTCTCTATCGCTCCGCTCTCGGCTTCTGCTTTCCGTCGCGCTATGAGGGGTTTGGCTTCACGCCGCTGGAAGCGATGGCCTGCGGGCTTCCCGTCGTCGCATCGAACGCCACCAGCATTCCCGAGGTGGTAGGCGACGCAGGGTGGCTCCTGCCGCCAAACGATACCGGAGCCTGGGCCGAGGCTATGATCCAGCTGGTGTCCTCGGAGGGAGATCGGCGCCGTTTGGCCGAAAACGCCAGACAACAGGTCAGGCGATTTTCGTGGCGGGTGACGGCGGAGCAGACTGCCCAGGTCTACCGGGACGTCTTGAGCCGGTGAAGCTGCTCATCGTCTCTAAAGCCTTGATGGTGAGTGCATACCGGCGGAAACTAGATGAGCTGGCCAGGCTCGGCTTCGAGGTGGTTGTCGTCGTTCCTCCGGAGTGGCGCGACGGCTCAAGCGTACAGCGTTTAGAAGCTGGTGACGACGCGAACTATCGTCTGATCGTGTCCCCTCTGCGATTCAGCGGGCATTTTCATCTGCATTACTACCCACAATTGGGAGACATCATCCAACAGGTTCGTCCCGATCTGATCCATCTCGACGAAGAGCCGTTCAACGTCGCTACCTTCCTGGGGGCAGCGCACGCTCGGCGCGCGGGCATACCCTCTCTGTTCTTCACCTGGCAAAACATCTCGCGCCGGTATCCGTTCCCCTTCTCGGACACGGAACGCGCTGTGTATCGCTGGGTTGCGCACGCCCTGGCGGGCAGCGACGACGCGGCGCGAGTTTTACGGGACAAGGGCTATCTGGGCGGGTTGACGGTGGTGCCACAGTTCGGGGTTGATCCGGGGGTGTTTACGCCGGGCGAGCCACACCGGGGTCCCTTCACGGTTGGTTTTCCCAACCGCCTCATAGCGCCCAAAGCTCCGCTGCTGGCCCTTGAGGCACTCGGTCACCTCACCTCGCACGCCCGGCTTGCGTACCTGGGCGACGGCCCGCTCAGGAAGACAATCGAAGAACATATCGCACGGCGAGGCTGGCAGGATCGCGTCTCGATTGAGGCACGCGTCTCCTCAGCCCAGATGCCCGGTCGCATGCGCGGCTTTGACGTGGTGGTGCTACCGTCGTTGACGACTCGCGGTTGGAGGGAGCAGTTCGGGCGAGTGCTGATCGAGGCCATGGCGAGCGGCGTACCGGTGGTCGGCTCTGATTCGGGAGAAATCCCCCAGGTGGTTGGGGACGCCGGCCTCATCGTGCCGGAAGGCAACTCAACAGCGCTGGGCGAAGCCCTGCGGCGCCTAGAACAGGATCCCGATCTGCGCCTCGACCTGGGCCAAAAGGGACGAGCGCGCGTGCTGGAACACTACACGCATGAGCGCGTGGCCCAACAGACCCGCGACGTCTATAAAAAAGCGCTTGAATTCCGCTAGCCGTAGAAACGGTCTTCAGACCGTCACAGTGAGGCAAGGAAGATACTGTCGCCACTTGGAAAAGCGCGACTTGCGGGAGTATGTGAGGCGAGCAGGGAGGACCTCGGAACGCCACGACCTCGACGACGTTTACGTCGTTACTGCGGAGCGTGTGCTGGTGAGCGCGGCCGCGCGCGCATTCCTCTCTTACGCGTACACGTTCTCCTGCTCCATCTCCTCCTCCTCTTCTTTGGAGGTGGTTTTGTAAAGCTTGCTCCGGTCCTCGATGTGATCGAGAAAGAGGACTCCGTTCAGGTGGTCGATCTCGTGCTGGAAGACACGTGCCTCCAGACCCACTGTTTTAATCTTGACTGGCTTGCCGTTTTTGCCCAGTCCGCGGACCGTTATCTTCTCGTGTCGCATGACCGGTCCGTACCAGCGCGGAATGCTGAGACAGCCCTCGACATCTTCGGCCATGTCCTCGGATTGGTCGACGATCTCCGGGTTGATCACGGTCTGCACCTTTTCGTCGACGTAGGTGACGATGACGCGCAGTGGCACGGCTACCTGCGGAGCGGAGAGACCCGCCCCCGGAGCGGCGCGCATGGTTTCGATCATGTCCTCAACCAGTTCCTGGATGGAGGCATCGACGCGATGGACTTTTTTGGCCTTTTGCCGCAGAATCGGTTCGCCCAGGAGTGTTATGCGCCGAACAGTCATCCTTTTCTCCGTGCGTTACTTGTCAATGCTCTTTCGCCGGCTTCAGGCGCCATGCTGCTCGACGTCTAATTGAGCTCGTTGTAGCTTCCCACTGTAGTCGACGTAAATTGTCTTGGGCTCAGTGAACTCTTTGATAGCGCTGGTGCCTGCTTCGCGGTGTCCGTTACCGGTGGATTTGGTGCCGCCAAAGGGTAGCTGAATCTCCGCCCCAATGGTGGGCGCGTTGATATAAGTGATTCCAGCCTCCAGGTCCTGCATCGCTTGAAAGGCCAGAGTCACGTCCTGGGTATAGATTGCGCTGGAGAGGCCGTACTCGGTCGAGTTCGCTACGGTGACGGCCTCGTCGTACGAACTCACTGGCATGATTGCCACCGTGGGGCCGAAGATCTCTTCCTGGGCAATGCGCATCCGGTAGTTGACGTCGGCGAAGATAGTAGGCTGATAAAAATTGCCGCGGTCGTACTCCTCGCCGGTCAACCGGTGGCCGCCCAGCAGCAGACTCGCCCCTTCCTGCTGGCCGATCTCGGTGTACCGCTCGACTGTTTCCAGTTGCTGCCGGTTGATGAGCGGACCCACGTCCACGCCCTCGTCCAATCCTGAGCCAACGCGCAACTTTTTGGTTCGCGCTACCAGGCGCTCGGTAAACTCGCCGGCGATGTCTCGATGCAGGATGATCCGGCTGGTCGCGGTGCAACGCTGTCCGGTGGTGCCAAAAGCGCCCCATAGAGCGCCTTCCAGGGCGAGATCGAGATTTGCGTCCGGCAGGACGATCATTGCGTTCTTTCCGCCAAGCTCGAGCATCACCTTTTTCAGCGACTGGCCGCCGCGAGCCGCGATCTCGCGTCCAACCACCGAGGAACCGGTGAAGGAAACCATCCGCACTGTCTCGTGGCTCACGATTGGCGCACCTGCCTCCGGTCCGTAGCCGGTGACTAGGTTCAGCACCCCCGGAGGCAGTCCGGCCTCTTCGAAGATCTCGACCAGACGGGTGGCGCAGGCGGGGGTGTCCTCCGCCGGTTTGAACACCACCGTGTTGCCGGAGATGAGCGCGGGAAATAGCTTCCAGGTGGGAATCGCGATGGGGAAGTTCCACGGGGTGATGAGGCCCACCACGCCTAGCGGCTGGCGTACCATCATGGCGAATTTACTGCGCAGTTCGGACGGCACGGTCTCGCCAAAGAGGCGGCGACCTTCGCCCGCGATGTACATCGCCATATCGATGCCTTCCTGCACATCGCCGCGTCCCTCGTCCAGAACCTTGCCCATCTCGCGGGTCTCCAGCCGGCCCAACTCGTCCTTGTACTGCTCCAACAGGAGACCGACTCGCAGGATCAGGTCGGCACGCGCCGGTGCGGGCGTTCGGCTCCAGGCGCGAAATGCGGCGTGGGCAGCGTCGACCGCCGCCACGACGTCCGCCTCACCGGAACGCTGGAAGATACCGATCACCTCGTCGCAGTTCGCCGGATTGAGGCTCTCGAAGGTCTGGCCGCTCGCCGATTCCACCCACAAGCCGCCGATGTAATTCCGATATACGTTGCCCATCTACTCGCTTCCTTTTCGGACCGGCGCCGTCCCGTAGCGCATTATAGGCCGCCCAAAGCCTCGAACACGCTCGCGGTACAATGCGGCGGGCGCTGCACTCCATTCTTGTGTGGTGCCACATGGGAAGGGAAAGCACGATGGAACCGACGCGAGCTGATGCCTGGACGCTGATGACCGAATACACGACGAGCGAAAGCTTGCGACGCCATATGATGGCGGTGGAAGCAGCCATGCGGGCCTACGCCCGCCAGTTCGGCGAAGACGAGGAGCGCTGGGGGATCGTTGGCCTGCTGCACGACTTCGACTATGAACAGCATCCCAATCCGGAAGCGAAATCGGATCCCAATGAGCATCCGCTGTATGGTTCAGCCGTGCTTCGCGAGAAAGGGTATCCGGAGGATGTGATTTATGCCATCCAGACCCATGCCGACTACCTCGGCTTGTCGCGCAACAGTCGGATGGACAAGTCCTTGTTTGCAGTAGACGAACTCACGGGTCTGATCACCGCCGCTGCGCTGGTTCGTCCGGACCGGAGTCTGGGGAATCTGGAATCAAAGTCCGTCCGGAAAAAGATGAAAGACAAAGCCTTCGCCCGGGGAGTGAACCGGGAGGACGTCATCAACGGCGCTCAGGATCTGGGTGTCGACCTGGACCAGCATATCGCCTTCGTGATTGAAGCAATGCGCGGTATCGCACCGGAGTTGGGCCTGGCCGGCTCGGTTACGGAGGCAGTCTCATGACGATCGTTCGAAGAATAGTGCTGTGCTTTTGCCTGCTGGCACTGCTCGGCTCGTGGGGTTTCCGCCCTGCCGTGGCTGCTGATCCAACTCAACTCGTCGTCGGGATCGAGCAAAGCACGCAGCAGATTCGACACCTCAAGGCGCTGCACTCGGTCCGGGTTAGATTCGACAGCGACGCCGATTTTGTCACCGCTCTGCGCGCCAACATCGTGGCAAACACCCCGGAGATCGAAATCACCCTTGGCCAGCGCGAGGATGTGCTGCTCGGTCTCCTCAAGCCGACCGACAGCCTGCACAACATCACCTACAGCGGTCTTACCTCACAGGTGATTGGGTTCTACGACCCCAACACCAAGACGCTCTCGGTACGGAATCACCTGAACGAAGCCCTGGGGCCCGAGCGGCACGTGATCGCCCACGAGTATACCCACGCGCTTCAGGACCAGTATTACCACCTGAACAAGCTGATGCCGAACCTCGACAAGGTGGCTTACCGAAACAGCGATACCCTGGGTGCACACCACGCGCTTACTGAAGGTGACGCGGTGAACACCGAACTGCTTTACATCGAGCACAACTACACCGCGCAGGAGATCAAGGAGTTCATCAAGATCGAGTCGCGTCCCACCCCAGCGCTGCCGGTAGCCATGCAACGCGACATTAACTTCCCCTACACCACCGGCGTTGACTTCGTTACCACGCTCTATAAAATTCGCGGCATGGCGTCGGTCGATGCTGCCTACCATCGGTTGCCGCGATCGACCTACGAAATCATGCATCCCACCGCCTACCTTAACGGCTGGAAGCCGGTTGCCGTGAAGCTGCGCGGCATTAACGGGTTCCCCGATTGGAAGCAGGTCGACGACGATGTGTTCGGCGCATTCGGGTATCAGGTCCTGCTCTGGCAATTCCTCTCCAAGTCCACAGCGACGCAGGTGACCAACCTATACCGTGGCGACCGCTATATCACGCTGGAAAACGGCGCTCAAACTGCCATGATTATGAAGTCCGTGTGGACGACCCATAGCGCTGCTCTAGCCGCAAGATCGGCGATGCTGGACTCGCTAAACAAGCGATTTCCCCATGCCCATGTTGTCTCCGGGACCGTTGCGACGGTGACGCAAGCGAACGGGGCTGAGTACCTACGTGTTAGCGGCACGCGCCTCACGCTGGTCTACGCGCCTACAGCGGCCCTGGCCAGGCAGTTCGGGACCGCGCCGGCTAGTTGAGAGCCGCAATCGAATAGCCTCGTTCTGGTTCGGTGTTCTTGAGTGCTCCCCGCTACTATGGCAAGCCTAATTCCTTAGAGACTTGGTGTAGTCCGCTCTGGACATAGGCCGCCATGTCAGTGGGTAGCTCAACCTTCAGATGGTTCGCGGCCAGGTTGCCGGTCTGGTCTAATAGCAGCGCACACAGCCGGCCGGCGCGCAGGAGGTCGTTCAACTCCAGCGCGGCCACCGTGGTCTCGATGCCGGGTGGAACGCCGGCTTGTGGTTCGTCGAGCACGGCAGTCAGGCCAAAGAGTGGAGATGGTACGTCATGAGCAACGGCCCAGAGGCGCCAGACCTGGGTGCGCGCCTCGTGCAGTCGCTGCATCGCTTCCCAGAGCGAGCCGCGGCGCAGGTACTTGGTCAGATCGGCCAGAGCCGTCCAACCCAGAAAGGCCCACTCCCGAATTTGCCCTGGGTCGGCCTGCATGTTAGGGGATGTCACCGGCTGACGTCGTCGTCCGTCCGGATCGTAGAGGGCGATGGTCTGGAGTGATATTTCGATGCTTGGCGGGACGGGAAACGTCACGAGGTCCAGTTGCACGCCGTTGCTGTACTGGACAAAGCTCCGCTGATGGGGCCGATCTCCCCATTCTGCGATCTGGTGGTGCAGGACGTCGACTACGTCACCGAGGGGGGAGACGAGCTGGTCGATCGACTGCAAACAGTCCGGCCACGACTCGTCTCTTGCTCCCAGGCCGAGATCAAGGTCGGAATAGCAATCTCCAGCGCCGCGCGCCACGGAGCAGGACAACTCCAGGAATCGCCATTGAGGGTCTGCCCGCACGCCGGCGAGCAACCGCTGTAGTACCTTGACTTGGGCAGTGAAAGTTTGGGGCAGCGAGTCAAGCCACTGCTCGACGGTCTGTGGAGATGATCGGTTGCTGTCGTCCAGTAATTAGCCCGTTTCGGCGGCCTCGGTCTCGGCCTGCTCGGTAATTTCTGCCGGGCCGGAGTTCACTGGGTCGCGCGCGGCCACCTCCTCCGGCTCTGGCTCCGCTCGCTTGCCTGCCTCTGCTTCCAGCCGGGCCAGCTCTCGCTCGGCTGCCTGCTTCCAGAGCAGGAAGCCGCGAGCCAGGCAGTACAGCGCCACCACGATCCCGGCCAGCAGCAAGAGGCGAGCCAGCCAGTGCGCCCATCCATAGGCCAGCATCATCATGGCGATCAGGCAGGCGGCGCCAAAGCTCAGCCCGGCGAGAATGCTCCAGCGGTGGCGCGACTCCATCACCGTATATAGTGGATTCACAGCAGCGACCGCTGTTCGAGGCGCTCTTCGTCGGCGGGCGCGGGTATGCCGAGCTGCCGGCGTAAATAGCGCACGTCGGCCGGCGAGTGGCCTGAATAGTGATTATTCACGAAACCATGGACGTGAACGACCTGCTTCGCAATCGCGTTCAGCGATTGGGCCCAGGCATCGAGCTCCGTTGTCTTATCGAGTTGCGTCTCATTCATGCGCACGATCTTGCGTCGGTCTCCCAACCAGCGGACGTAGGTGAAGTCGGTGGTGAGGGCGCTGCGCTGCGGCATGAACGAGAGATCGATCATGGTCCAGGCGACGCGGTGTTGGTGGAGCAGCTCATCCGTCTCCCGGGTAAGCCAGGAGCGGTGGCGAAACTCCGCGGCGAAGCGGTAGTCGGGAGGCAGCAGGCGGAAAAAGGCCTCCAGGGCCGGCCGCTCCACCGCGGTGAAGTCGGGCGGCAGTTGGATCAGAATCGGCCCCAGCTTGTGACCGAGCAGCCCTATGGTTGCGACGAACTCCTCGAAGTCTTCCCGGCAGTCGACCAGGTGACGGTCGTGCGTGATGCTGCGGGGAACTTTCGCGGTGAAGAGGAAGGTGTCGGGAGTAACGTCGAACCAGGTACGGACGCGGCTCCGCGCCGGCGTGCCGTAGAACGTCGTGTCCAGTTCCACGGCGTCGAACTGTTGTGCGTAGCAGGCCAGGAAGGCCCGAGAGGTCGTCCCCGGAGGGTAGAAGGAACCAACCCAGTCCTTATAGCTCCAGCCTTGCGTACCAAGATAGATTGTCAAAGCATAGTCCAGAGTATGGTAGCAGTCCGTCCCGGCCAACCGGTACCATCGGGTACGGCGTCCGGCAATGCGGCGATTCCCGTTCTCATTCGGAGGAGAGGAGAGCGACGCTTGGAAAGACTTTCTCTAGAGATCTGCTCCACTACCGTGTGAAGTGCTTGAGAGGAGCGGGGACGTCTCGACAAACGTTTATCTCATAAGCTAACTGGGCATGCGCAGGAGCATACAGCATGAAAGACATACTCGCTGAGCTCGACCGTTGGACGGATGAGGGCGAACAGGTTGCTATTGCCACGGTCGTTCGTACCGCTGGCTCGACCCCACGTCCGAAGGGCGCCAAGATGGCCATCACCGCGACCGGAAAGATCGCGGGATCGGTGAGCGGCGGCTGCCTGGAGGGAGCGGTCTTCGAGGAGGCACAGGAGGTTTTGCGCGGCGGAGCGCCTCGTCTACTCCACTACGGCATTTCAGATGACATGGCTTTCGATGTTGGCCTCTCCTGCGGTGGCGAGGTAGACATCTTTGTGGAGCTGATGAATTGGTAAATCAGGTCCGTTCCCTATCGCCCCATCATGGTTATGGCCACTTTCCGCGGACGCGGGCAGTCCAACTCTACGAGAAAGATGCGCTGATACTGACCTAACATTGCTCTGCCATCCACGATAGGAATGGCGGTGCTGGTGGGCAGCACCAGTCCCTGGCAATGTGAGTGTCCGTTGGGCTGCTCAGTTGGTGGGCAGGGAATGGCGTTGTGCGCGTACCGGCGCTCGATTGGCGCCAGGCGGCAGAGAAAGGCGTCCAGATCCTTGAGCAACTCCGGCTCGTGTTCGTTCACGACGATGGCCGCCGTGGTGTGCTGCGACGCAATAATTGCGATTCCGTTGCGAATGCCCGAACGATGGATCTCGTCGCATATGTAGTCAGTGAGGTCGATAAACTCTCGGGACCGTTGGGTATCAATCGAGATCGTGGCTGCCATGAAGCCACCCTGTGGAGCGGCCACCGGAGCTTCCATTCGTTTCCTTTCGCGCTCGCTGCGGCGTGTGAACTGATACTACTTACTGACCGCGACGCCGAAAAGTTTCAGGAAAACGGGGCGACCGGACGAGCGCGACTGAGGAGAGCGACCGCCAGGGCTCCCGCCCCAACCAGGCCGGTACAAGTAACCATTAGCGGACCGAGCACCGGTACAGCCATGACCAGGGCCAGCACCACCAGTCCCGCGGCCGTCGCCCATAGCAACGGAACGGTCCGGTGTGCCAGCGCTCGTCCCACCACCATGGCAGCCGCGGTCATGCCGAAGAGCCAGGCCAGCGAGGCGGCGACGGAGAGCAACAGGGCAAAGGGGAGGCCGGCCAGACTGAGGCCGAGGGGAACGACGAGAAACACGAAGGTCACCAGACTGACGATGCCGGCGCCGACGCTTTTAAGCGGGGAACTGCGCAGCGTGGTGGAAATCAAGACCACCTGCCAGGGGAAGATCACGGTGAGGCATGTGCCCACCAGCAGCAAGGCGAGGCCGGCAGCCAAGCCGAGCCGTACACTGGTGGCCATGGCAGAGCCGAGTTGATGGCCCGCATTCGGTGAGGTTCCGTTCCAACGATGCAGCACGCCACCCAACCGGCCATTAGCAGTGACGTCGGGAGCGCGATAGATGCCTCCCACTAGAGTCAGTACGTCGCCGTCGACCTGAGAATGCCGGTGTAGATACACGTTGCCGTCCCCGGCGACCAGATCATCGGAGGCCTTACCGGTGAGCTGAATGTTGCTATAGATGGCGATCACGATGGTTCGCGAGCCGTGGGGCAGCACCACGTCGCCGCCAATCGAGATCACGGGTTGCGTCAGCGTGCCATGGACGTACAGCGGATCGGGACCAAGGTGAACCACGCCACGGAATACGGCGGAGAGCGGCAGGAGGGAACTGAGTGCCAACAAACCGAGCCAGCCGGCCAGAAACAGGCGGCGTCGCGTTACTCTTCGCCGCGCGGAGTCCACAGGAGCCTGACAGTTACCAGGGCAAACAGGAGGATGCCAACAATGGACGGGAGCAGCTGCAAATGCAGGTAGTGCAAGAGGGCCGAGTCGACGTGGACTCCAACATCCAGGAAAAAGGCTACCCAGGAGAGCGCGCCGATCGACAGATGGACATCATCCGGCGAGGCCAGTATTAATCGCCAGGCGAAGATGGGGCCGATCAACAGCACGAGCGGCAGCAGCGAGGTTGAGCGGTGGAGTAGAGCGTGCTGTCGCCGATGCCGATCAGCATCGTCCAGCGAAGCCTCCAGACGACGAGCAAAGTCTGGCCCGAGCACCGGTTCTCGCACCTCTGATTCAGAGAATGATTCAGTCGATTTGACGTGCAGTGCCATGGCTCAGTCCGGCGCCAGACCCAGGCCCGGCATCCGCAGCCCATCTCCCAACAGGGATTTTGCACGGTGCAACTGTGTCTTCACCGCGCCCAGCGACTGCTCGGTCACAGTGGCGATCTCTTCATATGACAGATCGTGCCAGTACCGCAGGACTAGCACCCGTCGATAGCGCTCCGGCAAGACCCGAACCGCATCCCGCACAATATCGGCGCGGCTGGAGGCCAAGGCGGCCAGCTCTGGCGAATCCTCGATGACCGCCCGCAGAGGACGCAGCGCTTCCTCGGGCAGCGGAGTCACCACCCAGTCTCGAGCCTTGAGTTGAGAGAGCGCCACGTTTCGCACGATGGTCGAGAACCAGGTGTAAAACCGAAAGCGCGGTGAGTATGACTCAAGATAGACATACGCCTTGATAAACGCGTCTTGCAGGGCGTCCTCAGCATCCGACTCGTGCCGCAAGATTGCGACCGCTACGCGGAAGCCAGCATCCTTGTACCGATCAACCAGCTCGCGATAGGCGACATGATCCGCTTGCTTGGCTCGCTGAATAAGCTCCTGATCGGATAACCTCTTGAGATGACTCACTCTCGCTCCCGGCGGCTGATTCCCGTGTGGACTCTCTTCCAGCATATACCGGCTCCGGGAGTCGCGAGTTTCACTCGTCAGGCGTGCGTCAACCGAGGCCCGCCAGACGACGCGCCGCCCTCACGGCTGCCCGATTAATCTCATCGACCTCGGACTGGCGCGGCATCTGTCGCTGCTCCTCCGACGGATCAGCGAACGTCCCTGGCAGCGGCTCTTCACTGCTATCTGCCCATGTGTCCAGCCAGGTGGTGGGTAACCGTTCGTCCAGTCGGCGGCATGTCATCTCTGCCCAGACGATGGCCCAGGAGCGGGGCACTACGCGTCTCCAATCGTACCCGCCGCTGCCGACCGCCAACCAGCGACCGTCGCAATGCTGGTGGGCCAATTGGTGGAGAAGTTGCGCCTGCCCCACGAAGGAGTGCGTAGAGAGCGAGAGGTGCGTGATGGGGTCCCACTCGTGCGTGTCACAGCCGTGACTGCTGATCAGCAGATCCGGCTTAAAACGGGCGATGAGCGGCGGTACCACGCTGTGCATCGCCTGCAGCCAGGAATCATCTTGCGTGAACGGCGCAAAGGGCACATTTATAGAGTATCCCTGGCCTGAGGATTCACCCGTTTCGTCCACGTCTCCGGTTCCCGGGAAGAGCCATCGGCCGCTCTCGTGGAATGAGACGGTCATTACGTCTGGGCGGTCGTAGAAGATCCACTGCACGCCGTCTCCGTGATGGCAGTCAAAGTCAACATATGCCACGCGCGCGTTGAACTCGCGAACAGCAACGGCGGCTGCCACTGCGGGGTCGTTGTAGATGCAGAAGCCAGAGGCCCGGCCCCGCGAAGCATGGTGCAACCCACCTGCCGGGTTGAAGGCGTGATCCAGCATACCGGTCATGATCTGGCGAGCAGCCTGTACGGAGCCGCCGGCCACCAGCGCAGCGGCGTAGTGCATGTCGCGAAAGGGTGGATTGTCGCTGCTGGAGAGTCCGAACGCTGCGCGCTGCTGTTCGTCCAGATCTCCGACCCCGGCCCGCTGGACGGCCTGAATGAACGCCCGATCGTGAACCAGTTCCAGCTCCGCTTCGGTGGCCGGGATCGGCGTCAGAAGCTCCGCCTCCGCGTCCCAGAGCCGCGCTTTCAGGAGGAGATCGAGGCTTGCCGTGATGCGTTCCGGACGCAGGGGATGATACGGCCCGAAATCATACCGCAAGAGGTCGGGATGATAGACCAGGGCTGATCGATGGTCACGCATTGCTTACCGCCGCTAAACGAAAATGGAGCCTATCTCAGTGTACGTTCAGTCACGGGGCGATCTGAGTGGATGTGCCCTGCCCCAGGTTGGATTACCTCTTCGCACTCAGACTCAGACCCTCATGGCGGCTTTTACCCCAGTTACAATCCAGGGCGTCTCTATTTTGTCACCCCTCTTCTCGGAGCGTTCAATGTTTCGGCGTTCCCTGGCCCGTCAAGCCCTCAGCGCATTTGCCGCATCTGATGGCGGGTGTTACCGCCATCTGCGGAGCCTGAATTGAACTGGAAAGGGGCCGGTCTGCTATTGCTGGCTCTACTCGCGCTGCCAGCGCCCGCCGTCCATTCCTCGTCGGCTCCAGTGCCGTCGCTATCGGCTCCATCGGCCGTCGTTATCGACGGTTGGACCGGCGACCTGCTCTATGCCAAGCACGCCGAGGTGCGGCGCGCTCCGGCGAGCACCGTGAAGGTCATGACCGCGCTGGTCGTGCTGCGGCATCATGTGCCCTTGAACCGCACAGTCACGGTCAGTGCGCTCGCAGTGTCGTACGGCGGATCGACGGCTGGTCTGTATGCGGGCGAGCAGTTTCGCGTGCGTGACCTGCTCTACGGCATGCTGCTGCCCTCCGGTAACGACGCAGCCATTGCGCTCTCTCAGGTGGTGGCGGGCACTCCCGATCGTTTCGTGCGGCTGATGAACGCGGAAGCGGCTGAGCTTCATCTTCGACACACGCACTATCTCACTCCCAACGGGTTCGACAATCCCGGCCAGGTGACCAGCGCGCATGACCTGGCGGAGGTAGCCCGGGCCGCCATGCACTATCGCGCGTTTGCTCGGGTGGTGCGGACGCGAACCTGGACCGCTCGTTCGGTCGACGGTCGCTTCGTGCACGTCTGGACGAACGTGAACCACTTGCTGTGGGACTACTCGGCCGTGGATGGCATCAAAACCGGCACCACTGTGGGGGCCGGGGCGTGTCTGGTGTCCTCTGCTCGGCTGCACGGGAAGTGGGTCATCGAAGCGAATCTGGACAGCGCGTACAACGACCGGTTCAAAGACGGCTCGGCATTGCTCAACTATGGCCTGTTGATCGACGGTAATCTACCCACGGCCCGTTGAACCACTGCGACGCTTCTCGTATAATTCTCCCAACCCCACCCGCTGAACCCCATGGCCTGCCGCGTTGTGCTCAAGTAGACATAATGCTAGAGCTGATCGGTAAGAGCCTTCTCGAGAGGAGCACCACGTGAAAATCAACGCCAGGCAGGAGCAATTCAGCCATGGCTTGCATGTCGCGGGCCGGGCCGTCGCTGCGCGCAGTCCCCTTCCTATCACCACCAACATCTTGCTGGCGACAGAAAACGGTCGCCTGAAAATCGCCGCTACCAATCTTGACATCGCCATCAGCACCTGGATCGACGCGACGGTGGGCGAAGAGGGCGCGATTACCCTCCCGGCAAAGCTGCTGACCGAGTTTGTCGATACCTTGCCTGGGAATCCGGTGGACTTGTCCGTCAAGCAGGGGAGTCAGTCCGCCCACCTAAACTCTGGACGCTACGAGGCGAACATTCGCGGTATGACGGCTGATGACTTCCCGGTCATTCCGATTGCGACCGAGGAACCGGCAGCGCGGGTGCAGGCCGGACTGTTGAAAGAGATGATCGAGCAGGTGGTCTTTGCCGCCGCCATGGACGACACGCGCCCCATGCTGACCGGCGCGCTCGCGACCTTCTCCGGCGATCAATTTTCTCTGGCCGCCACTGATGGCTTCCGGATGGCGCTGCGCCGCGGGGACCTGATAGAAGGCGCCAGCGGTGACTTTAGCGTGATCATCCCAGGCAAAACCTTGTCTGAGCTGGGCAAGATCCTGCCAGACGCCGAGGGAACGGTGGAGATCACGGTAACACCGAACCGAAACCAGGTAATTTTCCGCAGCACGGACCTCCATGTTGTTTCTCGCTTGATAGAGGGATCATACCCAAATCTCAAGCAGTTGGTCCCGGCTAAGTTCGCCACCAAAGTGGTGGTCAGCACCGCCGACCTGCTCAAAGCCACCAAGATTGCCAGCTTCTTCTCCCGCGACAACTCGAACGCTATTACGCTCGAGATCCAGCCGGGCGATGAAGCCGCCATGGGCAACGTGGTCGTCAGCGGCGCCGCCGCCGAACTGGGTGAGGATCGCGGCGAACTCGATGCCGTGGTGAACGGCGCCGGCACCAAAGTCCAGTTTAATTCCCGCTACGTGTCCGACGTGCTGGGCGCTGTGCAGTCAGCTCAGGTAGGGCTGGAGATCTCTGGTCCAAACTCGGCCGCGGTCTTCAAGCCAATCGACTCGGTGGACTATACGCATGTGATTATGCCGATGCACACCACCCGATAATGCGTCATGCCCGCCGAATTCGGAGCCCAGGAAGTTTTCCCCCGGCGTGACTACCAACGATACATACGTTAAGCGGCTCAGTAGCTACTTCTGCCGCACCTGGACCGCATCGTCGACTGGCTGTGTTCTGATCAGCGCTGTAACCAACGGATGCCCGTCGTTGACCCTTACGGTGCGGAGGTGGTACGGCTTTCCCGTGCTGCGATGAGGAACGGTATGCGTCGAGGCGATCAGAATCTCGTCGTTCATAGCGTCGCGCACCAGGGAGCGAAGCTGGCTCTGCGAGAGCGAGGGTAGGACGCTGTCGCGCACCAGGTGCGTGACGATGTAGGGCGGGATGAGATACTCGGAGCGCTCCTCCAGTTCGACCAGATATCGCATGAAATGCATCTGACCGTCCTCATCCAGAGCGGAGACGGCCACCGTCGGCTGAAGGTCGTCGGTCCCGTCATCGGTCTCTTCCGCCTCGGCGGCCAACTCGGTTTCTGTCATCTGTTCGTACTGCTCCGGCAGGTAGGCCCAATCCTGTAGACCCTTGGTGAGAATGCGGACGTACCCCCGCTTCTCAGCCTCCTGCATAAAGTCCTTGAAGCGCTCGAAACCGAGCACGCGGTGGTCTAGACCGCGCCGGCCCAGTTGAATGCCGATCCAGGAAAAGAGCGAGCCTACTCGGTTGCTCCGGTGTCGCAGCAGGTTTGAGAGCGCCTCGAAGGCCTCATCCATCTGAGGATTTTCCGCCGCCAGTTCCGGCTCCGTCTCCGGCTTTGGCTTGCGCCCGTTCTGGGAGATCGGTTCTGGCTGGCGGGCCGGATCAATGTCGACGTCATAGATCAGCAGCTCATCCAAATTGTCGGCCAGCACCTGCGACAAAGTATGGGACACGGCTACGACCACCACACGCTTACCCCTGGCGCGCAGAAAGTTCACCAGATGCACCAGGTCGGAGTCTCCCGACACCAGAAAAAAGGTCTTCAGGTGGGGGGCGGTATTGAGAAAGTCAATACAGTCGACCGCTAACTTGACATCAGCGCTATTTTTCAAGGTACGGCCACTGTGCATGCGAACCGGTACATAGACCGGCTCGATGCCCGCAGCATACAGATTGGGTGGATCAAACGCGTTCGCTCGCTGCTGCCAGTCCGCATAGGCGCGGGCAATGACGACACGCCCACGCTGATTGACCGCATCCAGGAGCGACGATACATTGGGCTGCCTGCCAAGGTCCTTCAGGCCAACTTTCAGATTGTCCCAGTCGATAAAGAGGGCCGCGTCAGGCCGTGACTGATCCAGCAATGGTTCGTTCATACGTGAATAGACTCCTATTAGTCATAACGGTAAGGGAGAAACCTATCTCCCTGTGGACTCTACCATGCTGTGACGTCTCTAACGACAACCATCTACGCAGAAAAGCTGCGAACCGGAAAAGCTCCAGGCTCGCAGCTTCTGAAAGTGTGGTGGAGACTGCGTAGTCCACAGGCGCGGCTCGTGGCCCGCCATCTCAGGCTGCGGACGTTTTGGCAACCTCTCGCGGGGCGACGATCGGCTCATCGCCGGCAATGACGGTAGCGAAGGGCACGCCGCCAGCCTCGTCGAGTGGGACGCTACGACCGAGCGGTTCAATGTCGTCTAGAAAGAGCTGGCCCGTGCAGCGCCCGCAGCGCAGATCGCCCGCTAGATTGTGCGGCATAAAGCCCGTGTCAAGGGGCAGAAAACGGGCCTCGCCGAGGCTACGATCAGCGAAGCCGACCAGTTCGCCGGCGGGCCGGCTGCACTGTCGGCATCGTAAAGTGGCGCTCAAGAGGCGGTGTCCCATCCGTTTTGCGTTTGTCCAAGAAAGCATATTAGATTCTCCTTTGGGAAATTCCGTTCAATAAGATGTCGAAACCAACAATGAGCTCGTGGCGCAGGTGCGCTGCCTCGCGTGTTGTCACCTGAGTTACGATGCCCAGTAACACGGTGCTGACACGCGACGCGACCATGGCGAGTGGCAGATCGTTCCGAACAGTGTTTTCTTCATGTGCTCGCCGCAGGATCGCTTCGAAAACTGCCGATAATGGGACGTGCTCCGCGGCCCGGCTGGCCCGCTCTGGGTCGGGATGGAGTAATTCTCGGGCCACGACCACCGCAACCTCGCCCTGGAAGGTGGCCGCCTCCAGAAGCCACTCGCCGGCGCGCTGCAGGACATGCAGCGCGGGTTCGCCCGCTTCCAGCAGAGCATGCGCCTGCTGTGCCACTCGACCGACGCTTACCGCACCCAACTCAAGGGCAAATACCTCTTTGTAGGGGAAGTGATTAAAGACAGTCTGACGAGCAACATCGGCAGCTTCGGCAATGTCCTCGACCGTGGTGTGAGAGACGCCATGGTCGAGGAACAAGCTGTCCGCCGCATCCAGTAACCCTTGATGGACCGCCTGCCACTTACGCTGCCTGCGACCCTGGTCAATCGTTGAAACCATGCCTGTAGTATAGCTAATCTTGTACTAAGTACACCATAGTAATTTTGGTCTTCAGGGCCGTTTTTACATAGAAGGGTGCCATGAGCGGCGCCGTGAGGTCCGGGGAGTGGTCATAGCATCTGAGCCACGCCGCGAACGCTGGGCCCAGTGCGGCGAGCTATGCCTGCGACACCATTGCGGCGCAGGCCGAATAGCCGGCAATAAGAGCAGCCGCGGCTCGCTCGATCTCTTCCTCGCTGGTCCAGCGGCCCAACGAGAGGCGTAGCGCGGCTAGCGCTCGCTCAGCGGAAAGGCCCATAGCCATGAGCACCGGGGATGGCTCGCTGGCTCCCGCGTGACAGGCTGATCCAGTGGAAGCCGCGACGTCGGATGCGGACGCCAGCACTGCCTGGCCCAGCGCGCCGCACAAGCTCACATTCAGCGTGTTTGGTAGCCGGCGTGTCGGATGACCGTTAAGGGCAAGGCGCGGCACGGCATCGGCCAGCAACGCTTGCAGCCTGTCGCGCAGCAGAGTCAGCCGCCTTTCCTCCCGCGACTGGTGATCAGCGGCAATGGCGCACGCAGCTCCCAACCCGACGATGGAGGCAACGTTTTCTGTGCCGGCACGCATACCATGTTCCTGGCCCGACCCGTGTACCAGCGGATCGATCTGTGCGCCGCGACGCAGGTACAGTGCGCCAATGCCCTTGGGACCATAGACCTTGTGCCCGGCGATCGTCACCATGTCCGCGTTCAGGGTAGTGACATCGATCGGCAGCTTTCCCGCCGACTGCGCCGCATCCACATGAAACAGCGCGCCCGCTTCGCGCGCCACGGCGCCGATCTCGCCTATTGGCTGCACCGTCCCGACCTCGTTGTTGGCGTGCATTACCGTAATCAGTACGGTCTCTGGTCGTAGCGCCCCGCGCACCTGGTCTGCTGTTATCAGACCGTACTGGTCGACGGGCAGGAGCGTGGACTTGACGCCAAAGCGCCGGCGCAGATACTGCAGGGTGTTGAGCACGGCTGGGTGTTCTATCACAGTGCTGATCACATGTGGCTGCCGGTCCAGCCGCTGGAAGACCGCTCCCTTGATGGCCAGATTATCTGTCTCGCTGCCGCCGGCCGTAAAGATAATCTCGCCGGGCCACGCGGCGAGTAAGCTCGCTACCTGGGCCCGAGCGCGCTCCACTGCCTGGTGGGCGATGTATCCATATTCGTGCATGCTGGAAGCATTGCCAAAGTGTTCTGCAAGGAATGGCAGCATGGCTTCGACCACCGCCGGGTCAATTGGTGTGGTCGCGTTGTAATCCAGGTACACGGGCCGATGCATAGTGCCCTTACTGTATCATCGCGCGTCGTACCCCACCTTTCGAGGCAGAAGCTGTAATTGGCTGTGGTACCATCGGGCATAATGCTGCCCGAAACGTGTGTGGTCGTGCCCACGTACTGGACCCGCGCCGGTGGCGAGACCCGTCCCGGTGACGCGGTGTACGACCATCCCACGTCGGTGGACCAACCGGGCACGCTGGCTGCTCTGTTGGAGAGTCTGGCAAAGCTAGACGTTTCTCGTTTTTACCTGCTGCTACTGGTAGCTGTGACCGGCGGTGATGTCGCGGCTGACGCCGAGCGTCGTGCCGCCGGCCTCGTGGAGAGCTTTCCCTCCATCCGCTCGATTGTCTTCGGGCCGTCCCGTCTGGTGGGTTTGCATCGCCGGCTCACCGAACGGAAACTTCCTGGAGCCGGCTTTCTCGATCTGCGCACCTACCCCAAAGTCCGGAATCTGCAGTTGGCGATCCCATACGCGGTGGGGAGTCGTGCCGTTGTGGCCCTCGATGATGATGAGATTGTGATCGATCCTGCTTTTCTGGAGAAGGCCACTCAGCCGCTCGGCTCGGAGGTCGATGGAATGCGAGTGGATGGCCTCTCTGGACATTATGAGCAGGGAGACGGTTCCATTTTGTTGCGGGTCGACTCGACCAGGGCGGAGTCGCGCAATATATTCGACCGCAAGGCAGCCATCATGAACGATGCCACTGCGCGGCTGGAGCAGAAGCATGGGGACCTGGTGCCGACACCGTTCTGCTTTGGCGGCAACATGGAATTCACCGCCGAATTGGCGGCTGCTGTCGGCTTCGATCCGGAAATCACACGGGGCGAAGACATCGACTATCTGATCAACGCGCGGATGGAGGGGAGAAACTTTTTCCTGCGCAAGGATCTGCGAATTCTGCACTGTCCTCCACAAGGAGGTTCGTATAAAGATCTCTCGCTCTCGAAGCTGGAGCAGGACGTCGTCCGCTTTCTTTACGAACGCGAGAAGTTGCAGGTCTCCCAGCAGCATCCGGAGCTGACTGCTGTAAACGCCGCTGATCTCGTACCGTATCCTGGCGATTTCTTCGCCGAGAGCCTCGAAGCCGATGCTCGGTCAGCTCTGGAAGCAGCTGGATACCCTGGTGATGCTGCCATGTTCGTGCAGAACGTGATGCATGATGTCCCACGCAAGGTGGAGCGGTATCTGGAGTTCCGGAAGGAATGGCCGCGTACGCTGTCTGCAATGCGCGCCGACCCCTGGGTGAGCGAGAACCTCGTAAATACCACCGGAAACTCGTGACACGGGGTGAACGTCAGATCACCTTCAGGGCTACCATGAGCGAGTTCACCTGGTATAGTCGTCTGGCTATCTGGGCCGGGGCTGCTGTCCTGTTGGTGCAGAGCGCGTCGGGCCGCAGTGTCGGACTGATGACTGCCACCGGCGTCGTGCTCCTGGCTGCCGGTCTGGTATTTTTCGCTGGCGGACTCTTGGTCGACGCACGGCGACCGCTGTCGACGACGGTCGATTCCCTGAAAAAGCCGGCTGCGACCGGTGCAGGGTCAAAGGCGGCGCGCGGAAAGCGCGGCGTTCAGCCCGCTGCTCTCCCTCCATCGGAGTCGCTCGAGGTCCGCAGCGAGCGCGCTCGCGTCGATGATGTGAGGGCGAATGAACCATCAGTGCCAGGGAAGACGGTAGAAGCTATCGCGGAGCCGGTCCTGGCGCCCGTCGGCGTGCCGTTGGACACGGTCATTGGTGCAAGGCCGGCGGCGGCTCGAGTCGAGACTCGGGAGTTGGCCGAGGGAGACGCGGCGTTGGCGGCGACGTGTACGCGGTGCGGTCGAGTTTTTGAAGTCGGTCAGGTGGTCGCTGTCTGCCCGCGATGCGCCCACCGTCATCACGCCTCCTGTTGGATTGACCATCGGTTCCACTGCTCGCACGAGGGGTGCCAGGGGCAGGGCAGCCTCGAGGCGCCCAACCTTTAACGCGCTAAAGTTGGCGCCACCCCTTGCGGGGGTCCAAGCCAGCCGTAAGCCGAGTTCTGTTCCTCGCGGGCCTCGCGATCCGCGCGGTGATGATCATCTATCTAGGGCGCCGGTTACCCGGCGCCTCAAGCGACCTCACCCGAAGGCCCAGGCGAGCAGCCGTCGGATGTCACGAGGACATCTTGCCTTCCTATTCGGTCTTGCACCAGATGGGGTTTACCCGTCCAGCCGATCACCCGGCTGCCGGTGAGCTCTTACCTCACCATTTCACCCTTACCGGCGGAGCCGGCGGTATGTTTCTGTGGCACTTTCCTTGGGGTCGCCCCCACTGGGTGTTACCCAGCACCCTGCTCTATGGAGCTCGGACTTTCCTCGTACGGTCAAGCCGCACGCGATCACCCTGCTGGCTTGGACGTGGTAAGTGTAGGAGGTTTCCGCGATAATCGTCAAGAGAATGTATGGAACGACCGCCGTGGTCGATTTCATTGGCGCTCGAGCGTCACCATCAGGTGATAGCCCCAGCTGCCCGTGCGCAACAGGTCTTCCATCAGATACACGCCGAAATAGAGGTACTGCAGTGCGGCGTAGAGGCGCGGCGCAGGTCGTAGACGGCGGAAAAACAGGAGCAACAGAAGATTGACCGGCTCCGCCAGGCCGAGGCCAGTATATTCGATGCCTCGTAGACGAAAATCGCCGCCGAAGAGGCGCGTCAGGTCGGCAAGCGAGTAGTGTCGGTGGCACGGTGAGGCGGACCAGGACGGATCGTCGGTGGGAGCAGGTGCTGTGGCCCCAAACCAACGCTGGTACAGGTTCAGCGAGTCGAGACCGCCCATCAGGCCGCGATTTGGCACGCTCACGATTAATCGGCCACCCGGCCGCAGTATGCGACGCACCTCGCGTACCACCGACTGCTCCTCCGGCACGTGCTCCAGCACGTCTAGCAGCAACACACCGTCAAACGAGTTGTCTGGGTAGGGCACCTGCTCGGCTGAACCGTGCGTAAAGATGGCGCCGCGCACCGTTCGACGCGCACGCGCAATATACTCCGCCGACAGGTCGTGGCCGTACGCTCGGTAGCGTGGCAGCAGTAGCCGCGTGCCGAAACCGAAGGCACAGCCGAGGTCGAGCACCTGAGAGCTATCGGGGAGATCGAGCGCCCGGGCCGCGCGATTCCAGCGAGCCATGCTTAGCGTACCGCCCTGGCATTCGCGGTACCATCGGCCGCATAAGGACCACGCATGGATTCGGGAAGAAGGCGCGCAATGGCATCCATCACCTCGTCAGCAGAGGACCGCTCGGGTGGACTCGCGCCGACCGCTACCGGCTCGCCAAAGCAAATTTGCATGGCGCCGGCAAGTTCGCAAATACCTACCGGCAATACCGGTATCGCTCGCCTGGCAAGGAGGCGAACCAGATGATCAAAGCCGCTTTCGGGCTGCCGAAGCCGGCCGGCCCTACCCTGAGTTCCCTCTGGAAATATACCGAGTGCTTCTCCCTTGGCCGCCCATTCCAGCCAGCGGTGAACGGCCGCGGCTCGACCGGTCGAGCCGCGTGGCGGTAGCGCTGCCATCTGGTAGCAGCGAGCAACCGCCTCAAGGAGTGGGCGCGCCAGTGGCACTTGGGGGCCCCGCCCCTGAGACTGGGAGCATTGGAGATCGCCGGTCACCAGCCAGTGGAGCGGCGGGTCATCGCCTCGTCGTCGAGCCACGGCGTCGGTGATAACGGCGCCGGGCCACGCGATCCACAGACCGGTTCGTTGGTAGTGATTTGCCGCCAGCACTACCGGTCCGCTGGCTGGAATGTTGTGCTCCCCAAGCAGCACGAGGGTAGGGGTGATGCGGGCGACCATGCTTGCACAGTCGGCCGGCAGAGAGCGGTGCCCCGCGGGTAGATTCATAGCCAGCCCCAAGAAACGGCCCCAGGGAAACGGGTACCGAGTCACGTGTATCGCCTCCCCTTCCAGGTCGCGCCGGCGCCGGCGAGTGCCCGCCGGGTGGAATCGAGCGCAATCAGTTGGAAGACCGTCGCTGCCAACGGGTAGAGGGCGGCCAGGAGGGGCGAAACGCCGAAGCGTTGTTGCCAGCGCGCCACAGCCCAGAAGGGAGTGCAGAGCAGTGCCAGCCGGAGCCGTGTCGAGGAGGCGCGGCAGGCAGCGGGAAGAGCCATGCCGTATGCGATGCCGGCGACGGCGGTGCATATGCCACGCAGCGGCGAGGTGCGCACGAAACCAAACGCATTCTTGGCGAATCCCTCCCACAGCCCTCCCAGCGAGTCGTACATCCGAACACTCACCTGCTGATCCCCTCGGGCCACGCTCACGCGCAGGCCGAGGGCCGCTGCGTGGCGGGCCAGCGCGACGTCCTCGATCAAGCTGGCGCGTACGGCCGAGTGGCCGCCACACGCCACGTATGATTCCCGGCGGATCAGAATATACTGACCGTTGGCAACGGCGCCGCGGGGTGTCCTATTCAGCCGAAATGCCCCGGCAAAGTACAGAAAGTAGGCGTATGGCAGCACTATCCGTTCCCAGAAGCCGATACAGTCCTGCCGCGCCAGGAAGGACATCAGATCGACCTGCTCGATCTGAGCCATAGCCAACGCCACACCCAGGCTATTCGGTTGGTGGACTGTGTCGGCATCGGTGAATAGGAGCCAGGCGCCGCCGGCGGCCTCGGCCCCGCGGGCGCAGGCATATGCTTTGCCGGTCCAGCCGGGTGGTGGTCCAGCCAGCGTGATAACTCGCGCGCCAGACGCGCGGGCCAGGTCGCCGGTGCCGTCGGAGGATGCGTCATCAACCACTATGACCTCATAGTTGAGATAGCGCAGCGCGTCCAGCGACCGCAAAAGAGCCGGAAGCCGATGAGCTTCGTTCCTCGCCGGGATGATGATCGATACCTCCTCATCATCTCGGATGGGGATGCCCCGAGCGCGCGGCAGCGATTGGTAGTTGAACTCCGCCGCCACCGCGACGCCCGCCTGCACCGCGACCAGCAACCAGCCAGTCAAACCGTTGCTGTCGCCCAACCGGTTGATCCATCGGGATACGCGCCATGCACGCGCGGTGTCTGGACGTTGCCCTCGGCGTCGATCGCTCGCACCTGGAACTCGGCGGGGCCGGCGCCGTGGAATCGGACCGCCCATTGCACCCAGGCATCGGCGGCCAGGGCATGCGACAGGGTTGCGCGTCGCCACGGCCCACCGTTGACCCGTGCCTCCACGGCCTGCACACCGCGGGCGCCGGCAAAGGCCACACCCGCCAGCAGTATCGTACGGTTGGCTCGGCTGGCTACGTCAATCCGGACGCTGGTATGGATTTGGGCCGTTTCAGTCCAGCCATGCACCCGCCAGGCGCCGTCATACGCTCCGCCCACGATCTCGATCCGCGAGAGCCATTTGACGCTTTTGAAGCCGTAGATCCCCGGGACGATGAGCCGGGCCGGGTAGCCATGAGAGCGGGGTAGCGCCGCGCCATTCATGGCATAGGCTACCAGGGCGCCGGCTCGCTCCAGGTCGGCTCGGGGAGTACTTTCGGCATAATCGTCCAGGCCGTGAAAGACCACCGTATCGCCCGTCGCTCCCGCCTCCCGGAGTAGTGAGGCGAGAGGAACACCGGTCCAGAGTGCGTTACTCATCAGTGGGCCGCCCACCGGGTTATCGACACATTCCATCGTGACGTATCGTTGCACCGCGGCCCGCTTGAGCAGCCCGCCATAATCCAGCCTCAGGGGTGATCGGACCGCGCCGTCCACTCGCAGATCCCAGGAGGGTGGACCAACTAGGGGATCTTGCAGAACCTTGTCCATTACATAAAACCGGTGGGTTGGCGTGACCAAATCCGAGATCCCGGCGATCTGAAGCCCGGCCGGCCGGCGATACGCGAAGAGACGGCGAGTGGCCAGCGCCTGGACCACCGGCTCGATCGAGAACAGAGAGATCAGCACCGTCGCGCCGCCCAGGACCATGCCGCTCCGTTCCAGAAACTCGCGCCGGCCACCGACGCTCTGTTGGCGGTGATTGAGCAACACCAGCAGCGGCAGAAACGCGACCAGAAGCCACGTTGCCGGTTCTTCCCGGCTGGCGGGGAAGAGTACGAACAGCACCGCCAACATCAGCGTCGCTGCCGGCACCAGTCCCAGGACTGTGCTGGGAAGACCGCGCGCACCGACCCCAAAGAGCGCTCCGGCCAGGCCTCCAGCCAGCATGAACACGGCCAGTGCTCCCAGCAGAGCGGCCGGGCGAGCAAAAGCGCCCAGGTGCATCAGCAGGAACTCGGCAACGGGCAGTGGTGTCCATTGCATCAGCTGCTCAGCCGGCGCCTCCAGCGGCGACGGCCACTTCTGGAGATATGCAACCGCCGAGGCGATGACAGCCGCCGGTACCATCGCCACCGTCCCGGCTTGGTATCCTCTGACAGCGCGACGGGCTACGGTCGAAGGTGACCAGAAGGGAGAGGAAACACTGTGTCCTATGTCCAATTCCTCGCCGTGTTCCTGGTCCTTCCATTGATCTGCGGGCTCGGCTTGACCCGCCGCATCATGCCCGCCTGGATTCTCATAGTGCTGGGAGTCGTGTCCGTGGTAGCGCTGCTCTACACCGCTCCGTGGGACAACTGGATCGTGATACACGGCGTTTGGTCCTATGGGCCGCATCAGGTTCTGGGCGTGGTCATCGGCCATGTGCCGCTCGAGGAGTACCTGTTCTACGTCTTGCAGGTCTTTCTGACCGGAACCTGGACTGCCGCGGTTCTCTGGAAGATCGGGCGCTAGCGGCGCTCATGGAAAGCTTCACCTATTTGGGTTCTGAACTGGTCTGGGCTGTGCCGGTGCTGATCTTGCAATGGGCGGTGGGTCGCGCTCCGCTCTGGAATCGGCGCCGTGCTCTGATGATCGCAGTGTTGCTACCCACCATATACCTTGCCGCGGCCGATAGCGTGGCGATTGCCAATGGAATCTGGTTCTTCCATGCCGCTCGTATAACCAACCTACGACTGGGCAATGTGCCAATCGAGGAGATTCTCTTTTTCCTGCTCACAAACAGTATGGTCGTGCAATCGATCATCCTGGTGGGCGATCGTGTAGCGCTTCGCCGGCAGGCGGTGCAATCGAGGGTGCCACTGTAACGGAATTAATGCAAAGTACGGACAAACCTTGGACAAGACTCGTGTAACTTGATAGCGTAGAAGTAGAATCAGTGTGGGGAGCGGTTGTGCGTGGTACAGCGGTAGTCATCGGTGGGGGGCTAGGCGGGCTGGCCACTGCTATCCGATTGCGGCATGCCGGCTGGCGGGTGACGTTGCTGGAAAAGAACGCGCGGATCGGCGGACGAGCTAATGTCATCCAGTCCGATGGTTTCACCTTCGACACCGGTCCGACCCTGCTCCTGATGCGCGATGTCCTCGACGATCTGTTCCTGTCGGTTGGCCGCCGGCTTGAGGACTACCTGGAACTGATTCGGGTGCATCCCAATTATCTTGTCACCTTCGGCGACGGTTCCACCCTGGAAGTTTCCTCCGACCTCGATCGCATGAGTTCGCAGATGGAGGGGTTGGAAGCCGGCTCACGCCAGGCGTTTCGGCGCTACATCGATGATGCGGGCTATAAATACCGTGTCTCGCGGGACCGCTTTGTGGAGCGTAATTTCAATCACTGGTACCAGTTCGCAACGCCGCGGAATCTGTATTATCTGCTCACCACCAACACCCTGCGGAAGCTCGATCGACACGCCGAGCGATATTTTCAGGACCCGCGGTTGGTCGCGGCCTTCACCTTTCAGACCATGTATCTCGGCCTGGCTCCAGCGGATGCTCCCGCGGTCTACTCGCTGCTTCCGTACACCGAGCTAGAGGAAGGGATCTGGTACCCGCGCGGCGGAATGTACCGCATTGTTGAGGCGCTGCAAGAGGTCGCTATCGAGATGGGCGTGGAGATCCGCGCCGGGACCGAGGCCGTGGCGGTCGACAATCAATCCCGCCATATTTACGCGGTTCGCCTCGCGGACGGCTCCTCGGTACGGGCTGATGTCGTGGTTTCGAACGCCGATCTGCCCTATACCTATCAGCATTTGGTCCCCACCAATCGGCGTGGGCGTTTTACCAACCGCACCTTACGCCGGCTCGATTATGGGTCCTCTGCCTTCTTGCTGTACCTCGGCACCGATCGGGAGTATCCGGAGTTGCTGCATCATAACGTGTATCTGACCCAGAATACGGCGGACAATTTTGACGCCATCTTCAAACGCCACGAGTTGCCCGGCGAGCCGTCGTTGTACGTCGCCGCGCCGAGCCGCACGGATCGATCCCTGGCGCCGGCCGGGCACGAGTGTATCTATGTGCTGGTGCCCGTTCCCAGTCTCTCTCCCACCATCGATTGGTCCGTGGAAAAGGAGCGGTATCGCGATCTGGTGCTGGACCGGCTGGAGATGGTGGGGGTGCGAGGGCTGCGCCGGCACACCGTCTTTGAGCGCGTTTTCACGCCCGAAGACTTCGCCCGTGAGTACCACATCCTGAATGGTTCGGCGTTCGGTTTGTCGCACAATTTTCGTCAGGTCGGGTATTTGCGCCCGGCCAATAAGGCGCGCGAGCTGGACAATCTTTACTTCGTTGGCGCCAGCACGGTGCCGGGGGGCGGGGTTCCCATGGTGATCATCGGATCGCGTCTGACGGCCCAGCGAGTGGAACAGGACTGGGGCCGTGGCTAGACAGCAGACAGCCGATATCGTGCGTTCGGCGAGTCGGCTCACCCGGTCCAGAGCCCGCACTTTTTACCTGGCATCCCTCTTTCTCCCCCGCCCTGTCCGCCGGGAGGTCCACGTGATCTACGCCTACTACCGCGCCGTGGACGACCTGGTGGACGAGCCGCAGCCAGGTCTGAGTATCGACGCCATCAAGCGCCGGCTCAGCGATTGGGAGGACGAACTGTGCGGTCGGCGGCCTCTGTCGTGGGAGTTATTGGGCGAGATCCAACGGCTGGCCGAAAAACATTCAATACCGGCCGATTACTTGACCATGGTGCTGCGAGGTGCTCGCTTCGACCTCGATCTGCAGTTGATTGAGACGCTGCAAGAACTGCTGGACTATTCGGTGCTGGTAGCGGGCAGCGTGGGTATGGTGATGGCGTGTGTCCTGGGCGCCCGCTCGGAGCCGGCCTTGTCCGCCGCCTGCGACCTGGGTGTGGCGATGCAACTAACCAATGTGTTGCGCGATGTGCGCGAAGATTACGCGCGTGGCCGAGTGTATTTGCCGAGCGCGGAAATGAGCATTGCCGGCTGCGGAGCAGAGGTACTGGCTCGAGGAGTTGTCACTCCCGAGCTCTGCGCTGTTCTGCAGTGCTTGATCGAGGAGGCACGCCGCCGGTATCAGTCGGGCGCGGACGGCGTGCGATACCTGGATAGCTCCGTGCAGTTTTCCATCTTTCTGGCGGCCAACCTGTACGCTCGCATTCTAGATAAGATCGAACGGGAGCGGTTCGATGTGTTTGCGCGGCGCGTTCGGCTCGGTGCTATCGAAAAGTGGGCGCTGACCATGCCTCTTTTGCTGCAGCACCGCTCCGTGTACCGGAGGTAGGAGCATGGAAGCTGATGGTGAGGCGGCTGCGCGAGTTAGCCGGCGGAAGCTGGAACACCTCGAGTTAGCGCTGAACGGAGGCGTGGAAGGTCAGGTAGGGCCCGGCTGGGAGGATGTGTGTTTGATCCATGATTGTCTTCCCGAGATCAATTTGGCCGACGTGGACCTAAGCACCGACTTCCTCGGTCATGCCCTGCGTGTGCCGCTCTGGATTACCGGTATGACCGGTGGCCACCAGCGAGCGGGCGTGATCAACGCACGTCTGGCGGTGGCCTCCGAACGGCACGGACTGGCTATGGGACTGGGCAGTCAGCGAGCCGGTCTCTCCGCCGAATCGCTCATGGCCAGCTACCAATCGGCCCGTGAAGCCGCGCCATCCGCTATCTTGCTGGCCAATATCGGAGCGCCTCAGTTGGTGTCGCAGGATGGACACCCAGCCCTGACCATCCGCGACTTACAGCGAATTATCGACTCGATCTCCGCCCAGGGGCTGGCCATCCACCTCAACTTTCTGCAGGAGATGGTGCAGCCCGAAGGCGACCACAATGCGCGGGGCTGCCTGGCGGCGATGGGCGAGGTCGCGGCAGCCCTTGAGGTGCCGGTGCTGGCCAAGGAAACCGGCGCCGGCATCTCGCGGAAGCGCGCCGTGAGTCTTCGGGAAGCGGGGATGGCGGCGATCGACGTAGGCGGCGCCGGCGGCACCAGCATGGTCCGGATCGAAGGAGCGCGGGCCAGGCAGAATCGGGACAGTCGAGCGCCCTATGCGCAAACCTTTGAAGGCTGGGGCATCCCAACGGCGGCGTCGGTGCTGGAAGCTCGGAACTGTGGCGTCCCGGTTATTGCCACCGGGGGTATCCGCTCAGGTCTGGACGCAGCGAAAGCTCTGGCGCTGGGCGCTCATGCGGTCGGTGTTGGATTGCCCTTCCTCAGCGCCGCCAACGAGAGCGAAGCAGCGCTGGACGAGGTGATTTGCCAGTTCCTCGGAGAGTTGCGCGTCGCACTCTTCCTCTCCGGTTCCGCCTCGCCGGCAGAGATTGCTGCTCAGGGACCGGTGCTGTTCGGGAATCTTCGGGCCTGGGCCATGCAGCGAGGGTTGCTGGCGGAGTAGGTGCAGGTCCCAGTACTTTCTCGTTCATGCGAGACTGGCCGGGAGGATACCTATGACATGGACCGTTGATCGCTCGCGACTGGTTGCCTATCTCGAAGCTGCTCTGCCTCGCTACCTGGCGGACCTGGCACTGCTGGCCGGCATCGATTCGGGCACGTTCGATAAACCTGGCGTTGACCAGGTTGCCGCCATTCTTGGCGCCCGTTATGCCGCCATGGGAGCCACTATTGAACAGTTCCCTGATGCTGAGTTCGGGAACGCCTTCAGTGCTCGTCTGCAGGGGAGTGGGCCAGGCAAGGTGCTCCTGGTTGGTCATACCGACACGGTGTATCCTCTTGGTACCACCGCTGCCCGCCCACTCACGGTGGACGGGGATCGGGCCGTGGGCCCCGGCAGCGCCGACATGAAGGCAGGAGATCTGGCTATCGTGTACGCGCTGGAGGCCCTGCTGGACCAGGGCTTCGGAGACTTCGCCTCGATCGTGGTGATGCATAACAGCGATGAGGAGGTTGGCTCGCCCCATTCCAAAGGGACGATTGCTACCCTGGCGCGAGAGGCCGATGTGGCACTGATCCTGGAAGCAGGACGGGAAAACGGAGCGATCGTCTCAGCTCGCAAAGGCATCGTGGACTTTCGCTTGCACGTGCGGGGTCGCTCTGCCCATGCCGGCGCGAACCACGATCGTGGGCGTAGTGCCGCTCTGGAAGTGGCGCACCTTATCGTTGCCCTCGAAGCGCTCAATGGGACCATACCGGACGTCACTCTGAATGTTGGGCGAGTGCAGGCCGGCGAGCGCATTAATGTGGTCCCGGACTACGCGTTCGCCCAGTTCGAGACACGCGCCTTCGAGATCGAGCATTTGGAAGAGATGATACGCCGCGTCGAGGAAATCGTGCAGCGCCGAACCGTGGATGGTACCAGTGCGGAGCTGGTCACGGTGATGGAACACTATCCAATGCACCGGTCGGGGGGCAATGCGCGTCTCGTTGGGTTGGCACAACAACTGGCCCACGAGCTGGGCTTCTCGGTGAATGATGTGAGTACGGGCGGCGCGTCCGATGGCAACGTGGCGGCCGAAGCAGGGTGTGCAGTGCTCGACGGGCTGGGGCCTATTGGTGGCGCAGCGCACAGCCCGGATGAATACATCGTGATTTCGTCTATTGTGCCGCGAACGGCACTGCTGGCCGGCCTGGTGGCCAGCCTGGGCGCCGCCCCAGTGAACTGAAACGCTGAATGACTATGGTACAATTTTTGGCTTTGAAACGGCGCACGCCGAGGTAGCTCAGTTGGTAGAGCACACGACTGAAAATCGTGGTGTCGGCGGTTCGATCCCGCCCCTCGGCACCCCGTTTTCCGCCGGAGGCAGCAGGCAAACTATGCCATGGTGAGCGGCGAAGTACTCCTGCGCATCTTGCTCCTGCTGGCTATTATCCTCCTAACCGGTTGGTTCCTTGCTCTGTGGCGCACGGTGCGAGTTCGGGGACTCCAGCCCGCGCGAGCCGCGCGGCGGAGTAGGCGGTGAGCTGACGTGTCTTCGCCGCAGCCTGCAGTTGATAGGGTAGGCAGAGCGAGACCCGACACGTCCTGCCGAACGGTCCCAGCCGAGCCTCCGAGACCACGCCGGCCGGCTGCAGTCGACCGCCCGTTTCGGCCCCGAGCCGCCTGGGAAGGGGGCGGTCCGCAGTGGAATCCGTACGCGGGGGAACAGTCTCGTGCGGAGCGCATTCAGGCTGCCAGACGGCAGCCACGGCCATCACCGGTGCTTCAGAGTGAGAGCGCCGGGCAGCCGGCGGCCCCGACCATTTACGACTCGCTGGGCGTATCCCCGCATGCCGACGCAGACGAAATTGAACAGGCATATCGGCGCCATGCTGCTCGGATACATCCTGACAAGTTTTACGACGACCCGGTCAGACACCTTCAGGCCCAGAACGAACTAAAGCGGCTCAATGCGGCCATGCAGGTCCTACGAGATCCGGCACGACGGGCACTATACAATGCTCGCCGACAGGTTGATTAGCTGCGGGGCGTGAATGCGGTCCGAGCGTGTAGATTGCCCGCATGGGCATCCATGGTGACCCACTGCAGGCTAGAGCGTAGGAGTGTAACACGACCTAAAGGAAGTTGACTGGGATTCTGACCATGTGATACGGTTCTGTGGGCCTGATGGTCCGAGCGGAAGTGGCTCAGTGGTAGAGCACCTCCTTGCCAAGGAGGGGGTCGCGAGTTCGAATCTCGTCTTCCGCTCCATTTTTTATGGCGACGTGGCCAAGTGGTTAAGGCGGGGGTCTGCAAAACCCCTATCGTCGGTTCGATTCCGACCGTCGCCTCCACTTTACCCGCTCCAGCATTGCCCGCCATGAACTGAGCAGCGGGCACGCGGCACGATATCCCGTCCATTCGACACAATAGGTGGGTTTGCGTTCGCCAGACGCGACCCGGGCGACTGTCTTTACTCGGGGCGGGAGGTCGTATGCCTGGAACGGTGCTGGTAGTTGAGGACGAAGCCGATCTCGCCAATCTTTTGACCGAGGTGCTGGAGTCTGCCGGGTACGATGTGGTGCTCACTACCGGAAGTCGGGCGGCGGAGCGGGCGATTGCCGTGGCGCCGGTTGCTGTGATCACCGACTACATGATGCCGGGATTGAACGGTGAGGAGGTCGTTCGCGACATCCGGAGCAAGCCGAGCTTCGCGCAGTTACCAGTTTTGCTGGTCACCGGGCTCTCCAACGCGCATGAATTGGCGACGACCATAGGCGCCGACGCATATTTACGAAAGCCCTTTGATGTAGATTCGTTTATTTCGATCGTTCACCGGATGACGGGTACGAGTGGCTGACCGACTGTCCTCGGGAGGCTCGCATGGAACGCTAGCCACGGTGCTGGTGCTGGCTCCGAGCGCCCTGATGTTGGGGGTTCACTGGGCTCGGGAGTACCGACGCCTTCGCGCGCGAACGCGCGAACTGGCCGCTTTGCATGCGCTTGTAACACCCACCGTGTCTTCGAACCTAATGGCAGTAGTGCAGCACATAATTGACGTTGTGGGCGTGACGTTTGGAGCGGACACGCGCGTGGATTTGAGTGCAGGGGGAGCCGCTGACGATGCTGCCGAATCGACGCCCCAGACGCCAGCCGAAGACGATCACGCCTCTTCAAGACACTCCTTCCGCACGCCGGAGCCGTTCCATGAGCGAGAGCGTAGCCGTCTTTCGATCCAGCTCGTCCGTGAGCAAGGCCTTCTCGGTACGATGTCGGTGGAGCGTGCTCATGGGCCTGCCTTCACTCCGCAAGAGAGGCGGCTGCTCGATGTCTTTGGCGCCGAGGCGGCCGCGCTCCTGGAACGAAGTCAACAGTATGAAGGCGCCGCTGCCGCGGCCGTACTCCAGGAGCGGTCTCGGCTGGCCCGCGAAATTCACGACGGCCTAGCGCAGCACCTCGCCTTTCTAAAAATGAGAGTTGCCTGGTTGCAGCGATCGACCGCCCCCGTGGAAAAGAAAAGCCTGCAAGACATTGAGACCGTGTTGGAAACTGCTCTGGCCGAGGCCCGCCAGGCCATATCCACGCTGCGTGCCGAGCCGTCGGGGACCTCGACCGCCGAAGCCATTTGTGAGTACGCGCGGCAGTTCGCCCAGCTGTCCGACCTGGCGGTGACGATCGACGCGGATGACAACGTTCCGGAGGTCACCCCGCGCGCACGGGTAGAACTCCTTCGCGTGGTCCAGGAGGCCTTGAATAACGTCCGCAAACATGCCCACTCCACCGCGGTTCACGTTCAGCTTCAGCGTGGGGCCGACAGCCTCGTGGTCTGTGTCCAGGACGATGGAAGTGGTTTTCCACCGGGCCAGGAACGAGGTGGCCATTTTGGTCTCGACATCATGACGGAGCGAGCCGAGTCGATCGGTGGCAGCCTGGAAGTGACGTCAAGCCCAGGCACGGGTACCCTGATCTGCATTCGGGTTCCGCTGCGGTTTGCCGTCCGTGCCCTGCCCGGGAATGGGCCTGATTAACCCCGCTCTAGCGCCTCACGTGCGGTCTGAATTCGTCGATCGAGCTCCCGATCTTCGCGTTCGAGGCGCTCCAGGTCTCGGCGCAGCCCGTCGATCTGTCCTTGCAGCAGCGCGCTGGCCATTCCGGTCGTGGCGCCCTCGACCTGCTCCTCCAGACGCGTCAGTTCACTCCGCATGTTTTCTCTCATCTCCTGATTCCGCTGACGCGCCTGCGCCCAAGCACGGATGCGCTTTTGAGAAGTAGCAAGGTATGCGGTGTGCTTGTCCCTGGCAACGGCGTTGGCCTGTTCCCATATCATGTTGGCGCGCGATCGTAGACGCTTCGCGGCGCGGTGTGAACATGCATCAGCCGCCATGCCAGCGTGAAAGGACTGGATACTTTCTTTCGCCGGACGGGATTCTCCTCTGTCCAACTGCTCCTGCGCAGTGTCGAGGACGTGCTCCAATCGCTGCTCGTTCTCGTTCCAGAAATGGTTCAGTCGCTCCCAGGCTGCCTGGTTGACGCTCTGCCATTCTTCCCAAACGGCACCGCGGTCGGCGCGCGGGAATCCGGTTCCCAGCCTGGCAATGCTTTCTCGCGCCAGCGCCAAATCTGCCCGGATCTCCTGAACCTCGAGAATGCTGGCTGCATCAGCCAGCGACTCAGCCGCCAGTGCCAGCCGCTCATGCAACTGAGCCGTCAGTGCCGCGTTCTCGTGCTGCAGCCGGCGTTGGTCGTCGCGCGCTCGGCGTACCAGTTCAGCCAACCGCTTTTGTAGGCCGAACTTGTCGTCGAGCGTGATTGCCGGCGCGGTTCGTATCCGTTGACTCAGGATAGTGGACCGCTCCCAAAAGGTCCGAAACGAGCCCTGCGGTCTGGTAGGCCAGAAGTCGCTCTCCAGGCCGTCCATGTCATAGCTCAACTCAGCGGCGTTGCGCTCGGCCTCTGCCTGCCAATCAGTCCCGTCCATCCACGGTCCCGGCGCCGCTAGAGCTGCGCGTCATCAAGAATTTGTTCTGCCACTGATACCGCGGCTTCGTGCTGTGCCTCCGTTGCCGGGCCGATGGCCCGGTACACCGCCAGGACATGATGGCCGTCGTCGACCGAGTACGCCACACTGATAACTTCCTCGGCGTACTCGTTGAGATGTACTTCGAGGTCGCGTGCCACCGTTTCGGCGTCAGCATGAGAAGAGGTCCACGTTTTGTACATCCGGTGAGGGGTCTCCCTGGCCCCTGGTCCATGGTACTTCGATTCGATCGTTACAGACGCGCACGGTTCCTGTTAGCCGCCATCAGGGACACGGCGTCGGACCACTATACTCGCATAGAAATTGACAGTGGGAGGTAGCTTGATGGCTGAGCCGAGCCTGGCTGCATACACGGGGACGCTCTTTGGAGAAGAAGATGAGTTGCTGCGGAGCATGCGCCTTGAAGCTGAGCAGGAGGGCATTCCGCTGATTCAGGTTCCGCTGGAACTGGGCAGGCTGTTGAGTTTGTTCATTGTGCAGAGCAAAGCCGGGCGCATTCTGGAGGTGGGCACGCTTTTTGGGTACAGCGCTGTTCTCATGGCTCGCGCCATGCCCATGGATGGACGCATCACCACGTTGGAGTTCGATCCGCACCATGCAGAGGTGGCAGCGCGAAATCTTCAGCGGGCCGGTGTGGCCGATCGAGTCGAAATCAAGCGGGGAGCAGCCCTAGAGTCTTTGTCGGCGCTCCAGGGCGAGACTTTCGACCTGGTATTCATCGACGCCGACAAGACCAACTACCCCGCGTATCTCGATTGGGCTTTACAGCTCACGCATCCCGGCAGCGTTATCGTCGCGGATAACGTCTGGCGGGGGGGAAGCGTGCTCGACCCCAGCCAGGAGGACAGCAACAGCGTCGCACTGCGCCAGTTCAACCAGAAACTTGCCGCGGAGACCAGACTTATCTGTACCATCGTCCCCACCAAGGACGGAGCGGATGCGGCCGCGGTCGGCGTGGTTCGCAACACTTGACACGATCGGCCGTTCGGGGCAAGTCGCCGGTAACGGAGATCGGTCTCTGGTCGGGTGCGGCTAGTATGGTAGCAGTGAGCTCGGGGAGGTAGCATGGCCGATATCGACGCGTTTCTCGATGACCTTTCTTCGGCGGCGCCCGTGCCCGGCGGAGGCACCGTCGCTGCGCTCGAAACCGCGATGGCGGCTTCGCTCCTTGCCATGGTGTGCAACCTGACGCTGGGCAAGCAGCGATACGCGGCAGTTGAGACGCGCATCCGCTCTGTCCTTCAGGAGGCGGGAGAATTCCGAGACCGGGCACGTCAACTTGGTGACGAGGATGTTGAAGCGTACGGAGCGGTAGCGCGTGTTCTTGCTTTGTCGCGAGCTACCGAGGAGGAGAAGGCGACGCGCGCTGCTCGACTTCAGGATGCCCTCAAGCGCGCTGCTGCGCCGCCCCTCGAGACGATGCAACTCGCGTCGCAGGTGCTGTATCTCGCCGGGGATCTGGTTGACATCGGCAACTCCTCCGCGATTAGCGACATTGGCACTGCGGCGGCGTCCGCACGGGCCGGCTTTGAGGCGGCACGGCTCAATGTGGAGATCAATCTGGCGGGAATCAAGGACCAGGAATGGGCGCTCGAGACCCGCCGCGCCATGGATAAGATACCGGCTCCCGAGCTGATCGAACAGACGATCATGCAGAAAGTGACGTCGATTATTCGGGGCAACATCGCGTGAGTGCCCGGGTACTCGATGGCCGTGCCATCGCGGCTGAAGTGCTGAGTGTGGTCAGCGAGCGGGTGAGCGTGCTTCGTGGCCGCGGTATCGCTCCGCAGCTATGCTTTGTCACCATCGGTCATTCCGCGCCGGCGCAGATGTACGCCAAAAGACTGGAGAAACAGGCGGCTCGAGCCGGCATTGTGGTGACACGCCGAGAACTTGCCGAGGACGTGTCGCTGTTAGAGCTGGACCGCATCGTGGCGGCCCTGAACGATTGGCCCGAGGTAGACGGAATCCTGGTCCAGATGCCCCTACCCGAGCACCTCACGGCCGCCGATCTCGCGGTGATTGTGCACCCGCGCAAAGATGTGGACGGAATCACGACTGAAAACGCCGGCCGGCTGTATCTGGGACTTCCTGGCCCTGTTCCCTCCACGGCCCTGGCCATGATGCAGATTGTGCGGCATGCCGATATTCCGCTAGATGGCCGGCATGCGGTGATTGTGGGGCGGAGTAACGTGGTGGGGCACCCGGTGGCGGAGCTTCTGGTGGAGTGCGATGCCACCGTCACGATTACGCACCGCCGCACACGCGATCTGGCCGCCATGACTCGACAGGCTGACCTGCTGATCGTCGGCGCCGGATCCCCGCATCTCATCACTGCCGAGATGATTCAGCCCGGCGTGGCTATCATCGACGCCGGCATCAATGCCACGCCGGAAGGGACGGTCGGCGATGTGGATTTCGCGGGGTGTGCGCCGATTGCCTCCGCCATCACTCCGGTTCCCGGCGGAGTTGGGCCGGTAACTAATATCGTCTTGCTGCGTAACGTGGTAGACAGCGCGGAACGGCGACTTGCCTAGCGGGTCTCCCCTGGCCTGGGGCCGGCGAACCTATCTGATGGGCATCCTTAACGTCACCCCCGACAGCTTTTCGGGCGATGGACGCTTTTGCTCGGTCGAGGCCGTGGTGCTGGCCGGGGAGCGGATGGTTGCTGACGGGGCGGACGTGCTGGACGTCGGAGGCGAGTCAACCCGGCCTGGCCACACGCCAGTTTCGACTGAAGAGGAACTTGAACGCGTTATTCCTGTGATTCAGGCACTGAACAAACGGGTGAGCGTGCCCATCTCGGTGGACACCACCAAGGCCGCGGTAGCGCGGGAGGCGACGTGTGTGGGGGCCACAATAATAAACGATGTATCAGGGCTGCGCGACCCACACATGCTGCGGGTGGCGGCCGCCACGGACGCGAGTTTGGTGCTGGTTCATCACGGCGGCGCCGAGAGGCGCGACAACCTGACCAGTGTGGTACGGACGGCACTGCGCGAGCGGATTGAAAGTGCGCTCCGTGCAGGCGTTCAGCAAGACCAGCTTATGGTCGACCCCGGCTTCGGCTTCGGCAAGAACTGGCTCGACAACTTTGAGCTAATACGGAATCTGTCCGAACTCAAGCATCTTGGGTTGCCGGTCCTTGTCGGCCCTTCCAGGAAAGGGATGATTGGTAAAGTGCTTGGAGCGGCGCCGGGGGATCGGCTGGAAGGTACGATCGCCCTGACTGCTCTATGCATCAGCGCCGGCGCCGATGTGATCCGCGTCCACGATGTGCGCGAACTTAAGCAAGCCGCGGTGCTCCTCGATGCTCTGGCGCGTGAGCCGGCTCGCGACCATGTTTAAGCAAAGCAAATCTTAATGAAAAATAGAGTGCTCATCGCAACTTCTGGACGATGAGGAGGTCGCGGTGTTCGTTGGTCTCGATGCCATCCACGGTCGTGTTCTCTTCGATAAATCGCACGAACCGGTCCGCGTGACGGTCCATGTCGAACTCCTCCGGCAAGGGAACGGCTTTGAGGTGGAAGATGAACGACTCGAGATCCAGAAAGGTGTAGGGCACGTTGTAGCTGCCCGAGGCGACGACCCGGCATCCCATCTGGGAGAACGACTGCGCGAGTGTTTCCGGGTCTTGGTGCGCTAACTCGTGCTCATCACAATAGTGCCGCCAGTAGGCGCCACCTGATTCCCAGCCAAACATTTGAATCAGGTTCTGCGTGTTGAGTTCTCCGACCTGCTGACACAGAAAGTACCCGCCCGGGCGCAGCGCGTTCACAATCGGCTGCACAAAGACGGGGCCATGGCGATTCAAAACGGTGTCATAGGCATCACACTCCACGTTGAGGTCCTGCGCGGCCATGACCTCGAATGAGACTATGTCCTTGAGGTGAGGGGAAACATTCTCTCGCGCTGTCTCGATCATTTTCTCGCTGATATCGACGCCGAGGCCGGAGCCGAAGTGTGGCGCCAACGCCAGAAAGATCTCGCCTCCGGCGGTGGCAATGTCGAGAACGTGATCAGAAGGTCGAAGGTAGCGCTTCACAACCTCGCTATAGTCCCATGGAGTTGGATCTCGCCGAGTTCGGACACGCGAGAAGTCCCACCCGCGGATTGCATCTACTGTCGAGGCAATGCGTTTCAGCTTCTCAAGATCGATGGCAACCTCCGTTAAATGCCAGCTGTACATGATTGGTGGATATCTGAAGACGCACCCTTCCTCCAAAGATTACAACTGGACGCGAATCTCCCTCTGACCGCCCTTTTTCTCAGGTATCTCACCACGTTACCGGGGACAATCTCGTCTGTGGATCCAATCCATTGCCGTGCGCAAGATCGTTCAAGCTCACATACACAGCGTCGTGGTACAAATTCCATATGTCCCACATTGACCGCTTTTCGGTTTCAGTCGGGGAGCGGGGTCGCCTGGTCCTCCCGGCACAGCTGGGGGGTCAGCTCCATCTCCAGCCCGGAGACCGCCTCATCCTCGCCGCTGACGGCGACGGGGGATTTCGCGCGGTCAGCGCCCGCTCACCGGCTGCAAGGCATGTTCAGCGATGTTGCCTTTGGGCGTTCGCAGGCCACTGAACTGGTTGAGGAGCGTCGGGAGGAAGCCCGACGGGAAGAGCAGAGCGAGTGACTGATATCAACCAATGTTTGGAATCAGCCGTTGCTAGTCGCTTCCGATTTTTCCACTTCGTTAGCGTGGGTCAATTCCGCATCGCTCCAGTCTCCCGGCTCCAAGCGTACCCGGTGGAGCCGGGTCAGGCTTGCCTCCCAGGCGGTTCTCACCTTCTCCAGTGTGGTGCCGGGGGGAGCAACCTGGTCCAGCCCTACCGCTGCCTCCCGGAGGGCCGTCACCACCGACGGTCGATTGCGTACGGCCAGCAGCGACGACAGGCGGTCACTGTCGAAGTGGGCGTAGATGCCGCACTGCACGAGGGTTCCCGCGCGCCGGCGTACCTGTGCCAGGCCAACCAGCTTTCGGGAGCCGACGACTACTTCATAGGGCGAGAGGCTGCCGAAGCAGGCGAGTTGAACGGAACGTTGGGTGGATGATGGCGACTGGCCGGCAGCCCGTGCCTCTGCGATCTCGACTACCCGGCACGCTACGCCCGTTTGTTGCAACGCATCCGCCCAGACGTGACCGATCCAACGATAGGCCTCCAGCACATCGGTCTTGACCAGAGCGTGCCCAGTTGGCAGCGCCACATCCAGTCCCAGGACGCTGCTTGTAGCGAAGACGGAAGTACCGCCGGCTTGCCGCTTGACCACTAACACTCCGGCCTCATCGCACGCTTGCACGTCGATGTCCTCTAGGGTTTGACCTGCGCCAAGGATCAGCGTGGGCTGATCCGTAGCATGCCACCAGACAGTGGGCCGTCGCACCAGACGCGCCAGGGCATCGCCCAGCGCGACGTGGCGTCGGCTCGACCCAAGGTCATAAGGTAGGAGACGCCAGGACTCAGGCTCAGTCATGTCCGAGGTACACGCAAGGCGAGGCTGTACCGCTATGCGCCGCCCAGATACTCGCGGCGCACCTGGTCGCTTTCCAGAAGCTCTTTGGCCGGCCCCTCCAGCACAACATGGCCGGAACGCAGAACATAGCCGCGATGGGCGATGGAGAGCGCCATGAAGGCGTTTTGCTCCACCATGAAGATGGTGGTGCCTTGCTGGTTGATGGTCTGAATGGTGTCGAACACCCGCTCCACGAAGATCGGCGACAGTCCCATTGATGGCTCGTCCATGATCAGGAGTTTGGGACGCGACATGAGCGCTCGTCCGATGGCCAACATCTGCTGCTCGCCGCCGCTCATGGTGCCGGCCAGTTGAGTGCGCCGCTCCCGTAGACGCGGGAACAGATCGTATACGCGGGCTTGATCATCCGCGATGCTCTTGGAGTCCGAGCGGACGTATGCTCCCATCTGTAGATTGTCTTCGACCGTGAGCCGTCCGAAGACGCGTCGTCCCTCCGGAACGGGCGCCACGCCTGCGCGCACAATTGAGGGGGTGGGCATGGTATCGATCCGCTCGTCGCCAAGCCGCACGGTTCCCTGCCGGGGACGCACCAGTCCCATGATGGTCTTCATAGTCGTTGTTTTGCCCGCCCCGTTCCCCCCCAGTAGCGCCACGATTTCGCTGGCGCGTACCGCGTAATTGACGTCGTAGAGCACCTGAATCTGGCCGTAGGCGGCATCCACGTGGTTGAACTGAAGGAGCGCCCCATCGCTCGTGAGAGCAGCCTCTGTATCCGGCGAGATGGATCGGGCGCCGCTCGACTGGGGTCCGTTCGCCGGAACAGCAACGACGTCTTCGGTATCAGCCACCGGTCGCCCTCCGTCCAAGATAGGCTTCGATCACCCGTTCGTCCTGGCGGACCTCCTGGGGAAATCCCTCAGCGATCTTGGTGCCGTAGTCGAGAACCGTGACCCACTCAGAGACGCCCATCACCACGCCAAGGTTGTGCTCGATCAGCAACACCGTGATGCCCCGATCCCGAATCGCTCTGACGTACTCCATGAACTCGAGCGTTTCGGTCGGGTTCATGCCGGCGCTTGGCTCGTCCAGCATCAGGAGCCGGGGATTGGATACCACACCGCGGGCCAATTCGAGCAGCCGGCGATCCGCGTACGGAAGGTCCATGCAGCGACGGTCGGCGACCGGGGCCAAACGATCACCGAAGAGGCGCAGAACGCTCATGGCGTGGACGCGAGCGGCGGCTTCCTCTTTACGCACCCACGGCGGCTTCAAGACGTCGCCGATCAAACCGGCCTTTAACCGTGAGTGATACCCAATCAGTACATTTTCCAGCACCGAGAGTTCAGCGAATAATCGCTGGTTCTGGAAGGTCCGCGACACGCCCCGCTTCTGCACCCGGTCGGGGCTGAGGCCCGCGATATTTTCGGCGCCCAGCAGAATCTGTCCGCTGTCCGGCTTGTACAATCCGCTGATCAGATTAAAGACCGTCGACTTGCCCGCGCCGTTGGGACCGATCATGCTGCTGATACTGCCCTCGGTGACATACATATCGAGATTTTGGACAGCGGCCAGCCCGCCGAAGTGCTTGACCAAGCCCTGGATGTCGAGAATGTGAGGCTGTTGTTCTCGATCGGTGGTGGAGGGATTCTCCTGACTGGTTACCATGTCATACTTCAGATCGCGTGGCAAAAAGATCGGCGTCTTCCTCCGCCTTTTCGCCGCTGGTCTCGGGATGTAACTCGCGAGACCGCGTGCTGGAGGGCCAGAGCCCTTGTGGCCGTAGCAACATCATACCGACCAGAATGATACCGAAAAATAGCGGTTTGGCGGTCGTGAGATTCAGTCCGTTCATCCACGAGCCGATGCTGCCCACCAGTCCTGGTCCGCCAATGAGGGTGCCTCCCAGAGCAGTAATCTTGCCGTTGAGCAGCAGCAGCCAGCTATCGTTCAGGTACGTCATCACGATTCCTCCCAGGATGGCGCCCGGTATGCTGCCGATGCCGCCGAGGATGACCATGACCAAGATCGTGATCGAGACGTTAAAGCCAAACTGGGTGTAGTCCACACTCTCGACCCGTGTGGCGTAGAGAAGCCCGCCAAAACCTGAAAAGGCAGCCCCCAGGCCAAAGGCCAGGAGGCGAGTCCGCATGATGTTGATTCCCATGTGGGCTGCCGCGATCTCGTCCTCGCGAATCGCTGCCCAGGCTCGTCCCAGTCGTGAGTTGCGCAGGCTCAAGATCATGAAGATGCTCAACACAATGACGATTAGACCGAGGTAGTACAACGCGGTTTCATCGTTGCCCTGGAAACTCGCTTTCAAGCCGAACAGATGGAAGTCCGGCGGTCGGTCGATACCGGTTATGGTGTTGACACCGTTGGTGATGTTGGGCAGGCCCAAGCTGTTTCCCTGACCCAGATTCTGGATGATCTTGGGCACGATTTCCCCGAAACCGAGGGTGACAATGGCCAGATAGTCGCCACGAAGCCGCAGGGTCGGCGCGCCGAACAGTGCGCCGCAAATGGCAGCCACCAGGGCTGCGATGGGAATCATGACGAAGATGTTGGCATGAATCCCGTCCGGCCCAAAGCTCAAGAACGGGCTGCTGAAGGAATGGCCGGTAACGGTGAAGTGCGCCGAGCCGAGCAGTGCCAGGGTATAGGCGCCGATGGCAAAGAAGGCGGCATAGCCAAGATCCAGGAGGCCGGCATACCCCACCACGATATTAAGGCCCAGAGCCAGCAAGACATAGACCTCCGCTTCCGCGGCGATGTCGAGTCGAGCCGAGTCTGACTCCCAATGAGGGTAGATGACCAGCAGTATCATCATCAACAACATCAGAGCCGCCTGCACCTCGCGTCGCCCAAAGACGTTCTTGAAGCCGGAGCTCGCTGGTTGCAGGGCGTGCGATACTGATCGACGAGCGGCGGGTGTGGCTTGAGACATTACACTTTCTCCGGAACTTGAGTGCCGAGCAAACCTGATGGACGCAATACCAGCACCACAATCAGAATGGCAAACACCACCGCGTCCGCCCATTCTGTTCCCGAGCCTTTGCCGAGATTGTCGATAAAGCGTTTCACAATGCCGATCAGTAGCCCACCCAACATAGCGCCCCGGATGTTGCCTATGCCGCCCAGCACTGCCGCCGTAAAGGCGAAGAGACCGAGCGAGAAACCCATCGTCGAGCCAATTGTATTTTGCTGTATGCCGTAAATCACCGATCCAGCGCCCGCCAGTGCGGAACCGACAAAAAACGTCAGCCCAATGATACGGTCAACGTTGATACCCATCATCAGGGCGGCCTCCCGATCCTGGGCGACGGATCGCATGGCCTTTCCCATCTTGGTTCGGTTGATAAATCGGTCGAGCAGCAACATCAGAATCAGAGCCGCGGCAATGACCGTAATATCAATATTGCTGATGGTTGTGCCCAGGTTCAGCGGCCCAATAGTGGAGATGTCAATCCGCGCCTGAACGCCGGGGTAGGGGAGCGGAACTCCTCCCCGCCACTGAGACAGAAGGTTCTCGATGATGAACGAGACGCCAATTGCGGTGATCAGCGGTGCCAGTTTCGGGGCATTTCGCAACGGGCGGTAGGCGATCCGCTCGATCAACACTCCCACGGTGCCGCAGATCAGCGCGGCGATTACCATGCTGAGGAAGAGGGTCCAGACCACCAACAAGAGGGCGGGCACGTGCAGCTGCAGTCCGAGCAGGTTCACGGTATGTTGCTGCGGCAAAAAATTCCCGTTGTTGACCATGACCGGATCCAGGTGTTCCATAACTGTAAGCGAGACGAACGCGCCAAGTGCAAATACGTCACCATGGGCAAAGTTGATCAGTTCGATAATGCCGTACACCATCGTGTAGCCCAGAGCTACTACCGCGTAGAGGGCTCCCAGTGAGAGACCCGAGACCAGTACCTGGATCGGACTGAAGCCCTCCACGATGGAGAAGACCTCCATCAGGACCACCAGTCCAAGTGCGATCACCAGGCCGCTGGACCCACTCACCCCTCGGAATCGTGAAGACTGCCAAAAACGTGCCGCAATCATAATCGCGCCCCCAAAGCTAAAGCCGAGTTTTTCCGTAGTATAGCCACATCCCGAATAACCAGCACATCATGGCGTTCTCTTCCCGTTGTTGGTCGGTTGAGAACCGCCTTACCCGCGCGGGGCTGCCGCGCGGTCGGCAAGGGTCTGCTCGGTGAACCGGGCGGCACTGTCCCCCGCGTCCGGCAGGTCTTGACCCTGCAGCACGCCATACACAAAGGCAGCGAGCAGCGTGTCTCCTGCGCCGACTGTGTGCAGCACATCGATCGGTCGCGACGGAATAACGTGGGTGATGCCTCGCTCCCGAATGGTAACTCCGCGCCGCCCATGGGACACCAGCAAGACGGTATGCTCTAGCGCGGCCCGTGACTTTGGCGTTAATCGGTTGAGCTCTTGCTCTGTGGCTTTGACGATGCCGGCGCGGTTCAGTAGCGGAGCGAGGTCGAATTGCGTTTCAACCTCGCCGGACGGGAGAGACGGTTCGCGTACGAACCCTTGCAGGTCGATCACCAGCATTCCTTCGACAGGGGGAACGCTCAGCGGATCGATTTCGCGCATGACGGGGGACAAAATGACGGCGGGACCCGTAAAACAGGGTGGGAGCGGAATCTGCTCGAACGCCGGAATCACATACTGCTCTCCGTCCACGACCGGTAGCACGTCCACTCGCACGGCTTGACCCGTGATAAGCACGTACGGGGCATCGAGGCGTTCGAGCGCCGCGCCAATATAGAATGCCGGCCCGCCCGGCATGAGCCGCTCGCGACCGGTGAGTGGGTCTCGCATCACGTCGATGGTGTGCGTGGAGACCAGGACGATGGAATCGAAATTCGGGTACTCGGCTCGATTTTGCGCGGTGTCCACTATCTTCCTTGCTTCACGGATTCCTCTGTGCCACCATGATAGGCTGAGCATCGAGCCGGCCACGTTCATTCACCGTCTATTCTCTAGTGAGAGGTAGTTCTTGGACAGCTTCCAGATTCCGGTGCGCAACGAGCGTACGGGCGAGATTCGCCTGATCGGCGTGGCCAAATCGCATGAAATCGATGCCCAGATCGAGGCACTGCAAACGGTCTTCAAGCAGGAGGGATGGCGTAAGGCTACTGCCCTGCGCGCCGTAGAGCCTGATTCCCAGTTGGAAACGCCCTAGCCGCGGAGATACTCTCGCAATAGCGCCCTGGCCGCCACGCTTAGTATGTATAAGCATGTGGTAGCGCTCTCACTATGGCGGTGCTTGACGGCTGTAGGGAACAAGCCCGAGGCTGGGAGGAGGGTGTATGGGCGCGTGGCACAAGACACCTCGTATTCGGCAGCACTCCGCCGGCGGGGTGGTGGTGCGGGGTGATCGCGGCGAGTCCGAGTTCTTGGCCATCAAGCCGGCGCATCGAGACCGCTGGCAGTTGCCCAAAGGCACCATTGATCGTGGCGAAACATCGCGACAGGCTGCCGTTCGAGAGGTGCGCGAAGAGGGTGGCGTGCATGCTCGCATCGTGTCGGACCTTGGTCCAATTCAGTTTTTCTATCAAACTGGTGGCCAACGCTTCGCCAAAACCGTGGATTTCTATCTTATGACCTATGAGAGCGGAGATCCGGCGGACCACGACCACGAAGTGCAGGAGGCTCGCTGGTTCCCGTTGCGCGACGCCGCCACGCTGACCTTTCCAACTGAACGGGGACTGGTTGAACGCGCCCGCCACGTTCTCTCGGCTCCCTCACTGGGAATCAGGGACTGAGCCTCGAGCAAAAGCGGTGTGATCGTGGACGCAGTCGTAAGCGGTTGGTGGTTCCATCTCGCCTGCACCGTGACGGTATGGGGAGGCCTCTGGCTCTTCTCCCACCGCAGGTTGAACTGGGCGGAACCCTCCCTCGCGCCAATGGCTCTCTGCACCGACGAGTCTCTCTGGCCCGATCCAGGGCATCAAGGGGCAGATCCCTGCTGTCTGCCGACTGAGTCGCAACCAGCGATTTGACTTCGTTCTCGAACCTCTCAGCATACAACTCGGCGCGCCATCGCGCGGAGTATAATGGCGCCGCGGGTCTATGACCGTCCGTCCTCTCGACCCGATGCGTGCGCTAGAGGTTTGGCTTGGCTTCGCTCTATCGAAAGTGGCGTTCCCGCTCGTTTGAGGATCTGATAGGTCAGGACCACGTTACTCGCACGCTGCGCAATGCCATCATGCAGCACCGTATTGCTCACGCCTATCTCTTTACGGGGCCCCGCGGGACAGGGAAGACCAGCACGGCGCGCATCCTGGCCAAGGGCGTGAATTGCCTCCACCCGGACGATGGGAACCCCTGCAATGATTGTGAGATGTGCGTCGCCGTGAATCAGGGGCGAGCACTCGATGTAATCGAGATCGACGCTGCCTCCAACACCAGTGTGGAAAACGTGCGCGATCTGCGGGAGCGAGTAGCGTATGCTGCCGGCGAGGGGACCTACAAGGTGTACATTGTCGACGAGGTACATCGTCTTTCCGGGGCGGCGTTCGACGCCTTTCTCAAGACGTTGGAAGAGCCTCCGCCTCACGTGATCTTTGTCTTTGCCAGCACGGAACCGCATAAAGTACCGGCCACCATCATGTCGCGTTGCCAGCGATTCGACTTCCGCCGGATACCGCCGGCGGAGACGCTGGAGCGGATTCGATATGTGGTGGCTCAGGAGAACATGCAGGCGTCTGATGATGCGTTGCATCTGATCGCCCAGCATGCGGCGGGCAGTTTGCGCGACGCACTGGGGTTGCTTGACCAGGTGGCTTCATTTACCCAGGGATATATCGATGCTGCCGCGGTGCGCGCTGCCCTGGGCCTGGCCGACCCGGAGGTGGTGGCTCGTTTGACTGATGCGCTGCTCTCCGGTGAGACGGGAAGCGGGCTGGCGGAATGTTATCGATTCGTCGCCTCGGGCGGAGATCCGTCGCAGGTCATCGAGCAATTGGTGGAATACTGGCGAGCTCTCTTGTTGCAGGTCTCCCGCGCACCGCTGCCCGATTTGCCGGTGGATCCGGCGCTCCTGGAGCAATTACCCAATCACGCCGCTCATCTCACCGCAGGGCAGGTGGTGTCGGTCTTGCGCGCCTTTACTGTCCAGCAATTCAGCTCAAAATACAACCTGCCACCCGAGCTACCACTCGAAATGGCGTTTGTGGAGGCTGCTCTGGCGTTAGGGGCGGCTCCGATTGCGGCTTCGCCCGGGGCAACGCCCGGCATGCCCGCAACGACTGAGCATCAAGGCAACCTGTCAACGGTCAGTCAATCGGCGGTGAACCGCCTCCCGGATTCCACACCCCAACCTTCAGCCCATAGGGCGGTCATGCCGAATCTGGGGCCCGTTGCGCCCGCTGCCGGCGAACTACCTGAGAACGGGGTGAACGGTCATTCACCGCCGTCTCCCTCCGTCGCTGAGCCTAACGGCGCTCCCGCCGATGTCGCAGCTTCCTGGGATGCAGTTGTAGCAGCCATGCGGCCGCGGAGCCGAAGCCTGGAAGCTTTGCTTCGGTCCGGGCATGTGCTGGCCGTGCAAAACGGCGAGATCGTGGTGGGGTTCGTTCCCAAGTTTCACGTGGAGCAGCTCTCCAACACCAAACAGCGAAAGCTACTGGAAGAGGTGGTGGCGGAGGTCGTGGGCGTGCCCTATCGAGTAACGGTACGGCAGACGACCAAAGCAGAGGTCTCGGCGACACGTGGCCCCGAAGCCCTGGAGGAGGATGACGGTTTTATCGAGGAAGTAGCCGAGCGCTTGCGTCAGTACCACGCGCGTGAGCTTGGCAATGGTACTTCTTGATAAAGTAGGAGTAAGCGGTCGTATATGGCGACCGCCTACTGGTATTTCGCAGTCTCCGATCACGGCGGAGAGACGGGAACAGGGAGGCTCGAGGCGTGCTGAACCCCAAGATGCTCAAGCAGATTGAGCAGATGCAGGCAAACATGATGAAGGCCCAGGAAGAGCTGGGGGCGACCACCGTCGAAGGCTCGGCTGGCGGCGGTGCAGTCACGGTCGTGATGAACGGCCATCAGGAAGTGCAGAGCGTCACGCTGGACCCGGAGTTTGTCGATCCGGAGGATGTGGAGACTCTGCAGGATGCTATCGTGGCGGCGCTTCACGACGCCCATGGCAAGGCGGCTGAGCTAACCCAGCAGAAGCTCGGTGCGGCAACCGGAGGCATGGGTGGATTGGGCGGAATGGGCTTGCCCGGGATGCCCTGACAACGGGTTCCCTCGATCCCACCCTGTACTGGTGCTCGACCGGGCATTGCTTTTCCGGTCCGACTGAGAACGTATGACGATCACCGCAAAACCCATCACTCGCGTCGTCGATGAGCTATCTCGCTTGCCGGGCATAGGTCCAAAGACGGCGCAGCGGCTGACCTATTTTCTGTTGCGTGCTCCTGCGGAACAGAGCGAAGCGCTGTCATCGGCCATTCTAGAAATGAAGCGGAAGGTGGTGCTGTGTGCGCAGTGTTTCAACATCACGGAACGGAGTCCCTGTGACATATGCGCGGACCGACAACGTGATACCACGCGCATCTGCGTCGTGGAAGAGCCGCTCGATGTAGTTGCCATTGACCGCACGGGGCAGTATCATGGCCAGTACCATGTCTTGCATGGCGCTCTCTCACCGATTGAAGGGATTGGCCCGGAAGAATTGAAAATGCGCGAGTTGTTGCAGCGATTGGGCTCTGACACCGTGCAGGAAGTGATTCTTGCGACCAACCCGAATCTCGAAGGTGACGCGACTGCTATGTACCTGACGCGGCTTTTGCAGCCGTTGGGTTTGACAGTGACTCGGCTGGCACGAGGGTTACCCATGGGTGGTGACCTCGAATATGCCGATGAAATTACGCTTAGTAATGCTCTGGCCGGACGGAGCCAGATTTAACGCTCAGTAGAGGAGAAAAAAGTTGCCCGTTAAGATTCGACTGCGCCGTATGGGCGCCAAGCATCAGCCCAGCTATCGAGTGGTCGTGGCGGACTCCCGCTCGCCGCGTGATGGCCGGTATCTCGATCAGGTTGGTTTCTACAATCCGCTGACCAATCCGGCCGTCATCACTATTGATCAGGAGAAGGCCATCGACTGGTTGCGCCGTGGGGCCGAGCCGACTGAGACGGTGACAATTCTCCTGAAGAAGCGCGGTATCGTACCCGAGGTGGTTCGCAAGGGCGGCACTGTCATCCCGACCGAGACAATGGCGCCCACGACCGATTCAGTGGAGTAACACCCATGACTCGGGAACTCATCGAATACGTAGCGAGGTCATTGGTCGACCACCCGGAAGAAATGTCGGTCACGGAGACTGAAGAAGAGGGAATGATTGTCTACCATCTTCACGTCTCCAGCCGCGACATCGGCAAGGTGATCGGGCGGCGCGGACGGGTGGCGCGGGCTACTCGAACGCTTTTGAAGGTTGCATCGATCCAGAATCATACAAGGACTATTCTCGAAATCGACTGACGATATGCGGGACCAACCCACGGGTGAATCGGATGACCGACAGTGGATGCCGATTGGCCGTATTGCCGGCCCCTTCGGTCTGCGTGGTGAGATCAAGGTAGATCTGCTCACCGACTTTCCGGACCGCTTTAAAGATATGAAGCAGGTGTATGTGGGGCTGGAGCGGCGGCCATACGGGATAATCACCAGTCGCCGGCATCGGCGGCAGGTGCTCCTAACCCTGCAAGGCCTCGATACTCCTGAGGATATCGCCCGCTTGCGGCAGAAGGAACTGGCCATTCCCCGCGCGGATGCGGTCGATCTGCCGGAAGGCCACTACTATCTGCAAGACGTCATTGGAATGGCTGTGTTGGCCACCGACGGCGCCGAGATCGGGGTGGTGACAGATGTCCTTCGTACCGGCAGTAACGATGTGTTCGTGGTGAATGAAGGGCCGAAGGCTGTCCTGATTCCCGTGATCCAAGATGCCATCGCGGAGCTAGATCTGGTTGCCAACCGCGTTGTAGTCGAGGGCTGGGTACTGGAAACTGAATGAGTGCCACTGAACCTGTCGAGCCTCCGGTCGCTCCCAGGCTCAACCTGCATATAGTGACGCTCTTTCCTCCCATGTTTGCCAGTTGGCTGAGTCATGGGATGGTTTCCCGCGCGCTGGAACGCAACGTAGCCACGGTGCATCTGACTGATCTGCGTTCCTTTGGAGTTGGCAGGCACCGCGTGGCTGACGACTCGCCCTTCGGCGGTGGCGCAGGCATGGTCATGAAACCCGAGCCTCTCTTTGCTGCCGTTGAGTCGCTCTCGCTGGAGTCGAGTACGCCCGTCGTTCTCATGTCTCCCCGTGGCGATCGATTCGATCAGCGTCGAGCCCAGAAATTCGCCGCGCTTCCCGAGCTGGTGTTGGTGGCGGGTCACTACGAAGGAGTGGATGATCGGGTGCGGCAACACCTAGCAAGTGCAGAGCTATCGATCGGCGATTACGTGCTGTCCAACGGGGAACTGGCGGCGATGGTGGTTGCCGATGCCGTGATTCGTCTCCTTCCCGGCGCCATCGCCTCTGAATCCACAGTGGAAGAGTCTTTTTCGGTGGGCTTGCTGGAATATCCGCAGTACACCCGCCCGGCCATCTTTCGCGGATGGAGCGTACCGGAGATTTTGTTGTCCGGCAATCATGCATCCATCGCCCAGTGGCGGCGAGAACAAGCGCTCCACGCCACCTGGCTGCGGCGCCCGGAACTCGTCCAGCTACAGGACCTTACTGCGCGAGAGCAAGACTTGATTCGCTGCTGGTCCCAAGAAACGGATCAGCACAAGTGAACGTTACTTTCTCTTTCACCGTACTGGGCGGTGGCGCCTGTAGCTCCACCGCGGGCCGACCGTAAGCCACGCAGCGGTAGTGACCAGGTCTCGGTCGGAGCGCCCGATTCACCGTTAGATGGATTGTGGCGACCTGCCGTCGTCTGCAGCGGGTGTGCGGAAAACTGGTAGAGATGATCTTGAACGGATGCAGGCGTACTACCCGTACAAGGATTGGATCGTGTATGATCGCAGGGAAAGCCCTACTGGGCCAGGGTAATCGTCGCCCACGCGCGCGGGCCACTCAGCGACGCCGGATGCATCGGAGAGGATAGGCATTGGAAGAACGAGGACGAGATTTCGAAGGTATGGTGAAGCGCTGGAAGCGCAACTCGCAAACGGTTGTTGCGGAGTTCAAGCGTCGAAAGTACTACACGCCGCCCTCGGAGCAACGGCGCTTGGCCAAAGCGAAGGCCGAAAAACGTGCTCGCCGCGCGCAAATGAAGCGCGAGAGGATGGAGCGACGGAACAGCTAGAACCCGAAACATCAAATCGCCGGGCCGCAGCATTCGCTGCGGCTTTTTTCGTCTGATGGCTTTGCGATCAGATCGTCTCGCGTTGGCCGGCATTTGGGACGCTCTAGCGAGCAGCAGCAGCGTTTAAGCTAAGGGGAATCAGGAGGTCGTATGGAATTCACCAATAACTTCGCCGTCCAGGCTCCGCTGGCAGACGTCTGGACCTTCATGCTCAATGCACAGGAGGTAGCGCCCTGTGTTCCGGGCGCCCAGATTACCGAGATGGTCGACGATTTGCACTACAAGGGAACCGTCAAGGTCAAGCTGGGTGCGGTGCAGATGAACTACCGTGGCGAGATGGAGATGGATCCGGACGAAGCCGCCCGGCGAATCATTTTGCGCGCGAAGGGCGCTGAGTTGCGCGGCAGCGGTGGCGCCTCGGGTACGGTCACGACGTTCCTGGTGGAGGGGCCGGAAGGCGGCACTGAGGTGAACATTCATTCCCAGATCGACGTTACCGGGCGTGTCGCACAATTTGGCCGCGGCATCATGCAAGATGTGGCGAACCGGCTCATCCGCGAGTTTGCCCAGTGTTTGGAGCAGAAGATAGTCTCGCAGTCCACGATTGCAGAGAATTCGGCTGTGCAGAGTACCGAACCAGCACAACCGGGTAAGGCCGCGGACCAGCCGGGTACCAGTTCGACAGCGACCACCTCACCGCCCGCACAGGTGCAAACCGAGGACAGCAGAGCAAATCAAGCCCCCAGTTCGGACTCTAGCGAAGGATCAGGGAACGAATTGAAACTCGTTAATCTGGTGGCGGACATCACTCGGTCACGTCTCGCCGGATTGCTACGTGGGATTGCCTCGCGCCTCGATCCGAAGTAGATTTTCCTCGCCCTGGTGAGCAACGTGATTTTGCGATTCCAGGAGTTCGCGCGGTGGACCTGATCTCTGCCGGTCTATGCAGCGAGAACTGTCACTTCGTGAAGCCGTCTTGAGGAGGACAGAGGAGTCGCTCCCCACAACGGGGCGTGCCTACCGCCGCACGGCCGGCGGTATCTCAAGCATTGAAACCGTGCACGGGGGAATGGTCAGCGTCACTCCGCGCCTCCTGATGTCGTGCTGCGATCGATTCATCCTCTAACAGAAGCATGATTCATTGACTCCGAATAATTGATACCGGCTAAATTTCTTGACAAACTAGAACATCCATACTAAAATGGAGCCATCGTCAGTGGAAGCTGGGTAGCAGGAGACGAAGAGATGATCCAGATTGAAGCGGAACCGGCGGGCGATGTGCTTGAAATGCGGCTGAGCAAGGGGGCTGATCTGCTGTTCGACATGGAACAGCGTGGTGACCTGGGCGCGGAATACGATCGGTATCTGCGGCTCTGGCAACGCTTGTTGGAGCAGTATGAAGGGGTACAGGCGGCTTAGCGTCCGACCCCGGCGCTTCTTGTTGGCACGCTCCGTGCGTGATACTGAAATATGAATACGCAAGAAGCACGCAGGCGCATGCGAGATCTCGCTGCGCAGGCAATCACTATCACAACACGACTGGGGTCGGGCGGGGCCGCGACCAGGGACCATGCGGATCAGTTGCGCACCATGGCGGTCGAGGCGCGGAGTCTGTTGGCCGAGGCGGGCTATCCGGCGGAGGCCGTCTGGCGCGGTTTACAGCGCGCCGATATCGGTATACAAACATCCCTTGACGGGGCAGACACCGGCTACTGGCTGGATGTGTCCGACGATCTTACCGCCGGCATGCAGTTGCTTGAAAACCTGGTCGGCTCTCACGCGACCCGCGACGCGGATTTTCGTATAGTGACCTGAGTGGGACTGCACACCGATTGCTACGCGGACCCGCTGATTTCGACACTCTGACGCGGGGAGCACGCGAGTTAGAACGCGGTATGGTTGATCTCCTGGCGGATCTAAATTCGGAGCAGCGTCATGTAGTTACGTATTCCGGTGGTCCGCTGCTAGTGATGGCTGGTCCCGGTAGTGGCAAGACTCGGGTAGTGACGCGCCGCATCGCCTACCGCGTTGCTCAGGGCGGCCTGGCGCCACGGCGCATAGCAGCCATTACCTTCACCAATCGCGCGGCTCTGGAAATGAAAGAGAGGCTCCGGGAACTCTTGGGTGACGGAGAGCAGCCGGTTGTTGGGACATTTCACTGGCTGTGCAGTGTCCTGCTACGCCGCTATGCTGACCGGATCGGCTGGCGGCGTGATTTCCGCTTACTCACTCCGCGCGAGTCTCGTCAGTCGTTGCGGCGGGTGGCGGAATTATCGCATGTGTCTGGTCGACAGATGACTGAGTATGCCACCGTCATCAGTGGCGAGAAGAACGGAGCCGACCTGCGAACACTCGCAGAGGAGAGGGCGCTCGATCCAGCGGTGGTGCAGCGTATCGCGACCCTGTATGCCGCTCATCTGAAACGCTTGAACGCGCTCGATCTCGACGATCTGCTGGTTTTTGCTGTCCGCGCGCTGCAAAGCGATCAGCGCGCGCGCGATGCCTGTCGCACCAGGTTCCAGGAACTCATCGTCGATGAGTACCAGGATACGAATCCTCGCCAGCAGCAACTGCTGGAGTTGCTCTGTCCCCACTCCGAGAGCATTGTGGCCGTGGGCGATGAAGACCAGGCGATCTATGGGTGGCGGCAGGCTGGCACAGGCGGCGTTGAAGCTTTTCAGCGAATGTTTCCCGCCTGCGAGACGGTTACGTTGGGTTTGAGCTACCGACACTCGAAGCTGATTTTGCGGAGCGCCGCGGCGCTCATCGCCCGTAACCAGGCCCGCACTCCCAAGACCTTGCGGACCGACAATCCAGCTGGGGCGAAGCCCATGTGCTTGGTCGCGGATGATGAGCAGGAAGAGGCAGAATGGGTCGCCGAGGAGATCGAGCGCCTGGTTACAGTTGAGCACGTGCCGCATGGCGAGATTGCTGTGTTGTATCGGGTCAATGTCCAAGCGCGGGCGCTGGAGGACGCGTTTGTGCGCCGTGGAGTACCGTATCGCGTTCGATCTGGATCGGGGTTCTATCAGCGGGCGGAGATCCGTCGCGTTGCTGCCTATCTCCGCCTGGCGCTCGACAAAGGCGATCAGGAAGCAGCGGCGTACCTGCTGGGCGGGGTAGTCGGCATCGGACCGCGGCGGCTTAAATACGCGCGAGCTGCTGCCAGTGAGCGCGGCATGTCTTTGCTGGAGGTGGGCGCCGATGAGAATAGCTCTGCTAAACTGCCCCAGTCGGCCCGAGGTGCCTGTCGTGATCTCCTCCTGCAGGTGGCGGCCCTTCAACCGAGTCGCAGTGGACCCGTGAGTGGTCTGGTCGATCAGGCCGCCGAGTTCGTAGCAGCGGACACTGACCTGATGGCGCAAGGCATTGACCAGGTTAAGGAACACATTGAGGAACTGCGTTCCATTTCGCGGGAGTACGGCGCTCGTCGTGGCACCTTGCGCGGCTTCGTGGATCGCATCACGCTGCACGACGAAAATGCTCTGGTTCACGATCGCGTGAACCTGTTGACCTTACACGCGGCGAAAGGCTTGGAGTTTGCGGCCGTGTTTCTCGTTGGTTTGGAAGAGGGCTTGCTGCCACACCGACGGGCTCTGGAACAGGAGTCTGAGATAGAGGAGGAACGGCGTCTATGCTATGTCGGGCTCACCCGGGCCAGCCGATATCTCTACCTCTCGTACGCACATGCTCGTTTCGTTGCTGGACAATCAACGGTAGGACGAGTCAGTCGCTTTGTGGGCGAAATTGGAAGCATTAACCTTGATTTGCGACTCTCAAAGCGAACGGCGGGGAATACACGTCTGCGGGCGGCATCGCCGGGGGAGCGCGTGAAGCACCCGCGTTGGGACCTTGGCACGGTACTGGCGGTAGAAGGAAAGGGGCGCAACACTCTGGTGACTATCATGTTCGACAGCGCGGGAAAGCAGCGTCTGCAGCTCTGTCATACTCCGCTTGTTCGCGTACCCCCTTCGAGGGAGGATGTGCTTGCAGGCTAAACCAGTAACTCCCGATCGGAATAATTCCCTCAGTCGCCGCGTGTCTACCGGGCTCTGGATCGTATCGCTCCTGGTCATCGGGGCGTTCGGTGTTTTGGCTCTGATTCCATCCGACTACTATGTGCTCTTACCGGGGAGCGCGCTGCCGGTGGGCCCAATGATCAGCGTCAAGGGCCATCCCGACGGGCACAAAGCCGGGACTCTGTCGATGACGGACGTGAGCTTGGTTAAGGTCGATCGCAAGCTCTTCGAACTGTATTACCGGTGGTTTCGTTCGGATGCCACCTTCGAACCGGCCCAGCAGATAACCGGCGGCTTGTCGCAGAGTCAGTTCAACACCGTCAACGCCAATTACATGAATGACAGTATCTTTCAGGCGGAAGCAGCTGCCCTAAACGTCGTGCCGGGCTACCGGGTTACCTGCTCACCGCCCGGCCCACGGATAGATTCCGTCCTGCCACACACGCCCGCTGCACGCGTGCTCCATCGAGGCGACCGGATCGCGGCGTTGAATGGTCGGCATACTCCGTGCGTCACACAGCTTCGGGGTCTCACCAAGAACGTCAAGCCCGGCACTGCCATACGGCTGAGCATAGTCCGCGCCGGCCGTACTCGGACCGTTGCCGTGCGAACGGTGGGCTCCACCAACGGGCAACTTGATCCGCGCGGCAAGACTACACTGATCGGCGTTGCGCTCTTTGATCACTTCATTATTCCGGTAAAAATTGCTATTCAGCCGGGAGACATCGGGGGGCCGTCCGCCGGGCTGATGTTCGCCCTGGGCGTAATCCAGAAGCTGGAGCGACAGGACATAACCCATGGCTGCAAAGTTGCCGGTACGGGGACTATCGACTACACTGGCGCAGTCGGACCGATCGGCGGGGCGAAGCAGAAGATATTGGCCGCTCGGGCGGCTGGCGCTCGATACTTTTTCGTGCCTACCGAACAGGATAATCAAGGGCCCGCGAAGGCAAATGCGGGGAACGTCAAGGTTATTCCGGTGGATACGCTGAAGCAGGCCCTGACGTTTCTACAGCACCTGGCGCCCTGTCACTGAGTGCTTCAGCGATCGTCCAGCCAGGAGCTGGTGCTAGCGGCTGCCCGCCGGCTTCTTGAGGGCCAGCTTGCGCGCTTTCTTCAAGTGCTTGTGCCAGGCAACTTTTTTACGTTTATTCACAAATTCTCCTCTAGTACCGCTATCGCCGTTCGACATAGATCGTGCTTCATTGTCACACGACCAGCCGAATCGTCCGGTATACTGATGCCGGTGTGCCCCTGACCGCAGCGAGGAGCAGCAAAAAAATGACGTTGGGATTTGTCTTCGGAGCATTACTGTCGGCTGCCACCTGGTGGTTGCTCCATGCCGCAAGCGCTAACCTATCGACCCCCCTGGCGACCGGTTTGCCGGCGGTGGCGGCCGGCATCGGACTCCTCACTGGACTCATGGCCGGGACGGTGATGCTGCGGCGTGCCGATGCTTCACGCGTCAATCTAGGATTGTTTTCCGGTATGGCAGGTGGTTTCGCCGGTGGCCTGACGGGGTTCGCGGCGGCGGCCGGACTCAGCCTTGCCGCTCTCCTGACCTATGCTACCTGGCCCTCCGTCTGGCTCGACGATGCGCTGATGATTCTCTCGGTTCCGGTGTTCGGCGCCGTTGGCTTCTGCGCCGGAGGCGTGGCCGGAAGCGTCCTTGGTTTCGTCTTTGGCGGTGTTCTAAAGCTCGGCGGGCTCGTCAAACACTAGAGCGCGCCGGTTAATCCAGTGCTGTCCGCCTGGTGAGTCCTTCACGTCGATCCCCGACTCCTGCAACTGCGTGCGCAACTCGTCTGAGCGAGCCCAGCGCTTCTCGCTCCGAGCGGTTGCTCGCTCGTCGAGCAATTGTTGCTGTTGCGGAGTGACCTCGAGCAGCCGGCGAGCGGTCTTCAACAGGTCCAGTCCCAGCACGCGGTCGAAGTTCTCCACCAGGGCAAGCTTGTGACGCGCCGGCAGTTTTGCGCCCAGCACCTCGTGCAGGACGGCCATGGCGCGCGGCAACTCGAGGTCGTGATTGATGGCTTCATGAAATTGGGCCTGGTAGCGCTCCGCTTCCTCCGGCGCCTGTCCGGCGCGGTCGTCGACCGCCGACCCTGCCTCCTGCGCCAGTTCGGCTACCTGCTGCCAGGCTCGCTCCAGCGCCACGCCGGCTGCCTCCAGCGCTTCCCAACTGCAGTTGAGAGACGTCCGGTAGTGCGCCTGGAAGCTGAAATACCGGAGGGCCAGCGGATGGATGTCCCGCTCGATTACGTTCTGGAGCAAAAAGATATTGCCGAGCGACTTGGACATCTTGGCATCGCCTGTCATCTGCAGGAAGGCATTGTGCAGCCAATATCGCGCGAATCTTTTGCCGGTCGCGCTTTCGCTCTGCGCGATCTCGTCTTCATGATGTGGGAACAGGTGGTCGATACCGCCGACGTGAATATCAAGCTGTTCGCCGAGCAAATCGATAGCCATGGCCGAGCACTCCAGGTGCCAGCCGGGGACTCCTTCACCCCAGGGGCTCTCCCACCGCATAATTTTGTCCAGTCCAGCGGCCCGCCAGAGGGCAAAATCGGCGGGCGAACGTTTTCCCTCGTCGACCTCAACACGCGCCCCCGAGATCAACTGCGACACGCTGTTGCCGGAAAGCTCCCCGTACCGAGGGAATTTTGAGACGTCATAGTAGACATTCCCGCCCGACTCGTAGCCGTATCCTCGGTCGATTAAGCACTGCACCAGCTTGACCATGGGACCGATAAATTGGGTGGCGCGTGGCATCTCTTCGGGCCGCTGAATGTTCAACCGATCGCAGTCACGCAGAAACACACGGGTTACGCGCTCCGCGATATCCCAGGGGGTCATATTCTCCCGCTGAGCCGCCTCCTCGATCTTGTCGAGGCCCTCATCCAAGGTGTCGTTGGTAAGATGACCGACGTCCGTAATGTTTCGCACCATCGTCACTTCGTACCCGTTGTACAGCAAGACGCGACGCAGCGAGTCGGCAAAGAGGTAAGCCCGTAGGTTGCCGATATGGGCATAGCTGTACACGGTTGGCCCGCAGGAGTACATCGTGACCCGGGGGGGATCGATAGGAGCAAACTCCTCCAGTTTCCGACCAAACGAGTTGGTGAGGTACAGCGGGCGAGCGAGCGCCAAGGCGGCCTCCGGAGCGAAAGGTAGGGTATTCTATCAGCCCGCGTCACCATAATCGCCTTGTGGTGATCTGGACACCGGGGTATAGTAAACACGACACCGGCCCGCGAGAACCGAGGAACAGCGCACATGCGACTAGACCCAGACCAGAGGCAAGCAGAGCAGGAATCCGGCCGAATCATCTACCTCGGAGATGTGCGCAGGCGCCGTGCTCGTGGGCGCCCGGTCACACCGGACCGTACCTTGCTGCTGGCGCTGGCCCTGATTGCCGCAGCGGCCTGGATCGTATGGGTCGCTGTACTGGTGGGCTTGCCGCCGCATAAGCTCCTCACCTATCTGGCATTCTTCGGCCCGCTGTTTGTCGCCCTGGCGGCGACCACGGCGATTGGTATCCACCTCACCGCGTGGCGTCGTGGCCTCATTCCGCGCGTGGCGGTCAGCGTCGAGCGAGGAGCTTTGACTGCGTTCGTCGCAGTTGCGAACCTGGTCTTTCTTGCCGCGCACCGATGGACCTGGCCTGTGGGCGCGATAACGGTCGGCATCGTCCTGGCGCTCGACGCTATGCTTGCACGCCGAGACCGCTAAGTTTGCGCCTTGTCTTCGGATGCGGAAGGTCGGTCATGATCGAAATCTCGGAGGCAAGCCCGACATGGATCGCTCCATGACTTGGTTAGTGCGACCGCAGTGATCAAGTCGTGTAGCTCCCATCTGGCGCCGGAGGCGCATCGGCGCCACGAGTGCATAATGAGAAGACGCTGAGAACAGAGGAAATGAGGAGGAATGTGCCTTGAAGCTGCAGGAGTATATGGGCAAGGACTTGCTCCGTGAGGCTGGCGTGCCGGTGCCCAGCGGACGGGTGGCCTCGACACCCGAGGAGGCAGCGGAGATCGCGCGTGGCCTGGGATCGGTAGCCGTCAAAGCACAGGTTTTGGTCGGTGGCCGGGGCAAGGCAGGTGGCATCAAACTGGCCGACACGCCTGAGGAAGCGCGGCAGCGGGCCGCCGAAATTCTCGGTATGGATATCAAGGGCTTGACGGTCGATAAGGTTTTGGTCGAGCAGCAGGTTAAGATCGCCAAAGAGTATTACGCGGGCATCACTCTCGATCGAGCCAAGCATCGCTTCATTCTGATGTTGAGTTCGATGGGCGGCGTGGACATCGAAGATGTGGCGGCTAGCAATCCGGAAGCAATTATTCGCACCTGGATTGACCCTGCATACGGATTGACTGGGTACGACGTGCGTGCCGCAATGTTCAAGGCCGGTTTCGAGCAGTCGGCCTTCAAAGACCTGCAGCGGATTCTGATGGGCTTGTATCGCGTCATGGTGCAGACCGATGCGATGCTGGCGGAAATCAATCCGCTGGCGGTTACCCAGGACGGTAAGGGCATCGCCGCCGACGCCAAGTTCGATATTGACGACAATGCGCTCTTTCGCCAGCCTGCGTTGGCCCGGTTCAATTCCGAGTCGATCAGCGATCCGGTTGAAAGGATAGCATCTGAGGCCGGTATGCCATACGTCAAGCTGGACGGCGACATCGGTATTATTGGCAATGGCGCCGGCCTGGTGATGATGACACTGGATGTGGTCAAGAGCGTGGGCGGAAAGCCGGCCAACTTTCTCGATATCGGGGGCGGGGCACGGGCCGAGGTGGTCAGCAAGGCGTTCGAGGTGGTGCTGTCCGATCCGCAGGTGCGGGGCATTGTGATGAATATCTTCGGCGGGATCACTCGCGGCGATGAGGTCGCCAAGGGACTGCTGGAGGCGGCCGGCAGCATGGATATCCGGGTTCCGGTGGCTATCCGACTGGCCGGCACTCGCCAGGACGAGGGCCGTGCCATTCTGGAGGGTTCGGCGTATACGCCGGCGCTCGACCTGGTGACGGCTACCCGCTCGGTGCTTGAACAGATTCGAGTCGGGGCCGGCGCTTCGGCTGGAGGGCAGAGCTAATGGCTATCCTGGTAGACGATACCACCCGCCTCATCGTCCAGGGAATGACCGGACGTGAAGGCACGTATCACACTCAGCAGATGAAGCTTTATGGCACTAACGTGGTCGCCGGAGTGACCCCCGGTAAAGGCGGGACCAGCCACGAGGACGTGCCGGTGTTCAACACGGTGCGGGAAGCAGTGCGAGCGACCGACGCTAATACGTCGGTGATCTTTGTCCCTGGTCCAGGCGGGGCGGAGGCAGTGATGGAGGCGGCGGACGCCGGCGTATCGCTGATTGTCTGCATTACCGAGTTGATTCCGGTGCATGACATGGCTCGCGCCTATCGCTTTGTGCAAGAAGAGGGCGCTCGGCTGATTGGGCCGAACTGCCCCGGCCTGGTTAGCTCAGGCAAGGCGAAAGTCGGCATCATGGGGAACTCTCTCTTCAAGGAAGGCCATGTGGGTGTGGTATCTCGGAGCGGCACGCTGACTTATGAGATGGTCAAAGAACTTTCCCAGCGCGGCATCGGCCAGTCGACCACAGTGGGAATCGGTGGCGACCCAATTATTGGCACGTCGTTCACTGATGTGCTGCGGCTCTTTGACGCAGACCCGGAAACGCATGCGGTGATCCTGATCGGCGAGATTGGCGGTACCGACGAGGAAGACGCCGCGGCCTACATCGGCAGCCGTGAAGGTAAACCCGTGGTCGCTTTCATCTCGGGTCGCACCGCGCCGCCCGGTAAGCGGATGGGGCATGCCGGCGCGATCATCACTGGTGGGGTGGGTGGACCGCAACACAAGGTTGATGCCTTTAATGCTGCCGGAACCCCGGTCGCTGATACCATCGCCGACATTGCGGATCGCGTCGCCGACATCATCGGGGCCGGTGTTTCGTAGCGGTTGCAGCACCCGGCAGCAGGACGATGGTAGAGGGAGGCTTCCTCGGCGTGACAGGTATTACTTTGTATAGCGTGCCCAATGCGTGTGGCGTAGCCACCGGCTCATGAACGCAACGGACCGCCCAGTGCACACCGATTCTGGGATTGAGCTGGCCGCGGCGTACGACGAGGGCGCGGGTGATCGTAAAGAACTGCCGGGAACGTACCCTTACACCCGCGGCATTTATCCGGATATGTATCGCGGCAAGGCATGGACTATGCGGCAGTACTCAGGATTCGGCACTGCTCGGGAGACCAACCGGCGTTTCCACTATTTGTTGGCCCAGGGACAGACTGGGCTGAGTACGGCCTTTGATCTGCCAACCCAGATGGGCTATGACTCGGACAGCCCCCGGGCTCTCGGCGAGGTCGGTCGGGTGGGTGTGGCGATCGACAGCCTGGTGGACATGGAGGAACTGCTCGACGGCCTGCCGCTTGATACGGTCAGCACCTCCATGACCATCAATGCCACCGCCTCGTCGTTGCTGGTCCTGTATCAACTGGTAGCGGAGAAGCGGGGAATCCCTGGAACGGCGCTCAACGGCACCGTGCAGAACGACATATTGAAGGAGTACGCGGCGCGAGGGACCTACATTTATCCACCCACGCCGTCGATGCGATTGGTCACGGATCTGATGTCGTATGCGCAACGCGAGGCGCCGAATTGGAACACTATCAGTATCAGTGGTTACCATATTCGAGAGGCTGGGTCGACGGCGGTGCAGGAGGTCGCCTTCACCCTGGCCGACGCGATCGCGTATGCTACCGCCGCGGTTGAAGCCGGCCTCGACGTGGATGATTTTGCGCCGCGCCTCAGTTTCTTCTTCAATGCCCACAGTAATTTTCTGGAGGAGATCGCTAAGTTCCGAGCGGCACGTCAACTCTGGGCGGAGATTATGCGGGACCGGTTTGGCGCCCGCAACCCTCGCTCGCTTTTGATGCGTTTTCACACTCAGACCGCAGGCTCGACTTTGACCGCCCAACAACCGCTGAACAACGTGGTCCGGGTCACGCTCCAGGCCCTGAGTGCCGTGCTGGGCGGTACGCAGAGCCTCCATACCAACGCGTACGACGAGGCACAGGCGCTGCCCACGGAACAGTCCGCCCGCCTCGCGCTGCGGACGCAGCAGATCCTGGCCAATGAGAGCGGCGTGCCGGATGTGGCCGATCCGCTCGGGGGTTCCTATCTCATCGAGTACCTGACGGATCAGATCGCGTCCGGCGCCCGAGACCTGATGGGCCGCGTCGACGAGATGGGGGGCGCGGTAGCGGCACTCGAGGTAGGTTTCGTCCAGGAGCAAATTGAAGAGGCGGCCTACCGATTTCAGCGAGCGGTGGATCGCGGAGAGCGCCGCATCGTGGGCGTGAACACCTTTGAGCAGGGAGAGGAAGAACCGGTGCAGTTGCTCACGGCCGATCCAGAGTTGGAGAGCCGGCAGCGCGAGCGCCTGGTCATTCTGCGCGCTGAACGAGACAGTAGTCGCGTGGAGGCTGCCCTGCGACGTCTTCAAGTCACCGCGAAATCGAGCGAAAACCTCCTGTATCCGCTGAAGGAAGCACTCGGAGCCTACGCGACCATAGGCGAAGTGTCGGACGCGCTGCGACAGGTTTTTGGCACCCACGATCCGGGGGCCAGAGCGTGACAGCGCGACATGGCGGGTCAGCCAGGGGCACGGGGTGGCGCCATGGCAATTGAGGAGGCGCGACCCCCGGCTGAGCCAACGGCGCACGATCCGGTGGAGTTGCTTCGCCGGCTAGAAGTCGAGGCGCTACATCCGGCGGGCTCGGCGGCTGAGGATCGCCAGCGCTTGCGCGGCAAGCTCACCGCGCGCGAGCGTCTTGCCCTCTTGCTGGATTCCGATTCCTTCGTCGAACTGGACCGGTTCGCCACACATCGTTCCTCCGCCTTCGGAATGGAGGAGCGGCGCTATTTGGGAGATGGCGTCATCACCGGTTATGGGGCCATCCACGGCCGCAAGGTTTTTGTTTTTTCGCAGGACTTCACTGTGTTTGGCGGCTCACTTGGTGAGGTCTTTGCCGAGAAGATTATCAAAGTGATGGACCTGGCGGTTCAGATGGGAGCACCGTTGATCGGCATCAACGACTCCGGAGGGGCCCGCATCCAGGAGGGCGTGGTGAGCCTGGGCGGTTATGCTGAGATCTTTTGGCGAAACGTGATGGCGTCCGGTGTGGTGCCGCAGTTGTCGGTAATTGCCGGCCCGTGCGCCGGCGGGGCGGTGTATTCGCCGGCCATCACCGACTTTATCTTCATGGTCAAAGACATCTCGTATATGTTCATCACCGGTCCCGATGTGGTCAAGACAGTGACTGGCGAGGACGTCACCTTCGAGGAACTCGGTGGCGCGGACACTCACGCCACCCGCAGCGGAGTCGCGCACTTCGCCGCCGCCTCAGAGGAAGAGGTCTTCGAAGAGGTCCGGACGCTTATGGCCTATCTGCCCTCCAATAATCTGGAAGATCCGCCCCGCCGGGCGCCGGACGACGATCCAGGGCGAGAGAGCGAGCTGCTCGCCTCGATTATCCCTGCGTCGGCCAACAAGCCCTACGATATGAAGGATGTGCTACACGAAGTCGTCGACCACGGCGAATTTTTCGAGGTTCAACCGTCGTACGCCCGAAACATCATTGTTGGCTTTGGACGGCTGGATGGGTTTCCGGTGGGAGTCGTGGCTAACCAGCCCAAACACCTGGCCGGTGTGCTGGATATCGCTGCATCCGAAAAGGCCGCGCGCTTTATCCGTTTCTGCGACTGCTTTAACATTCCTCTCGTGACATTTGTCGACGTCCCTGGTTTCTTACCCGGCACAGGGCAGGAGTACGGCGGGATTATTCGCCATGGGGCCAAGCTGCTCTATGCCTTCGCGGAAGCCACCGTGCCTAAACTTACAGTTATCACCCGCAAGGCGTATGGCGGCGCCTATGACGTTATGTCCTCGAAGCACATTGGGGCGGACATCAATCTGGCGTGGCCGGCGGCCGAGATCGCGGTGATGGGACCCGATGCAGCCGTGAAAATTATCCACCGGCGTGAGATCGCTGCCGCCGACACGCCGGAGGAGCGGACCCGCGAGTTGATTCAGGACTACAAAGAGCGCTTCGCCAACCCCTACATTGCGGCGGGACGCGGCTATCTGGACGACGTCATCGAGCCGCAACGAACTCGAGCCACGCTTATCCAGGCGCTCCATATGACGCACACGAAACGAGCCGCTGTGCCGCCAAAAAAACATGGCAACATTCCGCTCTGAGATGAAAAGGGCTCAGAGAATCATTCCAGATCCTGGCGCCGACGAAACCGCGGCTATACTGGCCGCCCTGGCCGCGTATATGGAGAGCCAGTATGACAGCGGAACAACTGACCGAGCGAACGGCGTCGAGCGCTGGCGGACGGCAGGTCGGCTCGAAGCCCTCGGCATCTCCGTCAGCCGTGAGCGGCTCGACCGCGGCTGGAGGGTGTAGCAGCGGTGTTCAAGAAAGTGCTGGTGGCCAATCGCGGGGAGATCGCGCTGCGCGTGATTCGAACCCTCCGGGAGATGGGCATCACGTCGGTAGCTGCCTTCTCGGAGGCCGATCGCTCCGCGCGTTTTGTGCAAGAGGCGGATGAAGCATACCTCCTTGGACCGGCCCCGGCCGCCCAGAGCTATCTCAGTATTGATTCGATCCTTGCGGTGGCGCGACAGGCCCGGGTTGAGGCGGTTCATCCAGGCTACGGCTTTCTTGCCGAAAATGTGGCATTTGCCGAGGCGGTCGGCGAGGCCGGAATCACTTTCATCGGGCCGTCTCCTCACGCCATGTTGATCATGGGCGACAAGGTGAAGGCGCGTCAGGCGGTGGCAGAACTCGGCGTACCCCTTGTCCCCGGCACGCCGGGGCCGGTTCAGACGCTGGGAGAAGCGATTGCGTTTGCCGGTTCTGCCGGCTATCCGGTGGCAGTGAAGGCATCCGGTGGCGGCGGCGGACGCGGCATTCGGGTGGTTCACGAGCCAGGCGCCATGCCGGATGCCCTGGAAGGGGCCAGGCGTGAGGCCCTGGCCTACTTTAAGAACCCGCAGATCTACCTCGAGCGCTATTATCACGATCCTCGCCACGTAGAAATTCAAGTGCTGGGTGACGATCACGGCACGCTAGTTCACCTCGCCGAGCGGGATTGCTCCGTCCAGCGGCGGCACCAGAAGTTGATTGAGGAGTCGCCCTCCCCGGCACTTGACCGTGCACTGTGCGAGCGTATGGGCGACATGGCGCTGCGCGCCGCTCGGAGTGTGCACTACGGGAGCGCGGGCACGGTAGAGTTTCTGCTCACCCGTGAGAACGAGTTCTACTTTCTGGAAATGAATACGCGTATCCAGGTCGAGCATCCGGTCACGGAAGTTGTTAGCGGCACTGATTTAATCCGCGAAATGGTTCTGGCGGCGGCAGGCGATTCGATCACGGTACGTGACAATCTGCTCGACCCGTTCGGCCATTCCATTGAAATCCGTGTCAATGCTGAAGACCCGGTCAACGGCTTCCGCCCAACGCCAGGTCCTATCGTCACCTACCGCGAGCCGGGCGGGTTCGGCGTGCGGGTGGATAGTGGCGTGTATCAGGGATACAGCATTCCTCAGGAGTACGACAGTTTGATGGCCAAACTGATTGTTTGGGCGCCGGAGCGCCAGGCAGCACGACTCCGCGCGCTGCGTGCTCTTGGGGAGTTCAATGTGGCCGGTCCAGCCACCACTATCCCGTTTGCCGCGGCCGTGTTGCGTCACCCTGTCTTTGTCCAGGGCGATACGGGCACCGCCTTTGTCGCTGAGCACATGGACGAGCTACTCAATGAGATCGCCCCTGCTGCTGCTTCCGTAAATGGTGCTGTGCCTGGAACCACGAGGGCCGAAGCGCGGACCTTTGAGGTAGAAGTTAATCGGAAGCTGTTTCAAGTCCAGGTGGCCGAACTCGTAGCCTCGAAAGCGGTGCAGAAGACAACCACGCGGTCGACGTCGACGAGACGCGCCACGCAGCCAAACGATAACCTAGTTAGCCCGATGCACGGGACAGTGATTGGTGTGAAGCGGCAGGTAGATGATGCGGTTCAGGAAGGTGAGGTGCTCTTCCTGGTGGAAGCCATGAAAATGGAGAACGAAGTGCCGGCGCATCGCTCGGGACACATCAAATCGATAGACGTCGCAGTGGGCGATACGGTCGAGGCGGAACAAAAGATGGCAGTTATCGAGTAAGTACGGAAGAAGTTCTAGCAGCCCATTGGGGCGGTAGCGTAGAGTGAGGTATGCGTCAAGAATAAGCTGGAAGCACAGGTGATGCTGCAGAGGCGGGTGGCTGCGTTGGCCCCTGCGAAGTCACATCTTTGTGACAATCCCCCCACGATTATTTGCCAGGAGGTCGGTTCGCCGCGACCATGATTGAATCCACCACAGTCCAACACATGTCGTCGTTTCGCACCCATAGTGAAACGCTGAGCTACACTACAACAGATGCCCCACAGTTCGTTGACATAACCGATGACGTGGCAGACGCGGTCAATCGCTCCGGTGCTTCCAGCGGCATGGTGGTGGTCTTCTCTCGACATACCACTGCAGCGATCAAGATCAATGAGAGCGAACCGGAGTTGCTCAAAGACATGGCACAGTTCCTGGGTGAGATCGCGCCGGTCGAGCGAGAATACTGCCACAATAATTTTGATGTGCGCACCGTGAACATGACCAAAGACGAGTGCCCGAACGCTCATGCACACTGCCAGCACCTCCTGTTAAGCGCCAGCGAAACGGTGCCGATGGTCAACGGCCGGATGCATCTGGGGCGTTGGCAACGGATCTTTCTGGTGGAGCTTGACCGGCCCAAGGCGCGCGAAGTGATCGTCCAGGTTCTGGGCGGCTAGCTCAGATCGCCAATCTCTATTCTTCCCAGTCCTCCGCCGGCTTGACCACGCTCTCCAGGAAGGTCTGGGACAGGTCTTCGATCTGGTCGATGACCTCGACGATCGGCTCGCCCTCCAGCATGTCCTCGCCGTCATTTTCCAGTTGGCGAAAGACATCGGCCAAGGTGTTCCGAATGTCCCGTAGGCGATTGTAAGCATCAATGTACGGACCGCTGACCCCCGGCGTGTCGTGAATACTTTCCATCTCACACTTGCCGCAAATCGGTGGAAAGCCCCGCCAGCGTTGCTGACCGAGCGGACCCGCGCAGATGTCGCAGGTGAAGTCGCGTGTTTCGATCACTATGCCTCCGTCCCTCTATCGTGCTTCAGCGTACAACGAGTCGGGTTGCTGAGTTAGGGCGCCGTTTCCCGTGTAGCGTCCAGTACCGTGCCGGGAGAAATCGGTGCGAGTCTCATAAAGCGCCCGGCCGCTTCGACCAGCACTACCGAGTCCTGCAGAATTCGGCCCTCGACGTCCACCAGCCGCTTCGAATCTCGCACGATTCTGGCATTGACCCGGAGTTCATCACCCGCTCGCGCCGCCCGGCGATAGCGAAGCTCCATGCGCGCGGTGACCGCCATCGAGCCAGTCACGAAGAGCGTGTACGCCATAGCCTCATCCAGCAGGGCCGCCAGGATTCCGCCGTGGATTACTCCCTGCCACCCTTGCTGCCAGGTATCAGGCGTGAAGCGGCCCTCAATGCCGCCGCCCAACTGTTCCAGGTGAACATGCAAGCCGTGTGGATTCGTTGGACCGCAGACAAAGCAGGGATTGTTCGGCGATTGGATGAGGCGTTGCAGCAGCGCCGTTGATTCACTATCGTTCATGTCTTGCAAAGTGTAGAGCGCCAATGCTTCCTCCTCCAATCATTGAGAACGCACTCCTGGGTGTGGTACATTCGCACGTCTTCTCCCCCCCTTCCAAGGAGTTTCCATTGATTCGACGTGCCTCTCTTGCTGTCGCCGCGTTGGCCACCCTCCTGGTGGCCGGCTGCGGCGGTTCCTCGGCAACCTCAACCACGGGTGTCTCGGCGTCGCTTGGCGCTAAAGGGATCCCAGCGATCAAGCCTCCAGCCTTTGTACCCGGGCCATTGGACGGTCAATCCACTCCCCGCGACGCGGCTCTGCGCCGTCCGCTGAGCATTATCATCGAAAACTATGCGCCGGACTCGCGTCCCCAAGCTGGCTTGGCCGCGGCCAGCACCGTGGTCGAGACGCTTGCTGAAGAGGGTGTTACACGTTTCCTGGCAATCTATCTCGAAAAGGATGCGAGCAAGGTTGGGCCGGTTCGGAGCACTCGTATGTATTTTGATCACTGGGCCGCCGGCTTCCACAGTATCCTGGCGCACGTGGGCGGTAACGATGACGCTCAGGCACTGCTCTGGCATCTTCCGTCGGTCTTCAACGTCGACGAGAATCGATGGGAAGTGAACCTGGGCAACACCGGCACGCCGCTCTTCTGGCGTAGCCACGATCGTCTTGCACCGCACAATGTGTACACCAACACCTACAAGCTTCGTGCCTACGCCAATCAGCATCACCAGAACTGGGTATATACCGGCACCCATCTCCTGCACAAGCAGCCGGCTCCGCTCACTCATCGCGGATATTCAGGGTCGATCTCGATTGCCTATGTGGAGCCGCTCTACGGGACCACCAACCCTGCATATGGAGTTCGGTATGTGTACGACCGGACCAGCAATACGTATCTGCGTACCATGGGCGGTAAACCGCACATTGATGCGAACACGGGGTTGCCGCTGCGACCGGCCAACGTCGTGCTGATGGTAACCGGTGCTGCCAGTGCGGACCCCGCCGCCGGCATCACCCTGGAGAGCATTAATCTCCCTACTCTCGGGCAGGGTACGGCGTGGTACTTCCGCGACGGCACGGTGATGCGAGGCAGATGGCGGCAGCCCAACCAGTTCGCACCGCTGTGCTTCTACGACCGACGCGGCGCCCAGGAAGCCTTCAACCCCGGCCAGACCTGGATCGAGGTCGTACCGCCCAGTTCCCCCCACTCGTGGTCTTTCCGCTAAACAGACGCTCGGTGCTGACCGCGGCGGTACTGGCCGCCGCGCTGCTCCCCGCGGTCGTGCAGGCACGCCTCACCCGCCCGAACACGTTTATTTTTGCGCCGGTATTGATCTATCATCACGTGAAGCTGCTTACGCCCACCGACAACGCGATCGAGCGCGGCCTGACCGTGCTCCCGTCGCAGTTCGACGCGCAGCTCAACTATTTGCAAGCCCACGGGTATGCTACCGTGACGGCGACCAGGCTGGCGGCGCATTTGCTGGTTGGGGCACATCTCCCGCCGAAACCGGTTGTTCTTACCTTCGACGACGGCTACACCGACGTGTATGCGAATGTCTATCAGCCATTGCGCCGTCGCCACATGATCGCCACCTTTTTCATCGTGCCAGGATTCCTGAATACACCTCGCTATCTGACCTGGCATCAGGTGACGGACATGGAACAGCATGGCATGGACATTGAGGCGCACACCATGACGCATCCCGATCTCACGACCCTACGACCCGGGGCCGTTTTGCAGGAGGTGGCGCGCTCGCGGCAGGTGCTGGTGGCACATCTACACCGACCGATCAATGTCTTTGCCTACCCGTACGGCGCCTACAACGTGACGGTTCTGAGCGCGGTGTCGCGGGCCGGTTTCCAGGCGGCCTTCACCACCCGCCAGGGTTGGATTGCTCGATCCGATGAACGACTGACGCTGCCGCGTGTATATATTGACATCGACGACACGCTGGTCATCTTCGCCGGTCGTCTACGCGCCGATCCGACAGTGTTGTCGCAAGACCCAACGTAGATGAACGTGGTAGTGAATGTTACGAAGGTGACGGCTACTGTAGTACGGTCAAAGCGCGGCGCGGACCTACGAGTACCTCCGGTTACCGCCAACTTGTGCCGGCGATCATGAGCGGTGCACGTAGAGCGCGGCGGCGGCGCGACCGGGAACGCATCAAGCGGGTTCGACCGACTCGATCGTTTTCCCCGCTGTCGCGCGGCATTCTACTGATCGGCGGCATCGTGTGCATCCTGGCGGGCATCGCCTTGCTGACAGCGGGAGGACCCGGCAACGTCGAGCGGCTCGGTAGAATCGCGGGGATTCTGATCCTGTTCGGGATCGTCGCCGGCATCTTCGGCGCCGTGGGCCGGATGTAGTGGGGTGGCCGTCCGGTGGCCAGGGACGACGGCTCTGCGAGAGCTGCTCTGGTCATTGACGACAACCGTCGTCAATGACCAGACGGTCGTATAGGTGATCATGTGTCCATTAATCGCGTCAACAAAGTACGGAACTCTTTGAGCGAATGGCAACGGAGTGTTGATCGGCCACGTCGCTCTCGGCCTGATTCCACGGTTGCAGGTCCGCCTGTACGGCGAAGCTGGCCCGAATCTGGTGGCGCTGGATGAATCGGAACGGTCCGAGTCCGCCTGGGACAGCGCTGTGGGCAAAAGAATTGTACTAGGCAATCCACCTCTGCCGGAGTATCTCTCTCAGCTCCATGCGCACGATGAGGCGCACCAGGATATTCATGCCATTTTTCGCGAGATGCGACAGCTGCTAGATAGCTACAGCGCCGAACAGCCTCGCATGTACATCGGAGAACTGGACGTATTCGAGTGGCGAGTGTGGTCCAGCTACTACGGCGCGAAACTCGACGAACTGCATATGCCATTCAATTTCGGCTTGCTTCGTGTACCGTGGACGCCGGAGGATATTCGTGGCGTGATGGATGCACTGGAAGCGGTGGTCCCGACAGGAGCGTGGCCCAACTACCTGCTCAGCAACCATGACATGGCACGCATCGCTTCCCGTGTCGGCATGGCTCAGGCCCGGATTGCGTTGATGCTCCTCCTAACCCTCCGTGGCACGCCGACCATGTACTACGGCGATGAAATTGGCATGCACGATGTCTCCATTCCATCGAGCGGTATTCAGGATCCATTGGAGCGACAGTTCCCCGGGCTGGGCCGCGATCCCGCACGCACAGCCATGCAGTGGGACGCGGGACCGAATGCGGGTTTCTGCCCGCCCACTAGCGCTCCCGGGCTACCAATAGCAAGGGACTATCGATGGATCAATGTTATTGCCCAATACGAGGACCCCAGCTCGATGCTCGCTCTGACACGAGCCATGATGACCGCCCGTCGTGCCAGTTCCGCACTGCAGCACGGGTACATATCGCTCCCTGGCCGACGTGCCGCCTGCCTGCCTTGTTTTCGTTCGGGAGGCCACGGCTGAGCGCTGTGTCATTGCGCTAAACTTCTCGAACAAGGATCAGATTGTGGCTGTCCCGGACCTCGGGAGAGGGCGGATCATGCTCTCGATCGCGCTTGATCGCTTGGGTCCAGTTGATATGAGCGACCTACGCCCGGATGAAGGGTGCATTATCACTAGCCGCCGTCTTTCCACTTCTGTGAGCTAGACGTCGCATCAACGGGGATACGTCGCTTCGCCCACGCTGTCTGCCACGCCGCGGCGAAGGACGGATGCCGTATCGAGATCGGCGGGAAAGAACGACTCGATGGCGAGCTCGTCCACGGCGCCGCCGAGCGTGGCCTTCAGCTCGGCGGCTGAGCCCTGGGCAATCAGATGTCCATGATCGACCACGTAAATCTGGTTGGCCAACCGGTCGGCCTCCTCCAGATACTGGGTGGTGAGCAGCACCGTCGTGCCGTCGGCCACCAGATCCGCGATCACCGCCCACAGGTCGATCCGGCTGCGCGGGTCCAACCCACTGGTGGGCTCGTCGAGAAACAGTACGGGTGGGCGGCCAACCAATGCCGCGGCGAGGTCCAGGCGGCGGCGCATACCGCCGGAGTAGGTCTTCAGCGGTCGGTCAGCTGCCTCGGCCAGCCCGAACTGCTCCAGTAGCGCTTTGGCCTGCTCGCGCCGGTCCGCCCGACTCATGTGGTTGAGGGTGCCGACCAGCAGCAGATTCTCAGACCAGATGAGCGCCTCGTCCACGGCTGCGTACTGGCCGGCAAGGCCGATAACCTTGCGTGCATCCCGAGGGTTGGTCAGCGCATCAACGCCGGCGACACGGGCCTTGCCCGAATCGGGACGTAGCAGCGTGGTCAGCACCCGCACCGCGGTGGTCTTGCCGGCGCCGTTCGGTCCGAGCAAGCCCAATACCGTGCCGGTCGAGATCTCGAAGCTCACGCCATCCAAGGCGCGAATCGAGCCTTTGAACGTCTTGACCAACGATTCGACGGCTACGGAAATCCCGGTTCTCTGCGACATAGCCGCCAGTATACCGCGCTATCGAGAGTGTCGACGAGGTTAGAGCCGCTCGATTACCGGCACCCCGAGCACGCCGCAAACATTGGTCAGCACGTCGCGAACCGTCCGCACCAGCAGCAAGCGAGCATCGCGCAGAGCCGGTTCGGCGTTGAGAACCGGGCAATCACGGTAGAACTGGCTAAAGATCGTGGCCAGGTCATAGGCGTATTCGGCGAGCAGATTGACCGAGAGGGTCCGACAGGCGGTAGCAACCAACTCGGGAAACTGAGCCAGGTGAAAGAGGAGGCGCTTTTCCTGTTCGTGCTGGAGTAACCTAGCGTCGGCTGCGTCGATGTTTCCGGTTGTCACACCCGCCTCCTCGCCTCTGCGCAGGATGGCGAACATACGCACCAGGGCATACTGCACGTACAGACCGGTATTGCCGTCATAGCTCACCACGTCCGCGACATCGAAGACGATATCACGCAGCGGGTTGTATTGCACCATGAAGTAGCGGAGGGCGCCGATGCCGACCGCCTCGGCGATGCGTTCCATCTCTACATCGCTCAGATCCTGGCTCCGCTTCTCTTTGAGGCGCTGGTGGGCGGCGCGCACCGCCTCGTCGATTACCGTGTCGCCTGAGACGCCAGTGCCCTTGCGCCCACTTATCTTCCCCTGGGCGGTGCTGACCAGGCCGTAGGCCAGATGGAAAAGGTGCTCCGCTTGCTCGCCATACCCGGCGGCGCTGAGCCCATCTTTGACCGCCTCCTGTGCCTGGCTCTGATGCACCATAATGATGTTGATCACGCGATCGGGGCACGGCTGCGAGCGCGGCGACCCGTGCAGTGCGGTAGACCACAGAGTCTCACCATTCGGCTGTGTGGCGTATTCGATGTAGGTCAGTCGATCCGGCAACAGCTGGAACTTCCACATGTGGTAGGCGATGTCCTTGCCCACGTAGGTTGGGATGCCGTTCGAGCGAATCAGCACTTCCAGTTTGGGCTCGTCGCCGTCACGGGCTTTGGCCCGCGTCTCGATCACCAGTGCTCCCACGTAGTGGCCTTCGGTGGCCCGATAGACAGTCCGAGATTGTTCGATCCGGCCAATAGCGTCCGCGAAAAGATGGGAGCCTACCAGGTGACTCTCCCAGTTCAGCAGGTCGTAAAAGATGCCGAGACGGAATGCGGTCTGGAGCTGGGCGCCGAGCAGCTGCTGCTGGATGTCGTGGTGTTCGCCGCGCTCGATGGCATGCATGGATTGCAGGATGCCGGTCTTGAGGCGCTCGATGTTGGACAGGCGAGCCAGGATGCTGGCGGTCTCATCAATGCCGGTCTGGTCGGCGCTGCTCGCCCCAGGAACGCCGCCCTGCGCCGTCTTGAGCCGGTCCGTCAACGCCTGTTCCGCGGCGATCTCCGCGGCGATTTTGACGTACAACCGGCCGATATAGTGGTCATACTTCTCATCCGGCAGGGGTTGTTCGGGAAAATTGAGCAAGGCGTACACGGCCTGTGCGGCTTGCAGACCGGTGTCGTCGATGTAATTTTGCACCTGCACTTGGTTGCCCGCCAGGCGCAGCAGACGCATCACCACGTCGCCCAGCACCGCGTTCCGGACGTGGCCGATATGCCACTCCTTGTTTGGGTTCACCGAGGTGTGCTCGACCACGATTGATTGGGGCGCGGTGCTGGCTCGACGCCCGTACATGGCGCCCATCTCTCGAACTGCCTCGATCACCTGTGGCGCAAACACTTCATAGTTGAGTCGAAAGTTGATGAACCCTGGTCCCGCCGGCTCGACGGCCGCAATCAAACTTGCCTGGGTGGAATCGAAGTGAGCGACGACCTCCTCGGCGATCTGGCGCGGCGCCATGCGCCGTTCCCTGGCCAGGCGCATGGCTGCATTGGTAGCGCGTTCGCCAAATTGACGGTCGGCCGGAGTGTTCAGAGTTGTTGGGTCGGGTGGTATTCCCACCGATTCCAGGAAGTGCAAAATCTCGCTGTCGAGATTGGCGAGGGGATCGTGTGTCACACAAAACGTCCAGCTTGAGGGATGGCATAGTATACCGGCTATCTTTTATGGAAGAGGACGTGTCCTTACCATCTGATTGAAACCTTTCTCGTTCCTGACCGGAGGCCCCAGTGCTCCTCTCCGACAAGCGCATCATGGAAGAATTGACGGTGGGTACCGTCGTCATCGAGCCGTTCGATCAACGTCAGCTCGGTACCAACTCGTACGACTGCCGGCTCGGTGAGTGGTATTTTCAGCCGACCAAGTATCTGGACGTGGTGGACTTTACCGATGAGGAGCAGGCGCGCTCCTTCTGGGGTGAACCGCAGCGTGCCGAGGAAACCATCGTGGTGAAGCCGGGCACGACCATCCTGGCCCATACCCAGGAAGTGATCGGCGCCACCAACGGCTATACCACGACCATGCACGCGCGCAGCAGCATCGGTCGCTCTGGGTTGTCGGTTTGCAAGTGCGCCGGCGTGGGCGACGTGGGGTATATCTCTCGCTGGACCATGGAGATCAGCAACCACACGACGTGCACCATCGTGCTCCCTGTTGGGTTGCGCATCTGTCAGATCAAGTTCGATTACGTGGGCGAAACGCTCAAGGAATATCAAGGTAAATACGGGCAGCAGAATGAGTGGACACCGTACGATATGCTGCCGCGGCTTTATCGAGATTGGGATCTCGACCGCATACGCGTTGCGGTGCATCAGGCGCCATTGCCGTGAGCTTCGCTGCCGATTCGCCCGGCGAATTGCGGTGCAAGAACCATCCGAAGAGCGAAACCCGGCTGCGCTGCAGTAAGTGCGACGAGCCGATTTGTACCAGCTGCCTGGTGCAAACGCCGGTGGGGTACCGGTGTCACGAGTGCGCACAGCTACGCAGGCTCCCGCAGTTCTCGGTGGGTCCATCCTTGCTGGCCCGAGCCGTGCCTGCCGGACTGCTGGTCAGCGCGCTTTGTTGGTTTGCCGCCTCGTTCGTGCCCTACCTGGGCTTTTTTGTGGCCATCCTGGTGGGCGTTGCGGTCAGCGAGGTGATGGGACGGCTCGCCTTGCGCCGATCCAATCGATGGCTCGAGGTGTCCGCCGTGCTGTGCGTGGTGACCGGCATGGTGATTGCCTACACCATCCAGGGGTTGCGAGTCGGTGAGCGCCTCTCCATGGTCGGTGGCGGTGGCGCTGCCTTGATACTGCCCTTTGCCATCCCATTGGTTATCGCCTCCTTCGTGGCGGTCGTCCGACTGCGCTGAAGGCGTTGATATACTGCTGCATCAACCCACCACGATTCATCGACCGTAGTCACGGTGGTGGAGTTCCGCGGTCGTCCCTTCCCCGCCACTCGTGGTCCCGCGGCGACGGCTATGCCAGATTGGCAACGCTATGGTTCCTGCGGCACCGTGACGATCTGAAGAATACGAGATATCGCCCCCACCCATAGGAACCACGTGTACCGTACGATAGGGAGCATGCGGTGACTCGGTGCTGGGCTCGAATTCCTTGGTCGTGGTCAACCGTAGGGTGGCATACCCGCTGCGCTGTCACCTCTTGCCTTCCTTTCCTGATCTAAACCGTATTGGCCCGAAGGCCGGGGCTACGGAGCATTCAAGAGACCGGCGCGGTGAAGGCTGCCCGCCCATAAACCCTCCAGGGGAATGGGAGGCGCTTACAGCACGTGCGTTACCACCAGAAACACCACGGCCAGCAGGATCAGCAACACCACCAGCGCGGTAATGATCGCCATCCAATTGATGGTCATGGCAGTGTGCTCTGAGCGCTTGAGGGCGACCGCCCGCTGAGTTTCTGGGTCGAGTTTGCGGGCGCACTTGGTGCAATACTTACGGTCCGGTGGATTTTCGGTTCCACATGCTTCGCAGACGATCACGATCTAACCTCCAGAATAATCAGCTGTCAAGCTGGCACGACCTGTGCCGTGACGTTCGGTAGAATGCGCGGAGGGCGTTTCTTGGGAATGGCAGAGCACAGACTGGTCGAGGGCCAGATGACACGGCTTCGACCGGCGGCGTGGGGCTTTTCCGAGGAGGAGTTGCGCCGTCGGTACCGCTGGAGTCTCGACGATGTATTGCAGTATTGGAGCGGTACCATTCCTGGCGCGCGTACCTTTGCTCAGTTTGAGAGCACGGTGCGCGAGCGCGACTGGCCACGCGACGGCAAGCGTATTAGCTACGGCATTCTAACCAAGCACAACGAACTGGTCGGCATGGTCAGTTGCTACAATCTCGGTTCCCGTGACAAGTCCGGTGAGTTGGGCGTCTACCTCGGCGAGAAGCAGTACTGGGGCCAGGGACTTGGCACCGATGCGGTGATCGCCTTTTTGCGTCACCTCTTTCGCGACATTGGACTGGAAGCCGTCTACCTGCACACTTACGAGTCGAACGAGCGAGCGCGACGCAGTTACGTGCGCGTGGGCTTTCAGGTAACTGAAAAACGACGGCGCTTTTCGCCGCGCGTGGGATATCACGAGGAAGTAATGATGACGATAACGCGACGAGATTTTGAGCGGCTGCATGGTGCGAATGCCGCGGCGGCTGCGCCGTAGCGGTTCTCGACGAACTCGCGTTTATACTTCAGCGTACGACGGAAGGGGGCGAAATGGAGGGGATACATGCCGGGGCAGCTTGACCGCGTGGCGATGTACTTGCAGGATAAGCATCCGATCCGCGAGGGCATGGAGTATGTGCGGTACGCGGAGCAACGGGGCTTCGAGGCCGTATGGCAGGCGGAGTCGCGGCTGGTGCGCGACGCCATCGTGCCCATGGCGGCCTTCGCGGCAGTCACCGAGCGCATCAAGGTGGGCAGCGGCGTCATTAACAACTGGACCCGCAACGCGGCGGTGACGGCCGCTACCTTCTCGACGCTGGACGATCTGGCGCCGGGACGCGTACTGTGCGGCATTGGGGCCTGGTGGGAGCCGCTGGCCACCAAGGTGGGAGTGGACCGACGCCGGCCGCTCAAGGCGATGCGTGAGGTGGTCGAGGTAGTGCGGCGTCTGCTGGCCATGGAGACGGTGACTTTCCATGGCGAGTTCGTGAACCTGACGGACGTGCAGATCGATATCGTACACGGGGACCGCAGTCCCAAAGCGGTGCCGATCTATCTGGGGGCCACCGGCGAGCAGATGCTGGCCCTGAGCGGCGAGATTTGCGATGGCGTGCTGCTCAACTATCTGGTCTCGCCGCAATACAACCTGCGCGCGCTGGCTCAGGTCGAAGCCGGCGCGAAAAAGGCCGGCAAATCGCTCGATCAGATCGATCGTCCGCAGCTGGTGGTGGTCTCGATGGATCAGGATCGAGCGCGGGCGCTGGACCATGCCCGCGAGCTGGTGACGCAGTATCTGGGACAGCAGCCGCACATCATGAAGGCCAGCGGAGTGAGCGATGAGGTCCTCAATCGTATTCAGAGCGTGCTAACGTGGCCGGCCAGCGAAGAGCAGATTCGCCACGCCATGAAGCTGGTGCCGGATGACGTGGTGCAGCTCATTACCGCCTCCGGAACGCCGGACGAGGTTCGCGCCAAGGTGCAGGAGTATGTCGACAGCGGGGCCACCTGTCCGGTGATCTATCCACTGGGTGACGATGTAAAGGGCATGATTGATGTCTTTGCCAGAGCCTGAGGTTCGACAACTGGCCTTCGTCGGCGGGACCGGACCGGAAGGTCGCGGTCTGGCGCTGCGCTTTGCCGCGGCCGGCTATGAGGTGGTAATCGGCTCACGCTCGCAGGAACGAGCCGAGGAGACGGCCGCCAACCTGCGAGAACGTTTCCCCAACTTTTTGTTGGCCGGCGCCGAGAACGGTGACGCCTGCGAGGCGGGGGACGTGGTGCTCTTCACGATCCCGTATGCCGGCATCAGGGATACGCTTCCACCGTTGGCCCCCTTGCTGCATGGCAAGGTCGTGGTGAGCACTATCGCACCGGTCGAGTTTGTTGAAGGCCGCCCCCAGGCGCGTCGGGTGGAGTCGGGATCGGCGGCACAGGAGGTGCAGAGCTATCTACCCGACTCACGCGTAGTCAGCGCCTTCCAGACGGTCGATGCCCATCAGCTCCAGGATCTTAGCGCGACGCCGGACACTGACGTGCTGGTCTGCTCGGACGATGCGGAGGCCCGCCGCTTGGTGGTTCGCCTGGCCAACGCAATATCCGGTATTCGCGGTCTATCCGGCGGTCGCCTCTCCAGTTCCCGGTACGTGGAGGAGTGTACCGCGCTGCTGATCACCCTGAACCGAATCTACAAAGTCCATTCCGGCCTGCGGATCACGGGGATCGACCGGTAGTGAGGCCGCTCTGGGTGGACGTGGACCACGTCCAGTATCCCCCGCTCCGCGGCAATCTGTCGGTCGATGTGGCAATTGTCGGCGCCGGCCTCTCCGGTCTGGGAGCGGCGTACGCGCTGCGTGACAGCGATGCTCGGGTGGTCGTCCTGGAAGTGAATACCGTGGGCAGCGGCGCCAGTGGCCGCAACGGGGGATTCGTGCTAGCCGGCCCCGCCATGGAATACGCTATGGCGGTTGAGCGGTTGGGAGCCGACGTGGCTCGAGACCTGTGGGATTTCACGGTCGAGAACAATCGCACCATTGCCCGGCTTATCGAGGAGTACCAGATCGACTGCGGCTATCTTCGCCGCGGCAGCATGTCGCTGGCCGCCTCGGAGGAGGAGGCGCAGGTGTTCCGACGCACGCATCATGCTCTCTCCACGGCCGGCATCGCCACCTGTCTGGCTGCCGCGGAGCAGTTGCCACGGCCGTTCGATCGCTCGTATCTTGCCGGCCTGTACTATGCCGGCAATGCGGAGATGAACTCGGGCGCGTTTGTTCGCGGCGTGGCTGGCGCACTCTCGCCCCACGTCGCCTTCCATGAGCGGACGCGGGTGGGCCGGCTGGAGCACAACGGTGAATGGGAGCTATCCACGCCGTCGGGTGTAGTAAGCGCCCGGTCGGTCATACTGGCTACCAATGCCTGGACCTCGACCCTGCTCCCCGATTTCCCGATCTACCCCACCCGTGGACAGGTCCTGGCCACCGCGCCGTTACTGTCGGTGGTGGTTCCCTTTCCGATGTATGCCAACCACGGGTACCAGTACTGGCGGCAGACGGCGGACGGGCGACTGGTGGTTGGTGGGTGGCGTGACCTGGACATTGCGGGTGAGATCGGCCACGAGGAGATACCGCACGAGGGCATCCAGGCGGCGCTCGATGCATTCGTCGCTGCCACGGCGGGCAATGAGGCGGAAATCGAGTACCGGTGGTCCGGGTGCATGGGCTTCACGCCCGACCACTTCCCGCTGGTGGGGGCAGTTCCCGGCGTGCCCGATCTGTATGTTGCCGCCGGGTATTCAGGACATGGCGTGTCGATGGCGTTCAAGTGTGGTGAGTCAGTGGCGAGGCGCATCGAGGAGCAGGGGGGCGAGATTCCGCAGGCGTTCTGCCCCGTACGATTCAAGGGCGCGGGACGCGAGGCTAATGAAACCGTGTCTTGAGGGACGTGGGGATGATACTGCCACGCTTCTGCGCCGGGCTTACACGCGTGGTGAAACGGGTGCATCGCGCAGTAGCATCGGGGAGGAGGACACCAATGTATGTTCGAAACGCATTCTTAGCCCTGTCTACCGGGCTCTGGATCGGTGTGACCTTGCTGGCTGGGTTCTGGATGGTCGGGGCTTTGATGGTCGGCCCAGTAACCTACCTCCTGCATACCTACGTCCCGGGACAGACGGCCCCAGCACCCAACAGCCATTTCGTCGCAAAGCAGACCCACGCGATCGCCTACGTCTCTCTCTCGGGCACAGTACCGACGAGACAGTCGGTTGGCCAAGAGGCGGAGTTACATGTGCACGTCGATTCAAGCGACGCCAGTTTGGTACCGATGCTCTATCTCCAAGGGCTGAACGCCTGGAGGATAGTGGTTCCGGGGAGCCAGCGCGCTGACTCGAATCCGACTGTAGGAGGCTGTACAGGTAGAGGGGATGGCGTTCCGTTCGTGTTACACGAGCAGGTGAGTCACCGCGTGTATGTCCAGATACCGTATGAACACTGCGACGTGGACCTCTACGTGGTGCCACGGGGCATCGGACGTTACCCGCTGACCATTAAGGTGTACACGCCGACTATCGCTAACGTTAATCCCGAAATGGCCTGGAACCCGCACAATATCGACCGCTCGTGGCTGCTGAAGGCGGTGCAATTGCGCGGGGACGTTGCAGTGCAGAGGTAACAATAATGAAGGTTCTTGTACTAAGCGGCGCCAACCTCACTGGACCGTACATCGTGCGCGAGTTGGCGAGCTTGGGACATTCAGTAACCGTCTTTCATCGGGGCGAAACGGAGGCTGGTCACCCGGTCGAAGTCCGGCACATCCACGGTAATCGCGCAAACATTGATCAGTACACCGATGAGTTCCGGCGACTTGCGCCCGATGTAGTTCTCGACATGATGCCCCTGGCTGTGGGAAGACACGCTGGTCGTGATGCTGTCTCTGGCTGACATTGCAGGCCGAGTGGTGGGGATTAGCAGCCAGGATGTGTACCGAGCCTACGATGTGCTGTGGGGACGAGAGCCCGGAGCAATTCAGCTCACGCCGTTGAGAGAAGATGCGGACCCACGCACAAGATTCTTCCCGGATGCGGTCACTACTGAGAAGATCTTTGCCGAACAGATCTTGTTGGGGCACTCCGATCTACCCGGGACGGTCCTGCGTCATCCCATGGTCTACGGCCCTCGGGACGGGGGGAGGATCGCTGATCCGCTCACGTGCATGGACGACGGGCGTCACGCGATTCTCCTGGAGATGCGACAAGCAGGCTGGCGCTAGTCCCGTGGTTACGCCGAGAACGTGGCGCACGCCACTGTCCTTGCAGTAGTCGACGACGGCGCTGCGGGTTGGGTGTATAACGTGGGCGAACCGGATGCGCTCTCCCTGGAAGAGTGGATCCAGGCAATCGGTCGAGCCGCGGGCTGGAACAGAGAGGTCATCTCCCTCCCGGCCGACCAGCTTCCGGATCACCGCCGCAGCGACTATAACTGGGAGCAGAACTGGATCGTGGATACTTCGCGCATCCGCGCTGAGCTCGCGTACAGCGAGACCATCTCTCGCGAGGAGGCCCTCCGCCGCACCGTGGATTGGTGGAGACAAGCTTCGCCCGATGAAGTTTCCGAGCCCTTTAACCCGAAGACGTCTCCGGATGACTACGCCGCGGAGGACGCGGTGCTCTCCGGTTACCGCGCACGTAGGTCATAGTCAGCCCTAACAGCCGCTGTCGGATCCTTCACGCGAAGAGGGGTGTAAGTTGGAGGTTAAAGAAGTCGGCTGGGTCACTGGCGGGACGCCCGATCGGATAACCTGACACGAGAACCGGGTGACAGCGCTGGAGCACTATGGGCTCGTGGACTCCGTGGGGTAGGAGAAGGCGACGCGACCGGTCACCGCGCTCACTACCACCACAATCTTGTGGTACGTGATGGTGCTGCCCGGGGCAAAGTTCGGCATCTCCCGGTCAGCAATGACAAGCCAGGCCTTGACATCATGGTGCACCGCATCGCCCTCGATGCCGACCACCGCGCGGACTATGCCGGCCTTCAAATCAATATCGCTATCGGAGAGGCCCCACACCTTCTCCGCGGCCTGCAAGGCACGGATCGCCGGAACTCGCACCTGCCCTGCAGGCAGTGGTGCCAGCACGGCATCCTGCCTCGATGGCACGAGCGCGATGTCGCCACTCACTGGCACAAATACAGCCGCGACCTGCTGGGGCTCCGTGATTCTTAAAGTTATGGTGGGTTTAGTAAGGAATTTTCGTCGAGACTGGTTTCCGCTGATCTGCAGCGTCCAGTGAAACACGCATCGGCAGCGGCTGTTCGTCCGCTCCGACAAATGAACCATCGTACCCGTGGGGACGTACAGCGCGTCACCTGCTCCATCGACCCGTTTCGACACGATTTCGCTTTGCCACGAGTAGCGCACCAGCAATTTCCCGGCTGGCTTGCCAACCGCGGAGATCACCCCGATCCGGAATTCCACGAGTGCCGGGGGCGTGGATGTCTGCGCACTGGTCACAGTCGGCAAAGCGGGAACCAGGAAGCATACCCAGGCGATCGTTCCAAGCAAGCAGAGTCTGACGGATACCAACCGACGGTCCGCCATGTACCCGCTCGATGCCGAGCACGTCACGAGAATCCTTTCGGCTGTACCCATCGTCTCATCCTGAGCAACTCATGCTACCGCCTTTCCATGGGCTCGACCGGATAGGACAAGATCACCTTGCCCGTTACCGCATCCACCACAGCCTTGATCTTCCGGTATCTCGTATTGCTCCTCGGCGCAAAATTCGGCAGTTGAACATCCGCCACGTAGCTACCGACCCGAGCGTTGCCTTCATAATGACATTGAACGTTGCCGATGCGGTCGTGGGGCACGTTCTCTGCCGTCGCGTCCCGTACACCTCATGCAGCTCTGAGCCCCACCGATGCTACAGTAATGACGGCCACGCCTCTGGATCCGTTTTACAGGTGACGTGAAACTGGTGTATCTCATCGGAATGTGTTTGCAACGGTTATGCCACCCTACGAAGTGGTTCAACCATTGACTGCCTCGAGACCAAATCCCTTACACGGACTGATCGTCTTCATTAAGCAATTGGACGAAGCAAAGTTGTGGTATCGCCTGGAGAGCATCCGCGACGCCATTCTTGTGACAGTCTCAACGCCTGGAACAGTATGGGAGGTGGAGTTCTTCGAGGATGGCCGGGTCGAAGTCGAAAGATTTAGGAGCGATGGGAGGATCGACGACGAGAAGGCACTGTCCGCGCTCTTTGACGAGAGGGACATAGACGAGAGGGACATATGACTACTTTTAGCCGCAAGAGTGCACCGCGGGTGAAGCGTGGTCAGGTACAGAAAAAGAATAACTGGGAAGAAACAGGGAACTACTACAACACGTTCCAGGCAGTGCCGGTCATTGGCCGTCGGCGATCTGGCTATGGCTACCGACACCTGCTCGCGCAGCGCGATGTGCTCCGCTTCATCGAGCTCCTTCCGGACTGGGACGAAATTGCGCGGGAACTCGACGCAATCGTCCTCGCACCTGGGAGGGGGTCTCACTATGGCTATTACAGACCAGGGGTTGTTCACATCTGCGCCTGGCCGGACGAACTCCGGGAGGATTACTCGCCCCGCTTCTACGAAGAGCGCAGGCCCAGGATCGAATTCCTTGGTGTTCCCTGTGAGAAGCAAGCTGGACACATCCGTCTTCATTGGACAGAGTGGACCGCCGGAGCCGACCAGCTTCTCTTCACCGTCCTCCATGAGCTGGGACACCACCACGATGCTCTTACCACCAAGCAAGGCGGGGTTGCCAACCGGGGCGAGAACTATGCCGAACGGTATGCGAGACAGTACACCGATGTAATCTGGGCGCGTTACTGCAAGGTGTTTCCCCAATCCACGTGACTTCTCGGGTTGAGCAGGCCCAAGTCCCACTCGTGCTTAATCAGTTCCTTTTCCAAAAGGGTCGATTCATCGCGTCCGCACCCGGGCAGATTACCCCGTCGCGCGCGGTAGCGAAGCCCGACGCAGCCCTACGCGGACTGACGCACCGGCTCATCGATCCCGGCAATCTCTCGGAGGGCTCGTTCCAGCAGGACCCGCGCCATGCGCTTGCGATGGAAGATGGTGCCGGCGGTGTTGTCCATCGGTTTGGCCTGGCGGAACATGGCTTTGCCGGCGGCTTCGATGGACGCCTCGTCCAGTGGGCGGCCCATGATCGCACTTTCGACGGCGGGTGAGCGTTCGGGGTAGGAGGCAATGGCGGTGGTGACCACCCGGCTGTCGGCGACGGTTCCGGCCCGATCCAGCCGCACCGCGGCGGCTATTCCGACCAGCGGGAAGTCGAAGGACTGGCGAATCCGAAATTTGCGGTAGACCGTCAGGTAGCTGTCCTCGGGCGGAACGTGCAGGGCGGTGACGAGCTCTCCGAAACGCAGGGTGTGCGGCGCCAACCCGTCGTCCTGGTAGAGCGAATGGAGGGGGACGCGGCGCATGCCCTGCTCGCCCAGAATGCTCACCTCCGAGCGGAGGGCGATCAAGACCGGCACGCTATCCGCCGAGGCCACCGCCCAGCAGCGGTCGCCGCCGGGGGCCACCCGGCAGATCGGGCTGTCCTTCTTCATGCAGAAACCGATGCCTTTACGCCACTCATACGATTGGTTGTAGTAGTTGCAGCGCACATCCAGGCAGACGTTACCGCCGATCGTTCCCTGCACTCGCACCTGGGGCGTGGAGATGAGGTGAACCGCCTGAGCCAGGGCTGGGTAGCGGGCTTGGATTACCGGGTCATGCTCAACCCGTTTGAGGGACACGCCGGCGCCGATGGTAAGCCACCCGTCCGGCTCAGGGCCGAAGTGCCGCAGCTCCGCTAGCTCACGGATGCCGATGACGTGTTGGGGAGTCACCAGCCGGTGTTTGATGTTCACCAGCACGTCGGTTCCTCCCGCCATCAGTACCGCGTCCTCGCCGTGCCGCGCGAGCAGGTCGCGGGCCTCGTCGAGCGATCTCGGCGCCAGATAACTGAAGCGCGACAGACGGAGCACGGTTTCCCCTCTACTGCGCCGAGGCGACGCGCGGGGTGGAGATTGCCGCTTTGCGCTGTGCTTCCAACGCTCGCAGAATCTTATCGGCGGTGATGGGGCTGCTGTCGAAGCGGATGCCGATGGCATCATAGACGGCGTTGGCTATGGCCGGGATGACCGGCGCCAGCGGTCCCTGGCCCACCTCCTTGGCGCCGAACGGACCCTCCGGATCGATGGTTTCCACCATCATCGCTTCCAACTCCGGCACATCAAGGCTGGTGGGCAGTTTGTACTCAAGCAGGGAGGGTTGCTTGTGCAACCCCTTGCGGAAGATCTGCTCCTCCACCACTGCCTCGCCGTAGCCCATGTACATGCCACCCTCGATTTGCCCTTCACAGACCACGGGGTTTAGCGCGCGGCCCAGGTCGTGCGCGACGGTGAGTTTGCTCACCGTCAGAACGCCCGATTCCAGGTCGACCTCGACCTCAGCGGCGCAGCAGGTGAAGCTGTAGGCGGGCGAGGGGCCGACTCCGGAGCCCTTGTAGTCGCCGGCCAGCTTGGGCGGTGTGTACGAGCCGACCGAGGCCAGCGTGCCGAATCTCTCTTCCGCCAGCTGCGCCGCATCGGCGAAGCTGATCTGCTGGGCGGTGTCCTCGACGCAGTAGATCATGCCCGCGGCGCCGGCCAGTTTGCCGGCTGGTATTCCCATCGATTCAGCTGCCGTGGCGTAAATCTGCTCTTTCATCCGCTCGGCGGCCTGCTTGGCGGCGTTGCCGGCCATGAAGGTGACGCGACTAGAGTACGAGCCGAGATCGACCGGAGCCAGGCCGGTGTCGCCGGTCACCAGGTGGATGTCGGCGACGTTGACGCCCAGTTCTTCAGCCACCACGTAGGCCAGCATCGAGTCCGAGTCTTGCCCGATATCCGAGGTGTTGCAGTAGACGGTGACACCGCCGCCCCGATCGACCTTGACCTGGGCGCCGGAATGTGGCAGCGGGTTCCAGTAGATGGGCAGGCCGGCGCCGCAGAGATACACACTGGCGGCCAGGCCGATGCCCCGTCCAGGGCCAAGCTTGCCGTGCTTCTCCTTCCAGCCGGAACGGGCCACGACCTTCTCGATGGCTTCGTTCAGGCCGCAGGTGGTCACACGCAGGTGGTTGACGGTCCAGCTATTGGGTTCAACGCTGTTGCGCATCCGCATCTCGGCGGGGTCGAGGTCCAGCGCTTCGGCAATTTTGTCCATCTGGCACTCGATGGCGAAGCGGGGCTGCACCGTGCCGTGCCCACGCTTAGGACCGCAGGGCGGTTTGTTGGTGAAGACGCGGCGGCCCTCGAAGCGATAGCGTGGCACCTTGTAGGGCAGGGTATTGAGCGCGCCGGTGTAGTACATGGAGGCGATGCCGTACGAGCCGTAGCCGCCGCCGTCGAGCGTCGACGTGAAGTGTATGGCGGTGATGGCGCCGTCCTTCTTCACCCCGGTACGCATCCACATCTTCACTGGGTGACGTCCGCGGTGGCAGTAGAATACCTCTTCGCGGCTCAGCGAGATCATAACCGGCCTGCCGGCCTTGCGCGAGAGTACTGGAGCCACCACCTCGTGCGAGAAGGCCTCGCTCTTGCCACCGAAGCCGCCGCCGACCGGCGGGACGATAATGCGGATCTGGCTGGGAGGCAGTTCGAGGACCTTGCTCAACTCGCGGTGTAAATAGTGCGGAGTCTGAGTGGAGGACCAGACGGTCAGTTTACCGTTCGGCTCCCAGTTGGCCAGCACCGCGTGGTTTTCCAGCGGCACGTGGCTGTTGCCCTCGAAGTAAAAATTATCCTCCCGGATGTAATCCGCTTCCGCGAACCCCTCGTCCAGGTCGCCAAACTCGAGTTTCACCGCCTTTTGAATGTTGCCCTTGCGGGTCCAGTCGTGGATCTTCTCGCTCTCGGGATCAATCGCTTCGTCGATCGACATGATGCTCTGCAGCGGCTCATACAGCACGTCGATCAGGTGGCAAGCCTCTTCCGCCGTCCACTCGTCGATGGCGGCCACCGCCGCGACCGCTTCGCCCGCGTAGCGCACCTTGTCGATGGCCAGCGCGGTCTCGTCCTGGCTGGAGGGGAGGATGCCAAACTTAATCGGCAATTCTTCGCCGGTAACCACGGCGAAGACACCGGGCAGCGCTTCGGCACGACTGGTGTCGATGTGCAGGATACGCGCGTGCGGATACGGGCTGCGGAGCAGTCGGCCCCAGATCATGCGGGGGAGACGGAGATCGTCGGTGTAGCGCGCTGTGCCGGTCAGCTTGGCGTGCCAGTCGTACTTCAGGTTGCGTTTGCCGACGACGGCGAGTTCCTCGGCGCTCAACTCACCCTCCGTTCCTGCTCGGCCTGGTGCAACTCGGCTGCGGCCATTTCAACTGCCTCGAAAATCTTGGTGTAGCCGGTACAGCGGCAGAGATTCCCGGCCAGAGCCTCTTGAATATCGGTTCGGCTGGGCTCGGTGTTTTCACGGAGCAGGGCAGTGCCGCTCATCAGCATCCCCGGCGTGCAGTAGCCGCACTGGGCGCCGCCAGTGCGAGCAAAGGCATGTTGCAATGTCGCTGGCTCGCCTCGCTCGGCTAGCCCCTCCACGGTCTCGATCGTCTTGCCGACTGCCTCCACGCCCAGGTAGATGCAGGACATGACCGGCTCGCCGTTGACTAGCACGGTACAAGCCCCGCACTCGCCCAACTCGCAGCCGTGTTTGGTGCCGGTCAGCTCCAGGTCTTCGCGCAGAACTTCCAGCAGAGTCTTATATGGTTCGAAGGCCAACTGATGTATCTCGCCGTTCACCTGTAGTTTCACTAGTTGTTTCATGCTGCGCTCCTGACGGTCCGGCGGCCATGCCCCGGCAAAACTGTCACTGCTTGCCCTTACGTCCCGTCTCGCGGTAGTTGTCCAGCAGACGTATGAGGAGCAAGCCCGCAGCGGCGATGCAGAGTAGCGCCAGTCCTAGTTCCAGCAATGATGCGGCCACCGCGTCACCTCGTCTCTCTGCTCTATGGTACCGCGCAGGCTGCACTGTTCAGTCTTCGAGAGGCTCGGTTTCTTCGATCGGTCCCAACAGATCGAACAAGGCGCGCCGATCACCCACCACCGGTTGGCGGCCCTTGATCAACTCTTCCAGTTTGCGCCGGCCCTTGAGCACGCCGATGATGACCGCACCAACTAGTCTCCCTTCATAGAAAAAGAGCGCTCGATACTTGCGGGCTTTCAGATTTACCTGAACCTCCCGTTCCAGCTCGGGGTGGCTCTCGGGAGTGAGTCCCAGCACGCTCAGACGTGAACCGAACATGGTGGTCACGTAGGTCGGCACCTCCGTGTACACCAGCCGATTGCCCAACATGTTCTGGGCGACCAGCCGCCCGTGCGAGGCGGCGTTGTCCCAGGTCCCCATCTGATTGTGTCGATTTATGATCACGTCGAAAAACTCGGCTACGTCACCGGCCGCGAAGACGTCCGGCTCCGACGTCTGCAGATACTCGTCAGTGATAATGGCCTTTTGCACCGCGACGCCGATGCTCTCCGCCAGCTCGGTGAAGTACCGCAAACCGATGCCGTAACCCACCATTTCGGCCGGCGCCGTGTGACCGCCCAGCGTGGTAACTGACTTGGGGACGCCATTATTGGAGTGAATCTCTTCGGCCCAGTCGTTGTAAATAACCTCGACACCCCGATCCGCGGCCAGCGCGTCGACGACTTCGCCGCCCTGGGGATCGAGCAGCCGACGCAGAAAACGGTCGCCGCGCATAATCCACGTGGTGTGGAGGCCGCGGTGGGAAAACGCTTCGGCCAGCTCGTAGCCGATATAGCTTCCGCCCAGGGCCACGGCCGAGCGCGACTCCTCACAGCGCGCGCTCAACGCCCTGGTATCGTCCAATGTCTGAAACTCGTAGACTCCCTCCAACTGGTCGCCCGGTACTCCCAGTGGTCGAGGTGTGCCCCCGGTTGCGAGCAGCAGCCGGTCGTACGGCATCTCGTCGCCCGCATCTGTGATAACGGTGTGATCCTCGGCCGAGATCTGCTTGACCCAGGTGTCGAGGACCAGCGTGATGCCGCGCTGCTCGTGGATGTCGACGCTGCGCATCATCACATTTTTTTGCTGCACCTTCCCTTTCAGAAATATAGGAAGGGCGACCCGGTTGTAGAGCGGATACGGCTCTGCCCCAAAGAGTGTCACCTGTGCTTCGGGGCGGTTCTTTCGGATGTGCTCGGCAGCGGTGGTGCCGGCCACGCCGTTGCCGACGATGACGAATCGCACTGGCTCGCTCACGCCCTTGCACCACCCTTTCACACACAAATATGTGGCCGAACACTCGTCCGGCCACGCTCCGATGATATCGTTCAATCCCTGGCGGTGCAAAACACCGCCAGGGCCGGCTGTCAACTCTCCGGCATGTACAATTGGAGGATCTGGCCCCCGAGAGGTTCTTCACGTTCTATGGAAATTGTTCGGGCCCAAGCCATGGGCTTCTGTTTCGGTGTACGCGACGCTATCGAAATCGTGCGCGAGTTGGGCAACTCGGGGACTCCGGTGTATACACTGGGCGCCATCGTGCATAATCCGCAGATCGCCGAGGCACTGGAGCAGATCAATGTCCACGTCATCGACAGTCTGGATGAGGCGCCGCCGGGCGCCATAGTGGCGATCACGGCTCATGGCGCGCCGCCCGCTCTCCAGGAAGAGGCCGAGGCGCGTGGCTTGCGGGTGATCGACACCACCTGCCCGCTGGTGACGCGCATCCAGAAGACTGCCTATGATCTGGTTCAGCAGCGCTACTCCGTGCTGGTCTACGGCGACGCCAAACACAAGGAAGTAAAGGGGATCGTCGGGTGGTCGGGCGGAAAAGCCAGGGTCATCATGTCCATGGATGAGTTAAAAGATTGGGAGCCGACCCGGCGGGTGGCCCTGATCTCGCAGAGCACCTCCAACGTGGAGAAGTTTATTGCTCTGGCGCGTGATCTGGTGGGAGCGATGGTGGCTCGTGGGGTGGAGATTCGAGTAATCAACACTATTTGCAAGCCGACCAAGGACCGACAGCGCGCGGTCCGCGACCTGGCGCAGGACGTGGATGTGGTGGTCGCGATCGGTGGTCGCGCCAGCGCGAACACCCGCAAACTAGTGATGGCTGCCAAAGAAGAGGGCGTCGAGGCGTACCAGGTGGAGCGTCCGGATGAGTTGGAACCGGCCTGGTTTGATGGCGCCTCGCGGGTCGGGGTAACCGCCGGCGCTTCCACCCCGGACGACGTGATAGATCAGGTGGAAAGACGCATTCGCTCGTTCGAGGTTCGCGAACCCGTTCTGGCCTGACCGCCGATTGCGCTCGCACTTTCGTCATGCGCCGGTTCCCCGTGTTTCCAAACCGAGCATTCCGGCCCCATGGTCTCCTGGGTGCATTGTTGTTGGTCGTTATTGCCGCTGCCTGGGCTGCGGCTTCGGGTGGGCCGGTCCACGCTGACTCCTCGTCTCCAACTGCTCAGGTGGTGGACGAAGCCACGCCCACCCAAACGCCCACTGCGACAGCGACGCCTCGCACTACTGCCACTCCGACAGCAACAGCTACTGTCACGCCCGCACCCACGCCCACATCTCGACCGGTACTGACTCCGCGAGCGGAGGGCACCGCCCACCCCCGGACTCATCGTCACCGTCACCGCCCCACTCCCACAGTCGTGCCACTCGCCTCGACACCGACGGCTACACCAATCGCGACGTCGTCTTCAAATCACGTACGGCACAAGCATCATCGCAAGCACAAGCATTCACCCACTGCCACGCCGACCCCGACACCAACCGCGACCCCACCGATCAATCTCAATACCGAGGACTCGGTGCAGCCAGTCACGTGTAATGGACCGGTTAAACCCCCGGCCGCCAAACCGTTCCTCAACCCGCCGTACCGCGGCTGGACCTCGCTGGTGTCGTACTTCGATCACGATTCGCCAAACTTCGCGCAGGACGGGTTGATTATCACGGCGACGGGGGCAGAGGCCGGCCTAGATGCCCAGCACCGTCGCACGGACTTTCCGGGGTACTGGAACAAATCGCTGCGCGAGTATATCGACTACGACGGTCACAACGGATACGACTACAACATCAGTTACCAATCGCTGTACGCGGCGGCACGAGGCAAAGTCGTGTTCGCCGCCATGGAGTATCCAACCATGCCGGATCATGGCTACGGAAACATGATCATGATCGAGCACCGCGGCGGATATGTGACGCTGTACGGGCACCTCAGCAAAATCCTGGTCCGTCGCGGGCAAAAGGTCAAACTTGGGCAAGAGATCGGCATCAGCGGCAATACCGGTCACTCCACCGGGCCACATGTACACTTCACGGTGTTTCATAACTGCACACCGGTCGATCCCTACGGCTGGTTGGGCAGTGGCCCCGATCCGCTCCAATCGTATCGGGGGGAGTATTCGGTCTATCTGTGGCGCAGAGTGCCCCTGGTCATCAATCCTCCGCCGGGGTGGCCGGGCATGAACCACTTACCCGCTACCAGCGCCGGCCGTCTGCTCCTGCTCCGTCTCCCCTCGACCTCGCGTGGCACTGAAGCCTTTACCCGATCGCTCCGGACTGAAGCCCTGCAGACGCTCGACGCGCTGAGTACAGCCGGCGTGAGCGGTTCAATTGACATGTTGCGTGGCGGAATCGAGGTTCCGGGTCAGGTGTCGGCCCAAATGCTGTATCGATTGCCCCACGTGGCCTCGATCGAATCGTCCGATACGGTGAATGGGGATCGTGCCGATATGCTTGCTGCGCTGGCCCGAGCGGCGCTGGTGACACCGCACCACCGGATACAGCTAAACCGAAAGCACACCTTGAATGGATACCTCCTGAACTATCAGGGCCGGATCCTCCTGGTTGGCAAAGGTGTGCGGGGTAGCCGGGCTGTCCTCAAATTTTCGAATGGCAGGCATCTCGAAACCCGTCGTATAGTGGCGGACCCGAGCAACGGCGCGTATGCCGTCGATCTCGGCAAGCTTTCCACTACGCAGTTGCGGAACGTACAACGGGTGCTCGAACGTGGCGGCGCCAAGGTGCAGGTACCAAAGCCAAAGTTGCGGGTCGTCAACCGATCTCGCGCGCTCGTCCGTCACCCGCGCGCCTCCGACCACAGCGTTCTGGCGTGGTTATGGTTGGTCGTGCTCTCTTGCCTGGCGTTAGCCGCTGCAGCTATTAGTACACGGCCCCGCTGGCTGGCCCTGATTCAGCGTCACCGGGAAACGCCATAGGGATCGCCCATTCACATTGCTAGTCTGTGATGCGAAGGTGCGATATGCAAGATCGGTTTCTGGCCGTGGACCTGGGAGGTACGCGGCTACGGGTTGCGGTGACCGAAGAAGGATTCCGACTGTCCGGCAGGCAAGAGGAGGCCACCGCTCTGGGGGACGGGCCCGAGGGTGTGGTTCGCCAGATCGGCCGCATGGTGGATCGCGCGCTGAGGGATTCCGGCATCGCCAAGGGCCGCATAAGGGGCGTCGCGGCGGGCAGTCCCGGTCCGCTGGACGCCAAGCTTGGCGTTATCCACGGGGCGCCGAATTTGACAGGATGGACCGATGTCCCGCTGAAGCTCATGCTGGAAGAACGACTCGACCTGCCGGTCGCCGTGGTGAACGACGCCAATGCAGCGGCGCTCGCCGAGCATCGCCTGGGGGCCGGGCGCGGCACTCGCGACTTCGTCTATCTGACCATTAGCACCGGGATCGGGGGCGGAGTCATCGTCAACGGGCAACTTCTCGAGGGGGTGTCGGGCACCGCCGGCGAACTTGGCCACACCACCATTGACCGTCACGGCCCAATCTGTAAGTGTGGCAACATTGGGTGCCTCGAGGCTCTGGCATCGGGCACCGCAATTGGGGAACGCTTCGAGCAAGGACTGCGGGCGGGCCGTCTGAGCAGCGCATCGATCTGGCTGGGAAGTGAAGCGGCCAGCGCGGCCGATGTAACCCGGGCGGCAAGGGAGGGGGATGTGTACGCGCTGGAGGTGCTTACCGACGCAGCCGAGGCGCTTGGTTTCGGCGTGCTGAACTGCATCCATACTTTTAACCCTGAGGTGATTGCGCTAGGGGGTGGAGTGACCCACGCTGGTCCGCTCCTGTTCGATCCGATGATGCGGATTGTCGAACGATATGCCTTCCCCATACCGCGAGGTGATGTTCGGATTGTGCAAGCCGAGCTGGGTGACGACGTGGGACTGGCCGGCGCCGCATGTGTCGCGGTAGCCAGTGCTGGTCCCCCGCAGGAGTTGAATTAATCCTCCGTGCCCCGGTCCAGCAGCACCTGTGGGACACCGGAGGTGGGATGCGATACGACGCTCAAGGGCGCCCGAAAAACGGCGAGATTGTCGGAACTGCGCAGCACGTCAGCCGCCGGGCCATCAGCGATCTTTTCGCCGTCGCGCATCAAGGCGATCTGGTCGAAGTAGAGCGCGGCTAGATTCAAATCATGCATGACGGCCAGGACGGTAACCCGACGCTCTCGGTGGAGGCGGTGGAGTAGCTCGAGTAGCTCATATTGGTGGTGCAGGTCGAGGTGAACCGTGGGCTCGTCCAGCAGCACATACTCCGTCTCCTGCGCGAGCGCCATGGCCAGCATCACTCGCTGCTGCTCGCCGCCGCTCAGTTCCGCGAACGGGCGGTCCGCCAGCGGGGCCAACTCCGCAGCGGCAATAGCCCGCTGGATGGCATCCCGATCCGACTGCTGAGGGCCGCCGAACCAGCCGGTGTGTGGCGTTCTCCCCATGGCAACCATACTCTGCACCGTGAACATCAGTCGTGGCTCGACCTGCTGTGGCACCACCGAAATCCGTCGAGCGACGCGGCGCGGTGGTAGCGAGTCCAAGCGCTGCCCGTCTAGTACGACCTCTCCCTGCCCAGGGTGCAGCGCCCCGCTGAGCAGCTTTAGCAGACTGGTCTTCCCCGACCCGTTCGGACCGGCCAGCGCGACCATTCCACCCGGAGGAAGTTCCAACGAGACGTTCCGCACCACGGGATCCGAGTCGTAGCTGAACCACACGTCCCGAGTGCGCAGACCGGTCGGGCTAGACGACATAGTCGCGCCGGCTGCGTCGAAGGAGATGTAGGAAAAAGGGAGCCCCGACCACCGCCGTCATAACGCCCAGCGGTATCTCGGTGGGAGCGATAATCGTGCGGGCGATGAGATCGACCAGGACGACGAAGAGGGCGCCACCGAGCGCCGCGGTGGGTACCAGGATGCGGTGAGCGGGCCCATAAATTATTCGAGCCGTGTGTGGAACGATCAGACCAACAAAGGGAACCACGCCGGCCAGGCTGACGGCGAGAGCGGTCAGCAGAGCGCCCAGCACGATTCCGGCGATCTTTAATCGTTCCACGCGGATACCGAGATGAGCGGCCTGCGCTTCGCCCAGCAACACCACATCCATCTGATGGGCGAGCGCGAGGGCCAGCAGCGCCGCCCCGATCACCAGCGGGCCGGTCAGTCCAAGCTGAGAGAACTCACTGACGGCCACGCTGCCCATGGTCCAGCTCATGACCTGCGTCATATGGTTGCTGATCGTGATCAGGAAGGATGAGAGGGATATCAGAAAGGAGCTGACCACGAAGCCCGCCAGTAACAGCGTAACCACCGGAGTTCTGCCGCGGGTCCGCGCCAGACCGTAGACGAAGAGGACGGTGACGGTTGCCCCGCAGAACGCCGCCACCTGAACTGGCCCGAAGCCAAAAACGCTGATGTCGAGCGGTAACAGGAGCATGATGGACACGCCAAGCTGCGCTCCAGCGGAGGTTCCGATGATGTACGGATCGGCCAGGGGATTGCGTAAGACCGCCTGAAAAAGCGTTCCTGCCACCCCCAGGGCAGCGCCCACCAGCGCGGCGGCTAGTACTCGCGGCAGGCGAATCGACCAGATGATGGACTCGTCAATCGGCTGCCAGGTCACCCGACCGGTGTACAACCCCACGCGGTGCAGCAGAATCTGGAGCGTCTCGGTGGGGGAGAGTGTCACGGTTCCGAAAAACAGCGCGACCAGCATGGCAACTATCAAGGCACCGGGCAAAAGTGCTAGACGTGTGACCGCGCCCAAGTCAACGGGGTGGGTACGGACCGACGGAAGGGTGGTTTCTGCCATAAAAAAGCGGAACGCAACTACGCGAAAAATAGTCAAATGGGCGGCATGTGGGCGCCGGGACGGCCTCAGAGTACCATAGGGGAGACGTGAAGTTGGTTCGTCAAGTAGACGGAACCATGTGTGAACATTGCATTGGATGAGTACTCTGAGGTCCAGCGGGTGGACCGTGACCTGATAAAAGGAGCGCGACGATGAGTATGTTTGGCCGCATGAACACGATCTTTCAGGCCAAGATGGAAAAGGTTCTCGACAAGGCCGAGGATCCGAATGCAACCCTGGACTATTCCTATACCAAACAGGTGGAGTTACTGCAGAACGTGAAGCGAGGGCTGGCCGACCTGGTGACGTCCAAGCGACGACTGCAGCTACAGCACGACCAACTCCAGCAGCAGATGGACAAACTGAACGCACAGGCGCAGCAGGCGCTTGAGCAAAACCGCGACGACCTGGCCAGGACGGCGCTGCAGCGCAAGGTAGGTATTGAGCAACAGATTCAGGGGCTGGATACGCAGATAGCCAGCCTGGAGACGCAACAGCAGAAGTTGACCGATGCCCAGCAACGCCTCCAGACCAAGATCGAATCGTTCCGTACCCAGAAGGAAACCATCAAGGCGCAGTACACCGCCTCGCAGGCACAGGTAAAGATCGGCGAGGCGGCTACCGGCATATCGGAAGAGATGGCGGACGTGGGCATGGCTATCCAGCGGGCGCAGGACAAGACCGAGCAGATGCAAGCGCGCGCCGGCGCTCTCGACGATCTGGTTCAAACCGGCGCCCTCACCGACTACACCAACAGCGGTGGCGACGACATCGATCGGCAGCTGGCTCAACTCGGCACGGGCGCCGATGTGGACCACCAGCTAGCGGCGATGAAAGCGCAGTTGGGACAGACGCAACAGAAGCAGTTGGAGGAGGGAAAGTGATTGTTCGGATTAGCGGCCACGGTCAGTTCGAACTGGACGATGCGGCGGTTCACCACCTCGAACAACTCGATACAACTTTGACCGCTGCACTGCATGCCGGCCAGCAGGCCGAGTTTCATCGGTTACTACGCGCCACTATTGAGTATGTAGAGGGAAACGGCAGCCCTCTCGCTCATCAGCGCGTGGTGCCGTCCGATATCATCGTCCCACCCGAAGATGTCAGCATGGACGAGGCGCAGCAGTTCTTCACGGATGAGGGCCTGATGCAGCCGCTGCCGGCGTAACCGCGTGAGGAACGGCGCGGTGGTCGAGAACCCGGACGTGCCCTCGTGCTGGATGCGCTCCAGGCTTTGGATCTGTCTGTCCTCTACTCAATCAAATACACGAGGAGCCTTGCATGGGATTCGATCAGTATCATGAGCCCGCCGCCGAACTGTCCGACAACACGCGAACCTTTGCTCGCATGATCGCCTCTCTGGGCGAGGAGACTGAAGCCATTAATTGGTACGAGCAGCGTATCTCCGTGGAAAAAAACTCTGAAGCTCGCGCCATCATGTCCAACGCTCAGGAGGAAGAGTTCAAGCACTTTGGCATGGACCTGGAGTTTCTGTTGCGGCAGAAACCCAAGTGGCGTGCCGCGCTACAGTCCATCCTCTTTCAGGAGGGCGATATTACCGAGTTGGGCGAGAAGGGTGAAGAGGCGGAGGACAAAGCCGGCGGCTGACATTCCAGCACCCGATCCTCCCATGAGCAGCGCGCTCCACCTGGAGCGTATCGCCAAGCTGTATGGTCGCACGGCGGCGCTGCGTGCGGTGAGCCTGCAAGTGGAGCCGGGAGAGACGCTGGCATTGCTCGGGCCGAACGGCTCGGGCAAGAGCACCTTGCTCAAGATCGTTGCCGGCGCCATTGCTCCCACCCTGGGAAGCGGCTCCATCTTTGGCTACGACCTGCAGCGCGAGCGCCAGACGCTGCGCTCAGTGGTCGGATTCCTGTCCAGCGACACCTACCTGTACGACGATCTTTCCGCTCGGGAGAACCTGCGCTTTTTCCTGACCATGGCCGGCCGCAAGCCGCTGGAGGGTGAGATTATGAAGGCTCTGCAGGAGGTCAATCTGGCCGGGCAGGCCGGGGAGCGGACGCGGACCTTTTCCAGTGGGATGAAGCGGCGCCTCTCGTTGGCCCGTGTGCTGCTCTTGCGGCCCAGGCTGCTCCTGCTAGACGAGCCGTATAACAGTCTGGACGCCGAGGGCGCTGATCTGATCGATGCCGTGATCCAGCGCCACGTGACGAGCGGCGGTGCTACCGTTCTGGCCACCCATGACGCCGAGCGAGCGCTGGGTCTGGCCACGCAGGTACTGGCCCTGGAGAACGGCGGCCTGAGCTATGCCGGCGCCGCGGCCGGCTGGAAGGCGCGGCATGCGCAGTACGTGGGCTGAGCAAACCTGGGCGGTGTTCCGCAAAGACCTGCTGCTGGAGATGCGGAGCAGAGTCAACTTCAACGCCATGCTGTTCTTTGCCGGAACCGTACTCCTCATCTTCAGCTTTGCTCTGGGACCGGATCAGGCACGGCTCTACAGCGCGTCGGGCGGAATACTCTGGCTGGCCTTTGTCTTTGCCGGCATACTGGCCTTTGGCCGCTCGTACCAGCTTGAAGCGGAAAATAACGCCTTTGAGGGATTGCTGCTGATCGCCCAGAACCGGAGCGCCATCTACCTCGGCAAAATGCTGGGTACGGTCACCGTGATGCTCCTCATCGAGCTGGTGGTGTTGCCCCTGATGGCCCTGCTGTACAACCTGCCGGCCAAACTTCCCATGGGGGAGTCAATCCCACTGCTGCTGCTCATCGGCCTGCTGGGTACCGTCGGCTTCGCCTCTATCGGCGCCCTGTACGGCGCCCTGGCCATGTCCCTCCGTGCCCGCGAAGTGCTGCTGCCGCTGCTGATGCTGCCGGTCACGGTGCCGGTGCTGCTGGGCGCCGTCAAGGCCACCACCTACGTCATCACCGGCAACCTGGCGGACATTCGAATCTGGCTGGAGCTGCTGACGGCCTTCGACGTGATCTTCGTCACTGCGGGTCTATTGATTTACGAGTACGCGGTGGAGACGTAGCTTATCCGAGGGCGGCTTCCACCTCCTTCCACTGGCGCGATACACTGAGTTAGGAGACAAACAGGCTATGGAATGGATTCAGAGGCGAGGACAGGCGCTGGGCATCGCCTCGCTGGCTTTACTGATCGTGGGCGCCTATCTTGGCTTGGTGTGGTCGCCGCCGGATGTACAGCAGGGGAATGCGATGCGCATTATGTATGTGCATGTGCCGGCGGCATGGGTGGCCTATCTGGCTTTCTTTGTGGTGATGGTGGCCAGCGGCCTGTATCTCTGGAAGCGGGACCTGAAGTGGGATCGCCTAGCAGGCTCGGCGGCCGAGCTGGGGGTGCTGCTCACCGCCCTCACCCTGACGGTTGGCTCGGTGTGGGCCAAGCCCATCTGGGGAGTGTGGTGGACCTGGGACCCGCGGGTGACCACCACCGCCATCCTCTTCGTGATCTACGCCGGCTATCTGATGCTTCGTACCCTGCAGGTCGATCCGCTGGCTCGCGCGAGGCAGGCGGCGGTGGTGGGGATCGTGGGGTTTATCGACATCCCGATCGTGCATATGTCTGTGCTGTGGTGGCGCAGCATTCATCAGGCGCCGACGGTGCTTCAGCCGGGGCTTCAGGACCCGCCGCTGGACGATCGGATGGAGATTTCCCTGTTCGTGAATCTACTGGCATTCACGGTGCTTTTCGTCTTTCTGCTCGGCCAGCGGATGCGGCTGGCTCGGATGGAGCAGCAGCGCGACGAGCTGCTCTGGCAGGAGGTGCAGCGTGTCTAACTGGGCCTATGTGGCCATCGCCTACACCATCGTGTGGGGCGCGCTGGCGGTATACGCGGTGGTGCTGGCGCGACGCGTCACGCAGGCCCGGCGGGTGTCGCGGGGGCTGGAGGATGCACTGGCCGGGACGGTTCAGGCCGATCAGCAGGACAGCACGCTGTGCGAAACCCCAGACGCTCGCTAGCTACCGGGGCCGTGCTGATCGGGGCGGTACTTAGCTTCCTGATCTATCAAGGCATCTCCAACAACCTGGTGTACTACAGCACGCCGAGTGAGATGTTACTCCAGCATCCGGCGCAGGGCGAGAGCTTTCGGCTGGGCGGCCAGGTGAAGCCGGGGTCGGTGAATTTCAACTTCAACTCCCATGTGCTGCGTTTTGTGCTGTGGGACACCAAGGCTGCTATACGGGTGATCAGCCACGGTACGCCGCCACAGATGTTCCGCGCCGGGGCGGGGGCGGTGGTTGAGGGCACGTATCAGTCCGGGGTCTTCAGCGCCACCAATCTGATGGTCAAGCACGGTAACGATTATCGCGCGCCCAAGCCGGGCCAGACGCCGCTGCCCGACAACTACTCGAGCAACGCCTCGCCGTGATCTCGCTACTCGGCCACGTTGCAGTCTTTTCGGCGCTGTTACTGGCGCTGGCTGGTAGCATCCTGTCGTTCGCCGGCGGTGCGTGGGAACGGCCGCTGTTGATTCGTTGGGGCCGTCGAGCGGCGTTTGCGGTATGCGGGTTGGTGGCGGTGGCGGCCGGCCTGATGATCTACGCGCTGGTCAGCCACGACTTTTCAGTGAAGTACGTCTTCGACGTTGGCAGCCGGGGCATGCCGCTGTACTACACGATCATCTCGTTGTGGGGCGCGCTGGAGGGCTCGATCCTGTTCTGGGCCCTGCTTCTTTCGCTCTACACCACAGTGTTCTTGCTCATCTATCGCCGGCGTTTTGTCGAACTGCAGCCCTATGTGGCAGGTATTCTCCTGGCCATCTCCAGTTTCTTCCTTTTTGTCATCGCCTTTCCCGGCGACCCGTTTGTGCGGCTCGATCCGGTACCGTCCGACGGACAGGGACTGGTGCCCTTGCTGCAGAACCACCCGATGATGGGCTTGCATCCGCCGCTGCTCTATCTGGGCTACGTGGGGCTGTCGGTTCCCTTTGCCATCGCCATGGCCTCGCTGCTGGCGCGTCGTACCGGTCCCGAGATGCTGCGGCTGGTACGACGATGGGCGCTGATCCCCTGGGTCTGCCTCTCGCTGGGGGTGGTCGCCGGCATGTGGTGGTCGTATGCCGTGCTGGGATGGGGCGGCTACTGGAGTTGGGACCCGGTGGAAAACGCGTCGGTCATGCCCTGGCTGGTCACGACAGCGTTTTTGCACTCGCTGCAGGTCCAGGAGCGGCGCCAGATGCTCAAGACCTGGACCATGTCCCTGATCATCGCCGCCTTCCTGCTCAGTATTTTCGGTACGTTTCTGACCCGTAGCGGGGTACTGAAGTCGGTCCACACCTTTACCCTCACGGCCATTGGGCCCCTCTTCCTGGGATTTTTCGCGGTGGTGCTGGTGCTTTCGCTCGGGCTGCTGTTTGCCCGCAGTGAGGAGCTGGCCACTCCCGGCACCCTGGACGCCGTGGTGTGTCGTGAGACGACGTTTCTGTTCAACAATCTGCTGCTGGTGGCGCTCACCTTCACCATTCTGTTGGGTACCATCTTCCCCTTGATCGCCTCGGCCTTGCAGGGAACGGATCTCTCGGTGGGAGCCCCGTACTTTAACCAGGTAACCGTTCCCATCGGCTTCGCGCTGCTCTTTCTGATGGGCGTGGGTCCACTGCTGCCCTGGGGCGCGGGGCGCCTGGAAGATGTGCAGTACCGCCTCTTGCCGCCGGTGGCCATCGGCGTCGTGGCGGTGCTGGTGCTACTGTTGATTGGCGTTCGTGGGGTGGGCGCACTGGTCACCTTTGGTGTATCCGCCTTTGTGCTGACCGTGACCGTGGGACGGGTGCTGGCCGACGTGCGAAAGCGCCACGGCAACACGCGCGACGGCTGGGGGGCCTCTGCTGGACGGCTGTTTATCGCCAACCCCAAGCGGTACGGCGGCTATCTGGCCCACATCGGTGTGGTGCTGCTGGTGATAGGAATCGCGGCCTCGCAATCGTACGGCGCGCGCGCCACGGCTACCCTACGACCCGGCCAGACGGTTTCGGTGGATGGCTATACCGTGACCTATCGTGGTTTCGATCCACGCCTGGAATCGAATCGGATGGTCTTCGAGGCCCGACTGTCCGCGCGCCGCGGCGCGGAAGATCTGGGCACGCTGCGACCGTCGTTGAACAACTATTTTACTTCAGCGCAGGGGCCGGTGCCGTCGCCGGCGGTGCGCGAAGAGCCGCTGGGTATGGTGATGGGACTGCTGAACGGCCGAAACCCGCTGCCGGACGTGGGGCAACTGTTTCAGGGGCGGAACCCTTTTGAGGACCTGTATATCGTCTTGCAGGCGTTCGACGGCGCCAACGCCAATCAGCACAACGCGAACCGGAGAATCGTGATTCAGGTGCTGATTAATCCCATGGTCGGGCTGATCTGGCTAGGAGGCTTTCTGGTGGGAATGGGAGGTGTGATCGCGCTGCTGCCGGCTCGCCGTCGCGGTCGGGTCTCAGTCCTCGCGGCGGAGCCGGTCCGACTTCAGCCGGAGGAGGCGACGGTTTGAAGCGCAGCCTGTGGGCGCTGGTGATTGCCGTACCGTTGGTGGCGTTGCTGGCTTTTGGCTTCAGCCGCCGGCCGGATGCACCCGGGTCGCCCCTTATTTCCAAGCCCGCGGCGGCCTTTTCGTTGCAAACGCTAAACCATCGCACCGTGTCGCTCGCCGGCCTGCGCGGCCGTCCCGTGCTGCTCAACTTCTGGGCCTCCTGGTGCAAGGAATGCCCGGCGGATCAGGCGCTATTGCGCGATGCCTGGCGACAGTACGGCCGGCAGGGCGTGGCGTTCGTGGGCGTTAGCTACCAGGACAGCGCCTCGGCGGCGCGTGCCTTTCTGCGGCAGTATGGGGCCGGCTGGCCGACGGTGCTGGATCGCGATCAGCAGACAGCGATCGACTACGGGGTCTACGGCGTGCCCGAGACGTTTCTGATCGACCGCCGCGGCGTGATCCGCTGGAAAGCCACCGGCACCCCCTCCTGGAACGCGCTATCGCAACAACTCAACCGTCTGCTGCTGAGGGGCGCATGAGGCGCCGGCTGGGTTGGATCGCCATCGGCTGGTTGCTGGCGCTCTGCGCGCTGGCCCTGTTCGCCTACGGCAATCCAAACGCTCACTCGACGCTGGATGCCCGAGCCCGTTCCCTGGCAGGGCAGATGCGCTGTTTGGTGTGCCAGGGCGAGTCGGTGGCCGACTCGCCGTCCGGGTTTGCCCAGGGAGTACGGGACAGCATCCGCCGTCAGCTTGCCGCAGGAAAATCGGATGACCAGGTGAAGGCGTTCTTTATCGACAAATATGGGCATGAGATCCTCCTTTCGCCCCCGACTTCCGGCCTGGGCAGTGTAGCCTGGCTGGCGCCCCCACTGCTGGTCTTGGGGGGACTGGGCCTGCTGGCGACACTGGTAATCGACTGGCGCAGCCGGGGCGGAAGACCCGCCGCGGTCAAAGAGACGTATCTGGAACGGGTGAGAGTTGAGCTGGCGGCGGACTCCGCGGGCGAGTAGCTGCGATACTGCTCCATGACCGATACCCGTACTCAACTGCTCACTCGAAAGCGCGATCTATTCGCGGCGCTCCGCTTGCTGGAGAGGGATCGCCAGGAAGACGCCGTCGATGACCTGGAGTACCAGGCCACCCGCCGTCGTTACGAGAGCGAGGCCGCCGAGATTCTGGAAAAGCTTGACACCCTTCCGACGGAACGACCGGGTCGGGTAATGGCGGTTCCGGCTTCCGCCGGACGCGCCAACCGCTGGATGATTGCCGGCGCCGCGGTGGTCGTGGCGCTCGCGATCGGGCTCTTCCTGGTGACCGCGTTACACCGCTTCGGCAATACCAAGGCAGCGTCTCCGGCTCCCACGACGTCCAGACCTAGTGGGAAGGTTCCTGCGAGCTTGACCCGGGCCATGGCAGCCGCCCGGGCACACCCACGCAGCGCCGGCGCTCAGCTGGACCTGGGTAACCAGTGGTTCCAGCTGGGAAGGTTGGCATTGGCGGATGGCGCCTACCAGCGGGCGACACAGTTGGCGCCGAGCCGCCCCGAGCCACCAACCCTGCACGCCTGGATGGTGGGACTGCAGGGGAAGTCGAGTCGGGCGCTGATACTGCTATCGCGGGTCGAGCGGGCGCACCCGCTATACGCGCGAGCCTGGCTGATCCAGGGGCTGGTGCTGGCGCAGCGCAAGCCGGGGTTGCCGCGCGCCATCGCCGCCTTTCAGCACTTTTTGCGGCTCCAACCGCATACGGCGGTGTCAGCGGAGGTTCGCAACTTGATCGCCAACGCCCGCCTGGCGGAAGGAAAGGTCAGATGAGCGGCCCGGGCTCGCTGGCGCTGGCCTTTGGGGCCGGCTTGATCTCCTTTCTCTCGCCCTGTACGCTGCCGCTGCTGCCCGGCTATCTGTCGTACATCTCAGGGCTTGGTGCGGAGGAAGTTCGCTCGGGCGAGAACACGGCGACGCTAGTGACCGCGTCGGGTCTCTTTGTGTTGGGTTTCTCGCTGATCTTCGTCGCCCTTGGCGCCACGGCCAGCTACATCGGATCGGCCCTCCTGCCCTATCGGGGCACTATGAACCAGGTCGCCGGCGTGTTCATCATTGTGATGGCGCTCGGTATGCTAGGGCTCTTCAAGTTTCCTATGTTCTACATGGAAAAACGCTTCCACCTGGGACGCGAGCTGGGTATCTGGAGCGCTTTGCCGCTGGGAATGGCGTTCGCGTTTGGTTGGAGTCCCTGCATTGGCCCAGTGCTGACCTCAATCATGGCCTATGCCACCACCGAGGGTACCGCCCAAAAAGGCGCGCTGCTGCTTTTTGTCTACGCTCTCGGGTTGGGTGTGCCGTTCCTGGCCGTGGCACTGTTTGCCGGTCGAGCGTTCAGCTCGTTGAATTGGTTCAAACGGCACTATTTAGCTATCAACCGAAGCGGCGGAGGCATCCTGCTGGTCATGGGCGTATTCCTACTGCTGAACCGGTGGACACAAGTGCTCAATCCGGTGATGCAGTGGTACGCGCAGTTCAATCTTCCGACGTAGGATGATGTCTGCTTGAATATCGTTTCATGCCTGAGCCTTTTCATAGTTGATCACGGCCTGGAGGGATGCAACGGCTACCTCGAGTTCGCGCTCGTCGGGCTCGGCGGTGGTAAAGCGTTGGGTCTGCCAGGCTGGGCTGAAGAGTGCATTGCCGACCGGGTGATCTTTGACCATAAATCCCAGCCGAACTGCTTCATAGGCGGTGGACAGGATCAGTGGACCGGCTAGCAGTCCTGCCGCGGTTTTGCGCTTGCCGTCCGGTATCCGGCTGAGATAGCTGCGTGACAGCGCTCCGCCCAGGAGGCCCCAGAAGGCCAGGACGGTCCCACAACGCGGGTGGATTCGGCTCATACCAGCGGCGTTTCCCGCGGTTAGCTCCAGTCCGGCTTCAGCGGTGTTGACGGCTTTGTGCTCGGCGCCGTGATAGCGCCATAGCTCGCGGACGCCGGGAAGCTGTCCGCTGAGGCCAAAGGCGACGAAAGGCAATGCTACCCCGGCAATGGCTTCGATCGGGACCACCAGGCGCTCGTCAGCGTTCTTGGTAATTTCGCGCGTTAAGCGGTCTGCGATGGCTGCGCCGAAGGCCGGTGCTAACTGCGGCAGATTTGCTTTAAGGCGCTCACTGCCCGAGGTCAAGCGGCCTTCCAGGCCGGTCGCTGTTTTGGCCAGCTTCAGCATGCCGCCGAAGGCGACCAGACCACGCAGAAAGGGGATATTCCTGGCCCATGACCCGGGCATGTCAAAGGGGACCACCTCGGTGGCGATCTGGCCATCCGGCCGGCGGATCGCTACCGCCATAGAATGTGGGCCTACCATCATCACGCCGTTGCGCAGGGCTCGACCGCCGTAGCGGGGCGTCTCTGGTGTTGCGGTCATCGTTGTTCTGCTCTCTTTCTGGGTTGGTCCTGCCGCCGGCAGGCTCGCCGTGTCGGGCTTGCTGCTCGGCACAGGCTGCACAATCATTCTACCGCTGGCCAGGATTCGGGATACGTAGGGACCCCACCGGCCGTCCATCAACCGTGAATTGCATCACCCGATGGTTCCCTGTGTCGGCAACGAATATGTCTCCGTTCGCGTCCACCGCGATACCGTGCGGCTGGCGCAGCCGGCCCGAGCCAGTCTTTCCCCACACAGCGAAGAGGTGACCGGTCGAGGAGAACTGCTGGATCGAGTATGTGTTGGCGGCGTCCGCCGAATCGGCCACGTAGATGGTTCCTTGGGCGTCGATAGCGATGGCGGTTGGACCCGGCAGTTCACCCGCGGTGACAGCCGTCTCCTTCGTGAGCCACGCTCGCACCAGCCGGCCAGTGGCAGTGAACTGTTGCACTCGGTGATTCAAGCTATCGGTTACATAGACGTCTCCGCGCCCATCGACTGCCACGCCGTGTGGCGAGTTGAGCTGCCCTGGATCTGTTCCCTGGAGCCCCCAGGCGCGCATGCCGCCGCTGGATACCGCAAGGCGCACAATTCGGTCGTTTCCGGTGTCTGCGACGTACAGGTTGCCGGCGCTATCGGCCGCGACGCCCCAGGGCCCCTGGAACTGCCCCACCCCCGAACCGCGCCTACCCCAACTGTGCAGCTCTTGTCCGGTGCCGGAAAACTCCTCTATCCTGCTATTGCCGTAATCCGCGACAAACACCATGCCGTGGCTGTCCACGGCAATACCCTCGGGTTGAAGCAGATCGCCGCGCGCCGAGCCACGTTGTGCGTAGCGTCCCAACACCGCTCCACGAGAGGAGAGTTTGACGATCTGATCGTGAGCGGCGTCGGTGACCCAGAGATTGCTGTGCGGATCGATGGCAAGCCCGTGGGGCATGATTCCCAGCCGCGATGACGGGCCGCCTCCGCCGAAAATGGTCAGGTAACCCGCCACCAGGACGCCAAAGAGCATGATGATAATGATCGGCGCCAGCATCAGGGCCATGAGTACCGAGAGTTCCCGCCCCAGCCAGCGTTTTCTGCTCATGGTGTCCGCCAGATCCGGCTGGTGCAACCACGGGCGCGGCAGGCGACGAACCTTTGCCGTGGGTGAGTTGGGCAGCAGCGAGATGATTTCGAGAGACGTTGCCACGATGGCGGGCGAAGGAGCGCGCATCAGCGCTCGCAGCCGTTGCCATTGCTGGTTTATGAGGGATATCCGCTCGTCAGTGAACTCGCGCTCCCCGTAGCGACGCTCCACATAGGCGGTGGTCAGCGCCGCAAGGTCCGGCGTTCCATCCGGCCATTGTTCCCCCAGGCGCTTCTCGAACCCCTGTGGCGTTATTGCGGTCGGGCGTGGCAAGCCGGTCGATGCCGCTTGGTGCAGAAGCTGGGCATAGGCGCGCCGTATCGGGTCTTCCGGATAGCTGGGGCCGCGCACCCGCCGTTGGGTGGCTCGCGCGGCCTCCCCGGCCAGTTGAGAGCCGCGCTTGAAGAGCGAGCGCAACCAGGTGAGGCAGAGCCGCAGGAGTGCAAGCGGCGAAAGGAGCCAGTGCCGCTCCTGACGGTAGGCCTGGGTGGTCTCAGTCGTAGGCCGGCGTCGGGGCAGGGTTCGCCAGATGAGAGCCAGAATGCCCGCCAGGATCAGGACCACGATCGCGATGACCACCACGCCGTTCGTGGGGTCGTGGTGCTTGGTCCCTTTTAAGCGCTTTCCCGCCACGTTGCTCAGCGGCGGTCGCGTGGTGGCGGGTCGTCCCGAGACGCGAAGATTGTGGGGGTGAAGGAGCTGAAAGAGGTGCTGGAGTGGCTCGGCTATCAGAGTCGCCAGCCCAAACGCCGCTCGTCCGACGGCGTCGAATAACGGCTGCGTCAGGTGTCCCGCGCCGCCCGCCAGGTCAAAGGCGAAGAGTTGCAGCGCGAGGAAGCCGACGACCATCAGAAATCCTATGTGGATGGCGCCCACCAGTAGCACCGAGCGCCCGGCGCCAGGCTCACGGGTGTGCTCTAGCCGGGCGAGACCGAGCGCCACCATGGCGACGAGGATAAAGGCCAGGCCGGAAAGAGCCACGACATGCCAGATTGTTGGCTGATTGATGTCGCCGCGAGAGGCGAGAAAAAGCATGCCCAGACCGTAGACGGCAAAGCCTGAGGCGAAGTGGCGCTGAACATCTTGATGATCGCGCGTCTCCTCGACTATAACCAGTCCCCTCCAGAACGCCAGTCCCAGGATAATCACAGTGGCAACCGCCTCTGTCGCGCGGTGCGAGGTGACCAGCGATGGCCCGACCGTCGAGCTCACCGCCACTCCGAGTATCGTGGTTCGTTCCCACCGTTGACTAAGCTGGCGGCCGGCCACCGTTAGTCCTACTGCGGCCGCAAGCAGGGCGACTGGGAGGAGTAGCCAGAAGCTGGCGAAGCCTGGGCCGGTGAACTCGATCAAGTTGGTCCCGATAAGCAGCGACATGCCGGCCAGCATCTCCATCAGGAGCAGCAGCACGAGCAGCACGAAGCCCCTAGGAGACGGCACGAACCCGCTCCGTTGGCAACGTGGCCAGGGTGATCGGCAGGCCCCGGACTACCGGCGCGGCCGATCGTCCGCAGTACACCACCGATACGCGTCCCTTCAGCGTGCGCGAGGTCAGGATCTGGACCAGCGAGGGCGTGATGATAGAGGTTACGAAGAGGATACTGCCGCCAGCTGGTAGGCGCTGCACCTCGTCCTGCAGCACGTACTCCGCGGAAAACCTGCCCGAAAAAGCCAGCCGCGCCATCTGTTCCAGCAGCGTAGTCACCTGCCTTGGGTGAGCGCTGGGGGCCACGCGGGGAGTGTTTTCGAGGCCGGCGACGATTCCGTTGGAGCGCACGCCCACCGCAAAGTCCTTTTCTAGCGCCCACATAGCCAACGAGGCCGTCACGTCGATACAGGCCTCCATCCGATCGAGTTCGACGCCTTGCCAGACGTGTTGATAGGTATTCATGTTCAGCACGATCATAAGTTGCGCGGTGGTACTGGGATCGTTGACGCGAACCTGCAATTCACCGGTGCGGGCGGTCGCTTTCCAGTGGACCCGTCGCAGCGGGTCCCCGAAACGGTACTCCCGGCTCCCGGCGATCAAGGTCGGGTCTTCAAACAGAGCGCGCGGGGTGATCAGCGTACCCAGCGCCTCTCGGAACGGCAGTCCGAGGTCGCGCGGACGATAGACCCGTGGGTAGACAATGATTTCGAGGGTTCCGCCCAGGTCTCCCTCGCGCCGGTACAGGCCGAAGGGGTCTCCCGAGACCACGTGGGCCGGTCCCAGGCGGTACACGCCTCGCTGCACGGCTTCGACTTTATAGGTGCGCATCAGTGACTGGAAGGGCGCCACCGCTGCTCGGTTGGTCAGGGCGTAACCCAGGTTCTCCTGCACCTCAACACCGCCCGAAAAGCGGAGGAGCTGGTCGAGATCGGCGGTAGATCGGAGCACGCTGAACAGAATCGGATCGGTGATCGAGACCCAGGCCAGCGGTAGGAGCTTTCGATTGTTGAGCCGCAGTGTCAATTCACCGGTATCGCCAGGAAAGAGCCGTCCAGGTGTTAGCGAGCGTTCATAGGTCAGGCCGCCCAGGGCGTAGCGGGCCGACAGCCGCGCCAGGCCGATAGCCAGTATGGCCATTACGAAGACGATGGAGATGGCCGGGACAAAGAGGAATATGCCGAGAAAAGCCGCGGCGGTGAACAGTCCGGCGTACTGGGCGGGCGAAGGCTGCCGCCGGAAGCGATCGGTGAAGACTACCCACAAGAGAGGAATAAAGAAGACCATGAGGTAGATGGCGCCCTCTGCCAGTATCCGTACGAGGTTGTGATTCATGGCCTATCCGCGACGGACCTACACGGCCTCTACTGGAACCGGCATGGTGTCCGCCACCTCGGCGATCAGGTCCTCGGCCGATTTGCCGCGGAGACGCGCGTCCGCGCTGGGTATGACGCGATGAGCCAGCACCGAGGCCGCTAGATACTTGACGTCGTCCGGTGTCACGAAGCCGCGGCCATGTACCAGCGCGAAGGCCTGGGCCGCGTGATAGAGCGCCAGCGAGCCACGCGGGCTAACACCCAGCTCGATCTGGTCATGTTGGCGGGTGGCGCGCACCAGCTCGATCACATAGCGGCGCACGTCCGGCGCCACGTGGATGCCGGCCACCGCTGCGCGAAGCGCCAGGATTGCCTGTGGCTCGATGACCGGCTGGAGCGCGTCGATGGGGTGACCGTGGTCCTGCGCTAACACGATCCGCTCCTCCTCATCCAGGGCGGGATAGCCAATCCCAATCCGAAGCATGAAGCGGTCGAGTTGGGCCTCGGGCAAGGGGAAGGTGCCCTCCAGCTCTACCGGGTTCTGCGTGGCCAGCACCATGAAAGGCCGGGGCAGCGGGTGGGTCTCGATCTCCACGGTCACTTCGCGCTCCTCCATCGCTTGCAGCAGGGCCGACTGCGTGCGCGGGGTGGCGCGATTGATCTCGTCGGCAAGGACGATATTGGCCAGAATCGGACCGGGACGGAATTCGAACTCTCCGCTGCGCTGATTGAAGAAAAAGATACCGGTGATGTCTGATGGCAGGAGGTCCGGCGTGAACTGAATACGCTTGAAGCTGCCGGAGATCGATCGGGCCAGCGCGCGAGCCAGAGTCGTCTTGCCGGTGCCGGGAACGTCCTCGATGAGCACGTGGCCCTCGCACAGCAGCGCCACCAGCAATAGCTCCACCACCGCGCGCTTGCCGATAATTACGCGTTCGATGTTGGCGAGCAAGGCCTCAAGCTCGTGTATGGAGGGGGCATCGTGTGCCATGGTCACCTCCTGGAATCCGGCTCTCTCTACAGTATGCATCTATGGATCACCAGCTGTGAGCCCATGAAGATCAAACGTACAACGGGTCGGGAGTGTCACATGTCGTGGTCGCGGTAACGGCGGAGATTGATCGCGCGGGAGGCAATCAGCGCGGTGGCGATCAGGGCGGCCACGCCACCCGTCACCACCGAGAACGGGGCGCCGATGGCTCGAGCTACCAGGCCGGCCTCCAATTCGCCCAACTGCGGTCCTCCCATGAAAAAGACCATACCCACCGAGGTCATGCGACCGCGCAGGGCATCTGGAGTGACGGTCTGGCGCACGGTCTGACGCAGAATCATACTGACGGTGTCCGAAGCGCCAACTCCAGCTAGGGCCGCGATCGATAGGGCGAAGATGTGCGACAGGCCGAACAGAATGGTGAAGGCGGCATAGGCGGCAACCGCGACTAGAATCGCCGTGCCCTGACGGGCGACTCTGTGGGCGTAGAAGGCCATGCAGACGCCGGCTACGATGGAGCCCAGGGCCGGAGCGGCATAGAGTACGCCATAGCCCAGTGAGCCGACGTGCAAAACGTCCCGAGCGAAGATCGGCAGCAGGGCGGTCGCCGATCCGAAGAACGTCGCAACGAAGTCGAGCAGCATGGTGGAGAGAATAATCGGGGTGCGCCGCACAAAGGTGAGCCCCTCCACCGCCGCCTTGAGGCTGATGCGTTGTACCGCCCCAACCACCGGTGGTGGCGCGATGTAAAAGAGCGCGACCAGCACGGCCACATAGGAAATGGCGTCCAGGACGTACACCGCGGCGACGCCACCTGTCGCGATCAGGACGCCCGCCGCCGAAGGCCCGATGACCATGGCGACCTGCCACATGGTGCTGGTCAGGCTCAGGGCATTCGCCAGATTTTTACGGGAGACCAGTGAAGGGACCAATGCCTGGCGAGCGGGGTTATCGAAGGCCACGGTGGCTGCCGCCAGTGAGGTGAGGAAATAGATCAGCCAGACGCCGATGTGATTGGTCCCGGTGGTGATCGCCAGCGCCGCCGAGATCGAGAGCATAATCGTCTGCGTGACCAGCAGTAGTCGCCGTCGGTTCCAGGCGTCGGCGATGACGCCGCCCCACAGGGAGAACACCACGATGGGGACGACGCGAAAGAGGCCGATCAATCCCAGCGCCACGGCCGAGTGGGTTAGCAGGTACACCTGCCAGGCCACCGCGGCTTGCTGCATCTGGGTGCCGGTCAGCGAAACAAACTGGCCGCCCCAGTACAACCGAAAGTCCCGATGTTCCAGCGCAGCGAATGGACGCGGCCCGACCGGCGTCTGTTCAACCGTTTCCTCGGTCTCGTTCGATGCTATATTCCCCACTGTCCATTGTAGGAAGCTATCCACTACCCCCGTCTTGTGGCCGTGGCGCGACGGACCCTCACCCTCCAGCGCCCTCTCCCGCGCGGCAGGAGAGAGGGAGTTCGTCAGCGAGGCTTGTTGTGCATTGAGGTGGTCCTGACTCGGAGTAAGCGTCCGGAGCGTTCGGCTACGGATGGTGCAACCGGTGCAACTTTGCAACCCTACAACCTTGGTTGGGACTGGGAATCGCCGGTTGCGGAACAGGGGCCGGGGTGAGCATGGTTCAACCTTTATAGAGAGTCCTGGGGAGATGACGGAATCGCCTGCCGAACGTGCTCCTGTTGAGCACCTGCGCCATCTGGTTTTTTATCTGCTACGTGTCCAGCGACTGGTGGGGAGGGGAATCCGAGGATCGGCCGTGCGCGTTGCCGGAACTTGCGTCGATGGCCTTGAAGACGGTGTTGCGGGAGCATCGGAGAGCATGGGCCACGGCGGAGAGGGTGTTGCCCGCGGCACGGGTCTGGTGGATGCCGAGCGAGGCCGGCCCGTGCCTCCTAGGGAGTGGTGTGGCGAGCCGTGAAAACCCCTCAGTGTGGGCGACCGGGCGGAGGGCAGAGGGCGGTCCTCCCTCGGGGGATGGTCGTGGATGGTCGGGCGTTCACGACGATCTGAGGACTTACGCGCCAGAGGGTAGACCGGGCGGTGGGTATGGGTTTGTCGAGCAGGGTGCGACCTGGGTGGGGTTTGAGATGGTGACAGTCTTTGGAGTGGGGAGGCGGGGGTGCTCTGAGATGAGTGCAGGTGGGATTTTGGAGAATGCAAGAGGTGGTAGGGTAAAACCCGTAGGCCTTTACAATGCAGGACATTGAGAGGGTGGATGGTGCGATGCGGCTCAGGCGGCTACTGATCGTGGGCTCGGTGGCGCTGATCCTGCTCTGGCTGCTGGTTCCAGTAGCCAGAGCAGGGATGCTGCTTTTCACACCACCCTGGCGCGGTGGGCCAGGCGCAGCTTCCGCCGATCTGAGGGCCCAGACGGTGCGATTCTCGGCCAGCGACGGCGTCAACCTGCGAGGCTGGTTGCTTAAGAAATCCGCCGCTGTACCGACCGTCATTTTGGCCGCCGGCTTCAAGGAAGATCGACTCACGATGGTTCCCTACGCGCGTTTTCTGCGCCGCGCGGGGTACAACGTGTTGCTGTACGACAGCCGTGGCACCGGGAGCAGCGGAGGTAGGTTCTCGCTCGGAGTGAACGAGGTGGACGACGTCGCGGGAGCAGTTGCGTATGTACAGCATCGATCCGATCTTCACGCGCACCGGGTAGGCCTGCTCGGGGTTTCGTTGGGTGCGGGGGTGGTGATCGTGGCAGCCGCACGCATCCCCGCCGTGTCGGCAACCGTGGCGGATAGCGCGTACGTCGACCAGCGAGCCACGGTGGATCGTCTGGACACGTTCCATCTGTCGCGGTTTACGATCCCGTTCGCCCCGCTGGGGCCATGGGTGGTGGACCAGCTGCTGGGCACGTCGTTGTCATCCTTCAGCCCGCTGTCCGCCGTTCGCCGCATACGACCTCGCAGTCTGCTCCTTATCCACAGCCGGCACGATCTAAATCCCACCACCCCACCCAGCGGCGCGCAGACCCTCCTCCGCGCTGCCGCCAGTCCATCGGCCTCGCTCTGGATGGCTCGGCGTGGTGGTCACGCAGACGCTTTGGCGGCCCAGCCCGGTGACTATCAGCGGCACGTTATCGCGTTCTTTCGCCGATTCTTGCCAATACATGGGTAGATGGAGAGAGGGCGTGGGTGACATGACCGTCGTCCTGTGCACCATTCCCTCGGACGACGGTCCGATTCGCTGAGCTGGCTGTCGCGGTCAGGATTATTGGCGGCCGCCAGGCCCATGCTCCGTGAGCCGAAGAATCGCGGAGGGTGTTGGCACAATAATCCCGAAGGCGTCCTGGATTTGCTCAGCGACATTAAGGAGATGCTGCTTGTCGTACGTCGCCAGGTAAGCAGCTCCGGCCTCCATCGCGTCGGCGACAATCGACGCGTCCTTCAACTCGACAACGCAGGCCACCTCCAGTACCTGCTCCTTTGAGGGCCGCACGATGGTAGGCGCCAGAGCCTCTTCAAATAGGTCAAACATGGCAAGCGCCGCCGGCGCCTTCCGGCTGATATTGTGCTCAGACTCTGCGAGCACCAAGCGAGAGGCAACGAGGAGATGTCATCGCCCCAAGATGCCGGCGTTGAGCAATTCTCGAGCGGAACCGCGAAGCGAGATCGCCGCGGCGATGAGGACGCTACTGTCGACAAAAACCTTCGCTGGCAGTTTCAGAGTCGATGCCATACTCCTCTTTGAGCAGGTCGCCGCGAATATAGCGACCGGACTCGATCATCTCATCGAGGTCGACGCCTCGCTCGGCAAGGATTTGGCCCACGCGATCAAGCGCCTGCATGGCAACAACGTGACGTGGTGAGATCAACATGCCCTCGTCGGTTTCAGTGACGGACACAAGGTCACCACTTTTCAGGCCGAGCTTGCGCCGCATATCACCAGGCAAGGTCACCTGGCCTTTCTCCCGGATGCCAATCAGTTTTCTCTCTGGTATAGCCACTGCAGTTTCGGAAATCCTACTTTCCCACAGTGTAGAGGTAGTTCGACGGCCCCGTGCCATCGGTGGCGTCTCATCGCCCATCATCTCGCGGAGCTTGCCGGATATGCCGTTCAGTCCGAACGGCTCAGCGCTGGTCACGGTCACCAGTGCCTGCGGCGGCTGCCAACTGTGGCACGCGAAGTACACCACGATTCGGGTGTTCAACATGGCCACGGGCGCTATCGGCGCCCGCTACCATCCTCGGCGCGGCCCTCTGAGTATCCTGACAGTGTCGGACGATGGTTCGCGGATTGGCGCCCTGCAAACCGACAACACGCCACAAGCGGTCTGGCTCACGCTGGACGGGCACACTGGCCAGGTTCTGCGTTCAATCACCTTGCCCGATGTCTGCTGCTGGGAGCCATTGCTCGATCCCACAGGTACTCGTCTGTATGTGGCCTGCAACAACCGTGATCGCCAGCTTACTCTTGCCGCCTTCGATCTGGCTTCAGGCACTCAACTCGTCGCGCTTACGATACCTGCAGTGTGGGCCGGCCACTGGAACACGGCCGGCATCGTGCAGAACTGGCTGCCCGGTATAGCCATCAGCGCGGACGGACGGCGTCTCGCTGTGCTCGATGGCCATACCGACGCGCTTACCATGATCGATGCACCGACCATGAAGGTTACCAGCATTCGCTTCGTGTCCCACCCAGGCAACGCGTTTGATCGCCTGGCCGATCTGCTGGGACTGACTCCGACCAGTGCCGACGCAAAGGGGCTCGGCGCGGGCGCCAGGTATACGTTGCGTTTCTCGCGGGATGGGCACTCGTTCTATCTGGTCGGTGGCCGCGGCGCAGTCAGTGGCAAACCAAAGACACATACCGATCTTGGGGGCGAACGCATCGATTCGGCGACCGGCGAACTGCGCGCTACCTCTCTTACCCGCCTGGCCGTGTGGTGGATGGACGAGGCCGTTGATGGCAGCGCGCTCTATACCATTACACCCGCCAGTGCCGGCGAGGATGGTTGCCCCTGCAATTTGCAACGGCTCGACCCAGCTACGCTGGATGTTACCGCCTCACGCAGCTTTCCTAAATGCTCCATTCCTCAATAGAGGTGCGGATAGGCGTATGTTGGTGGCACAAGGAGGCCACCATGCCCAAACTCCTGTTCGCCCGCGCGCCCCTGGATTCGAAGGAAGAGCACCAGATGCGGAAACTGGC